>ERZ791914.9-NODE-9-length-209141-cov-8.325172_pt1 | contig 209141 bp, 183 predicted proteins | sample MGYA00510140_ERZ791914 | MGnify/ENA primary metagenome ERZ791914 (study PRJEB30046, sample SAMN00792079) | human gut metagenome | study: EMG produced TPA metagenomics assembly of the A metagenome-wide association study of gut microbiota in type 2... | reverse complement strand
TCGATGTCCTCTTTTTCTTCTCTCAGTACCTTATTTATAGAGGGATCTTTTTTAAAGACTCTCTTCCGGCGGCTGTGCCACCGGTAAATAGCAAGGACAGGAAGTGTATATACACTTCCTGAAAACCAGCAATTTAGGGAATCCTGCCCTAAATTAAAAACTCAGAAGTCACTACTTCGAAGAACCAATGAAAGGAGACTCTGCCTATGGCAAAGAGAAAAAGAAATATACAAATTTTGTTTTGTGTTTCCCCGGAAGAAAAGAAGCTGATTCGCAGAAAGATGATTGAATCAAAAACAAAAAATATGGGAGCTTACCTTCGTAAAATGGCAATCGACGGTTACATCGTCAACACCGATACTACTCCACTGAAGAAACAGTATGAGGAAATGCATAAGATTGGTGTGAATATTAATCAGATTGCGAAAAAAGTAAACAGCACCGGAGATCTGTATCCGGAAGAAATGCAAGAATTGAAAGAGATGGTGAAAGAATTATGGCGTATCTTAAGATCTTCCCCATTAAAATAACAGACAAAAAAGCTCTGGACTACATCACGAATCCAGATAAAACAAATGAAAAACTGCTGGTTTCCAGTTTTGGCTGTTCCCCGGAAACTGCAGATCTTGAATTTTCCATGACAAGAGAAATGGCAAAAAAGAATGGAATGGACAAAGGCGATAATCTGGCATTTCATCTAATCCAGTCATTTAAACCTGGAGAAGTTGATGCCGAAACTGCCCATCGCTTAGGACAGCAATTTGCAAACGAAGTACTGAAAGGAAAATATGAATATGTGATCAGCACCCATGTTGACAAAAACCACATTCATAACCACATCATCTTTAATGCAGCAAGTTTTGTTGATCATCACAAGTATGTTTCCAATAAGCGGAGCTATCATAAAATCTGCCAGATCAGTAATCATATCTGCCATGAAAATGGACTTGCCACCAGTATGCCAACCGGAGAAAAAGGTAAAAGCTATAAAGAGAACATGGAATATCATCGTGGCACCAGCTGGAAAGCCAAGCTACGTGTTGCAGTTGATAAAGCAATCTGGACTTCCATCAACTATGAGGAATTTTTACAAAAAATGCAGTTAGCCGGATATGAAGTCCGACAGGGAAAACACCTGTCCTTCCGTGCACCTGAACAGAAAAACTTCACTTATACGAAATCTCTTGGAAGCTATTATTCAGAAGAAAATGTCCGCATCCGTTTGGCAAAAAATCGTAACAAAGTAAAAGCTCCAAGGCATCTGTCCAGAGAAGCTCGCCTGTATATCAATATCTCCACGTATGTTACAACCGGCAATCGAAAAGGATTTGAACGTTGGGCAAAACTCAATAATCTGAAAGAAGCGGCACGCACCTTCAACTATCTTTCCGAAAATAACCTGCTGAATTATGAAGATTTCCAACAGCATCTTTCTGATGTTGATGCTTCTGTTAAAGCGGCTGATCAGAGAATAACGCAAATCAACAATGAGCTGAGTACACAGAAAGTCATTCAGAAACACTGTGATTCTTACCGGCTCTGCCGAAAAGTGATTGAAGATTGCAAATCTGCAAAAAATCCAAAAGCATACCGCACCAAGCATCAGGCAGAATACCAGCCCCACGATTCACTAAAAAAAGAGCTTCAGGATCTCGGTGTTACCAAAATCCCAAGCTCCAATAAAATCCAGAAGCGGATTGAACATCTTGAATCTGAACAGGCTGCTACTGTCCGAGAAAAACAGGAATTGCGAAAAAAGCAGAAGACACTGGATATCATTAGACAGAATTTCACAGCAGAGAGTATGAAACTTTTTCTGTAAAATAATGTTTGGAAGGTTCTTCTATGATACAATAAATATCATTAGGAGGACCTTTTATTATGGCAAGACAAAAGAAACCGGTACATCGAGTACAAATGACCGAAGGAAAACGAAACATCATCCATCAGCTCCTGGAAGAGTATGATATCCAGTCTGCTGAAGACATCCAGGATGCGCTCAAGGATCTTTTAGGCGGTACCATTAAGGAAATGATGGAAGCGGAAATGGACGATCATCTCGGCTATGAAAAATCAGAACGTTCGGATCATGATGATTACCGCAATGGGTATAAGCGCAAACAGGTCAACAGCCGATATGGATCGATGGAAATCGAAGTTCCGCAGGACCGAAAATCAACATTTGAACCACAGGTGGTGAAAAAACGTCAGAAAGATATTTCTGATATTGATCAGAAGATTATTTCTATGTATGCCAAAGGAATGACTACCCGACAGATTTCCGAAACCATCGAAGATATTTATGGCTTTGAAACCTCGGAGAGTTTTATTTCCGATGTAACCGATAAGATCCTGCCACAGATCGAAGACTGGCAGAACCGGCCGTTGGACGAAGTCTATCCCATTCTCTACATTGACGCAATTCACTATTCCGTAAGAGATAATGGTGTGATCCGAAAGCTTGCAGCTTACGTGATTCTTGGAATCAACACGGAAGGAAAGAAAGAGGTTCTGACCATCAGCGTTGGCGACAACGAAAGCGCAAAATACTGGCTTTCCGTTATGAACGAACTGAAAAACCGGGGTGTCAAAGATGTATTAATCATCTGTGCAGATGGTTTAACCGGCATCAAAGAAGCAATCGCTGCTGCTTTTCCAAAAACCGAGTATCAGCGCTGTATCGTACACCAGGTAAGGAACACACTGAAATATGTCCCTGACAAGGACAGAAAAGTATTTGCAGCGGATCTGAAGACCATTTATCAGGCCGCAGATGAAAAGAAAGCGCTGGCAGCCTTAGATCGTGTAACTGAAAAATGGTCTCCCAAATATCCGAATTCCATGAAACGCTGGAAGGATAACTGGGATGCCATCTCTCCAATTTTCAAGTTTTCAACGACGGTCAGAACGGTGATTTATACCACCAATGCGATTGAATCCCTGAATTCCACCTACCGGAAGCTGAATCGGCAGAGAAGCGTATTCCCAAGCGATACGGCCCTTTTAAAAGCGCTGTACCTGGCCACTTTTGAGGCTACGAAAAAATGGACCAGTACGATTCGAAACTGGGCGCAGGTATATGGCGAACTGAGTATTATGTACGAAGGTCGTCTTCCAGAATAACGAGTAAACCGACGATCAAGACAGGCGGAAAACCGCCTGCTCTTGACATGCCATTCAACAACTGTTATATATAAAACAAGGGTGAAAAGCTCAAACTGTAAGCTCACCACCCTTGCATATCATAGAAGAATCTTATTTACAGACTTTTTCTCACAGTCTCGCCTTTCCTGGTTTTCGCTCGGATACTCTGGGAAATATGCTGATTGGGGGAATCATTTACCTTTCCCTGATTCCTCTGATTGTATTTACGCTTCAGAACTACACGCCACTTTCTTCCTTTTTGGAAATCTATCTGCCTTATATCATCGTTCCGCAGATTGTTCTTTTTAACATGGGAAACCTGCAGCGGATATTTCCTGAACGCCTTCGCAGAAATAACCGCCTGTTCTTTAAAATCCGGCTGACAATTCTGCTGGTTGCATTTTTGGAGCCTGCAATTATCAATTATGCTCTTACTACGTTAAATTTGAGGTGACACTGTGAGTAAAACTACAAAAGAAATCTATCAGGAGAATCAGCTCGTAACTGAATCGATCAATAAAATTATGGAAGAAGCATCCACCGACAGAGAGATTCTTTCCAGACTTCGTAATTTAAAAACTTCTACACAAGCACAGCTTGCAAAGAGCCAGATAGACTATTATATTCATCAGATTCAAAGAAAGCATCAGAAAAAAGCCGGACACATGGTACTTTATATTGCACTGTTGTTTTATCTGCTTTTTATTCTGTACCGCACTTATCTGTACTTGCATCCAGAGACTTACACAATTACATCTATTCTTGGTACAACAGCGGAACAGTCTGTATATGGTATCTTTCTTTTTCCTGTAATTCTCTTGAGTTATTATGTACTGAGCTTTTTGTTAAGAAAGCAAAAATAGCAAAAACTCTCCAAGTAATAAGCATGGCTGAACCCCTCCGGATTCAGCCTTTATTGTCTGCTATCTCATATGCAATTACATCTCTATGTATTTTCTCTTCTAATCAGCACACTTTCTTTTAATATAATCATTTACACTTTTAACAGGTATCTTCCATGTTCCAACTTTAAAGGCTTTTATCTCTCCTGACTGTAATAATTTATAAGCAGTTGTTGCTGATATAAATAAACGGTCACAAAGCTGTTCGATTGACAGCAATTCATTTTCATCAACAGGTGTATTCATATGCTCGTCTCCTTTATCTGTATTTTTCTATACCTTTATGTTTCATCAGAAATATTTTTATCAGTAAAAAATAAAAGAAACAGACAAAAAACAACAAAAATCAATCTTTGCCAGTCATAAATAACGTATGTAAAAAATAACCAATGAACACTATGGTAAAGGTCTGGAGAGATTCCTACCTTGCAGGGGTTTTCATTATATATACTATATACCTTATTATCTTATTTCTTATATACCATATATAGATATTATTACTATATATACCTAATATTATGATAAACATAAGGAGAACTACCATTATGAAAAAAGGAACTTTACTTGTAGTCCGTAAACCATATCAGGGAGATACTGTTATTCAGAACACTTTAAATTATGCCATCGGATCACTGTTTGCAGATGAAGAAGATATATTGACATCACATATTGATAATGAAGATGACTCCGATCAGATTATCGAAGAATATTACCGCCTACAGGCACCTTATAATATGACAGACCATAGAAGAATGTTTCATTTCATTCTCACAACCCGAACCTCAAAATCCATGTGTACTATATTGGAAGAAGGTGCTTATGCTTTACAGAACTATTTCTCATCCATTGGATATCAGGCTGTCATGGTTCTGCATTCCGGCAGTTACAATGATGCGTTAAACTACCACTATCATATACTGCTCAATCCCATTTCCGTCACAGGCTGTCGCATTCAAGACAAATATCAGACTTATCAGGATATTGTGAATTATCTAAATCAGTACACTCATGCCCTGTGGGACTGGAAATATCGTTCAAATTGTTAACAATCCTGCTAAGAAGAAATTATGTTATACAAATTATCTAAAATATATTGCTGTGCTTTTTTATTGTAAAGATTTACAACATATTTATTTCCCTTTTCATCTGTATTACTACCCACAGTTATTCCCAGTATTCTTCCTTTTGGAGTAGGATACTTTTTATTATTTTTATCAACACATAAATAGTTCTGCTCCTTTAAATATTCAGTTATTGTTTCAGTTCTTAGCCTCAACATATTAGCTGTACAATACTTTTGGTTTAAATCACATACCAATTGGGATATTGTTACATATTCCTGCTCTGTTTCATATTTTATTAAATCTTCTTGATATATATAAAATGATATTTTTTTCATAACTAGTATTCCCACATTATTGAGTCTAACTCTTTCAAAATTTTATTTCCTAATTCTCCATCTACCATCTTTACAAAATATGCTTTTCCATATATATAGTCTTTAAAAAAACTTTTGTGATTATTAATTTTTTCCAGATGAGATGTTACACCAAATTTTCTGCAAAAATATATCTCTTTATATAATTCTTTTAGATATTTTTTAGGAATACTCACCTTTTCATTAACAATAAGACCTGTCACCTCTTGTCGCTGATAATAATATGCGTATCTTATTTTATCTTCATTAACACAAAAATGTTCTTCTTGAATTATTTGTGTTACGACTGGTATCATGTTTTTAACATTAGAATTTCCAGAAAAGGTTATATCATCCGCATATCTGGAATATTCAGCATTATATCTTTTAGCCAAATTATTCAATCTTACATCTAAATGTCTTGCAACAATGTTTGAAATCATAGGACTAGCTGGAGATCCTTGCGGTAAAACACCATTTTTTGTCAATAATTTTGAAAAATAATATGAAACTTTCTTTGTGTATCCCTTCTTATAGAAAATATTAAATACATCTTTTTGTTTAATAGATGGGAAAAAATCTTTTAAATCCATATTCAGCACACATTCTTTTCCAACATGTAACCTTGCATTATCATAGATAGATCTTCCTTTTCGAAACCCATAACATTTCTCATGTATTTCTATTTTATTTAATATATTTTTTAAAATCCAGCTCTGAATTTCTTTTAGTCTATCACTTGGAATATCAATTATTCGGAAACCACCCCTTTTTTTCGGTATTTGAATTTCCTTATAAAACCAATTATCTTCAGCAAATAAATAAAATGCAAGTTCTGCCGTTTCATAACCTAATAATAACGACAAATGTTTAAAATCAAAAATTACAGGTACGTTATTATCACACAAGTTTTGTGCGTATTCAGAGCATAATTTAATATATTCTTCATCCATTCCCTGCTCTTTCATTTTTTCTTGCAATTTGTGAACATAATTCATATTTTTCTCCTTCGCTTTTTAGCGAAGCTGTATCTGCTACCTTATCTAATTGAAAATTCTCATTATAAATCATTGACAAGCAATGATTTATAATGATAGTAAAGTTATTGAGCAACTCCAGTTGCGAAATAGCTTTACTATCAGGAAAAGAGCGTAAGCCTTTTCCTGATAATAAATGTATGAAACTTAATCATTATGAAAACCAACTTGATTTTCGTTTTCTAACAGATACAGCTCTTATTATTATACTACCATTCAAATCCGATTGGTATATATGTTTCATAAATATCCAATACTTCTTTTTTTAAACCTTTATTTTCATCATTTATAAAAAAATTTCTCATGTTCTTTTCTTCTAAGAGTTTTTCTCCAATTTTTGCAATTACGACATATCCATTAATACAAACTAAATATCCTAATCCCAAAAGGTGTTCAATGGATTTTTCCATTTCTGAATATGTCATTCCCATTAATTGTGTAAGTTGATTAAAATTATATCTTTTATAGCGCGATTTAAAATACGCTAAGATTAAAATTTCCTGATATTTCAAATCACTATTATCTACATTTTGTTTCATACTGACGCCTTCTTCTCTCATTCTTTTTTTTATGATAACACTTCCAACCTGGCTCATCCTCTAGTTCTCTTGGAAATATAGGATTATTTTCACCAGATGGGAACCAAAAAAGTCCTAATGTATCATTTGGCGAATTATTATAAAATGCCATAAGTGCCTCTGCATTTTTAAATCCCAAAATATACTTATTATCTATTTTTACTTTTTGAGACATCTCAATGAACTTATTTTTTTCCATATCAGATGCTGTTTTAAAGGCTTTTTTCTTAACAGAATACGCTATTATATGTATATCTATTCCATGTTTTTTTGCATAATTATCTATGTATACCTTTGCATCTTCCACAATTTCTATTGCAATTAAAATTATACGTTTTCCTACCATGGACTTTTTCTGTCTTTTTAAGAATTCTACAAACTGGTTTCCTGTCCCACTACAATCATCCACAAATACAACATTTTTAATATTTTCCCAATCGTTTTCATTAATATTATCTAAAGAATCATAATAAATTTTTTTATTTAATCCGCTCACTAAACGATGTATTTGACAATATTCATGTGAACTATTCAATTTTCCATCTGCTTTTCTAACAACACTTATGACACTATCATCATTTGATACTCCAAATACTTTCCGAGATTCATCACTGAGTTCCTTTATCAATTTATTAATGTTCCCTAGAGGATAATAATTAAACTTTTCTAATATTTTACACAAAATATCTTTTTCTTCTTCATCAAAATCTTTTATCCAATCATCAAACTTATCCATAGCAAAATTTATGCGATCATCAAGTTCATTTTCAGCCCATTTCTCTACGCATTTTATAAATACATCATTTATATTCATCTAAAGCAACTCCATATCCTAATACACTTCCACTATTCCATTATTCAACCAATATTTTTATCAACGAATCCTTTTTACACTTTTTAATAATTATAACATCTACATATCCTATATAAAAGTTGATTATTTAATTCTGCCTTTTTAGATAATTTTTTTCTAAAGCACTATCAAATTAATTCCTTATATATTACATATTTTTCTTTTCACACAATCATATTATTCCACCTGATAACAGAACCAGAATAGAACCAGAACAAAAGCAAAGAGACCGGAAATACCCTGTTTCCAAGGCTTTCCAGTCTCTAAATGTACCAAATTTTTTATTCAAATTCGATCGTTGCCGGTGGTTTTCCGGTGCAGTCGTACATGACGCGGTTGATGTGTTTGACTTCGTTTACGATTCGACTGGTTGTTCTTCCGATGACATCCCACGGGATTTCGGCGCTTTCGGCGGTCATGAAATCGGTGGTGGTGACGGCGCGGAGGGCGATGGCGTAATCGTAGGTTCTTTCATCTCCCATGACTCCGACGGAGCGCATGTTGGTCAGGGCTGCGAAGTACTGGCCGATTTCGTGGGCGATTCCGGCTTTATCGATTTCTTCGCGCCAGATCGCGTCGGCGTCCTGTACCATTTTGACTTTCTCGGCGGTTACTTCGCCGATGATACGGATGCCAAGTCCCGGGCCCGGGAATGGCTGACGGAATACGAGGTATTCCGGGATGCCGAGCTCAAGGCCGGCTTTTCTTACTTCGTCTTTGAAGAGGTTGCGCAGCGGCTCGATGATTTCTTTGAAATCTACGTAGTCCGGCAGTCCTCCGACGTTATGATGGGATTTGATGACGGTGGATTCTCCGCCGACGCCGCTCTCTACAACGTCTGGGTAGATGGTTCCCTGTACCAGGAAGTCTACAGCACCAATTTTCTTTGCTTCTTCTTCGAAGACGCGGATGAACTCTTCGCCGATGATTTTACGTTTTCTCTCCGGCTCTTCTACGCCTTTTAATTTTGCATAGAAACGCTCCTGTGCGTTAACGCGGATGAAATTCAGGTCGTATGGGCCGTCCGGTCCGAAGACTGCTTCTACTTCATCGCCCTCGTTTTTACGCAGCAGGCCGTGATCTACGAATACGCAGGTCAGCTGGTTTCCGACTGCTTTGGAAAGCATAACAGCTGCTACGGAGGAATCGACTCCGCCGGACAGTGCGCAGAGGACTTTTCCGTCGCCTACTTTTTCGCGGATAGCTTTGATGGATTCTTCTACGAAGGAGTCCATGTGCCAGTCGCCGGCGCAGCGGCAGACATTGTATACAAAGTTGGAAAGCATTTTCTTTCCTTCTTTGGTGTGCAGAACTTCTGGATGAAACTGGGTTGCATAGAGGTTTTTCTCTACGTTTGCAACGGCTGCTACCGGACAGTCATCCGTATGGGCGATGATTTCGAATCCCGGAGCTGCTTTGGAGATGTAGTCGTTGTGGCTCATCCAGCAGATGGTTTTTTCGGATACGTTCTCAAACAGTGCGGAACTGGTATCTACAGTTACCTCAATTTTTCCATATTCTCTGACCGGTGCTACTTCTACTTTTCCGCCGAGCAGATGCATCATCAGCTGTGATCCGTAGCAGATGCCGAGGATCGGGATTCCAAGTTCAAAAATTTCTTTTGTATAAGTCGGGGAATCCGGCAGATATGCGCTGTTCGGGCCGCCGGTGAAGATAATACCTTTCGGCTGAATTTCTTTGATCTTTTCGATGTCTGTTTTGTAAGAATAAATCTCACAGTAAACGTTGCACTCACGTACACGTCTTGCAATTAACTGATTGTACTGACCGCCAAAATCAAGTACGATAACCGTTTCTCTTTTCAAGAACGTTCCCTCCTGTTTTTTCTTCTGTGCATGATGAACTACATGCGTTTTTTGGGTTTGATGCTAATTATAGTAAAGAAACCGTAAAATTTCAACCCCCGAAGTACAGGAATCGTGTTCTTTTCGCTGTACTTCGGAGGTTTTTCTTTTTTTTCGGGTCCTTATTCTCCGATGGTGATGGTGTAGCCTGCCTGGAAGGTTTCACCGGCTTTCAGGTGCTGTTCGCCGTATTTGTCTTTTAATTCGCCGTCAAAGCCGACGTTGTCGCAGCGGCCGATCCATGGCTCGAGGCACACGAACGGGGCATCTGCTTTTGGCTTGGACCATACGCCGACGCTCGGGAAGCCTTTGCAGGTGAGAGTGACGTACGGTTTTCCATCCACTTCTACGCCGACGCGCTCGACCTGGGTATTGTCGAAGATCAGGGCGTCCTCGTCGAAAAGGGTTCTGGTGTACGGGATTCTGCCGTCCTGAAGTTTCAGTTTTCTCGGATGTGCGGCATCGACGCCTGCTGTTTCCGGGTCGATCAGGACGTATTCGAGTTCGGTCTCGGTGTGGTTTTCCAGGCCTTTGTTGAAGACGATGTCATACTGTTCCGGAATCATGAATGCAGGATGTCCGCCGACGGAGAAGTACATGTCATCATCACCGGTGTTTTCTACGTTCCAGGTTATGGTCAGGGTTCTGCCGGAGAGTTCCTGGGTTACGGTGAAGGCAAAATCGAACGGGTAGACTTTTTGGGTTTCTTCGGTCGATACCAGGCGGTGTACGGTTTTGTTTTCGGTGTTTTCGATGCACTCGAATTCGTTGTCGCGGGCGAAGCCATGCTGACCCATCGGGTATTTGACTCCTTTATGGGTGTAGAAGCCGCCATTTACTTTTCCGACGAACGGGAACAGGACCGGTGCGTGGCGGTTCCAGAAGGCCGGATCGCCGATCCAGACTGCCTCACGGTCAGCCGCTTTATCGTAGATGCTGCTAAGTTCTGCGCCGTGATCGCTGATCTGCACGCGCAGATTTTCGTTTTCCATGGTTCTCATGTTTTGTTTTCCCCCTGTGTTATTTTTTATGGTTTATTCTGGATAAACGAGACGGGAGTCGTCGATTCCGTACAGGACTTCATCCAGGTATTTTTTTCCGAGGTAGTTGGCCATGGAGAGGTTCATGTCCAGATAGTTTCCGCAGTCTTTCGGGGATGCGCCCGGAACTTCGCCTTTGAAATCGCGGATGAATTCATACATTTCGGTGACGAGCGGGACGATGTCTCTGGAGGTGTAGTCTCCTGCCAGCAGCAGGTAGAAACCGGTGCGGCAGCCCATTGGACCGAAGTATACGGTTTTGTCTTTCCACTGCTCATGGTTACGGAGGAAGGTGGCTCCAAGGTGCTCGATGGTGTGGACTTCGGCGGTGTTCATGACGGGCTCATCATTTGGGGAGGTCATTCTCAGGTCGAAGGTGGTGATGATGCTGTCACCTACGTGGTCTTTTCTTGAAACGTAAATGCCTGGTTTAAGTTTGATATGGTCGATCGTAAAGCTTGCAATTTTTTCCATGACGGGTATTTTCCTTTCTTTCTGTCCTTTAATAGCTGCGGAGTTCATCATCGGTATCCGCAGTGTTTTCGATGGATTTGATGATGAGATCATAACTATAGGCATCGCTTACTTTTACAGTGACGCGGTCGCCGACTTTATGACCCAGAATGGCTTTTCCTAATGGCGAGTCGATACTGACGTATCCTTTGAGAGAATTACCACGAACGGTGGTGACAAGTTTGTAGGTTTCTGTCTCATCATCTTCTTCGATGTAAACCTGGACGGTATTGTTGATGCCGACTTCGTCGTCCTTTGAGGTATCTGAAATAACGTGAGCGGTTTTGATCATTTTTTCCAGATAGCGGATGCGGCTTTCGTTGCGGTTTTTGTCCTGTTTGGCAGCTTTGTATTCAAAGTTTTCGCTGAGATCGCCCTGGGCACGGGCTTCTTTTACAGCCTCGAGTTCTTTTGGACGGACAACCAGTTTGCGGTAGTCGATTTCTTCCTGCATTTTTTTAATATCGTTTTCGGTCAGTTTATCATACATGATTTTTCTACCTCTTTTCTTGTGAGGTTATTTTAGCACAGAATACGGCAAATTGGAAGTAGGAAGACAGCCACGGTAGAATCATGAGTAGAATCACTTTCTTACGCACCGGAACAGCAAATGTTCCGGTGCTGAATGAACTATAACGGTTCACTCAGCCGTGTCGCTTGGTTTTGAAGGCGGAGTTCCTTTGTTGTCGCTGTTATTTGGCATTTTTCCACCTTCGGGATCGCTCATCGTTTTAACAGACCGGGTTCCGGCGGTGGTGATGATGTCCGTGAGGGTGATCTCTTCGTTGTCGGTACCGGCAGTCAGAGTATACGTTGCGTCCAGTTTCATTTCGGGGCAGGTCAAAACGATGCTGGCGTAGGCTTTTTCAGGTGTAACCGTGAAGAGGGCACTTCCATCGCTGTCTGTCAGTGTGATGGTAGTGTCAGCGGACTGGGTTTCCGTACTGTAATAGGTGATAACGGGCTGGGTGGAAGCTTCGTCGAAGCTTTCCGTCATGCCGGCACTGCCGATAGCAGCTAAGGTTCCGCCGGTCACAATTGCACTTCCGTCGTAATCGAGGGCACTGTCACCATCGCTGGTCGGCCCGTACACGATCGTAGTTCCGCCGGTCACGAGAAGACCGCCGTTGGAATCAAGACCATCACCATCGGCGGATACGGTCAGGGTTCCGCCGGTAATTTTAATGTAAAGCTCAGAGTTGCCTCCACCGCCAGGGCCTCCCTGCATCATCTGTGGAGCATCGCCGTCAGACGGAGCGTTCCCCGGATCGAAGTCCTGCGGCGCATTTCCGTCAGACGGAGCGTTCTCCGGATCGAAGTCCTGCGATGGCTACATATCGCTGCCGTTTTCTGTATCAGGCGGCATTTGCGGAGGTTCCTTTCCGTCTGCCGTACCGGATATGCTGCTATCATCACCGGAGTTTACGACAGCACTGCTATCGTCGTTTGAGCTTGCGGCATTGCTGTCATCGTCACCGGAACCGGCAGCATTGGCGCCATCGTCGCTGGCATTTACGGTAATGTCATCACCATTGACCACAACGCGTTTTCCTTCCAGTCCTTCGTAGCTTTTTTCAACAAGGATCGTTCCGCCATGAATGACGGTGTCGAGATCCGCATGGAAACCGTCATCACCGGAGTTTACGGTGATGGTTCCGTCATCGACAACAATGCTGCCGGTTGCATGGAAGCCGTCCTGTTCCGCCTCGATCGTAAAAATTCCACCGGCAATATAGATATTTCCAAGCTCTGCGTCATCCGTATTCTTCGCTTTGACCGCACTGTTTGCAGCATCAATGTCAAAGCTTCCGTTCAGAATTTTAATCTGATCTTTGGCTGTGATCCCGTTGTCCGCAGCGGCGATTTTGTAGGTTCCGCCGGTAATCACAAGATCATCTTTGGATACAATCCCGTGTTTGTAGTCTGCCTCGATGGTCAGACTTCCTGTCCCGTTGCAGACAAGATCTGATTTGGAGAAGATAACGCCTTCTACCGTGTTGTCGTCAATCTGAGTGTACTCGTTTCCACCGCCAAGCGTGTTGCTGCTGTTTTCAGCAAGCGTGATGAAAACTTTGTCCGCTTCGCGAACGTAGATGGCAGCATTCGTCTCACAGTTGATATGGACTCCATCGAGTACGATCTGAACCTTGTCGGAATCGGATGCGTCTACGATAATCTGGCCATCCTCAAGTGTTCCGCTTACGATGTAAACGCCTTCTTCCGTGATGGTAATTGTGCTGCCGTCTGCTTTGGCTCCGCTGCCGGAGACGGTAGCTGTCGTCTTATTAAGTGTAATTTTTACGGCTTCTGATGCTTTATAGCTTCCGCTCTTCTCACGGTCTGTGAATTCGGTGTCGATAGTGGATTCGGTCAGTTCCAGGTCAAAATTAATATCGGAAGCACTTTCCATTGCATTTTCCGAATCTGTGCTCTCTGATGTGGTATCCGCGTTGTCGGCAGATGTTTCGCCGGTTGACTCTGTACGGGCAGATTCGGCATTCACAGAGCTGGAAGATGTCACTGCTGTGCCGCATCCGCCGAAGGCCAGCGATGATGCAAGAAGCAGGCTGACGACTGCGCCGGTCTCTTTTTTTCTGTTTTTTTCTTTCTGTTTCGATTCATTATAATTCCTCCCTTCCGGTCTGCGCACGACTGCACAGGATTTCAAGGTTTCCGTTTCTGCAGCGGAGCTGGTCAATCATGTTTTTCTCTTCGCCTTCCTCGCGGAATACGATGCGATACTCCAGCTTGAAAAGACTTCCCATATTCGTGGTTTTTACCTGTACAAGCTCGCAACGGGTCAGATACCTGGCAAAGATATCGTCAAAAACACTGGTATAATCAAGGGACTCCGGTTCTAAGATTTCCATTGACGAGCATGATCACCATCTGTACGATCACAGGCATCAGAACAAGCGTGACAGCAAAGCTTTTGGTGCATTCGCTTTTGTACCTGTAAACAGCAGCGATCAACAGTCCCAGAATCAGAGACACTGCTGTGCAGGCAAGGAACTGACCAAAGGTGAAGGCGGCGGTTGTTTCTGTAAAAACGGAACTGAATATTGTGTTAAGCATAGCAAATTCCTCCCAGAATTTTTTTATTTTCTTGTCTATTCAGAGCCCCATCTCGATTCCGCTTACGCTACATCGCGATTTTTCTTCTATTTTGCATGGCTCTGAATAGTTACATTTTCTTTTTTTGTGAAGCAGATTATGTTTGAAAAAGGCTTTTCGCAAGCTGTGAGTCCACCCACTGCTTCTTGCTTTTCGCAATGGCCGCAGAGGACTTACCTGATTCAGCTAACGGAATGCTGTTTTTGATACGGTTTGCCGGATATCTGTGAATGGTATGAAAGCTTTTTCTTCTTCTTTTTCTTCTGATGCTTTCTGATTTTCAATCTGATAGGCAAAGCCATATTTAGAAAATGATGTCGGATAGATTGCAAGATCATCCAGAATTTTGCTGAACCATAGGGGCACAGCACCTGGTGTTTTAACCTCCATAAGATACCAGCCTGGTTCTAAAAGCCTGGTTCCTTCCGTTGGACCGTCAAGACACAGATTTTCGGTACGCCATCGGATATTGGTGTCGAAGGTAACACGAAAGTTCCTGTCTTCCGTGCCGAAGCAGGCGATGCGGTCGTAGGCGATGTACATAGCGGGAGCAAGCCCCCGGTAGTAGTTGCGAAACCAGGTGATTTCGTGGAGAATCTGGCTGTCGAAGCCCGGTTCTGATTTTCCCGCAAGATAGGGAACCGCTTCTGATAATATCATGCGCTCGCGGCGTTTGTAGACGATTCCTTCATATTTTTTCTTTAGTTCTACGTATATGGGGCTGGTCTCTTTGGCCGGACCATAACTGCGGAGTCGCAGTTTTTCTTTGTAGACGGGTTTTTCCAGCGAACGGCGGATGAGCTGGTGATCCGGGGTATCGTAATAGAGGCTGCAGATGGTATCAAGGCCGTATTCATCCATCTGCAGATGACCCGGAAGGTTCTTGCGAAGCTTGCGAGCCATGATCGGGGAAAGCATGTATTTTGTTTCATACCGTTGGAAGGTCATGGGAATCTGTTGGCTTTGCATCATAATCGATTGATCCTTTCGTTTGATTTACTTCCGGAAATGTTTTTTACACTTTTAAGTATAATGAGGAAACTTTAAAGGAACCTTAAAGAATGGACGGAAAATGTGAAAGGTTTGTGAAAAGACGGACCTCTGTAATCCGGATCGCTTTTTGAATACCATATAAAAAAAGAAAGAGCCCTTTTCCGGACAAATTCGTTGGAAGCGGATTTGTTCGGAACGGACTCTTGCAGCCGATATGCAACGTCATGAAACATATAAAATAGGAAAAGCGTCAAAAATCATCTTGGCCAGCGCTCTTTTCTGGACATGAGTGGCGCGAATGGTACATGAGGATGCGTCTGGTACCAGTAAGCTGTGGTAGCGACATCATCCTGACGTTCAAAGAGGCCTCCGTGACTGACACCAATCTGCTGCAAGGTTACCTTAAGATCCTTCTCAAAAAGGATGGGATCAAGAAGATGCCAGCGGTAGAAGCTGCGCTGTGGCATCTGATCATCATTGTGGTAATCATTATGAAGGAAGGTATCGTGGGTAGAGTAGTAAGGATATCCAAGATACGGAGTGCAGTACTGATTTTCAACGGTTTGGCCATTTTGCTGTGTTGCAAAGCTCCAGGCACCACCGAAGTAATCTTCTGTTCCGGTTCCGCAGATGGTTGGATAATCCTTGTCTCCATCGATGTAGAATTTCATCTCACCTTCTCCGTACCAGTAGCGTTCGAGGCTGGTAAGTGCAAGATACGTTCCAACGTACTGGCCTTTCCCTTTGATGTTGTCGAGGACAACGTAGTCTTTTGCCTTTTCCGTTATGCGCTGACGACGCCACTGGGCATGGAAATAGGCAGCATCTTCCGGAACCGTTGTCAGGCAATAGTCGATCTGATAAAAGAAGGCCGGAATCGGCTCATCACACTGATTTTCAATGGTAATACGGGCGTTTTTACGGAACGGCATCGGGAAATAGCTGTTGAAACCACGGGTCGGATTGACAGCAATCGGGACTGAGTTTACCTGGTAGGAAACACCGAAGCCGCAGCAGAAGAAATCGCCAAGCGGGCATTCCACGGATGGATCTTCTTCGTCATCCCAGTACATGCGCAGAACAAGATCCCGCAGAACATAACGGTTACGTTCACTGGTACGGTCTGTGACGGTGATCCAGATGTGCTGAATGATGCCTTCTCCCTGGATCTCACCAAGTGTTACGGTCTCTCCTGCTTCTATTTTCGGGATACACGGGGAACCTTTTCTGGACGGACCAAGATCGCTGGATGCCATGCCGCCTTTTCCTTTTTCTCCATTCCGGTTTTCCCAGTTAATAGAACGGGACTGTCCGCTTTTCAGCTGGAAAATGTTTTGTAAACCACAATCAAACATCATATATTCCTCCTTTTGTTTTCTTTTGTTTTCTTTTGTTTTCTTTTGTTTTCTTTTGTTTTTTCTCTCTTGGAAGCTTTTGATTTCTGCTTTTTTGTGTGTCTGCCTTTCCTGCCCTGCCGTCATTTTTCCGTTTTTCCGGAATTTTGTTTCTTTCATCCTTTTGCCGGAAAGACTGCTTTAAAACAGATGCCATCTCGTGTCCGCTCTGCGGTGATTTTTCCCTTATGTGCCTTTACAATTGCAGCAGCCACGGAAAGGCCGATTCCATAGCCGCCTCTTTCCCCTGGCCCGCGACGCATCCGCACGGTAGAAGCGGCCAAAGAGGCGGTTGAGATCACCTTCCGGCAGGGTATCGCAGGTATTCTGCACCGAAAATTCTGCTTTTTTGCCGTTTTTTCGCCAGAAAATGTGGATTTTTCCACCCTCCGGAGTGTATTTAACGGCGTTATCCACAAGAAGAGAAACGAGCTGGTGGATTCTTGCGGCATCCCCTTCCATATGGAGTTCTTCTGCAATATCGCTCTGCAGCGCGATCCTGCCCGGAGGGCTTTTTGAATTTACAGAAAAATTCAAAAACATCCGGCCGGCACTTTTGCATGGGTGCTCGCAGCCGGATGTTCGGTTTGCATTCATTTTCTTTTTTTCTCTGCCCGTCTCCGCAGCAGCTCTTTTGCGCCTGCGTACAACAGAAAATATACCGTCAGAATCATGACAACTACAATCCTGTTATCTTTCAGGCTGAAAAAAGAGGTCACATTGACTGCCGCCAGAAACAGCAGCAGTGACACACTGAGATCAATTTTTTCTTTTCTGTCGGCCAGCACCATTCCTGCGGCCGCCAGAACCAGAAGAACGGCAATTCTTGCAATCAGATTTGCCATTTTGACGCCTCCTTACTGTTTCCGGAAGGTAATTTCCCCGGTTTTATCATCCATACCATCGACGATGGCAAGAGATTCCAGATGAATGCCGCGGTCACGCAGCAGTTTTCCTCCGATCTGGAAACCTTTTTCGATGACAACGCCTGCTCCTACGAGCTCTGCACCGGAATCCTGTACCAGGGTTGCCAGTCCTTCCAGCGCTTTTCCGTTTGCCAGGAAATCATCGATCAGGAGAACTTTGTCTCCTTTTCCCAGAAATTCTTTGGAAACAATGATATCATAAACTCTTCCATGGGTGAAAGATTCTACTTTTGTGGTATAAACATCGCCGGCGATATTTTTGGTCTGTGTTTTCTTTGCAAACACAACCGGAACATTAAAAATTTCAGCCACAACACAGGCAATTCCGATTCCAGATGCCTCGATGGTCAGAATTTTCGTGATCTCCTCTCCCGCAAAACGACGCTGAAACTCTTTTCCGATTTCCCGGAACAGATTGACGTCCATCTGATGATTTAAAAAGCTGTCCACCTTCAGGACATTTCCCTCGCGTACTTTTCCGTCTTTGCGGATTCTGTCTTCCAATAACTGCATTTTTTTGAAGCCTCCCGAATTTTTATTATACCCATTGTACTTACTTCTCACTGGAAATGCAAGTCCAAATCCATCAAATTTCGCACTGTCTCAAATTTTATTCATGGCAGCCGCCGGTGTCTCTGCATCAGAGATCCTCTTTCCGGTCCAGATCCTTTAATTCCCACGCGGCTTCGACCCGGAACGGAATTACCGATTCCCAGTGCCGTTTCAGCACCTTTTTCCCGCCGCGGTCACCGGAAAGTTCTTTTAGTTCTGAAAAATAAGGTTTTGAGAACCACGCCGGATTGCCGCTCTCGCCGCCGCAGAAAACGCAGCCAAGTGGAGCCTTCTGCATCTCCATGGATTCCAGAAAGCGCTCCGCCGTCTCTTCCTTCAGGTACGGCTGATCCGCCGCAAAACACGCACAGGCATCGGCATTTTGCTTCTCCGCTGCCTCGATTCCCGCGCGGATTGTATAGGAAATTCCTTTTTCGCTGTCCGGCGAAAACATCGTCTGCAGACGCCCGGCTTTTACCAGCGGCGCAAGCTCCTCCAGAATCCTTTCATACTGCGTCACAACCAGCAGTTCCCAGTTCTCATGCCTTCCGGCAATTTGGGCCAGCCGGTCCAGCAGATGGCGGTACACCGCCTTTCCATCCAGCGGATAGAGCAGCTTATTTTCCCCGAACCGTCTGCTGTTCCCGGCTGCCAGATAAAGTATCGTTACTCGCATTCTTTTTCCACAATTCCCATTGCAATCTGCTCGCTCGTGATCGGCAGTTCGCGGAACCACAGACCCGTCGCATTGTAGATTGCATGTGCCAGCGCCGGAGCCGGTGTGTTGATGACGATCTCGCCGATCGATTTTGCACCGAACGGACCGGTCGGCTCGTAGCTGCTCCGAAACTCGACGCGCAGCTTGCCCATATCGAGGCGGGTCGGCACTTTATACTGCATAAACGAATTATTGATCATCTGACCCTTGTCCGTGTACTGGATATTTTCAAACAGCGTCATGCCGATGCCCTGCACCAGACCGCCCTCGACCTGTACGCGCGCAAGGTTCGGGTTGATGACGGTTCCGCAGTCGACAACGGCGGCATAATCGAGAATCCTGACCTCGCCGGTCTCTTTATCCAGCTCGATCTCGACCGCACCAGCCATATAAGGCGGCGGCGATACCGGAGAGCAGTTGCTTTCCGTCGCTTCCAGCGCGATGCCGTTATTGCACATGGCCGCTGTTGCGATTTCTTCCATCGTCATGCTGCTTCCACTCTTTTCATGCACGACGCCGGTACCGGTAAATTCTGTCTCATCTTCCGGCACGTTCATCCGCTCTGCCGCCAGGGCACAGATTCGTTTCCGAAGCGTCATGCAGGCTTTTTCCACCGCTTTTCCGGTAATATACGTCGTACTCGATGCATAGGAACCGGAGTCATACGGGGACGTATCGGTATCTGCGCCGACAACAGTAATGTCATCCACATCACACTCCAGACACTCTGCCGCCATCTGGGACAGAATCGTATCGCAGCCGGTTCCCATATCGGCCGCTGCGATCAGCATCGTATAGCCGCCGTCGTCGTTGACTTTGATCGTTGCCGATCCGACATCGAGATTGGAAATACAGGAACCCTGCATCGCCATCGCAATGCCGACGCTGCGCACCTTTCCATCTCCCATATCACGGCACGGATATTTCTCATCCCAGCCGATCATCTCTTTCGCACGCTCCACGCACTGGTCAAGCGCACAGCTGTTTGCCGTTTCGCCATAGTAAGCCGGCATGAACTGTCCCTCACGGACCATGTTCTGCTCCCGGATCCGGATCGGATCGATGCCAAGACGCGCTGCCATCTCACTGACAGCAGATTCTACGGCAAAGATACCCTGCGTCGCACCGTATCCGCGGTAAGCACCGGCTGACATTACGTTGGAATACACAACATCATACGCAAACCGGTAAGCCTCAAGAGATCCATACATCGGAATCGATTTGTGGCCGGAAAGGCCGACCGTTGTCGGTCCATGCTCGCCGTATGCACCCGTGTTGGAAAGTGTATACAGATCGATCGCACGGATTCTTCCGTCCTTCATCGCACCGAGGCGGATCGTTACTTCCATCTCATGGCGCGGTGTGGATGCTGTCTGGGACTCTTCTCTCGTAAAGATCATTTTCGACGGTTTTCCGGTTTTCCAGGTTACAAACGCCGGGAAAATTTCGGCAACCACCGTCTGCTTCGCTCCGAATCCGCCGCCGATTCTCGGCTTGGAAACACGGATCTTCGATTTCGGAATGCCGAGTGCATTGGACAGAATGCGGCGCGCATGGTAAACGATCTGGGTCGAGCTCAGCACATTCAGCCGTCCGTAGGTATCCATAAAGCAGTATGTCCGGAACGTCTCCATCATCGCCTGCTGGGCTGCGCGTACATGATACGTATGCTCTACGACCTCATCGCACTCTGCGAGCACGGCTTCCACATCTCCGTTGTGATCTTCCGCACTTGCACAGAGATTTCTCTGATTGTCCGCACCGACCGGACAGAGCGATTTCCAGCTTTCCTCCGGATGCACCAGCAGTTCATTATCCTTGGACTGATGAAAATCCAGAATGGCCGGAAGCACTTCGTACTCTACTTTCAGGAGCTTCCGCGCACGGTCCACGCATTTTTCATCTTTTCCGGCAATAATCGCCACCGGATCTCCCACGTAGCGCACATGCTGATCGAGGATCAGACGGTCATACGGGCTTGGTTCCGGGTAGGTCTGTCCTGCCATTGTAAAACGCTGTTTCGGCACATCCTCCCAGGTATAAATCGCCTCAATGCCCGGAACACGCTCTGCTGCCGTCTTTTTCACGGATTTTACGATTGCATTGGCATGCGGACTCCGCAGTACCTTGACAATCAGACAATCCTTCGGCGCCAGATCATCTACATAAACTGGCTTTCCGGTTACCAGCGCGAGGGCATCCTTTTTGATCACCGGCTTATTCACACTGCAGAGCTGATCGGTTCTTCCCGACCAGTCCGGTTCATAGATATGATTTTCTCTGCTCATGACGCACCTCCCTGCTGCTTTTTCCAGGCAAGGAAATTCAAAATTCCCCGAAGCTGTCCTTCATATCCGGAACAGCGGCAGAGATTTCCCGCCAGATATTCTTTAATTTCTTCCTCACTCGGATCCGGATTTTCCCGGAACAGCGCAATCGCATTCATAATCATCCCCGGATTGCAGAACCCGCACTGCTCGGCGCCCTGTCCGGCAATAAAGGAACCAAATTCTTCTGCTTCCTCCTGCAGGCCTTCCAGCGTATCCACCTTACATCCATTCGCCCGCGCCGCAAGCACCGAACACGACAGCACCGGTTTTCCCTCCAGAAAAACCGTACACAGCCCGCAGTTCGACGTCTCACAGCCGCGCTTCACACTGTAGCATCCCTGGCTTCTCACAAAATCGATCAGGAGCATGTCTGCATCAATTTCCGCTTCCGTCTTCTTTCCATTTAAGATCATCGAAATCTTCATCACTGCTCCTCCTTCTTCTGAATTTCTTCCATACATCTGCGCAGCAGCACCCGTCCCAGATGATGACGATACTCTGCACTTCCGCGCATATTACTGCCATACGTAAACTGATCAGAAATCTCTGAAGCCGCCGCCTTCAGCTCCTCCGCAGATGCCTTTCCAGCCGCCAGCTTTTCCGCCAGCTCCGCCGGAAGCTCTACACGTGCCGCCTTCGCCGGTCTTGCCCCAAGCACCGCACATCCTTTTCCGTCTTCCACCCGCACCGCACACGTCAGCACCGGGAAATCCGTTCTGGAATTTCGATGACTCTGATAAACCGTAACACCCCCATGCTTCTTCACAATCAGCCTTACCAGCACATCCCTGTCTCTCTTTGAACAGGCAAACTCCGCCAGCGGCATCCGTCCCGCATGAACCAGCTCCACCTCCGTATCCAGCGCCAGAAACAGCGTCAGCACATCCGAAAATCCAAATCTGCCGAAAATACTGCCTCCCACCGTAGCCAGATTCCGGAACTGCACCCCGACAATACTCCGCACACTCTCCCGTGCCGCACCGTCGGTATAAGCATTCAGCCCCTCATGCTCCTCCATCTGCCGCAGCGTCACCATACATCCAATCGAAAACTCCTCCTCGGACTCTTCAATCTGATCCAGTCCCAGCCCGGACAAATCAATCGCCGTCTGCACCTGCCTCTGCCCCATCTTCGTCCAGAGCATCCCACCCAGGATACAGGCGCTTCTCTTCTGATTCAGCTCATACGCCTCCTCCAGCGACCCCACCCGGACATAATCCTTAATCTTAATCATACTTACCCTATATCCTCCATTTTTACTCAATATAGAAGCCCATATATTTGATATTATACCCGACCTGCTCCCCCCTTTCAACTTTTTTCTATTTTTTTCAAAAAAACCCTTGCATTTTCCCTCCACATCCAGTATAATCATTCAATGTCGGAAGTCATTCTGACACAAAACAAAATACATGGACGGATTCCCGAGTGGCCAAAGGGGACAGACTGTAAATCTGCTGCAAATTGCTTCGATGGTTCGAATCCATCTCCGTCCATATGCCGCAGTGGCGGAACTGGCAGACGCCCGGGACTTAAAATCCCGTGGGTAGTGATACCCGTACCGGTTCGATCCCGGTTTGCGGCACGATTAAGAGCTCTGATTCATACGAATCGGAGCTCTTTTTCCATTTCTATTTTTCAATCTCCCGTCCCCACTACCAGCCTCGCCGCCGCCCGTTCGGTCTTGCGTGATGCGGCGGCGAGGCGTCCGTCACTCCTCGCATCTATGCAGTACCACTCCCGATAACGGCAGCAAATCCATCTCCAGTATGCCCGCCGGTGCCTCGATTTCTTTCTCCTCCGAAGAAAATCCCACCGCATCCGTCGCAAACACCTGCGTCAGCTTCGCCACCGAACTCCGGTTAATCCCGGTAAGCCACACCGGAATCTCCACATGCACCCTCTCATTCCGGTTATTAATCACCACAATTACCTGCTCCTCCTGATTAAACCGTCCATAAGAAAGCACATTATAATCATGGTACAAAAATTTCAGCGATCCCATCGCCAGCACCGGAAATCTCCGATGCACCGCAATCATTTCTTTATAGAATCGGATCAGCTCCTGATCCGCCTGTCCCCAGGGATACGTCCTCCGGTTATCCGGATCCGTAAACCCGACCTGGCCGGCCTCATCCCCATAATACAGCGTCGGCGCCCCCGGCCACGTCATCTGAATCACAACTGCCTCGCGCAGCACCGCCTTATTCGTATTCTCCGCAGCCGCATACGGCCCAACATTCGCCACACGCCCCACACGATGATTCGTTCTCGTGAGGAACCGCGAATGATCATGATTATCCAGCTCATTCATCGCCGTATACAGCGAAGGCGCATAAAACGCCGGCATATGATACGTCATCGCCCCGATAAAACTCTCACTGTTTCCGAGAAGCCCCTGATTAAACTCATCACTGTGCTTCTCCATACCCGTGAGGAACCAGGAAACCGGCTCCATAAACGCATCATAGTTCATCACTGTATCCCACTCATCGCCCTGCAGCCAGCTCATCGCATCGCCGTAGTGCTCCGCCAGAATAATCGCCTCCGGATTCGCCTCCTTCACAACGCGCCGGAACTCCTTCCAGAACTTGTGGTTAAACTCCGGGCTGTGTCCTAAGTCTGCGGCCACATCCAGCCGCCAGCCGTCCGCATTAAACGGCGGAGAAACCCACTTCGCGCCGATGCGCATAATATCCTCCATCAGCTTCTCCGAACCCTCGTAGTTCAGCTTCGGCAGCGTATCATGGCCCCACCAGCCGTCATAAAACTCATTGTACGGCCAGTTATGCTCATTATAAAACTTAAAAAACGTGTGATACGGACTGTCCTGCGCCACATACGCGCCCGGCTCATAGCCCTTTCCGGCCTCATAAATCCGCTCGCGGTCCAGCCACTTGTTAAACGAACCACAGTGGTTGAAAACGCCGTCCAGAATCACCTTCATGCCGCGCTTGTGCGCCTCCTCCACCAGGTGGATAAACAGTTCATTGCTCGCCTCCAGGTTCGCCCTGTTCGTCACACGGTCAATATACCGCGTTGCCCGCGTATTGTCCTTGTCGCCCGGCCAGAGCAGATCGCCTTCGTCGGAGACAATCTTTCCGAAATGCGGATCAATATAGTCATAATCCTGAATATCATACTTATGGTTCGACGGCGAAACAAACACCGGATTCAGATAAATGACCTGCACACCGAGATCCTGCAGATAATCCATCTTGTCAATGACGCCCTGCAGATCGCCGCCGTAGAAATTGCGGACATCCATCTGCTCCGGGAAGCGGTTCCAGTCATCCACCTTGTTGACCTGCTCACCGATGTAGCTGTACTCTCCCGTCAGCACATCGTTGGACGGATCTCCGTTGCAGAAGCGGTCCACAAAAATCTGATACATGACAGCGCCCTTCGCCCAGTCCGGCGTATGGAAACCTGGAATAATACCAAACGAATACATCTCCTGAAGCTCTCTTGTCACGCCGAGCTTGTTGTAATAACAGACAACACGGCCTGCCTGAATCTCAAAGAAATAGCGGATCGGCTCATTTCCGACCGGAATCTCGATCTCGTAATAATCAAAACCGTTCCGGACCAAACCGACCTGCATCTGTGCACGGATGGAACCGCTGATGAAATAAACCGCATCTACATTATTTTTCAGGGTACGGAACCGGATCTTCACCGTGTCGCCCGGGTTCGGCTCAAACGGAATCTGATACTGCGGGGATTCATCGCTGTAGAGCGCATGCTTGTTGAACATCGCCCGCATCTGTGACATATACTGCTGCATTCTTGTTTTATCCATGAACTAACGCCTCTGTCTTTCTCAATCATTCATTCCTTATATTTTACCCCACACCGCCATGTAATACAACCTTTTTCTGAACACATGTAACGATTGTGTTTATTGGATTTTTATATAGTAAAAGAGCCAGCGGGGTACGCTGGCTCTTTTGGAGAAGGTATTTCTCTTATGGGGTGTAGCAAAAACTATATAATGTATTGGGGGGTTTTTACAGTTATTATAGTACCATACGTCCCTCGAAAAGTCTGCACAAATCGCGATTTTTTTTCATTTGATTCTTATTCAAAATAACGATGAATTTTTCCGGCGTTTCGGATTTTCTGTTTTAATTTGCACAAACGCCCGTAAAATAGCAGAAAAAAACCTGCAAAAAACTTTTTTTGTTTTCTGCAGGTTTTCTATTGCAAATAAAAAGATATCAGATTTCTCCAGAAACTTCCGGTGCTGTTCCTGTCATCTGTGCTTCCTGCTCAAAAATGGCTTCGAATTCAGCACGGCTCAGCTTCTCTTTTTCCATCAGCTGCTTTGCACACTCATGCAGCACATAGGAATGCTCCAGAATAATCTGTTTCGCCTGATCGTGGCATTTCTCGATCATCTGGCGGACTTCCTCGTCGATGGCTGCGGCTACATTCTCGCTGTAGCTCTTCGTATGGCCCCAGTCGCGGCCGATGAAGACCTCATCCGAGTCGGAATCGTAAGCGACAAGACCAAGGTTCTCAGACATACCGTACTTCGTAATCATGGAACGCGCGGTAGCCGTCGCCTGTTTGATATCCTGGGATGCGCCCGTTGTGATATCGTCGAAGATCAGCTCCTCTGCCACACGGCCGCCGAGGCATACGGTGATGTACTGCATCATTTTGCCTCTCGTCTGGAACATATCGTCATTCTCCGGCTGCGGCATCGTGTAGCCCGCTGCGCCAGGACCTGTCGGGATAATGGAGATCGTATAGACCGCCTCCATATCCGGCAGCATATGGAACAGGATCGCATGGCCTGTCTCATGGTATGCGGTGATCCGTTTTTCTTTATCCGAAATGACTTTACTGCGCTTCTCCGCACCGATGCCCACTTTGATGAAAGCAGACTTGATATCGGCCTGGCGCACAAATCTTCTGCGGTCCTTTGCCGCCATGATTGCTGCCTCGTTCAGCAGGTTCTCCAGCTCTGCGCCGGTGAAGCCTGCGGTCGTCTGCGCGATCTGTTTCAGATCCACATCCTCGGCCAGCGGTTTGTTCTTTGCATGGACTTTCAGGATTTCCTCACGGCCCATGACATCCGGCGGTCCTACAACCACGCGGCGGTCAAAACGGCCCGGACGGAGAATCGCCGGATCCAGGATATCGACACGGTTCGTCGCTGCCATCACGATGATGCCCTCATTGACGCCGAAACCATCCATCTCAACGAGAAGCTGGTTTAATGTCTGCTCTCTCTCATCGTGGCCGCCGCCCATACCGGTGCCTCTTCGTCTTGCCACGGCGTCGATCTCATCGATGAAGATGATGCACGGCGCATGTTTTTTTCCTTCCTCAAACAGGTCGCGGACACGGGAAGCGCCGACGCCGACGAACATTTCCACGAAATCGGATCCGGAAATGCTGAAGAACGGCACGCCTGCCTCTCCTGCAACAGCTTTCGCCAGAAGGGTTTTACCGGTTCCAGGAGGGCCCACAAGAAGAACTCCTTTCGGGATTCTCGCGCCGACCTGTGTATATTTCTCCGGTGCTTTCAGGAAATCGACCACCTCAACGAGGTCTTCTTTTTCCTCTTTTAAGCCCGCAACATCGCGGAACAGGACTTTTTTGTCTTTGTCGGTGGACATATGGGCGTTGCTTTTTCCAAAATTCATCATTTTGTTTCCGCCGCCTCCACCGCCGCCCATGGAGCGGTTCATCATCGACATGCCGAAAAGAAGGATCATACCGAGCAGCAGGGCCGGCAGGACGGACGTCATGAAAATGCTGTCTCTCTGGACATTCTGTACGGTGTACGTTACATCAGCATCCTCCAGAAGGCTGATAGCTGCGTTTACGTCGGTCACATTGACCGTATAACTGTCACCGCCCTGCTCCTGTACCACGACGGAGCCGGTCGGCACTTCTTTGTTCTGGACAATCTGCGCGGATGTCACTTTGCCGTCTTTTACGGCGGTTTCAAATTTCTGCTGACTTGGACTGCTGCCTGCGCTGATTTTTCCGGTGATATAGAACATGGCAAGCACGATAATCACCATAAACGCCGCGTAGAGTCCAAATCCACTGCGCTGTCTGTTCATATTTTCTTTTTACTCCTCGTCTTCGTGAAACTCCACTACTCCGATGTATGGAAGATTCCGATATTTCTGTGCGTAATCCAGACCGTAGCCTACGACGAACTCGTCCGGGATATTAAAGCAGGTATAATCTACTTTGACATCGCGCACTCTGCGCTCCGGCTTGTCGAGCAGAGTACACAGGTGTACGGATTTCGGATTTCTCTTTTTCAGGATGTCGATCAGATAGTAAAGCGTTCTTCCGGAATCGATGATATCCTCCACGATCAGAACGTCTTTTCCTTCCAGCGGCTGATCCAGGTCTTTTACAATACGGACAACTCCGCTGGACTTGGTGTCATCGCCGTAACTTGATACGGACATAAAGTCAAGGCTTACCGGCACTGTGATGCGTTTTGCCAGCTCGCACATAAAGAATACGCCGCCTTTTAAAACGCAGATCAGGTGCACTTCCTTTCCTGCGTAATCGCGGTTGATCTGGTCTGCTACTTCTTTAATTCGTCTGTCTACTTCTTCTTCGCTTAATAATACTCTAATTGTCTCTTTCATCTGTTTTCCTCCTTACCAACGCCAATCTGTATCTGCAGAACTGCTTTCGTGTCTTCCCCGACACGGCCGCTCTCTCCTCTGCGATACCCCACGACCCACCAGATCTCCGGTCCGTCGGCGAGCAGCAGAATGGAATCCCGCTCCTCTTTCGGTATCTTGGCATCAATCATATAATCTTTTAGTTTCTTTTTCCCGCCTTTTGCGGTTACTCTCAGATAATCTCCGCTTCTTCTCGTGCGGAGGACAAGACCGTCTTTTATTTTATCACAGTCAAAGCATTTCGTATACTTTTTTTCTTCAATTCTTTCGGGAAAAACCGATGTTTTTTTCACAATCGTGACTGGATTTTCTGCAAATGCGAGACTTTTTTCCTCTTTCCACCCGGCCGGAACCGGAATTGGAACTTCTTCGCCGCTTTTCCTTTTCCGTTCTTCTTTTAAATGCACTCCCTGCTTTTCCAGGCGGAGCGTCTCGTATCCGCGCACGGCGGTGATTCCATACGGCAGGCAGACACTTTTTCCGACCTGCTTTTCAAAAAGTTCCCGCACAGATTCCAGATGCTCCCTGGTAAGATCCTTCCGTTTTCCCGCCAGCTGTTCCAGAACGCGCCGGATCACGTAGCGCTGCAGAAGAGGCGCTTCGCTGCTCACCGTATCACGCAGCACAACCACATTTTTCTCTGCGGATGCATACCGCTCCATCAGCTGATCCGTCTGCTGCTCCAGATATTCCTCCGTTTCCAGCAGGTCCAGCGATGTCTGTGCCATATGCGCGGCGGCACGCGGATTGACCTCTTCGGTCAGATACGGCAGCACATGGTGGCGGATTCCGTTCCTCGTGTAAGCATCCTCTGCATTCGTGCTGTCCTCACACCAGGAACACTTCCGGCTTTCCAGTTCCTGCCGGATCTCTTTTCGTCCGACGCAGAGAAGCGGACGGATCACATTCCCCCGCACGGGGCGTAAGGAGGCAAGTCCGGCCAGCGACGTTCCCCGTGCCAGGTGATGCAGCATCGTCTCCGCAACGTCATCCTGGTGATGGGCGAGCGCAATTTTCACTGCCCTCTGCTCCTTTGCGCACGCTGCAAAAACTTCCTGCCGCGCCGCGCGTCCCGCCTCCTCCGTCGAGAGATGCTTTTCTTTTGCGATCTTCTCCACGGGACAGGAATAGAGATAGAACGGAACATCATATTCCCGGCACAGATTTTCTGCAAATGCCGCATCCCGCCCGGCTTCCGCGCCGCGCAGATTATGGTTGACGTGGACAGCCAGCAGCGAAAAGCCAAGCGGCTCCTGCAGTTCCCGCAGCAGATGAAACAGGCAGACGGAATCCGCGCCGCCGGAAAGGCCGAGCAGCACGCGTTCGCCTGCCATTACCATATGATACTGTTCCATAAAGGCTCTTACTTTCTCTCGCATCCTTCGTTTTTACTCCTATTTTTTCCAGATTCTGGCGACCAGAACCGTCATATCATCCCGTGCGCGGCAGCCGCCGAGGCGCAGCACGCGTTCCAAAAGCTCCCGGGCAAATTCCCGCGGCTCGCTGTTTTTCACTTCGAGAAGAAGCTGCTTCATCTGCTCCGTCCTGTCCCCGGGCAGCGCGTCCAGCACTCCGTCCGTCATCATCACAAGGTAATCACCGTCGTACAGCTTTTTCGTTGTGGTATCAAAATCCGTCTGGGAAACGAGACCTGCGGCAAGACTGGTCGACTCCACAACCTCCACCCACGTATCCCGCCTAAGGAACGTCGGCGATGCACCTCCTTTCAAAAAGCTGCAGACGCCTGTGTAGAGATTAATCGAAGCAACATCAAACGTGGAAAACATCCCTTCCTTTGGCTGCAGCAGAAGCATCGAATTGATCATCCGTGCCGCCATGATCCGCGGGAATCCGGCGCGCAGGAACTGTTCAAACAGCTCCACCACCGTCTCGCTCTCCCTGTTTGCCTCGATCCCGGAACCCATGCCGTCCGACAGGCAGAGGACAAACTGGCCGTTTTCGCAGAGCACACTGTAATTGTCCCCGGAGATACTCTCCTGCTCCTTGGTGATGCGTCCCACACCGTAGAGAACCTGGAATTTCACATCCTCCTGAAACAGCACCGTCTGGTATTCTCCGCTTAAGACCTGTGCCCCGTCGCGTACCGCAACCATCGGGATTCCGCACAGGGAACCGATCAGTTCCGCCGTCTGGCGAAGCGTGATCCGGCAGTGACGGCCCGCTTTGACCGTCATATAGATCTGTAAATGCTCTTTCGGCCGCTCCTGGAGCCAGATTTTCTGGACGAAAGCCCCGTTTTTCTTCATCTGGCGGCAGATTTTTTCCGAGAGCTCGTCCGGCAGACTGTTGAGGCTGTACAGATCACACGCGGCGCGGTCCATAATCCCGGCGACTTCACTTAACTGTTCTGCCACCACGCGGCGGCTCTCCGCCACACGCCCCGACCAGAGCGCCGTCTGGCGTTCCTGCTGGTAGCGGTTCCAGAACAGTTCCAGAAAGCGGGAGCCGTTCAGGCAGGAGGCGTTCCATTCGCCTTTTGCATGGCTGATCTCGTCCTCATCCCCGTCGGCGATTGTCTGAAGAAGTTCCTGGCACCGCTCGCGCGTCAGGTTTCCGTACTGCTCCCAGCACCACGACGCCTTCGCACAGCGGCTACAGACTTCCTGCTGTTCTTTTTCCAGAATCTTGTCCACCCGGCCCGTCTCCGGCATCACACTTTTTGACGGCATCTGGTAAAAGCTCTCTGCCAGAACGCGGAACGAATCGGCGTAGTGCTCCATCTGCAGTTTCTGCGGATGATTGTCATAGACGGCCGCTTCCCGGCGGCTTCTTCTGGCTTCCAAAAAAATTTTAGCCATGTCCCCTGCTGACAGCAATGCGCCGATCAGGAACATGGCAATGATCCACTCCGGCATGTTCCGCTCCTCCTCTCTTTGTTCTGGACTTCAAAGGGGACTGCGAAATCATGCCCTTTCTTTATCTGTTTTGTTTATTTCGACTGGGATTCTTTAAATAAAATCTCATTATCCTTTACCATGCCAAGTTTTTCTCTTGCCGTTTTTTCTATGTACTCATCGGTCTGCATGTATTCTTTCAAGGCGGTAATATCATCGGTGCGCTGCTTCTCCTCTTCAATCTGGCTGTCCAGACTGGAAAGACGGGATGCATTTGCATTGACCTTCTGCTGAAGGCTGATTCCCTTTACGGTAAGGACTGCAACCAGGCAGCACAGGACTACGGTAATTGAGAACTCTGTTGTACGGCTCTTCTTTCTGACTTTTTTCTTTCGGCCAGAATTCTTTTCTTCCCTTTCTTTCATTCTTTTCTTTACCCTTGCTTTCTATTTTCCAACCGTCTGCAGCCAAACTATCTGTTGTTTTTCGTCCGCAGACTTGTTTCTTTTGTTCTTACATGTGTAGTTACATCTTACCGTTCTTCCCATGAAATTTCAACCTTTTTCTCCGTTTTTTCATACTTTTTACCAGCCATTTTCCTGGAAAAGCGAGGATTCGCCCTGCTTTTTTGATTCCCTTTGCCAGAAGTTCCGGAAGAAAGCGTCCAAACGATGCGTGGTACAACACAGCGCCCCCAAGGATGCCGCCAAACAGATACCCGCGGAGAATGCCGCTGTTCTCTCCGTAAATCCGTACAAACAGATACAGCGCTGCCGCAATCCAGTAGCAGAGGTCCTCTGCTGATACCGCCGCATGGCTGTGGCGGATCAGTTTCCGCGCTGTCTTGATCAGATCGTACCAGAACCCCAGGACTGCCCCCTGCCAGATGGAACAGGCGAGCAGAATCAGCTCCCGGGTGACATACGCACTCATTTTTACCGGAACAGCCGCGCAAGCGCAGACCCCTTCTTCTGCAGCGGCCCATGTTCCGTATAGACCAGGCTGTCGATGCTGCCTTCGATATCCGCCTCTCCCTTTTCCAGCTCCAGGCGGCCCACATGCAGCTCTTTTCCGCGGATGGTAAGAACACCGCAGACGGTCACGAGCAGAACTTCGTTCTCATCAAAGCTTTTCACATCCTGCACGCCGCCAAGAGAAAGTGTTTTCCGCTGTTCCAGTAAAAGGCGGTGCGCCTGTTCGTTCATCTCTCCCATGCAAAAAACCTCCATACAATGGTCTATACACCCATTATATGAAGGTTTTCTCTTTTTATTCGCTGCACATGAATCCTGCCGCACTTCTTATAAGTAGCGGTAAAGCTCCTGTGCTTCTTCTTTTTTCACGGTTTCCTGCACATTCAGCACTTCTACCCTGACGGATTTACTTCCGAACTGAATTTCCAGTACATCTCCTGCCTTGACCTGTGCGGATGCTTTTGCCGGTCTGTCGTTGACGAGGACACGGCCTGCATCACAGGCTTCATTGGCTACGGTACGCCGCTTGATCAGTCTTGATACTTTTAAAAATTTATCTAAGCGCATAGATTTTTACTTAGTTCATCATGTCCTTTAAAGCTTTTCCTGCTTTGAATTTCGGAGTTTTGGAAGCTTTGATTTCCATGGTCTCGCCAGTCTGCGGATTTCTTCCTTCTCTTGCTGCTCTTTCGGATACTTCGAAGGTACCAAAGCCTACCAGCTGAACTTTCTCACCTTTCTTTAATTCTTCAGATACTACATCGATAAATGCTTTTAAAGCAGCCTCTGCATCTTTTTTGGATAAATTTGTCTGCTCAGCCATAGCTGCAACTAATTCTGTTTTGTTCATGAGTTTTACTCCTCCTGTATCTTACATTTGTTTTTTACATGGTACGCGGGCCCGCTGATACACACGACCTGCCCTGCCGGCTGTTTTTCTTCCGGATGATCAGTCTGTTACGTTGACCGGCTTTTTCGCGTAGCTGTATATATTTATATACTAATGCGTCTCTCTTGTCAAGAAAAAAGTCCCCCATACCAGCGGTTTTATGGCGATTTCTGCCCAAAACAGACTCTTTTCCACCGCACGGTTAAAAGAAGGATCCCTTAACAAACCGCAGCCAGTCTGCCTGCTGCGCATTGAGTGTTTTTAGTTTCTCCGTATTCCGCCCGGATATCCACGATTTTCTGCTTCCGTAGTAGCGGTTTGCCAGTTTCCAGTATTTCCACGGATAGGAAAGATAGAGGCGGAGTGTCTCGATTTCCCCCTCATCGAGCGGCCGTCTGGCGCTGTAGGCGTTTAAAATCCGTTCTGCCGCGCGCTCGCTCCAGCCGTGTTTTTCCAGAATTTTCCGCATAAAATAGCCAAGATCTGCCACCTGGAGATCGAAGTTCCACTTGTCGAAATTGACCGCCGTTTCGCCTCTGCCGTTTTCCAGCAGAATATTGTGCTGGCTGAATTCCCCGTGGCAGACGGCGCCTTCTTCGTCCGCCCGCTGCCGCAGTTTTTCATAGGAAGAAGCTTTCATTTCCGCGGCCGCCCGCTCTCCCTGTTCCAGATACGGACCGGCGCTTGCCAGCAGCAGTTTTTCGAACTCATTTTTCTTCTTTTTTGTCTGCAAATACTTTCGGATCTTTCGAATTTCCACATTGTGGCGGATGCACTCCTCCACGATGGATTCCCTCCGGTATTCCATTTTCACCGGCAGATGAGCTGCCGTATGTAGCCGCGCCAGCGCGTCCGAGGCGCGGATAAGATCCTCACTGTTTCCCGTCTCACATTCCCGGCCCGGGTACCAGTTCCGCACAATGTACGTTCCTCCGTCGTCCCCGCGCGTTGCAAGCGCTCCCTCTTCGTTCCGCAGAATCTGATCGCACCGCAGGAGCCCCGACTCCGTGATGCGGCACTGTAGAAGATACCGCTGCTCCAGTTTTTCTGCCGCCGTCCCGAACTCGCTGATCAGCTTATCCCCCTGTTCGGTGTGGCACAATAAAGCGCCCCGCACCCGCATTGTGCCGGAAGCCGTAAGACCGTAATGGGACAGCACACTCAATCCATAATCATACAAGAGCCTGACTCCTTTCCCTGTTGTGATCGTTTTTGGGGTCACGATTCAATGTATGCGTATCCGCCCTGTGCCATGCATACTGGTTTCTGTTTTTTCTTTCATCCCAAAAGCAATGTTGAAAGTGTTTTCTTTTTCTCTTATTTTATTGTTTTTAATTTCACCGCATGGTAAAATATTCCAAACTTGACAGGATGAAAAACACCTGTTATGGGGTTCTCTAAAATCATTTTATTTTAAGGAGGGTTTTTATGATTTTCTTACCACAGCCATCTTCCCTTTCCTACGGAGAGGGCACCTTTACAATTCACTATGACAGCCGCATTTTTCTCGATTCCGAGAGCCCGGCTGAGCTTTTTTCTGCCGCACAGCTTCTGCAGCAGGAGATTGAGACACAGACGGGATTCCGTCCTGCCATCTGCCGCCGTCATCAGCCGGTGGGATCACACCTGATCTATCTGACTGCCTCTCCGGAATTATCCCGTGAGGCTTATACCCTCGCTGTCACACCGGAAAACATCACGATCTGCGGATCTCTGGAAAGCGGCGTTCTCTACGGCGTGCAGACACTCCGTCAGATGATCCGCCAGGCAGGTGCTGTTCTTCCAACCGTCCTGATCTCCGACAAACCGGCCATGGAAAACCGCGGCTTCTACCACGATGCGACCCGCGGACGTGTTCCGACGCTTTCCTATCTGAAACAGATTGCCGACACCTTGAGCTTCTATAAAATCAATCAGCTTCAGCTCTACATCGAGCACAGCTATCTCTTCGACGATCTGACCGAGATGTGGCGCGACGATACGCCGCTCACTGCAGAGGACATCCTCGAGCTGGACCGCTACTGCAAGGGACTTGGCATTGATCTCGTTCCGTCGCTTGCAAGCTTCGGCCATCTGTACAAGCTGCTCTGCACGAAATCGTATGCACATCTGTGCGAACTGGAAGGCTCTGCTTCGGCTCCGTTCTCCTTCTATGACCGCCAGGCGCACCATACGCTCGATATCACAAACCCGGAGAGCCTCTCCTTTGCCAAACACATTCTTTCCGAATATATGCAGCTCTTCTCCTCGAAGTATTTCAATCTCTGCGCGGATGAAACGTTTGACCTTGGAAAAGGGGCTTCCCGCGCACTCGCCGAGGAAAAGGGAATCACCGTCATCTACACCGAGTTTGTGACAGAGCTTGCCAACTATATCACTGAATCCGGCCGCACGCCGATGTTCTGGAGTGATGTCATCAGCCAGGAGCCGGAAGTTTATCATCTCCTGCCGAAGAACCTGATCTGCCTCCACTGGGATTATGCGTCAAATGTTTCATCGGAGCGTCTGACCCGCCTTGCCAATTCCGGTGCCGAGCATCTGTATGTGTGCCCGGGCGTACAGGGATGGAACCAGCTCATCAACAAGTATCATGAGGCGTATGAAAACATTTCCAGAATGGCGCGCTACGGCCACGAATGCCATGCGATGGGACTTCTGAACACTGACTGGGGCGATTACGGCCACATCAATCACCCGGACTTCTCCCGCATCGGCATGATCTACGGCGCGGCGTTCTCCTGGAATGCAGACATTCTGCCGGAGGAGGAAATCAACCGCCAGATTTCCGTGCTGGAATTTGGTGATGCTTCCGGAAAACTCGTTTCCGTGCTCGATCTTCTCTGCCATCAGGATGCGTATCCGTGGCGCACTGCCGTTATGGTACAGGAAGCACTCGAACTGCATCAGGACAAAGAAGAGGCTGCCGAACTGCTCCGCTCCTGCGCGGAAGGCGATGCGGATGCAGCAAATGCTTCAATCGACGCGCTCTGCGCCGTTCTGTACGAGAAAGCCGGCACCGTCCGCCCGGAGAACCGTCCGATGATCTATGCGTACCTGCTCGCCGCAGACGGCCTGAAAGTGCTGAACCGCCTGCTGCCGTTCCTGCGCGCTTCCCTTCTTTCCGAGGGCACTCTGCCGGAGAAAGAAGACTGTTTTGCACTCGCCGGAGATCTCGAACGGTGGCTGCACAGCTATAAAGAGCTGTGGCGCACCGTCTCCAAGGAGAGCGAACTGTACCGCATTGCCCATGTGTTCTGCTGGTATGCGGATCTGCTGCGTGATCTGAACGTATAAAACCAGCAAAAAACAAAAGAGAGCCGGGGACGGATTGTTCTGTCCCCGGCTCTCTTGTTTGCCGTTTTGGCTTTACAGCAGTGTTTTTACGTACTCTGTCAGGTATTCTTTTGTATTCTTCGCCGGATCTTTCATCACTTCTTCCAGCGCCGCGTTCAGGCATTCGCCGATTTTCGGGCCTTTTGGGACACCGAGTTCCATCAGATCTTTGCCGGAAACGGCCAGCATTTTCAACGTAAAGCAGTCGCCGTTATCGAGAATTTCTCTGACGCACTCCCTTACCTTTCCGATCCGTTCCAGGGTTTTCTCCCGCTGGTACAGGCTTTTGGCCATCGTATCGGCTTCCTGCACGATCATCAGTTTTTCGAACAGCTCCGGGCCGAGTTTGTTCAGAATACGGCGGATCACCGGTTTCTCCGGAGCCATGCGGCAGTCATGCCAGCGGATCAATGCTGCGACCTGGCGGATGGTTTCGTTGTCGAATTTCAGACGGCGCAGAATCGCTTTCGCCATTTTCTCCCCCGCCGGTGCGTGGCCTTTAAAATGATCGATGCCGGCCTCATCCGTTGTGCGGCACGCCGGTTTTGCAATGTCGTGGAGCAGCATCGTCCAGCGCAGAATCGGATCTGCCGGAACGTGCTGCAGAGCGGCAATCGTGTGCTCACCGACATTATAGCAGTGGTGCGGATTGTTCTGCGGCGTTTTCATCAGTTCATCAAACTCCGGCAGCACAATCTTTGTAATACCCGCCTCATAGACGGCCTCCATGTACTCCGGCCGCTTCGAGATCAGCAGTTTATTCAGTTCCACACGGATCCGCTCGGCGCTGATTTTTTCAAGCGTCGGCGCGAGTGCTATGATGGCATCCAGTGTTACCGGATCGAGTTTGAAGCCGAGCTGTGCGGAAAAGCGGAGGGCGCGCAGGATCCGCAGTGCATCCTCACTGAACCGCTCGGTCGGATTTCCGACACAGCGGATGACTTTGCGCTGTAAATCCCTGATTCCATCGAACAGATCCACAAGCCCCTCTTCGTTGTTGTATGCCATCGCATTGATCGTAAAATCACGGCGGCGCAGATCCTCGGCGAGGCTGGAGGTAAAGACCACTTCTTTCGGATGGCGGCCGTCCTCATACTCTCCGTCGATGCGGTACGTCGTGACCTCGTGCGCGCCGCTTCCGGCCAGAACTGTTACCGTTCCGTGCTCCAGTCCCGTATCCACGGTGCGGTCAAAAATTTCTTTTACCTGCTGTGGGGAAGCAGAGGTTGTAATATCCCAGTCGTCCGGCTCCCGCGCAAGAATCGTATCGCGCACACAGCCTCCGACCGCGTACGCCTCGAAGCCTTTCGCATGCAGGGAATCGATTACCATATTTACGCTTGGCGGCATTTTTATCTTCAAATTTGTTATCTCCTTTTTCTAAATCTGCTTTTCCAGTATAGCAGTTTCCTTTTTTTCCCGCAAGTGTGGTTGCGGTTGTATTTTGGGGATTGCATGTGTATAATAGAGGTTAATAAAATTCGAAAGGGGATTTACATTTTTATGAAACTGGATCGTTACCGAAAATATGTCCGGGCCGGCGTTACTGCCTTTCTGGTACTTGCAGCGTCCATGATTTTTTACTACCTGCTCTTCCACCAGACTTCTGTGCGGACCGCCTTTCACAATGTCCTCGACATTCTCTCCCCCCTGATTGCAGCCCTGATTCTCGCCTATGTGATCAGCCCGATCATTAACTTCATAGAACAGCGGATCATCGCCAGACTCTTTGCCCGGCACGGAAAAACACAGTCGGTACGCTGCAAAAAGCTTGTACGGGCGCTTTTGATTCTTCTGACGTACGTCGCCATGCTTTTCGCGCTGTACGGACTCATTGCGACCCTGATCCCGGAGCTGTTCTCAAGTATCACAAACATTGTCTCCAACTTCTCCAACTACGCAAACAACATTCAGGATTTTGCCACAAAAGTGCTGGCGAATTACCCGGAGATGCAGCAGACGGCAGACCAGTACATCTCCATGTTCTCCGCAAAGCTTTCCAACTGGCTGACCAATGACCTGATGCCGATGCTCCGTACGTTCCTTCTGAACCTCTCCGGACAGCTCGTCAACATGGTTACGTTTTTCAAAAACATTCTGCTTGGCGCGATCGTTGCGATCTACATGCTGTACAACAAGGAAAGCTACATTGCCAAGCTGAAAAAAGCAGTCTACGCGCTGCTCGGTCTGGATCACGGAAATGCCGTGATCCGCGACTGCCAGTATGTGAACCAGGAATTCAGCGGATTCCTCGTTGGAAAAGTCATCGATTCGATCATCATCGGTGCCATCTGCTATCTTGTGACGAGCCTGATCGGCACCCCGTACGCACTGCTGGTCAGCGTAATCATCGGTGTGACGAATATCATTCCGTTTTTCGGCCCGTTCCTCGGTGCCGTTCCGTGTCTTCTGCTGATCCTTCTGATCGACCCTCTGCAGGCACTGTATTTCCTGATTTTCGTCGTTCTCCTGCAGCAGTTTGACGGAAACTTCTTAGGACCGAAAATCCTCGGCGAGACGACCGGCGTGTCCAGCTTCCTTATCATCATCTCGATTCTGATCGGCGGCGGCTTCTGGGGTGTCTTTGGCATGATCATCGCCGTTCCGGTCTGTGCCATTATCTGCACGGTCTGCCGCAACTTCGCCAACCGTCGTCTTGAAAAACATCACCTGCCGGATGACGATGCGTTTTACTTCCACATGGACCACATTGATCCGGAAACGAGACAGGCGATCCCATATCAGAAAAAGAAGATCAACGAGGCCGAAGTCTTCCACTTCCCGGGCTACCGGCTGCGCAAAGCGCTGACAAAGCTGGCCACGGAAGAGTCTCCGGTTGATGCGCCGTATACACCGGCAAAGCCTTCGACCGAAGAGAAAAACTCAGATTCTTCCGATTCCGATCAAAAATAAATCGTATCTTACAAAAATGCCTTCTGTGCAGACTGTTTCCATTCTGCACAGAAGGCATTTTCTTATTTTTGCTTTTTATTTCTCGATTACAACCGTGCTGAGTGTCTCTGCCGGAAGATCGACACGCATGATATGTCCGTTGACACGCAGGAAGCAGCCGGAATCCTCTTTTGTGCGGTTCAGCAGGATCACAACGTAGCTTCCGTCCGGATTGACTGCGGCCGTTACATCCAGGTTTGCTCCGTATTTGCTCCAGCCGATGCGTTTTGCACCCGGAGCAATATATTTGGAAATATGGCCGATGTAGTGGTACATGATCGGTTTGCGGTAATGGAAATCATCATCCACAATCAGACCTGAGGTGAATCCCATCGGTACGTGGCGCGGGCCGCCGTCGATGCTGTGAAAAAAGCGGATGCCGATATCCCCGTTTGCCGTAATCCATTCGAAATTGCTCTCCATGGTGCCCTCCCGTTTCTTGTCTTTTCGTGTATACAGACGAAGCGCGTCTGAACTTTCTGTTCGTTCAGGCGCGCTCCTTCTATTATCTTTTCTGCTACAGGGACATGGTAATTTCCCGCCCTGTGCGGTGGTATTTCTGAAAAGTGACTCCGGACGCCTTCATCATCCGTTTCGATGCGATCACGGACGGGGTGTCCGCGTACTTGTCGCAGTCGTAGATCACCGTTTTGATTCCCGCCTGGATAATCGCCTTGCAGCACTCGTTGCATGGGAACAATGTCACATACAGCTTGGCTCCCTCGAGGCTTCCGCCGCGGTAATTCAGGATGGCGTTCAGTTCACTGTGCGTTGTGTAAAGATACTTGTTTTCCAGCGGATTTTCACTTGTCTTTCCCCACGGGAACTCGTCGTCCGAGCAGCCTCTCGGGAAACCGTTGTATCCCATGGACAGAATCTTGTTGTCCTCGCTCACAATGCAGGCTCCCACCTGTGTGTGCGGATCCTTCGAGCGCATACCGGCAAGCTGGGCAACTGCCATGAAATATTCATCCCAGGAAATATAATCCTCTCGTTTATCGCTCATACCCATTTCCCCTGTGTTTTCTTAACGTACTTTGCTTCCGCTCTTATTTCGTACCGAAGATACGGTCTCCGGCATCGCCGAGGCCTGGTACAATGTAGCCGTGCTCGTTCAGATGGTCATCCAGTGCTCCGACGAAAACATCGACATCCGGGTGAATCTCATGCATTTTCTCGATTCCTTCCGGAGATGCGATGATGCACATGAAGTGGATCTTCTTTGCGCCTTTTTCTTTCAGCATGGTTATGGCTGCCGTTGCAGAACCGCCGGTTGCCAGCATCGGGTCGGTTACAAATACTTCACGGCTTGCGATGTCTGACGGAAGTTTGCAGTAATACTCAACCGGTGCCAGGGTTTCCGGATCACGGTACAGACCGATGTGTCCGATTTTTGCTGCCGGAATCATAGCCAGCATACCTTCTACCATACCAAGACCGGCACGGAGGATCGGCACAACTGCCATTTTCTTTCCTTCGAGCTCTTTTACGGTTGTTTTGCAGATCGGGGTTTCAATTTCAACGTCTGTGAGCGGCAGCTCTCTGGTTGCCTCGTAGCACATCAGCATTGCAATCTCGCTGATCATCTCGCGGAACTCCTTGGAGCTTGTGTCTTTCTTTCTGATAATACCGATTTTGTGCTGGATCAGCGGGTGATCCATGATGACTGTTCTTGCCATTTTCCCTTCTCCTTTGTTTAAAATTTATTCATTTTCGCCTTCATGCTCAATCAAGTGAATCCGGCGTTCGTGACGCTCTTCTCCGGAAAATGGAGTGTTCAGGAAGGTTTCTACGATTTTGATTGCAAGGCCAGGGCCTACAACGCGTCCTCCCATCGCCAGTACGTTGGCATCGTTGTGCAGGCGGGTTGCCTCTGCGCAGAAGCAGTCGGTGCAGAGTGCTGCACGGATTCCTTCCATTTTGTTTGCCGTGATAGAAATGCCGATTCCGGTTCCGCAGATCAGGATTCCCTTATCACACGTTCCGTTCTGGATCGCATGGCCTACTTTTCTGGCGTAAACCGGATAATCAACTGCCTCGTTGCTGTAGCATCCGAAGTCCTGATATTCCAGTCCCTGTTTGTCCAGATATGCTTTTACCTCCTGCATCAGCTCATATCCGCCGTGGTCGCATCCTAAAGCTATCATTGTTCTTCCTCCTCTTTCAGCCGCGCAAGAACACCTTCAATCAGGAATTCCAGCGCTTCATAACATTTTCCGTATTCGGTAAGCGGTTCCCCGTAAAGGGCGGGGATGTCTCCTGCCAGCCGCAGAAATCCGGCGATCGTCTGCAGATGGGGCGCATCCGGGAAGTCCTCACGGATCTTTTCCCTCTGACTGTCCTCCATCACAAGAAGCAGCGTGTCGTCGTTGATGTCCTCCGCGGTAAGCGGTGTGGTGGTGTGGTCTTTGGCCGAAAGCCCGTTGCGCGCAAGCACTGCCTCTACCTTCTGGTTGACCGGCTGCGGAAACAGAACGACAAGCCCGCGGGAACCAATTTCCATCGGCCACGGAAGCTCTTTGCTCTGCAGAATCGCCTTCGCCATCGGTGCGCGCGCGGTATCGTCCGCGTCCACAAATAAAATCCTGCTGTAATGTTTCACTGTTATACCTCTGCTACTTTGTGGCCTGCGGCTTTTAACAGGCGGTTCATGATCGCCTGCCCCATACGCGGGGTGTCGAAAGCCTCGGAATAAATCACTTCCACGCCGTCCTCATCGAAGTCGCGCAGAATCGCAAACAGGTGATGCGCGATCGTCTCATCTTCGGCGCGCAGCCCGATGCTCTTGATATCTCCTGTGGTGTACTGCTCCCGTGTCTCATCGGTGCAGATTACGCCCACTTTCTTTCCTGCCTTTTCCTGTTCTGTGGCAAGGCGGTTGATTTCCGGAATCACCCGTTCCATCTCGCCCTGGATAATCGTAAGGTCTGCCTTCGGCGCATAATGTTTGTAGCGCATGCCCGGTGCCTTCGGACGCACATGGCTGTCCTCCGCAAGGATTCCCGGATCGACACGCACGGTTCCAAGCACTTTTTCCAGCATCTCTTTGTTGTAATAGCCCGGGCGGAGAATCGTCGGAATCTCCTCTGTAAAATCGACGATGGTGGATTCGAGGCCGATCTCGGCGTCTCCTCCGTCGATGATACAGTCAATTTTGTCCCCAAGGTCCTCGATCACATGCTCGGCTTTCGTCGGGCTCGGCCGGCCTGATGTATTGGCGCTCGGCGCTGCGATGAAGCCGCCTCCGGCTAAGATCAGTGCGTTTGCCACTTTGTTGCTCGGGTAGCGCACGGCTACGGAGGTAAGGCCTCCCGTCGTCTCGAGCGGAACGGCATTTGTTTTCTCAAAAATCATCGTCAGCGGTCCCGGCCAGCATGCAGCTGCCAGTTTGCGTGCACTCTCCGGCACGTTTGCCGCTACGGTTTCGAGGTCCTCCATTCTTCCGATGTGGACGATCAGCGGGTTGTCCGACGGACGGCCCTTTGCCGCATAAATTTTCTCGGAAGCTTTGGCATCCAGCGCATTTCCGCCAAGACCATATACGGTCTCGGTCGGGAATGCCGCCAGACCGCCGTTTTTCAGAATCTCTCCTGCTTTTTCGATCGCGCTCTGATCTATGTTATCTTCTGTCATCCTGGCAATCCATGCCCTCATATGTTTCTTCCTTCTTTCCATCTGTTCCAGCGCACAGTGTTTCCATCTGCGCACACTGTTTTGATTATACCATTTTCCGGCGCAGTTGAAAACCCTTGATTTAAAGAAGCTCTTTTAACTGAGCCGTGCGATACGCCTCGATCAGTTCCTTTAATTCACGGATGCGCTGCCGGATCTGCCGTCCCTGATCCGTATCGCCGACTAACTGGCGCTTCATGTTGTACCGCACCGCCACCTGGCGGGAGACAATATCCTTCTCCTCCTGGATTGCTTTTTCCGTCGATTCAAACGGCTCGTGCGCGGTGAGGCTGAGGCCGTACGAGTTGTAAATCAGCGTGTAACCCGCGATGCCGGTTTCTTTGTGGTACGCCCTGCAGAAGCCGCCGTCGATGATCAGCACCTTGCCGCCGCATTTGACCGGGCTTTCACCGGCACTCTGGTGTACCGGGACGTGGCCGTTGATAATATGTACATTTTCACCGGCAAGCCCGAACTCCTGTAAGATCCGGTCCGCCGTCTCCTCTTTCTCGATCAGGCGGTAATACGCGTTTTTCACCTCGGTCCAGGTCTCTTTTTCTGCGAGGAAATACCGCTCAAATGTTGTCATCTTGTCGCGGCCGTACAGCGGGGAATTCGGCGCGGTCCACAGATACCACAGCGTATTGCGGCCCTGCTCCCGTTTTTTCGGATCGCGGCTTACAAATGCGCGGCGCACGTTGTGCTCGAGAATATCGTACAGTGCTTTTCCCTTGTATTTCTTTCCGTCGACCTGTACCTCTTTTAAGGTGCCGTCCTCATTCATCGGCATGCAGCCGTGGTACAGCAGATTTCCATTGTAGACGCGGTAGAGGCTTCCTTTTTTGAGCAGGAAATCGACGTGCGCCTGCAGTTTTTCGCTGTTTCGGAAGGCGAAGATCAGCTTATCGAGCACTTCTGCCTCTTTTTCTGTCAGCTCGTCCGGATGCGCCGGGTCGATCGTCGGAAAGCTCTTGTCGCGCAGAGCATACGTTTTCTCCCCAATCGCCACCGTTCCGTTCTGGTAATCGATCTTTTCCAGCAGACGGCGGTTTTCCATGCCGTACTCCGGGTTCTCACGGATCAGACGGTTCTCGAGCTTTAACTGCATTACGGTGATGGCCTTGTGCATGCGGCGCTCCAGCATCTGCTGGGAATTTCCGCTGTCCTCGCCGCCTTTTGCGGCAAAGCATTCGCACGGATCATCGCCGTACGTCTCGAGAGCAAAGGTGGCAAGCGGAAGCATATTGATGCCATAGCCGTCCTCCAGCACATCGAGATTGCCGTAGTGGAGGCAGATGCGGATCGTGCTGGCCACGCACGCCGGCTGGCCGGTCGCAGCACCCATCCAGAGCACATCGTGGTTGCCCCACTGGATATCGAGGGAATGGTAATTCATCAGGCAGTCCATGATTTTATACGGCTCCGGACCGCGGTCAAAGATGTCGCCGATGATGTGGAGATGATCAACAACGAGCCGCTGAATCAGCTCTGCCACGGCAATGATGAAGTTCTCGGCGCTTCCGATTTCGAGGATAGTCTGGATGATCGCCTCGTAGTATGCTTCTTTGTCGAGCACCTCCGGCTTTTCGGTGATCAGCTCCTCGATGATATAGCCATAATCCGCCGGCAGGGCTTTCCGCACTTTGGCACGGGTGTATTTGGAAGAAACGATTTTGCAGACGTCGATCAGGCGGTACAGCATGACCTTGTACCAGTCATCGATGTCCTCCTGCTGCTTTTTCTCCATCTCCAGGCGCTCTCTCGGGTAATAGATAAGGGTTGCAAGCGCACGTTTTTCCGAAATGCCGAGCGTGTGGCCGAAGACATCGTCAATCTTCTTTCGCACGGCACCGGAACCGTTGCGGAGTACATGAGAAAAGGCTTCGTATTCGCCATGAATATCCGAAAGGAAATGCTCCGTGCCTTTGGGAAGGTTGATAACGGACTGCAGATTGATGATTTCGGTCGCTGCTTTTTCGATGGTCGGGTACAATTCTGCGAGATATTCCAGATAATTTTTTTCGTTTTCCATGAGGACCTCCTGCCTGGGTTGTTTTTTCTTATTTTATAACGAACTCCCCTTCGGCACAACCCTTTTTCTTCTTTCGATACACCGGGTGCGTCCCCTCGTGGAAGATATAATAGCTCACATAGTCCGTAAGAAAAATCCCAACCACCGAGAGCAGATACCAGATCCCGAAAAACCACGGGCAGATCAGCCCATCGCAGAAGGAAAACGGCAGCGCACTGTAGTCCCACATACGGTAATGCAGCACCCGCAGGGAAAACATTCCCGAATACAGTTCGATGGCCGTGATCAGAACCGCAGATACCATCATCTGAAACGCCAGCGGAAAGCGGCGCAGCCCGGCGTCTTCCAGCATTCCGATTCCTGCAAGGGACAGTCCTCCGGCAATGCCCATCAGGCGGAAGCTGTAACCGCGGTAGGTGACTTCGATGGCAATATAAATACAGTAGCCCAAAAGAAAAAACAGCAGATACTTCTTCGCTTTCATTCGTTTTTCTCCCATTCTAATTGAGAATCTTTTCTCTTATTCCCAGTATCTCTGTCTTTTCTCTTTTTATCCGCTTGCATTTTTTCTTTTCCATGTTACAATACTTTCATGTTTCAAAAGAAGTTTCGAATAGAAAGGACAGAAAAAAGAATGGCATTTAACCCAATGAAGTTAATGGAATTAAAAAATCTGAGAGACCGTTTCGCCCAAAACCACCCGAAGTTCGTAAAATTCATGAGCGATCTCGCATCCTCGCAGATCGAGGAGGGAACGATTCTCGAAGTCACGGTGAAAAAACCGGACGGCCGAACGATGGTTTCCAATATCAAGGTGACTGCTTCGGATCTTGAAATGCTGCAGGCAATCAAACAGATGTAACATATTTTTCGTGGCAAAAAGCCGCTTTCGACGAGCGGCAGGCTTTTGGACGCACGGTATTCCTCGAGATACTGCGTCACCGTCTTTCCCATCATTTTCCGGAAGAGGCGGCAGCAGACCTCGCGGGACAGATGCACTTGCTCACCAAGCTTTTCGAGCGAAATCACGGATTCTTACCATTACTCCGATGCATTCCTGACGATCGAAGCGCCGTTCTACTTCCTGCTCGGCCTTCTCGCCGTCTACCGCACCTCGATTCAGAGTATGCAGAACGGACGCGCACCGTTTGCCGCATGCATGGTCGAGCTTGTGATGCGTCTTGCTGCTACCGTCTGGCTGTCACGCTTCTTAGGCTACACTGCCGTCTGCATCGCAAGCCCGCTTGCCTGGTTCGGTGCAATTGCACTGCTGATTCCAGTCTACTATCGGATGATGATGAAGCCTGTAAAAACAGTGTAATCAAAATTGGTCCACCGGATATTGATATGCCTGGCAACGCAAAACCCGGAATCCTTTCGCTCCTCTTCTGAGGTCTTGAAAAGATTCCGGGTTTTTTATTTTGCTGTTTTCTCTTCCCAGATTGTCTCCAGAGTTTTTCCATCAATCCAGATACAGCGGTACACCCGCTTCATCTGCTCATCCAGTTCCGCTTCCCGGTCAGTCTTTACAATCACATGGCCGATCCGGTCAGTTCCATCTGCCATGGCAGAAACTTCATGCCCCTCCGGATAATCCAGGACAAGCTCCAGCCCTTCCTGACGCAGACGTTCGACCTGATCCCGGTCGATTTGTGTGATGGTTCCGCTTACCGGACTCAGCAGCAGTTTTGCCATGCACGGGCAGCTTTCCGTCTGCTGAAAATCCGTTTCTTCCCCGAGGGCGCTTTTGATCATCTGCTCATAAAAATCAAATCCGTAATACGTTGAAATCAGTTCCGGAATGCAGGTTGCCCCGGTTCTTCCGCCCATTTCAATGATCCAGACCTTCTCTCCGTCCACAAAGACATCCGCATTGACGGAGCACTGATCGGCACCGGATGCGGTGACGGCCAGCTGCATCTGGCGGGCAATTTCTTCCCGCAGTGCCCCGCTGCATCCATACGGAAATGCGTGGCCGACCGGAACGGTCGTGTGTGCACCGCGGTATACAAATTTCGTGTGCGGTGCCAGAAAGACCAGTTTGTGGTTCTGCACAAATCCATCCACGCCGATCTCCGTTCCGCGGAGGAATTTTTCAACCAGCACATAATCTCTTGCCGAACCGTTTCTCGCATTTTCATATGCTTCTTCGATCTGTCCGGAATGCTCCACCACGGTAATTCCGCGGCTTCCTGAACTGTCCACCCGTTTTACGACAACCGGGTATCCAAGCTGTTCTGCGGCTTTTTGTGCCTCCTCTGCGCTTCTTACCCGCATCCCGTCTGCCGCGGAAACGCCGCCCTGCCGGAATGCGTCTTTCATCTTTGCCTTATCGGTCAGAATTTCCGCCGCCTTATACGGAATGCCGGACAGATGCATCTTTTCACAGACATAGCCGATTGTGCTGACGGCCACATCGGTTCCCGATGTACAGATTCCGTCGATCTGTTCTTTTTCCGCCGCCGCAAGAATCGCTTCTTTATCCCGCGTATTCAGTTCATAAATTTTATCTGCAAGTGCAAAACCCGGATAATCGCCGGGAATACTCACTACGATCGTGTAAAGACCCATTCTGCGTGCAGTCCGGATCAGCGGCACCTGGTAAATACTGGCACCTAAAATCATGATTTTTTTCACTTTTTTTCTTCCTCATCAGATACGTTAATGGTTTCCCGCACAATATACTGCGGCGTGCGGTTCAGAATCAGAATCATCTTTCCGAGATATTCTCCGATGATGCCGAGCACCATCAGAATCAATCCGGAAAAAACAACGATGGCGCAGATCGTCGAAGACCAGCCAACCATCACGGTCGGATTGATGAGCTTTCGGATGGCAATCATGATGGCTGCCAGAAAACCGCCGGCTGCAGAAACTCCGCCGAGAACGGACGATATGCGAAGCGGAATTACAGAATAGTTCCAGTAGGCAAGCCACAATTTGATCAGTTTCTTTAACGTATAGTTGGAAGTTCCCACTGCACGTTTGAAATGCTCCACTTCTACATTTCCGATTTTGTGTGTCGTGCGGTAGAAAATGCCGTCAATATAGGGATTGAAGCTGTCGTATTTTACCACCTCGTCCTTGATCTGGCGGGTAATCATCCAGAAATTGCTGGAAACGATGTCTTTTGGCCGTCCGAGAAGAATCCGGGAGGAAACTTCGTTCAGTTTGCTGGTGACATTTTTCAGGAACGAATTTTTTCGTTTCGGATAGCAGCCGTAAACCAGATCGTATCCTTCTTCCATCTTGTGGATCAGTTTGCTGATCTGGGACGGATGTGTCTGCATGTCATCGTCCATGCCGAGAATAAAATCTCCTTCGGTGTAGTGGAGTGCCGCCATCAGCGCATTGTGCTGGCCGAAATTGCGCAGCAGGTTGATGCCCTTGACATTCTGATACTGCTCACCGAGCTTCTTGATCTCCCCATACGTATTGTCTTTCGGGGAACCGTCGTTCACCAGGACAAATTCGCAGTCATATCCGTCCATTTTCTTGAATTCTTCCATCACCATCTCTACAACTTTCCGGATCGTTGCCTCGGAATTGTAGCATGGGATGACTATTGAAATCAGTTTCATTTTTTTCCTCCATCGGTATCGTTCAGAATGCAGTCATAGAACAGCGGCGTGCCTCCGGTATGGATAAAAAGCACATCGCAGTCCTGTAACTGATGTTCTTCTATGTACTGCTTCATTCCCCAGAATGCCTTTCCGGTGTACGTCGGATCCAGCGGAAGGCCGTTCCGGCAGAACTCTTCCCGGATCACCTGTAAAATCCGCTCATCGTACTGGCCGTATCCGCCCTGGCGGTATCCCATTTCCAGATGAAGTTCACTCTCCCATCCTTCCGGCAGCACGAGATGATTCTTCGCAAAATAATCGGAAATGCCGCTCTCCATGATGCGGATGGCTCGGTCGTACTCGCGGGATGAAATCGAAAGACCGATGATCTGCTCCGTTCCCTGCTCGAGCAGTTTTCCGCTTACCAGGCCGCACTGGGTCGAGCCGGTTCCGGATGCCGCAAAGATATGAGAAAAAGAAATGTTCTGTTCTTTCTCCCACGCAAGAATCTCGCGGTAGCCGTCCACGTAGGCCTGTACCGGTGTGCCTTCATTGCCCGTTCCGAATTTATCCCCGAAAATATAATATGGGTGATATCCCTCTTCTGTCAAACGGTTCATCGTCTGCTCGACGGTCTGTGCAATCTCTGTTTTTCTGCACGGAATGACTTCGGCTCCGAGCCATTTCATCAGACGGCTGTTGTTGGTTTCGATCGGTTGTTCCTCGTTTTCTTCGGAAGAACAGATCATATAGCATGGAATTTTCTCGGCACAGCACAGATTGGCCAGCACGCGGCAGAGGTTGGATCTGCTGTTTCCGTAGATGATCATGCAGTCTTTGTTTTTCTCCTGCATATCCTGGAAAAAAGCACGTCCGATGCGGACTTTGTTTCCGCCTAAGGAAAACGGAAGAAGATCCTCCCGCTTGCAGTACAGGCGGACGCCTCTGTCGTTTGGAAATTCCAGTTTCTGAATTGGTGTCTGTATCATTGTTTTTCCTCTTTTATTCTTGTTTCAACTCACAGTCGGTATTTTCACGGAGTCTGACATGTCGAAAATAGTTCGACTGTGACTTACCTCATGTCAGTGGAGGATACCGATTTCTCTCCGCCCGCCACTACCGTTATGTTTCTTTTAACAATTCATCCCACCGCTTTAGAAGCGGGGGACTTCTTGTCTACTGGTGTTAAATTCCGGCATGCACCGGAAGCTTTTCCCTATTATAGACTATTTTTCTCTGCGTGGCAAGCCGTGCCGGAAACAGGAAAAGCCCGCCGGTTTTTGTTTTCACATCTGCCGGCGGGCTTTGGGGATTTTTTACGTATTCTGTTTTTTCGTCCGGGATCTGTTCAGGCTTCCTGCGGTGCGGCAAGATTGGCCACAATCCGCGCCACCTGGGCTATCTCCGGAATTTTTGTGTACTCGGCGCAGCTGTGTACCTGATTCATCGAGGTTGCGATGACAAGCCCTTCGATGCCGTGCTGTGCAAAGACGTTGTTGTCGCTGCCGCCGAAAGTTTTTTCGAATGCAGCGGTCAGGCCTTCTTCTGCAACGGCGCTCTCGTAATGCCTTGCGGCATCGCTTGTCAGCGGCGTCTCATACGCATGGATATTCAGTTTTTCTTCCCAGACCAGCTTCGCACCAATCTTCCCTGCTTCCTGCTGGAAGATTCTGTGATATGTTTCCAGAAGCTCCATGGCCGTCTCGTGGTTCAGGCTTCGAATTTCGCCTTCGATCACGCAGCTTTCCGAAACGATGTTGGTACCGGAGCCGCCGCCGATTTTTCCGATGTTGGCAGTGGTGCTTTCATCCACGTGGCCCTGCGGAAGCTGTGCGATTGCGCGGGCGGCCGCCTGGATGCTGTTGATGCCGTCCTCCGGGTGGAAACCGGCGTGGGCGGCTTTTCCCTGGATTTTCGCCGCGAAGGAAACGAGTGTCGGTGCCGCGTAGGCGGCTGCACCGATCGCGCCGCTTAAATCCAGAACGTATGCTTCTTTTGCCTGCACCTGGCTGTAGTCGAAGGCATTTGCGCCTTTGCAGTACAGCTCCTCACCAGTCGAGATCAGAATTTCGATCGGGCGGTGCGGTGTTTTGGTCTCGATGAGGTGGCGGACAGCTTCATAGATGGCTGTCACACCGGCGAGGTCGTCGGCGCCAAGAACTGTCGTGCCGTCGCTCGTTACGGTTCCATCCTCATGGGAGACGGCTTTTTTGCCTTTTGCAGGCTCAACAGTGTCCATGTGGGCCGCAAAGAGAACCGGGGCTCCTGCAAGGCTGCCCGGAATGCGCGCGAACAGATTGCCCGCATTGGAGCCGGTCTGCTCCTGCGTATGATCTTCTGTAAGCGTAACCCCGATTTCGGCGAATTTTATTTTTAAGGTGTCCGCCATCTCGCGCTCCTCTAAGGACGGCGAATCGATAGATACCAGCTCCGCAAAAAAATCAGCAATTCTTTTCTCATCTATCATAATCTTTTCTCCTACTCTTTGGCTGTGTCCGCAATTTAAATAACATACTCAGGCTGCGCCATAATATGCATCTTGCTGAAGAACTCCCGTGTTCTCTGATTCTGCGGATGCTCGAATACTTCTTTCGGTGTTCCGTCTTCTACTACGTGTCCTTTATCAAGGAAGATCACACGGTTCGACACATGGCGGATAAAGTTCATCTCATGGGAAACCAGAAGCATTGTATATCCCTGTGCCGCAACTTTTTTAATAACATCCAGAACCTCTCCAACCAGCTCCGGGTCAAGGGCTGAGGTCGGCTCGTCGAGCAGCAGAATCTGCGGTTTCATGGCGAGGGCTCTTGCGAGCGCCACCCTCTGCTGCTGTCCGCCGGACATATGTTTCGGATAATGGTTTGCCCATTTCTCCATGCCGACCAGTTTCAGTTCTTCTAATGCAATGGCTCTGGCCTCGTCTTTTTTCATCTTCTTGACAACAATCAGGCCTTCCATCACATTTTCCAGTGCGGTTTTCTTCTCAAACAGATTGAACCGCTGGAACACCATTCCTGTGTTCTGTCTTAAATACAGAAGCTCTTTCGGTTTCCGCTCGGAAAGGCCGATCACCTTGTCCCCGATCGTCACCGTTCCCTTCTCCGGTGTCTCAAGGCGGTTGACGCAGCGCAGAAGCGTTGATTTTCCGGTTCCGGAAGGACCGATGATTCCCACAACATCGCCCTGTTTGATCTCGAGGCTGATGTCGTCGAGCACCACGTTGTCGTTATATTTTTTTGATAAATGATCAATTTTTATCATTTTTCTTACCCTCCCCGTTTGCGGACGCCAGCTCTACCTGGTCCGGAATCCGGATTTTATTTTCAATTACGCGGATGATCTGCTCGATCACCAGCGTTACCAGCCAGTAAATGATGGCCAGTGACACGTAAACTTCAAAGTAGCGATACGTTCTTCCTCCAATAATCTGGCCCTGTGCGGTAATCTCGACAACGGCGCAGGTAAAGGCAAGAGACGTTCCTTTGATGATACTGATAAAAGAGTTTCCAAGGGTCGGAAGCGCAACCTCAAAGGCCTCCGGCAGAATGATGCGGCGCAGTGTCTGCGGATACGTCATGCCGAGTGCATGTGCTGCTTCGATCTGGCCCGGGTCAACGGACTGCAGGGCTGAACGGATAATCTCAGCCATAAAGCCCGACTGGTTCAGTCCCAGAGCGATCATTGCATAGACAAAACCGGAAATATTGGCAACCGCCAGATTCGTTCCGAACTGCTGGTTGATTGCCTTGAACATCATGGGAATACCAAAGAACGCAACGTACAGCTGTACGATGACCGGCGTGCCGCGGAGCAGTGAAATCAGAAGATTCGTAATCTGCGTCAGCACTCTGATTTTTTTCATTTTGATGATCGCCATCACAAGTCCCAGTCCCAGTCCGATCAGCATAGAAACCACGGCCAGTTCCAGCGTGATCGGCAGCTTTGTCAGCAATTCTGGTATGGATGAAAATACCAGTGAAACGTCAAATAATTTTCCCATGATTTTTGTCCTCTCTTACACGTATTTTTCTACCAGTACACAGGTAAAGCCAAGATTTTTCTTCGGCTTTTTCGGCTCTTCGTCTTTCTTCAGTGCATGGTGGTCGTATACCGACAGGTCAGCGTCCGGATTCAGTTTGTAGCCTAATTTCTCATAAAAGCCTGCGGCGCGGTCCTGGCTCGTGATGACGATGTGATCGACACCGTATTCTTTCAGCCATTTCTCAGCGGCTTCGATCAGTACGCGGCCGTATCCGCTTTTCTGTTTTTCTCTGACAACACAGACACGCTCGATTTTTCCTGTCTTTTCCGCCGGAAATGCGATGCGGCAGCCGGCTACCGGCTTGTGATCTTCTGTCAGCAGAATCGCCTGCAGATCATCTTTGCTCTCGTCCTGTCCGAATTCCAGTTCAATCGGAATGTTCTGTCCCAAGCAGAACGCATCGGTTCTGACGTAATCATATGCTTTGTATTTCCACTCTTCGCTTCCCTTTTCTACCCGGTAAATTTCTGCCATGTTTTTCGCTCCTTTTAGAATCGGGAAACGGATGTTCTCGATCCGCTTCCCGTCTGTTTTGTAATCTCTTCTGTTCTTATTTCGAAAACGATATTCTAGTTTGGTGTCTCATCAAAGTATTTCTCGTCCGGGCTGGTGTCCACGCCGAGATACTCGGTTGTGATCTTGGAAAGAGTTCCGTCTCCTTTCATCTCTTTTAAGGCTTTGTCAACATCCTCGCGGAGTGCTGCGCCCTCTTCGTTCTTTCCAAACAGGAAGTAGGTATTGTTCTGCGGGAACAGGAAATCTTCGGTCTCCTCGTCGATCTCGTTTGCTTCCAGCTGACCTTCCAGTCCGAACTGCGGAAGCAGGTTGTCGATGATCGGTCCGTCGTCGATTGCCACATCAGCGGTTCCATCTACGATGTGCTGGTAGCGGACCTGGAAGTTTGCATTGGAATATACGATATTGATCTGGTGATCCGGGTTGTCTGTATTCCATTTTTCCAGTGCATTTGCGGTAAGGCTTCCTGCACTCAGCTCAATTTTGTATCCGCGGTCTGCCAGATCGGTAAGAGAAGTCAGCGGCTCATCGCCGGTTCTCTGAATGTATTCGTTGAAGCTGGTTTTATATGGTAAAGAGAAGTAGTAGGATTCTGCTCTCTCATCGGTATATCCATAGTTGTTGACTGCGATGTCGTACTGACCGCTCAGCACACCCTGCAGTGCATCTGCCTGCTCAATTTTCAGTTCATACTGCGGAAGGCGGTTGAACACTTCTTTTACGATATCGATATCGACACCGGTCAGCTCGTTGTCATCATTTACGTAAAAGTACGGTGCCAGTGTGCCGCTTGTTACAGCTTTGATCACTTTTTTCTCACCGGAATCCGATGCGGAGCTGCCTTCTGCGGAAGATGATGCTGCGGAACCGCTGCTGCTTCCTGCATTTGCTGATGCATTGCTTCCACATCCTGCAAAACTTGCTGCCAAAAGGCCAGCCGCTGCCAATACTGCCCAGAATTTCTTTGTCTTTTTCATAATAAAATCCTCCTCATTTTCTCGTTCTTTTCAGTTCCGGCCGCACCCCGGCTGCCTGAGAGTGTTCTACCAGAGCGCTCCGGATTCTTCTGTCTTATCTCTTTATAAAAGTCCTTTCAGCGGATTAATCGATGCATCCACGGAAAGTACGCCGTTCTTCGGGTTTCTGTCTTCCCATTTCGGGCTGTTCCAGATGGTTTTTGAGATTTCTCCTGCGTAATCCTCGTAGGTCTCTCCCTCCGGATGGCGAAGGAATACTTCATCCGGTGTTTTGCTGAGTGTTCTTCTCGATCCATCGTCTGCCATCAGCTTCTCGAAATCTACTTTTGCAAGGATTCGTTCGTTGTATCCGCGGAAGAGAACCTCGCCTAATTTCTTTCCAGGTCTCGAAAGTGCCAGCACCTGCGGATCGCTTCCGTGACGGAAGGCCGGGATCGCATACAGCTCTTTTAAGTAGCCCCAGATATTTTTGTAATCACGAATCGGTTTCTTCACCGGTCCTACGTTGTGGAAGTAGCTGACATCCCAACGGATCAGAGTGACGTAAGCGCGGACATCGCTGTCGGTGATGTAGTCGCCGAACAGGAAACGGTTCGTCTCCAGCCGTTTGTCCAGCTTATCGAGGGATTCATAGAAATCTTCGTATGCCTCATCGTATGCTTCCGGTGACTGGCAGAATGCCATGCGGTAATGGCCGTTGTTGATATGCGGGAAGAGCCAGTCGTTAAACTCATCGATCTCTTTCCGGAATTTTTTCGGGTACAGGTCCGGCGCATCTTTTGGCTGGAATGGACGGAACTGCACTTCGAGATAGTTCGTAAGGCGGTGATAATCGTTGTTCACAGCCTTTTTCTCTTTGACATCCACCAGGGTCGGTGTCGTTGCTCTTCCTTTGAAGTCCGGGTTTGCTCTTTTATAGAACTCACTTAAGAAGTAAGCGCCTGTCGCCGGATCCTTGAAATCCGGATACTGTCCGAATGCATGTCCGTAACGGTTTGTCTCGCCGGATGGAGAAACTCTCGTCTCCGAGATCACATCCTGCAGTCCTAAAAGCTCCCGCACGATGATCGGACGGTTGGACCAGTTGCATCCGGTTGCCCAGTAGATCCCGAAGCGGTTTGCTTCTGCTTTCAGGCCGCCTTCTTTATCGCCGAATGGCTGGATAAATGCATTTGGCTGACGGATGAAAGCGCCGCGCTCATCGATCTCTACAAGGGTTTCATTTGGTCTTGGGTCTACTCCGACTTCTGCTGCAAACTGTTCTGCCAGTGCATCTGTGTATTTGATTTCTTCGGTTTCTTTATTTTCAACTGGGGTGAAGCTGCATCCGCATCCGCTCATGTTTTTGTCCTCCGTTTTCTATGTCTGTTTATTATCTATTCTTATGTTGTTCATTCGCATTTCTTTTAAAAAAGGTTAAAAAAATAGCAGGCATTCGTTCCGGCCTGCCCGCACATGCAATTTCTGCTATGCTTTTTCTGCCTGCGAATGTTTCTTATTTTTCTTTATTCTGATTGGAGCTGCAGCAACAGCAACAACACATCTCCATCATTCTGTTCTCCTGCATTCGTCTGTTGTCTGTTTTTTTCATTTGCTGTTCTCCTTTCCTACTAAGTCGATATGTTTAATGTGTTTCTCGATTACATGGCATATTATAATGCATATTTTTTCTATGTGCAACCCCTAAAACGCCTTTTGGTAATTGTTATTTCGATGAATCGATTATAGGTTTTTCCTATTGGTTAGTCATACCAGAAAGATATTACTTATCACACCTGTAGGCTGATTTTGCTTTTTCCCGGCCAACCGCCGCAACTTTTGCAATGTGCTCAACAATTCTTGCCATGGCTTTTTTCTTAAGAAACGATACAATAAAAAGCAAAGAACACCACTTGCAAAATACAATGTACTCTCGGAATCTTTCTGTGCTTGTTTTTGTGAGATGATTTCCGCCAGCTGCAAAGGCAAGTGCAGAAAGATTCCGAGAGTACATTACAAAATAAAGGAGAGTTTTTCTTATGGAAATGACATTTCGCTGGTATGGTTCCAAATTTGATACCGTTACCTTAGAGCAGATCCGCCAGATTCCGGGCGTAACCGGAGTCATCACAACTCTGTACGACACTACCCCGGGCGAGGTGTGGACACGCGAAGCGATTCACGCGTTAAAAGAAGAGGTTGAGGCCTCTGGACTTCACATCTCCGGCATCGAGAGCGTCAACATCCACGACGCCATCAAAATCGGCAGCCCGGACCGTGAGCAGTACATCGATAATTATATTGAAACGTTAAAGCACCTCGGCAAGGAAGACATTCACCTTGTCTGCTATAACTTCATGCCGGTCTTCGACTGGACCAGAACAGAACTCGCACGCGTCCGTCCGGACGGCTCGACCGTACTTGCCTACAAACAGTCCGCCGTAGACGCACTTGTTCCGGAAAAAATGTTTGAATCTATCGCAGGTGATGCAAACGGCGCAATTCTTCCCGGCTGGGAGCCGGAGCGCATGGCAAAAGTGAAAGAGCTCTTTGACGCTTACCGCGATGTGGATGATGAGAAACTGTTTGCCAACCTCAAATACTTCCTCGAACGCATCATGCCGGTCTGCAACGAGTACGACATCAAAATGGCCATTCACCCGGACGACCCGGCATGGAGTGTCTTCGGTCTTCCGAGAATCATCATTAATAGAGAAAACATTCTGCGCATGATGAAGATGGTCGATGACCCGCACAACGGCGTGACCTTCTGCTCTGGCTCCTACGGAACGAACCTGGAGAACGATCTGCCGGATATGATCCGTTCCTTAAAGGGCCGCATCCACTTCGCTCACGTCCGCAATCTGAAATTCCACAGCCAGCAGGATTTCGAGGAGGCCGCACACCTTTCCTCTGACGGCAGCTTCGATATGTATGAGATCATGAAAGCGCTGTACGACATCGGCTTTGACGGCCCGATCCGCCCGGACCACGGACGTATGATCTGGGGCGAGAAGGCAATGCCGGGCTATGGACTGTATGACCGCGCACTCGGCGCGACTTATTTAAACGGACTCTGGGAAGCTATTGACAAGAGTCACAAACGTGGAATTTAAAGGAGGTTTTTACTGATGTCGCTTAACTTAACAGCTGCCGGACTGGCAGATCAAAAAGCGTGGGAAGCCGCAGGCTATGCGCTTCCATCCTATGACCGCGAAGCAATGATCACCCGCACGAAAGAATCTCCGTGCTGGGTGCATTTCGGAGCCGGAAATATTTTCCGTGCCTTCCAGGCAAATACAGCACAGGAACTGCTGAACAACGGTACCTTTGACCGCGGTGTCATCGTTGCGGAGGGCTTCGATACAGAAATCATCCGTGATATGTACCAGCCGCACGATAATTTAAGCATTCTGGTGACCTTAAAAGCCGATGGTTCTGTCGAGAAAACCGTTGTTGGAAGCATCGCAGAATCGCTGGCTGCCGATACGGCGGATTCTCCGGATTTTGCCCGGTTAAAAGAAATCTTTACCAAGGATTCCCTGCAGATGGCGACGTTTACGATCACCGAAAAGGGATATTCTCTGAAAAACGGTGCGGGCGAACTGCTGCCGTCTGTTGCTGCCGATTTTGCTGCCGGACCTTCTTCCATTACCAGCTATATGGGAAAAGTTGCTTCTCTTTTATATGAAAGATTTCTTGCAGGCGAAAAACCGTTTGCGATGGTCAGCACCGACAACTGCTCCCACAATGGCGAAAAACTTTCCCTTGCCCTGACAGCCTACGCTTCTGCATGGGAAGAAAACAAGCTGGTACAGCCAGGCTTCCTCTCCTATCTGCAGAACCCGGAAAAAGTCAGCTTCCCGTGGACCATGATCGACAAGATCACCCCGCGGCCGGATGGTTCCATCGAAAAGATGCTCGAGGAGGACGGCCTCGCCGATGCACAGCCGATCGTCACCTCCCGCCATACTTACGTTGCTCCGTTCGTCAATGCAGAGGAATGCCAGTACCTCGTAGTCGAAGATCATTTCCCGAACGGACGGCCGCCGATGGAAAAGAGCGGATGGATCTTTACCGACCGGGAAACTGTCAACAAAACAGAGCGCATGAAGGTCTGCACCTGCCTGAACCCGCTGCACACCGCACTCGCTGTGTTCGGCTGCCTTCTGGACTACGAACTGATCAGTGAGGAGATGAAAAATCCAGTACTGAAAAAGCTCGTGGAGCGCATCGGATATATCGAAGGACTTCCGGTTGTCACCGATCCTGGTATTCTCTCTCCGAAGCAGTTTATCGATGAAGTGCTGAACATCCGCATCCCGAATCCGTTTATGCCGGATACGCCGCAGCGAATTGCAACCGATACGTCACAGAAGCTGTCGATCCGGTTCGGTGAGACGATCAAATCGTATCTTGCTTCTCCGGAGCTGTCACTCTCGGATCTTCAGGCAATTCCGGCTGTATTTGCGGGATGGCTGCGGTATCTGATGGGCGTGGATGACAACGGCGATGCATTTGATCTGAGCCCGGATCCGCTGCTTGCCACGGTCCGCCCGTATGTGCAGGATCTGAAACTCGGCGCACCGGCTGACCGCGAGACCCTTTCCAAAACTCTGGCTCCGCTGCTCTCCGATGCTTCGATTTTCGGTGTGGATCTGATTTCCGCCGGACTTTCTGACCGTGTGCTGGATGCTTTTGTCTCGATGCTTCATGGACCTGGCGCTGTGGCAGATACGCTTGCTGCTCTGACCGCTCAATTCTAAAGGGGAGGTATTTCCATATGAAACCTTTTATGGACGCTGACTTTCTGCTGCAGACCGATACGGCGAAAACACTGTACCACGAGGCGGCTGAAAAAATGCCCATTTTTGACTATCACAACCATCTGAATCCGCAGGAGATTCTCGAAGACCGCCAGATGGAGAATCTGACACGCGTCTGGCTCGGCGGGGATCATTATAAATGGCGTGCCATGCGTGCGATGGGCTTTTCGGAGGATCTGATCACCGGAAACGCCGATGATTACGACAAATATCTGGCGTTTGCCGAGACGATTGAGAACGCGATCGGCAATCCTTTATACCACTGGACACATCTGGAGCTGCAGCGGTACTTCGGCATCACGACACCGCTCTCCCGCGCAACAGCGAAGGAGCTCTGGGATGAGGCGAATGCAAAACTGCAGACGAAGGAGTTTACCGTGCGCAATCTGATTCTGAACCAGCATGTGTCGCATCTGTGCACCACCGACGATCCTGCAGATGATCTGCACTGCCATCTGGCATTACAGAAGGAAGACTTTGCCTGCCGCGTTCTGCCGTCCTTCCGCCCGGACCGCGCCGTTCATCTCGAGAAGCCTGATTTCCCGGAATATGTGGAAAAGCTTGCCGCTGCCGCCAGCAGGACGATTGCATCCGCGGAGGATATGGTGCATGCCCTCTCCTGCCGCCTCGACTTCTTCCTCTCCGCCGGCTGCGTTGTCAGCGACCACAGCCTTGAGGGCTGCTTCTATGTGCCATGCACGGCTGCTGAGGCGAATGATGTATTTGAAAATCGCATGAACGGCGGTGCTCTCACTGAAAAAGAGCTCGGCATGTACAAGGGCTTCCTTCTGACGAACCTCGGACGGCTGTATCATAAGCACAATATCGCCATGCAGCTTCATATCAAAGCACTCCGTAACAACTCGAAGCGGATGTTCCGTGCGCTCGGTGCCGATACCGGCTTTGACAGCATGAACGATTTCGCCTTTGCCCCGATGCTCGGCGCTTTCTTAAACGATATGGACGAGGACGACGCACTGCCGAAAACTGTGCTCTACTCTCTGAACCCGGGCGACAACCCGATGCTTGCAAGCATGGCTGGAAACTTTGCTGCGCCTGGCATCCGCTCGAAAGTGCAGTTCGGTACCGCATGGTGGTTCAACGATCACAAATACGGCATGGAATCCCAGCTTGCGACGCTTTCCAGCATCGGCATGCTCTCCACCTTCATTGGCATGCTGACCGACTCCCGCAGCTTCCTCTCCTTCCCGCGCCACGAATATTTCCGCCGGATTCTCTGCAATCAAATCGGAAACTGGGTGGAAAACGGGGAGTACCCGGCGAACCTGGAGTTTCTGAAAGAGATGGTGGAAAATATCAGCTACAACAATGCGGTTTCGTATTTCCTGTGATTTTCGCATGCCTTATTGACAATTATTCCCACATACCGTACAATAAAAGGGATTACTGATCAACGAAAGGATTACAGAAACATGGACGACTCAGGCAGTATGCCTCGACGATGCTTTATTTTCATCATTTGATAAACGGAGACATAATCTATCTTTGATTCCGCCAGATTCAAGATAGGTTATGTCTTTTTGTACATTTTTTGCATCGTGTCCCGGTTTCCTAAGAAAGGAAAAACAAATGAACAGCGACATTGTGTCACTCATCATCATTCTTATCTGCGTCATGCTCTCAGCCTACTTTTCGGCGACGGAGACTTCCTTCACCTCGCTGAACCGCATCCGCATGAAAAATATGGCAGAAAAAGGCGACAAGCGGGCGGAACTGGTGTTAAAGTTGCTGGAGAACTTTGACAAGCTGCTCTCCACGATTCTCGTCGGCAACAACATCGTCAACATCGGACTCAGCTCCCTTGCCACGGTGCTTTTTATCAAGCTTCTCGGCGGCGACTCCGGTGCGACGGTTTCCACGATCGTAACCACTATCGTGGTTCTGATCTTCGGCGAAGTTTCCCCGAAAAGCATTGCAAAAGAATCTCCGGAGACGATCGCCAAATTTTCCGCACCGTTTCTCCACATTCTGATGATCGTGCTGACCCCGGTGACGTTTTTCTTTTCCCAGTGGAAGAAGCTGCTCTCCCGCATCTTCAAATCCTCGGAAAACCACGGCATCACCGATGAGGAACTGATGACCATCGTCGAGGAGGCGACCCAGGAGGGCGACATCGACGACCAGGAAGGCGATCTGATTCAGAATGCAATCGGCTTCATGGAGATGGAGGCCGCAGAGATCTTTACTCCGCGTGTCAACGTCATCGGCATTCCGCTCGATGCGACGAAATCCGAGATCGCTAAGACTTTCTCCGACACCGGATTTTCCCGGCTGCCGGTGTATGATGATGATATCGACCACATTGTGGGAATTGTGTATCAGAAGGATTTCCACAACCACATTTACCACACCAACAAACCGCTAAGCAGCATCATCCGCCCGGCGCTCTTTGTAACCGAGAATACGAAGGTCGGCCCGCTGCTGAAAAAAATGCAGGCGAAGAAATCGCATATTGCCATTATCATTGATGAATTCGGCGGCACCGACGGTATCATCACCATGGAAGATATCCTCGAAGAGCTCGTCGGCGAAATCTGGGATGAGCATGATGCGGTTGTACAGGAAATCCAGAAAGTTTCCGAAAACGAATACCTCGTGACCGGAACGGCAAGCATCGACAAGGTGTATGAAGAGCTCGATATTGACAAAGAATTTGACGTCTTTACGGTCAGCGGATGGATCATGGGGATCCTCGAGCGCGTGCCAAAGGAAGGCGATCATTTCGTCTCGGATGGCCTCGACGTAACCGTACTGAAAATGGCAGACCGGAGAGTCGACAAGGTACGGATTGTGCGGCTGCCGAAGGATGAAAATGAACAGTAAGTAATTTACAAACAAAAACGGATCGAAAATCTGGTTTTAAGTTCAGATTCTCGATCCGTTTTTCTTGTCCTATTGTATTTTCTTCTCCACCCGGTACTTCTTCGGCGATATTCCATAGCGCTCTTTAAAAATCCGATGAAAATAACTCATGTTCTCGTACCCGACCCGCTCGCCGATGTCTGCCACGGAAAGTCCTGTCGTTTCCAGCAGATACGCGGCCTGGGTGAGGCGTTTGTTCTGGACAAGTTCAGTGTAGTTTTTCCCGGTCAGGCGGCGGATCATGCGGCTTAAGGTGTAAAAATCGTAGTGCAGTTCTTCCGCCAGTTCCGAAAGACTGCCCTCCCGGTAATGTTCCTCGATATAGCGGTATACGCCGAGCAGCATCTCCTGTTCAAAATACTGCTCTCCCACCTGCACGCGTTCGGTGTAGTTCATGAGCTGCAGGAATAAAAGGCCCATCGTAATCTGATTGATGCTCCGCTTATTGCTCTGGTGATGTAAGAGCGTCCAGACGAGATTTTCGATCAGATTCTGCACCGGAAGGACATCCGCGATTCTGTAATGCAGATAACAGAGCGGTACCTCCCCGCTTTTCAGACAGCCGACGATAAAATCCTTTAACTGATTCTCCTCTGCCCCGATCATTCGCAGCGTCTGGTCAAAAAACTCCGGCAGAATCAGAAAGTTGACCGCGATATCGTCACGCCCTGCCGGTTCAATTTCCTGCACTGCATTCTGATTCAGAATCAGCAGCTCACCCGTTTTCAGCTCGATCCGGTCCCCGTTGATGGTGTGCACGGTGCTTCCCTGGCACATGTAGATCATCTCGACATAATTGTGGCTGTGCGCCGGAAAACGAATAAACCGCGTGTGCGGCCGAATATCAATCAATTTTCCCCGCTTCAGCAGCTTTCCCGCATCCATCACAAACTTCTGCCCGCTCGAATACCGCTCCTTTTCCACTTCCGTCTTGCCGTCCAGAATCGCCTGTTCCTCCTCCGTAATCCGGGACAGGTCTGCTATAATTTCCTGTTTCACGATTATTCCTCACATTTTTCACGTTTTTTCTGCTTTCTATTATATTCCATTCTGGTGCAAATAAGCAATGTACTTTTTCTTCTCACTTTCTGATAAATATTCCTTTCCTACGCATCAAACCAGCAAGTGCTGCACTGCCAAGTGAAACGTAACGAAGATTCTCTCTTTACAATTTCACTTTCTTAAAGTATACTTTAAGAAGTTATTCTACTATTCAAATTCTATCGTTCAAGGAGGTTTTTCCATGGAACAGCAGACCTACACCATTCGTGAAATGTCCGAGCGTTTTGGACTTCCGGCCTCTACGCTTCGTTATTATGAGGAGATCGGACTTTTGACGGATGTCATTCATACCGAAAGTAAGAAACGAATTTACACCCAGCAGCACATTGACTGCATGACCGCAATTCTCTGCTTCAAACGCACCGGGCTTCCGATTGCGGGGATTCAGGAGTTTTTCCGGCTTGAGAACGATATCCCGGGAAATATTGACCAGATGGTTGCCATTCTCAAGGAACATGAGCAGAATACACGCGAGAAAATCGAGCGCATGGAATCTGATCTCGAACATATTCAGCAGAAAGTGCGGTATTACAGCGCGGTTCGCGATGCGATTAAAAATGGGGATGAAATGCCGTCGTGGGATTCCTGCGGCTGTGAGGAGAAGGCGCAGTAGATATCTCTCCAGGCTTTTCCGCCGCAGACACACACAAGTTTCAAAAGAGCAGGTAAGAAAAGGGACCAACATCCACTTTTCTTACCTGCTCTTCTTATTTTTTCTATCACCTTTTCCCTTCATACCCGGAATTTTTTCTGCATTTCCCGCATAAAATCTTTTCCGCGGAAAAAAAACAGCCCGATCAGATACAGCACACTAAGGCCAACGCAGATCACGGACGGCCAGGTAATGCGGACAGTTCCCGTCAGCCACAAAATCGCCGGAACGATTCCTGCTGCTCCGGACTGCATCAGATAAAAAAGATATTCACTGACCTCCATTTTGTACGCTCTTGCCAGAATCTGCATCGTCGCGCCATTCATAAGAACGGCGAGCGGAATTGCGAAATCGACAGACCAGCCGATCCAGCCCGTCGCATAATCCCACAGAATCGCACCGATCATAATAAAGATCAATTGCCACATACTGTTTTTGAGTGGATTTTTCCGTTTCTGATATCCCACCCGGATCAGAAGCCAGGCGCAGAACACACCCGCTGTCGCATAACCTGCCCACCACATCTGCGGCGTTGCAAGGAAATTCATCATCCAGCAGAGTACGACAGCCGCGATGCAGGTGAAAGAAAAAATTTTCAATCCCAGTTTGGCCGTCCCGTGCGGCTGTTCTTTCTGTCCCGGAAAATCATTTTCCTCCTGTTCACAGGCGATGCCCTCTTTCTGCAGCAGATGCATCAGGTTCCGTTCAATATTGGAATCAGCGATTTTAGATGTGATTCCAAGCACCATGCTGTCACCGTAGGAACAGGAACACATCTGTACTTTGTCGGTGCTGGTGAAAAATCCGAACCGCTCAATATATGTTTCATACTCCGGCGGCATCTGAATCCGGCCGATATTGGAATAGACGGTCGTAATGCTTCGTCCGCCGAGCGTCGTGCCCGCCATCAGCGCCAGATTTTTGATTTCCAGCGGCACGGCGCGCAGCACCGGATTCCGCTCAATCCGCACCAGATCGTTCATACGTGTGGAAATCTCCTGCTTCAGCGCCTCTTTCTGCATCGCGGCTCCCGTGATCTGCAGGGCATCCTCAAACGATGCCTCCGGCCCAAGATCACAGGCAATCTCGATCCAGCTCCAGAAATTCGTCATCGATGCGGATGGGAAAAAGTTGCGGAGATTGGCTGGAACCATCAGAGAAACCGGCTTTTTCAGCCTGCTTTTCGGGATTTCTTCATATACCGCATATACCAGCGCCGCCGCAAGGTACGCCGTCACCGACACGCCATGTGCTTTTGCGCACTTATGAACTGCTTCCGCGGAAAGCAGAATCTCAGTAATTTCCATCTCCTCCTGCTCCAGATACTCGCCTTTGATCTGGTATGCCGGGCGGCTTTTTTCTTTTTCATTTTTCTTTCCGGTGTAATACTGTGAAAAGCTGTCCTCCTCGAAATCTGTCTCTGTCAGCATGTCTTCGCTGACCTTTGAAAAGATTTCCTCGGGATGACACAAGATCAGATAATTGCTCACCAGTTCTTTCAGAAACAGCATCGCACCGGTGCCGTCTGTCAGGGCATGGAATACTTCGAAATTGATTCGGGTTTTATAGTAAGAAACCTGGAAAAGAAGCGTTTTGTGGTCGGGTACGTAAATCTCACTGCACGGCGGACGCTTTTCCTCTTCTACTTTTGCTGGCAGATCGCGCTGCTCCAGATAAAACCAGAAAAGACCTTTCCGCAGTACCATGGAAAACACCGGGTAATGCTCCATTGTCTGCTCCAGCGCTTTCTGCAGCAGATCCGCCTGGATGTCCTCTTTCAGCTGGCAGTAAAACCGGAAGACTCTCGTATCCTTTTTTCCGGTGGCCGCCGGAAATGCCTGTGCCGCGTTGTCCAGCTTTCTCCAGCGCGAAGAATGTTCTTTCTTCATTTTCTATGCCTCCTTACGCCTTCCCGTGTGTCAATTGTTTCTTCACTGCTGCTATGTTTTCCAGTTCTTCGTCTGCATTTTTCTGCTGTTTTTCTTTCCTTAAAAATGCATTCATATACTGAAAACTTTCCTGCACATATAGGTGTTCAATGCCAAGCGCAAAATAGCCGTGCAATGCGCCCTTGATCCGATGATGTTCAACCAGATTGCCAGCCCTTTTCAGCTTTTTCGCATAATCCTCGCCCTCATCACGCAGCGGATCGTACTGCGCCGTCAGTACCAGCGTGTCCGGCAGTCCCTGCAGATTTTCTGCCAGTACCGGTGCAAAGTACGGATTTTTGCGGTCTTCTTCGGTCCGCTGATACAGAATTACATAATCTTCCATTTTGACACTGGTCAGAAGGTATCCGGTTCCATTGGTTTTCACGGATTTGTACGGTGATTTCTCTGTGTAACAGGAATTTACCGCCGGATAAATCAAAATCTGTTTCCCCGGCAGCAGTTCTTTTTTGTCCCTCGCCATCAGGCAGACCGCAGCCGCAAGATTTCCTCCTGCGCTGTCGCCCATGATCGTGACATTTTCCGGCGTTACCTCCGGCAGAATCTCCCCGCGCAGCATTGCCTGGGCGGCGGCGTAGCAGTCTTCTAAGCCTGTCGGGAAACGATGCTCCGGTGCAAGACGGTATTCTACCGATACAACAATCTGCCCCGTCGACTGCGCCATGCGCGCGCAGACACGGTCGTATGTCTCCACACTCTCGGTTGTCCAGCCGCCGCCATGGAAGAACAGAATCGCTTCTTTTGCACCATGCTCCTCCATTTTTTCATCCGGGAAGAACAGCCGAATCGGAACCTTGTAGTCCCCATTATATATTTCCATATCCAATTTTCGCAGAAAAATACGAATCGGATCCAGCTTCTTGATATCGGCAAGCCGACGGGCGGATTCTACTTCAATTCCGCCGTAGGACAATACATTTAAAATGGCTTTGACTGCTTTTTTCATTCGCTCTCTCCTCTGTTGCTATTTTTCTGCTTCTGTTTTTCGTCTAGTTGCAATGTACTGCTTCAAAAATTCATACATCTGCTCATCGGTCGGTGGGCAGCCTTTCAGATTGTATTTAAACCCTGAAGTACAACTTCCCACACCAAGCGCCCCGCTCTTTCCCCGGTATCCCTGCCCGATGCAGATTTTTTCGTGGAGTTCCTGCAGCAGTCCTTCCTCCTTCAGCCGGTCGAGCGCCGGGATCAGATAGCCGTAGCAGGCACTGCAGGACTCAACTTCCTCTACGGCATCCTGCAGTTCCACGATCTTCCGTTTTTCCGGAATCACTCTTTTTTCACCAATTTCGCCAATTTGGCGGATTGAAAGCCGTGTGAGATCAGCGCTGCCCACGCCCAACTCTTCTGCCATTTTGACATACGGGACATCTTCTGGCTTATAATGCAGTTCCGCGCAGACATATGCATCGATCAACACCGGATCTAACCCAGCGAAAAGGCGATTCATAATAAACGGATTACCGCCATCCTCAAAGTCAAGGTCTCCGCAGATATTATCCACCAAAATAAAATCCTGATGAATCCCCAGCCCCAGATGCGCAATTGGCCGATGAAGTCCCATGGCATGAAAATGACGTTTTTCTTTATTCGGCAAGAGACCTTTCATATTTTTCAGTGCGCAGGTAATTTTAGTCTGGCAATGGCCTTTCATGACCGGGACATTGATCATAAAATCCACCTTTTTCGCACATTCGCAAATCTGAAGTTCCATATCACCACACTGCACCGGCATGCTTTTTTCCTTCTGCGCATCGATAAGCGGAACGCCGTACTGTTCCGAAAGCATACGGTATCCACAGACCTCAAACGATTCCTCTGTCTTATCCCCGACCCAGGAACCTTCCATGATTTGAAGGTTAGTAAATCCGTTTTCCTGAAGATATTCGATGATCCCCGCAACCACCTCCGGATGTGTCGTCCCTCCAAACTCCGCCGGGACAGGTGCTACCAGATTTGGCTTAATACCGATGAGACTGACCTTCGAAGGAATGAGCGTAGCTAAGGCACATTTGTTCAAAAGCTGTTTTGTCATTTCTTTATATTCCATTCCCTGTATCTGGATAATTTCGTTTTTATTCATTTAGTATTGCGGCCCCTTTATTCTGATTTGATTTTTTCTGACATTCGATATTCTTTAGTATATAATAGTTACTGCTTTCTTTCAACTCATCCAAAAACAAAATCATTTCCTGTGAACTGTAACCATTCCCGTCAGCTCCAGCTTCATAGAAAATTAAGCACTGTATGCTTGTAAGATTTCCAATCGCATTGTATAATAAATGGAAAACGGTACACAGAAAAAGTACCTCATCAGAAAGGAACTGTCATGAGTTTTGAAGATGATTTAAAGGATGTCGGCGACAGTATTGGAAAGCTTGTGGATAACGCTGTAAATTCTCAGGATTTTCAGGAATTAAACCGGAAGATTTCAGACACCATCAACCAGTTTGTCTACCCAAACCGGAAGGGACCATTCCGTGCAAATGGCACACAGGAGCCGTCCCGCGGCTATTCCGCAGATACTTCCTACAGCAGCCAGCATTCTTCCCATAATAATACAGCGCAGCAGACCGGACCGCATCACTATTCCTACGGGCCGGGAGGCACGATGCCGGGTAAGAGCGCGAACCCGGTTCCCAAACCTTCCCATACCTGGCAGACCTCCCAGAATACGGAATGGAACAGCCGCATACAAGAACGCCGTGTACTGCGCGAGCGCTTTATGCCATCCACCGATCTTGCACTTGTCGGCGGATTTCAGACGGCCGCCGGCTGGGGTGTCACCGGACTGTTCGGCTGCTGCACAGCGCTTAGTCTGTATTCCTTATTTGCAGGTCCAGACAACAGCGCGCTGATTCCTTCTCTTATTTTTGCCGCATTTACCATCGGCGGCGGCATTCTTCTGAAAAAGGGAAGTAAAAACCGGCGTCTGGTCCGCCATTTCCGCCAGATCTGTACGCTGATCGGCACAAAGGAATATATTTCCACGAAAGAACTCTGCGACAGTATGCACTGTGAGAAAGGTGAGCTTCTGACCGATATTACGACCATGATTGATAAATCCATGCTGCGCCAGGGCCACCTCGACGAGAATGGTACCTGTCTGATGGTAACAAATGACTGCTACGACCAGTACCGCGCAATGCTCGCCAGCCAGAAGGAACAGCAGATTGCTGAGCAGAAAGCACGTGAACAGCTGGAGGCCTCCGGTGTAACGCCGGAATACCAGCAGATGCTGGAAGAATGTGAATCTTATATTCAGAAGATCCATCAGTGCAACCTGGATCTGCCGGGTGAAGTCATCACAGCCAAGCTGAGCCGTCTCGAAACGGTTGTTACCCGGATTCTCGAGGAGGCAAAAAAGCGCCCAAAAGAAGCCGCCGCCCTGCGGAAATTTATGGATTACTATATGCCGACAACCTGGAAGCTGCTCGACGCTTACCGTTCCTTTGAGAACGAACCAATTCAAAGCGACAATATCCTCCGAACCAAGAAGGAAATCGAGGACACACTGGATACCATCAATGCCGCATTCGAAAAGCTGCTTGATGATCTGTTCCAGACAACGGCATGGGATATTTCTTCTGATATCTCTGTTCTGCAGACGATGCTGGCGCAGGAGGGACTGACAAATCAGGCAGGTCCGTCAAAGCAGGATATTGAGCCGCTTCACATGTAACTATTCAAAGCTATACAATTGAAATCAAATCACCGGTTACGTTTCCGTACCGAAGAAAAGGAGAATAGAAAACATGAATGATTTTGTAAAGGACACCACTGAAATTCCAAGCTTAAGTTTCGGCGCTCCGGAGCCGGAACCGGAACTTCCGGTACAGCAGCCGGAAGAAAAGAAAGAGGTCATGGATGATTCTGTTCTGTCCGACGAACAGAAAGCCATGGTGAATGCCTTTGTTTCCCAGATTGATCTTGCCAATACAAACGGCATTCTGCAGTACGGTGCCGGTGCACAGAAGAAAATGGCAGACTTTTCCGAGAAAACGCTGGAGAACGTCAGAAGCAAAGATCTCGGGGAAATCGGCGATCTGCTCACCTCTGTTGTGACAGAGCTGAAAACGTTTGACGCAGAAGAAGAAAAGGGACCATTCTCTTTCTTTAAGAAAAGCACGAACAAAATCAATGCAATGAAAGCGAAGTATGACAAGGCAGAGGTGAATGTCAATAAAATCTGTGACGTGCTCGACGGCCACCAGCGGCAGCTTCTGAAAGACATTGCCATTCTGGATCAGATGTATGCACAGAACCTGAATTATTTTAAAGAGCTAACCATGTACATTCTCGCTGGAAAGAAAAAGCTGGAGCTGGTACGTTCCACAGAACTCCGTGATCTGCAGAATAAAGCGCAGATGACCGGAAAGGCCGAAGATGCACAGGCTGCCAAGGATCTCGAAGATCTCTGCAACCGATTTGAGAAGAAACTGTATGATCTGGAACTGACCCGTATGGTTTCGATCCAGACAGCGCCGCAGATCCGCATGATTCAGAACAGCGATTCTGTAATGGCCGAAAAGATCCAATCCACACTCGTCAACACCATTCCGCTCTGGAAAAACCAGATGATCATTGCACTCGGCGTTCATCACTCGACTGAGGCTGCCAAAGCACAGCGCCAGGTTTCGGATATGACAAATGAGCTTCTGAAAAAGAATGCGGAGAATCTGAAGATGGCAACGATCGAGACTGCAAAAGAATCTGAGCGCGGTATCGTCGATATGGAAACCTTAAAACAGACGAACCAGAGCCTGATCTCTACCCTCGATGAAGTGATGAAGATTCAGGAGGACGGCCGCCAGAAACGTGCCGCCGCTGAAGTTGAGCTGGTACAGCTCGAAAATGATATTAAGAAAAAAATGCTGGAGCTTTCTGCAGGCGGACAGCACTGATACTTTTTGTATTCTATATAAAAAAACGGAGAAGCCGCTTTTTCTGTGGTTTCTCCGTTTTTTACGTCCTGTCTTACCCTTATCTCGGGCGTTCTGCCTTTTCATTCTTTCTTCGGTATTCCGTGAAATAAAATTCAATATCAAAGCAGGTCTGCTCATCGCCCTCTTCTACCATCTCCCAATCCGGTGATTCGTCAAGATCCTCAAAGAAGGTATCCGCCTGATACGTCATGTCAATTCGTGTGACGTATGCCGTATCACAGTATGGGAGAAGCTGACAGTAAATTTCTCCGCCGCCCGCAACATAAATATCGTCGTCCTCATACGGCTTTAACACTTCCATCAGCTCTTTGATACTGTGGACAACGGTTGCGCCGCGGACATTCCATTCCGGATCACGGCTTAAAATAATATTCGTTCTGCCTTTTAAGGGCTGCCCTGCCGGGAGTGTAGCAAGTGTCTTTCTTCCCATCACGACAACGTGTCCCATCGTAGTTTCACGGAAGAACCGCAGATCAGACGGAATACTTACCAGCAGCCGTCCCTGATATCCCAGACCCCATTTGCGGTCCGCACTTAAAATTGCTTTCATTTTGTTTCCTCTTTCTGTGTTATTTTCTCATCCATACTGCCGGAACGGAACCCTTCCAGATCCATCGTCAGGTAAGAAAAGCCGAGCTTTTTCAGATATGCAATCATTTCTTCTCTCTTCTCAAGCACTTCCCCCATACGCTCCGGTGCAATTTCAAGACGCACCACATCGCCATGTACACGCAGGCGGAGATTCTCTTCCGCACCGAACAGCGTATGAAGCCATGCTTCGCCGTCCGCAATCCGATCCAGAACGTCATAGTTAATTTCTGCCCCGTAGGGAAGGCGTGTCGCCATACATGGAGTGGATGGACGGTGTGCTACGGAAACGCCGTACTTTGCGGCAAGTGCTTTTACCTCTGTTTTTGTCACATGACACGCTGCAAGCGGGCTGATAACACCATATTCTCTCAGCGCTTTTCGCCCCGGCCGGTAGACATGAAGGTCATCCTCATTTGTTCCGTCGAGTACCTGGGTGACACCGTGATCGCGGGCAAATTCCAGAAGTTTCCCAAATAGATAGTGCTTACAGAGATAGCAGCGGTTTTCCGGATTGTAACGGATTGCCTCCTGCTCCAGCTCATCAACAAAAAGGACCTCATGAACAGCGCCAACCTCCTTTGCTACTCTTGTCGCTGTCTCCAGGTCGCAGGGCGGATGCAGCCGTGTCTGAAAGGTTACTGCATAAACCTTTGTTCCATATTTTGCAGATGCATCCATGACAAGCTTCAGCAGCAGACTGCTGTCCACACCGCCGGAGAATGCCAGACAGAGATCCTGTTTTGCAATCTCGTCAAGTTGGGTAAGCAATGCCTTTTCCTTATTCTGCATATCTGTTTTCTGTTCTGTCCGGTTCTTTTTCTTTTCCTGTAATTCCATCGTATCTGTCTTCCTTTCCTGTAAAATGGCCGATGTCTTCTTATCAGAAAATCCATCGGCGGCACTGCTGCCCCGATGGATTTTCTCATACAGGTATTCCTGTTCTATTTTTTATCGATATGTCGGATCGCTTCCGAAAGCACCGCCTGTCCAGGTATAACGGGTCGGGTTTGTCAGCGGATAATCCAGATTGTCGCCAATGCGGACCGTTGTTCCGCTGCTGACGTTATCATAAATCCATTTTGCATCGATTGCAGTCAGTCTGACACAACCATGTGACATCGGTGATCCCAGGGAATTGAAGTCTACGGCAGAGATCATATTCAGATCCGGTGTGCTGCTTGCTACGCCATGGAAGTAAACAGCGTCATAAATCTGTGATACATATGGTGCCCAGCACACATAATCTTCACCTCTCATTTGCTTCTTTTTCAACTGCCAGCCGATTTTATATGTTCCTGCTGCAGTGTAACTGATTGGATTTCCTACGGAGCAGATCATTGATTTGATCGGGGTATCGTAAGAACCGGTTGCACTGTTATAGCCGTAAATGGTGACACGTCCGCGGGTTCTGTCTACTGTGATGTATTTGGATGACGGATTGAAGATGCTTGTCACATCCTCCATCAAAGAACCGTCTGCTTTGCGGTAACGGCGGTATTTTCCGATGTACTCCCATCCTTCCGTGATTCTGCGTCCGGAAGCATCGAATTTGTACTGTTTTCCATTGATCGTAGCGGTGCAGTTCTGATATCTTCCGCCCCAGCTGCGGAAATAATACTGAGAACCGTTCAGTGTCAGCCACTGATCATGGTACATGCCGCCCCAGCTCTTGAAGTAGTACCAGTTCTTATCATGAAGAATCCACTCGTCATGTGCCATGCCGCCCCAGCTCTTCATGTAATAATAGTTACCGTCATGGTAAACCCAGCCGGTCAGCATTTTTCCATCTTTATCCAGATAATAATAATTTTTATCATAGAGGAACCAGCCTTTTTGCGTCCGTTTGGTTCCATCTGCATTAAACCAGTACCAGGTATCGCCGGACTTGCCCCATTCGTTTTTATACATACCACCCCAGCTCTTGAAGTAGTATTTTCCATCGAGCCATTCATTGGCAAGCATGGTTCCATCGGATTTCAGATAATACTTATTTCCTTTGTAGGTCAGCCAGCCGCTGGTATATTTCTTTCCATTTCCGTCAAAATAATACCATACATTGTTGACTTTTGCCCATGCGTTTTTGTAGGCCGCACCCCAGCTGCGGAAGTAATAGGTGTTATCCAGCCACTCATTAAAAGCCATTTTTCCATCGGCTTTCAGATAATAGCTGTTTCCATTGTAATCCAGCCAGGAATTCGTCAGCAGTTTTCCGCCGTCTGCAGTTGCCCAGTACCAGATTGTCTGCGTGCTGGTTTTAATTTTTTTCCATCCTGTTGTCGTCGAAACGGCTCCGTCAGCACCAACGTAATAATAATTTCCATTATAGCTTCCAACATCGTTGACACACATGCCGCCCCAGCTCTTGAAGAGATACATGGTTCCGTTCACATTCAGCGCGTTGTCTTCCATATGACCGTCTTCATGGAGATAATATTTATTTCCATCGTAATTGAACCAGCCTGTCCGTACGCCGCCCCAGCTGCAGAAGCTGTACCATTTTCCATCAATCTGTGCCCAGCCGGATTTATTTTTCTGATTACCGGTTTCCATCTCGAAACTTCCATCTTTCAAATTTCCGTTTGCATCAAAGGAAGCTGGTTTCATATAGTAGATTGCTGTATCTACCTTTTGCCATCCTGAAAGAAGTTCCCCTGTTTCCGCATCCACTAAGTACCAGTTAGAGCCAACCGTCAACCAGCTTACCGTACGATCTCCCTGCTGATACGCATTGTGATTTCCAAGAGATACAGTGCTGTCTTCTGCATTCAGATAATAGGTATGCGTTACATTGTTTTCATCAACAACAGTCTGGAAACCTGCCTCTTTTACGCGGGTTCCATCATTGCCAAACAGATATGTTACATCTCCTACTTTCTGAGTTGTGCTCCAGACTGCATAGCCTTCTTCATCGGCATAGTAATCATCCACACTGCCATCCTCAAATTTGATGGTAACAAGTTCATTTTTTTTCAGTTCCGGTGCAAATACTTTTCCTTCACAAATACCCTGCTGTCTCGAACCAAGTTCATCTTTTGCAGGATCTTCCCCTTCTGTCTCAAAGTAGTAGATTCCGGTTTTTCCATCTTCATCCGTCAGCTCTACTTCACCGGTCAGCATATAGCCATTTTCGTCAAACGCATAATCGACGCCGTCGATTTCTATTGGTCCGGTAGCAGCTACCACCTTATTATTCTCATCCAGAACTCCGTACTGAAACTGTTTCTTTCCATCTTTTTCAACGCTGTTCCAGCCTTCCTTCAGATTACTTACTTCCGGAGCCGGAGTTGCGCTCGGCGTCGGTGTCTCGGAAGGGGTCTCAGTTGGTGTTACGGTTGGTGTTGCGGTCAGTGCCTCGGTTGGAGCCGGAGTCTCACTCGGTGTAACCTCTGGGGTCTCAGTTGGCGCCGGAGTCGGAGTCGTTTCTTCGTCTTCGGCCTGAGCTACAGTATCACTTTCCGAATTTACCGGTAATGGACTGGTTTCTGTAGAAGCTGCATATGCACCGGCTGGTGTAACACTTACCATGACGCCAAGTACGGCTGCGGCCAGAAACTTTCTTTTCATTCTTATTCATCCTCCCATTTTTTTACTCTTATACAATTTATAGCTTACTACATTTTTCCATCTATTTCAAGTTATCCGCCGGTAAAATACCTTACAAATTTCTTATGGTTTTTTCCTGTTTTTCGGGCAGAAAAAACCTCCTGACCCCGGTTTTCTGACCGGAAACAGAAGGCTTTTTACTGTTCTTTTATTCGTTTACCGTGGTAGATCCATAGATCTCTGTCTGAAGTCTCGAGATGGTTGCTGCGAAGTCCGGAACAAGCATCTCACCCTTGCTGGAGTACAAGTCGTCGTACGGTACACGGCTCTGTACAATCTCGTAGGACAGAATTGTCGGCAGCTCTCCGATCAATGTCATCAATGTAGACTGATCAATGTTATGGGTAACACTTGGAAGAATGGTATCCGCCAGTGCACTCAGTTCTGTTACGCTTGACGATTTCATTTTCTGCATCATCTTGCTTAAAACCTCTCGCTGACGCTCCGTTCTCTGATAATCAGAATTTCCAACGTAACGGATTCTTGCATATGCAACTGCCTGATAGCCATCCACATGCTGCTCTCCGCCTGCTGTATACTGATGGGCGGAAGCATCCACATTACGGAGTCTGCACATTTCATCAACATATTGGTTCGCTACACGGATTTCATCATCGCTCGGCGAAAGCTCGATTCCGCCGATGGCATCGATAATGTCAATCATGGAATCGAAGTCAACACTTGCATAATTGTCAATCGGCAGTTTGTAGTTGTCCTCGATGGTTCGTACAACCAGCGGACCGCCGCCATATGCGCAGGCTGCATTCAGTTTTTTCACACCGACATCCGGGATATTTGCATACAGGTCACGCATAAAGGATGTCATGTGGATCTGTTTTGTATCTTTATTGATGGACATCAGAATCATGGAATCGGAGTTTCCATACCACGTTTTGTCACGACGGTCAACACCGATCAGCAGAATGTTGTACACGTTATTGTTGTTTGGAAGTTCAATGTCCTGTGTCTCATTTAAAATCTCAGACTGCAGGGCATCCGTCTCCTCATCAGTCAACCCGGTACTTTCTGTCTCAACCTCTGTGGATTTATTGATCGTGATTTTATCATCGCTTACGTAGTTACTCTTGCTGTAATAGTGATTGATTACAGCATAGACACCGACGAGCACAACCAGTACAACTACGAGAAGGATGGTGAGCACATTAACCCAGCCGAATTTCTTCTTTTTCTTTCCTGAGGAATGGCGTCTTTCCGGGATTTCATCCTCGTCATCATATTCTTTTCTCATAACGACCTCTTTCATTTTCTTATTTTCCGGTATTTTCCAGCCGGATATCGTTTATAATATAGTCAAAAAACGGACTGCTGTCAAGTGTGCAGTCCGTTTTGATTGATTTCCGTTTGCAGTTCTTTTCCTACCGCTGCATTTTCTCCCACTGGTTCAGTGCAGCCTCAATGACTTTGTCCATATCGTAATACTTGTATTCTCCAAGTCTTCCGCCAAAGATAACCTTCTCTTCTTTTTCCGCAAGTGCGGCATATTTCTGATAAAGTTCCTGGTTTCTGGCATCATTCACCGGGTAGTACGGCTCCATCCCCTCTTTCCAGTCGGTGGAATACTCTCTGGAAATGACGGTCTTTTTCTGGGTTCCGAATTCGAAATGCTTGTGTTCGATCACACGCGTATACGGTGTCTCCCGATCGGTGTAGTTTACTACAGCCACGCCCTGATAATTGTCGGTATCCAGCACTTCTGTTTCAAAGCGCACCGTACGGTATTCCAGCTTGCCAAGTACATAATCGTAAAACGCATCAATCGCTCCGGTGTAAATCACCGTCTCACCCATCGCCAGGTACTTTTCTTTATTTTCCAGAAAATCAACACCTGTCTGTACATCCGCTTTTTCAAAAAGCCGCTCTGTCAGAACGTTATAGCCTCCAATTGGAATTCCCTGATAAAGGTCATTGAAATAGTTGTTGTCATACGTAAAGCGCACCGGAAGCCGTTTGATGATAAAGCTCGGCAGCTCACTGCAGTCTCTTCCCCACTGCTTTTCTGTATAACCCTTAACCAGCTTTTCATAAATATCTTTTCCAACCAGTTTGATCGCCTGCTCTTCCAGATTTTTCGGCTCTCCCGGAACAGCTTTTCTCTGCTCTTCGATGATTGTTTTCGCCTCTTCCGGTGTACGGATTCCCCACATTTTACTGAAGGTATTCATATTGAACGGCATATTATAAATTTCGCCTTTGTAGTTGGCAATCGGCGAGTTTGTATAACGGTTGAATTCTGCCAGCGAATTGACAAACTGCCACACCTCTTTATTCGAAGTATGGAAAATATGCGCTCCATACTTGTGTACATGAATTCCCTCGATTTCTTCGCAGTAAATATTTCCGCCTGTATGATCTCTTCGTTCCAGTACAAGACAGCTTTTCCCTGCCTGACCGGCAAGATAAGCAATCACTCCGGAATACAGACCGGCGCCAACCAGAACATAATCATATTTCTTCATTGTTCTTTCTCCTTACAGTTCTTCCCCAAGTCCCGTCCGGATGGAATTGACAAGGAACTGCAGAGCTTCCTCCTCGTCCTCTCCCTCGCAGAACAGCTCAATTTCGTCTCCGCATTTGACGCATGCGCCAAGGACGCTTAAGACGCTCTTTGCATTTGCTGTATTTCCATCTCCGTAGTGGAATGTAATAGATGATTTAAACTGCATCGCCTGTTTGCACAGGGTTCCGGCCGGGCGAAGATGAAGGCCGGTTGGATTTTTCACGGTCACTTTTCCGCTTACCATTGGTTTCCCTCCTAATTTGTTCCTGTCGTTTTATTTGCTACTGCTTTTTCTTTGATATGAATCGTTGTCTTGACACTGTCTACGAGCTCATAGCCATCCGGCAGTGTGATTTTTACCGGTACCTCGTAATCCCCGACACCCATTCCATTCAGATCTATGGATGCGTTGATCTGGGAAGTATCTAATTTGGCCAGATTTTTGTCCGATGCTTTAATGCGGATTGCAAGCTGTGTCTGATCATACAGAACGGTATAAGTGGACTGAAGATTGCCCGTCTCGATCTGATCGACATCAAGTTCAAATTCCCTGCTCTCATTCGGCATAACCGTTACGTGAACGGTAACGGATGCAGACGAACTGGAGGATACTTTCAGATCTGTCACATCGGCGAGAACATCGCTTAAGTCAACCGTCGTCTCCACATCGGAGCGCTGTCCTGCAACGGAGGTATAGTCTTCCGGAATTTCAATCGTATTGCCTTCATCCGCCAGCTTTGCAAGTGCCTCCTCGGATCCGGCAACGGTGATTTCCTCCGGTGTGGTATAGATATTTTTAATCTGATAGCCGTCTGCCGGAGTTCCGCTGTACAGTGCACTCAGCTTAATACCGGATACACGGCGCCACAGTTCAATATCCACATCCACCTGCGGGGAGCCGCTGTCGAAATTCAAAAATTCCATCTGGGATTCCGGCATCTCATCCTGGTTTTTATCAATAATCATCAGATCCGCCGTGACGGTTCCGGAATTCCGCATATTGGTTACATCTACTTTTGCCACCACACTGCTGATCTTATTGATCAGGGACGTCGGGCCGGAAATGGTGATGCTCTCCGGATCGGAAGTCATCGTTCCCACTTCGTAATCTTTTGCCGGTTTCGTATTTCCTGCGTCAATTGTGATCGGGAATTTTTCGCTGTCCACATCCTCGATTTCCACAGGGATCGTTGCTGTCACTGTGCTCAGTTTTTCCTGTTTTACCATGGAGCACGCTGCCTTGATCGGCACATAAACCGGGTTTGTATCCATCGTCACAATCTGGGTCAGATCGGCCGTGACGGTGATATCCGATGCCTTCAGCCGGCTGACAACCGAGTTGTTGTCCGTGACAGTAACCGTGACCGTCTGGTATTCCTCCGCAATCTGGTATGTTTTCTTTCCGGCTGCGATGTAGGCTTCATTGGTCACCTGCACGGGGACATCAAAGCGCTCTTTCACAATCGGGTCATTCACACTGACCACAACGTACCAGATTACAATGGCAATCAGGATAGAAAGAATTTTCAAAGGGAGATTGTTCAGAAGCTTTTTCAGAATTTTCTTTTTCATTTCTTCTCTCCCTCCACTTTCTGACGCATTCCGCGGATATGCCATCCTTTCTTCTCTTCCGGTTTTTTCGCGAGCTTCTGGATTTTGTGAAGCTGCTCCCGAAGGTCGCTCGGTGTTACTGCCGTGTGGAGTTCTCCGCCGGAAGCATACGACACATTTCCGGTTTCCTCGGAGACAATAATCGTAAAGGAATCCGTCACCTCACTGATGCCGACACCTGCACGGTGGCGTGTTCCAAGATTCTTGTTCAGATCCATGTTGTCGGACAGCGGCAGGTAACATGTTGCTGCCGTGACACGGTTGTTCCGTACAATCACGGCTCCGTCGTGCAGCGGCGTATTGTGTTCGAAAATATTGATCAGCAGCTGGCTGGTCAGAACGCCGTCAATCGGGATTCCGGTCTTTTCATATTCCTCCAGGGTGATGGTCTTTTCGATGACGATCAGCGCTCCGGTCTTTACTTCTCCCATTTCAAAACTGGCCCTTACCAGTTCATTGATGGTTTTGTCACTGAACCGTTCATTTTCCTCCTGGCCGCTCGCAAAAGAAATGGCAGACAGCGGATTCTTTTCTCCAATCTGCTCGACCACTCTTCGAAGCTCCGGCTGAAAGATAATTACAACCGCTGTGATCGCCGCCCCGCCGATGTTTCCGAACAGCCACAGAATCGTCTGCATTTTCAGCACGTTTGCAATGATGACAAAGACACCAATCAGAAAAATACCTTTCATCAGCGTATAGGCCTTTGTATTCTGCAGCCAGCGGATCAGGTGATAGACGAAAAATGCAATGAGCAGAATCTGCACAATATCAATCAGTTCAATTTGTTTTGGCAGCCCGTAGTCTGCCGTTCTTGTGACAATCCAGTTCCACACGCCACGCACACTGTCACTTCCTTTCTTTTCCCCCGGCCGGTTTTCTTCTGATTTTCAAAATTCTTTTAAAGATCCTTTAAGGTGTCCTCCAGCATGCTCTTATAATCCACATCCTGATAATCGCCCTCGTCCAGCGGCGGAATTTCTTCTTCCTGAATTTCTTCTGTTTCGTTTATTTCTTCTATTTCTTCTTTTTCCTCGATCTCATCAAGATCCCTGCTGTTCCCGGATTCTTCTGTATGTCCAAGATTTGCCAGAGCATCGAGTTCCTCGTCTGTCAGATCCGGTTCTTTTTTCTTTTCATTCCGAATATAAGTCACACAGCGCTGTGCCTTTGTCACATTGAATTTTGGAACGGCTTTTACGTAGTAATAATAATCGTCGTCATCATATTCCAGGTATTCTGTCCGGGTGTAGTCTGCACCGAACAGGAAAAACTCCAGAACAAATCCAACCAGACAGCCGGCCGCCGCCCCGATCAGAACCATCGGGAGTGCAATCTGTACATCCAGTGCCAGGCTTCCGGCAATCATAATAACCGCATAGGCAACCGAACCTGCCACAATGGAAATCTGCCATGCATAGTCCGCACTGCTGTGGCGGATTGCATTGACAAGAAGTACGGTCAGTGCGCAGGCGATCAGAACCAGCAGCATTTCCTCATTGCGGAAGAGGCCGTTGAAAAATTCCTGTACGACTGCCGTGATCTCCGGTGCTTCCGCCGCATGAAGCAGCGGCTCCATTTTTCCGTGAATCATGTCGCACATATAGTAGACAACGACACCGCAGGCTGCTGAAAATGCAGAGAGCGGCGTGCCGGCAAGACCATAGGCAACCGGAACGGCAGATGGCACGTGAAGCCAGAATGCGAGCGGTGTCAAAAGGAGTGCCGGCGCATCCTTCGGCACAAAGCGAAGATATAGAAACCAGAGCACCAGCAGAACCAGCGCCGCAAGACCCGCGACTACCATGTGAAGTGCAAAGCAGTGGCCGATGATCACCAGCATTGCAAGGAAAACCATTCCATTCAATGGCAGGATGGCGCAGATCAGTGACAGAATCAATACCACATACATGCTGTTCAGCATCTTCAGATAGCCGAGATTGGAATTAATACCACGAAATACAGCAAGAGCGAGCAGAAATTTCACAATCGGAAGTACGATTCCGCTGCAGGAGCCGTAAAACTCTTTTAATTTTTCTTTCAGTTCGATCAATACTGTCATGTTTCCTTCCTCCTGCGCCCGGATTTCTTCCCGCTTTTTTCCTGTTCCTCATATATGTTCTGCAGGTCATCCAGCTCTTTTCCATACCATTTCAGCTTTTTCTGTGCTCCCTGGTAACGGATCGTGCTGATCACATACACGGCAATGGAATAGACTGCCAGAAAACACAGATAGGACGCGATCAGACACCCTGCTGCAAACTGCAGGTCGATTGTGTCTATCTCGTCCACCAACCATTCAATATGATATAAGACTGCAACCGCAAGTACCAGAATGTATCCGATGGAAGCCAGAAAAAAATTTTTCAGAAGCTCTTTTCCGATGTAATCACTCCGAAAATAGCGGCCGATTCGTAAGGCATTTTTTTCTTCTTTTTTTTCGAAAAAAGCCAGTTTTGTCATCTGACGAATCCTTTTTTCGTCCAACATGCCTCTTGGTCTCCTCTTCCCGTTCTAAATTATGTTTATTTTACCATATGTTTCCGATATTGGAAAGCTATTCTCAAAATATTCACACACTATTTTACAATTGCCGCACAAACAAAATCCACCTGTTCTGCTCCATTCACTTTCAACAGTGACGCAATGGCATCAACCGTGCTTCCCGTTGTGTAAATGTCATCTACCAGAAGAATCCGGCAGTATTTCATCTGTCCCGGCTTTGCCAATGCAAAAGCTCCCTCCAGGTTTTTCCGCCGCTCGGCGGGACTAAGCTCTTTCTGGCGTTTTGTTTTTTTCACACGGCGGATCAGGCGGGCATTCATGGGAAGTTCCATTTCTTCTGCCAGCTTTTCTGCAAATACCTCCGCCTGATTGTAGCCGCGCTGCCGCTGTCTCGCCGGATGAAGCGGCACCGGAACGAGCACCTCCGGATTTCTTCTCTGGATCTGCTTTCCCACATAGAAAAACGCCGCGTGAGCATAAAATCCGGCGTATTCCTGCCGTTCATGATATTTGAACCGCATCAGGGAAGCCTCAAGTTCCCCGTGGTAACCGTACGGCGCAAAACCGCGGTCGAAGCTGTGCCTCATTCTGCTGCAGTCCCGGCAGAACTCTTCCTCACTGCCCACGGGTTTCCCGCATTTTTTGCACCGCGCGCCCAGAATCGGATGGATCTTTTCCACACAATTCCGGCATAGATACAGCTCTTCACGTGACAGCAGTCCGTCACAGATGGGACATCGTCTCGGATAAACTGCGTTTAAAAGCCAGTTTCCTGTTTTATTTTTTTCTTTCATGTAACCTGCGCTTTCCCTTATCCACTCTGCCGGATGCAGCCGCATCCATGCCCCGGAAAAACGTGTTTACGCGTTTTCTTCCTGCATTTCCCAGATTCTTCTGGCGAGCGTTGTATACCGGTTCGCCTCGATATGATTTCCGATCATTGCCTGGAATGTCACATCACTTCCGACGATGGTGACGCACTTTCTGGCTCTCGTCACGGCCGTATACAGAAGATTCCGCGTCATCAGCATGCGCGGGCCGCCGAGCAGCGGAATCACAACCGCCGGGTACTCGCTTCCCTGCGCTTTATGTATCGTTGTGGCGTAGGCGAGCTCCAGCTCGTCCGCCTGTTTGAACGTATAGTCTGCGAATTTTCCTTCCTCAAACTCCACGGTGATCACCTCGGTATACGGGTTGATGCTCCGGATCATGCCGAGGTCTCCGTTGAATACACCCATACCGCGCTCCGCCACGATTCCGTTGATGCCGCGGATTTCCCACTCCATCTGGTAATTGTTGCGGATCTGCATGACCTTGTCGCCCTCGCGGAGGATATTACCTCCATTTTCCCGCTCGGCTTTGTCCGGTGCGGGCGGGTTCAGGTATTTCTGCAGAATCTGATTCAGATTTTCCACGCCGAGTGCACCTTTCCGCATCGGAGTCAGAATCTGGATATCCTGCGGGCGGGCATCCACATAACGCGGCAGTTTCTGGGACACCAGCGTCACCAGCACTTTCCAGATCACGTTGACATCGTACCGTTTCAAAAAGAAGAAATCTTTGCTCTTATTGTCCAGTATAACCTCTTCCCCATTATGGATCTTATGTGCATTGACAACAATATCGCTCTGGGATGCCTGCCGGAAAATGTGCGTCAGGCAGACAATCGGAAAGCATTCCGAACGGATCAGATCCCGGAGGACACTGCCCGGGCCGACACTTGGAAGCTGGTTCTGGTCTCCCACCAGGATCAGCCTTGTTCCCGGCACAATCGCGGAAAGAAGGGCATGCATCAGGTGGATATCAACCATCGACATCTCATCAATGATGATGACATCCGCGTCGAGCGGATTATCTGCGTTCCTCTCAAAATGCACATTTGCCGAGGAGTCATCCACATTTCCCGTCAGTTCCAGAAGACGATGGATCGTGCATGCCTCACAGCCAGTTGCCTCTGTCATTCGTTTCGCCGCTCTTCCGGTCGGCGCTGCCAGGAAAATGTCGAGGCCTTCTGCCTCAAAATAATGGATCATCGCATTGATGGTCGTCGTTTTTCCGGTTCCGGGACCTCCGGTCAGGATCATAAGACCGCTGTATGCCGCCTCAACGACTGCCGTCTTCTGCATCTCATCCAGCTCGATCTGATATTTTTTCTCGATCTTTCCGATCCGCTTTTCGATTGCCTCACGGTCTTCCTCGCATGTAATATTCAGCTCATGCAGCATGCGCGCCGTACTCAGTTCCAGATAATAATACTGGCTGGCGTACACAATCCGCAGCGGCTCATCCCCTTCCCGTTCGGCCGGGAGCTCGCGGATGACCGCTTTTTTGTCGATTGCCATATCCTGCAGAGATTTCTGCATCCGCTCCGGTTCTACGCCGAGAAGTTCCTGCCCTCTCCGAAGCAGCACCGGTTCCGGCAGATAGACATGGCCTTCTGCCGTCGCCTGATTCAGCACATACGAAAGACCGCTCTTGATGCGGAATTCGCTGTCCACGGCAATCCCGATTTTTCCGGCAATCTCATCCGCCGTCCGAAATCCCACGCCTGCGATATCTTCCGCCATTTTATACGGGTTTTCCTTTAAAATCCGGTACACATTGTCCCCGTACTGCTGATAAATCTTTGCACCGAGATTCAGTGCAATGCCATATCCCGAGAGGAAAATCATCGCATTCTGCATTTCGGCTTTTTCTGCCACCTGCTGTGCAATTTCACGCGCTTTCCGCTCGCTGATTCCCTTTACCTCCGCGAGGCGCTCCGGCTCTTCCTCGATGATCCGAAGCGTATCGTCACCGAAGCGGCGCACAATTCTTGCCGCCAGCGCCGCACCGACTCCTTTGATCGCACCGGAACCGAGATACCGCTCCAATGCAACAGAATCCTGTGGAACTTTCGTCTCATAGGATTCAATGCGGAACTGCTTTCCATAGGCAGCATGTTCAATATAATCTCCGGAAGCCTCGATCAGCTCGCCCTCTCCGATCATCGGAAGCGTGCCGACGCATGTCAGCTCGCGCCCCTTCATGCTCAGATTCAGGACGGTATATCCGTTCTCCTCATTTCGGAAAATAATGTGTTCTACGTAGCCTTCTACTTTTTCTTTTTCACTCATCTTTTATCAAAATTGGCTTTCAAATTCATTCATCACTTCGCGGTACTGGCCGGTTCCAAGGGCAACGACGCTCGCCGGATTTTCTGCTGTCACGGTATTGATGCCGGTCCGCTCCTGGATCAGCTCGTCCATTCCGGCAAGGAGACTGCCGCCTCCGGTCAGGATAATGCCGCGGTCGGAAACATCGGATGCCAGTTCCGGCGGCGTTTTTTCCAGCACGGCACAGATCGCGTCCGCAATCTGGTTTGTCGTCTGGGCAAGGGCACCTCGGATTTCGTCGGAGGAAACCGTAATCGTCGCCGGAAGTCCGGTGATGACGTTTCTTCCCTTGATCTCCATCGTTTTCTCCTCGGCCCGCGGATAAGCGGAACCAATCCGGATTTTCACTGCCTCTGCGGTCTGTTCTCCGATAAATACGTTGTATGTTTTCCGTACATAGCGGATGATATCCTGGTCAAATGTCTCACTGGAAATCTTGACCGAATTGGAAACAACGGTTCCCGCAAGCGAGATCACAGCGATATCCGTCGTGCCTCCACCGATGTCCACGATCATATTTCCGCATGGTTTCGTAATGTCAATTCCGGATCCGATTGCCGCTGCCACCGGCTCCGGCACGATCAGCACTTCCCGGGCTCCCGCCTGGTACGTTGCCTCCTCCACAGCCTTCCGCTCTACTTCCGTCACACCGGACGGCACACAGATGCTGATTCTCGGTTTCCGGAATGCTCTTCTTCCCATTGCCTTCTGGATAAAGTAGCGCAGCATGCGCTCGGTGATCAGAAAGTCCGTGATCACGCCCTGCCGCATGGGCCGGACCGCCATAATATTGCCCGGTGTCCGTCCAATCATCTGACGCGCTTCTTCTCCAATTGCCCGTACTTTATCTGCATCTTTATCATACGCAACTACGGACGGCTCCTTTAATACAATGCCTTTTCCCTTGGCATAGACCAGGATGCTGGACGTCCCCAGATCAATTCCGATATCGGTCGTTGCAGCCATAGTAATCCCCTTTCCTGTTCTCTTTTATTTTTCTTTATTTTAATCTGTTTGAAATTTGTATAGAATAAGTTCGGGTTCAAAACACCCGAAACCCAAAAGGATCGAATGTGCTCTGAACCCAACCCGCTTCTTATTATATACAATCCCTTTTAAAATGGAAAGGATTTTTTAGAGATATTTTTCGACATATTTTCCGGTGTAGGATACCGGGCTCTTGGCCACTTCCTCCGGCGTTCCGCACGCAATCACGGTTCCGCCGCCGTCTCCGCCCTCCGGTCCGATATCAATAATATAGTCTGCCGTCTTGATGACATCCAGATTGTGTTCGATGACAACGACGGTATTTCCGCCCTCGGACAGGCGGTGCAGAATCTCCACCAGTTTGTGGACATCCGCAAAATGAAGTCCCGTCGTCGGCTCGTCGAGAATGTAGATCGTTTTTCCCGTGCCGCGGCGGCTCAGCTCTGCTGCGAGCTTGATACGCTGCGCTTCTCCGCCGGACAGCGTGGTGGACGGCTGGCCGAGGCGGATGTAGGAAAGGCCGACATCGTACAGGGTCTGTAATTTCCGGAAAATCGACGGTACCGGCCTGAAGAATTCCAGTGCCTCCTCGACCGTCATATTCAGCACATCGTAGATGCTCTTTCCTTTGTATTTGACTTCCAGTGTCTCACGGTTGTACCGTTTTCCATGGCAGACCTCACACGGCACATAGACATCCGGCAGGAAGTGCATTTCGATCTTCAGGATACCGTCGCCGCCGCAGGCCTCGCATCGGCCGCCCTTCACATTAAAGCTGAATCTTCCCTTCTTGTAGCCGCGCGCCTTGGCATCCTGCGTTGCCGCAAACAGGTCGCGGATCTGATCGAACAGACCTGTGTATGTTGCCGGATTGGAACGCGGTGTTCTTCCGATCGGGGACTGGTCGATGTCGATGACCTTATCGAGCTGTTCCATACCGATGATGTCTTTGTGTGCACCCGGAATCGTCCGCGCACGGTTCAGATCTCTTGCCAGCCGTTTGTACAGAATTTCATTGACAAGGGAACTCTTTCCCGATCCGGAGACTCCAGTCACGCAGGTCATGACACCGAGCGGGAAATTCACGTTGATATTTTTCAGATTGTGCTCTTTTGCTCCGACTACCTTCAGCCAGCCCGTCGGCTTTCTGCGCTCAGACGGAACCGGAATTTTCAGCTCTCCGCTTAAGTATTTTCCGGTGATGGAATTCGGATTTTTCATCAGATCTTCCGCCGTTCCGATCGCCACCAGCTCTCCGCCGTGCTCACCGGCTCCCGGACCGATATCGACAACGCAGTCAGCGGCGCGCATCGTATCCTCGTCGTGCTCCACGACGATCAGGCTGTTTCCGAGGTCACGCAGATGTTTCAGCGTCGCGAGAAGTTTGTCGTTGTCTCTCTGGTGAAGACCGATGCTCGGCTCGTCGAGAATATAGGCAACACCGACAAGGCCGGAGCCGATCTGCGTTGCCAGACGGATTCTCTGCGCCTCACCGCCGGACAGCGATGCCGTTCCACGCGCCAGGGTCAGATAGTTTAATCCGACATCCGCAAGGAAGCTCACACGCGCACGGATCTCTTTTAAAATCTGCTTTCCGATCAGCAGCTGCTGTTCGGAGAGTTCGAGGTTCTGCATAAACTTCTGCAGATTGTCGATGGAAAGGGATGTTACTTCAAAAATATTTTTATCTCCGACCGTCACACCAAGCGACGTCGGTTTCAGACGCTGGCCATGGCACGCCTGGCACGGGGTCACACGCATGAAGGTTTCGTATTCCTGTTTTGTAGAATCCGATCCGGTCTCACGGTAGCGGCGCTCTACATTTTTGATCAGCCCCTCAAAAGCCACATCGTACACACCGACGCCGCGCTGACCGCGGTAATGCACCTTGACGGATTTTCCGTTCGTTCCGTAAATCAGGATATCGTGGATTTTTTTCGGATATTCACAGAACGGAGTGGAAAGGGAAAAATCGTACTCCTCTGCGAGCGCATCGAGAATGGCTCTCGTATAGCTCGATTTGTCCGTGCAGGACTGCCAGCCGAGCACGGTGATGGCTCCGTCTGCGATGGATACGGTCTTGTCCGGAATCATCAGATCCTCGTCGAACTCCATCTTGTAGCCAAGGCCGGCACAGCTCGGGCAGGCGCCGAACGGGTTGTTGAAGGAAAAGCTTCTCGGCTCAATCTCCTCCATGCTGATGCCGCAGTCCGGGCAGGAAAAGCTCTGGCTGAAGTTGAGCTGATTTCCGTCCATCGTGTCGACCACCAGAAGGCCGTCCGCCAGATCCAGTACGTTCTCGACGGAATCCGTCAGACGTTTCTCAATGTCCGGTTTGACTACAAGACGGTCCACAATAATGGAAATGTTGTGTTTCAGGTTCTTATCCAGCGTGATCTCCTCGGACAGCTCATACTGGCTGCCGTCGATCATCACGCGGACATAGCCGCTGCGTTTTGCCTGTTCGAGCACCTTTTCGTGTCTTCCCTTGCGGCCGCGCACAACCGGCGCGAGAAGCTGGATTTTCGTCCGCTCCGGGAGTGCCATGATCTGATCGACCATCTGGTCCACCGACTGGCGGCTGATGACTTTTCCGCACTTCGGACAGTGCGGAATACCGATTCTCGCGTACAGAAGACGGAAGTAATCGTAAATCTCCGTCACGGTTCCGACGGTGGAACGCGGGTTCCGGTTCGTCGATTTCTGATCGATCGAAATAGCAGGCGGCAGGCCTTCGATGCTGTCCACATTCGGTTTTTCCATCTGTCCTAAGAACTGGCGCGCGTAGGAGGAAAGGCTCTCCATGTACCGCCGCTGGCCCTCCGCATAGATCGTGTCAAACGCAAGCGAACTCTTTCCTGAACCGCTGAGGCCCGTAAATACAACAAACTGGTTTCTGGGGATATCGACATTCAGTGCTTTCAGGTTGTTCTCCCTGGCTCCCCGTATTCTGATAAACTCTTTTTTCTCTGCCATAACTGTTCCTCTTATTAATTGGAATCCCTGTCCGGACAGGGACAGGAATCTTGTCTCGTTTTCTCCCATTATAGCACACCGCCGTGCGTTATGCAAACATTTGTTCTATTTCTTTATCATCTTTTTACAGCAGAAAATCTGCCAGAATCACATTGCTGACGGAAATCCCATCGCGTGTCAGAGCCAGACGCCCGCTGTGTTCCTGTAAAAGATGCATCGCTTCGTATTTCTTCAGAACCCCGCCGTATACGGCATGGATCTCCTTTCCAAACTGCTCCTCAAACTCCGCCGTCGAGATCCCTTGTGTCATTCGAAGGCCGAGAAACATAAATTCTTCCATGGCATCCTGCTGGGAAAGAATTTCCTCATCCTCACGGATCTTTTCCAGTGCTCCGCACGCTTTCAGATACAAAGATCGATCTGCCGTGTTCGTCCACCGGCGGTTTCCGAATAACGATGCCGCGGAAGGCCCGAACCCCAGATAATCCGTCCTTTTCCAGTAGCCGATATTGTGGCGGCATGCGAAGCCCGGCTTTGCATAATTGGAAATCTCATACTGGAAAAAGCCGTATTCTGCGAGGATTTCCGCCGTTCTGGCATACATTTCGCGTTCTGTGTCCTCATCCGGCAGATCCAGTTTCTGCTCCGCAAACGGGGTTCCCGGCTCCACGATCAGGCTGTAGGCGGAAATGTGCTCCGGAGAAAGCTCCGCGATCGTCCGAAGACTCTCTTCCCATTTCTTTTCACTCTGCTCCGGCAGACCTGACATCAGATCCACGTTGATATTCGCAAACCCGGCATCCCGTGCCAGTGCAAAACTCTCCTGAAATTCCGCAAACGTGTGGATTCTTCCCAGCCGTTTCAGCTCCTCATCGTGAACCGACTGACAGCCGATACTGATCCGGTTGAAGCCGCTCTTCCTGTAACATTTCAGTTTTTCCGCATCCAGCGTTCCCGGATTGGCCTCCAGCGTAATCTCAGCATCCTCTGAAAAAATGTACTTGCTCCGCAGTTTTTCCATCACACGGGCGAGCATTCCGGCATCCACTGCGGATGGTGTTCCGCCGCCGAAAAAGGCGGAAATCACTTCACTTTCTGCCGTCTCTTCCGCTGCATCGATTTCTGCCAGCAGAGCCTCTTCATACTCCTTCTGCATTGCCTTCGTGCCCGGTCCCGAGACAAAATCACAGTAGGCGCATTTCCGGATGCAGAACGGGATATGCACATAGAGTTCCAGTGGTTTTCTTTTTTTATTCATTCTGCTTTTCCTCCGTACGATCGAAAGACCGGCCCCTGCGCTCCCGCAACAGCAGGCGGCGCCGACAGGCCGGTCTCATTTTTATTTCTTAATTTTCATCCAGTTTCAGCACGCTCATAAAGGCTTTCTGCGGAATCTCCACGTTTCCTACCTGGCGCATCCGCTTCTTACCTTCCTTCTGCTTCTCCAGCAGCTTCTTCTTTCGGGAAATATCGCCGCCGTAGCACTTGGCGAGGACGTCTTTGCGCATCGCGCGGACGGTTTCTCTGGCGATAATCTTCGATCCGACAGCCGCCTGGATCGGGATTTCGAAGAGCTGCCGCGGAATCTCTTCTTTGAGCTTCTCGCACATCTTTCTTCCGCGCTCGTAGGCAGATCCCTCGAATACGATGAAGGACAGCGCATCCACTTCTTCTTTATTGACGAGGATATCGAGTTTTACAAGCTCGCTTCTCTCATAGCCGAGCAGCTCGTAGTCAAATGACGCGTAACCTTTGGAGCGGGATTTTAAAGCATCAAAGAAATCGTAGATAATCTCATTCAGCGGGAGATGGTAATGAAGCATCGCACGCGTCGTCTCCATGTATTCCATTCCCTGATACTGGCCTCGTCTCTGCTGGCAGAGCTCCATGATCGGTCCGATGTAGTCGGTCGTCACCATAATCTCTGCTTTTACCAGCGGCTCTTCCATATAATCAATCTCGGACGGGTCCGGCAGATTCGACGGGTTGGTCAGTTCAATGACGGTTCCGTCGGTTTTGTGAACCTTATAGATAACGCTCGGTGCGGTCGTCACGAGATCCAGATTGTACTCACGCTCCAGGCGCTCCTGAATAATTTCCAGGTGAAGCAGTCCAAGGAAACCGCAGCGGAAGCCAAAGCCCAGTGCTGCCGATGTCTCCGGCTCGTAGAAGAGGGATGCATCGTTTAACTGCAGTTTTTCCAGCGCGTCGCGCAGATCGCCGTACTGTGCGCCGTCGGCCGGGTACATGCCGCAGTATACCATCGGGTTGACTTTTTTGTAGCCCGGCAGTGCTTCTGCACACGGACGGTCGGCATCGGTCACGGTATCACCCACGCGGGTGTCGCGCACGTTTTTGATGCTGGCGGTGATATAGCCTACCATTCCGGCGGAGAGCTCGTCGCACGGGATCAGACGGCCTGCGCCGAAGTAGCCGACCTCGACAACTTCCTCGACAGCGCCTGTCGCCATCATGCGGATTCTCGTTCCTTTTTTCACGCTTCCTTCCATTACACGGCAGGAAATGATGACGCCGCGGTATGCATCGTAAACAGAGTCGAAAATCAGTGCTTTTAACGGTTCCGTCGGATCACCTTCCGGTGCCGGAATTTTCTGTACGATCTGTTCGAGCACCTCGTCCACGTTCAGGCCGGTTTTTGCGGAAATCCGCGGAGCATCCTGCGCTTCCAGTCCGATGACATCCTCGATCTCTGCAATTACACGGTCCGGCTCGGCGCTTGGAAGGTCTACTTTGTTGATGACCGGGAACACATCCAGGTCATGGTCAAGGGCGAGATAGACGTTGGCAAGGGTCTGCGCCTCGATACCCTGCGATGCATCGACAACGAGCAGCGCGCCGTCGCATGCGGCAAGACTTCGGGAAACCTCATAGTTGAAGTCAACATGGCCCGGGGTGTCAATCATGTTTAAAATGTACTCCTCGCCGTTGGCCGCTTTGTATACGGTACGGACTGCCTGTGCCTTGATCGTGATGCCGCGCTCACGCTCCAGATCCATATTGTCCAGCACCTGATCCTGCATCTCACGCTCGGTCAAAAGGCCTGTTTTCTGAATAATACGGTCCGCAAGGGTTGATTTTCCATGGTCGATATGGGCAATAATACAAAAATTACGAATTTTACTCTGATCTATTCCTGACAAGTTTTTTCCTCCTGCTTTTTCCCTACGATACCAGATTGCTCCATATTTCGTACTCCCGCAATCTGTCTATTTTGTATGATACGAAATTCCACTCAAAAAAGCAAGATAAATTTATCCGCCTGATGCCGGACTTTTGCCCGACAGAACCTTATGCAGGATATCCGAAAACGGCCCCATTGCATTTTTCACCTCCTCGACCGTATTCGTCTGCGCACCAACCTCGAGAAGAACAGATCTCGGGCGGAGATGGAGGTTGTAGCGGTAGCCTTTTAAATAGATACAGCGCGAAAAGCCGGGATAATACTGTTCTGCCTCATACTCCATCTGAAAGGAAAATGCAAGGTTTTCCGCCTGATACGGATTGGGCAGGCTTGTCAGTTCGCCGCTTTCTTTCGTGCGGGAAAGGCCGTTGAAAAACATGATCTGCGCGGTCGGCTTTCCGTTGATTTCTGTCACAAGACGTTTTGAACCATTGACCCCGTCCCGGTGCAGGTCGATCACGACCTGAATGGACGGGTGTTCTTCCAGCGCCGCTGCGATGACCGGCTCCGCGTAGTTGTAGGCGCGGCTCCGCTCGAGACAGCCTTCTTTCATATCAAATGCCTCTGTAATATGAAGCACTTCGTATCCGTACTGCTTTTCCAGAAGCTCCTGCAGATCATCACCGAGGCCGATTACCGTGTCCGCTCTTTCTCCCGGACGGGAATCGGCGAAGGTTTCCTGCGAATGGGTATGATAGATCAGAATCTGCGGGCCTTCGGCATTTTCCGGCAGGGTCAGGTCTTTTCCGAGCAGGGTGCTGCCGTCGATCTCGCCCGGCAGGACCGAAGTGTTGGGATCGACAACGAAGAAGCGGTTCAGGAGCGCCTGCGGGTCAGCAAGAAGGTCAGGGGAAATTGTCTCCTGAATCGTGTCGGCCTCCGGGTAGAGAATCTCACGCGGTGCGCCGCCGGTTTCGATGGTCTCCTCCGGGACAGACTGCGGTGCTTCGGGTTCTGCCGTTGATGCCGACTCTCCGGCTGCCGGTTCTGTGATTCCTGTTTCCGTCTGCTCCGGCTCCGTGATTTCCATTCCATCTTTTTGAGTTTCATCTTTTTGAGTTCCATCCTTTTGATCTTCCTCAGTTCCATGCTCCTTCGATTCTGTCTGCCCTCTTTCTGCTCCCGGTCCCGGATTCGAATCCTGCTTCGCCGTATCCGTTTCCGCTGCTTCTGTCCCGGCAGACAGCGTATTTTCTGCCGTGCTTCCCTCCCGAAGCGCCGGTATCTGATCCCGCACTGCCGCGAGGAGATTTTCCATCCATCCCCTTCCGTCCTCTTTTCCGTCATAAAAAAGAAGCGGCATCATCACATCCACGGATAACTGCTCCGCCTGTGCTGCCGCCCGGTGCAGCAGAACTTTCCCCTCTAAGAAATGATTTTTCCGGAGAACCGCTGCACTGCGGAACAGCAGTATACTGCAGGACAGGAAAAGACATCCCCATCCGAACCATCGTCCATTTCGCCTGGCATTCCACATATTATCACCATATTCATGATATGTTACATTTCCCCGGAAAATGCCTGATTCATACCTGCCGCAAGAACCCCGGCCAGGCGGCGGACCATCTCGTCGATCTCTTTTGTCGTCACGTAAAGGCTTTCGAGCGCCGGTGAAATGACTTCTCCCAGAAATTCATCCATCTCGGACTCCTCCAGCGATTCCAGAACGCCTGCGACGGCATCGTGGACGATCGTTCCTGCCCCTACAACGGTCGGCACACCGATTCCGATGACCGGCACGCCGAGCGTCTCCTGATTTAAGGCATTGCGGTGGTTTCCGACGCCCGAGCCCGGCCAGATTCCGGTGTCGGCAAGCTGGATCGTACAGTTCAGCCGGTGAATACTGCATGCGGCAAGGGCATCCACGGCGAGAATCACATCTGGATGGGTCTGTTCTGCCGTTCCGCGCAGGATTTCCACTGCCTCCATGCCCGTCTGTGCCATAACGCCGGGAGCAAGGGCACTCACTTCCCAGCCCTTCTTTCCGTAGGTGCGCACCAGATGGCGCGTAACGTTAAGCTGCTCCACCGTCTCCGGCCCGAGCGCATCCGGCGTGATGCCGCGGTTGCCGAGGCCGGCCACAAGAACGGATCCGCACGCTTCCGGCACCATTTCCATCAGACAGTGGGAAAACTCCTCCGCCGCTTTCCGGCTCTCCTCCTCGTCTGCCGTCAAAAGCAGCGGCGCTTCGATCGTCACATACGTCCCTTTCGGCTTTCCCATCATTTTTGCACCCTGCTCCGATGTGATTTTCACAATGGTTGTCTGAATTTCCGCCTTTCTTTTCTTCTTCTCAATCTCGACCCCGGAGATCTCCACATGGTCCCTCTCAAATTTTTCCTGATTCTCCATCGCCAGGTCTGTCCGCATCCTATACTTTCCTATCATACTTTTCTCCTTCTCCTGTATTTTTGTTGTAGTTTTTGCAATTTTTTCAAAAATATGTATTGACAAAACATGCGAAATATTATAGGATAATAAAGCATGTTTCAGTGGAGCGCCCGTGTCTGTTCCATTGAATAACATCCCTTAAATCACATTAATTTTAAAAATATTGGAGGTGTACAGTTTGGCTAACATTAAATCCGCAAAGAAAAGAATCCTGGTAAATCAGACAAAGGCAGACCGCAACAAAGCAATCCGTTCTGCAGTTAAGACTTCTATGAAAAAAGTAGATGCTGCTGTTGCTGCAAACGATAAAGAGGCTGCTGCTGCTGCATTAGTAAATGCGATCTCTACCATCGACAAGGCTGCTTCTAAAGGCGTTTATCATAAAAACAACGCTGCCAGAAAAGTATCCAATCTGAGCAAAGCTGTAAACTCAATCGCATAATAAAGATATAAACCAAAGAGAACTTAGTCATACCGTCATGTGGCTGGGTTCTTTTTTTATGCTTACCAAAAGAGTGCGCCGCGACAGATCTTTTGATAAACACAGAACAAGGCGTACCGGTACAGGAAAACTGGCCGATACGCCTTGTTCTTTTTAGAAAACTCTGCTCTTACGCCGCCCTGCTGTATTTCGTAATCAGCAGCTCCACGCTCAGCAGATCGGAAATTTTTCCCGTCTTCACGTCCTCTTCCATCTGCACGCAGTCATTGACCGCCGCTTTTAATTCCTCCGCCGCATACTGGCGCGACATGGGAATATAGTTCCGCACAACGAAGCTCTGCAGTCCCGTCCGTTTTGCGATCGTCGCCTGATCGCAGTGCTCTGCCAGCAGCTCTTTGACCTGCAGTAGCAGATTGAACTGGCGTGCCAGCAGAAAGAGAATCCGCATCGGCGGCTCCTTTAAAGCCAGCAGATCCTGATACAGATCGAGCGCTTTCCGCTGCTTCTTCTCCGTTACCGCGCGGATCATCTCGAAAATCCGGTTCGTAATCTGCGTTGTGCAGACTGCCTCGATATCCGCCCGCGTGATCACATCTCTTCCCATCGTATAGCTGAGCAGTTTTTCCAGCTCCTGCGAGATATTTCCCATATCCGCGCCCGTCTTTTCCAGAAAATCTTCCATATCCTGGCGCGTGATCTTTTTTCCCTCTTTTTTCATCATGCCGAGTACCCAGGTCATCAGCGTCTTTTCGTCCTGACGAGCAAATTCCACTGCTCTTCCCTGCTTCTGCACCGCCTTGTACATACGGTTCCGCTTATCGACTTCCTCCTCCACGAAGATCAGCACCAGATAATCCGGCAGGGATCCCATGTAGTCTGCCAGCGCGTCGGCTTTGTTTTTGAAAAATCCTGTATTTTCCAGCAGAATCACACGGCGGTCCGCAAAAAACGGCATCGTCTCCGCAAGGTCAATCACTTTGGGAATCTCGGTTCCTTTTCCCTCAAAGCGGGAGAAATTCATCGTGTCGTCCTCCGGCAGCAGTGCGTTTTTCAGCTTGTTTTTATACTGATGCTTCAGATAGGCTTCTTCTCCGTAGAGCAGGTAGGCCTGCTTAAAATTCTGCGTTTTGATATCTTCTAAAATGCTTTTCATTCCATCCTCTTTCTTTCGTTCCGGCAGAAGCACGTTTGCGCAGTGCCGCAGCAGCCGGAGCTTTTGACCATTCAGGAGACGGGAAATTCCACATCCGACCGGTATCCGTGAACCGCCAGGCGGTCACGCTTCAGCTGTACTGTCACGGCTCCATCCACCGGTGTTCCGTAGATATGGCTTTTGCAGGCACGAAGCCGCTCCAGCAGCTCCCGGTGCGGATGGCCGTACCGTCCCGGCCACGCGCAGGAAATCAGGCTGATCTGCGGCTGTATGCGGTTCAGAAATGCCTCGCTCGTTGAATTTCTCGAGCCGTGGTGCGCCACCTTTAAAATCTGGCACCGCTCTGCCGCTCCCAGGACCTCTTCTTCTCCGCTTCCCTCCAGATCTCCCGTCAGAAGTGCGCGGCAGGCACCGCAGGAAAGCTGTAATACAACACTTCCGGCGTTTTCCTCTCCCGTATAGTCTTCGCCCGCTCCCGGATGAAGTACCGATACGGTGAGTTCTCCTGCACGGATCTCGTCTCCCTTTTTTAGATATTCTACCATAATTCCCGCTTTTTGTGCGGCTAAAATAAAAGGATTTTCTTTTTCGCTTCCTTTCATCCACACAGGCAGGAACAGATGGCGGATGCGAAGCGCCGTTTTCTGCTCCCTGATCAGCTCCAGCAGTTCGAGGATTCCGTTCGTGTGATCTGCGTCCGGGTGCGTGACAACAACGGCATCAAGAGCGGCAATGCCGCGCTGTTTCAGATATGGGAGAATCCTTTTTTCCCCGACCGCAGACGCACTGCTGCTCCCGCCGTCATTCAGCATCACAAAACGGCCGCTCTCCACCACCAGCGAATCGCCCTGGCCGACGTCCAGCGCTGTAATGGAAAACGTTTCCCGGGGACGGTAAAAAAGCAGAACACAGGCAAAAAACATGGTAATACCAAAGAGCATCCGCTCCCGCTTTCGTGCCTGCGCACCTTTTCGTTTTGCCCCATCCGGATTCATCTCCCGTTTTCGTTTTCGCACATACAGTATCACCAGCAGACCGGTCAGAATGATTCCATATCCTGCCATCTGCCATTTTTCCGGCTGACCGCAGATCCACACATTTCCCGGAATCTGTGCGACCGCCGCTGTCATCTGCCGCAGAAGTGTGAGCAGGAACCGCGTCGGAAGCAGAACAACACTTCCCGCTTTCACGCTTGCCAGTCCCGCCAGAAGCCCCGCAGCACCCGTCAGCAGCACCGCCGTCATGACAGCTCCTGCAAACAGATTCGGCAGAAACGCAAAGAGCGGAATCTCATAAAAATACCACGCCTGCAGCGGGATCATGACAAGCTGCAGGGAAAGGTACACCATCGCAGCCTCTTTTCCTTTCGCCGCAAGCTTTTCCAGCCCCGTTTTTTCCCCGCGTCTCTTCCGTTCCGCCTTCTCCCCCGCCAGAACCGGATAAACCCCGGAAATGGCTGTTACTGCTCCAAACGAAAGCCAGAACCCGCTCTGCTCCAGATACGAGGGGTTTTCTGCCAGCATCAGAATTGCCGCAAGAGAGAGCGCACTTAAGGAATCATACGTCCTTCCCACTGCGACAGCTCCCATCCGCACCGCAAACATCACCACTGCACGCACGGTCGCCGTTCCGCTGCCGGTAAACATGCCATACAGCACCATACCGGCGGCCGCTGCCAGAGACGCGGGAGTTTTCGGCAGATGCAGCGCCATCAGCAGCCGTCGGAGTGCCATGCCGAGCAGCATCAGATGCATGCCGGAAACGGAAATCAGGTGCAGCAGACCGCTCTGCTGATACGCCAGATACGTCTCCTCCGTGAGTTCCGACCGTTCCCCGAGCAGCATCGCAGAAAGCACACCTGCCTCCTCCTCCGGCATCATTTCTTTTAAAACGGCACAGCACCGCTCCCGCTCCAGCCGGAGCGCTTCGCCGAGATTCCACCGCCCGGCATCCACAACTTCCTCCCGTTCCGAAATCACGTAGAACGCACAGCCTTTTCCCTCATAATATGTTTTCTCATCAAACATCCCCGGATTGCGCGGGCTTTCCGGCTTTTTTACAGTTCCGTACACCCGCACAGCGGCTCCGACCGGCAGATCTCCCCGCTTTGCGAGCAGATAAATTTTCCCTTTGCTTCCCTCCCCGCGCAGCACATACCCGTTGTTGCTGCTCTTTTTCTCATACGTTTCAATCGTCCCTGCAATCCACACCCTGCTGCCCTGCTGCGCCTGTTTTTCGTATTTCGGGTCAGAAAAAGGCGTGCCAAGAGGCACGCCCGCAATCCGCAGCAGCACAAGCACCAGCATGAATCCAAGACACGCCAGGCACATGGGCCGTTTTCTCATGTATCTTTTTCCTCCAGATAAGACAGGTCTTCCTCGTAGAACTGATTGAGTTTCATCGTTTCACGGAAGGTTACATCGCTCTCTCCGTTGATGGAAAACTGCACCTTATCCACCTTACAGTTCGCCGTGATGGAATCCACCACCGCGTAAATCGGAATCTGCTCCGCCACACTCGAAAGCGCAGAATCCTTAAAAGATTTGTCAAAATTCACATAGGCAATCCGATCGGATGTCGTGACACTTAAGACATTCATCGTATCCGGCAGCACTGCATAGTGGCCGTCTTCTTTCGGTCCCTTCATCAGCTGCTCCACCACGACACGTTCCAGCGGAATGTTCGTGCTGTACGGCACCCGCCGCGTCTCTTTCACAAGATGATCGCCTGCTTCATTTGCAAAATACAGTGTCAGCGTCGCATACTGATACTGATAAATTTCCCTTCCGGAATTTTCCAGAAAGCTGTCCGCCGTCATCGTTCCGATCTCGCGTCCTTTGGAATCCTTTAACGGATCCCCGTCAATCAGAAGCGTCACGCGCTCCACCTCCGGAACCTGCACAAAGGTACGCACCAGTCCTGCACGCACCAAAACCTCCTGCGGCCGCGCAAGCTCTCCGTACTCTCCACTTAAGTTCAGCGTAAGGAGCCCGTTCTCCAGCGTATACGTCTTGATGGAAATCCCATTGGAAAGAAGTGCCTGGTTTCCGTCCTTGGCAGGTTTCTCCTGCAGCGCGTCAACCAGCTCCTTGATCAGTTTCTGATCCGTTCCTTCTTTTGGTTCATACGGCTCCTGCACCAGTGTTGTGCCGGTTTTGTCCAGGCAGTACAGGTGATACGCCGACTCCTTCTGGCTCTTCTGCCACTGCCCGCAGCCGCTAAGAAGCAGCACGCCGGCCAGCAGTACGCCAAGTATCCGTTTCATGTGCGCCACCTCCTACATCACGTAATTCAGAGGAATCCGCACGGAAAATGTCGTTCCCTCGTTTTCTTTGCTGTATACACGGATCGCTCCCCGGTGCATGACAATCGCGCTCCGCGCAATCGCAAGGCCAAGGCCGGTTCCGCCGATTTCCCGCGAGTGGGACTTGTCCACGCGGTAGAAACGCTCGAAGATATGCGCAATCGACTCCTCCGGGATGCCGATGCCGGAGTCTGCCACCGTCACGTAGAAATATTTGTGATCCGCATTTAAGGATACACGCACCCATCCATTCTCGTTGTTGTATTTGATGCCGTTTTCGATCAGGTTCGAGAACGCCAGCGAGAGCTTCGTCGCATCCACCTCCGCATTGACCGGGCGGAAGCTGTCGAGAATGAGCTCCACATTTTTCTGTGCGGCAATCGGATGAAGCCGCTTCAGCAGCTGCTCTAACAGCTCGTTGATATTGACCTGGGTGATATTGAGGTCTGCCACCTTTTTATCCATCTTGACCAGCGACAAAAGGTCGGTAATAATCTGGTTTTCGCGGTCGATCTCCGAGGTAATATCCTGCATGAACTCCTGATAAAGTTCCACCGGAACGCCCTCCTGCCCGTTCAGCGAATCCGCCAGAACCTTCATGGACGCAAGCGGCGTCTTTAACTCATGCGAGACGTTCGAAACAAATTCCTGGCGGGAATCGTCGAGCGTGCGGACGCGGGTCAGCATCTTGTTGAATGCGTCCGTGATCAGCTCTGTCTCGAGGTAATCCGGAACAGAAATGCTTTCGTCGAGATAGCCGTCGGTGATGTCCTCGATGGAACGGGTGACCTTCTGGAACGGCTTCATCAGAATGCCCGCGAGCAGATAGCCAAAAACCAGCACGAGAAGCGCAATGATCGAAAGAATCGTCATTCCCTTCGTCTCCAGAATTTTCATATTCGCACGGATCTCATCCGTCGAAATGCTGACGAGCATAACGCCGAGCGTCTCCTTCGTCTCGGTATTCTGAATCCGCACCGTCATTTCCAGATAGCTGTTTTTCCGGTCGTACTGGCTCGTCTCCTTGCCCTGAAAGCTCTGGATGACCTCCTGCGAGATAATCGTCTTTCCGCGGTCCATATCGTACGTATCTTTGATGACGCGGAAATCCTGGTCGATAATCAGGATTCTGCCGCCGTAGATATTTGTCAGCATACTGAGCTGTCCGTTGATGACATCCGATCCAGGATCTTCCATGTAATTCTGCTGGATGAGCTGGTTGCAGATAATATCGCACTGATTTTTTACGGTAATGCTGCGCACCGATACCGCACGGTCCTCATAGCTGTTTACGATGCTCTTCTCAAGGATCACACACGGTACAATGCCGATGATCACAAGAATCACCGTGATGCGGAAGCGCAGACTCCGCAGAAACTTCCATTTTTCTTTGTTTTTAAGCCTGGAAATAGTAACCAACTCCCCACTTTGTGTGAACGTACTTCGGTTCACTTGGATTTTTCTCAATCTTTTCGCGCAGACGGCGGATATGTACATCTACGGTGCGCACGTCGCCCGGGTACTCATAGCCCCAGACAATATTCAGCAGGTTCTCTCTGCTGTACACCTTGTTCGGATTGAAGACGAGAAGCTCGAGCACATCGAACTCCTTCGCAGTCAGATTGATCTCGCGGTCTCCGATGAAGACTCTTCTGCTCTCGCAGTCGATCCGCAGGTCTTTCACCTGTACGACTTTTGCTTTCTCTTCTTTTGGCTCCTGGCGGGCCGCACGGCGCATGATGGCCTTGATGCGTGCTTTTACTTCCAGAATGTTGAACGGCTTTGTGATGTAATCATCTGCGCCGTATTCCAGTCCCAGGATTTTGTCCATGTCCTCGCCCTTTGCGGTCAGCATGACGATCGGAACGTTGGAAAATTCACGGATCTGCTGGCAGACGGACAATCCGTCCAGCTTTGGCAGCATCAGATCCAGAAGGATCATATCGTATTCTTTTTCTTTTGCCATGGAGAGTGCTTCCTCGCCGTCGTATGCGCAGTCAACCTCCATGCCGTCCTGCTCCAGGCTGAAGCGGATTCCTTTTACGATCAGTTTTTCATCATCAACTACAAGAACTTTCTTTGCCATTTCTTCTCCTTCTTGTTCTAAACCTCGATAGAACCCCTTATCTTTTCAAACATCTTTCCCTTGATGCCCTCAATGTTCATAATCTCCTCAATCGAACCAAACGGGCCGTTTGCTTCGCGGTAGGCGATGATGGCATCCGCACGGCTCTCTCCGATGCCGGAGAGTGTCATCAGTTCTTCTTTTCCGGCCGTGTTCAGGTTGACTTTGCCGGAACCGGAAGCCTGCTCCGTGCCGCCCGTATTCTGCTGCGGCGTTTCCGTGATTTCCATGTTTTCTGCCTCCTCGCGCGTCCAGACGGTGATCTGCTCTCCGTCTTCGATTTTCCGTGCAAGATTGAGGATTTTTTCTTCAGCATCCGGCAGAAATCCGCCTGCCGCTTCCACAGCCTGCACTACGCGGCTTCCGCCCGGCAGCGTGTAGACACCGGGGGAAGCGACCGCACCGCAGATATAAACCTGCACTGTTTCTTCCGGTGCTGCCTCCTGTGCCTCACGTTTTTCCGGAATGCCTGTGGTTTCTCCGGCGCTTTTTTCGGAAACCGTCTGCTCCTCATCCACTTCCTTCTGATTCCCGAAAACGGTTTCCGCCGTGCTCCCGCCCGTGCTATCTGACAGTTTGTATTCTGTATCCCTGTGGTTGCATCCGCAGAGCAAAAAAACCAGCATCGCCGCCAGTATTTTTGCATGTTTTCTGCCTCTGTTCTGCTGTTTTTTCAATTTCATGCTGTGTACTCCCTTCCGCTTCGCATCTGACGCGCAAGGGTCCCTTGTGTACGCATAACTACGTTTCTATTGTATCGGAGATGCCGCAAAAATACAAGTAGAAATCTGTACCTTTATTTCCACTGAAACACTACAATTCCCACAACTGCCACTGCCATGCCGAGCAACTTGCGCACGGTGAAATCCGTTTTTTCCATACCGAAAAGGCCGAACAGTTCAATCAGCCACGCCGCTGCGAGCTGGGAAATGACGATCAGCATCGCCGCCTTCGCCGGGCCGAGGCCTGCCATACTCCAGATAACCGTGATCGTGATAAACGCGCCAATTGCCCCGCCGAGCAGCAGATACCACGGCTTTACGCGGAACAAATCCCCGATCGGCTCCCTCCCGGTGATGCACCATGCCGCAAGACAGACGGCAAACGCACTAATCTGCACCCAGCCGGCCGCCAGCCATGTACTCGTCTGTTTCGTCACCTCTGTGTTGAAAACGCCCTGAATACTCATCAGTGCGCCGGAAAGCAGCGCTGTTAAAATTCCCGCCATTGATTTTTCCTCCTGCTGTTTTTTTATGTACTCTCGGAGTCTTTCTGCGCTTGATTTTACGAGAAGATTTTTTGTCAGTTGTGCCCAAATTTCTGAGGCGTACGCGGTGCGTACGTTGATGAAATTTGGGTGCAGCTGGCGGAAAATCTGCCGTAAAAGCAAGTGCAGAAAGGCTCCGAGAGTACATTTTATACTATTCCTTTTTTCCCCGTTTTTATACAGAACTCAGGGACAGCAGGAAAACAGCCGACCGGTCTCCTGCCTAGGAAACCAGACGGCTGTCTATTTCACATTACTGTAATGCTTTCTCCAGTTTTTCAATCATCTCATCGATGTCATCTTTCGTAATCACAAGCGGCGGTACCATACGAAGAACGTCGCTTCCGGCGGAAATCACAAGAAGTCCGTTCTCAATCGCGCGGTTGATGACTTCTCCGACCGGACGTCCCGTTACGACAAGGCCCTGCATAAAGCCTTTTCCACGGCGTGCTGCGAGGCAGTCATATTTTTCCACCAGCTCGTCCAGCTTTTTCTCCAGATACGGAGCCGTCTCTGCTACATGCTCTACGACATGCTGTTTCTCATAGCATTCAAATACAGCATTGACAGCCGCGCAGGCCAGCGGGTTTCCGCCGTATGTCGTTCCGTGGTCTCCCGGAACGAGCGAATGCTCTGCCGTCTTTTTATTCAGCACGAAGGCGCCGACCGGAACGCCGCAGCCAAGTGCTTTTGCACACGTCATGACATCCGGCTGTACGCCGTAATCCTGCCATGCGAACAGTTTTCCCGTTCTTCCCATACCGCACTGGATCTCGTCGAGAATCAGCAGGATGTCGTGCTCGTCACACAGATCGCGCACGCCCTGTAAAAATTCTTTCGTTGCCGGATAGATACCGCCCTCGCCCTGTACAGTCTCCATGATGATCGCACATGTCTTGTCGGTAATCTGTGCCTTTACGCTCTCCAGATCATTAAAATCCGCAAATTTAATGCCGCCGATCAGCGGTTTGAACGGATCCTGATAATGCGTATTTCCTGTTACAGAAAGCGCTCCAAGGCTTCTTCCATGGAAGGAATGGTTCATCGCGATGATCTCGTGATCGTTGCTGCCATCTTTTAAGTAAGCGTATTTTCTCGCTACTTTGATGGCTCCCTCGATCGACTCCGTACCGCTGTTCGTAAAGAATACTTTATCCATGCCGGATGCCTTCGCCAGCTTTTCCGCCGCGGAGCCCATCGGAACATTGTAGAACAGGTTGGAAACATGGATGACTTTGTCCACCTGGTCTTTCACTGCTTTTTTATAATCGTCATTGCTGTAGCCGAGCGCATATACCGCGATACCTGCCGCAAAGTCCAGATATGCTTTTCCGTCGGTGTCATACAGATGAACGCCCTCGCCGTGGTCGATCACAAGCGGGAACCGGTTATAGGTGTGAAGCACGTACTGCTCGGTCTGTTCCATATACTCATTCGTCTTCATGATTGAATTTCTCCTTGTTTTCCCCTAAAATAGCCGTACCAATTCCTTTGTTCGTAAAGATCTCAAGCAGCAGGCAGTGCGGGATTCTTCCGTCCATGATGTGGACTCTCGATACGCCGTTCCCGATCGCATCGATGCAGCCCTGCAGTTTTGGAATCATGCCGCCGCCGACATTTCCGTTTGTGATGAGATCTCTTGCTTCCTGTACGTGGAGCTCGGAAATCAGGCTCTCCGGATCCTTCGGATCTTTGTAGACACCCTCGATATCGGTCAGGAATGCCAGTTTTTCCGCATTTAACGCCTCTGCGATCGCGCAGGCTGCGTCGTCTGCATTGATGTTATAGGTGTTGAAATCATCGTCCATGCCGACCGGGCAGACTACCGGCAGGAAATCGTTATCCAGAAGATCGTACAGCACTTTCGGGTTTACATTTTTGATATTTCCAACGAAGCCGATGTCTTCTCCCTTGGACAGCTTTTTCTCTACGTTTAAGAGACCGCCGTCTTTTCCACTGATGCCGACAGCATTAACTCCGAGTGACTGAATCATGGTGACAAGCTCTTTGTTGACCTTGTTCAGCACCATCTCTGCCACTTCCATCGTATCGGCATCCGTTACACGAAGGCCGTTGACGAATTTCGGTTCCATGCCGACTTTTCCGACCCAGCGGCTGATTTCCTTTCCGCCGCCGTGTACGATGATCGGTTTGAAGCCGACCAGTTTCAGAAGAACCACGTCCTGGATGACGTTTCTCTTTAACTCTTCATCCACCATCGCGCTTCCGCCGTATTTGATGACAATGATTTTGCGGTTGAACCGCTGAATATAAGGAAGTGCCTCGATCAGCACATTTGCTTTGTCCAGATACATCTGATTTACCATGATTTTTTCCTCGCTCTCCTCTTTTGATTCCTGGTTCTGCTGTACCGAAAATACGATTTCCCGGCACGTTTTCGTTGTATTCCCTCAGAATTTCATCCGAATGTTTTTAAGAACGGTAATCCGCATTAATTTTTACATAGTCATAGGTCAGGTCGCAGCCCCATGCCGTTGCTGCCGCCTCTCCCATGTGGATGTCGGCGATCGCAGTTACTTTCGGCTCGGAGAGGATCTTCGTTGCCTCCTCCTCGCTGTAGTCAACGGCAACACCTTTCGTGATAATCTGCAGTTTTCCGGCTGCGCTCTCAAAGTAGAGATCTACATTTTCCGGATCGAATTTTGCTCCGGAGTAACCCATCGCGCAGAGGATTCTTCCCCAGTTGGCGTCATGGCCGAAGATTGCCGCTTTCGTCAGACTCGATGTGATGACGGATTTTGCCAGTGTCACGGCCTGCTCTTTGCTCTCGGCTCCCTGAATCGTCACTTCGAACAGTGCGGTTGCGCCCTCGCCGTCGCCTGCGATGTGCATCGCCTGTGTTTTATTGACTTCAAAGAGTGCTTCTTTGAAAATCTTGTAATCCTCGTTTTCTTCCGTAATTTCCGGGTTTCCGGCAAGACCGTTTGCCAGAAGGAGAACGGTATCGTTTGTGGAAGTATCACCGTCTACGGAAACCATGTTGTAGGTGTCCGGTACGACTTCGCTCAGTGCTTTCTGCAGCATCTCTTTCGAAATATTGGCATCGGTTGCCACAAAGCTCAGCATGGTGCACATATTCGGATGGATCATGCCGGAGCCCTTGCACATGCTGCCGATCGTTACGGTTTTTCCGCCGATTTCGATCTGAACAGCAACTTCCTTCGGCTCGGTGTCGGTTGTCATGATCGCCTGTGCTGCTGTAGCTGCGGCTTCTCTTGTAGCTGCAAGCTGCGGTTTCAGCATTTCCACGCCGGCTGCGATCTTATCGATCGGAATCTGTTTTCCGATAACACCGGTCGATGCAACGAGAACGGAGTCCTCTGGAATGGAAAGTGCAGCCGATGCTGCCTCTGCGGTTTTTCTGCAGTAGCCATGGCCCTCCTCGCCGGTGCATGCATTGGCGATTCCGCTGTTGCAGACGATTGCCTGTGCGGTTGGATGGTTGTATACAATCTCCTGGTCCCATTTGACCGGAGCTGCTTTTACGATGTTTGTAGTAAAGGTTCCTGCTGCTACGCACGGTACCTCGCTGTAGACAAGTGCCATATCCTTTACGCCCTGTTTTTTAATTCCTGCTGCGCCGCCTGCTGCCTGAAAACCTTTTGCAGCAGTGATGCCTCCTTCAATCTTTTTCATTCTTTTATCCTCACTTTTCGTAAATTCCGTCTGTTGTCTGCTTCTGTCTTTTTTACGGGAACATCGGCGGCATGCACAGGCCTTCGTTTTCCGGCAGGCCGAACATCAGGTTCATATTCTGTACCGCCTGTCCTGCTGCGCCTTTGACCAGGTTGTCCATCGCACCCATCATGATGATTCGTTTCGTTCTCGGATCGATCTTGAAGTTGACATCCACATAGTTGCTTCCCTCGACCCATTTCGTCTGCGGGCAGACATCCTTATCGAGAACACGTACAAACTGCTCGTTGGCATAATACTTATCATAAACGGCTTTAACCTCTTCGTAAGTCACATCTTTTTTCAGGGATGCATATGCCGTTACGAGAATGCCGCGGTTCATCGGAACAAGATGCGGGGTGAAGTTCAGGGTGATCGGGTAGCCAGCTGCATAGGAAAGCTGCTCCTCGATCTCCGGTGTGTGGCGGTGGCTGGCAACGCCGTATGCCTTGATGTTTTCATTGACCTCACAGTAGAGGTTGTCCACTTTCGCTCCTCTTCCTGCTCCGGAAGTTCCGGATTTTGCATCGATGATGATGGTGTTGCCATCAATGAGATCTTCCTTTAATAAAGGATAAATCGAAAGAGTTGAGCAGGTCGGATAGCATCCCGGGTTTGCCACGATGCGCGCCTGTTTTACTTTCTCACGGTTGATCTCGCACAGTCCGTAAGCCGCCTCGTCGATATACTGCGGGGATTTATGCTCGATCTTGTACCACTCTTCATACGTTTTTACATCTTTAATACGGAAATCGGCGCTCAGGTCGATGACCTTTACTTTCGAAAGAATTTCATCATTTACCAGGGAAGCACAGAGTCCCTGCGGAGTTGCTGTAAAAATGACGTCTACTTCCTTTGCAAGCTGCTCCATGTTGTCGTCCTTGCAGACATCGTCTACTAACTGAAACATATTCTGGTAAACCGACGCATATTTCTTATCGATATAGCTTCTGGAACCATACCATTTAATCTCCACATCTTTGTGTCCCAGGAGAATACGCACCAGTTCGCCTCCTGCATATCCTGTAGAACCGATAATTCCTGCTCTGATCATACCTTTTTCTCCTTTTTCTTTCGCCCGTTTTCTTGTCTTGCCGGACATTTTTTCTTTTTTCTTTATGATAGCTCAATTATTTTCTTTTTTCAATGAAAAATATGTGTTTCCGGCTTTTCTGTATGCCGATTGCATAAGTATACACCGTAGATGCATATTATGCAAGTTTTTTTTGAATTTCTGAAAAAAAGCTTGCATAATCCTGTCGTATGATGTATATTTTAGTCATTGACGATGCACCGCGCATATAGGTGCACGAGAAATCCAAGGAGGATCTTACATTATGAAAGAAAAAGTTGTACTTGCCTATTCCGGCGGACTTGATACTACTGCCATTATTCCGTGGCTGAAAGAGACCTTTGACTACGAAGTAATCTGCTGCTGCATCGACTGCGGTCAGGGAAACGAGCTGGTTGGCCTCGATGAAAGAGCAAAACTTTCCGGCGCTTCCAAATTATATATTGAAAACGTTATCGACGAGTTCAGTGAAGACTTCATCATGCCGTGCGTAAAAGCAGGCGCTGTTTATGAGAACAAATACCTGCTCGGTACTTCCATGGCACGTCCGGTTATCGCAAAGAAACTCGTTGAGATCGCAAGAAAAGAAGGTGCTGTTGCCATCTGCCACGGCGCTACCGGTAAGGGAAATGACCAGATCCGTTTCGAGCTCGGCATCAAAGCCCTTGCTCCGGATATCAAAGTAATCGCTCCTTGGAGAATGACCGATGTATGGACCATGCAGTCCCGTGAAGACGAGCTGGCTTACTGTAAAGCACACGGCATCGACCTTCCGTTTGATGCAAACCACAGCTACAGCCGTGACCGTAACCTGTGGCACATCAGCCATGAGGGACTTGAGCTTGAGGATCCGTCCAACGAGCCGAACTACGACGATCTTCTCGTACTGACCACTCCTCCGGAAAAAGCTCCGGACGAAGGCGAGTACGTAACCATGACCTTTGAGGCCGGCGTTCCGAAGACCTTAAACGGAAAAGAAATGAAAGTTTCTGAAATCATCACCGAGCTGAACAAGCTGGGCGGAAAACACGGCATCGGTATTGTTGATATCGTTGAGAACCGTGTTGTCGGCATGAAATCCCGCGGTGTTTATGAGACTCCTGGCGGAACCATCCTGATGGCTGCACATGAGCAGTTAGAGGAGCTGATTCTCGACCGTGAGACCCTGAAAACAAAGAAAGATCTCGGAAACCTGCTTGCTGAGGTTGTTTACGAAGGAAAATGGTACACTCCTCTGCGCGAGGCAATCCAGGCATTCGTTGATGTAACCCAGAAATACGTAACAGGCGAAGTAAAATTCAAACTGTTCAAAGGCAACATCATCAAAGCCGGCGAGTCTTCTCCGTACAGCCTGTACAATGAGTCTCTTGCTTCCTTCACCACCGGCGATCTCTACGATCACCACGATGCAGACGGATTCATCACACTGTTCGGTCTGCCGCTGAAGGTTCGTGCGATGAAAATGCAGGAGCTGGAGAAAAACAACAACAAATAAGATCTGATCCTATGGATTCCCAAAAGAAAGCGGACTCGCTCCGCTTTCTTTTTTTGCATGCAAAAAGGACCCGCCCATTTCAGGCAGGTCCCTTTGTTTATTCGTAATATGCGTCGATTCCGTCCGCAATTCCCTGTGCCATCTTGTTTCGGTAATCCTCGGTTGCCATCAAACGGTCCTCGGAAGGATTGCTCATGAAGCCAAGCTCAATGATCGTGACCGGAATGGTACTCCAGTTGATGCCGCTCATGGAATCGGTGTAAATCACATCGCGGTTCTTCGCACCGGTGTCTTTGCAGAATGCTGCGATCATCTTCTGGGAGAGCTTCTGGCTCTTGCTGACCACATCACCGGAAAGATACGTATTTCTGCTGCTCGGTGCCATCGTGAGTGCTCCGTAAACCGACTGGTTCGAATCTCCGTTCGCGTGTACACGCACGAGAATGTCTGCTCCGTTCTGCACGGCAAGTTTTGCACGCTCGGAGTTGCTGATATTGACGTCGTGCGTCTCGCGGATCATGTAAACATCGTAGCCGCGCTCCTCAAGGATATCGCGTACCTTTAAGGATACCGCAAGGTTCAGCTCATACTCATTGATGCCAGTTGCCACACCGCATGTTCCGGAAGCAACCTTCGCCTTATAGGTCGATGATCCCGGTCCGATCGGCTCTTTCTCGCTGTTTCCTCTTCTCTGGTGTCCTGCGTCGATTGCCACGCAGATATTTTTGCTGTTCCGGCGGACACCGTTTTTATCAACGTAATAGCCGTCGATGTAGGTATCCTTATAGATGCCGCCCCAGCTTCGGAAGTAATACGTTTTTCCGTCCACTTCCTGCCAGCCGTTCTTGTAAATACCGCCCCAGCTCCGGAAGTAATACGTTGCGCCTTTGATCGTTACCCATTGGCTCTTATACATGCCGCCCCAGCTCTGCAGGTAATACCAGTTATTATCATACCACAGCCATTCACTGTGCATCATTTTGCCGTCCTGCCTCAGATAATACCAGTTCTTGTCATACAGCAGCCAGCCTTCCCCTTTTGGGGTTCCGTTGCTGTCCATGTAATACCAGTCACTGCCCTTGGCCGCCCAGGCGTTCACGCGCATGCCGCCCCAGCTTTCAAAGTAATAATCAACGCCGTCAATCGTCTGCCAGCCGGTACTCATCACACCGTCTGCGTCTACATGGTACGTTCTTTTATCATGCACAAACCACTGATTCGTTCTGAGGCTTCCGTCCTCATTCAGATAGTACCATGTTCCGCCGACTTTTTTCCAGCCCTGGAATCCGGCTCCGCCCCAGCTCTCGAAGTAGTAGAGCGTTCCGTCAATCTTCTGCGGTCCGGTGCTCATCACACCGTTTTCATCTACATGGTATGTTCTCTTGTCGTGAACGAACCATTCATTCGTTTTGACGCTTCCGTCCTCGTTCAGATAGTACCATGCCCCGCCGACTTTTTTCCAGCCCTGGAATCCGGCTCCGCCCCAGCTCTCAAAATAATAGAGCTTTCCGTTGACCATCGAAAGACCCGTGCACATGATTTCGTCTGCATTCAGATAATATCTCCGGTTCAGATGGGTGATCCACTCGCTGGCGGCCATCGTGCCGTCCTCTTTTCTGTATTTCCAGCTTCCGTCCTCCTGTTTCACCCAGCCGGCAGGAAGTTTCTCTTCCGGCTCCTGTTCGTTGTCCTCACCTGGAATCGTAACAGCCGGCGTCTCGTTTTCCGAAGTACCGCTCTGCTCCTGCGCTGCCGCTTCCTCATCCGAATTCTGCTCGGAACTTTCCGTCTCATCCTGCTGCCAGGTTACGGCCGTGCCGTCATTTTCTGCTGCGCTTACCCTTGCCGGAAGCGCCCAGCCTCCCGCCGCAACGGCCGCTGCGATCAGCAGTGCTGCGATTTTCTTTTTTGCCATCTGGTTTTCCTCCTTTTATCGCGCCATCTGGTAAATCTCATATACTTCCTGTGCGCCCAGCTTGCGGATGCGGGACAGTTTTACAGTGTCCTGCTGTGTTGCATCCATGGAAAGGGCACGCAGATCCTCATCCGACGGGTTCGGGATATCAAGCTCATGCAGGGAGGTCGGCATGCCGAGCGAATGGAAGAACGCTACTGTGCGCTCAATGCCTTCCGTTGCCCGTTTGTGATCGCTTCCCTCTGTGATGCCCCAGACTTTTTCTGCAAACCGTGCAAACCGCCAGAGAACCGTCTCATCATCGTACTGGTATTTCGCCCAGGCACCCCAGACTGCCGCCAGGGATGCGCCGTGTGCTACATCGTATTTTGCACTTAACGCATGGCCGAATTTATGTACCGAAAAATCTTTGCCGCGTCCGCACTCCGTCAGTCCATTGTGTGACAGACTTCCGCACCACATGATTTCCGCCATCGCATTGTAATCGGATGGGTTTTCCAGAACCTTCGGTCCGTTTTTGATTACGGTACGGAGGAGTCCCTCTGCGATCTCGTCCGTCATCTCGCACTGGCTCTCCGGAATGAAATAGCGCTCCATCGTGTGCATCATGATGTCGGTTACGCCGCAGGCAATCTGGTATTTCGGCAGGGTTGCTGCCAGCTCCGGATTCATGATGGCAAATTTGCAGCGGTTGAACGGCGTGTTGATGCCTGCCTTTTTGCCGATTGCCTCGTTTGTCAGAACGGCGGAATCACTCATCTCGCTTCCGGCTGCCGGAATCGTCAGAACCGCTCCTACCGGGAGAGATTTTGTCAGCGGTACTTTTTTCGTCCAGATATCCCAGAGTGCCTCCTCCGGATTTGCAGCTCCGTGTGCAACGGCTTTTGCGGTGTCAATCGAGCTTCCGCCGCCGACGGCAAGAATAAAGTCTGCCTGCATTTCCACTGCTTTTTTCACACCCTCCTCGGCAAGGGCAAGTCTCGGGTTTGGTTTTACGCCGCCAAGCTCTTCAAAGGCAAGGCCCTCTTTTGCAAGAAATGCTTCCACTCGGTCCAGAAGACCGCTCCGTTTTGCACTTCCGCCTCCGTAAACGACGAGCACCTTTGTGCCGCCCCATTTCTTTACCTCAGCGCCTGCCTGGTTTTCGGTCTCTTTTCCGAACACGACTTCCGTCGGGGTATACTGTATAAACTGATCCATCTTCTTATTTCCTCCCTGCATTTTTATTCTTCATAAATCCGTACGTTTCCCGAGCTTACACGGTAAAGATCGTCTCTCCTGTTTTCCAGAGACGGGATTTCATTTCTTGTCCGCTCCAGCACTTCCGGATCCAGCTCTGCGATGAGTACCTGCGGGGTATCATCTGCCTCCGCAAGAATTTCGCCGTCCGGCGCAATGATCATGGAATGGCCGTACGCCTCAAACCGCGCTTTCTGGCCGCACTGGTTGGCGGCGAGCACGTAGCATCCGTTTTCAATGGCGCGCGTGCGCAGCAGTGCTTCCCAGTGGCGCTCTCCCGTTGCTTTCGTAAAATCCGCCGCTATCAGAAATGCATCTGCTCCGGAGGATGCCATCAGCCGGTACTGTTCCGGAAAGCGGATATCGTAGCAGATGCTCATGCCGAACAGGCCAAGCGCCGTGTCCGCAAGAACAATTTCATTTCCCGGGCAGATCTCGCGTGATTCTTCGTAGGAGACACTGCCCGGAATATTTACGTCAAACATATGTATTTTGCTGTATTCTGCAATCGTTTCTCCATCTGGTCCGAACAGAAACGACGTGTTGGACGGACGCCCCGGATGGCGCCGTACCGTCATGCTGCCGCAGTGCAGATAGACATCGTACCGTTTGGCAAGGCTGGAAAACCGGCGGCTGACGTAGCCCGGCACTGCACTTGCGTGGCCCGGCATGTCTGCTCCCGTGTATTCTGCGGTCTCCGGGAAAAGAATCAGCTTCGCTCCCTGTTCCGCCGCCTCCCGCACATACTGCTCGGCCATACGCATATTTTCATTCATATCCGGCCCGGAATCCATCTGCACCAGGCCTGCAATTATTTTTTCCATCTTTTTGTCCCCTCGTTTCACATGTTATCTTGTGATTTTTCCGCTTATACTCTCGTTTATTATATCGTTACAGTTCACAGATACCTGCGAACTGTAACATTCGCAGCCCTCATTGAAAGTTTTGCTGCGCAAAAGGAGGGCTGCTCACACCTGAATCACTTTCTTACGCAGCGAAACAGCAAGTGTTTCACTGCTGATTGAACAGTAATATTATATCTCATATTCCCCAAAACAGCTACCCAAATTCGCAATTTTCATACCTTTTGCAGCTTTTATTTTTTAATTTTTGAAAATAACAATTGACAAATCCGGAAAACAGGAGTAGCTTAGAATCATAAGCTGTCGTGTTCGATCAGATGCGGCAGAAAAAATCATGAAAGGAGAACACCACTTATGATCAATCTTATTTATGCATCCAGCGTAAAACAGAATAAACTTCGTATGGCGATCAAACCAGGTGGCTGCCCTTCTTTCGAAATTCTTTGTAAGCATTAACTCTGCATAACAAATCTCTATGCATTCTTTATGCCTGCTATTTCGCACAGAAGGCGCGGTACGTCGATACTGCGGCTTTTTTTATTGCTATAAACAGTACGAAACCGTTCTTTCCGGCTTCGCTCCGTTTCCGGCAGGCAGATTCCGCGGTCTTCTTACCGCATCGATTCCCTTCTTTTATATACAAACGCAGCCTTCGCTTTCGTTTCCCGTTGTTCCGTTCCCACACTTACGGAGCTTTTGAAAGCCTATGTTCTGCCAGACACCCAAACGACATCAATGAGGAGGTTTTAACATTCATGAAGAAAAATCCAATCGGTAAGTACCTGCTCCAGAACTGGTACTACTACGTTTTCGCTTTTGGTTCCATGGCCTTAAGTGTCTTTCTCGATATGCTCGCGCCGCTTGTCACGCTGCACATCGTGGATGACGTGCTGGTCGGTCACAAAATGGAACTGCTCTGGAAATACCTTGCCGCCTTTCTTCTGATCGGTGCCGCAAAAGCCCTGTTTCAGTACATTAAAGAATTTTTATTCGATGTCAGCAGCGTCCGCGTCGCCAGCCAGATGAGGGACAACCTGTTCCTCCACGTCCAGCGGCTTTCGGTGGAATACTTTGACAAAAACAATACCGGCGAACTCCTCGCCCGCGTGCGCGATGACGTCGACCGGATCTGGGATATCCTCGGCTTTGCCGGCATGCTGATCTTAGAAGGCCTGATCTGTATCATGATGGCAATGGTCAGTATGGTCAAACTGGATCTGCCGCTGACACTCGTCTCCGTGGCGATCCTTCCTTTCGTCGCAGGCATCGCAATCCGCCTCGAAAAAGAACTCGACCGTGTCTACGATGCGATCAGCGAGGAAAACGCTGTCATGAATACCGTTGCACAGGAAAATCTCGCCGGTGTCCGCACCGTCAAATCCTTTGCACGGGAACCGTATGAGATCAAAAAATTCCGGAAACACAATCAGAAATACTGCGATCTCAACATGGATCAGGCGCGCGTCCTGATGAAATACGATCCCGCCATCTCGTTTCTTACGAAGCTGATGCGCGTGCTCGTCCTTCTCGCGGGCGGCTACGGTGTCATCCACGGACGCATTACGCTCGGTGTTTTAACGGCCTTTATGGAGTACACCTCCAAGATCACCTGGCCGATCGAAAACGTCGGCTGGCTCGGCAACTGCTTCGCTTCTGCGATTGCTTCCAACAAGAAGCTGAACAAAATTCTCGCAGAGGAGCCGCAGATCGCAGAACCGGAAAATCCGGTGGAGCTTTCAAAACTTCCGGGTGACCTGGAATTCCATCACGTCGATTTCTCCCTGCATGACACACCGATTCTGCAGGATATCGACTTTACCTTAAAGCAGGGCCACACACTCGGCATCATGGGTATGACGGGTTCCGGAAAAACAACCATCGTCAATCTGCTCGAGCGTTTTTACGATGTCACCGACGGTTCCATCTGTCTCGACGGCCACGATATCCGCACCCTGCCGCTGCGCACCGTGCGCGATACTTCTTCCGTCGTCATGCAGGACGTCTTCCTGTTCTCAGATACCATTTCTGAGAATGTCCGCCTCGGCAGCCGCAGCACGATGAAATCCGAGGAGGTACATAACGCTGTCTCCGCTGCATGTGCTTCCGAGTTCGTCGACCATCTTTCGGATCAGTACGAAACCGTCATCGGCGAACGCGGCATGGGACTTTCCGGCGGTCAGAAGCAGCGTCTTTCCATCGCACGCGCCCTGGCAAAACAGGCTCCGATCCTCGTACTGGATGATTCCACCTCGGCGCTCGATATGGAGACCGAATACGAAATCCAGAGCCATCTCGCCGAGAAAAAAGATGTTTCCAAGATCATCATTGCCCACCGCATTTCTTCGGTGCAGAATGCCGATGAGATCCTGTATCTCGATCACGGACGCATCGCCGAGCGCGGCACGCATGAGAGTCTGATGGCACAGAAAGGCCTGTACTACTCCACCTGGGAGGCTCAGTACGGTGATTACCATAAAGCAAAGGCAGCCCTCGAGCAGGCACTTCCTGCCAATGCTTAATTCAATTTAATCTGTTACCCGACAACTTCTGTATTTACTTACCCGTTAAGAGAGGAACAATACGATTATGGCTATCAATTCCAGTAAAGTAGATGAAGAGCAGAAAGAGGTCTTAAAGAGCGCGACCATCCGCCGCCTCTTCTCCTACTTAAAAAATTATAAACGCCAGGTTGCCGTTGTTCTCGTGGTTCTCGCCGTTACCATTGCGATTTCCACTGTGAACCCACTGCTCCTGGAGTACGCCATCGACGTCAATATTGCGCAGAAAGACTGGCGCGGGCTTGTTGCCCTCTGCGTATTCATGGTTGTGATCAACCTGGTTTACGCGGCCGGTGTCCGCCTGCGGATGCTTCTGATGGCGCGCATTACCAACAACATTCTTCTGGAAATCCGTGACGAGCTCTACACGCATATCCAGACCTTAAGCTTCAGCTTTTTCGATACCCGTCCGGCCGGAAAGATTCTGGCGCGCATCATCGGCGATGTCAACTCGTTAAAGGATGTGCTGAACGACGGTGTCACAAAGCTGATTCCGAACATTCTCACGATCATCGCTATTCTGGTGATCATGATGATCAAAAACATCTGGCTCTCCTTAAGTGCGATTCTCGTGCTGCCGCTGATCGCTATCGGCATGTATTTTATTCAGATCGTCGCACACAAGAGATGGCAGACGTTCCGGAAAAAATCTTCCAATGTTACGGCGTATATCCACGAGGACTTCTCCGGTATCCGCATCATCAAGAGCTTTACCGCAGAGCAGGAATCGCAGGGCGAGTTTGACCGGCTTCTTCTTGAGCATCAGAACTCCTTCATCCATGCGGTCCGCCTGGCGGATGGTTTTTCCGCTGTGATCGAGGTGACCTGGGGCATCGGAACGTTTCTTCTGTATTTTATCGGTATTTCCGTGCTCGGCGTGGATGCCGTTCCGATCGGTACGTTCACGGCGTTTGCGATGTATCTGACGATGTTCTGGGATCCGATCCAGAACCTGGCCGGTTTTTACAACAAGCTGATCACGAACCTTTCCGCTGCGGAGCGAATCTTTGAGATCCTCGACACACCGGCGGAGGTTGCCGACAAGCCTGGCGTCACAGAACTGCCGCCGATCAAAGGAGAAGTAACATTCGACCATGTCAGCTTTGCCTACTCCGATGATCCGGACACGCTGGTTTTAAAAGATGTCAGCTTTACAGCGGCTCCCGGTGAGACGATCGCACTCGTCGGCCCGACCGGCGCCGGAAAGACGACCATTGTCAATCTGATCAGCCGTTTCTACAATATTACTTCGGGAACGGTCCGCGTCGACGGCCACAGCCTGACGGATGTCTCCATCAACAGCCTGCGTGCCCAGATGGGCGTGATGACACAGGACAACTTTCTCTTCTCCGGCACGATCCGCGACAACATTGCGTATGGAAAGCTCGATGCCACGGAGGAAGAAATCATTGCCGCCGCAAAGGCCGTGCATGCCCATGACTTTATCATAGAGCTGCCGGACGGCTATGACACCGAGATCAGCGAGCGCGGTGCCCGTCTTTCCAACGGCCAGCGCCAGCTTCTCGCCTTTGCCAGAACGATGGTGTCCGATCCGCGGATTCTGATTCTCGACGAGGCGACGTCCAGCATCGACACACAGACAGAAATTCAGGTGCAGCAGGGAATCGAAAGCCTGTTGAAGGGCCGTACCTCGTTCATCATTGCGCACCGTCTTTCTACTATTAAAAATGCGGACCGGATTTTCGTGATCGACCACGGAAAGATTTTCGAGCAGGGAACCCACGACGAACTGATGGCAAAACAGGGCGCGTACTACCAGCTCTACCAGGCACAGTTCCGCCGGGTATCCTAAAATCAAGAAATTTTCTCAAAACTGCCTTTCTTTTTTACAGGGAAAGGCAGTTTTTTTCCCTCTTTTCTATAACTGGTTTTCCTTTCCTTGACAAATGAATCCTCCCTGCTATATGATGATAACTGATCTTTTTTCGGGGACATTTGTTCCCGTCTGCCGCTTCCCACTCCTGCGGCATTTGTCACGAAACAGTCTGATACGGAGCTTTTTCGAATGCCTCCGTGTTTTCTTTCAGAAAGGAGTATCATGACATTTTTTTCAAAAAAAACGTTACGCCTTCTCCTCCTTCCTGCCCTCCTTCTTCTGACGGGCTGTGCGGGATCCTCAAAAGAGACGGCGGATTCCCAGGAGAACACGAAACTCTCCGCCGTGGCGACCATTTTTCCACAGTATGATTTTCTGCGCGCCATCGGCGGCGATCATCTCGATCTCCACATGCTGCTTTCCCCGGGTGCGGAAAGTCACTCGTTTGAACCGACACCGGGCGATATGATTACGGTTTCCGAATGTGATCTCTTCGTCTACGTCGGCGGCGATTCCGATGCCTGGGTCGAGACAATCCTTGATTCTGTCGATACCTCGAACAAAGAGGTAGTGACGCTGATGGACTGCGTTGACACCGTTGCCGAGGAAACCGTCGAGGGAATGGAGACCCACGGCCACGCACACGATCATGAGGACGAGGATGCGCACGACCATGAGGACGAAGATGCAGATCACGAGGATGTACACGACCATGAGGACGAGGATACACACGACGAATCTTCCCATGATCATGCGCACGAATCCCACGGCGAACAGGACGAGCACGTCTGGACCTCGCCGAAAAATGCAATGCGGATTGTCCAGAAGCTCTGTGATTCCCTCTGCCGCCTCGACCCGGAGCATGCGGATGAATACCAGGCAAACACCGCCTCGTATCTTGCTTCGCTTGCCTCCCTCGATGAGGAATTTTCCGATGTCACCGCAACTGCAAGCCGCCATACCATTGTTTTCGGCGACCGTTTCCCGTTCCGCTACTTTGCGGACACCTACGGCCTCGACTACTACGCGGCGTTTCCCGGCTGCTCCTCGGAATCCGAGGCAAGTGCCAAAACCCTTTCTTTTTTAATTGATAAAATCAAGGAAGAACAGATTCCCGTCGTTTTCCACACCGAGCTGTCCAATGAACAAATGACGGACTCCATCTGTGAGGCGACCGGCGCGAAAAAGCTGCTGCTTCATTCCTGTCACAATGTATCCAAAGATGATTTCGAAAGCGGCGCTACGTATCTCTCCCTCATGGAACAGAACGTTTCCGCATTAAAGGAGGCTTTAAACTAAATGGCTCTACTTACCTGCAGTGATGTCACCTTCTCCTACGAGGGCATCCCGGTCCTGACCGATGTCAACTTTGCCCTGGAAGCCGGCTCCTACCTCTGTATTGTGGGCGAGAACGGTTCCGGAAAAAGTACTCTGATCAAGGGACTGCTTCACTTAAAAAATCCGTCCACCGGCTCGATCACAACCGGCGACGGGCTTCATCCAAGCGAGATCGGCTATCTGCCGCAGCAGACCGCCGCACAAAAGGATTTCCCGGCGAGCGTCTGGGAAGTCGTGCTGTCCGGCCGGCAGAACCACCCGCATTTCCCGCCGTTTTACACAAAGGCAGACAAAGAGGACGCGCTCCGCAATATGGAGCTTCTCGACCTCCTTCCATTAAAGAAACGATGCTACCGTGATCTCTCCGGCGGCCAGCAGCAGCGTGTGCTTCTCGCTCGTGCGCTTTGCGCCACAAAGAAACTGCTGCTCCTCGACGAGCCGGTCACTGGCCTTGACCCGGTCATGACAAACGAAATGTACCAGCTCATCCGCCGCATCAACCGCGAGCAGAACGTTACGATCATCATGGTTTCCCACGATATCCGCAATATTCTGCCGGACGCAACGCACATTCTCCAGCTCGACCAGAAGCAGGTCTTCTTCGGTCCGATGGACGAGTATCTGAAAACCGAGGCGGGAAAACAGTTTTTAGGAGGTGCTGACTTATGATTTCGAATCTACTGAAAATGCTTTCTTATCCGTTTATGCAGCGTGCACTTGTGGTCGGTATTCTCGTCTCGTTGTGCGCCGCACTGCTTGGCGTCAGCCTCGTGTTAAAGCGCTACTCCATGATCGGCGACGGCCTCTCCCATGTCGGATTCGGCTCTCTTGCGATTGCAACGGCACTCGGTTTTGCTCCGCTTGCCTTCACAATCCCTGTCGTCGTGCTTGCCGCCTTTCTGCTGCTCCGCATGAACGAATCCAGCAAGATCAAAGGCGACGCCGCCATCGGTCTGATTTCAAGCTCTGCGCTTGCGATCGGTGTCATCACGGTTTCGTGGTCGAGCGGCATGAACACCGATGTCAACAACTACATGTTCGGAAGCATCCTTGCGATGAGTGATGAGGACGTTGTTCTCTCCGTGGTGCTCTCCATTGTCGTACTGATCCTGTTCGTCCTGTATTACAACCGTATTTTTGCCGTCACTTTCGACGAGACATTTGCCAAAGCAACCGGTGTCCGCGCAGAGTTTTACAACATGCTGCTGGCATTCTTAACCGCCATCACCACCGTCCTCGGCATGCGCATGATGGGCGCGCTTCTGATCTCCAGCCTGCTGATTTTCCCGGCACTGACCTCGATGCGTCTCTGCCATACCTTCCAGAGCGTGGTGATCTGCTCTGCGGTTCTCTCGGTGGTGTGCTTCCTTCTTGGCATGTCCCTCTCGTTTTTCCTATCCTCCCCTGCCGGAGCGACGGTCGTAATCGTGAACCTACTGGCATTCCTGATCTTTTCTGCGATTGCCAGAATCCGCGAGCATACCGCATAAAAAGTTTCCGATCTGACCTGCTTTGTTTTACTGGAGGTATTTTATGAATCGAATTGTAATTGCACTGTTAAAACCGTTTTCCTTCATCCCGGCGATTCTGATGATGTCGATGATTTTCTCCTTCTCTTCCCAGAACGGAACGGAATCCTCACAGCTCAGTGAAAAAGTGGCGCGCGGCATTTTCATCACAATCGACCACGTCATGGACCGCGGATGGGATGATGAGAAGATCCAGGAACTGGCTGACGAGTATCAGTACCCGGTGCGGAAGCTGGCTCATATGACAGAGTACTGTCTGCTTGCAATCTGTGTTTCGCTTCCGCTCTACGTCTACGGCCTGCGGGGCTTCGCGCTCACATTTCTTGCCGGCATCCTCTGTGTCGCCTTTGCCGCGAGCGATGAGTTCCACCAGACGATGGTCGCCAACCGCGGCCCGTCGGTAAAGGATGTCGGCATCGACAGCATCGGCGTTCTCTTCGGCATCACGTTTGTACGGCTGTTCTGCTGGATTGCACTCGGCGGAAATACGAAAAAAAGAAAGCGGCGCAGACGGCGTTACTATTACTAAAAATATTGGATAACAGAAAAATCCCCGTTGGAAAAATCATTTCTCCTGAAACTGATTTTCCCAACGGGGATTTTTTCATTTTTCTTAAAAACAGCTCTTAGGAAAGTGAATCCGCATACGCCTGAATATCTGCCTTCATCTGAATCCAGGCATCCTCATGCTCCACGTAGTACAGAGGGCAGAGCTTTTCGGTTACATCATAGTGACGGATCACATCGTCCGAAGTCAGATTGAACCGCTTGCATAAGAAACCGGCGAGCTGGACCACAGAATTGTATGTCTCATCGGTAAATTCACCGCTGTCATCCGGGTGGCAGCATTCAATCGAGATCGTATCGAAATTACGCTGGTTCGATGCATACGACCATTCACTCGTCGGGATACACTGAACGACTTCTCCCTCGATGCCGACGACGAAATGGCTGCTGGCCTGCGCCTCCTGCGTCTCAGACAGGTTTTCAAAGTAATCACGGTTCTGCATCGCCGTGCTTCCCGGGTTTGCGGTGTAGTGAATAACGATACCGTCCACCTTTTTCAGCCTCGTCTGCGGTCTGGACCAGCTGTTCGGTGTCAGAAGCTCCACATCAATCGGCGGAGCGCCGGTCCAGTCGGTGATATCGTTGTCCTCATAATCAGAACCGGAATAGTCAACGGCCGTGATATCACTTGCCGTTTTTGCCACACGGCGGATGCCGCTGTAAATGCCGACGCAGATCAGCACCACCAGAACTCCCGTCAGAAACATTCTGCGGTGAAGCTGGCGCTGCCTCTGTTTTCTTGTCATTTTTCCCCGTCTCTTCTGTGCCATGTCTTCTCTCCCCGCCGCAAATAAGCGCCCCTCATGATAAAAGGCAGAAGTTGAAAAGCTTCTGCCCTTTCCTCTCCTGCCTTTGCAACTTTTTATTCTTATTTATCGTCTACGCTGTAGTTCGGAGCCTCTTTGGTGATGTGGATATCATGCGGATGGGACTCTTTTAAGGATGCTGCAGAAATCTTCACGAATTTTCCAGTCTCCTTTAAGGTCTCAACATCTTTTGCTCCACAATAGCCCATGCCGGAACGAAGTCCGCCGATCAGCTGGAATACGGTATCCTCTACAAGACCCTTGTATGCCACACGGCCTTCCACGCCTTCCGGAACCAGTTTCTTGGCGCCGGTCTGGAAGTAACGGTCTTTACTTCCGTTCTCCATAGCTGCGATGGATCCCATTCCACGGTATACTTTGTATTTTCTTCCCTGGAACAGTTCGAAATCTCCCGGGCTCTCATCGCATCCTGCGAAGATGCTTCCCATCATGCAGACATTGGCACCGGCTGCGATAGCCTTTGTCATGTCTCCGGAGTACTTGATACCGCCGTCGGCGATGATCGGAGTTCCGGTCTTCTTTGCTTCCTCATAGCAGTCCATAACGGCTGTGACCTGCGGTACACCGATACCTGCAACGACACGGGTCGTACAGATAGAACCAGGTCCGATACCGACTTTAACAGCGTCTGCTCCGGCTGCGATCAGGTCTCTTGTTGCCTCTGCGGTTGCCACGTTTCCGGCGATTACCTGCAGATCCGGATAATGCTCTTTGATGAGACGAAGTGTTTTGAAGATATTTGCGGAATGTCCGTGAGCGGAGTCGATGACGATCACGTCTACGTGTGCTTTTACCAGCGCATCAACACGATCGAGCACGTTTGCCGTGATGCCGACTGCGGCACCGCAGAGCAGACGTCCCTGCTCATCCTTGGCGGACAATGGGTACTTGATGGTTTTCTCGATATCTTTGATGGTGATCAGACCTTTGAGGTTGAAATCGTCATCGACAATCGGAAGTTTTTCTTTTCTGGATTTTGCAAGGATTGCTTTTGCCTCGTCCAGCGTAACGCCTACTTTTGCAGTGATCAGGTTTTCGCTGGTCATGGACTCTTTGATTTTCTTGGTGAAATCAGTTTCAAACTTCAGATCACGGTTTGTAATAATACCAACCAGTTTTCCGTTCTCGGTAATCGGGACACCGGAAATACGGAATTTTGCCATCAGATTATTGGCATCTTCCAGGGTGTGCTCCGGAGACAGATAGAACGGATCGGTGATAACACCGTTCTCAGAACGTTTTACTTTGTCTACTTCTTCTGCCTGCTGCTCAATCGACATATTCTTGTGAATAATACCGATTCCTCCCTGACGTGCCATGGCAATTGCCATACGGTGTTCTGTAACCGTATCCATGCCGGCGCTCATCATCGGGATGTTCAGCTTGATCTTCTTGGTCAGATGCGTAGTCAGATCTACCATGTTTGGGGTTACTTCAGAATACTGCGGAACCAGAAGCACATCATCGAAGGTAATACCATCACCAATAATTGTACCCATTTTCATTTCTTCCTTTCTTCTTAAGTCTTTTTGATTTATCACCTAATTTAACATAAAACAAAAAAGCTGTCAATCCATAAATACTTTTCTTGGTGCACGGTTGCGGATATCTTTTAACATCACTTCGTCCGGCTCGAAGATAACCATCTGCATGGCATTGTCCTTGGAGATGACGAATGCGTACGGTTTGTGGCCCTGTCCTTCGATGCCGGAGGAATAGTTGTAACGTTTGATACTCTGGTTGTTTTTGTAGGAATCAAGCTGATGGGACTGGTACGGCGCCAGGATTTCCATGTTGGAAAGCTCATAGCTTGCGGCTCTTTTTCTTCTTGACTGCGAATAGATGCGGTCGATGTCCAGCTCGCCGTTGACGTACAGATACTCAAACTCTACCGAAAGCTTCGGGATAAAAATATAGTCTACGATTCCAAGTACCAGCGCAAGAAGCAGAATCAGCGGATTCATCATAATTCCTGCGGCTGCAAAAAGAACGGTAAAGAAGATCAGAACTCCTTTGATCGCCTTGTCTTTTCCTGTCTGCTGTTTTTTCACCAGCACTTCTGTGTACAGATCACTCATTTACTCCATCCTCCTCAAGATATTCGATCAGTTTTGCTACATTGTCCGCGTTCTTTGTATTGACCAACACGGTCAGATAACACGGCTCATAGTACGTAAGGCCCATATCCTGGTACTTTTTCAATTTGGAAATGTCGAGGCAGGTATCTCCCGCCTTTATCCCGTACTTCTCACACGTCGCTTCGTCAAACAGTGTGGACAGATCCAGAAAATAATCGTCTTTGCTGTAGTTGTCGTACACGGCCTGTGAACAGATCAGAACATCCATGCTCTGTGCGGCAATCACGGCTGTGAATTTCATCAGCGTGTTGTAATCCGCGTTTTCCAGGTTTTCACCGAAGCTGTAGCTTGTATCGATGCTTACCTTTTCGTACTTATCTCCGGTTCCGAGCGCTTCTTTTAGGTCCTCCTCGATCGGACTTACATCCTGCAGTCCTGCGTAATCCACTACGGCAATGCTCACGAGGTCATAATACTTCGCATTTTCATGGATATTCACAATCGTGCCGATGATGAAGATAACAGCGATGATGCCGAAAATGACAGCCTTGTAGTATTCCCAGATATAGGCCAGTTTCTCTTTAAAATTCATTTTCGACAGCTTCTCTTTTTCGAGCTGCATCTTCTCCTTCCTTGTCATGTCGGATTCATAACGACTTGCCATGTGTGTTTCTTCTCCTTTGTTGTATTTCCCCCAACATCCTACAAATCAGTATAGCATAAAACGCCGGAAGCGTCCATATACGCCGCCCGGCGAAAGCATGAAAACTTTCTGAAATTTTTTGTAACGATTCAGGGCCATGCGAAATGGAAGAAAAACTTTCCACTAAAAAATCGGCCGGCAAAGACAGGACTTCGGAACCCATGTTCCGCTACGGTCTTTGCCAGCCGGTTTTCTTATTTTGTTTTACCAGACATTTTTATCCCGGAAATTACATCATTCCCATTCCGCCGTCTGCGCCTGCCGGCATAGCCGGAGCCGGCTCTTTGATGGTGGAAACTACGGACTCGGTGGTCAGCAGCGTTGCGGAAACGCTGGTAGCGTTCTGCAGTGCGCTTCTGGTAACCTTAACCGGATCAAGGATACCAGCCTGGATCATGTCTACATACTCTTCGTTGTATGCATCAAATCCAACACCTACTTTGGACTCTTTTACTTTGTTGATAACAACAGCGCCTTCCAGACCTGCGTTTGTTACGATGTGGAACAGAGGAGCCTCAAGTGCTTTCTGTACGATTCTTGCACCGATCTTCTCGTCGCCGTCCAGGTTGTCAATCAGCTCTGCAAGCTGTGTTGTTACATGGATGTATGCAGAACCGCCGCCTGCGATGATACCCTCTTCTACGGCTGCTCTCGTTGCATTTAAAGCATCCTCCATACGGAGTTTCTCTTCTTTCATCTCGGTCTCGGTTGCTGCACCTACACGGATCACAGCTACGCCGCCTGCCATTTTTGCCAGTCTCTCCTGCAGTTTCTCTTTATCGAACTCAGAAGTGGTCTCCTCGATCTGGGATCTGATCTGGCCGATTCTTGCAGCGATGGCATCTTTTGCGCCGGCACCGTCAACGATAACAGTGTTCTCTTTCTGAACTTTAACAGATTTTGCACGTCCGAGCATTTCCAGAGTAGCGTCTTTTAATTCCAGACCAACTTCCTCGGAGATCACCTGGCCGCCGGTCAGGATTGCGATATCCTCGAGCATTGCTTTTCTTCTGTCGCCGTATCCCGGTGCTTTGACAGCTACTACGTTGAAAGTTCCACGCAGTTTGTTGATCACGAGTGTCTGGAGAGCTTCTCCCTCTACATCCTCAGCGATAATCAGCAGTCTTGCGCCACTCTGTACGATCTGCTCCAGCAACGGAAGAACTTCCTGAATGTTGGACAGTTTTTTATCGGTAATCAGGATATATGGATTGTCGAGAACGGCTTCCATTTTCTCCATATCGGTGCACATGTAAGCGGAGATATATCCACGGTCGAACTGCATACCTTCTACCAGCTCCAGCTCGTTCTGCATGGTCTTGGACTCCTCGATGGTGATAACGCCGTCTTTGGAAACTTTTTCCATAGCGTCAGCTACCATCTGGCCTACTTCTTCGCTTCCGGAAGAAACAGCTGCAACTTTTGCAATCTGCTCTTTGCCTGCTACCGGCTGGCTCATCTCTGCAAGGATCTGAACAGCTTTATCGGTTGCTTTCTTCATTCCCTTACGAAGAACGATCGGGTTAGCGCCTGCTGCCAGGTTTTTCATTCCTTCATTTACCATAGCCTGTGCCAGAACGGTTGCGGTTGTGGTACCATCACCTGCTACGTCGTTGGTCTTTGCAGCAACTTCTTTGATGAGCTGTGCGCCCATGTTTTCAAAGCCGTCTGCCAGCTCGATCTCTTTTGCAATCGTAACACCATCGTTTGTGATGAGCGGAGCGCCGTACTGTTTGTCCAGAACAACGTTTCTTCCTTTCGGTCCAAGGGTTACACGTACGGTATCTGCAAGCTGGTTTACACCATTCTGAAGAGCGTTTCTTGCCTCTGCTCCATATTTAATCTCTTTTGCCATGATTGTCATGCCTCCTGATTTTTACTTGATTATTCTTTATTTTACAACTGCCAGAATGTCATCCTGTTTTACGATGATGTACTCTTCGTCTTCCAGTTTGACGTTGGTTCCTGCATATTTGGAATAGATTACCTGATCTCCGACTGCAACTTCCATTTTTACTTCTTTGCCGTCTTCTACTTTTCCAGGTCCTACTGCGATAACCTCAGCCTGCTGCGGTTTCTCCTGTGCCTGTCCCGGAAGTACGATACCGGATTTTGTGGTTTCCTCTGCTTTTAACTCTTTTAATACAACTCTGTCACCTAAAGGTACTAACTTCATTTATGTTTCCTCCTTCAAGATTTCATTCAGTTTTATTTATTAGCACTCAGTTCATTCGAGTGCTACTTGATGGTTCTTACTATAGTGTTTTCCACCTCATTTCGCAAATGCATGAATTTTGTAATTCTCTTTTTTTTTCTCGTGATAGCTCTTAATTTCTCTTATTTTCTCGTTTTTTCTTATTTTGGCAACTTTTTCATATTTTATACTCTCTTTAGAATCTAATTATAGTTTATTCCTAAAAACGGGAATGATACCATTTTTTTCCGCTCCACGAATGCTTTTTTGCACAAAAAGAAACGGCGCCATTCTTAAACGGCTCCGATTCTTTTCTACATTCCACTTTTTTATTTTTTCGCCTCGTCCGGATGGGCATCGCCCTTTCCTTTCAGGTTCTTTCTTGCTTTGATCTCGTCGAGTTCATCAAAGATATAATCATTTAATACCTTGATATACGTTCCCTTCATACCGCTGGAACGGGACTCGATGACACCTGCGCTCTCGAATTTGCGGAGGGCATTTACGATGACGGATCTTGTGATGCCGACGCGGTCTGCAATTTTGCTTGCAACCAGAATGCCCTCATCCCCGTTCAGTTCATCAAAGATATGGATGATGGCTTCCAGTTCGGAGAAGGACAACGTGTTGAATGCGGATTTAACCACCTGAACCTTGCGGTTTTCCTCCACATTTTCCTCGTTGACGGAACGCATCATTTCCAGTCCGACAACGGTTGTGCCGTACTCACTGACGATGATATCGTCGATATCGTACTGCGGGGTGCAGCGGTACATAAATACGGTACCAAGGCGTTCTCCGGCGATCTCGATCGGGCAGATAATTGCGGTGTAGCGCTCTACACCAGGCCGCTCAAAGCCGAGGGTCTGTAAATTGACGTTCTCTTTTGTGGAGAGTACGCCGAGGAGACGCTCGTTTAATGCGGCATCGACATAACCGCCCACCTTATCCTCGATCAGCTCCGTAATTTCTTCCACGCCCGGGCAAAGGCTGATGCCCAGCACTTTTCCTTTTTTACTGATCACCAGGATATTGGAACTTAACGTTTCCATCAGGACTTCACAGATATCGTTGAACACGACCTTCGTGGAGTGATTGTTATGAAGCAGTTTGTTGATTTTTCTGGTTTTATCCAGCAGTTGTACGCTCATGTTCTTCTCCTTTCTTTATTTTCTGCATTTTTTTTGCGTATCCGCCGAAAAAAATGCACACTGATGCCTTTTTCAGACAACCCTTAAAACTAAGCTCATTCTATCATGTAGTTTTCCGGAAATCAATATATTTTTCAGAAAACTATAAATTTTATAAAAATTCATGCTAAATTTTTTCGGATCTTCCTGTTTTTCCGCCTCGATAAGCAAAAAAACGGCCTGCACCAGTTTTTCACCAGTACAGACCGCTTTGTCATTCTCAGTCTTCGTCTTTCTTTTCGCGTGCTTCTACATATCCGCACTGCTCGTCCGCGCAGACCAGCTTATTGCCTTTTTCCAGCATATAGCCGCCGCACTGCGGGCATTTCTTGGCAGACGGTTTCTGCCAGGACATGAAATCGCATTCCGGATTGTTTTCGCATCCATAATATTTCCGTCCTTTTTTCGTCTTGCGCAGGATCACTTCTTTTCCGCACTTCGGACACGGAACACCGATCTTTTCCAGATACGGCTTCGTGTTCTTGCAGTCCGGGAATCCCGGGCAGGCGAGGAATTTTCCGTGCGGGCCGTATTTGACCACCATGTTGCGGCCGCAGTTCTCGCAGATGACATCCGTCACCTCATCCTCTACCTTAACTTCTTCGAGGTTCTTTTCTGCCTCTGTGACCGCCTCATAGAGATCCGGCCAGAAGTTCTCGACTACTGTCTTCCACGGAACACTTCCATCTCCAACCCTGTCGAGCAGAGCTTCCATCGTTGCCGTAAAGTTGACATCCACGATGCTCGGGAATGCCTCTTTCATCATGTTGTTGACCACCTCGCCGAGCTCTGTCATGTAAAGGTTCTTGTTCTCCTTTGCCACGTAACGGCGGTTGATGATCGTTGTGATGGTCGGCGCGTACGTACTTGGACGGCCGATGCCGAGTTCCTCGAGTGTTTTGACAAGGGAAGCCTCGGTGTAGTGTGCCGGCGGCTGTGTGAAGTGCTGCTGCGGATCCATCTTTTCCAGTGCCAGCTCCGTTCCTGCCTCCAGGCTCCGGACAGCGGCGTTTTTCTCTTTCTTTTCCTCATCCGGATCGGTGTAAACGGACATGAAACCATCAAATGCCAGACGGGAGGAAGCTGCTGTAAAGAGATACTCTCCTGCATTGATCCGTGCGGAAATTGTCTCATAGACGGCCGGCTGCATGCGGCTTGCCACAAAGCGTTTCCAGATCAGCTGATACAGGCGGAACAGATCTCTTGGCAGGGATTCTTTTACCATTACCGGTGTATTCGTCACATCGGTCGGACGGATGGCCTCGTGCGCATCCTGTGCCTTGCTGTTTTTATTCTCCGTCGTGTCCCCGCTTGCGGTATATTTTGTGCCGTACTGCTCCTGGATAAAGGAACGTGCTGCCGCATCGGCCTCCTCGCTGATTCGTGTAGAATCGGTACGCAGATAGGAAATCAGAGCGATCGTTCCCTTTCCTTTTACTTCCACGCCCTCGTAGAGCTGCTGCGCCAGACGCATCGTCTTCTGTGTGGAGAAGTTCAGCACCTTCGATGCTTCCTGCTGCAGGGTACTCGTGGTGAACGGAAGCGGCGCTTTCTTGGAACGCTCTCCTTTTTTCACTTCGGATACGGTAAAGGTCTCATTTTCCAGTCCCTTTAAGATTTCATCGAGCTGCTCTTTCGTCTCGATCACCATCTTTTCACTGCCTTTGCCGTGGAATTTTGCAACGAGCGGTTTCTTCTCGCCCGGAATTTTCAGATCTGCTTCCAGTGTCCAGTATTCTTTCGGAATGAACGCATTGATCTCATCCTCGCGGTCGCCGATGATGCGCAGTGCAACGGACTGCACACGGCCGGCGGAAAGTCCGCGTTTGATTTTCTTCCATAACAATGGGCTGATTTCATAACCTACCATACGGTCGAGGCAGCGGCGCGCCTGCTGCTCGTCCACCAGGTTCATATCGATGTCGCGTGCCTGTTTGATCGACGCTTTGACTGCTGATTTTGTGATCTCGTTGAAGGTGATGCGGCGCATCTTGTTCTCATCGAGATTCAGCGCAATCGACAGATGCCAGGAAATTGCCTCTCCCTCGCGGTCAGGGTCAGTTGCGAGATAAACTTTATCTGCTTTTTTTGCGGCTTTTCGAAGAGATGCCAGAAGCTCTCCTTTTCCGCGGATGGTGATATATTTTGGTTCAAAGTCATGTTCTACATCAATTCCAAGCCGGCTTTTCGGCAGATCGCGCACATGGCCCATAGATGCTGCAACTTCGTAATTTGCCCCGAGATACTTTTTCACCGTCTTGACTTTTGCCGGTGATTCCACTATTACAAGATATTTTGCCACCTCTGATGCCTCCTGAATACATATTTTTATAACTGTCCAGATCTATATTGCGTTTTTCATATCGCATAGTTCTGCATCATTACAAATTCCAGAATAATTCCTAAATTAGTCGTAACTTCCACTGACTATACACCAAAAAGTTTTTTCTTGCAAGTGTTTTCCATTTTTAAAATGTACCATTTTTCGATGTTTCCCGACAAAATAACAGGATTTTTTCTATTTTTTAACGATTTTTCCTGATTTTTTTCTTTTCTTTTTCCTTTTTCAGACATGCACGCGGCGCAGAAGAGCCCCCTTTTTTCTTTTTCTTCTATTATAATTGTGCACCGGGCGGAATATCACAAAACCTTTCTTTTCCTCGTCCCTTTTACAATAACGCCATGTACACGCCCGGCGGATTTTCCGCAATAACTCCGTCAATTTCGAGTGCCAGCAGAATGCCGGTCAGCTCCTGCAGCGGGATTCCGGTGCTGCCGGCAAGCTGTGCAAGATTCTGCGGTTCTGCCGCGAGTGTTTTCAGAACCATTTCCGCCTCTTTTCCATAGCGCGGACGCGGTGCGGCTCTTTTTGTCCCGGCCTTTTTCACGCCCAGCTCCTCGAGAATCGTTTCGGGTGAAATCGCAATTTCCGCTCCCTGCGCGATCAGGCGGTTGCAGCCGCGGCTTGTCGCATCCGTTGTCCGTCCGGGCAGGGCAAATACCGTTTTTCCCTGCTCCAGCGCGTAGTCCGCCGTAATGAGCGAGCCGCTCTTCTCTTTTGCCTCAATTACCAGAACGACATCTGCCAGCGCACTGATCACGCGGTTGCGGATCGGGAAATGCCACGGAAGCGGCTCTGCGCCCGGCGGAAATTCGCTTAAGACACCGCCTCCGTTTTCCAGCATCCGCCGCATCAGCGGGTAATTCTGTTTCGGATAGCAGATATCCACACCGCAGCCAAGCACGGCAAACGTCTTTCCCTTTCCGCGCAGTGCCCCCTCGTGCGCCGCCGCGTCGATTCCGCACGCCAGTCCGCTGATCACCGCCACGCCGTTTGCCGCCAGCACCTGCGCGAAAAAGGCCGCCTGGCTCTTTCCGTACGCCGTACATATCCGCGCGCCCACAATCGCCGCTGTTTTCTGCTCATCCGCCGGCAGCGCGCCCCGCACGAAAAGGCGGGACGGCATGTCCGCGAACGGCATAAGCCGCTCCGGATAGCCCTCCTGCCCGCGGCCGACTGTAAAGATTTCCATCGCCATACGTCAGATCCTCCATATACTTTTGTCGGCGCTCCGAAAGCAGATCGCCTCGCTGATATGCGGCACGCCGATTTTGACCGCCCCGTCCAGATCCGCAATTGTCCGCGCGGTGCGGATAATCCCGTGGTAGGAACGCGCGCTGAGGCGCAGGCGGCGGAAGGCATCCTCTAAAAGCTCTTCCGCTGCTTTTTCCAGGATACAGTATTTCTCGATCTGGCCTGCTTTCAGTTCGCTATTGAAATGAATCGACTCCTGCCGGTAGCGCGCCGCCTGAATTTCCGCCGCTGCCGTCGCTTTTTCCCGCATCTTGGCCGAGGATTCGCACCGCTCCTCGCCGTGCAGATCCTCGTAGGAAAGTGCTTCCACCTGCACGCAGAGATCCATGCGGTCGAGGAACGGCTGGCTGACTCTCGAGAGATACCGGCTGATGTCGCCGGGTGCGCAGGTACAGCGCGATAAGTCGGGGTAAAAGCCGCAGGGGCAGGGGTTCATTGCCGCCACCATCAGAAATGACGCCGGGAACACATAGTTTCCGCTGACACGGGAAATCACAATCCGGTGCTCCTCGAGCGGCTGGCGCAGGATCTCAATGGTTGTGCGCGTCATCTCCGGGAGCTCATCAAGGAAGAGAACGCCGCGGTGTGCCAGCGTAATTTCGCCCGGGGACGGCTGTTTTCCGCCGCCTGCAAGAGCCTGCGGCGACATCGTGTGATGCGGAGCACGGAAGGGCCGCTCCCGGCGGACACCCTCTCCTTTGGCAAGCATTCCGGCGATGCTGTAGATCCGCGTTACTTCCATCTGCTCCTCCTCAGACATCGGAGGCATGATCGTCGGAATCCGCCTTGCGATCATGGATTTTCCGCTGCCCGGCGGCCCCAGCATCAGCAGATTGTGAAATCCGGCCGCAGCGATGAGCGCCGCCCGCCGCGCCGCCGTCTGGCCCTGCACTTCGGAAAAGTCCGGCTCTTTTCCGTCCTCCTTCTTTTGATTTTCTATAGACGGAAGCGACGGCATTTTCCCTTCACAGCAGTAGTTCAAAAGCTCCTGTAAATTCTGGATTCCAACGACGTGAAGCCCGCCGACCAGACCCCCTTCCGCGGCATTTCCGGCTGGAACAAGAAGCGTTGTGCATCCAAGCTCCCGCGCCTTCGCCGCTGCCGGAAATACACCGCTGATCTCCTGCACATGGCCGTCAAGGCCGAGTTCGCCGAGCACCATCGTTTTCCGGAGTGACCCGGGCGGAATCCGGCCGAGCGTCATCAGAACGCCCGCTGCAATCGGAAGATCGAAACGCGATCCTTCTTTTCGGACGTCCGCCGGGGATAAATTAATCGTAATTCGTTTCGGCGGCAGGGAAATTCCCATGTTTTTGAGGGCTGTCCGCACGCGGTCCTGCGCCTCCTTTACCTGGGCACTCACGTAGCCGACCATCGTAAACTGCGGCATGCCGTCACTGACATCCGCCTCCACCTGCACCGGAATCATCTCCATGCCCGAGACGGTGGCTGATAATACACTGCAATACAAAGAAAACCTCCTTTTCTTTCAGTAGCAGGTCGTATAGTTCCTATTTATTTTTCATTTTGGGAAAATGTCCGGCAAGAACACCGGGAAGATATTATCTTTGATTTTTGTTCGAAAAAGTAAGGATAAGGAAACCTTTTCTGCACCTGATTTCCTTACCCTTTATTATAGAAGCAGTCCGTTTGAAATGTCAAGCATTTACGAAGCGGCAAACCGTAACCGCAACTTTTCAATTGCATTCTTCTCGATCCGCGACACGTACGAACGGCTGATGCCGAGCCGGGCAGCGACCTGTTTCTGTGTGTATTCTGCTTTTCCGCCAAGGCCGTACCGGAGAAGAAGCACCTGTTTTTCCTGCTCTTTTAATTCCGAATCCAGATAACAGTACAGCCGCACCGCGTCCTCTTTCCGGTTGTACTGTTCCGCGATATCCTCCCCGCCGCCCTCCACGATGTCGAGCAGATGGATCTCATTTCCCTCCTTGTCGGTTCCGATCGGCTCGTAGAGGGAAATCTCCCGTGCCGTTTTCTTTTTGCTCCGAAGATACATCAGCAGCTCATTATCAATACAGCGGGCGGCGTATGCGGCCAGCCGGTTTCCTTTTTTCGAATCATATGTCATCACCGCCTTGATGAGGCCGATCGTTCCAATGGAAATCAGATCGTCGAGATCATCGGGCAGGCCCTGATACTTTTTCACAACGTGCGCGACCAGGCGCAGATTCCGCTCGACCAGAATGTCTCTGGCTTTTGTATCGCCCCTCTGATACGCATCCAGACAGCTTTTTTCTTCCTGTGCAGACAGTGGTTTTAAAAAGGGTTCCAAGAAAAGCGGCACCTCAAAGGGGATTTTTCTTTATTTTATGTTTGAATTGCAGGAAACGTGCCTGTCTGCTATACTGATAAGATCAGCCGGGTTTTCCGGCACTCGACATTATATTTTTAAGAGGAGGTTTCCTTTTATGACAGACCAGAAAAACGGACAGGAATATCTTTCTTTTGTGCTGGAAAAGCTGCTGGCGCGTCTTGCCGAGATCAGCCAGTCTCTGCTGGACGGACAGAAAGAGATTGAAAATATGCACGATTATTACTGGCAGAACTATACCGAGATGGACCAGTACGGATATGAGGATTACGACAATCAGCAGGCGCTGCTGCATCAGGTGAATGCGAATCAGGAGCAGCTTCTTCTGCGGAGCCGCTTCCGGAAAATGCTGGATTCTCCGTTCTTCGGGCGTGTGGATTTCTGCTATGACGGGGATGATGAGCCGGAAATTTTCTATATCGGCATCGGCAATTTTGCGGAGCGGCCGGGCGAGCTGCCGCTGATTTACGACTGGAGAAGCCCGGTCAGCGGTCTTTTCTACGATTTTGACCGCGGGCCGGCTTCCTATCTTGCGCCGGGCGGCGAGATGACAGGGGAAATCTGTTCCAAGTGGCAGTATAAGATCCGGGATGGAAAGATGATTTACGGATTTGAGAGTGATGTGAAAATTGATGATGATATTTTAAAGGCGGAGCTTGGCAGCAACGGCGAGGTACAGCTGAAGAATATTATCCGCACAATTCAGAAGGAACAGAATGCGATCATCCGCAATACGAAGGACCGGATTCTGGTAATTCAGGGAGCGGCGGGAAGCGGCAAGACATCGGTGGCGCTGCATCGGATTGCCTACCTTTTGTATCATGACAGACAGAATCTGAAGTCTTCGAATATTCTGATTTTATCGCCGAACGGGGTATTTTCGGATTATATTTCACATATTCTGCCGGAGCTCGGTGAGGAGAATATTCAGGAGATGAGTTTTGATCTCTTTGCTTACCGCAAATTACAGGACACGGCGGCGGACTGTGAGGACCGCTGTGATCAGATTGAGCGGGAGATGCGGGATCCAAAAGCCGCAGAACGGTTTGCTTTAAAACAGTCGCAGGCGTTTGTGGACCAGATGGAGGGATTTGCGCTGGAGCTTGAGGACGAGCTGATGAATTTCTCAGACGTTTCGTATAAGTCGTTTGTGAAGTCAGAATCGGAGATTATTACGCTGTTTTATGACAAGTTTGCGGATATTCCGCTGCTCTCGCGGATGGATGCGGTGGCGGAGACGTTTATTGACGAGATCGAGACGCTGCTGAACCGGGATCTGCCGGAGGAGGAGCGGATTCCGCTCATCGAAAAATTCCGGAAGATGTATGAGACGATGGATTTTTATGTTCTCTACAATCGTTTTCTGAAGAAAGAGGGATATCAGACGCTGCCGCGGCGGCCGTTGGAGAAGCGGAAACTGCGGTATGAGGATGTGTATCCGATTCTGTATCTGAAGTACCGCCTGTCGCGGCAGGCGGAGCGGTCGAATATTAAGCATCTGGTGATTGATGAAATGCAGGATTATTCGCTGCTCCAGTATCTGATTATCCGGCGGATGTTTTCCTGTAAGATGACGATTCTCGGCGACCGGGCGCAGACGATGGCGGATCAGCAGCAGGATGTACTGCAGTTTTTACCGGGGATTTTCGGGAAGGATCTGCGGCGGATTGAGATGCGGAAGAGTTACCGGAATACGGTGGAAATTGCGTCGTATGCGGCAAATCTCATTGGCGTGACGGATCTGGAGCTGTTTGAACGGCACGGAATGCCGGTGTTGGAACGGGATGTCACGGATCTTGAGGCGGCTCTGCGGGAGGCAGTGGATACGCTGCTTCCAGATGAGAAAACGTATGAGACGGCGGCGGTGATTGTACCGGATGAGAAGACGGCGGAACGGGCTTATTTAATTTTGCGGGGGATTCTGGCAGAAAAAGATTTTGACTGCGGGAAGCGGCTTTCTTGGCTGAACCGTGACAGCTCCAGTTTTAAGAAAGGACTGACGGTTACCACATTTTATCTGGCGAAAGGGCTGGAGTTTGATCAGGTGTTCTCTATTTTCCCGAAGGACGAGAAACGGGAGATAATGATGCAGGCGCAGTATATTGCAGCGACCAGGGCATTGCATGAGCTGAGAGTGTATCATATTTAAAAACAGGGAGATCCTCCGAAAAAATTCGATTGGATCTCCCTGTCATTTTTATTTTCGATCAGATATGATAGAATCCTGCGGACTGTGCCGGGATGGTGATGGTTCCGTCTTTGGATTCTGCTTTTCCTCCGATCGTGTAGAGGGCATCCTTCAGCTCTGCACTGTATGGGAAGGACTGCTCTTTGTCGGATGGGTTGATGATAACGAGGACTTTTTCACCCTCAGCCTCACGGACGTATGCCAGCGGATACTGGTTTTTCTCTGCATAAACGAACTCGATGGTTCCGCGGCTTAAGAGTGCTTTGCTGCTCTGGCGAATCTGGATGAGTTTTTTAACTTCGTGGTACAGGGAATCCGGATCGGCCATCTGTGCTTTGGCGGTCGGACGGTCTTTGCCCGGGTCCATGGTGATGTAGAGGTCACTGGCCGGTGCGCTGGAGAATCCTGCGTTGGTGCTGTCATCCCACTGCATCGGAGAACGGGAACCGGTGCGGTTGTATCCGCCCTCAACGGATTTCAGGCCTTCGACGTAGCGCATACCGATTTCATCACCGTAGTAGATGAACGGCGCACCTGGCATGGAAAGAAGGAAAGCGAAAGCAATTTTCAGCTCATCCCCCTGCAGACGGCGTGCCAGACGGTCCATATCATGGTTTCCGGACGGGATGCAGATCAGGCCTTTCTGTGCGGTCTTATTGTAGTTGGTTTTGTAGGTCTCTACAAACTCAGAGATATCTCCTTTTCCGCGTTTGGAGAAGAATGGCTCATCGCAGCGGAACAGATCGTTGTAATGGGACGGTCCAAAGTGAAGCAGGAAGTCCATGTGGAAGCCGCCCTGTAAGGATTTGTCCGGCTCGCCCCACTCGGATACCATGGCTGCATCCGGGAACTCGGCGTCGAGGAATTTCCGTACCTGCTGCCACAGGCGGATGGTTCCTTTGCCTTCCTGATCGTTCTTTACCAGAGAGCCCGCCATATCGACACGGAAGCCGTCGCAGCCCATGTTCAGCCAGAATCTCATGACATCTTCCATCGCTGCCAGCGTTGCCTGCGGTCCCTCATCATCAAAGGACTGCTGCCACGGTTTTTCCGGATCCGGCTGATAAAAGCCGTAGTTCAGGGCCGGCTGGTTGGAGAAGAAGTTGATGGCGCAGGCGCCGTCACGCTCGGAAATGCCGCGCAGGCTTCCCATTCCTTCCGGTGCTTCCCATACGTTATTGGTCCATACGTAGCGGTCTGTAAATTCATTGCGGTCTGCTTTCATGGATTCTTTGAACCATGGATGCTCAACAGATGTATGGCCCGGAACCAGGTCGAGCAGAACGTGCATGTCACGTTTGTGTGCCTCTTCGAAAACTCTCTTCAGATCCTCATTCGTTCCGTAGCGCGGTGCAACGCGGCAGTAATCTGCGACATCGTATCCTGCATCACCGAATGGGGACAGGAAGCACGGGTTGATCCAGATGGCGTTGCAGCCCAGTTCCTTGATGTAGTCTAATTTTTCGATGATACCCTGGAAATCTCCGATTCCGTCGGCGTTGGTGTCGTTGAAGGACTGCGGGTAAATCTCATAAAATACTGCGTTATCTAACCATTTTGACATTTTTTCTTTTCCTCTTTCGCTCTTATTTCTGCTGTATTTTCGTCGTTGCAGCAAGTGTTTCTATATGATATATTACTACTGTATCCGCTGAAATACCAGTAATTTCCTATTTCATTCTAATACTATTCTATGATTTTATGCATGCCGCGCTCTGCCATTTCCGGCATTTTACGGACATGCTTTTTGGAGGATGATTTTATGATGCTTTCTGCTGCGAAAGAAAAACGCCAGCACGGCTCCATGCAGGTTCCCTACAGTTATTATGACTGCCGGATGCCCGACTATTTTCCCGGCGTACCGCTGCACTGGCACGGGGAGATGGAGCTGAATTATATCAAACGCGGAACGGGGTATTTTCAGTATGAGGACCGTCTGCTTACGGCGCATGCCGGTGATATTTTTCTGATTCAGCCGAACCTCGTACATGCCATTCTGCCCGCCGAGCAGGAGTCGATGTTTTATGATACGATTGTTTTCCACCAGAATATGCTGATCGGCGGGTATGACGACCGCAGCTACACGGAAATTCTGCAGCCGTTTTTCTCCGCCCGGCGCCGCATCCAGGCACCGATTTCACCCGAACATTCCGGTTATGCTGCACTTTCTGCATCCGTCCATCAGATTTTCCGCTGCATCCGTGAAAACTCTGCTGTCTCCGATCTTCTGCTGAAAAGTGAGCTGCTCCGCTTCTTCTATCTGCTCGCCGCATCGCCGGAACTCTGCACCGATCGTCCCGCCATGCCTGCGGCTGCTGAAAACCTGCGGCCTGTGCTCGCCTATATCCAGGAGCACTTCGCCGACCCGATTACCATAGAGGAACTTGCCAGGCTGTCGCATTTGAGCAAAAGCTATTTTATGAGCTGTTTTAAGCAGACCTTCGGACTCGGGGCCGTTGAATATCTGACACAGCTTCGGATCAAAGCCGCCTGCGAGGCGCTGCGCAGTACGACGCGGAGTGTGTCCGAAATCGCGTACGACAATGGTTTCCGCAACCTTTCCAACTTCAACCGGCAGTTCCGAAGCAAAGTGGGATGTACGCCGCAGATGTATCGGAAGGAATTTCAAAATTCATAAATTCAAAAAGGGATGCATCAAAATATGCATCCCGAAAATCTATCTCTGATCCTATTTTTATTCCGTAATCTCCGGTACCGACGGAACATCTTTATCTTCTTCCCGCCAGCTCCCAGAATGCGACAGCGCTCGCCGCAGCGACGTTCAGTGAATCCACACCGTGTGTCATCGGAATCAGCACGGTTGCATCTGTTTCAGCGATCGTATCACTTGCCAGTCCGTCACCCTCGGTTCCGAGCAGAATGGCGAGCTTTTCATGCGTTTTCAACGACGGATCATCCATCGGAACGGAGTCTTCTTTTAATGCCATCGCAACGGTATAAAATCCAAGTTCCTGCAGTGCAGCAATTCCCTGCTCCGGCCAGTAACTGCCGCCTGGCAGCACGGTCCATGGGACCTGGAAGACATTTCCCATGCTCACGCGGATGGCGCGGCGGTACAGCGGGTTGCTGCAGCCTGATGTGAGAAGCACGGCATCGATGCCAAGCGCGGCGGCAGAACGGAAAATCGCACCGACATTCGTCGGGTTCACGACATTTTCCAGAATCGCCACGCGGCGGGCATTCCGGCAGATTTCCTCCATAGCCGGAAGCGTGCGGCGGTGCATCGCGCAGAGCATGCCGCGCGTGAGGGCAAAGCCTGTGAGTTGTTCCAGCACCTTCGTCTCTGCTGTATAGACCGGCGCGTCCGGGCAGTGCGCAAAGAGTGCTTCGTTTGCGGCAAGCTCTGCGCTTCCGGCAAGGAACGAAACCGGTTCATATCCGGCATCCAGCGCACGCTCGATGACACGCGGACTCTCCGCAAGAAAAAGGCCTGGCTGCGGTTCATAATAGTGCAATAACTGCGGTTCTGAAAGACGCGCATACACGTCGAGCTCCGGCGCCGCAAAGTTTTCGATTTTTCTGATCTCTGACATAATATTGATTTCCTTTTGCGTTTTCTCTTTGTTTTCACTATGTTCTATTGTAGCAATCCCGCTCCCGTTTCGCAATCCATTCTTTTTCCCGCCGGTACCGTTCCCCGCACCATTCGCCAAACCGTGCTTCCAGCACGCATCGAATTTTCTTGTTTATCTATCTTTTCAAAAAATTTTTCAATTTCCTCTTGCCAAACGCCGCCGGAGACGTTATAATAATCGACGGTTCAAAATTAAAAACTGCAGAAAAGATTGGTATCAGATTGGAAACGGCACAAGTGCATTGCTTGGTTAACGAACAACACATGTGTCTTTTTTGCGCCCATTTTTCAAAATTGCAAAGAAAAGGAGAACAATCGATGCCAAAAACAAAATTTCAAAACGTTGTATTTACCCTCATGATGTCCTTTCTGATGGTCTATGCCATGATCTGCTACAACATTTCCATGAACATCGGCGGAATGACAAATCAGGTCTTTCTGATGGCGTTTCACGAGATGATAATCATGTGGCCGGCCGCTTTTATCCTCGAGTTTTTCCTCGTGGATCATCTGGCTCACAAATTAGCTTTTTGCATGGTAACACCGCAGGATCGTCCGATCGTGATCACGCTGGCCATTTCCATTATGATTATTGCTATTATGTGTCCGATTATGAGTTTTATTGCAACACTGCTGTTTAAAAATGCCGGAAAAGAATTTGTCGCTGTCTGGCTCCAGACCACGTTCTTAAATTTCCCGGTTGCCTTCTTCTGGCAGCTCATGTACTGCGGACCCTTCATCCGTTTTCTGTTCCGCAAACTGTTTCCGGAGAAATAAGAAAAGATATCCACAAAGGGAACCGTTTTTCCCCTCTCTGTCCACAATTTCTGTGGACAGACGGTGCAAAATGGTTCACCTTCTGTGGATATCTTTTTGTTTTTTCCCGGATTACTCCTGCGGTACCGGATTGGATACGCTGACTACATGATCATACCAGGTTCCTTTTTTACCAATGATCGCAACATTGAAATCCTCGTCCAGTTTTTCTACCGGGATATCAAAGCCGTACACTTCATCTGTGGTTCCGTCAGAATACGTTACCTCATCTGTGGTCGGCTCGATCAGCTCTGCGCCGTCTGCCTGTGCTTCTTCTTTTGTTCCCACAAAGACATTGACAATGTTTTGGGATACCAGGCTGACGTGGATGGTCATTTTTCCGTCTTTTACCGTCAGGACACCTTTTCCTTCTTTTGCTTCATTGACATGGAACATATTGCTGTCTGTATTGAAGTCTGCCGTATACGTACCGTCTTCCAGCTCTGATGCGCTGCTTTCTCCTGCAGTCTCCGCTGCCGATGCGCTTTCTGCTGAAACATCTGATGTGGATGTACTGCTCTCTGCCTTAGATGCATCCTGTACAGAAGCGGAAGATGCGTCTGCCGCAGAAGACGCAGATACTGCAGATGCAGAAGATGACGCTGCATCCTTTCCGCCACATGCGCCGAGCATGGATACAGTCAGTGCTGCTCCAAGAAAAAGAACTGCCAATTTTTTTCTCATAATAAAATTCCTCCTTATATCACCTTGAAGCGGATCTTTTTCATCCGCTCAACTTAAAATCCGACAGCACACTGAGTCTCTTCAGCCGTACTGCCGGATCTTATTTTACTCTATTTTACGTTCGGAATACAACCCCTAATTATTCAGCATCGTCCTGAACGCCGTTGCCGTCCATAGCTGCCTTGGTATGCTGTACATACAGCTGCTCAACAGCATCAATTCTTCCAAGACCTTCGATCTGAGTGTCGATCTCGTCGAATGCACCGGATGCCTCAAACTGGCTCTTCCAGGAATCCTCATCCTCGCCTGCCATATCGTTGTTTGCGTGGTCACCTGCAACAACCATCAGCGGCCGAAGAATTACTTTCTTGTATCCGGCTGCTTTTACTGCCTCGATCACGTTCTCGCAGGCGGTCTCTTCCGGCTTGCCCTCAACGGTTCCGATGAATACGTTTTTGTATCCAAGAGTATCCATCTGTGTCTGCATCTGGCTGTAGGTTACATTTGCAGTGTGGGAAGTACCATGTCCCATAAATACGAAAGCAGTGCCGTCCTCTGCTGCTGCATCCAGACTGTCATAATTTGCAGATTTTACTGCCTGTGCCGTGATTGCTTCTGCAACGGCCTGTTTGTCCTCGTTGATTACGGTAGCGTCACTTCCAACCTCGCCAAGCAGCGGCTCTGCGATGGTTACGGACTCAAATTTATCTTTATAGCTATCTACTGCTTCTTTCAGCTCGTCGTACTCTGCGCCGTGCATCAGATGAGTCGGCTGAATAATCAGTTTTTTCACGCCATTGCTTACAGCTCTTTCCAGTGCCTGATCTACGTTGTCGATCTTCTCGTCATCGCGGGCCTGTACATGGTTGATGATGATCTGTGCAGTGAAGGCACGTCTTACGGACCAGTCCGGATATGCAGCCTGCAGAGCTTTCTCAACGCCTCCGATATCCTCAGCACGGCTGTCGTTGAAGGAAGTACCAAAGCTTACAACCAGAAGCTCATTCTCGCCGATCTCGTCTCCGTTTAACGGATCATCCTTGGAAGCATCACCTGTGTCTCTTCCGAAGTAATCCGGATCTGCGTTCTCTCCTTCTACAAGTTCCTTCTGCGCGTCTGTCAGGGCATCCCATGCCTCTTTTGCTTCTTTGCACTGCTCGTCGGTGTTATCATTTCTTTCCTGTACATAAATTGCGTCAATCAAAGCTGCCACTTTATCTGCTGCCTCCTGGTCTGCATCTGCGGATACCTCTTCAGATGCAGAAGATGCGCTTACGCTGCTGCTTGCTGCTGTGGTGTCTTCCTCAGATGCGGAAGATGCACTTACGCTGCTTGTTGCTGTGCTGCTTGCGCTGCTGCTGGATGCGTTGCTGCTTCCGCATGCGCCGAGCATAGATGTTACCATAGCTGCTGAAATTAAAGCGACTACAAGTTTCTTTTTCATTTTTGTTTTCCTCCCATTTGCTGGTATCTTTGCAACAACCAATATCGGGGACGTTTTACATTTCAAACTATGAGAAACACGCTCCGCGAGTTTCTCAAGTTATCGCTGCAGTCGCTAAGGTCTCGTGCAAGCACGGACTTTGGCTCGTTGCCCGCGTAAATAGAAAGAAGCCCTTTCGTTTTTCAACGAGGGGCTTCCAGTATTTTCATCACAAAGAAAACCATCTCACCCGCTGTGGGGCAAATGTCCGCTTTCCTGTTTTGTACTGCCAGTTCCTCGTGGCACGAACGTAACGTTCCTGTACTGCGAAAGGCAGGTCTCCCGGCTCATTGCTTCAGGATTTGACTCCAGCGCATCGGTCTCCTTCCCGGTTTCCCAGTGGATCATTCCCCTGCTTGCAAAATACGGTGACGAGTTCGTGCAGGATTCACACCTGCTTCCCTTTTCACCGGACACGTATGTCCGACACCTTACACATCGATATTTAATTGTCTTTTCTTTAACGACTGTTAGTGTAGCACATCGTCTTTTCTCTGTCAAGTGCTGTAAAATCAGGAAATCCGGCCATTTTCCATTTCATATACCACATCCGCGACGTTCATCGTGGACACTCTGTGCGATACGAGCACAATGGTTTTCTCTTCTGCCGATTCTTTCAGGGATTTCAGAATAATTCCTTCATTTAAGGAATCAAGATTCGATGTCGGCTCGTCCAGCAGGATCATGGATGCGTCATGCAGGAATGCCCGCGCGATACCGATCCGCTGTTTTTCTCCGCCGGACAGCGTATCGCCGAGTTCTCCGACTTCGGTGTCGTAGCCATTTGGCAGTGTCATGATGAAATCATGTATGGACGCCTTCTTCGCCGCCTCCATAATTTCTTCCCGCTTCGCGCCGGGTTTTGCAATAGCGATATTGTTCGCAATCGAATCGTGGAACAGGTGTGTCTCCTGCGTCACATAGCTTTCCATATCGCGCAGATGCTTTGTCGGGATTTTGCGGACATCGGCTCCGTCCACGGAAACGCGCCCCGTCTGGACATCCCAGAAGCGCATCAGAAGTTTTAAGATCGTCGATTTTCCGGAACCGCTCGCGCCGTGGATGCCGGTGATTTTTCCCGGTTCCAGTTTCAGCGAATACTGATCCAGAATCGTCTCGTCTTCGTAGGCAAACGTTACATTCTGCGCCTCGGCTCCTGCAAATGCGTGGTCACCGCCGGATGCCGCATCTCCCGGAATTTCCTCCACCAGCGGCGCTTCCTCGAGAAGGGAAAGCACACGCTCGCCGCTTGCCAGCGTCTGATTCAGGTTATTCGACAGGCTGGACAGCGCCACGACCGGGCCGAAGGAACCCATCATCGCGACTGTGCAGGTCAGGACTCCCTCAAATCCGATCCCGCCTTTCGTGTAAAGATAGATCGTCAGTGCCAGCATGCCGAACGATGCCAGAAGAATCACCATGTTGGTGACAGACCGCTGGGAGCCTTCCATGCGGCTTAAGTTTTCCTGCACAGAAGCCAGTTCTTTCGACCGCCCTGACATCTGCTCTTTCCGTTTTTCGCCCTGTCCGTACTGAATCGTCTCGTCGAGGCCACGCAGGGAATCCAGCACGAAGCTGTTCAGCTCGCCAAAGCCTGTCCGGAACTCCATTCCTTTCTGGCTTCCGCGCTTTCCGTTCCACATCGGGATCACAACGCCGACCGTCAGATACGCCGCAAGTGCAAGCAGCCCTGCCAGAACATGGTATCTTCCAATGAAGCATACCATAATCAGAGAAGTTAATGCTGCAATCGCAATCGGGGAAATCGTATGCGCATAGAATACTTCCAGAAGTTCGATATCGGTTGTGATAATCGAAATCAGATTTCCTTTGTCCCGTCCTTCCAGCTTCGCCGGGCAGAGCTTCCGCAAAGCTGCAAACACTTTATGGCGGATGATCGCCAGCAGTTTAAAAGCAATAAAGTGGTTGCAGTACTGCTCCGCATAATGCAGAATGCCGCGCAGCACCGCGATCACGATCATCACCGTGAGTATCGTTTTTACCGGGGTATGTACAAGCCACATGTTTTGCACCGAAAGGCTCGTCCCTGCCGCGCCCGTCAGTAAGCCATGCACGATGACCTGTCCTGCCAGAATCGTCAGGAAGATCGCACATAAATATCCCATTGTTCCAAGAATAATTGCCGCCATCATAATATGAAGCAATGGCTTCACCAGCCCGATCAGGCTTCCCATAATCCGGAGGGCGCTTCTGCGTTTTGCTGTATTTTTCTTCTCGTTCATCATGCATTCCCCTCCTTTCCATAGTTTTCCAGTACCATCTGGCTGTCGTACAGATGACGGTATGCGCCGTTCTGTTCCATCAGTTCCGCATGCGTTCCACGCTCGCAGATGGTACCGTTTTTCAGGAAATAAATCTGATCTGACTGTACGACGTTCGCAAGGCGGTGGGAAATCAGCAATACCGTTTTCGTCTTTGCGAGTTCATGAATCACATTCATGATCAGCTCTTCACTCTCGACATCAATATTCGATGCGGCTTCATCAAAGATATACACCGCACTGTCGCTCCGAAGCAGCGCCCGCGCAATCACAAGACGCTGGCACTGGCCGCCGGAGAGGTTTCCTGCTTTTTCGAGAAGCCCTGTCTGCAGTCCGTTCTGTGTCTGTAAGAATCCCAGCAGATTGACTTTCTGCAGAACCGCCTCCATCTCCTCCTTCGTCGCATCCGGTTTCGCCATGCGCAGGTTCTCTTCTACGGTTCCTTTAAATAAGTAACTGTTGTGGCGGACCAGAACAACGTGCTTCATCAGATCCGTCTCATTGACTTCCGAGAGCGGCACGCCGCCCAGGGTGATGCTTCCCGCATATCCGCGGTTCTTTGCCGCAAGGATGCCCGCGATCGTACTCTTTCCGCAGCCGGATTCGCCGACCAGTGATACAAAACTGCCCGCCGGGAGCGTCAGGTCAATGCCTTTTAAGATTTCCCGGTCCTCTTCATAGGAAAAATGTACATCCTCCAACACGACATCCAGCGGTCCGTCCGGCAGCGTCCGCTCTCCCGTCTGCGGCTCCGGCAGATCGAGGATTTTGAAAATCTTGTCACTCGCCGCCATGCCGTTCATCGCGATGTGGAAGAATGATCCGAGCAGACGAAGCGGCAGGAAAAACTCGCTCGCCAGCAGCACAATGCAGAGCGTGCCGGACACGGTGAGGTTTCCTTTCAGAAATTCCGATACCGCCACCGCCATGCCAACCGCCGCGCCGCCGTATGCTACGATGTCCATCACGCTCGTTGAGTTGAGCTGCATCGTCAGAACTTTCATCGTGATCCGGCGGAAGTTCTGGGATTCCACATCCATCTCGTCGGCTTTCTGCTGGTCGGCCTGATAGATTTTTAAGGTCGTCAGGCCTTGCAGATTTTCAAGGAACGAATCGCCGAGCCCTGTGTAAATACTCCAATATTTGTTCAGCAGCTTCTTCGCAATCTTCTGTACCACTACGATCGAAACTGGGATCAGCGGCACGCAGATCAGAAGGACCACGCTCGCTTTCAAGCTCACCCGGCAGAGGATGGCGAACAGCGTGAGCGGTGCGAGCAGGCTGTAAAACAGCTGCGGCAGATACTTTCCAAAGTATGTTTCGAGCTGCTCCACACCTTCGGTGGACACCTGTACGACCTCTGAGGAAGACACCTGCTCGCTGTACGATGCACCGATCTTCAGCATTTTTTCATAAATTTTTTCGCGCAGAATCCGCTTCACATCCACACACGCAAGATACGACGACCGCGCGCCCATCCGCTCGCAGAAAAAGCGGATCACAACAACAATTGCCAGTGTAAAAATCGTCCGTTTCACAGCCGCTGCCGTTACCGCACCATACACGACCCGTTCCAGCAGATCGGCGACCGTAAATACCGCGATCACCTGCGACAGAAGCGCCGCCCACTGCCACAGAATCGTGTACACGATATACTTTTTCGCGTGGGACAGCAGCCCCACCAGTCTTGTTTTAATCATAAGTACCTCTCTTTTATGCTTTTGCTTTTCGCTTCTCTCTCATGCTGCAAATCAAATGCCAGATAGCTAAAATCGGATGATACAGCAGCATCCTCGGCCCCGAAAACCGCATAACGGCGCGGATCTTTTCCCGCATTTCCGGCTTGTAGCAGTGTACTTTGCAGTTTGCGCAGAATGTTTTCTGTTCCATGAAGGGACATTTCTGGCTCCGCTGTTTTGCATAGTCCGCTAATTTCTGACATTCCGGACACATCCCGCCGGATGCATGCCCCTCTTTTCCATGGTTCTTCCGGCAGTACAGGCGGATCATCTCTTCCACGACGTACTGTTCTTTCTGCCGCTTTTTTTCTACTTTGTTCATTTTGTTTCTCCTAGGATATGATCTTCTGTTTTTACGGTTTTGACCCGCAGGAAGAAATACAAAATATGGCACATCCATACCACAGCAATACAGATTCTTCCGATCGGCACATTCTTCATAGCAAAAAAGCCGATCGCCATCACAACCGTTACCATCCCGATAATTTTACATTTCGTTCCTACCGTCATCGCCCGATGCTGTACGAAGCTGTCGAGATGCTTCTTATATAATTGAGTTCCAATAAACCAGCTGTGCAGCCGTTCCGAACTTTTCGCAAAGCAGAACAGGGTCGCCATATAGAATGGAACTGTCGGCAGAATCGGAAGCACAATGCCGATGGTGCCAAATCCCAGGCACAGAAAGCCGAGTATAATCCAAAAAATTGTCAGTGGATTTCTCATCATTTTCCTCCTTTCTTATCGAATAATAAATAGAAAAATAGCCGCCCATGGTTCTTGGCGAATACATGAGCGGTTAGTTATCACTTACGCTAGTTATAGATTAACATTGTTTGCCTTTCGTGTCAAACACATTTCACTCCTTAGAGAACACTTTGCAATCGTAGGGCAGTATCCTCGCGCACCTCCTTATTTTAACTCATGCTCCCACGAGGTGAGTGACCATTTCCTTTTTCTTTTCCGATGACTCGCGTCAAATTTCCATTCTTTCTTCTGCTAAGATAGCAGCGATCGTATCTGATATTGTGCTACCGTATGGCGTATTTCAACCTTTGTTCCCCTAAAGGGAGCGACCGTCCTAACGAGTTTATGACACCTACTGTATTTTGATTTCAATCCACGCTCCCGCGAGGGGAGCGACCTTTTTCTGGATCAGACTCCATTCTATGTGGTAACATTTCAATCCACGCTCCCGCGAGGGGAGCGACCCCACTGCTGTATTTCTTCTACATTTTCCATCAATTTCAATCCACGCTCCCGCGAGGGGAGCGACGGCAGGAATCACGGCAACGCAGAACTTGTCACAGGATTTCAATCCACGCTCCCGCGAGGGGAGCGACACGCACAGCAGGGGAAACACCGGTTTTAAGCGGTGATTTCAATCCACGCTCCCGCGAGGGGAGCGACTCACGTTGATGATCTTTTCGGAAAAATCAATATCATTTCAATCCACGCTCCCGCGAGGGGAGCGACGCATGTGTCTCCCATTTTGCGGTTTTGATATTATTTCAATCCACGCTCCCGCGAGGGGAGCGACATCACGTTTCTGATGGATTTCGTGCTGAAAGAGGATTTCAATCCACGCTCCCGCGAGGGGAGCGACTTGTAGACGGTCAGCCACCGCCCGGCGTAGTCTAGATTTCAATCCACGCTCCCGCGAGGGGAGCGACAATTCAACGGCCTTGTTCACGTTGATGATCTTTTCGATTTCAATCCACGCTCCCGCGAGGGGAGCGACTGCGCTACAGTAGCGTTTTGCTTCTACCAGATGATATTTCAATCCACGCTCCCGCGAGGGGAGCGACTGGCATTTCCCGCCGCGCTTCCGGTTTCTTTCATTATTTCAATCCACGCTCCCGCGAGGGGAGCGACATTGGCGGGAGCCGTGACAGAGTGGCTTGATTACGATTTCAATCCACGCTCCCGCGAGGGGAGCGACGATGGAACTGTCGAAAAAGACGTTGAGTATATCATTTCAATCCACGCTCCCGCGAGGGGAGCGACGACTTATTCCCGGTAATCAGCTCCGTGAAGCTCTTATTTCAATCCACGCTCCCGCGAGGGGAGCGACCAATAAGACCCTGACATTCAACAATTTTAAGAATTTCAATCCACGCTCCCGCGAGGGGAGCGACTGTCAAACGAAATCATAAAATACAGCAATAAAATATTTCAATCCACGCTCCCGCGAGGGGAGCGACTCTACAAAGAAATATAGTGTTTCAGAGCTTAAAATTTCAATCCACGCTCCCGCGAGGGGAGCGACATTTTCTCCGTGGCTGCGCGCTGATCCGGCGTGCTATTTCAATCCACGCTCCCGCGAGGGGAGCGACAGATCGCCGCTTTCGTCGGCGGCATTCTAAAAGATATTTCAATCCACGCTCCCGCGAGGGGAGCGACGAGGATTTAGACACCAATTTGCCGCCGCGCATGATTTCAATCCACGCTCCCGCGAGGGGAGCGACTCTTTATAGCATCTTGTTTTAATTCTTCACTTGTATTTCAATCCACGCTCCCGCGAGGGGAGCGACATTAATGCTTCGCCAGATACTCCTTCAAAACACAAATTTCAATCCACGCTCCCGCGAGGGGAGCGACTTTGACGAAATCGTTGATGGAATGACGCATGATATTTCAATCCACGCTCCCGCGAGGGGAGCGACGGATTTTACCTGGCTTCTCAACAACATTGCAAAGATTTCAATCCACGCTCCCGCGAGGGGAGCGACCAAATAACATAATCAAATCGAAAAGTCGGAAAAAATTTCAATCCACGCTCCCGCGAGGGGAGCGACAATCGAAAAGTCGGAAAAAGAACGCTTTTTCAGAATTTCAATCCACGCTCCCGCGAGGGGAGCGACCAATATTTGATACAATAAACGCAACAAGTATATTAATTTCAATCCACGCTCCCGCGAGGGGAGCGACGAGCAAGAAACAATTGTGCCAAACCACAGCAAAATTTCAATCCACGCTCCCGCGAGGGGAGCGACTTTCCTGTGTAGTTATATCTAATGTTCGATAAATTATTTCAATCCACGCTCCCGCGAGGGGAGCGACGGAAGCTGCTCTTTCCATGTGATACGATATGACACATTTCAATCCACGCTCCCGCGAGGGGAGCGACGAGACTGTCAGGGAGGTACATAATCATGAGAGATATTTCAATCCACGCTCCCGCGAGGGGAGCGACTTACTCCGCGCAGATCGGCTCGTCCGGTTACTACGCATTTCAATCCACGCTCCCGCGAGGGGAGCGACCGGCTGCCGAATCGGTGCCGGTATGATTATTTTTTATTTCAATCCACGCTCCCGCGAGGGGAGCGACAGTGGATCGGATTTAACTACGCGGTCAGCACAGCATTTCAATCCACGCTCCCGCGAGGGGAGCGACCGGGGTTGGACATTGCACACATCGCATTTGTGCTATTTCAATCCACGCTCCCGCGAGGGGAGCGACTTCCATTGTAGTCGATCTTAGACCAACCGTTTTCAATTTCAATCCACGCTCCCGCGAGGGGAGCGACTGTATTGTCTGTGGTGTTGATCGTCGGTGAGTTATTTCAATCCACGCTCCCGCGAGGGGAGCGACTGTGTCTCCGTCGTACCATCTGCACTCATCGCAGACATTTCAATCCACGCTCCCGCGAGGGGAGCGACCCAACCAGTTCACCGTTCTCACCTCCCATCAAAATTTCAATCCACGCTCCCGCGAGGGGAGCGACGACAATCCAGCCGGGAGAGACTGGAAGCCTTCATGTATTTCAATCCACGCTCCCGCGAGGGGAGCGACTTCACCATCGTTATACTTCCACAGCTTCTGCATCCATTTCAATCCACGCTCCCGCGAGGGGAGCGACTGGATGGAGCCTACGACATCGAGAACACCGTTGAAATTTCAATCCACGCTCCCGCGAGGGGAGCGACCGGGCGGTCAAGATGCTGAGCACCTGGCTGGAAAAATTTCAATCCACGCTCCCGCGAGGGGAGCGACGACCGATCCGGACGGCTTCATGAATATTCCAGACGATTTCAATCCACGCTCCCGCGAGGGGAGCGACTTATCCGATCAAATGGTCAAGCTAATCTGTAGAATTTCAATCCACGCTCCCGCGAGGGGAGCGACTTCCGTCTGTTCCATCAACAGGAAATATTTCTGCGATTTCAATCCACGCTCCCGCGAGGGGAGCGACGTCGATGATGCTGAAAGAAATGCTGGAGGCGTGAAATTTCAATCCACGCTCCCGCGAGGGGAGCGACGAGAAAAGCCGGGCATCCGCAGAAACGGCTCGGGAATTTCAATCCACGCTCCCGCGAGGGGAGCGACCGAGGACGCAAAAACAGACGCGACCACCAAGGCATTTCAATCCACGCTCCCGCGAGGGGAGCGACGGTGACAGGAAATCCGGAGCTCGTGGAGTTCACAATTTCAATCCACGCTCCCGCGAGGGGAGCGACTCCGGAGCTGCTGTGCCTATTCGATCAGGGATGGATTTCAATCCACGCTCCCGCGAGGGGAGCGACGTCTTGTACTCTTTCATTTTTTCCAATTCTTCCTCATTTCAATCCACGCTCCCGCGAGGGGAGCGACAAACAAAAAGGCAGCAGCGTTCTACACGTCCGGAATTTCAATCCACGCTCCCGCGAGGGGAGCGACCATGAGCAGTACGCAACAGTGCTGAAACTGTGTGAATTTCAATCCACGCTCCCGCGAGGGGAGCGACCAACAGCGCCGGCGTTCGTTGTCCGTGGCGTTTCGGATTTCAATCCACGCTCCCGCGAGGGGAGCGACAAGAGGAGAATGGAGGAGTTGCATGTTTTACGCATTTCAATCCACGCTCCCGCGAGGGGAGCGACTTTTCTTATCCAGCATCTCGCCCAGTCGGTCATAATTTCAATCCACGCTCCCGCGAGGGGAGCGACCTCTCCAGTGTTCCGCTCTCTGTCTTATTGCTCTTGTATTTCAATCCACGCTCCCGCGAGGGGAGCGACCGCGACCACCCCTTTTTGTGGAGAAAACTCCCCACATTTCAATCCACGCTCCCGCGAGGGGAGCGACATGGATGAGCACACATTCGTCGAAATGGTCGTAAATTTCAATCCACGCTCCCGCGAGGGGAGCGACCTTTTTCCAGACGCACGAGGGCTACTGGGTGACAGATTTCAATCCACGCTCCCGCGAGGGGAGCGACACACAGCGACACTTAACGTCGAAGATCTGGAGGATTTCAATCCACGCTCCCGCGAGGGGAGCGACCGAAAACAATCGTCAAAAGCGTGTTGGATATGCTGATTTCAATCCACGCTCCCGCGAGGGGAGCGACAAACTCAGATGGAGATTTTCACAATGGCAGTACAATTTCAATCCACGCTCCCGCGAGGGGAGCGACGATCGACGCCGGAGCAAGGCTCCAGCTTCTTAAAATTTCAATCCACGCTCCCGCGAGGGGAGCGACTATATGACACGCGTTAAGGATGGCGTGACGGAAATTTCAATCCACGCTCCCGCGAGGGGAGCGACTTAATGGAGGGTGGGATTTTGCCCGATTGCTCGTTATTTCAATCCACGCTCCCGCGAGGGGAGCGACGCGATTGCGGACAGCTCCATCGTTATCACCAATCAATTTCAATCCACGCTCCCGCGAGGGGAGCGACTTCAATTTTATCTAAAATTCACCCTATGTTTTTAACCATTTCTCACAACGCTTCATCTTTCTCCTCCTTCCCTTTCCATTCTTTTCTTCCCCATCTTCTCAATTCCAGCACCTTTTGTGCACTTTTTCAGGTGCGAATCTCCCGGGCTTTTTCTGTGTACTACCGATTCGCACCTAAAAAATCAACACCTGATCTATAGCTGTACCACGTTCTACACCGATATGTTCAACTTTAGTTTTATAATTGTTTCCCAGATAATAAAACCGAAGACTGTCTTTTTCTTCATCGATAATGTCTGCTAAAATAGATTTTAATACAATACACTGTGCATTATCCAATATACATTCGAATACAGAATTTTGCACCCGTCTTCCGTAGTTGGTACATTGTTTGGCGACTTTACGTAAACGTTTTTTCCCCGCATCAGTTTCCGTATTGACATCATATGTGATCAATACCAGCATCCTCCCACCTCACTTCCACAAAAATACAGGATAGCTGTCCAGATCCCCTCGCAGATATCTTGCGAGCAGCATCGCCTGCACATGAGGAACCATTCCCCATTCCACTTTTTCGTTTAGATAGGGATGCATAATTGTTTCTTTTTTCTTATTCTGCCACTCTGTCAGCAGTTTCTTTCGAAGTTCATCGTCCATCAAAACTGCGCCATTTTCTTTTCTGGTAAAATTCTTTCCATTGACGATTTTCTTATTAACAAGTGACAGCACAAAGCGATCCGCCATAACAGCTCTAAGTTCTTCAATCATATCCAGTGCCAGCGAAGCTCTGCCCGGTCTTTCGGTATGCAGATAGCCCATGTAAGGATCCAGACCGACCCCTTCCAACGCCGCTGCAATATTATTCGTCAGAAGCGTATACACAAATGACAGCATTGCATTCATGTTATCCATAGGCGGTCTTTTGTTCCGCCCTTCAAACTTGAAATCTTTCTTCTGCTGCAAAATCAATTCGTCAAACACGCCAAAATAAACACTTGCTGCTTCACCCTCAAATCCTCTTAACTGCTCTTTTGACTCACAATTTTGAATCAGCTTCAAAGAATTTTTCAGATTCATAGACGCCGTTTTGACCCGCTCCGCATCAATCTGCATTCCGTGGTCTCGCACCGCTCGTTCCAGTACCCATCTTGCATTGTATACTTTTCCCAGAATACAATTTTTCGCAATTTCAAGACTGATTTTCGAATCCATGCAGCTATTGTATTGCTGTTCCCGCAGAACAATATTTCCTTTTGTTTTTCCCGTTACTCTAGCCAGAAACTTTCCTTGTGGTGTCAGAAAACACAATGCTATATTTCGATCCGAGCAAGCTCCCATTAACGCCGGACTTACTCCACGATAACCAAAGGATACAATACTCTCCAAATTATGCAGCGGCAATCTTCCGAGTTCTTTATCATCCTCATAGATAACAATATTTTCCCCGTCAAGTCCCAGATAACTGTTCTCAGAAGTAACATACAACGTATTTAATAGCTTTTTCATTCCTCTTCCTCCAGTCTCTGTTCGATATAGGTTTTCACTGAAACCGTCTTATTCAGTTTCGGAAGGCAGATGTCCTTTAGTGAACATGCATTACATGCTTTGCTCGGTTTCACTTTTGGTGTATACTTTCGTGCATAATATTGATGCATTTCCGCCAACATATGAATTACTTCTTCCCGCAATTCTTCTGTAATTTCTATCTGCTCCCGTCTTCTTGTTTCGCCATAGAAAATTGCTCCCTGCGCCACTCTGGTCGAAAACATTTCCTCCAGACATAACGCCTGTGCCACCACCTGAAGCTTGTCTTCTTCCGTAAGCTTAGGTTTGCCTTTCTTGTATTCCACAGGAAACACAGAATACAATCCTCTATGTCCATGCAGTTGAATTCCATCTTCACACTTCTGGAATTCAACTACATCACACTCCCCGCTGATCCCAAGTTCTCTCGAAGAAACCGGCAGCGCACGAACAATAATCGTATCTTTCCGTTTTTCTGTCAAATAAGGATCGTGTGCCTTTTTATGCATTAGTTCACCCGTGACGGTATGTACGTTTTCAGCCCACTGCTGCTCCACATGAATCAATGCCCATTGTCTTCGGCAGAATTTGAAATGCTGAATTCCGGATATCATCAGATACTCATCTTCTGTATATTCCATCAGACCATCCTTTTCACCTGAATTGACTCAGGAATGTCTTCTTTGTGCAAAGTAACTGTATAGTCCTGATATTTTCTTGGATATTCTACATCTTCCTTTCTTTTTACTTCTACCGCGTCAAATAACTTATATGCAGGGCAGTCACCAAGTTCTTTACTATGCTTGAATACAATCAGTTCACGAACCGCCATTTTGCCTCTCGCTGCAGAATGGTCATGCTCAAACATATTGATAATTGCTTCCCACAGCAAATCAAGATCTTCTTCTGTAAATCCCGTTACTTTACGGGCAAGGTTTGCTGAGATGAATCCTTCCGCACGGTATAATGCATAAGGTACAATACTTTTACGCCCTATCTCTGTGTTTTTATCTTCTGCATCCTTTTCCGTTGTGATGGCAACTCTGGTAATTGTAACTTCCTGACTGATAATCGGATCAATACTGCGTGCAAATCCAATCTGCACCGGGCCTCTTACCTGACCACAGTTCAGTGATGCTTTCACAAAGGTCGTCATGACCGCACCAAAGGTTCGGATATCGAAAAAGTGATCACACATATAATTTCTTAATTTTACATCTGCATCCGGATCATTTCTTTTCAATTTTTTCAGTTCTTCTGTCACTTTTTTGTCTTCTGTTTCATTGACCCCCACCGATACGCATGCTTCCCGATCACCTCGGTTAAGCGGAACATCTTTTTTAATATAGATTTTATAGCCATCCTCGTCTTCTTTTACGGTTTCAACATAATTTCTGATCTTTCTTTTCAGGCACACATCTGTAACAAGACCTAAGCCACTTTCAGGGTCAACACGCGGCATATTTCCAGCATCTGGATCTCCGTTTGGGTTGCCATTTTCCACATCAAACAGTATTACAAATTCATATCTGTTTTTGATTACATCACTCATTTATTTTTCCTCCTGTTTTTCATTTTTGCTCTGTTTCTGATGATAATAGCCCAAAATAAATTTTCCCTGTTCTTCCAATGATAATCTTTTTGGAAAATATTCTACTTCTTCGAAAATTTCTCTCAGTCTATCCTCATAATATTTTGCCAAATTTGGTTTATCTCTTTCCAATTTTCGTATATGACTGTTTTTCAATCTCATCAAAATCGGAAATACCATCGCTGGCGTTACGCAGGCAGAGTTAAAATAACGATCTCGAATGGTAGATTTTATTTCTTTGTTCGTATTTATCTTATTCGCACCAATCTGAATTGCCTCCAAGATCGAAAAAGCCTGTCCTAATTTAAAAGCAACATCATTACTTGTTTTTCCTGAATTCATACACGCTTCGCCTTCCTCCCATTTGTAATTTTTAATAAGATACGCTTTTATAATCGCTGCTCTTCCCCAGGTTACATCTCCCTGATCGGAACGTATTCTTATCAATGTATCAATATACAAGCTTGCCGGATATCTGTTATCCGAAAGAATTGCCTCCAGCACCATTGCTGCCATATGGGCAATAGCCTTTTTGTTTTTGGTTCTTTGATTGATTGTCTCTTGTAGCAAATCATCGACCCCAAGATAATCTATTTCATCCTTTTTCAGTTTGGGAATATTAAGCCGCTGGTAATGTTTTTCCAGATTTTCCAACATATTTCCAAATGAATTTTCATAGAAAAATCTCACGGACAATCTTGCTGCATTTGGTGACAGACACAAAACATAAAATTTCTGATCCTTATTGATTTTTATATCTTTTACGTCTATATATTGCCCTTCTGTAAGCTTTTCCAATATGTCATGCACGATATCCTCATTATCCTTCGTTGGATTCAGAAATGTAGAAAAGAAATCCTGATATTCTGTTTTAGCTCCTTCCGCCCAATAAACAACCATGGACTCACCTAATGAGAATTTATACTTTTTTTGCGTCAAAAGATAATTCAACGATGTAGTATAAGCAAATTCTGCATATTTTCCAACAGGTGCATTGTAACTTTGTGTTTTTCCATAGGATTCAAACGCTTTTTCATTAAATGAAATCAACGAAGCTCCACTGCTCTGTGCACCTGGAATACCTTTAATATTTTTATGAATTCTGGAAATTTCATCCAAATTTCCTGTCACAAGACAAATTCCGGTTGCTTCTCCCTGTTTCTGATCCTGTGTCTTTTCCCATGCTTTCTGAACTTCCTCATCCTCCTGCGCATATTTCCCATTTACCCAGAAAATCAGATTGCCTCCTTCTGTCAGCTCCTCCCATGTTTCGGCAACTACTGGATTTTCCTTGGCCTGCTCTGGTTTCCAGCTTTCAAAGAATGCACAAATTGCATTTGCAGTTTCTCCCTGACTATTCTGTAATATCTGCAGATGTTTTTCTTTCGTCGCCTGAAAACATTCCTGCATTCTTTTGCTTGTTCCATCTTTGTCGATCCCTAACATGTATTTGGAATTGTCGCATAGAAAGTTAGCAGCTACACCTGATGATCGTGTTACCATCGTCGGCACAAATAACGGCTGCGGACTTAATATTGTTTTTTTTCCTGCCTGCACTTCTCTTTTCAAACTTAAAATAGCCTGAATTTTTCCATCGCATGACAATTGAATCCCATAAGAAATTTTTTCTGTGCACCATCCTCGCCTTGAAATCTTTCCTTGTTTTTCCAGGTCTTCGTAATACTTGACCAATGCTTGAAGAATCATCGTATCACCTCACAATTCCGTAAATCAATGACACCCTTTCGCATAACCGCTCGAAAAAACATTGGTTCAATGTTCTCTGGATCGGAATAATCCATGCCGAAAAGCATCAGTCCCATATCTTTTTCCTCTACATTCTCATACGCAGTGTGAATCTTCTCTTCTCCGCATAACGCAAAATGCGCCGGAAATTCTCGGCAACCAAAATAGGGCATGTGATAACATTCCCCTCTCTTGAGCCTTCGAAGCATAATGTCTTTAAATTTGCCTGGATTATCCGTTTCATTGGCCTTGTCCGTCATCTCAAAATGAGCTTCTATCACGTACTCTACATCTGTCAATATCACAGAAGCTCTCTGTACAATGTCCTGTTTTGTACTGATATACAATGGTTTTTCTGCTCCATTATATACTTCAAAAACCTTGCTTGCCAATGCCTTACTTTTTACTTCATTTCTTCGAACGCTGGTAAAACGAATCGGCTTATTCACATAGATTCGATCAATTTTCCATCTCAGGCCCGGATGCCAATAGATGGCCTCCAGGATGCCTCGCGCTGCGGAAGGTGTCATCACGTCGTAAGAATATCTTTCTACTTTTAACTCTGGTCTTGAAAAAAGTGCATAATCTCCCCATACTTTAACTTTTACTCCAATTCCCATAGGCGTTTCCTCTTTTCCTTGTTGTCAGACTTATGTCTTTCTTCCATTTTGCACTTGTATTATTATGTTTTCATAATACAATACCTTCTTCTGTAATTCAATTCAAATTTTACATAAAAATGTATTGAAATTTTTATGTATTTTGATTATAATAATCTTCGACAGGATCTCCATCCTGCGGATTGAAAAAATACATTTTTTTGTAGTGAAAAAACGAGAGGGAATGGAAAGTTTAAATGCTTCCATTCCCTCTCGCTTTCTCATACAAATAATGCTTTTCCCAGTTCAACTGACAAATCCAGTCCCATTTCTTCTGTATAACGTTTCAGATCTGTCAATTCATAAAAATCTTTTACATCGCCTGAAACTTCTCTTACGATTCCTGCTTCATAAAATTTTTCACACTCATTTTTCCGAATATTAATACAAAATTGTCCGGCTTTTCGCATATTACTTTTAGTGAATCCCTGACCCTTTATCTGCTGCAGAATCTCCTGAGCCTCTTTTGTACAACCAATAAATACTGCTACCGTAGCTCCATCAATTAACTGAAATTTCTCTGCTGTTTGTCTGAAATTATATTTCCCTTTTTGAAATTCCTGCAGAATTTTCTTTTTATCCAGATCTTCTCCCCTTAAATAATACAACCTTTCAAAATATGTTTTTATGGTTCCTAAATCTGAAATTTCAGCTTCATCTGCAATCAGACTTTTTGCCACATCAATTTGCTGTCTTTGTCCTGAAACGGTTTCTTTTTCATCGAATTGAAATATAAACACATTACTTTCAGAAACATCATACTGCCCTTCTCTATTGCATCTTCCCGCCGCCTGAATCATCGAGTCAATTCCCGCCAGTTGTCTGTATACTGTCCGGAAATCCAGATCCACTCCAGCTTCCACGAGACTGGTCGCAATTACGATACATTTTTGAGGATTCTTTTTGTCCAATCTTTTTCGTATCTGCTCCAATACTCGCTTTCTATGCTTCGGATACATACTCGTTGATAAGTGGTAACAGCCTTCGCCTTTTAGTTTCTGATATAATTTCTGCGCTTTTTTCCTCGTATTGACAATACATAATGTCTGGAATCCGCCTTCCAATCTGCTTACAAGTTCTTCTTCACTTAGATAGCCAAGATTTTTATAGCGCACTCGCTCAAAAAATCGGAATTGTTCTTCCATCCGCGGACATAGTTCTATTGCATTTCTCTCCTTTTGAAAGAGAGACTGCAATGCTGGCTGTGTAGCCGTACAGAGTACCACGCTTGATCCGTAACGGTCAATCAATTCTTCCATCGCAGCAATACACGGTTTCAGATAATCAACTGGCAGCATCTGCGCTTCATCAAAAATAATTACACTGTTGGCCATATTGTGGAGTTTTCTGCATTTTGATGATTTATTAGCATACAAAGATTCAAAAAACTGTACATTCGTCGTTACTACAACCGGTTTATCCCAGTTTTCCGCGGCAAGCTGCATCGGTTTGAATTCTTCTGAACTATCATAATCAACATTATAATGATTTTCCAGAACATTCTGATCTCCCAGAATTTTCCGGAAAACTTCTGCATTCTGCTCAATGATGCTCGTATATGGAATCACATAGATAATTCGATCCATATGATTGTACACACCATGTTTTAATGCAAATCCCAACGATGCGGTTGTCTTTCCGCCGCCCGTTGGAACCGTTAAGCGAAACAGTCCTTTCGAATTTTCCCCTTGTTCCATGCAGTTTCTTAAAATTTCCGTTCTTCTTCCATTAACTGACTCTGTTTCCTTATTTTTCAACCAATCTTCAACATGTTTCTCCAACTTCTGCAAAAGCGTCGTCAGGTTCTCCCCCGCCTCGCGCTGTGTCTTCCCTGCTTTCATAAAATCTTCTGTATCCAGAAAATCTGCATCTACAAGGCAAGAATAAAGCATCCGCATAAAAAAGCTCAAAGAAAAATCTGGATTTTCTGTTTCTGTTGGATTGAATGGCAACGTTGTTAATGCCGGAATTTGTACTTCTGTTTTGTACGCTTGATAGTCTTCGATCCGCTTTTTCCTTCTCCCTGCCAATGTAGATGCACTTCCCGTATCCAGTTCATTCCCATAATCAGGCAGACCTGCATGGTGTCCTGCAATGCAATATTCTAATAGTGGATACATTCCCTGCTGTTCCAGACATAATCGAGCACCCGCTGTCGCGTGGTCTACACTGATACTATTATCTTCCTTGATTTTTCTCTGAAATTTGTCGCTGTACTTTCCAATATCATGCAGCATTCCACAGCAATAGCCCCATTCCCCTTTGCCAAATTTTTCCGCAAAATCCCTTGCCCGTTCTGCTGTTCCCAGCAGATGCTGCAACAACAACTGTACTCGATCTTCCTCTCGATGTGCTATATATTCCATTGTAAAATTCCCCCTTTGTTCTTAAAAATATATTAACCTAACTACTGCTAATTGTATATAAAAATAATCACCTGCTGTAAAAACAGATGATTATTTTTGAACTCAATTACATTTTATATAAAATGGATCGGTAACTATTTTCTTTTTTCAGATTTCCCGGAATCTCCGATACCTCTCCTCTACCAGCTCTTCCGCATCCAGCTCCGCATATTTCCCCATAAATTTCAGAATCTTCCTTCTCAGATCTCCACAAACCGCAGGTAATGTCTCCACCGTAAACTCTTCCGGTTCCGCCACAATCTCTTCTACGATTCCAAGCTCTTTCAAATCCCTCGCCGTCAGCTTCATCACCTCGGCGGCCTCCGGCGCGCGTTTGCCGTCTTTCCATAGAATACTTGCAAATCCCTCCGGCGACAGGATGGAGTAGATGGCATTCTGCATCATCCACACTTCATCCGCCACGGCGAGTGCCAGGGCGCCGCCGCTGCCGCCTTCGGAGATGACGATGGTAAGGACTGGGGTTTTTAAGGATGACATTTCATACAGATTCCGCGCAATCGCCTCGCCCTGGCCGCGTTCTTCGGCTTCCATTCCGCAGAAAGCACCTGGGGTGTCTACGAGGCAGATGACCGGGCGGTGGAATTTTTCGGCCTGTTTCATCAGACGCAGGGCTTTGCGGTAGCCCTCCGGGGACGGCATGCCGAAATTGCGGTGGATGTTTTCTTTCGTATCCGCGCCTTTCGCCTCGGCGATGACCGTGACCGGTGTGCCGTCAAACGACGCAATACCACCGATGATCGCCGCATCATCGCCATACAGCCGGTCGCCGTGAAACTCGATAAAATCCGGAAACAGCTCCCGAATATAATCCCCTCCGACCGGCCGGTCTTTTTTCCGCGCTTTCTGCACACAATCCCAGGCCGACGATTTCCGCAGATTCTCCCACTCCGTCTCTTCTTTTTCTCCCCGAAGCGATTTTTCCTGTCCGTCCCTGGCAGTTTCCGTATTTTCAGTTTCTTCTGCCAGCGCCTTCACGCTTTCTGCCGCAGTCTCTTCTTTCTGCAGTTCCTTCCCGTTTTCCTCCGGCACAGAATTCTTCATCAAATCGCCACTGCCCGATGCCATACCTTCCGCACGCTTCCCATGCATCCGCAGAATCTCCGACAGCACCTCTTTCGCCTCTTCTCTTGGCAGAATCCGATCCACAAACCCATGCTCCACCAGAAACTCCGCCCGCTGGAACCCTTTCGGCAGTTTCTGTCCTATTGTCTGCTCAATAACCCTCGGTCCCGCAAACCCGATCAGCGCATGCGGCTCCGCCAGAATAATATCCCCCAGCATCGCCCAGCTCGCCGTCACGCCGCCCGTCGTCGGGTCCGTCAGCACACTCACATACAAAAGCCCCGCATCACTGTGTCTTTTCAGCGCCGCCGACGTCTTCGCCATCTGCATCAGAGAAACAATCCCCTCCTGCATCCGCGCCCCTCCCGAGCACGCAAACAAAATCACCGGCAGCGAGAGCTTCGTCGCCCTCTCCACCGCCCGCGTAATCTTCTCCCCAACAGCCTCACCCATACTGGCCATCATAAACCTGCCATCACAGACCCCGATCACCGTCTCCATCCCGTTGATCCGTCCCTTACCAGTCACAACAGCCTCCGTAAGTCCTGTTCTCTCCTGCAGAGCCCTCACCTTCTCTTCATACCCCGGAAACCCCAGCGGATTCCCCGCCGTCATCCCCTGATCCCATTCCTCAAAACTCCCATCATCCAGAAGAAACTCAATCCTCCGATACGCATGCACCCGAAAATAATTCCCACACTTCGGACAAATATAAAGATTCCTCTTCACATCCTCCGTAAAAATAGCCCCCTTACAAGCATTACACTTCTTCAAAATCCCCTGCGGCGCCTCCGGCACCACCCCATCCGCCGTGTGCTCCTTCCGAAACACCGTCTTCTTAAAATACTTACCCAGCATCATACCACCATCACTCCTTACGTCATAACACTTTCACTCTATTGTCACCATAACAATCTTCCAACCACACACCTCACCCATCGAGGCATTCATTCTCTCTTCACCGCTCACTCCTGTCATCCCAGCCGCACCGCCCCGCGGTGTCGCTGACCACACTCTCCCAGTCGTGTGTCTGATCTCAGCCGCCCGGCAGTACAGCAGAGGGGGACGGCGCATTTGCAGGAGGAACTATAGCAAGACCCGAAAATAATGCAAAAAAGGCAGTGCTGCAGAGCGCGAATTGCAAGGAACAGATTTGAAGGCGTACCGGGGTACGACGAAAATCTGTGACGCAGTAATTCACGCTCTGCGGTGCTGAATTTTTTGCATTATTTTCGGGGATTGCTATAGAAACACTTAGGCTTCCAGAATTTGCGTTATTTTCAAAAATCTAACTGTCTGAGCGACAGCGAGTTTTGGATTTTTGAAAATGGTTTTAGCAAATGCTGGAGGCCTTAGTGTTTCTTTCCTCTGAAACCGCGCCGTCCCCCTCTGCTGTACTGCCGGGCGGCGTCCGTCTCTTACAATCTCTCCGTCAACCGCTCCACAAACTCAATATCCGCCCTCCCGGCCAGATACTCCTCTTCATTTAAAATAGAATACAAATAATCAACGTTAGTGTCGACTCCCTCGATGACGACTTCCCCCAGCGCACTCCTCATCCGCGCAATCGCCTCCTCACGCGTCCTCCCATGCACAATCAGTTTCGCCAGCATCGAATCATAAAACGCCGGAATCACATACCCGTCATACGCCGCCGTATCCACCCGTACTCCAAATCCGCCCGGCAGATGCATCTCCGTAATCTTCCCCGGACAAGGCCTGAAATTCTTCGCCGGATTCTCCGCATTAATCCTGCACTCAATCGCATGCCCCGAAAGCCGGACCTCCCCCTGCGTCACCGACAGCGGCATCCCTGAAGCCACCCGAAGCTGCTCCTGAATCAGATCCACCCCCGTGACCCACTCCGTCACCGGATGCTCCACCTGAATCCGCGTATTCATCTCCATAAAATAAAAATTCCCGTCCGGCTCCAGCAGAAACTCAATCGTCCCCGCATTCACATAATGCGCCGCCTTCGCCGCCCGGACCGCCGCCGAGCCCATCCGCTCCCGCAGCGTGTCATCAATCGCCACGCAAGGCGACTCCTCAATCATCTTCTGATGATTCCTCTGAATCGAGCAGTCCCGCTCCCCAAGATGAATCACATTCCCGAACGAGTCCGCCATAATCTGAAACTCCACATGACGTGGATGACGAATCAGCCGCTCCACATACATCGTCCCGTCCGCAAACGAACTTTTAGCCTCCTTCTGCGCCGTCTGAAACGCGCTCTGGAACTCCCCGCGCGTCTCCGCCATGCGCATACCCTTGCCGCCGCCTCCAAGCGCCGCCTTAATCATCACCGGAAAACCAATCCGGTCGGCCTCAGAAAGACCCGTCTCCCAGTCAAAAACAGGTTCCTTCGTCCCCGGAATCACCGGCACACCGGCTGCCTGCATCGTATTTCGCGCCTCAGACTTATTACCCAGACGGTCCATCACCTCAGGCGACGGCCCAATCCACGTAATGTGGCACTCCTGGCATCTCCGCGCAAACGTGCTGTTCTCCGACAGGAATCCAAATCCCGGATGAACCGCATCCGCCCCCGTCACAAGCGCCGCACTCAAAATACGTTCCATATTTAAATAACTGTCCTTCGACGGTGCCGGCCCGATGCACACCGCCTCATCCGCGAGCTGCGCATGCAGTGCCTCCCGGTCCGCCTCCGAATAAACAGCAACCGTGAGAATTCCCATCTCACGGCATGCCCGGATAATCCGGACCGCGATCTCCCCACGGTTTGCAATCAAAACTTTTCGAATCATTGTGCTGCCCCCACCATAAAGGTCAGTTCCGCCTGCGCGACCACCTTGCCGTCAACCGAAGCAACCGCTTCCCCGACGCCCATCGGTCCCTTGTGGCGGATAATTTTCGTCTCCAGACGAAGCTTGTCTCCCGGTTTCACTTTTCCCTTAAAGCGGCACTTGTTGATGCCGCCGAAAAATGCAATTTTTCCCTTATTCTCGTCAAGAGAAAGAATCGCAACCGCACCGACCTGCGCCAGCGCCTCGATAATCAGCACGCCCGGCATCACCGGCTCCTGCGGAAAATGACCCGCAAAAAAATCCTCGCGGTACGTCACACATTTGTATCCAATACCGAATTCGCCCGGTTCAAAATCTTCTATGTAATCCACCAGCAGAAACGGATGTCTGTGTGGAATAATCTCCTGAATCTGTTTCGTTGTCAAACTGTTCATTCGCTGCTTCCTTTCTCGTCCCGGCTTTACGCTTTTACCCGGAACAGCGGTTTTCCGTAATCAACCATCTCGCCGTTTTTCACCAGAACCTCCGCAATCACGCCGTCCACTTCACTCTCGATCTCATTCATCAGCTTCATGGCCTCCACGATTGCTACGACCTGTCCCTTTTTCACGGTGTCGCCAACCTTCACAAACGGCTCGGCATCCTCTGCCGGAGCTGTATAAAACGTTCCGACCAGCGGGGATGTCACAAAAACGCCTTCTTCTGCTTCACTGTGCTCCTCAGCCGTTGTATTTTTTCCTGCCGTTTCTTTTCTCTCCGGCATGGCTGCTTCTTTCACTGTCACGCCATTTGCTCCGCCCATCATCTCTGCCATCTGCAGACCGGCACCGGATGGAACCCCGCTCATCTGCACCTGCACCGGAGCTGCTTTTCCATGCTCCATGGCAATCTTGATCCCATCAGCCTCGTAATCAAACGCGGTCAGCGAAGAATCCGAAACTTTATCAATCAACTGTAAAATCTGATCTAATTCCATCTTATTTTCCTTTCTGCACCGGAACACGATGCCGCTTTATTCATATTTCTGAAACAGCAGCACCGCATTGTGGCCGCCAAAACCAAGGGAATTGCTCATTGCCAGTTTCACATCGGTTTCCACCGGAGCGCCGATGCAGTAATTCAGATCGCATTCCGCATCTGCTTCCTTTGTTCCAATCGTCTGATGCACGAAGCCGTCCTGAATGGATTTCGCACAGACAACAGCTTCCACACCGCCTGCCGCGCCGAGCAGATGACCGACCATCGATTTCGTCGAGTTGACCAGCACATGGTCTGCCGCATCACCGAAGGCTTTCCGGATCGCACGCGTTTCAAACAGATCGTTGTGATGTGTGGACGTTCCGTGTGCATTAATATAAGTAACTTCTTCCGGTTTTACTCCCGCTTCTTCCATCGCAAGCTCCATCGCACGTGCCGCACCACTTCCATCTTCCAATGGAGAAGTAATGTGGTACGCATCGCAGGTTGCGCCGTATCCGACTACCTCTGCATAGATCTTCGCGCCGCGCTGTTTCGCGTGCTCCAGCTCCTCAAGTACGAGAATGCCGGCGCCCTCGCCCATGACGAAACCGTTCCGGTCTTTATCAAACGGAATCGAAGCCCGCAGCGGATCTTCCGACTCGGAAAGTGCGGTCAGTGCCGAAAAGCCTGCCACGCCGACCGGCGTAATTGCGCTCTCCGCGCCGCCTGCCACGCAGATGTCCGCATCGTTGTACTGAATTGCGCGGAAGGCATCGCCAATGCAGTGCGTTCCTGTCGCACACGCCGTCACCACGCTGGTACATTTTCCTTTCGCGCCGAGTGCAATCGCAACGTTTCCCGCCGCCATGTTCGCAATCATCACCGGAACGGTAAACGGGTTGACGCGGGACGGATTTCCGGCATCAATTTTGGCTTTCGCCTGCTCGCATGCATTCAGATCACCGACGCCGGAACCCACCAGAACGCCGACGCGGAACGGATCTTCATTCTCCATGGAAATGCCGGCATCTGCAAACGCTTCTTTTGCTGCCGCAACGGCATACTGGGAGAAAGTTCCCATTCGTCTTGCCGCCTTGAAATCCATGCGTTCTTTTGCCACGAAGCCTTTGACCTCGCCTGCCAGATGTACTTTATATTCTGCTGTATCAAATTTCGTAATCGTTCCGATTCCGCAGGCTCCCTTGCGGACGCCGTTCCAGAATTCCTCCACGGTATTTCCAATCGGGGTTACCGCACCCAGCCCTGTGATGACTACTCTTCTCTTCATTCCAACTCTCCTTTTCTTAGATCACCATGCCGCCGTCGCAGTGAATCACCTGTCCGGTGATGTAAGCTGCCGCTTCGGATGCCAGAAATGCGGCCAGGTTTGCCACATCCTCCGGCTTTCCGAAATGACCGAGCGGAATCTGGGATACGGATGCTTCTTTCACTTTATCCGAAAGAACCTCCGTCATATCGGTCTCAATAAAGCCCGGCGCAATCGCATTGACGCGGATGCCGCGGGATGCCAGTTCCCGTGCCGCTGTTTTCGTCAGGCCGATCACACCTGCTTTCGATGCCGCATAATTTGCCTGTCCGGCGTTTCCTGCCACGCCGACCACAGAAGCCATGTTGATGATGCAGCCGCTCTTCTGGCGGATCATCGGCCGTGCCGCAAAGCGGATGCAGTTGAACGTTCCCTTGAGGTTTGTCTCAATGACACGGTCGAAGGCTTCCTCCGACATGCCCAGCAGAAGGCCGTCCTTTGTGATGCCCGCGTTGTTGACCAGAATATCGATTTTCCCATACAAAGCAAGAATTTCCTTCATCCACGCTTCACACGCCGCAAAATCCGATACATTGCACTGCATCACGCAGCCGTCTCCTCCTGCCGCGCGGATTCCCGCAAGCACGGTTTCGGCCGCCTCTTTTGAACCATTGTAATTGATGACAACAAAGGCTCCCTCCGCCGCCAGTTTTTCTGCAATCGCACGCCCGATTCCGCGGGATGCGCCCGTTACTACTGCTGTTTTTCCACTTAACATCTCATTCTCCTGCTGCATAATCCACTATCTATAATAAAGTTTCGCACACCTGATGCATTTCCTCATAGGTGCGGATATTGTAACCTTTTACATCCCGGTTGATTTTTCTTAAAAAGCCGGTCAGTGTTCTTCCCGGTCCGATCTCCACGAAGGTATCAACGCCGTCCGCAATCATTGCCTCGATGCTCTGCTGCCACCGCACACCGGATGCCACCTGCTGGATCAGAAGGCCGCGCGTCAGTGCAGTATCACGCACATACTGGCCGGTTACATTCGTCACATACGGAATCTTCAACTCCATAAAGCCGACGCCCTCGAGCGCTTCGGTCAGCCCCTGGGACGCAGCTTCCATCATCGGGGAATGGAACGGGCCGCTTACGTTCAGCGGAAGTACCCGCTTTGCGCCTGCTTCTTTTAACTTTTCCGAAGCCTCTGCCACTGCCGCCTCATATCCGGTGATGACAATCTGACCCGGGCAGTTGTAATTGGCAATGTAGGCGCCGGAAATCCCGCTCAAAATCTCTTCGATTTTTGCAGCTTCCATGCCGAGCACCGCCGCCATCGCGCCCTCGCCTGCCGGAACAGCCTCCTCCATCAGGATGCCTCTTCTGCGGACGACCTTCATCGCATCCGCCATTTCCATACCGCCGGCGGACACAATCGCGTTGTACTCGCCAAGGCTGAGGCCCGCTGTCACATCCGGCGTAAGGCCGCACGCCCGGATGGACTGCTCCATCGCCATTCCGGTTGTCAGCAGTGCAATCTGGGTAAACTCTGTCTGATCCAGATGTTCATTTTCCTCAAAACAGAGTTTTTTCATATCAATCCCGATCAGCTCGGATGCCATATCGTAGACAGCTCTCGCTTTCGGACATGCTTCATAAAAATCCGCGCCCATGCCGACACACTGGGAACCCTGTCCCGGAAACATAAATGCTGTTTTACTCATAACCGCGCCGGTGCTCCTTTCAGAAGTTCTTCCATCTCATTCATCATCTGTTCTATGATTTCTTTGCAGCTTTTCTCGTCTTTTACCATACCTGCAATCTGACCGGACATCACGCTTCCGGTTTTGACATCACCGTCCACAACGGCTCTTCGAAGACCGCCGAGCGTCAGTTTTTCCAGCTCTTCGAACGGAGCTCCCTCTTTTTCCAGTTCCAGATAATGGCGTGTCATCTCATTTCGGATCGCCCGCACCGGATGACCGGTTGTGCGGCCTGTCACGCGGGTATCAATATCTTTCGCCTTGATCACCAGCTGCTTGTAATTTTCATGCACAACGGCCTCTTTCGAAGCGACAAAACGCGTTCCCATCTGAACCGCCTCGGCACCCAGCATAAAGGCTGCTGCCATGCCGCGTCCGTCCGCAATTCCACCGGCCGCAATGACTGGAATTTTTACGGCATCTGCCACCTGCGGAACGAGTGCCATCGTTGTCGTCTCGCCGATATGGCCGCCGGACTCACATCCTTCTGCCACAACGGCATCTGCGCCTGCACGCTCCATTCGTCTTGCAAGAGCCACGGAAGCGACCACCGGGATGACGCGGATACCAGCGTTTTTCCACAGTTCCATATATTTCTCCGGATTTCCTGCGCCCGTCGTAACGACTTTTACGCCTTCCTCGGCAACCACTTTTGCCACCTCATCCGCATACGGGCTCATCAGCATGATGTTGACGCCGAACGGTTTGTCCGTCAGTTTTTTTGCTTCGCGGATTTCATTCCGAACCCACTCTGCCGGTGCCGCCGATGCTCCGATGAGGCCAAGGCCGCCGGCCTCGGAAACTGCCGCTGCCAGATGATGCTCCGCCACCCAGGCCATGCCGCCCTGAATGACTGGATACTGAATCCCGAGTAATTTTGTCACTTCTGTGATCATGAATCGCTTCCTCCTGCTTCCCGATCTTTCTTAGTTTTTGTGCTGCTCCAGATACTCTGCAACATCACCGACAGTTACCATCGTTTCCAGATCCTCGGTCGGGATTTCCACGCCGCAGGTGTCCTCGAGGGACATGACCATTTCAAACAGATCCAGGGAATCTGCTCCGAGATCCTCTTTGAAGGAAGTCTCCGCTGTGATGGTATCGATGTCTGCTCCCAGTGCTTCTGCTACGGTTTCTTTTACTTTTTCTAACATGTTTTTGTCCTCACTTTTTTTCTTATTCTTCTTATTTTATATGGACGTTTCTTACCATTCCAGGTACGCCGCGCCCCAGATCAGTCCTGCTCCGAAACCGGAGAGAACGATTCTCTGTCCTTTTTGGGCTCTGCCGGACCGGTTCCACTCATCCAGCAGAATCGGAATGCTCGCCGCACATGTATTGCCGTATGCTTCGATATTCCGCGGAAATTTTTCTTTCGGTGCTTTCAGTCGTTTTGCCACGCCGTCGATGATGCGGCTGTTTGCCTGATGAAGGATAAACGCATCAATCTCTTCGACCGCCATGTCGGCTTCCGCGAGCACCTCGCGGATGACTTCCGGCACGCGTGATAAAGCAAACTGGAACACGGCACGGCCGTCCATCCGCAGATACGTTCCCTTTTCGCAGGTCAGCGACACGCCTTTTTCTCCATCGGAATGGATCTTTTCGCACGCTTTTGTCTCCTGCTCCTCCGCCGTCAGCACAATGGCTCCCGCGCCGTCCCCGAACAGAATGCAGGTTCCGCGGTCACTCCAGTCCACCAGACGGCTCAGGGCATCTGCGCCGATCAGCAGCACGTTTTTTGCCTTGCCGCTCCGGATATACAGCTGGCCCAGTTCATACACCGCAAGAAATCCGGTGCAGGCGGCGCTGACATCGAGACAGGCGGCACGGAAGGCACCGATTTCATCCTGCACAAGACAGGCGGTATTCGGAAAGATGCTCTCCGACGAGGAGGTTCCGACGAGAATCAGATCCAGTTCTGTCGAACAGATCCCGGCATTTTCCAGCGCTCTTCTCGCCGCCTTTACTGCCATTTGGGCAACCGTCTCCTCCCCGGCTATGTGGCGCGCACCGATTCCCGTCCGCTCCCGGATCCAGATATCGCTCGTATCCACCATCTTTTCCAGATCTTCATTTTTCCATATCGTCTCCGGTACATACGAACCGGTTCCCGCAATTCTGCCGTTTTTCACCTTACTGTCCTCTTGCTTATTTCATTCTCAAACATTTTTCTTTTCAAATGTTTTGATATTCAAAGTATATCATCAAAATTCATTTTGTCAACCTTTTTTTATTGCTTTTTCCATTTCCCACTTCTATAATGAAACTATGTTCGGGATTTTTTCGAAACTATTTTTTCCGGATTCTATTATTTTGAGCCCCGGCGCAGGTTCTCTATCGAACACTCCGGCAGGCTCCAGAAAGGACACCAAACTTATGCAGGTTCCAATGTCATCCTATCTTGTGGAAATCAAACCACAGATTCAGGAACTGATCCGTCTGCTCGAGCGCGAATTCGATTATGTCAGCGTGCTCTGCACCGATGTCAAAGGTACGACCTACCGCGTCAGCATGCATCAGACCACCGTCGGCGATTATCACTTCTGTGAACGCGGCTTCGTTGTCCGTGCATGGCAGGACGGTTCCTACACCGAATATTCCTTCAACAACCTCACCGATGCCGCAGATCTTGCGGAGGAAATTACTTCCGCGCTGAAATCCGAATTTCAGGCATTAAAGGCACTCGGCATCGCGCAGATGGAGTCTCCTCTCGTGCAGGAAGAAGCCATCACCAAAACGATGCAGAATGAAATCGAGATTGACCCGGAGACCGTCTCCGCAGAGGAGATTCTCTCCCACCTTCGGAAGCTCTGCAACGCCGGCGCTGCCCATGAAGGAATTCTGGAATTCCAGAGTACCGTCAGCTTCGCCCGTGTCAACAAGCTGTTCCTCTCCTCCAAAAAGGATCTGATGCAGTCCTACGCTTTCTCGGAGGGCTCCCTTTCCGCAATCGGCACAGAAAACGGAAAACAGAATATGTCGTACCGTTCCTGCTCCGGCCTGAAAGGCGTGGAAATCTTAAATGAGATGGATGCGATTGTTGAGGAAATCATCGCCGTTCTGTACGACAAGCTCCACTCCGATCCGGTCATCCCTGGCATGTACGATGTCATCACCGCACCGGATGTCACCGGCGTGATTGCACACGAAGCATTCGGCCACGGTGTCGAGATGGATATGTTTGTCAAAAACCGCGCACTCGCCAAAGAGTATATCGGCAAGCCTGTTGCCTCCCAGCTCTCCTCCATGCACGACGGAGCAGTCGGCGCACAGCAGGTCAGCAGTTATCTTTTTGATGATGAGGGAACGCCCGGCACCGACACCACGGTCATCGACCACGGTACACTCGTTACCGGCATCAGCGATCTCGTAAGCGCACTCCGCCTTGGCACCACGCCGACCGGAAACGGAAAACGCGAGAGCTTCGAGCGCAAAGTCTACTCCCGTATGACCAACACCTACTTCACCGCAGGCACAGATAAACTCGATGATATGATCGCTTCGATTGAGCACGGCTATCTTCTCGAAAGCGTTCAGTCCGGTATGGAAGACCCGAAACACTGGGGCATCCAGTGCATGGTCGGACTCGGCCGCGAGATCAAAGACGGTAAGCTGACCGGAAAAGTCGTATCTCCTGTCACCCTGACCGGCTACGTTCCGGATCTCTTAAAGAGCATCTCCATGGTTTCCGACAAAGAAGAGCTCTTCGGCTCCGGCATGTGCGGAAAAGGTCACAAAGAATGGGTCAAAGTCAGCGATGGCGGCCCGTATCTGAAATGTAAAGTGAGGTTAGGCTGATGAACGAATTATACGATGTATTAAAAACAAGCAAAGCCAGCGACTTTCTGATCCGCGAAGAGCAGACCGAATCCCGCGAGGCATTTTTCATCGGTCAGAAGCTCGACATGAGCCGCGCGAAAAAAGTAACTCATACGTTTCTGACCGTCTTTGTCGACAGTGAGGATGGAAAATTCCGCGGAAGCGCAGAAAAAGAGATCCACCAGGGCATTTCCCGCGAAGAAATGAAGCAGGAAATTGACCAGGCGCTGTTCGCCGCACAGTTTGTGCAGAACCCATGGTACCCTGTTGCAGAGCCATCGGATGCCCAGGCAAGCGCCGACATGGCTGATGCTTCCCGCGATCTTACCGCTGAACTCGTAAAACTGGTGCAGGCTATGCAGGAAATCAAGGCGGAAGAGGATTCCCGCGTAAACTCCTATGAGATTTTCGTCAACCAGAAGCAGACACACATCCGCAATTCCCGCGGTGTCGATGTCACCTTCTCCGGCTTTGACTGCGAGATCGAGGTTGTCACAAACTCCCGCAAGGATGATCATGAGATTGAGATCTACAAGGATCTCCGCTTCTCCGACAAATCTGCCGAGAAGATCATCGCCGAAGTGCGCGGAATGTTCCACACCGGCCGCCAGCGTCTGAATGCTGTTCCGACCCGCCAGAATGAGCATGCTGATGTTCTCCTGACCGGAAATGCCGTCGGCAGTTTCTTCCAGTATTTTGCCATGCATACCAACGCTTCTTATCAGTATATGGGCGTTGCAAAAGCAAAAATCGGCGAAGCCATCACCGGCGCAGATGCCGATCCGCTGAATATCCGCCTCGTGCCGACGCTCGACGGCTCTGCCAAAAACGCGCCGTACGACGAAACCGGTATGCCGGTAGCCGAGCGCGTTCTGTTTGAAAACGGCATCTGCCGCTCCTACTGGGGCAGCCTTCAGCATGCCCATTATATCGGCATGAAGAATACTACTTCCATGAATAACATGGTAGTTGAAGGCGGTTCGAAAACACTCGACGAGCTGCGCAGCATGCCGCATATAGAAATCACCGATTTCAGTGCGTTTGATATGGATGCCGTAAGCGGCACCTGCGGCGGTGAGATCCGGCTCGCGTATGAGAGCGACGGAACCACCTCCCATCCGACAACCAGCGGATCACTTTCCGCCCGTTATGACGATGTGCTGAAAAATCTGACTTTCTCGAAAGAGACACAGCAGATAAACAACCGCGTGGTACCGTGTGCGGTACTGCTGCGGGATGTGACGGTGGCGGGAGAATAATTTTTCATTCTGCAGCATACGAAAAAGGAGCATCTCCAGGTTTCAAGTTCGAAACCGGAGATGCTCCTTTTTAATTTTCTGTGTTTATGTTCAGTCTTTTCTTCGTCTTCTGGATTTCTTTTTGCTTCCAAAATCCGGAACAACGACCAGGGTGTTAAGACCCAGATAAGTTTCAACATCTTCTGCCGTTTTGATATTGTCATTCAGCACAGTCTGCAGTGTCAGAATTGCCAAAACAAGAACAAAACCAATTAAGAAACCTTTTTCTGTATTTCCTACGATATTCGGGCTGGCCGGTCTTTCTGCCGGTTCCGCCTCCTCTAATGTTGTAGGCGGAGCTGATTTTGTAATGTTCGCGATCTGTTCTTTGGTAGCTTCAGCAACATAGTTGGCAATTACACTTGCTTCCTCTGCATCCGTGCTCATTGCGCTGATCACCAGAATACGGTTCTCCTGATTCTGAACCGTCAACGCATCCTGAATCTCTTCTCTCGTATAAGTTTTTCCTGCGTTTGCTTTAATCTGCTCAATTGCCTGATCGATAACGGCATTACTCTTTGCAATGACAGAAAAGTCTCCCGCCAGTGCATCTCCAACCTGAAGGTCTGTCACTGACGTCTCACTTGTCGTATTTGAGAGGACATAGAGCATCGCTTTTGACTGATACTTTGGTGTGAGTAAAAAGCTGCTTACTGCAAATGCAGCTGCGGCTACTGCCAGTGCACCCAGCAGAATCAGCCACCATTTTTTAACATAGACAAAAAATAGTTCTTTCAGGTCTATGACATCATTTTCCTGGTTCTCTTTTCTTGTTTCCATCTCCAACCTCTCTCCTTAATAGTTTCCGTAGCCGTATTCTTTATATTTACCGTATTTTCCATAATATCCATTGGCTTTTACATCCACTTTGTTCAGGACAACACCAAGAATATTCTCATTGGATGAGCGGATCTGCTCTGCTGCTGTCTTCGCCAGTGATCTGGTAACACCATCGGATTTCAGTACCAGGACCGTACCGTCGCAGACTTTTGCGATAACTGCCGCATCAATTACGCTTCCGATCGGAGGGGTATCTACAATTACATAAGCAAATACATCTTTTACTGCTTTCAGCAGTTTCACAAAACGCTCATTTCCCAGAAGCTCTGTCGGGTTCGGCGGGAAAACGCCTGTAGGAATCATGTAAAAATTCGGTTTATTTGTAGCACAGATAACATCATTGATATTGCACTGACCTGACAGCACATGGCTGAGTCCTTTTACTTTTTCCTGAATTCCGAGACGGTTTAGTAAAACGGATTTTCTAAGGTCTGCATCGATAAGAAGCGCCTTCTTTCCTGTCTCTGCAAATGCATTTGCCAGCTCATACGACACCGTCGATTTTCCATCGTTCGGTGCACAGCTTGTAACAGCAATCACGCGATTTTCTATGCCTGTAAACTCGATGTTAGTACGCAGTGTTCTGTAAATTTCTCTTTCCTGGTTACTGATTTCTTCCACTGTGATCTCTAGTTTATTCACCGATTTTTTCTCCTTTTAGTATTTTTTTTGCATTTCCGCAGCAAAGCTGCTGCGCTTTTTCCGGTCCCGCCTTCTTTTTCAGATATGCGGCACAGGCAGACATCTGCGGCGGCCTCTTCGAAACATTGTGCGCATCCGTTCCAATCAGATGGACCAGATCGTTTTTGATGAGTTTCAGTAAATAATGTTTCGTTCGAAATCCTGCTTTTCCAATCACACTCTCCGCATTTACCTGGATATATGCGCCTAACTCTACCAGTTCTTCCACGCGGTCCATTTTTTTCAATGCTTCATATCGTTCAATATGCGCCAGCACCGGCAGATATCCTGCCGACCAGAGACTCTGCACCGCCTGCCGGATATAGGGATAATCCACATAAACTGGAAATTCTACCAGTACATACTGCGTTCCGTTCATCGTCAACGCTCTGCCTTCCCGCAGTCTCTGCACCATTCTGGAATCGTAATAAAGCTCCTCTCCCAGGTACAGTCTCATTTTGGGGCTTACTTTTTCTGCCACCATACAGGCTTTTCGATAACCCCTGTAACGTTTCTGTGTCGTATCCGGGTCCATCGTACTTTTATAATGCGGTGTCAAAATAATTGCCCGAATACCTTCCTCATAAGCCATCTGCAGCATCTGAAAGGTCATGTCCGGATCCTGCGAACCATCGTCCACTCCCGGCATGGAATGATTATGCACATCAATTAGCATGAACTTCTATTCCTTATTTGCAACTTGTCTCTTTGTTCCCATATGACATCTTCTTATAGAACACCATACAGATTTTAGTCTATCATCTCTGTTCTTATGTGTCAAGTTCTGCATCTACCTGTTTTTCTGCATTTTTGGGGGGGGCAGGCTGTTTTTTCCTTCCCTTTCACCCACTCGGACACGGCCATGTCTCCGTCCTCTTTTACGTAATAGACACCGTCGATCCATTGTCCACTCTGCATGATTCCTTCTTCGTCAAAATAGTACCATTTTCTGTTCATCCACTGCCAGCCTGTTTTTCTAAGACCGTCATCTCCGAACAGATACCAGTGCTGATCCAGATACTGCCATCCTTTCAATGCTTTTTCATTTTTAAAAAACAGAAAACCATCCTCGTCCTGATACCAGCCGTTGTACTAAAAAAGCCTCCAGGGCAGACTTTATCTGCCCCGGAGCTTCTTTTACAAGTTTCCGTTTAATCTTTTATTCTACAAGTTTTCCTTCCGAGAATACGCAGCGTTTTCCTGCAAGGTAATGCACACCTTCGTATCCGACACCAAAGATATCAAAGTAGTAGGTATCCTTTCCGGATTTATACTGCTGTGCGGTCAGGAGTGCTCCGCCGGATGCTGCATGGTAAATTCTTCCATACATGTTGAAGGTTACGTTGTCATACATCTTTCCGTCTTCGTCAAATCCATAGTATTTTCCGTTGATCATCACAACGTCATCCTTTACCACCTGTCCGTCTAATGCATAGTAGTAATAGCCGTCTACCTGGATCCACTGGTTGTTCGCCATGGCATGCTGAACTCCCTTGGAATCTATAACGTACAGATTTCCAAACTGATCTTTGACTGCTGCATTCTTCAACAGACGTCCATTCTCGAAGAAACAGGTGACTCCGTTAACCTTGTGGCTGCCTTCGTAGCCGATACCGTTGGCATCGAAATAGTAAACATCGCCATTTCCAGCCGTCCATGATCCGTTTCTCACCAGTTTTCCATCTGCCTGTGCATGGTACATTCCATGGTTGTCACCTTCTGTATCCAGATAGAAAGTACGGTTGGTGTACATCCGGCCGTCGCTGTCGAATCCATAATAAGCGTTTCCGATCTTACGGATTGTACTCTTTGCCGCAACGCCATTAACAGCATAATACCGGTATCCGTCTACCTGAGTCCAGCCGTTGCGGTTTGCTTTTTTCAGCACACCGTTTCCATCTGCAATCCCGAGAGCTCCATCTTCCATGGTCAGACTTTTATTGACAGCCATGATGCCTCTTTCAAAATAGTAATTCTTTCCGTTGACTGTCTTCCATCCTTCCAGTGCCTGTCCGTTGTCATCAAAATACAGCCAGCCATAGTCACTGCCGTAATAGATTTTCCAAACACGCATCTGTTTCCAGGTATTCGTCAGCATAGTTCCGTCTGCTGCGGCTCCGACAATACCATACTCCTCATCTTCCACAGCCACGCCGCTTACCATTCTTCCTTCTGAATCGAAGATATAATTCTTACCCTTGATCTCGAATCTGCCGGAAGTGATCAGTTTTCCTTCGTATACGTAGTACCATTCCTTATCTACCTGCGTCCAGCTGTTGTTGGCAAGCTGAACCACTTTTCCATTATCGGCGGCTGCATAATTGGTATCACCTACCTGGAACGAAGTACTCTGCAGCATCCATCCCCGGCGGAAATATCTCCGGATACCATTTACCGTGCGGAAGCCTTCCACTCCATTTCCTTTTTCATCAAACATGTAGGTTCCATTGGCCAGCTCGTAGGTCTTGTTCTTCTGTACCTTTCCGTCGGCATCCGCAATCACAGAAACATCATCTCCGTAGTAGCTGTCCCGGACGTGGTTGAGCAGACTGTTCGTTGTCATATGTCCCTCATAGTCAAAGTAATAGGTAATACTGCCGATCGTCTCCAGCTTGCTGCTTACCACCTCGCCATTCTTGACATAATACCAGTAGTTTCCAACTTTATTCCATTTTTCTTTCAGCTCATATGCCTTGCCGTCTCCATCAGCCGCATAGTTCTTTCCATTCGCTTTCAGGAACGTGCTTCTGTAAAGATTGCAGTCTGTGCCGAACAGATACTTCACGCCATTGATGGTCTGAACGCCCTGTCCCAGTGCTTTTCCGTCTTTTCCGACATAAAGCGTACCAAAGGACTCGTCCCATACCCACTTGTTTGTGTACAGTTCACCGCTCTCGGAAGCATATCCCCAGAACATACTTCCGTCTTCCATACTAAGCCCAAACATTCCGTCCGTGGCCATTCTTCCCAGATGATCAAATGCATAATACTTTCCGGAAATCTGTACGACCTCGTCTCTGGCAAGCTCATTATTCTTCACATAATACCAGTATCCCTCTGTATTCACCCAGCTGTTGTTTTTTGCAGTAATCAGAGTTCCGTCCGATTTTGCCACATAGAACGTATCGTACGTATTGATTCCTCTGCTGACCTGCATGATGCCATCGTCGAAATAATATTTCTTTCCGTTGATCGTCTGTACACCATTGACACTCTCGCCGTTTTTATTGAAATAATACCAGTTCTCTCCGTCCTCCATCCATGCATTTACAACCAGCGCACCAGTATCCTTCGCATAATAGGTATGCTTCTCATCATCCTGGCCCGTCCGCATAAAGAATCCATTTCTCTCCATTGCTCCGTCATACTGGAAAGCATAGTATGTATTTCCAATCTTTTCGATGCAGTCCTGAAGAATGGTGCCGTTCTTGACATAATACCATTTTCCGCCGACCACGGTCCAGTCGTTGTTCTTCAGCTCGGTCAGGCTTCCATCGCTTCTGCATACATAGTTTTTACCGTCTTTTTTGACTGCATAAGACTGGATCATCTTTCCGTCTTCGAAGTAATAGGTCTTTCTATTAATCGTCAGCAGTCCGTCAGCGCCTGCACCATCGCTGCCAAAATAGAACCATGCACCGTGCCATTTTGCCCAGGTATTCCGCTTTAAGGTTCCATCCTGGTTTGCCATATAATAAGCACTCGATTCATCACCGTTTTTATGTGTCGTCCACTGAACAAAAATCTGATCAGTTCTCATCACACCGTTAGAATCCAATCCATAATAGGCATTTCCAATCTTGTAAACGCCGTCCTTCAGAATCTTGTGATTCTGGATAAAATACCATGCTCCATGAATCCGCTTCCAGGTATTGTTTCCGGTCACTTCGGTCAGGATACCATTTTCATCGCTGCTGTAGACTTTATCTTCGATATTTTCCACATTGCTTACACTTAATTTTCCATCGTCGTCGAAATAATATTTCTTTCCGCCGATCGTCTGCAGTCCGGTATAGGCAGCACCGTCAGCACCCGCATAATACCATTCATCATACTTTTTCACCCAGCTGTTCAGATAAAGCGCTCCGCCCGCTTTGGCAAAGTAGGTGTGTCTCCGCCAATCACCGTTCTCGTCGTAACCGCTGATCTCGAACCATTCCTCATCGTACATCATTCCGTTTGCACTGAATCCATAATAGGAGCTTCCGATTTTTGCAATACAGTCGCTGAGCACCTGATTATCTTTTACATAATAATAATATCCATTGTAATATGTCCAGACATTGTTCTTCAGAACCTGGAGAGAACCATCTTCCCTGCACAGATACGATGTTCCATCCACTGTGACAGCTCTTTCCGTATACATCCGCCCATGACGGAAGTAATACTGTTTTCCGTTTACTGTCTGGATTCCCTCGTATCCTTTTCCGTCAGCTCCATAATAAGACCACTCGGAATCGACACCTCTGTGAATCTCATACCATTCTCCAGCATATAAAGAACCATCTGCTTTGGCAAGGTAATAGTAATCCGTGCCGCTTTCCTCATCCCAGATTGAGAAGTCTTCACCCGCATACATCTGACCAAGCCAGTTAAATCCATACCAGGCATTTCCGATTTTTGCAACGCAGTCCGTCAGGAACTTGTTGTCTTTAGCATAATAGTATTCACCGTCTACTTTGGTCCATACATTGTTCTTTGCCTCAATGAGATCACCGTTTCTGTCGGCCACGTACAGCTTGCCGTCTGCCTCCACTCTCTGGCTGCGGCATACTCTTCCGTACTGAAAATAATACTGCTTTCCATCCACACTCTGCAGACCTTCGTAACCTTTTCCATCGGCTCCGTAATAATATCTCTCGTTGTCTTCCTGATACCAGCCGGTCAGCAGCTCACCGCCTTTTTTCGCATGGTAATAGCTCTCTTCTCCGGATTCGTTGTCCCGGATATTGAAAGTCGTGTCATCCATCATTCTGCCGTCCCAGTCAAATCCATACCAGACATTTCCAATTTTTGCAACACAGTTGGTCAGGAAGCTATCATCTTTGAGGTAATAATAATAGTTTCCTGCCTTTGTCCAAGCATTTTTTTTGGCCTCTACCAGTACACCGGTTTCATCTGCGATGTAACGTTTTCCATTCCGTTCCTCATCGAAAACATTTACTTGGGGTCTGACCCCGGGTATTCTCGTAAACCTGTTATGAAAAAATAATATCATATAACCGAAAATAATTCTATGCTAGATTTTAAGCAAATCCATAGCAAGCTAAAAATTTTAATGAGGACAGACCCCAATGTGTGTATATCCTTCTTCTTTTACCGTAGTAACGCATTAGTTGGTTAAACTGCCGATTTTTCTCCTTTTGAAAGTAGATTCTTTTGTCATAAATATCAAAAAAGTATTTACAAATCCTTACGCATCAGTTATTATGTATATAATCTATTGAGAAGTTCGTGTAGGATTATGCAATTTTGTTTTTAATAAATACTCTGTTTCCTTTCCCAATGGCATTTTGTTGACTTTTTACGTCAAACAGAACGGATCAAAGGGTAAAATACCAAATTTTTTCGCAAAAAATCACTCAACGTAATTACAGATGAAATCGGATCCCTATCCCGAAAAAACATCGCACCTTATTTTCGAAAGGAGATAGCAATTTTATGTTTCATTTTCTAAAAGGAAAGAACAAAGAAAATGTTCTTTACGCACCTTGCAAAGGAAAAGTAGTTCCGCTTTCCGAAGTCCCGGATCCTACCTTTTCCGAAAAAATCCTGGGGGACGGATTTGCAGTGATTCCGTCTGAGGGAAAAATTTATGCACCGACAGACGGTGAAATAGCCATGGTATTTGATACTCTTCATGCCATCACGCTCACAAGCAGCTCCGGAGCCGAAATCCTGATCCACATCGGCCTGGATACGGTTACACTAAAGGGCGCACCGTTTACCGCACACGTTGCAGCCGGCGATCAGGTCAAAAAAGGAGATCTTCTGATGGATGTCGATCTGGACAAGATCACCGGAGCCGGATTGAACACAGTCACTCCGGTACTGATTTGCAATACCGATGATTACGAGAAAATCAGTTTGAAAAAAGAGGGCGAAGTTTTCTTAGACGAAGCCGTTCTCAGTATTTCCTGATCTTTTTTTGATCTTTCGTCAGATGAATCTTCATCCTCTTCTTTTATGAAATGAAATGTACGCTTGAAGTCTTTTCTGCACTTGCTTTTGTAAGTATATTGGGTGGATTCGGTAAATTCACGTATCTAATTGGAGGTATCCAGTTATATAAATTATCTTTTAAGGAGGGAGAAATATATGAAATTTCTTCAGAAACTAGGGAAAGCCCTCATGCTTCCTGTAGCAGTACTGCCGATCTGCGGTATCCTGATGGGTATCGGATACCGGCTGTGTCCGGCAACGATGCAGGGCGGCGAGATCTCGGGCGTAGTAAACCTGATCGGTCTGTTTCTCGTAAAAGCAGGAGCAGCTCTGATCGACAACATGGCAATCCTCTTTGCAATCGGCGTTGGTGTCGGTATGTCAGAAAAGAATGACGGTACCGGCGGAATCGCAGCTCTGGCATCCTGGCTGATGATCACAACACTTCTTTCTACCGGAGTTGTTACAACTATCATCCCGTCCATCGCTGAGAGCGCTACAAAGACGCTGGCCTTTGACAAGATCGAAAACCCGTTCATCGGTATCCTGGCCGGTATCATCGGATCTGCCTGCTATAACCGTTTCAAAGACACCAAGCTTCCGGACTGGTTATCCTTCTTCAGCGGCAAACGCTGTGTAGCAATTGTTTCCGGTGTTGTTTCTATCGTTGTATCTGCTGTTCTGTTACTGGTATGGCCATTACTGTTCGGTGCTCTGGTAGCAATCGGTAAATCTATTGTCAGCCTTGATGTTGTCGGTGCCGGTATCTATGCATTCCTGAACCGTCTGCTGATCCCGACCGGATTACATCACGCTCTGAACAATGTATTCTGGTTTGACACAATCGGTCTTGGTGACTTGAAGCACTTCTGGGCTGGTGAAACATCTGCTGATGTAACCTGGAGCCTTGGTATGTACATGTCCGGATTCTTCCCCTGTATGATGTTCGGTATTCCTGGTGCTGCACTTGCTATGGTAAGATGTGCAAAACCTGCAAAGAAAAAAGCTGCGATCGGTCTGGTAGCTTCTGCTGCAGTTTGTGCATTCATCTGTGGCGTTACAGAACCTTTTGAGTTCGGATTTATGTTCCTTGCTCCTGCTCTGTACGTAATCTATGCATTACTGTATGGTATCTTTACTATGATCACAGTTGCCCTTGGCTTCCGTGCAGGATTCAGCTTCTCCGCCGGTGCGATGGACCTCCTGTTCTCATCCTCACTGCCCGCAGCACAGAAAACATGGCTGATCATTCCGCTTGGAATCGCAGCATTCCTCGTATTCTACTTCGTATTCCTGTTTGCTATCAAAAAATGGGATCTGAAGACTCCTGGACGCGAAGATGACGATCTCGAAGCAGAGAAAAAAGTAGAACTGGCAAGTGATAACTATACCGCAATCGCAGCTAAAATTCTGGAAGGCTGCGGCGGAAAAGAAAACATCACAAGCATTGATAACTGCGTTACAAGACTGCGACTGGAAGTGAAAGATATCACTGCCGTAAACGACAAGGTAATCAAATCTGCCGGCGTGGCAGGCGTGATCAAACCTGGCAAAACCTCTGTACAGGTTATCGTTGGAACAAAAGTTCAGTTCGTAGCTGACGCTTTCTCCAAACTTTGTGAATAATATTTACCCAGGTAGTCCAAAAGGAGCATATCGCTGATGCGGTATGCTCCTTTTAATTGCGCAAAGTTTTCCTTATTCTCTGCCCTTTCGCAGAGCAGGAACCCGGCTGTTGTTTGTCAAATGGCTGCTATCAAAACCAAAGGTCGGATTACTGGTGGTTCCGAAAACGTGTGCATATATGTGGGGAATCGCCGTGTGACCTCAGCTCTTGTTCTAAGCACCGAGCAGCTTTTCGGGACAGGTACAGCACAGTACATCGTTTCGTAAATGTATTTTTTTAAAATCTTGTTATGAAAAGGAGTGCGAAAAAACGTAACTTTGTTTTTTCGCACTCCCATTTTCTCTCCCAAAAAACGCCGCAGCTCTCGTCTTACTTCGCGCTGTCTGCATCAATCACGGACTGGATCCCGATCGAATTCGTTGCAAACATCGGCAGAAGAATCACAAAAACAACAAGGATGATGTATTTCAGATACCGCAGCGTCTTTAACAGTAATGGGGTCTGACCCCAATGTGGTTATTTATAATCGTGTGTTTTCAGTGTTGTCGTAATCAGGTTGTGGACCGGCGTATCGTCTTCCACGACCAGTATCAATGTCTTATTCATTTAAATTCACCTCACTGAGCGGCAGCGTAAAACGAAAATGACAGCCGTGCGGAGCGCAGTCACGAAGCACCAGTTCCCCGCCATGCGCATTTACAATGGAACGGCACAGCGCCAGCCCAAGGCCAAGGCTTCTGCGGCTGTCACTCACCTTATTTTTTCCGGAATAGAACATTTCAAATACATGCTCCCTGCACTCCGCCGGAATGCCGGGTCCATTATCCTCCACCGCAATCCATACGTTTTTTTCTTCTTTTCCGGCTGTAATCCGGATCTTGGATCCTGCCTGTGTATATTTTACTGCATTGTTGATCAGGTTTACCAGTACCTGTACAATCAGCTTTGCATCCATGCGGGCGAGCAGTACATCTTCCCCGCAGTCCACCGTAATTTTATGTTCGTTTTTCCGCCGTTCTACATGGCGCAGCGCCTCACGGACTACATCCTCAACCACCTGATCGGATAACTGCAGTTTTACACTTCCATCTTCTATTTTCGTAAGCGCAAGCAGATTTTCCACCAGTTCAATCAGCCATCCGGCATCCTCATAAATATCCGAAAAAATCTGTTTCCGCATCCCTTCGTCCAGTGCGTCAAAGTTACTGATCAAAGAGTCTGCATTGCCGAGAATTGATGTCAGTGGTGTGCGCAGATCATGGGAAATCGTCCGCAGCAGATTCACCCGAAGCTGCTCATTTTTTGCCATGACTGCCGCCTCTTCTTTTTCTCTCGCACTTTGTTCCCGATCCAGTGCCATGGCGCACTCTCCCAGAATAGAAAGCAGGATACTGTTCTCAAACGCATCCAGTGGCTTTTGTCCGATGAAAATGCCGATCACACCATATCTGTTCTGTGCCGCATAGATGGAAAGGTACAGATACGGTTCTTCAGAAAAACGTTCTGTCATAGCTCCCGCCCGTTTCCGGTTTTTCAGAACCCACTGCAGGATTTCCTGTTCTTTCTCATTAAAAACTTTTTCTGATTTTATTCCTGTTTCGGCGTTATAAAGAGTTCCCTGCACAATGCCGTTTTTCTTTTTTTCTACCGGCGCCACAACCAGATTTCTTCCCAGAAGCTTTATCAGTTGCGTTGCCGTAATATCAAAAATTTCTGACGCATCCTCTGCCTTTTGCAGAAGCTGGCTGGTATTAAAAAGAATCTTGGTTCGAAAGGCATCTCGTGCAGAAAGCTTTGCATTTTCTTTCAATTTTGAAGCAAGCGTACTGGTCAGGATTGAAGTGCCAAGCATGATCGCAAAGGTCACCGGATAGCCGGAACCATACGCATGCAACGAAAGCCTTGGCTCTGTCATAAAATAATTAAACAGGACAACACTTGCCACAGAGCTGACCACACTACAGGTATAACCGCTGGTCAGAATAGATGTCAGCATGACGCCAAACAGATATACCGTAATAATATTGGCATCCGTAAAACCGAGCCGAAAAAAGATTTCTCCGATTCCGGTCGCAGCAGCCAGAATCAGAACCGTAAGCATCAGTTCTTTCCAGGAAGGCAGCTCCATCCACTCCGGAAATTTTTTTCGTTTCTGATATCTCCGGTACACGTCTGAGTCTGGAATGATGTGAATTTCCAGATCAGGCACAAGATCCGTCAGACGCTCGGTCCACACCCTTCGCTGATGATGGAAATAGCCCTGCTTCATCATGCTCTTTCCAATGACAATCCGCGTCACCTCGGAAATTCTTGCGTATTCTGCAATCTGCAGGGCAATATCCTCACTGTGTGTCGTTACAATTTCTGCCCCGCTCTGCTCTGCCAGACGAACATGCTTCTGCAGCCTTGCCAGATCCTCCGGTGTTTTTTCTGTTTTTTCTGCTGTCTGCACATACAATGCCGTAAAGCCGGCCTGAAACGCCTGTGCCATCTGCGCCGCAGTCCGAATAATTTTTTCATTGGATGGCGAAGAGGACAGACACACCAGGATATGCTCTTTTTTTTGTTTTTCTTTTTCCAACTGTCTCACCCCGCCTCCTATTGTAGATCATAAACGAAGAGAAAGCTATAGTCAGGAAATCTTTTTTTCTCCCGTTCCCTGTTCTTGTTTTCTGTTTTCCGTGAAATTTTGTCCCGTTTCCGGTTCCTCTCTTCTGTTTTCCGTGAAAAATGTCTCTATCTGATCTACGAGCACGCCTCCAGACAAAAAACCGACCAGGGTAACGAAGAGCAGTCCTACACTTAACACAGAAATCACCTCTCTTTCAGATTCGAAAACATTTCTGGATCGCTTTATATTCACCAAGAACCAATATGGTAGCATCGCCATTCAGAACTGTCTCCGGAGACACCGCAACATCTGTTTTTCCATATTTTCTTGTTGCCAGAATATTAATACCGTATTTTTTCCGGATATCCAGCTGACCGACATTTTTTCCAATCCAGTTCTCCGGGATTTCAACCTCAAAAATCGCATACTGACTGTCAATTTCAATATAGTCAAACACATGATCCGAGCTGTAACGAATCGCTGTCCATTTTGCCATCTGTTTTTCCGGATAAACAACCTGATCCGCTCCGTTCCGCAACAGGAATTTTTCCTGTACATCCCGTTCTGCCCGGGACACGACCCATTTTGCGCCCAGCTCCTTCAAAAGACACGCGGTTTCCAGCGAATCCTGAAAGCTGCTTCCGATCGTCACAATACAGACATCATAATTTCCCACACCAAGGGATCGCAGAAAGTCTGCATTGACACTGTCACCGATCTGTGCATTTGTCACATACGGCATCACGGCATCGATCCGTTCCTCATTTCGGTCTACCGCCATCACCTGATGTCCAAGCTGATTCAGATGCATGGCAATATGTCTCCCAAATCTTCCTACTCCAATCAGTAAAATATTTTTCATCTCATCTCTTCCTCTCTTCTTATCCTACATTTATTTTTTCCAGCGGCATTTTTGCATGTGCGCTCTTTCTCCCCGGCATCGCAGCATAAACAAGCGTCAGACCGCCAACCCTTCCAAGAAACATCAGTGCGATCAGAATTCCTTTCGAAAGAACACCGAGCTGCGGCGTAATTCCAAGCGTCAGGCCAACCGTTCCAACAGCAGATGCTGTCTCAAACAGACACTCAGAAATCGGCAGATTTTCTGCCACACTGATCACCATTCCTCCCATCAGCACCAGAAAAAGATACATCATCAGAATCGTAGATGCATTTTTTAATACCTCCTGGCCCACCCTGCGTCCAAACATCTGTGTGTCCTCTCTCTGACGGAACGTAGCAGACGCATTAGCTGTCAGCACGGCAAATGTGGTAATTTTCATTCCGCCAGCCGTTGATCCCGGTGCTCCGCCAATCATCATCAGAACAATCATAATCGCCTGGGAAGCACCTGTCATCCCGGAAAGATCTGCCGTATTAAATCCGGCCGTTCTTGTTGTCACGGACTGAAACAATGCGCAGAGCGTCCGCTCCTTGACCGGCATTCCAGCGAAATCCCGGAAGAAAAAGAAGGCCGCCGGAACAAAAATCAGAAACAGACTTGTAAGCAGGATCACCTTGCTTTGCATGCAGTACTGACGAAAATGGTATTTTTTTGTATAGATATCATCCCAGGTCAGAAATCCGATTCCACCTGTTACAATTAGCCCCATAATCGTAAGATTAACCAGTGGATTTCCCACATAAGAAGTCAGGGACGGATACAGATGATCCGTTTTTCCGAGAAGATCAAATCCTGCATTGCAGAATGCGGATACAGAATGAAACAACGCCATCCAGATTCCTTTTCCGCCGTAATCCCGAAAAAAAACAGGCAGAAGAAACAACGCCCCCAACAGTTCAATTCCAAAGGTTCCTTTGAGGATAAAACGCGTCAGGCGCACAATTCCGCCCACCTTCGGGGCAGAAATCGCATCCTGCATCGTGCTTCGCTGCATCAGGGAAATTTTTCTCCCGGAAAGCATCGCAATCGAAACAGCGATCGTAACCACACCAAGACCGCCGATCTGAATGAGCAGCAAAATCACGCTCTGTCCAAAGACGGACCAGTAGCTTCCTGTATCTCTGACTGCCAGTCCTGTCACACAGGCGGCTGATGTTGCAGTAAACAGTGTTTCTGTAAATGGCGTTACATTTCCTTCCCGCGAAGCCACAGGAAGCATCAAAAGCAGTGCTCCTGCCAGAATTACCCCCGCAAATCCAAGAATGATAATTTCAAACGACGACCATTGTTTCCTGTATCGCAGTTTTATACTCCACATTTCTCTTTTTACTCCTTCTTTTTGATTCCTCCTTATTTTAGAGACTTCCGTTTTAAAAACGTATAAATACCTTTTCCATGGCATTAAGATTGTATAAAGATTTTTCGAATTTCAAGCCCAAAAACAGAAATCGCCCAAAAGTTTCCCACAACAGTAATGGGGTCTGACCCCAATGTGGTTATTTATAAATATGGTTCGCCTTTTCTTCCAGCACTGCCTGGAAATATATCCGGAACCCTTCACAATCTCCTTCGACCCGAACTCATACGTCATCCCGCCACCTCCATTTCCCCACGAAAAAAGCACCAGCCAACCAGGTGACCGATGCTTTCGTAAATATAATCATCCCCGTCCAAAACAATCTTTCCAGTCAGGTTCCACACCCCGGACCACGGAGGACCATCATCCCCCGGAACACAGAAGGACAGCCTTCCATCTTCCAGAATAACAGGAGCCACCGCAATATTTTTCATCCGGTTATTAAACCGCTCCTTGAAATGGACTTATACCACAGAACAATTACTTCACACTTTAAAAGACATAAAATTTGCGGATATAGAAGAACTGGGTTTCATGCCGGTATATGAACGTCAGGAAATCACTGACGATCTCCATGAAACCTGCGGATTCAGAACGGACTATCCATTCATAACAAAACGGAAAATGAAACGTTCCTTTTTCCTTTGTCTGCTACCTCGTCTTGTAAATGTATTTGAAAAAAATCCTGTTATGAAAAGGGAGTGCGAAAAAAACGTAACTTTGCTTTTTCGCACTCCCTTCCTATAATGTCAAGCCCTAAATCACTTCCGCAATCCGCAAGCCCCACTTTGCGGTATCGCTTGCTTCCTTTGGCTGCCGCAGCTCTTGTCTTACTTCGCGCTGTCTGCATCTATCACAGACTGGATCTGTTTCATCAGCGTATCATAATTCTCCTGATTGTCGATTCCGCCAAGCATCGGTTCTCCCACAATATTTCCATTTCGATCGACTAAGATTGTGGTCGGAAATGCCATAATATCGGAAGCATACTTTCCTGCAGCGGAAGCAGAGTCAATGGAAAGATTGCGGTATTTCGCACCCTGGCTTTCAAGAACCGCTGCTGCTTCTTTGATCGCATCCTGATTTCCGTCGAAGGTTTCTGTGTTGATGCCTACAACCTCGCCTCCCATGGATTTGATTGCATCGTTTAATTCGTTCAGCTTGGATAACTCAGCAACACAAGGCTTGCAGCCGGTAAACCAGAAATTCACGACCGTTACCGCATTTTTGGAAAACAGACTTTCGTCAACTGTGTTGCCATCATAATCCTGACCCGAAAAATCCCGGAACGGAGATGCCTCTTCGGAATCGTTTTTCGCGTTGCTATCTTCCGATGCTGTATTGCCGTTTTCCATTTCCGCTATCTGTTCCTCGATTTTTCGTATCGTTTCAATATCATCCGTTAGTGTTTTCAACTCGTCCTCAGAAAAAGAGTCCTTGTTGGCTTCAACCGTGTCTGCCAGATAATCCCCATAATTTCCGCTCGGATCCGCCGTGCTTTTATTCATCATGCCAAACACCTTGTTCCATACATCCGCATGATCTGCAAAAATCTGGTTCTCCTGCTGATATAAATCGTCCAGCTTTGTGCCGGAAGCCCCTGCCGTTTCGGTTCCGGATTCCGCAACAGATCCCGTAACAGCTTCTGTGCCGGATTCCGTCTGGGTTGTCTGCGTTTTCTTTGTGTCTGCAGCCTCTTTTCCGTTGCATGCGGTAAGTAATAATGCTACGCTGAGTGTAAAAACAGGGATAAAAGTTCTTTTGGTTTTCATAAATTATGGCTCCTTTTAAGATAGTATAATGTAAAAAACAAGAATTCAATATCATCCTTCGATGCTTCGTGATCTGCTGCTGATCAATGGTTTCTGATCTCTGACTGTTGATCTCCGGTGTCCTTTTTCTGACACGTTTTTCCCATAAACTGGTAGTGGATCGCATCCTTCGGGCAGGCCTTGATGCAGGCTCCGCATCGGATGCATTCCGGATGATTTGGGGTCCGGCACACGTCGATATCCATTTTACATGCCCTGGAACACTGGTTGCATCCGACACATTTGCTGTTTTCAATCGTGATATGTAAAAAGCTTACCTTATTAAATAAGGAATAGATTGCCCCAAGAGGACAGATCCATTTGCAGAAGGGTCTGTAAAACAAGATGCTGAGCACGACAACCGTAATCAGAATACCGAATTTAAACGAAAACAGCTTGCCCAGTGCAGACCGGATTGCGGCATTTCCGATGGAAAGCGGGATCGCCCCCTCCAGAACGCCCTGCGGACAAATATATTTGCAGAAGAACGGATCTCCCATCCCGATCGAATTCGTTGCAAACATCGGCAGAAGAATCACAAAAACAACAAGGATGATATATTTCAGATACCGCAGCGGCTTCAGTCTGGCCGTGGAGAATTTCTTTCCGGGGATTTTGTGAAGCAAATCCTGAAACCATCCAAACGGACACAAAAAACCACAGATGAATCTTCCCAGTGTCACGCCGAGTAAAATCAGGAACCCGGTTATGTAGTAGGAAAACTTAAATTTGGATGATCCGACAACCGCCTGAAAGGCTCCGATGGGGCACGCTCCCGTCGCGGCAGGACAGGAATAACAGTTTAGTCCCGGTACACATACCGTTTTCGCCTTGCCCTGATATATTTTGCCCTGAAAAAAATTGGGGATATGAGGATTGGTAAGCAGTGTGGCCGCTGCCTGGATCCACCCGCGTATTCCGGCTATTTTCTTTGATCGTAACTTCTTTTTCTTATCCAATTCCGACACACTCCAGACATAATTTAATTGCTTTCCCAAGCACAGCAGCCGCTTCCCCTCTGACGGCGCCATAGCCCATCATCGCTATGCCTGTGATAACTAGAACAATTTGAGATATTTTTCTGCATTTCAAAATGTGGTTGCTCCTTTGATTTTATTGATTGACCAGCTGACTCTGATATTATACAATAGCTGTTGTAAAATCATTGTTAAGAAATGGGCAGGTGAAAAAAATTTTGAGATTATTAATCGTGGAAGATGAGAAACAAATGTGTGACACAGTTGCCAGAAGTCTGTACGCCGCCGGGTACGAGGTAGATACCTGCTATGATGGGGCGGAGGCTCTGGAATGCATCCTGGCAGAAAATTATGATCTGATTGTCCTGGATCTCAATCTGCCCGGCATGGACGGAATGGATCTTCTAAAAGAACTCCGGAAGGAAAACGAAGAAACGAAGGTGCTGATCTTATCTGCAAGAGGACAGATTGCAGACAAAGTAGAAGGACTCGATGCCGGGGCAAATGATTATATGGAAAAGCCGTTCCATCTGCAGGAGCTGGAAGCGCGGATCCGCAGTCTGACAAGAAGAAAATTTGTACAAAAGGATGTCTGTCTGGAAAGTGGCGGGATCAAATTCGATACCATCAAACGAGAGGCCTATGCCAACGGAACCCTGGTTCCCCTGACAAGAAAAGAAAACGGCATTTTGGAATATCTGCTTCTTCACCTTGGCAGACCGGTAAGCCAGGAAGAATTGATCGAGCATGTCTGGGATGCCTCCGTGGACAGCTTCAGCGGATCCATCCGCGTCCATATGTCTTCTCTTCGCCGAAAGCTCAGGGCGGTACTTGGATACGATCCGATTTTAAATAAAGTAGGCGAAGGATATCAAATACGAGAGGAGTCCGACCGATGAAAAAAATATCACTGCAGTGGAGACTTACCTGTATCATTACCCTGTATATTGCGGTCATCTGTGGATGTCTGACCCTGCTTGTCTATAAAAACGGGATTTATTATATCGATTCCCTGCAGGAGACCGTAGATGCCCGGGGCGATGATGCCGAAGATCAGGACGGGGACGGTGCCACAGACGGTTCCGATCAAATCTATATCAGCATTCCGGAGGACAAGTGGGATGAATTTGCCAGAGATTTCTCTGTTCAGGTGTACAACAATAAAGCAGACTACAAAAGAAACAGCCTGATCCTTTCCGCTTTATTGGCCCTTCTTGGCGGTGTCGCTACCTATTTTATCAGTGGCCATGCACTCAGACCCATTCGTGAGTTCTCCGAAAAAATCGAGGAGGTGCAGGCACAGAATCTGGCCGATTCGCGCATTGAAGAAAACAAAGTAAAAGAGCTGAACCAGCTTCGTATTTCGTATAACAAGATGCTGGAACGTCTCGCAGATGCTTTTGAAATCCAGAGACAGTTTACGGCAAATGCAGCACACGAGCTTCGAACCCCATTGTCTGTCATGCAGGTACAGCTCGATTTATACCATTCCACCCCGCATCCGGGCAATGACGCCGACACCTTACAAACACTGAAAATGGTGACGGAGCAAAACGGCCGACTCAGCAAAATGGTCAAGACACTGCTCGATATGAGTGAGCTTCAAACAGTAAGCAGGGATGAAACCATTGCCGTTGACGCCCTCGTCGATGAAGTACTGGTGGATCTGGAACCGCTTGCCCAGGAAAAGGAGATAAAACTGATCGGGAACTGTAAAGATACCACGATGGTCGGAAGTGACATTTTGATTTACCGGATGGTATACAATCTTGTTGAGAATGCAATCAAATACAACCATTTCGGCGGACAGGTTACCGTAACCGCATACCGGAAGGGAAAAAACATCTGCCTGTCCGTAGAAGATACCGGAAGCGGAATCCCGGCTGAATTAAAAGAACGCATATTTGAACCATTCTTCCGCGTAGATAAATCCAGAAGCCGCCAGCTTGGCGGAGTAGGCCTTGGGCTGGCCCTGGTTCGTGAAATCGTGCGCGTACATGACGGCAGAATAACCGTTCAGTCCAGCCCGTCCGGTGGAACGATCTTTGAGGTAGTCTTTACACAGTGACATCATCCCAAAAGCCAGTCGATGACATCATCTGTTCTGGTGTGACTCCATTTCTTCTTTTTTTCTCGGTATGGCATATTATACGCAGAACATCAAAGTATTTTCCCATTTCGGAAACTTTTATTTTATTCAGTCCAATATTTTCCAGTTTCAGAAACAAAACCGCATAAGCCACAGCTACACTTTGGATTACATCTGGGTGCTGTCTGTGGTTCATGCGGTATGAGGCACTGCCTTCATGCTTCCTTCCGTTTCTCAATCACTACCTTACATCTCTTTTTGTAAAAAGCGATGCCGTAAAGCGTCATATTGTGGCGGCCATCATTTTTCAGATACTCAGAATACCTTCGATCCTTGATTTGTTCCATTGCCCTTTCACATGCCTTGTCCAATCCTGCCGCTTCTTTTGAACATTTAAGTTCGAAGATAATACCTGTATCCGGGTCTTCCGGCTCAACAATAATATCCGCAAAGCCCTCTCCGGCTTCCACATTTGACCTGACCACCCAATCTGTATTTCCTGTTAACAGACCAAGTAAAAATGTGTGATAGGAATTTTCCTTTTCTTTCTCTGGTGCTCTCGTATCGAAAACGCTAATCGAATTGCTGAGTGTCCGGTTCAAATACTGTTCTATTGCCTCTGTATTTCCTTCTTCGACCGAATCCCAAAAAGCTGTTAGCTGTTCCGTATTGTCACGCAATTTCTCATCAAACCAGTCCTGTATCTGAAGCTTGAATACCTCTCGCACTTCTTTATTTGGAATGACCAGTTTAAATGCCCCCTCTTCCGTCCTTCCAACCTGTGTCAGGTATCCGGTTGTAAACAGAACGCTCCATATGTTATCTATGCTCTTATCGATTTCATCGTATGTCAAATCAAGTCGAACAGTCCTTTCAATTGGTTCACCTGCAATCAGGCGTTCAATTTCATCCTGCGTCGTTCTGTTTGCTATGGAAACAAACCGTTTCACTAAAGCATTTCCACTGCTGTTTATCCAATAACATTTCGGTCCGGCTTCCGGTTTATCACATAAATCATCTACCCGATTGATTACATCCCAGGGGCAGTAAATATCAGCATCTCCGAAATGATATCCATCATACCATTCCTTCATTTCTGCCAGATACGCTTCCAGATGGTAATCTTTCAGCATTTTTTCGACTTCATCTTCTGTAAAGCCAAACTGTTCATCAAAACGCGCATCCGTTATAGAAAAAATCCTAAAATTATTCAGACCTGTAAAAATGCTTTCTTTCGAGACACGCAGACAGCCGGTCAAAACCGCAAACTGCAAAAATTCGTTTGTTTTCAGAGCCTCTCCAAACAGGGAACGGATCATTGATACCATTTCTCTATAGTAACCATTTTGATACGCCTTATCCAGAGGAACATCATATTCATCAATAAGGATAATTACCTTCTGTCCATAGTGTCGGTACAACAGCTCCGACAATGTCTGGAGTGCCGATTCCAGCGTATCTTCGTCCATTGCGTATTTTCCGTCCTGCATTCGGACAAGTGCGCCATATCTTTGTTTTTCATTATCCGTTAGCTTGTCGCTGTTTTTCAAAAAATCAAATCGATCCGCTTCAAGTGCAACAAGTTTTAGTAATTTGTTTTTTGCTTTTTCAAAGGTCAGTCCGTCCACGCCTTTAAGCGTAAGAGACACAACCGGAAATCTCCCCATATATTCATCACAAAGGTCTCTCCTTTGCGAAATGTGAAGTCCATCAAACAATGTCTGATCTGTTCCAACCGTAAAAAAGTTTCGGAGCATACTCATATTTAAGGTCTTACCAAAACGGCGGGGCCTTGTAAAAAGATTCACCTTTCCCCAGCTGTCAAGAAGCTGTTCAATCAGTCTTGTCTTATCAATATAGTAAAAACCCTGCCGGCGAATTTCCTTAAAATCTTCGATACCAACCGGAAGTTTTAACGTCGCTGCCATTCTTCCACGCCCTTTCCGAAGCTATACTAACAGGCAAAGGATATTGCATCCCAGTGTATTTTGATTTTATCATCTGACAGACCAAATAGCAAGTCCCAGAGCCCGTATGGATAGAGTAAACTTACTGTCAGTTGGAGAGTCGTAGACGATTCCCTGCTATGAGTATGTTTGTGGGGTAACATAATTATACAATAAAAGGTGTCCTTTTTGATTGTTTATTCAAAAAAACAGTAACTTTTTTTCAATAAGGGAATTCCACGTTCTGCCGGATGTGTTCCTGGCAAAACGGGGATCTTATTTTCTAAAAGCGAAATCTCTGTTGTTGCGTAGGTAGTTGTTCAGTCTTTTTTCGGTTATTTTCCAACTGGTAATTACCGGATTTTTATAATCTTTGTTATCATCAGAAGTTATGATTTTAAGTACCAGACTAGACAGTGGTCTCATTTTCTGAGATAATAGCCTTGACAAATGATAATGCTCTAAAAAGTTCAGTCTAAAAAGTTTAGGCTAAAATTATTATTCATGTTTTCTTTATGGGGTCAGACCCCAATGTGCCCCCTAGCAAGCTAAAAATTTTAATGAGGACAGACCACAATGCTTGTGCTTGCGGAAAATTAAGCGCTTACGTTTTTTTTAGTATAGCAAAAAATCTAGAGCTGGCACTCTAGATTTTTCTGGCTTACTTGAAAATATAATTGCTTTTCTTAGCTATTCATATACTAACACGTTTTTCTTTTAAAATCAACTTGAAAATATGAATCTCTACTTTCCTATCCCTGTTTGACTTTTCTCGGTGGGAACTCCATCTTAATGTGAACTTCCTGAAAAATTAACTCTCGATGGCTTCTAGGTTTAATCCTGGGAGTCATCGATGTTGAGGAAATCTATGATTTCCTCGAATCTTTATGAGATCAGCCCCCAATGTACAGGTTTTCCCAAAAATCTTTACAATCTCAACGTGTGTATTTCAAACTTCTATACGCATCCAGCGCCATTCATTTTTCAACAACTGTTCATTCATATGCGCAATAGGGAGCTTCCGCTCCTTATGTTTTGTTTATAAATTCTTTAGAAATGTTTATTTTTTCTTTATGGGTTCAGACCCCATTAATCCCACAAATCTCATATATTATATAGATCATATCATAAATGATAGGGTTTTTAAAGTCTCCTAAAAAATTTTATATTTTCTTTATAGGGTCCGAATGTGGTCTGATATGAGCCTATTCATTCCGTCCAAGCTGCGCAGCCACTTTTCCACTTCCTTTTCCTTGGTCTTTTCTGCTTTCCCGGCAACTGTGTTTTCCCCTACTGGGTTCGTTCTTATATTTTCTGACGCTTCTTCTGTTTTTTATTGCCTCGATCATTTTTCTTTTTCTTCACTTCTTTCGGCATATCGATCAGTCCGAAGCGATAGAACATCCCATAGATGTAAGTCACACCCCGGATGTCACTCAGAGCCTTTGGTCGTTCAACTACTTCTCCTACCTTTTTAATATTCCCCAGTGCCAGCAGCACAGAACTCCACGCCAGGCTTTTACTCTTCTCTCGGCGGTCGATCCACAATTCCTTTGTATATTCGCCGCTTCTGCCTTTTCGTATTTCATAGGTAAAGGGTGAGCCGGAATAGGTTTTAAATTGCACACCACAATAAAGCAAGACCGTCTCCCACAGGTGCTCCTCTGTCGGCTCTGATCTCAGTTTTCTTACCGTTCTGTATCTCCGCTGCCGCTCTGCTCCAACACTGATTTTCTCTTTATCTGCTGTACTCGGGAAGTACACGCCTTTCTGATATGGCAGGTATGAGGTGACGGAGGCTTTGGAGAGTTGAAGAGTATTTGCGGTTGAGAGGATGGCTTCTTTATAACTCTGTGTTTCTCGATACTTCTCAAAGGTATCCTGTACCTTCTCCGCCACTTCCGATTCATACACACCGGCCGTGATAAGCAGCTTTCTTACTTTGATGGGGTTTAGAGCCAGAGCATCTGCGATGGATTTGAGGGAGCAATCTTCCTCATAAAGCGCCACAGCAGCATCCATCTGTTCTTTCAGATTCTCCCCGGCATCATGCTCAGGCTTCAACTTCTTTCGACCGCCTCCAGACTTTCTGGCTTTATATGCTCTTTTCTCTCCCATAACTCACAGCTCCAGCTCATTGAAATCTTCTTTTTCTGCCTTACGAAATATCATTTTGTCCACCTTTTTACTCATGCAGCTCCAGCGGCAGTCCGTCCGGGTCATGGAAGAAGGTCATCTTCTTGCCCGTATAATCGTCAACACGAATCGGTTCACATTCAATTCCTACTTCTGCCAGTTCTTTCACCGTCTGCTCCACGCTCTCCACACAGAAGGCAAGGTGCCGTAAGCCACAGGCCTCCGGGCGGTTCACACGCTTCGGCGGGTTTTCCTCAGCGAAAACCTCCAGCTCCGTGTGTTCATTGACACGAAGATCCAGCTTCCAGTCCTTGCGCTCTGGGCGGTAGTTTTCTCTGATGACAGAGAATCCCAACTTGTTCACATAGAAATCCTTTGCGGCTTCATAGTCGGATACGATGATTGCAATATGATGTATTTTAGATAAGTTCATTTTTTGTCACACTCCATTTCTTCTATCTCATTTTATTTCCGTTACAAACTATATATCAGCTCTCAAAATATACCGTGTGCGCCTCAGCTCCTGGGAGAGCCTGTGTTCCACACACGGCATTTATTTTTTCTACCACAAAACAATACTCTTCTATAGACGCTTTCTTGCCTTCCTGATTCCGTAGTACATCAACCCGCCAATCACTCCACCAACTGTATTATAGAAGATGTCTGACAGCTGAAACGTACCCAGGCGAAGCAGTAATTGCAGCGTCTCAATACTTAGCGAAAAGATAAATGCTGTCTTTCCGCTATCCCACAGTATCTTCCTCCAGCTGTTTCCTGTCTTTTCTTCGAATGTCCACATGAGCACACCGGTGAACGGCACCATCATAATGACGTTCTCGATGCCCTCTGTTGTCAGCACCTGCTCGCCATTCACTGTCTTCCAGATGCCCCATCCGTCCAAAACATTGGACAGCGGATTCAACCACAAATTTCGGTTCAACAGCGTTCGGAACAGGATCATCGACGTCACGAATGTCAATAGAAACAATTTCCGAAAGGACACGCTTCCTTTGAACTTCTCGTACCATGTCACCAGCGCACTCTTCCAGCCTTTGCCCGCTTCGCCCGGTTCATACGCATACAGGTAAAAAACATGGCCAGAAAGGAAAGCAGAAGCGAAAATCCAAATGGTTCATACAAAGCAGTTAAAATATTTGTGATGATTTTTCCGAGCAACTCCATGGTTCCCTGCATCATGGTTTACAGATCACAGAAGAGATCTGCCTTGTACACGCCGTTTTCCAGCATCTTTTTGAAGCTTTCTTTTACTGCTGCGACATCCTCATGGTAGGTCATGCCGTACCATGTATCGTTGGTTTTCAGAACCTTCACCGACATCTTTCCCTGCTCCAGCTGCTCACCAATAAAGATCGGGATCAGAAACTCTGCCTTCAGAGGATTGCCCGGCACCTCTTTCTCAAAGAATTCTTGAAAACCGTCTTCCAATGTGGTAAGGAAATCAGGAGTCAGACCCCACATATTCATGGATACCAGCGAATTCACATCGACAGCCACACCATCTGCCTCCGCTCCGTTTGCGGTCTTTACAATGTTCTTGGTTTCCACAACCTCGGTCAGATTGTTCTGCTCATCCATTTTGCAGATACCACGGGTTACGCCGCCGTTATCGGACAGCGTGTTTTTCAGCACAAAGCCAGCCATACAGGACTTGCCGCCATTTACTAGATACTCATGGACGACACGGAAACCTTCCTTGCCATAGTAGTCATCGGCATTGATCACGATGAACGGTGTGCTGAGAATATTCTTTGCCGCAAGCACGGCCTGACCGGTTCCCCACGGCTTTGTACGGCCCTCCGGCAAAGCGCCCGGGATGTCGTTACTATCCTGGAACGCGTAGTCTACCGTTACCTGATGATCGGCGCAGATCGCAGCGATGCGATCACCGATCACCTCTTTGAACTCCTTCTCGATATCCTTACGGATAATAAAAACTACATGGTTGAAACCAGCCTCGATCGCATCATGGATTGAGTAGTCCATGATGATATGATTCGAAGCATCTACCGGCTCCAACTGCTTGATTCCTGTTCCGAAACGGCTGCCAATTCCGGCGGCCATGATAAGTAATGTTGTATTCATAATTTTCCTCCTCGTTCTTTCTACCACTTACCGAAAGCATATTTTTTCTCTCAAATACTGCTCCGAAAATCCGTTTCGAAGCTCTGCGCATCGCTTTTTCCTCACGTAATCCTATTTCGACGACACTCCAGACCTCAGATAATTCTTATTTTACAAGAGACGCTTACCAGCGAATAAACTTACACCGATTACAGATATTGTAACACTGAGCAAATCGCTGAGCGTCATACATATCTCTATCATTATGCACATATATTGTCCATTTAGCATTTAAAAACCTTGGAATCAATATCTGCGAATAATATGGCTCATCAATCCCAGAAAAAGAATGTCCCATAATAATTATTTCGTTAATTCCAAATATTCCATTTACAAATGCCAGCAAATTCCCCATATTACTCACAATATCTTTATAAACATCGTTCATAAAGCTAACCAAATACCTAACACCTGGTTCAACCGCAACATCGTAAAATTCATCTTGTCTAAATCGTTTTTCGAGATCATTTTGTGCTATTATCGGATTGTTTTCAGGTGTCCCAAATTGAATACTATATGAAAAATCTACTGATCCATGAATATGGAAAATATGATCCGCCGGAATACTATATAAATTTTCCAGTGTCTTCGTATAATTAAATGTTACAAAATAACTATCAGAACCAAAAACATGACGTTTGAATTTACTATCTGTAAACTCCTGATCTTCATTCCTAATCCATTCATAAAAACAATCTCTCGTAAAATTCTTTAAAAATGCATAGCGATTATTTACTTCAAATCTAATAGCTTCCCAACAGGGTGTTTTCTCACTGTTTAAATCGGGATAGTAATTATCTGTTATTTCAGAAAAAGCGGAAGCATAATCTATACAAAGCGCATTTTCCAAATCACTCCATCTACTATTCACGTCCACTTCTGCACCCCTGGTATATTCCATCGCATCAAACTCATCCACAAGTTTAGGATACTTTTCACACAAATACTTTCTATAATCCCAGTATGATGTTTTTCTTCCATGATTGAGATCAAATCCGTTTCCAACGATATAAAGTTTCATCTCATAGTACTTCACTTTCGTGTTCTTTTTAGTTCCATTCTTGCAGCTATTTTCTCTGGCACATCAGCATCCATCTGCTCTTTCAGGTACTTCTTTCGACCACCGCCGGGGTTTGTTTATACGCTCTCTTCTCTTCCATAGATCACAGCACCAGTTCATACAATTTGAACGTCATCTCCCCGACCACATCATAATAAAGTGTCCTGGTCTGGATATATTGAAAGCCCAGTTTCTGATACAGCTTTTCGGCCGTTGTGTTGTTCTCGATCACATCAAGTCGCAATGCCTTCTTGTCAGCTTTTCTTTCCTGTTCAATTACATTCTCTACTAATCTCCGCGCCAGTCCTTTTCCGCGATAATCCGGATGAACTGCCAAAACATGAAGAACAATTACCTCATCCGAATCAATTTGCCACGGCGCATCTGAATAGCCATCGACCTTTTCATCGTTTGCTATGACACACGCTGCGATTTCAGCACCATCTGCCAGCACATACACCTCTCCCCTGACAATGCTGATCTGTATCGTTTCGTCAGACGGATGGATGCCTTTCTTCCAATGCGGAAATGATGGGTCATCCTGCTCCTGATCAATCAAATTCCAGTACAGGGATCTGATTTTGTAAAAATCTTCTTTTTCTGCCTTACGGAATATCATTTTTTTACCTCTTTACTCATGCAGCTCCAACGGCGAGGGTGTAAAATAAAATGATGGATAACATCTGATCGTAAATCTCTATCTGTGAAATGATCATATCTACATCTATCGTAAAATCCATTTCATTCGCTTCTGTTGCTTCGCCATATTACCTAATCACGCTGTCCATTCTGCGCAGAATTGCCTTCTTGTTCAAATCCATTAGAATATAAATCCGTACATTATCCTCTTGATCTTCTGGATCTCTGTGTCGCTGATACTCTAAAAGCGCCTTATCAATCAGCCATGGTTCATTAATGTAAAGCGGCGTTTTGTCTTTGGGTATCGGATATGGATCTAGTCTGTGATGTTCTACGTTATCATACCTCTTTTGTACTTATCTATTCCACATTCTCAAGCATCTCTGCTTAGGTCGTGGAAATGTCAAGAAAATCTTTTAATATTATCTTTGTATCAGAATTATAATGATCTTCTTCTGGCTTGACCGCCTTCGGACCAGCCCCCGATGTACTATAAGCTGCAATGTGCTTAACAATAAAATTTTATCTCATCCGTCACAAATGTCTCTTTCCATTTTGCACAAATAAGGAAAAACTGTGCTGATATAAATTCCATCAATTCGTTCAGCTCTTTCTTAGAAATTTTACTTCCATTACTTGCCAAAATGCATCCGCCTGACTTTGTAAGCCATATTTTAGTCGCATTGGGAGTAGGCTTACCTTTTGAAATATGAACATGAATTGGTTCTCCATTTTCATTGGACCAAAAATATACCATATATCCACATACCACGAATAATTTAGGCAATCTGAATCCCCCCATTCTCTGCATACCGATATAGCAAATGAGCATTACTATGCAGGAGTTCTTCAAACATTGCTATTTCTTCATCCGAATATCCCTGACGTTCTGTCCATTTGTAATCAGGCAATTCACATCTTGCCGAATCAAATCCATCTTCTGTTGGTCGTTCAAAGTTTACAATCACTTTTTTCATTCCATCTTTTTCAACGATTTGTGAATGAACAATCTCCGTTTCATCTGCCAGTGTCATATATGGATACATCATACAACGTCACCCCGTTTCTTATTTTTAACCTCATTATAGCATCATTCCATATAGTTGTCATGCGATTAAAAACTAAATTCTTTCACATCTCTTCGCTGATAAACCTTACTTTCCGCCCATATTGTCTGCTGTATTCCGCCGTTATCAATGCTCCGCTTCCCTTTCCTGCGGCAACAACTACCAGTTCATCCGACCATGCGCTTATTAAACGATTTCTCCTTGGAAATGCATACTTAGTTGGCCGTACTCCCGGCGAATATTCAGAAATAATAAGGCCTTCATTTTCTATGCATTCTTTTAACTTTTGATGCTCATTCGGATAGCAAATATCAAGACCATTTGCTAATACTGCAACTGTATATCCTCCCGCTTTTAAGCAAGCTGTATGCGCATAAGAATCCACCCCCTTTGCCATTCCACTAATCACCGCGGTCTTTTTTTCTACATACGCTGCTGCCAGGTCTGCAACAACTTTTTTCGTCTCCTGTGTGCATCGTCTTGCGCCTACAATTCCAACTGCTTTATCTATTCTCTTTATTGTCCCTCTATAATATAGAATGATTGGTGCATCCTTACAGTTTTTGGCTCTCTCAGGATATAACGGATCTTCTATTGGAAGCAACGAGATTTTACATTTTTCGCACTGCTTAACGATTCTTTTTGCTTCTTCTAATTCTCTATGTTCTAAAATACTTTTTCTCTGCCTTGTAGTCAGCCCTTCTATTTTTCTCAGTTCTTCTTCTGAACTATGATATACATTTTCCGGACTTTTCAAAACACTTATAAGTTTTCCGGCAGATACAGCACCTATATAAGGCAGTATTGAAAGCCAGATCCAATATTCCATTTTAATTCACCACCAACATTTTACTATTGCTTCGATCCAGGTCTCTGTAATTCAAAATTCTTTTCACATCATCCAACCGAATTTTCTCTGCATCGGCCAGATCTGCACTGGTTCTTGCCAGACGAAGTAATTTATGGATTACTCTTGCACTGTAACCGTATTTTTCACTGGTTTCTTTCAAAAGCTGTCGAGACTCCTCATCCAAGACACAGTATTTTTGCAGCAATGTAGTGGACATTTGTGCATTACAATTTATTCCTGGCTCATTTTGATATCTTACCTGCTGGATTTTTCTTGCCTTTTTTACTTTTTCCCGTATTTCTTTTGATGTCATCGTATGATTTTCCTGTTCCAGTTCAAAATAATTAACCGGTTTCACTTCTTTTTGAATATCAATTCGATCCATAATAGGACCGGAAATTTTCCCTCTGTATTTTATAATTTCATAATCCGTGCATCGGCATTTTGCTCCCGGAAAGTAACCACATGGACATGGATTCATTGCCGTTATGAACATAAAATTTGATGGAAATGTATGCGTTCCGTTCACTCTGGAAATACATACCCGCTTGTCTTCGATTGGCTGCCGCAGTGCATCCAGCGTACGCCTAGAAAATTCGGCAAGTTCATCCAAGAAAAGAACACCATTGTGTGCAAGAGACACTTCTCCCGGCAATGCATTCGTACCTCCACCGATCAGCGCATTCAGTGATGCATTATGATGCGGCGCACGAAACGGTCTATGTCTGATCAGGCCATGCCCACTCGGGAGCATTCCAGATATGCTATATATTTTAGTAACTTCCAGACATTCCTCTTCTGTCATTTCTGGAAGAATAGTCGGAATTCTCTGTGCAATCATAGTTTTTCCACACCCGGGTTCTCCGATCATAAGCATATTGTGACCTCCCGCCGCTGCTAATATCACTGCGTCAATTAATTCTTTCTGTCCTTTCACATCTGCAAAGTCGAATACTCTGGATTTATTTTCCTGCGTTGTCTTATCCAGAATACAATTTACCTCAACAGGTTTTCCCTCCAAGAAACGCACTACATCACCCAGGTTCTGCAGACCGATAATCGTTACTCCCTGAACGAGTTTTGCTTCTTTCAGATTTTCTACCGGAATGATAACCTTTTTTATTCCCTTCCGCTGTGCTGCAATAATCATTGGCAAAATCCCATGGCATGCCCGCAGTCTTCCATCCAGCGAAAGCTCTCCTATAAATCCATATTCCGAAATATTTTTCGCCGCCATATCCTCATTCTGTTGCAAAACACCAATCGCCATAGCCAGATCAAAATGAGAACCGCTTTTCTTCTTGTCGCTCGGTGCCAGACTAATGATTACACGTTTTTTCGGAAAAACATACCCCGTTTCATCAATTGCTGCCTGCACACGCTCCGATGCCTCTTTTACCGCCTGATCTCCCAGACCAATGATCGAAATCATCGGCTGGCCTTCCAGTGTTTTTGTTTCTATATCCACTGGATAGCCATCAATTCCATCGATTGCAAAGCTCTTTACCACGGAAGCCATAAATCATTTTCCCCCATTCTTGTTCTGATTTCGTTTTCTTCTACAACATATTTCTGTGCTGCATTTTCCACAAATTCCCGATACGCATATACCCCTTTTGTTCCAAAATAGGAAAGTGTTTTTTGGCTTTCCGTTATCTTATCCTCCTGCAGATTTATAATCGTCCGATAGGAACTCCATTTGTAATCTTCTGGATGTGCAGCCATTTTTGCCTTAACCGGGTTCAAATGAATGTAGCGGCTTGTCTGCAAGAAATATGCATCTGTTTCCACCAGACATGATTTATATCTGTCTTCGAAAACATGTCCTTTATAAAAATATCTGTGGTTATAATACATTGCATATTTTCCGGCAAGGCTCTTCATAAACTTTCCAATCTCAATTGTCTGCGTTTCTGTAAGCAGATGAAAATGATTTGTCATCAGGCAGTATGCATGTATCATGCACTTTTTCTGCTCAGATTCTTTCCTTAATATCTCAAGAAATACCTGATAATCAAATTCGTCCTGAAAAATTTCCTGTCTCCGTATTCCTCTTTCCATCAGATGATAGGTTGCTCCTGGGAACCATGTTCGTAATTTTCTTGCTATCTTTTTGTCTCCTTTTATTCTTCACACTATCATTTATGATACTTGTTTTAAAAGGGAAACAAAACTGCCTCCCTTTTCTACGCTTCTGTTCCATCGCACAATTTTATTTCAATGTGCATTCCTAATGCTGAGGCATATTTCTGCAGCACTACCAGTGTCGGAACCCTTTTTCCGCTCTCCAACCGCGCCAGGTTCGGTGCAAGAATTCCCGTCATATCCGCTAAGTCCTGCTGTGTCAGACCCTGCCTGCGTCTCTCCTCTACAAGATCCTCTATCACTTTGGACGACTTCTCCAAAGTGATCTTTTGGATCGCTTCCGCATATGCTTCCAAGCGCTTCGCACGAGCTTCTTTTTCTCTTTGGTAATCCGTCTTATTCATTTCAATATCGTAATCCATATATTTTTCCTCTCGCATATATTATATGGATTGTATCACAAATGATAGGATTTTTAAAGTCTCCTGAAAAATTTTATTTTCTTTATAGGGTCTGACCCCAATGCTAGCATTTTTATCACATCTCAGCCGATCATAAGATCGTTGCCTACTGCCCACCACGGAGAGGTGTGTGATTATTCGAGCAGCATTGGGAGCTACCGCTCCCCTTGTTTAGTTTATAAATTCTTTAGAAATGTTTATTCTTTCTCTATGGGGTCAGACCCCAATGTTCCCATGTTCCCATGATGATTTTTCCGAGCAACTCCATGGTTCCCTGCATCACGGTTTACAGATCACAGAAGAGATCTGCCTTGTACAGGCTATCTTCCAGCATTTTCCGGAAACTTTTCCTTACCGCTGCGACATCCTCATGGTAGGTCATACCGTACCAGGTATCGTTGGTTTTCAGAACCTTCACCGACATCTTTTCCTGCTCCAACTGCTCACCGATGAAGATCGGGATCAGAAACTCTGCCTTCAGAGGATTGCCCGGTACCTCTTTCTCAAAGAATTCTTGAAAGCCGTCTTCCAATGTGGTAAGGAAATCCGGAGTCAGCCCCCACATATTCATGGATACCAGCGAATTCACATCGACAGCCACGCCATCTGCCTCCGCTCCAGTTGCGGTCTTTACAATATTCTTGGTTTCCACAACCTCTGTCAGGTTGTTCTGGTCATCCATTTTGCAGATACCACGGGTTAAAGAAAATCGTAAGGGGGTCTGACCCCAATGTGTACATTACAGATGGAGTTGATCCTCTACAATAGCACACAGCCCGTCAATGGATTTCCGCATATCCGTTCTGCCTGTTACGATATAGATTTCATCGGCGGCTGTGATATCCCCTAACATTCCAGCTCCTTCACAATTCGAAGCGTTTGAGCCAGAAGCTGAGGATCTGTTCCATTTGGTATTGTTAGATGAAAGCTGCCTACAGACAGCTTCATTGACTCTGCTACAGAAAAGTTATTCCTTTCCGTAGCTGCCGGAATTACATTTAATGGCTGTTCATAAGGAATCGGGTCAGTATCATGAAACTCCACTCTGACAACTTCCTGGCTTTCTGGTGCGCGATAGGTGCGTCCAGTTGACGCCGGCAAATCCACACAACCTTTCTGACGCAGTCTTTTTACCCAGTTGTAAAAAGTTCCTGGCTTGATATCATGTTCCACACACCATTGATGATCTGTCAATCCACTTTGACGGCATTCCATGATGAGACGGTATTGTTCTTCGACAGGTATTCTTTTGCTTCTCATGAGCACACCTCCATAACTTGAATAGAGTAAAATGCTCGCATCTATCATTTCTAGCAAGAAAAGATGAAGTAAAATGCTTGCATTCTCTATTGATTATTATGGGATATTTTTTAGAGCAACACAATCCGTCGAATTATTTTGCACTTACCAACTTTTTAGACGAGTTCAACTTTGTTTGATCTAATTATGGCACAAATAGAAACTGATATAAAGGTACTCAGGTTTCACCGTTTACATAAAAACAGGAAAGCAAACCGCTCCATATCCTTTTGGTGCATACCCATCGCCCTTCTTGTGAATAATTCCTTATTACGAAACATTATAAAAAGTGAAACCAGTAAAATCAATATAAAGTTTCTTTATTACGAAACATTATGAAAATGTGAGGACCTTATGATGCAGAAAATCAGGCCAGATATGGATATCGGCAAAAATATACAATCCATCCGTTATGCGAACAAACCGACCCAGGATCAGGTCATTGCAAAATTGAACCTGATGGGAATTTCTATGTCTAAAAGTACCTATGCCAAGCTGGAAACCAACCGTATGAACATCAAGATATCGGAACTTGTTGCCCTTGCTAAAATCTTCCACACCGATATCAATGCGTTCTTTTCCGGACTTCTCTAATTCTTAAAATCAATTTTTTTATCATCATTTAGTAAATGAATAATATATTTTCCACGCAATTCAATAAGAAACTTTATTCGTTTATCCATTTCTAAAATACTTTCTTTATTCTCAAACAACTTATTGAATGATATCAACGTATCGGTTTTTTCAATTTTTTCCCTATCTAACTCATGAATTAGTTCTTCCCAATTCCTTCCCTCAATATATAGTTTATATACTTTATCAAATATCCTAGTAAAATATATTTGTTGACAAGTATAGGTCATATATTCTCTAAAAGACATTAGCTTATCTATTTCCGTGGGAAACTCTTTCCAATTATCTTGTAAAAATTTTAAAAACCAAGGCCATAGTTCATTTAAATCTTTATGAATATGCTGTAAATTAAGGCCATAATTTTTTGAAACTATTGTCTTAGGTACTGGAGCCATATTGCCAATTGTATGATATATTTTTTCAAATCCCAGTTTACCATAAGCATAAAGCTGTGCTTGCTCATGAGGTTGACAACTTTTAGGGTTATGCATAATATCAAACAAAAAGTCTTTTTTTATATTTTTATCTTCAATACTAATTGCTCTTCCGCCTTCCACCATTTCTATATTTGTGAATTTAATTATTTTTCCAAATAATCTAATAAATATTAGTTGTGAAAGAACTGACTGTTCACAATCTACCATTGAATATTCTGAATCAAAACTATACTTCCAAGCGTTTTCGCTTTTCAAATATTCAGAGCATCCTTTTTCCCATGCTATCATTTCCTTTTTGCTTCTAGCATATTTTTTATGCTTGCAGTAACACATATATTATTATCTCCATTCGCTTTTAATTCATATTAAAATATTATTTTCCTGAAGATTTCTTCTGCAATAATTGTTGAACAGAATATTCTTCTGATAATATTGAAGGTAGATTCTGTTTCCAATTTTGATTTTCAAAATCCGCTAAATTCATAGTAAAATTTCCCATTTTAACAGCTGTATCTTCAATACTACACACACCTCTAATATTTTCATCCATCAAAACGTCCTTTATTAAAGGTGAGAAAAAGTAATTTGATGCTTTGTATCTAATCAGCAAATAAAATATTTCCCTTAGTTTTTCTTCTTCGCTTAATTTTTGGAATTGCTTAGCATATTTTTTCATTAGTCGATCACCTGTTTTATAAAAAACAGTAATTACTGATTTCTTTTTCAATGGGAAAATACATATCAACAAATCTTCCAGTGTTTTATGATTTAATACATTCACATTTTGCAACTTCGTAAAATCAACATTATGCGATATAGGTATTGAAACCTGTGCAGCAATGGGCACCGTATAATCTAAAATATTATGATAAATAATTTTATAATTTCCATATCCGTTCTCAAAACTTCTTTTAGCAAAATCTAAATTTTCTTGAAAATCTCTTATATCAACTTCAACGGTTGGTTCCTCTGTATTCCCAATACTATCAAAAAAAGAAACTATTATCTGATCATCTGTTAACTCTGAATGATTTAAAGTATTTTTGAAACTTCTCAATCTTGAATTAAAAAGTTCATTCAAGTATATTTTTAGCGCCAAAGAATCCACTATCTCTTCCGGTTTCATAGTTAATAGTGCTTTTTCACTTTCATAAATATTAAACTTTTCTTGATCACATTTTGAACATATTGAATAAAATACACCTGCTTTATTCGTTCCGACATATTCTTTATCAGAAAAAGGGGTCCTTAAACCTATATATTCCGCTTTCAAAACATTATAATTTTTTTTATAAAGTCCCTTTATATTTTCAAGACAAAAAAATGGCACTGTATGTGATTTATGAAAAGATTTAGATTGATTCTTTAATTCCTTTCCACATAAGGCACAGCTTATTTGATCTCGCTGATTATTAAATCTTTGATTGATCTTTGATTTAACAATGCTTATTTCTTTATTATTTGGTATTCTAACTTCGTTCATTTTTCCCTTGTATGATAATTAGGAAGTTAATTATCACACGTTTCCTTTCTTTTAATATCGTGGTTCAATACATTCAGATACTGTGGACTTTTGATTTTGCCCTGTAGCTTTGACTACTCTAAGGAGTGTATTGCCGCTACCTTTATCTGAATTGTTTATAGCTGGATGTTGCCGGAGTAATCCGAGTACTTATTTCCATCAAGTCTACGATGATAATCGCTGGTGGATATCACGGTATCAAACTTTAGGAAGGGAGGTACAACCTCATGATTTACGTAGGCATTGACATTGCTAAACTCAATCACTTTGCCTCAGCCATATCTTCTGATGGTGAAGAACTAATCAAGCCGTTCAAATTTACAAATGACAATGATGGCTTCCAACTGCTGATTTCCAAGCTAGATCCTCTAGACAAGAACAGCCTCGCCATTGGTCTTGAATCGACGGCACACTACGGCGACAACCTTGTTCGATATCTTGTTGCTAAGAATTACAAAGTGTGTGTGTTGAACCCCATCAAGACTTCTACTATGCGTAAAAACAACATTCGCAAAACGAAGACTGACAAAGTCGACACATACATCATTTGCAAAACTCTCATGATGCAGGAATCTCTCAGATTTGTGACCTTCTATGATCTTGATCTGATGGACTTAAAAGCCCTTGGACGATTCCGTCAGAAAACCATTAAGCAGCAAACCCGCCTACTCTATGGGGTCAGACCCCAATGTTCCCTGTGTAGCCATTACATCTACCGAAATAAATTCACCTGCTTGTACAACATCTGATTTTTCATGGAAACGCAAATAACGTCCAGATACTTGGCATTCGACGCAAAGCGGACCATCCATGTTCTTTCTTTTCTCGGAGTAAGTGATTGGGAATTTTGTAACTTTTTTGTTCATGGGAAATCTTTATAGGGTCTGACCCCAATGCTAGCACAACACAGCAATGGCAGGATCAGGAGGCACTTCGACGCTTCCAGCTGATTTCACCGCTTCTCCAAACCGGGATGAATGATGCACAGTTCTTTATGGGGTCAGACCCCAATGTGGCTCAGTACATTCAATGTTGGATCCGGCATCATGTAGATACCTTTTTTATACGGTAAGTATGCATTCACAGAAGCCTTTTTCAATCCGGTGTCATCCATAATCTGCTTAAGACTGTATCCTTGAGCACACATAGCCTGAATTTTTCGACTCATCTCTGTGCTGTAATACCCGGCAGTAATTAGGATTTTTCGAATTTTCAGAGGAGTCATTTGCATAGCATCTGCCACTTCTCTTAATGTCAGAACATCTACTGAGCGTTCTTTCCGATCATCCAGTTATAGCTTTTCTTCTGACTTCTCCGGTTGTTGTTGACTCCTTAAATTAACTCTATCATGATCTTCTTGCATGTCTCAATTTTCATAGGTAAACGGTAGAATACGAGTACCTTTTTATTCACTTCAAATTATGCCATAATCATACTCAACAAAATAACATAGTCAAAAAAGTTTAGTACTTAA
>ERZ791914.8-NODE-8-length-211326-cov-9.891788_pt1 | contig 211326 bp, 173 predicted proteins | sample MGYA00510140_ERZ791914 | MGnify/ENA primary metagenome ERZ791914 (study PRJEB30046, sample SAMN00792079) | human gut metagenome | study: EMG produced TPA metagenomics assembly of the A metagenome-wide association study of gut microbiota in type 2... | reverse complement strand
GGATGAGAACCATGCAGGGGTGAGATTCCCATGAGCTTTAGCGAAAGCTGTTCGGCTGACTTGCTCACAGTAAAATGCACTGAACCTCTACAAAACTTTAATTTCCTGTGTTATACTCAAAGTGTTAGAGAGGTGTATTTTACTGTTACCATCATAGAAAGGAGCCTTAATCTTATGTTAGATGGTAAAGAGAATACACACGGTATTACAACGTCTGAAAAAAAGACATATACGATAGATGAAATAGCAGCTCTTTTAAACATCAGTATGAAGTCGGCATATGCTTTAGTCAAAAGCGGTCAATTTCACTATATCAGAGCTGGCAGGATGATTAGAGTATCTAAAATATCTTTCGATAAATGGTTACACGAATAATCATTTAAGGAGAGATAATATGGCTTCAATCAAACAAAGAAAATCAAAATTTTCAGTTATTTACTGGTATATGGATGATACAGGCGAAAGAAAGCAGAAATGGGACACCCTAGAAACAAAAAAAGAAGCAAAGGCACGAAAAGCGTTTATTGAATTTTATCAACAAACCTATGGATATGTTCTCGTCCCTTTAGAAGAACAATTCGCCCATCAGCGTGAGGAAGCAGAACAAGCAATAGATACCCCAGATGATGAAATCACTTTAAAGGAATTTCTTGTTACTTTTGTCAATCTATATGGCGTATCGAAGTGGTCTGCCAACACTTACAGCAGTAAATTGAGTTCAATTAACAACTATATCAACCCTATTATTGGAGATTGGAAGTTAAATGAAATCACCACGAAAAAACTTTCTCAATATTACAATGACCTGTTAAGTGTTCCAGAAGTTCCTCGTGCTAACCGCAAAGCGACTGGTCGCTGTGTGCAGCCTGCCAACATTAAGAAAATCCATGATATTATCCGCTGTGCCTTAAATCAGGCTATCCGTTGGGAATATCTGGACAGCAAAATGCGGAATCCGGCTTCCTTAGCCACCTTACCCAAAGTACCAAAGGTAAAACGTAAGGTCTGGAATGTACAGACATTTAAGGAAGCAATCAAACTTGTGGATGATGATTTACTCCTGCTTTGTATGCACTTGGCGTTTGCCTGCTCATTAAGAGTAGGTGAAATTACAGGACTTACTTGGGATGATGTGATTGTTGATGAAGAAGCTATTGCAAATAATAATGCAAGAGTTATCGTCAATAAGGAGTTGGCAAGAATTTCTCAATCAGCTATGCAAAAGCTGAAAGAAAAAGATATTATTAAAATTTTCCCAACCCAGAAGCCCCACTGTACTACAAGGCTGGTGTTAAAAACACCCAAAACAGAAACAAGTAATCGTACCGTATGGCTGCCGACAACGCTTGCTCAATTACTGGTTCAATACAAAAAAGACCAGCAGGAATTGAAAGAGTTTTTAGGAAGTGCCTATAACGATTATAACCTTGTTATTGCTCTTGAAAATGGGAATCCCGTAGAAAGCCGCATTGTTCGGGACAGATTCACAACGCTGTGTGAGGAACACAATTTTGAAGTTGTTGTTTTTCACAGCTTACGCCATTTAAGCACAAAATATAAACTCAAAATGACACATGGCGATATTAAGTCTGTTCAGGGAGATACAGGTCACGCCGAAGCAGAAATGGTAACAGATGTTTACTCTGAAATCGTGGATGAAGACAGACGGCTTAATGCAAAAAAGCTGGATGAAGAATTTTATGACACCCTTGATACAGAGGAACCTGAACACAATCTCCATTCAGAAGCACAGGAGCCTATCAGTGACAATGACAAACTTCTGCTTGAATTGCTAAAATCCATGACACCGGAAATGAAAGAAAAGCTCTTAAAAGAAACCCTTTCTAACTGTTAGCAAAGGGCTTTGTTCCAAACAGAAAAAACCTGCTAACCAAAAAGTGTTAGCAAATATCGTAAAAATCCATGAAATCATCATCTACCTTAAATGAGTGTTAGCAAGCTATCTTGCAAAATAAATGGCTTTTAGAAATTCTCACGGACATAAGCCGCTATACATTGCTTCCCTGTCCGTGATAACAAAAAAAGCTGTAAACCCTTGAAAACAAAGGCTTACAGCGTTGTTTACTGGCGTCCATGACAGGAATCGAACCTGCGGCGTTTCGCTTAGGAGGCGAACCCTCTATCCTGCTGAGGTACATGGACGTATATAAAATTTTTAGTGTTGGGCGATTGCTCCAACAAGCCCTTAGGAGGCGAGTGCTCTATCCAGCTGAGCTATGACGACACATGCCGCAAACCCTTGATTTTACTGGGTTTCTGGGATTTTTCCCTTCGGCCATATATAAGATTATCAACTCTTTTTCGAGTTGTCAATCTACAGATTTTTTTGATTTGGTAACATTAGAACGTTCCCCAATTTGGGGAATGCTTTGTTGTCACCATTAGCATTTTTCAGAATAGATTCGAACTGAAAGTTGTTTTTCATTTTTTCCCTTTGGGGAATGCCTCGGCTTTCTCTTAGGAGGGGGACGCTCTATCCTGCTGAGCTACAGAAACAAGAATTATAAATGTTTCAGCCGGGTCAGCAACAAAAATATTATACTATATTTTTGCTGCTTTTTCAAGACGAAACACATACTTGCGATTCCGCAGTTTACTTCAGGAATTTTCCATTGTGAGTACCTGATAAATTCTCTTATAGGCTTTTTCATAGGTCCAGCAGCCTTCGACATTGTTGTAGTATTCATTATTTTTTTCGACAACATATTCTAAATCGTTTTCTGTCATGAGTCTGTATTTCATCGTACACCTCCAATGTTAAAAACAGTAATCTGCCAAAATCCAGAGGTCATTATATCATATTCCGATGGGAAAGGAGAAGAGAGTCTTACAGCAATGAATTAAAATAAAAAAAGAATCTCGGCAAAGCAGTCGAAAGGCTGTGACGCAAAGCTACAAGGCCTGTAAAATGGCAGCCAGCTGCGTAAATATGGAACATTTCTTATAAAATAAATAGGGAGAAATGACTCAAATGCACGGTAGGAGAATCTATGGTGCTTTTTTATTGCCTGCGAAAAGAAAATACGAGAGGAGGAGTTTGCATTTTCCCGCCATCCGGCGATCACCGCATTTACGAGCATGAACGTGGAGACACCGACCATCATGGCGTATCTGTTTGACCACCCGCTGTATCTGGTGGCACTGATTGCAGGTGTGCTGCTGTTCTGCTTGCGGAGGATAATGCACTGAATGCAGAGGTTGCGACGGAGCTGCTTGGAAGCTTCGGCCTTGTCGTGGACTGGGCGGAGAATGGTTCCAAGGCCGTGGATCAGTTTGAAGCGTCGGATCCGGGAAGCTATTTTGCGATCTTCATGGATATGCAGATGCCGGTGATGGATGGCATCGAGGCGACGAAAAAAATTCGAAACAGTGTGCGTGAGGACAATGATGTTCCGATTTTTGCGATGACAGCAAATACTTTTGCAACGGACCGCAAGCGGTGCGCGGACGCGGGCATATTCCGAAACCGGTGAATTTAAAAGAGATTCAGACGACGCTGGACGAGAAAGTGCGGACGGCATGTGCCGGATAACGGGACGGATTAATAACAGAAAAATTTGGAGAAGGGGCTCTACTGCTTTGGATTGCAGTGGAGCCTTTTTATGGTGTATCATAGGAAGTAAAAGAAAACAGGGGAGAATCACGGAATGGAAATTGCAGAAAATATCACATGGACCGAGGAACTGGAAAGGCTGGATGTGCTTCTTTCGCAGGGGCAGTTCGAGCTGCTGCTTCCGGGTGAGCGGTACGGGGGAGGAGAAAAGGAGATCTGGCTTGTCTATCTGATGAACGATGCGGCAGAGAGCTTTCTCGTTTTTCATGACGCGGAGCTGACGGGAACGTATCAGAAGGAATACGAGGGAGAAATAGATGCCGCACTGGAAAAAGACGGGGAGCAGTACGTTCTGATCGTGCGGCAGAAAGAGACGGTGTGCACGCTGTTTTTCAGCCGCCTTTCACTGGAAGTGCATCTGTTTGATTACGGAAAAACGGGTCATTTCTGGGTGGACGGATACGAGTATCTGCGGCAGATTGAGTTCCGTATTGCGATCCTGCGGGACAAGCTGGAATACCTCGGCGAGGCGTTCTGCACCGAGGAAGAAATGCGTCTGGCATCGCTGGCCAATTTCCCGCCGCTCAATTTCTGCTGCTACCCGGCCGTGCCGGATCAGTATCTCGTACCGTCATGCCCGTGGTGGGAAGCGACGGAAGAGGCAATTACGGAGATGAAAAAACTGGCATCGGAGGCAGGCGATAAAGTGCTGCTGCGGTATCTTGCACTTTATGAAAAATGGCAGGGAAAACTCCTCGCAAAACAGATCGCAAAACTGCTGCATACGAGCCGCCACGCGAAAGTCGTGGATTTACTGGAAAAAAAACTGGCCCGCGAAGCACAGAATTACCCGAAACGACGCTTCACCGGCGAAGAAGGAACCCAGATCCGAAAAATCCAGGAGCAGGCAATGAAACGGAAAAAGATACTGGAAGCCGAAGGAAAACGCGCATCATTGCTGCGCGAGGAGCCATTCTTTTATGCACGGGATTCGGTGGAATATAAGGTCCATCTGATGATCTGGGGAACGAGAGGGAAAGAGCGGGTTGTGGAGGTTGAGACGTTTAAAATTTCCAGAATGCAACGGCAATGATCAGCTCCTTTACGGATGAGCCGGAAGTGATTCAGTTTTAATGCCAGTAGACAAGAAGTCTCCCGCTTCTAAAGTGGTGGGATGAATTGTTAAAAGAAACATAACGGCAGTGGCGGGCGGAGAGAAATCGGTATCCTCCACAGACATGAGGCAAGTCACAGTCGAACTATTTTCGACATGTCAGACTCCATGAAAATACCGACTGTGAATTGAAACAAGGGATAAGGTAAAATAGAAAGCGCTTATTTGAGGCGGGAATGAAATCTCAAATAAGCGCTTTTTCTATACGCTGCCGCCAAGTCAGGCTGCGGGCAGTTTATAATATTTCGATGTATGCTGGCGGTAGAGCAGCAGCAATCCGCGGATGCAGAGCTCGATAGCCATGGCGATCCACATGCCGCGCAGGCCGAGCGGGGTGATGAGAAGCACCGCGAGACCGAGGCGGATGACCCAGATGCTGCCAAGGTTCAGAAGGCTTGGCACAAACGTATCGCCTGTTCCGCGGAGGGCTCCGGCGGCAACGATGGAAGCGCCGAAAAACGGCTCGGCGAGCAGTTCGATGCGGAGTACCTCGGCGGCAAACGAGCGGACCTGCGGGTCAGGAGTCAGAATGCTAAAGACGAACGGACAGAAGATCATCATCAGACCTCCAGTGATGGCCATCAGGACTGCGCCCATGGCAATGCAGATATTTCCGTAGCGTTTCGCCAGCTTGTAATTTCCGGCGCCGTAGCTTCTGCCGACGAGCGTTGTCGCGGCGGAACCGATGCCGTAGCCTGGCATGTAGCAGAGGCCTTCGGCGGTGACGGCGAACGAATTGGCCGCAATCGCAATGGAGCCGAGCGGGGCAATCAGCATGGTGGCAGCAACCATGGCGCTGTTCATCGCGATTTCCTGTACGGCAACCGGCACACCGATTTTGAATGCAGTTTTCAGAATTTTCGCATCGAAAACCGTTTTTTCCTTCCGGCGGAGACGCAGCCGCGGATTGCGGACACAACAGAACCAGGCACCTGTGAGGCTGATGACGGCGCAGGCCAGCATCGTTCCCATACCGGCACCCATGACACCGAAAACCGGAATCAAAAGAGCATTGAAAATGACATCGAGCACGCACATGACGGCATTTAAAATACTGGGTGTCACCATATCACCGCTGCACTGCAGGAAGGACGACATCAGCGAGTTGAGCTGGGAAAACGGAAGCATGATGGCAAACATCATAAAATAGAGCGTGGCATTCCGCCGGATCTTCTGCGCACCGCCGAGCCACCCCGGCAGCGGATGACTGATCAGAAGCCCGATCAGGCACAAAACAGCCGACACAACAAGCGCGGACGCGATGCCATGCCGCACAACATCCCTTGCCTTCTTGTCATGATTTCCCCCGATCTGATGCGCTACCTGAACAGAAAAACCGGCTGAAACCGCATAAATCGTACCGCTGAGGAGCCACGTCGTCGACGAAACCAGTCCGATCGCCGCCGAAGCATTCGCCCCAAGCGCGCCGACCATCGCGGAATCAATGTATTGCATCGCAATCGTAGTAATCTGTGTAAGAATCGCAGGCAGACTTAATCGCCCGACCTGCTGAATCTGCGGTTTCAGTTCAGTCCAGTTTATTCTATTCATCATTTTCTCCAGAACATGTATTTTATCGTATGGTTTTTCTTAAGAATGTAAAGATAAATGCGTATTTTACGCTAACATGTTTTGAAGAAAGTGTCAATCAAAAACGAGGTTTAATTTGACTTTTTTCTATGCGTATTAGGCATAGGGGCGGAGAGGATTCGAATTTAATTTTCCGGCGGAAGGTTGTTCTTCACAGCGGGGTTCGCCTGGGTCGTGTTGGTTGCAGTCGGCAGGGAATCTGTCGGGGCGACCGGGCTCATGAGGACGCGGCCGGTTCCGCGGTAGACGTTGACGAGGCCTTCACCGCTGACGGCGGATCCGACGAGGGTTCCGGTGGAGCGCTCTACGGTGAAATCAAGGTTGGAGGACCAGCAGACGGCGAGGTTTCCATCGATTTTCAGTTCGTCGTTTTCGAGTTCGACTTCGATCAGCTCGTCCTCAGGTACGTTGCTTTCGAGGGCAACGGCGCCTCTGCCGACGAGGCTCAGATTGAAGAAGCCTTCGCCGCCGAGGACAGCGGAGGAAATGCTCTTGCGGGCGGTCAGTTTGGTTTTGACTCTGCCGTCGCAGGCGAGGAACATGCCGTCCTCAATCGTCATTCCGGAGGAGCCCCATTTCTCGACATCCACAAGAATGATGTATTTGTAGGTCGGTTCCAGCACGAGATATCCGTCGCCGACGTACTCCGGTTTTACGGCAGATTCCTTTGTCATGGCGCCTTTGATGGCCTTTCCGAACAGGTCGCCGATCCCTTTGATTCCGGCGGTCGCCTGTACATGGCCGCCCATCCACTGCATCGCACCGGACTGGATAATCGCGGAGTGCTCCTTGTCCAGTTCAATGACAACCTGGCGGCGGCGCACATTCATTTTGCTCATGTAATACTCCTCCATGGCAGTCATCGGCGAGACGCTGGAATCCTGGAGATATTCCATGACGTGGAAATTTTCGATGGACTTGGTGAATTTCCGGTTTTCGTTTTCGAGATTTAAAATTTTCATAGGCACGTTCCTTTCTTTCATTAAGAAGAAAAATAGTGATCCGTCTTGTTTCTTTTATTATACAGGAAAGAAAGCAAAGAGCACAGAAAAATTTAGAAAAAAAGGAAATCTGGAAATCATGTTGTCCATTTTTCAGCGGAGTGATAAGATAAAGTTCAGAAAACGCAAGCAGTACGGTCAGAGGAGGAATTTATTATGAGTACAATTACTGTCAGAGATGCAAAAATAGAGGATGCCGCACGCATTCTGGAGATTTATGCTTATTATGTAGAATACACCGTCATTTCTTTCGAGTGGGACGTGCCGTCTCTGGAAGAATTTGAGAACCGCATGCGTGATATCATGAAAAAATATCCATACCTCGTCATCGAGCAGGATGGAAAAATCGAAGGTTATGCATACGCACATGCCTTTGTCGGCCGCGCCGCATACGACTGGTCGAGCGAGCTGACCATTTATCTCGATCACAATGCAAGAAAAGGAGGCCTTGGCCGGAGACTGTATGAGGAGCTGGCGGACCGCCTGAAAAAAATGGGCATTCTGAACCTCTACGCCTGCATCGGCTATCCGCAGGTCGAGGATGAATATCTGACGAAAAACAGCGCCGAGTTCCATGCGCATCTCGGATTCGAACTCGTGGGAACCTTCCACAACTGCGGCTACAAATTCGACCGCTGGTACGATATGGTCTGGATGGAAAAAATCATCGGCGAGCCGCACGCGGGACAGCCGGCAGTAAAATCATATAGTGAGATAAAAGAATGAGCACAATAACAACGTATACAAGAAAACATTTTGACCCTGTGCATCCCGCTCCGGAACTGCTCTGTGTGGAGGATTTTGCGCATGCGCTGCCGATGATCTGCCGCGGAAACGGCCATGTGACGACGTTCTGGTCAGTGGGAGAGCACTGCATCTGCTGTGCGAAAGAGGCGGCCGCGCGCGGCTATTCCCGGCGGCTGGTGCTGGCGTGCCTTCTGCATGACGCGAGCGAGTGTTACATGTCGGACGTGCCGCGGCCATTAAAACAGGAAATGCCGCGGTACCGCGAGATCGAGGACCATCTGCTTTCGGTGATTTATGAGAAATATCTTGGCAGTGATCTGACGGCGGAGGAGCAGCGGATGATGAAACAGATCGACAATGATCTGCTGTGGTACGATCTGACAAATCTGCTGGAGGAGCCGCAGGAGGGGGATGCACCGAAGCTTCACATCATGCTGGACTACGCGGTGCGGCCGTTTGATGCAGTGGAGAAAGAATATCTGGAATTATTCGAACAGTATCAGTATCGGGAGACGGGCGATGAGAGAGGATAAAAACGAGAACCGCTGGGACAAGCTGCTGCAGATCCACACAATGGGGAGGGATGACAGCCGGTCGGATCTGTACCGGTATCCGTATGAGCCGACCCCATACTGCGTGCTGGAGCGGATGGCAAACACAGGGATGATCCGAAAGGGAAATACGCTGCTCGATTACGGATGCGGAAAGGGGCGCGTGGATTTCTTTTTATCGGCGCAGACCCGGTGCCGGTCCATCGGTGTGGAGTATGATGACCGGATTTATGCGAAGGCGGTGGAAAACAAAAAGGCGGCGGCCTCCGGTGCGCGGACGGAATTTGTGCTGGAAAGCGCCGAAAATTTTCCCGTCCCTGCGGAAGTGGACCGGGTGTATTTTTTTAACCCGTTTTCACTTGAAATCTTAAGAAAAGCAATGGCAAGGCTGCTGGAATCGTACTACGAAAATCCGCGGGAAATCCAGCTGTTTTTCTATTACCCGTCGGATGCTTATATCTCGTATCTGATGACGGTGCCGGAACTGGAATTTCTCGACGAGATCGACTGTATGGATCTGTTTCCGGGCGGGGACAGCCGGGAGCGGGTTGTGATTTTTACGATAGCAGAGTAAGGGGGATTTTTTTATGAAATATCAGGTAGTGCGGATCGACGAAGACGTCGATTTCGGCTGTGAGGAGCGCGGTGCCGATGAGCCGGTTATGGCAGTTGTTGTGCTGCAGGATGAAAACGGGAACGAATCGCGCATCCGCCAGGAGGATCAGATGCTGTATGACCGGAACATCGAGGAGGGCGACACCGTCATTCTGAATGAAAACGGCGAACTGCGAAAAGCGCTCTCCGGTGATTGGACGCAGAATTGTAATTCGAAAAATGTAGATACGACAAAATTCGTCAACATGATGCAGGCCGTTAAAACCGGAAAACAGATCGACTGGATCTGTCCGTTCTGCGGCGGAACAGTAGAACGATTGGAGCAGGAAGGCGGAAAAACCGTGATCGGATGCACATCGTGCGATATGCGGATTCAAATAGAAAATTAAACGATTTCGGCCTTTGGGGCCGAAAGAAAGGAAACATAAATGGTAAAACCAATTATGAGAGACGTCCTCTTCCTCGGACAGAAATCCATCCCGGCGACAGAGGAAGATCTGCAGGTGGGAAGAGATCTGCAGGACACACTGGCAGCAAACCGCGAGGCATGCGTCGGCATGGCGGCAAATATGATCGGCGTGAAAAAACGCATTATCATCGTAAACGCCGGATTCCGCGACATCATCATGTTCAACCCGGTGATCGTCCGCAAAAGCGGCCCCTACGAAACAGAAGAAGGCTGCCTCTCCCTGTCAGGCGTGCGGAAAACAAAGCGGTACCAGAACATCGAAATCGAATACTACGACTGGAAATGGAAAAAACAACGCCAGAAATTCACCGGCTGGCCAGCCCAGATCTGCCAGCATGAGATGGATCATCTGGAAGGGATACTTATTTAAAAATACATTTGCATGAATTTATGTTTACAATTGTAGATGACGGCGATATCTACGTTGGCGACAAAGTCATGTTCGGCCCGAACGTCACGATTGCAACCGCCAATCACCTAATCAACCCGGAACTTCGTGAAACTGCAATGCAGTACAACAAACCGGTTCACATCGGTGAAAACGCCTGAATCGGTGCCGGAGTCACCATCGTTCCAGGAGTCACGATCGGCAAAAACACCGTCATCGGCGCCGGAAGCGTCGTCGTAAAAGATATCCCGGACAACGTGGTAGCCGTCGGGAATCCATGTCATGTTCTGCGCGAAATCGGCGAACACGACCGTGAGTATTTCTACCGGGACGAAAAGATCGACTGGGAAAATCTCAAATAGAAAATAGTTTAGCGTGAAAAGAGAGGGGCATCCATCGGGATCAGCCCCTCTCTTTTGCGAAAGAAATGAATTTTTCCACGCTGCTGTTCAGATATTTCCCTTTCGGCCAGATGAGACCGATGTTTTGGTCGATCGGCGGAGTGATGGGAATTTCGGCGAGGTCATCGTATTTCTGTGCGACCGAATGGTATAAAAACGCTCCGCCGAGATGGTTCACGATAAAGGTATGAACCGTCGCAAGCTGGCTGCTGTGGAGCAGGATTTCCGGTTTGATAGAGGCGGCTTCGAAGAGGCCGGATAGCGTCGTGTCCAGAACAGAGTCTGTGTTGCAGAGAATCAGATGCTCGCCCGCCAGAGCGGAAATCGGGATGGGATCGGAGCCTGCGAGCGGGTGGTCGGCGGCGACGCAGTAGACAAGTTCGTCAGAGAGCACGGGACAGGCGTGGAACTTATCGACATCATAAAAATGCATATTGACGATCGACAGATCCAGAAATCCTTCGGAAGTGAGATAAGCGGCGCGCTTGGAGCCGTACTCGAAGAGCTCCACCGAAATCGCCGGATACCGTTTTTTGAAATCCACCAGCAGATCCGGGAAAAATACGGTACTGAGGAGCGGCGGAATGCCGATACGCAGAGGCGGCACAGATTTTCCAAGTGCATGAAGCTGGACAGAAGCATTTTCCACCTGCTTCAGCAGAGCCTCGGCGGTATGATAAAACTGCTCGCCCTCAGAGGTTAAGGAAAGCTTATTTTTTCCATGAAAAAAAAGTCGAATTGCATATTCCTTTTCCAGCTCCTTGATCGCATTGGAGATGGCAGGCTGTGTCACGTACAGCTTTCGCGCAGCCTCAGAAATACTGTGATAGCGCGCAACTGCGCAGAAATATTCAAGCTGTATTATTTTCATAGGAATATCCTCCATAGGGTCAATCATATCGAAAAACTCCCGGATTTATATCACGGCAAAAGGGAGAAAATAAAGTGAAGTTTGCTGTTATTTTGTCCATTATAACACATCTTTCTATAAATGATCTGTAAATTTTCAATTTTCCTTTTACAAAATCAAAAAATAATCATACACCCCATATTATAAATTTTCCCTATTCCCCAACTATCATTTTTTCTTATAGCACCATCATTTTTTGTAAATGTACAACAGAGCCCCCCGCAGCTATAATACCAATAAGAAAAAGAGGAAACTCCGGCCGGGTTCTTACGTTTTTCGCACCAAGTTGAGAGGAAGAGAGAAAATGTCAAAAAACATCATCAAGAATAAACCGGAACCAGCTCCGGGAATTCTCAAAAGAAGCGATCTGTTCGCAATTGCTGTCGGCGGCGTAATTGGCTCGGGAATGGTAACACTCATTGGTCCGGCGATGGCGTACACGGGGTACTCCGTATGGCTGGCTTATCTGGTGGCTATTATCATGGGATTTTTCATGGTATTTCCGTACATCATCCTTGGCGGAACCCTCCGCGTGGCGGGCGGTCCGTACTCGGTTGTAACAAACCTGGCGGGTGTGAGCGCCGGCGGTCTGATCACATATTCCAAACTGGTCATGCCGATCCTGAACAGCTCCTTTGCTCTGGCACTCGGCCTTTACCTGAATGTGCTGATTCCATCTGTGTCTGCCAAGACACTGGCAATCGCCGGAACGGTCATTCTGTTCGTGCTGAACCTTATGGGTGTTGATATCTTCGCAAAAGTCAGCAAGATCATGTCAACAATTCTGCTCTGTACCATGGTTCTTTACGTAATCTTCGGCCTGACCCAGATCCGTCAGCCGATCTTTGATTTCTCAGGTGCCCAGATGTTCACCGGCGGATTCAAAGGCTTCATGCTGGCAGCCCTGCTGCTGATCAACTCCGCAAACGGTTATTTCGGCGTGATCTGGTATGGAAAAGATGCAAAAAATGCAACAAAAGATGTGCCGGTGGCCAGCATGAGCTGCGTTCCCTGTCTTCTGTTCATCTACGTTGGACTTGCCATGGTAACCGGCGGAATCCTGCCGCACGATGAAGTGGCCGGAGCACCGACCATTCTTCCGGCAGCACAGGCAATCCTTCCGTCAGCCGTTTACAAACTGTTCCTGATCGGCGGCCCGATCATGGCGATTGTTACGACACAGAATGGCGTGTTCAACGATGTTCGCTACCCGATCACCCAGGCCGCAAATGACGGCTGGCTTCCGAAAAAGATCCTGAAAACGAACCGCAAGGGAATGCCGTATCTCGTTTACACGTACACACTGATCGTTATTCTGCTTCCGATCATCTGCGATATGAGCATTGTAACGATCACCAACATTTTTCAGGTTATCTCATTCTTCATGAATGTAACCGTTGTCTATGCGATCTCCCAGGTGCCGAAAAAGTACCCGGATGCATGGAAAAATAATAAATTCCATCTGAAAACACCGATGCTGTATGTGTTCTGCGGAATCAGTATTCTGATCTACACAACCATCTTTATCAAAGGAATTTTGAGCGTAAAACCGATCTACGCTGCAAGTGCTGTCATCATTATGGTATGTCTGATTGTGCTTGGTATTTATCTGTCGAAGCGCGGCGGAATCCAGGTGGAGACATCCGTTTGGCCGCCAAAAGCAGAGGAGGAAAAGTAATGGAACGAAAAAAAGCGGGAGAGGAAATGCTGAATGCCGGCATTCTTCTCCGGATGATCAAAGAACTGGAACAGGAGGCAGAGCTGCACAGCATCTGTGTTCTGGAAGAAGGAAAAACCGTATTTGAGGGAGCATGGGCGCCATATTCCCTCAAAGTACCGCAGATGATGCATTCCCTCTCCAAAACAGGAACGTCTCTCTGCGTCGGCATGGCTGTGTCCGAGGGAAAACTTTCTCTGGATGACTACATGCTGGATTATCTGCGGGACGAGCTTCCGACGACGTACGATACTGCGCTTGGAAAAATCACAATCCGCGATCTTCTGACGATGCAGGCCGGTTCCACATTCTGTGCCAACAATGTATGGTTCACCCGTCTGACAAAAGACTGGGAGACAACGTGGCTGGGAGAAAAACGAAACGCCGATGAGATTGGAAACGGCTTCCATTACGATTCCGGCTGCAGCTACACGCTGTCTGTGATTGTATCAAAGGTTATGGGAAAAACGTGTCTGGAACTTTTAAAGGAGCGCGTTTTCTCAAAAATGGATCTGCAGGGGATCAACTGGCTTTCCAGCCCGGAAGGCTATAACACCGGCGGTTGGGGCATGTATCTGACCGCACCGTGGATTGCCGCACTTGGCTGGCTGATCCAGAAGAACGGAGCATGGAACAGTGAACAGCTTGTATCGGCCGAGTGGATTTCTGAGATGGTAAAACCGCGCGTGCAGATCCCGGAGGCAGCAGGCCATGCGATCGACAGCTACGGCTATCAGGTCAAAACCGGCGAAAAAATGTTTGCAGCCGAGGGCGCTTTCGGCCAGTTTATGATCGGATTCCGCGAGATTCCGGTTGTAATTGGCATCACATCCGGCACGGCGAGTGAAAAAATCGCGGATATCTGTCAGAAGTATATTTTACAGGCAGCGGCGGCTCCGAAATCTACCGAGGAAGAGCGCACTGCACTGCAGAAAAAAGAGGCGGATCTCCGCCTGCCGATGCCGGAGGGCCAGGACATCGCGGAGGAGTTTTACTGGAAAGTCAAAGGAAAGAAAATTCTCTTCGGTGTTAATCCAAGAGACGTCCGCTGGGTGATGCTCGACAAGTTGGGAGACGGTATGCTGCGCATCACAGCCGACCTGCAGGGAGAAGAAAAAGAGCTGACGGCCGGACTGAAAAAATGGGTCAGAAATGATCTGTATCCGGGCGACTTTAGGAAAGAATATCATTGCTTAAGCTTTGCGTATTCGGATGAAAAACTTATCATCGCGGATGGCATGATCAATACTTCCTACCGCGAGGTCTACACGCTGGACTTCCGCGGAGAAATGAGGGGCTCCTGGCAGCCGAATGTCACCTATCTGGACAACAATGACTGCAGTCCGCGTGAATTTGATATCGATATTGAGAAATAAAGAGGTGCATAGCATGTCAAAAGAAGAACAGGTTCGGGAAATGACCGACAAAATGGCAAAATTCATTGCCCATACGGCGAAAAAACTGCCGGATGATGCCATTGCAAAGCTGGAAGAGCTGCGTGATAAAGAGGACAGCCCGCTTGCGAAAACGATTTATAATACGATGTTTGAAAACCAGAAAAAAGCGGTTGAGCTGAACCGCCCGAGCTGCCAGGACACCGGAGTCCTGCAGTTCTGGGTAAAATGCGGCACGAAATTTCCGCTGATCGGCGAGCTGGAAGCGCTGCTGAAAGATGCAGTAGTACAGGCAACGTTCGAAGCACCGCTGCGCCACAACAGTGTTGAGACGTTCGATGAGTACAACACCGGAAAGAACGTGGGAAAAGGAACCCCGACCGTTTACTGGGATATCGTTCCGGATTCCGATCAGTGTGAAATCTACACCTACATGGCAGGCGGCGGCTGTACGCTTCCTGGAAAAGCCATGGTGCTGATGCCGGGCGAAGGCTACGAGGGTGTAACACGGTTCGTTCTCGATATTATGACGACCTACGGCCTGAATGCCTGCCCGCCGCTTCTTGTCGGTGTCGGCATCGGAACTTCGATCGACGCGGCATCCCTGCTCTCGAAGAAAGCGCTGATGCGTCCGATCGGTTCCCACAATGACAATGAGCGCGCCGCCAAAATGGAGCGCCTGCTCGAGGACGGCATCAATGCGATCGGCCTTGGACCGCAGGGCATGGGCGGAAAGTATTCCGTGCTCGGTGTCAATATCGAAAACACTGCGCGCCATCCGTCCGTCATCGGTGTTGCCGTGAACGTGGGATGCTGGAGCCACAGAAGAGGCCACATTATCTTTGATAAAGACCTCAACTACACAATTACAACGCATTCGGGGGTAGAATTATAATGGTAGAAGAAAGAAATGGAAAGAAAATCCTGGTTACTCCTGTATCAGCAGAAGATTTAAAGGGCATCAAAATCGGAGATATCGTATATTTAAGCGGAAGTCTGACGACATGCCGCGATGTGGCACACCGCCGGCTGGTGGAAGAGGGGAGAGAGCTGCCGGTTGATGTGAGAAACAACGCGATTTTCCATGCCGGTCCGATCATCCGCCCGCTGGAAAACGGAAAATTCGAGATGGTTTCGGTCGGTCCGACGACCAGCATGCGAATGGAAAAATTTGAGTATGAGTTTGTCAAAGAAACGGGTGTCCGCGTGATCGTCGGAAAGGGCGGCATGAAGGAGAATACCGAGAGAGCCTGTAAGGAGTTCGGCGCGATCCACTGCGTCTTCCCGGCCGGAAATGCGGTCGTTGCCGCAACGGAAGTCGAAGAGATCGTCCGTGCCGAGTGGCAGGATCTTGGAATGCCGGAAACCTTATGGAACTGCCGCGTGAAAGAATTCGGTCCGCTGATCGTCTCGATCGACCCGGAGGGCAACAACCTGTTTGAAGAGCTGAAGGTCGGTTATAATAAGCGAAAAGAAGAGCAGTATGAGATCATCAGTAAGCAGGTTGGATTTATAAAGTAATCATTTTCAAAAAATTCTCTGAATTAAAAATCAAAAAGCAATCTTGTTAAACCTAAATTGATAAGTAACGACTGCCATGAGTTTACTTATACACACAACACATGCGTAAATTGCTCCGCCACTTGCCAGGCGGGGCAATTTTATGTAATACAACAGAAATTATAAAATTTTTGTAAAATAATGTCGCAAAAACGATTGACAAGTGGCGAAAAGAAACATATGATAATACCTGTCAATATACATATTCGGCAATAGAGGCGCGAAGGCTAAGAGTAGCTGTCCTGAGACAACGGGGTCTGGGACGGGCAGGGAAAGGAGCATTCGCCGAAACGGGGCAGTTCCCGAAAAACTGTCTGCGTTGGGGTACAGTCGAACAGGCTGTGCACTCTCACCGTACTGGTGGAGGAGCTATTGCTTCATGAACGTAGATTTAATGGAGCAGTGGTGAAGACCGCTGCTCTTTTTATTGTACTGCAGTTGGAACCGTGACAAAAGGTTCCAGGGGTGGAAATCTGTTTGGTTGGAGAACGAAAGACGAAACGGGTGTTACAGGATACGTCTGAAGAAAACTGTTGCCGGAAAAGAAAAAAGGGAGGATTTTGACATGATAGCATTTCTTAACTGGCTGGACGGTGTCCTTTGGGGCGTGCCGCTGATCGCGCTGATGATTCTGACCGGTCTGTACTTTACCGTTCGTTCTGGATTTTTCCAGTTCCGTCACTTTGGCTGGATTATGAAGAGAACCGGCGGAAAACTGTTCCAGAAAGAAGACAAAGCAAGTGAAGGAAAGGGTATGCTTTCCTCGTTTGAGGCGATTTCGACCGCTATCGGCGGTACCGTAGGATTCGGTAATATCGCCGGTGTTGCAACTGCAGTTGCAGCAGGCGGCCCGGGAGCCATTATGTGGATGTGGCTTTCGTCTCTGCTTGGTATGATATTAAAACAGGTTGAGGTTACCCTCGGCTGCTACTACCGTCACACCAACGAAAAAGGTGAGTACTACGGCGGTCCGACTTACTACATGGAGTGCGGACTTGGCGAGGAGCGCCACTGGGGCAAGCTGTGGCTGATCCCGGCGCTCATCTTCGGCATCGGTATTTTCTCCACCTTCTTCGTAACCTCTTCCAACCTGACCGCATCTCAGGTCGTAGCCGGTGCGTTCGGTATTGAGAATATCAATCTTGGAAGCTTCAAAGTAGAAGGCGTTATCGTGATGGGCGTTCTGCTCTGCATTCTGACCTATGTCGTTACAAGCGGCGGTACGAAGAAAATCGCAAGTCTGTTCAGCAAGCTCGTTCCATTTATGAGCGTTCTTTATATCTTGATGGGAATTGGCATGATCATCATCAACATCAACCGCGTTCCTGGCGTATTTGCAGCCATCGTAACAAACGCATTTACCGGAACAGCAGCGATCGGCGGTTTTGCCGGCTGCGCAGTCAGCGAGATTATCCGTGTGGGTATGGCGCGTTCCGTATACTCCAATGAGGCTGGATGGGGTACTTCTCCAATGATCCATGCTTCCGCAAAAACACCGCATCCGGTAGAGCAGGGTCTGTGGGGATCTTTCGAGGTATTCTTTGATACCATGGTTATCTGTACGATCACCGCACTTTCCGTTATCTTAAGCGGAAACTGGACCGACGGAACGAACGGCGGAACACTTGCTTTAAGTGCATTTGCAAGCGGATTCGGCAAATTTGGAAGCATCCTTCTGGCAGTCATCATGGTCATTTTTACTGTAACGACTTCCGGCGGATGGTTCACCTACTATCTGGCAATTCTGGAGCATCTGTATAAAAAAGAAGGCAAGATGAAAGATATCGTCATGAAAATCTTCTACGCAGTCCGCGCTCTGCCGGGCGTACTGTGGACGATCTATCTGGTAAAGACCAACAACCAGGGCTTTATCTGGACTGTCGTTGATATCACATCTGCGATCCCGACCTTCGTCAACGTAGCAGTGATCCTGATTCTCTCGAACCAGTATTTCAAACTGCTGAAAGACTACAAAGCAAGAAACTTCGGCCAAGGCACGGTAGACAAGAACGCCTGCCTGTTCTACGAAGAGAAAACGAAATAAAAAATATTCAAAAGCGAATCCAGACACGCATGAGAATGGCGTGTCTGAATTTGTATATTGCGCAAATGGGCAGAAAAGAATAGAATCAAATTTAGATGACAGTAGGAGGATAATGATATGAAAACAATTTACAAAAACGGAGCTGTCTACACCGGAAAACTGCCGCTTGTCGAAGCGTTTGCAGTAGAAGACGGCAAATTTGTTTTCGCCGGAAGCAGCGCAGAGGCAGATGCCCTTGCAGCAGCCGGCGACAAAGTTGTAGACCTCGGCGGAAAATTCGTCTGCAGCGGTTTTAACGACAGTCATATGCACCTTTTAAATTACGGAAGCTCCCTGCTGAAAGCGCAGCTTGCCGCACATACCGAAAGCCTGGAAGATATGCTCGCCTGCCTCGACACCTTCCAGAAAGAGCATCCGCGAAAAGACGGCGCATGGCTGATGGGCCGCGGCTGGAATCAGGATTACTTCACGGACGTGGACCGCATGCCGAACCGCTACGATCTTGACCGCGTATCAACTGAAGTTCCGATCTGCGCGACGAGAGCGTGCGGCCACTGCCTCGTAGTCAACAGCAAAGCGCTGGAACTCCTCGGCGTCACCGCAGATACCCCGCAGCCGGAGGGCGGAGAGATCGGTATGGAAAACGGTGAGCCGGACGGAAGATTCTTCGACAATGCAATGGAACCGGTTTACGACAGCATTCCGGTGCCGAGCAAAGAGGAAATCAAAGATATGATCCGCAGCGCCTGCAAAGCCCTGAACAGCTACGGCGTCACCAGCAGCCAGAGTGATGATTACTGCGTTTACCGCGCCGTTCCGTGGCAGACCGTCAACGAAGCATACAAAGAACTCGAGGATTCCGGCGAGCTGACCGTCCGCGTTTACGAGCAGAGCAACTTTACCGATCTGGAATCCTTAAAAGGTTTCGTTGAGGCTGGAAATGTGACCGGCATCGGCACAGACCGCTTTAAAATCGGACCGCTGAAAATGCTCGGCGACGGCGCACTCGGTGCGAGAACAGCATTCCTCAGTCGCCCATACGCAGACGACCCGTCCACCTGCGGAATCCCGGTATTCACCCAGGAAACCATGGATGAGATGATCGGCTACGCCAATGCACACGGCATGCAGGCTGCAGTTCACACGATCGGTGATGCGTGCCTCGACCGCGTGTTAAGTGCCTATGAAAAAGCCCTTGCTGAAAACCCGAGAGAAGATCACCGCCACGGCATCGTGCACTGCCAGATCACAAGAGCCGATCAGCTTGAAAAAATCGCGAAAATGCATCTTCACGTTTACGCACAGAGCATCTTCCTCGATTACGATAACCATATCGTAGAGGAGCGCGTCGGCAAAGAGCTTGCGAGCACAAGCTACAGCTGGAAGACGCTGATGAATAACGGCGTCTCCGTCAGCAACGGAACTGACTGCCCGGTAGAGCTGCCGGATGCCCTCGCCTGCATGCAGTGCGCTGTCACAAGAACAACGCTGCGCGACCATGTCGGCCCGTACCTGCCGGATCAGAAATTCACCGTACAGGAAGCACTCGACAGTTACACGATCCGCAGTGCCGAGGCAAGTTTCGAGGAGAACGTGAAAGGCCAGATCGCAGAAGGCATGATGGCAGACTTCGTCGTACTGGGTCAGAATCCGTTTGAGGTGGATGAGAGCACGATCAAAGACATTCCGGTGTGCCGGACGTATCTTGCCGGTGAACTGGTATATGAAGCATAAAGATATAACTCAAATGAGCGATAAATGTCAAATGAAAATTCATACAATGAAGGGAAAAACGTGAAATAAGATAACCTGGAAATAGTATGGAATAAAGGCAGAAACAGAGGAGAACCTCCTGCGGCGATAAACGGTCGCAGGAGGTTCTTTTTTGATCCTGATAGGACCATACGGTCGTAAAAGAATCGAACAAATGGTTGCATAAAAGGGCGGGAATGTGCTATGATAAAGGAAATTTTACGAAAGGAAAAAACAGACAAATGCTTGGAAGAACACATTTTTTTATTGGAACAGCAGCGGCACTTGCTGTTTTACAGCCGCAGACGGTTCCCGCGCTTGTGGCCGGTGCCGGGGCTGCCGCGATCGGCGGTTTGATCAGTGACATTGATGTCGGCACTTCACAGGCGCACCGCGATGCCGATAAGATTATTACGGCAACAGTTGCAGTTGCGGTGCTCACAATTCTTGCGGAGTATAAACTGAATCTTGGAATTTACCGCCGCCTCACAAGCGACAGCAGCGTGCTGCGTCTCCTCACCGGAACGGCAGCATTTTTGCTGATCTGCGCCTATGGGAAACAGCAGCCGCACCGCTCCTTCATGCATTCATTTGCGGCGCTGGCATTGCTGACGGCGTGCGTGGACATCATCTACCCGGATGCGTCCGCTTATTTTGCCGTGGGCTTTCTGTCCCATCTGGTGCTCGATTTTTTCAACCGGAAACCGGAAAAGCTGTTCTGGCCCTGGAAGAAGGGATTCTGCCTCGGATTCTGCTCAGCACGGGGACTTGTGAACCGCGCACTGCTCGGGTGCGGCATGGTATCTCTTGCTGTAGTACTGGTGCTCTCGGCGCCTGCAGGGCGGCTGATGGCTAAAATCATGCGGGCAATTTACGGATGAGATGGGATTGACAAAAAGATAACAAGACAAAAGAAGAAAAAGCAGGAATTTTTCGGTGTTAAAGTTAATATTTTATACATTTTATAGTAGGATTTTTGATTAAAATGATGTAAAATAGAAAACAGAAATCCGGCGTCCGTAATTGTTTTTGAAATGAACGAACAGGGAACCGCCGGCCCGTTACCGCAGCCGATTGCGGAGCGCAGCGCAACCGACCACAGAGATTAGAGCACAACAGGCAATACAGGAGTTAGTATGAACGAAGAAATGAAAAACCAAACAGAACAGTTACCGCTTTTAAAAGTACACATGATGGGAAGTTTTTTCCTGGAGTACGGCGACCAGCCGATTTCCTTCCGGAAAACAATGGCAACAAAATCGATGAGACTTCTGCAGATTTTCCTCTATAACAAGGACAATGGAATTTCCAGAGGAAGACTGTTGGAGAGCACATACGGAAGAGAAGATGTGGCGGACGCGGCAAACAGCCTGCGTGTCGGCGTACATCGCCTGAAAAGAAGCCTTGTCGAGGCAGGACTTCCGCAGTTTGAGTACATTTATACACAGAAAGGCGTTTACCACTGGACCAGCCCGATGCCGGTCGAGGTAGATGCGATTGATATCAAAAATAAGATCCTGGAAGCAGGAAAAGAGACGGACGAGAAAGCGCGCATGGATCAGATGATCGAAGCACTGGAGCTGTACACCGGAGAGTTCCTTGCAGATTTCGGCGAGGAAGAGTGGGTACAGGCGGAGCGCGCGCAGCTGAAAAAAGTATATTCCGATGCACTGAAAGAAGTAAGTGAGTATCTTCTGAAAAACGAGGAGTTCGATGAGCTGCAGAAACTGACTTCTGTTGCTTCCGAACTGTATCCGTTCGACGAGTGGCAGGCAGTCCAGATGCAGGCGCTGATCGGCCTGGAGAGATACAAAGAGGCCATGAAACTGTACGAGCAGACCTCGAAACATTACTTTGAAGAGCTTGGCGTTACACCGAGCGAGAAACTGGTGGAGCAGTACCGCTATCTGGGAAGCCGCATGGGCAGCAGACACCGCGTGATCGAAGAGGTACAGGCAGATCTTCAGGAGAGCCCGGGAGAAAAGGGCGGAGCATTCTTCTGTTCCCTCGCCGGATTCCGTGACTGCTACCGACTTGTTTACCGTATGTCCGAGCTGAACGGACAGATGCCGTGGCTGATGCTGTGCACCATTACAGACGGAAAAGGTTACCCGGCAAAAGGCGGTCCGCGCCTTGACCGTATGTCCGAAAAGCTGCTTGAGGTAATGAAACGCAGCCTGCGTCATTCCGATTTCTTTGCAAAATACAGCCCGTCCCAGTATGTGATTCTGCTGCAGGGCGGCAGCCAGAGAGGATGCGAACTCGTCTACAAGAGAATCAGCGAGCGCTTCTCCGAGGAGAAAAAAGGCTGGGCAAAGAATCTGAAATACAGTGCACTGCCGGCAATTCAGACCGAAAAAGAGCTTGAGTTCTTAGAAGGAGACGATGTTTTATGATTCGCGTACAGCTGCCTGGAAGATTCCGCATGTACGATGAAACACGCTGCCTCAACGAGGAAGCGATTCATTCCCCGATGATCACAAAGCTGCTGGTTTATATGATCTGCAACAAAAACCATATCGTAACACTGGAACAGTTAACCGAAGCACCCTGGACGGATGAGGAGAGTGAAAATCCGTACGGAGCACTGAAAAATATGATGTACCGTCTGCGCGGAACGCTGCGGAAGGTATGGCCGGTTAAGAGAGGATCATGCCTGCTATATGAAGGCTGTCATGGAACTGACGAAAAGCCTGGAGCACCGCAGACCGCAAAGGAAAAGTACAGGTTCTCAGTGATCTAAAAGAGCTTTATCAGGAACCAAGAGAATTAGAAAAAATAAATTAATTTTTAAGTTGACAGCAGACTAAACAAATAGTAACTTTAAGCTGTGATGAAACGAGCTTAAATCCAGAAAAAGTCTGCTGTCTTAAGTTAAATAAAGTACAACAGACAGGGAGGATAACAAACATGAGTTACAGAGAAGTATATGAAAAATGGTGCAATGATCCATATTTTGATGAGGCATCCAGAGAAGAGCTGAAAGCACTCGAAGGAAATGAGGCAGAAATCGAAGACCGTTTCTACCGTCAGCTTGAGTTCGGTACCGGCGGACTCCGCGGTGTCATCGGAGCGGGTACCAACCGCATGAACATCTACACCGTACGCCAGGCAACCCAGGGCCTTGCCAACTACATTATTTCCCAGAACGGACAGGAAAAAGGCGTAGCCATCGCACACGATTCCAGAAGAATGTCTCCGGAATTCGCACGCGAAGCAGCACTCTGCCTGAATGCAAACGGAATCAAAACGTATCTGTTCGAGTCCCTGCGTCCGACACCGGAGCTTTCTTTTGCTGTCCGTGAATTCGGCTGTATTTCCGGTATCGTCATTACCGCAAGCCACAACCCGAGAGAGTACAACGGATACAAAGTATACTGGGAGGACGGCGCACAGATTACACCGCCGCACGACAAAAACATTCTCGCAGAGGTAGCAAAAGTAACCGAGTTTTCTGCCGTTAAAACGATGGAAGAAGATGATGCAAGAGCAGAAGGCCTGTTCCAGGTCATCGGAACCGATTTTGATGACCGTTACGTTGCAAAATTAAAAGAGCAGAGCATTCATCCGGAAATCATCAAAGATGCGGCAAAAGATATGAAGATCGTCTACACACCGCTTCACGGAACCGGAAACGTGCCGGTACGCCGCGTTCTGCGCGAGCTTGGCTTTAATCAGGTTTACGTTGTAAAAGAGCAGAAAGTGCCGGACGGAAACTTCCCGACGGTGGCTTACCCGAACCCGGAAGACGAGAAAGCATGGACACTGGCGCTGAAACTGGCAAAAGAAGTAGACGCTGACATCATCCTTGCAACCGACCCTGATGCAGATCGTCTCGGCGTTTATGCAAAAGACAGCAAGACCGGCGAGTACGTAAGCTTCACCGGAAACATGTCCGGTATGCTGATCGCAGAGTATATTCTGCGTGAGCGCACCAAGAACGGAACCATGCCGGAGAACCCGGCACTCGTTGAGACGATTGTTACGACCGATATGGCAAAAGCAATCGCAAAAGCTTATAACGTGGCACTGATCGAGGTTCTGACCGGATTCAAATACATCGGCGAGCAGATCAAATTTTTTGAGCAGAGCGGTGCACACAATTATGTATTTGGTCTGGAAGAGAGCTATGGCTGCCTGGCCGGAACATATGCAAGAGATAAAGATGCCTGCGTGGCAGTTATGATGCTCTGCGAGGTTGCTGCATACTACAAACAGCAGGGCAAAACACTGTGGGATGCCATGGTGGATATGTACGAGGAGTACGGCTACTACAAAGAGGGTCTTGCAACGATGACCTTAAAAGGTATCGACGGTGCAAAAGAGATCCAGACCATGATGACCAACTTCCGTGAGAACCCGCCAAAAGAGCTGGGCGGTTTCCAGGTTCTTGCCGTACGCGATTACAAAGCAGATGTACGCCAGGATCTCGTAAGCGGAGAGAAGAGCGCGACCGGACTTCCGTCCTCCAACGTTCTTTACTATGAGCTGGAAAACAACGCATGGTGCTGTGTGCGCCCATCCGGTACTGAGCCGAAGATCAAATTCTATTTCGGCGTAAAAGGCACATCCCTTGAAGATGCAGCCGAGAAACTGGAAAAATTAAAAAATGCAATGGTAACTGCTTAAACGCTGTGTGATATAGAAACAAAAAAAAGGCCTCAGCCCGGCGGGTGAGGTCTTTTTGTACAAAAATCGGCCCGGCGGATCAAGCTTACCTGAAATAAGGAGAAGAAAATGGCGATTTTATATTATGATGAGAAAAAGCTTTTTCAGTTAAATACAGAGAATACGACGTATGTGATCGGCCTGAGCCCGGAAGGCTACGTCGGACATGTTTACTACGGACCCCTTCTGCACGGAGAGCCGGATCTGTATCCGCTCCGCATGGATGAGCCGCCGTTCACCCCGTCCGTCAATAAGAGAGAGAAATCTTCGTTCCTCGACCGTTTTCCAATGGAATACCCAACCGGAGGAGTCGGCGATTACCGTGAGAGCTGTCTGAATATAAGAAATGCACAGGGCCGTATGGGATGTGAGATTTTCTTTGATTCCTATGAAATTTTCAAAGGAAAACGCCCGCTGACCGGTCTTCCAGCTTCTTTTGGAACCGAGGACGAAGTAGAAACTCTGGAAATCACCTGCAAAGATCCTGTTCTTGATCTTGTTGTTGTCCTTTCCTACTCTGTTTTTACAAAAGAAAACGTTATCACCCGAAGTGTCCGCGTGAAAAATGAAGGCAGTGAAGCGCTGAAGGTAGAGAAAATCTACAGTGCCTGCCTCGATATGGACAACGAAGACTTTGAGATGCTTTCTCTTCATGGATCCTGGGGAAGAGAACGCCACATCCAGCAGGGTGCGCTCCGTTACGGAAAACAGCTCGTTTCCTCCGGAAGAGGCGAGTCCAGCCATCAGGAGCACCCGTTTGTGGCCCTGGTGACACCGGGAACGGATCAGGAGCGCGGCGAGGTTTACGCAATGCACTTCGTATATTCCGGCAACTTTATCGGACAGGTGGAAAGATGCCAGTTTGATACCGTTCGTATGGTCATGGGTATCAACCAGGAGGAGTTCTGCTGGAATTTAAAAGCCGGCGATGAATTCCAGGCGCCAGAGGTTGTTATGGTCTACTCTGCCGAGGGACTTGGCAAAATGACGCGTTCCTACCATGCATTTTATCGCAGACATATGATCCGCAGCCCGTACAACCACAAAAAACGCCCGATTCTGATTAACAACTGGGAAGCAACTTACTTTGATTTTGATACCGATAAACTCCTCGATATCGCAAGAGAGGCAAAAAAAGACGGCATCGAGATGCTTGTTATGGATGACGGCTGGTTCGGAAAACGAAATAAAGACGATTCTTCCCTCGGTGACTGGGTTGTCAACGAAGAGAAGATCAAAGGCGGCCTGAAAAATCTGGTTGACAAAGTGAATGAAATCGGTCTTGAATTCGGTATCTGGTTCGAGCCGGAGATGATCTCCCCGGACTCTGATCTCTACAGAGAGCACCCGGAATGGGCGATTCAGATTCCGGGAAGAGAAGCGACTGAGATCCGCTGCCAGTACGTGCTGGATCTCTCCCGCCCGGAAGTGCAGGATTATGCGTATGAATGTGTGGCAAAAATCCTGCGCAGTGCAAACATCAAATACGTGAAATGGGATATGAACCGTCAGTTAAGCGACCTGGGAAGCACCTACCTGGACAAAGATTCCCAGCAGGAGCTGTTCCACCGCTACGTGCTCGGTATGTATGCGATGCAGGAGCGTCTGATACAGGAGTTCCCGGATCTGCTTCTGGAGAACTGCTCCGGCGGCGGTGCACGTTTCGATCCTGGAATGCTTTACTACAGCCCGCAGATCTGGTGCTCCGACGACACCGATGCGATTGAGCGTCTGGAAATCCAGGAGGGAACAGCCCTCATTTACCCGCTCTGCTCAATGGGTGCACACGTCAGCGTATGCCCGAACCACACGGTTGGCCGTGTAACTCCGTTTACAACGAGAGGCCATGTGGCACTGGCCGGAACGTTCGGCTATGAGCTTGATATCACAAAACTGCCGGAAGAAGAGAGAAAGCTGATTCCGGAGCAGACCGCAATGTATCACAAATATCATGAACTGATCCGCGAGGGAGAGTATTACCGTATTCTTTCCAGCCGTGAAAACCACAGATCCGACTGCTGGGCAGTAGCATCGGAGGATAAAAGCGAAGTGCTTGTGACCTACGTACAGGTGCTGGCACAGGCAAATATGCCGTCCCGCAAGGTTCGCCTGCGCGGCTTTGATCCGGCGAAAAAATATCGTCTGGAGGGAACCGATGAGGTTTACAGCGGCGAGATGCTGATGAATGCCGGTTTCCGGATGAAAGATTTCTGGGGTGATTTCGTCAGCAGACTGTATCACTTTGTTGCAGTAGACTAAGGAGCAACGGATATGGCAAAAGTAAGATTGGCAGATATTGCAAAGGTGGCGGGCGTCAGCGCCGTCACCGTGCATAACGCGATTACAGGACAGAAAGGGGTCAGCGATGAGATGCGCGCCCGGATTCTGGAAATTGCAAAGGAAATGGGGTACCGCCAGCCGGGAAGCGGAGCGAGAAATACACAGGGAAAAAGCCTGCGCTGCATCGGAGTGGTGATTCCGGAACGGTATCTGGCAGAGTATACGACATTTTACTGGAAAATGTATCAGGAGATGGCACTGGCGGCGACGGAAAAGAGCTGTATGGTGACCGTGGAGATCCTGAAACAGGAGATGGAAGATGAGATGATCGTGCCGTGCATCGCCAAGGAGCAGACCGTCGATGCGCTGATCCTTATGGGAGACACGAGCCGCGATTACATCCACTATCTGAAGAAAAACGTGGATCTTCCGATCGTATTTCTGGATTTCTACGACAATGAGCTGGCAAAAGATGCCGTGATCGCAGATAACTTTCACGGAATGTATCTGATGACGGAATACCTGTATGAGCATGGCCTTACCAAGCTGGCTTTTGTCGGTTCGATTCATTTTTCCAGCAGTATCATGGATCGGTACTGCGGTTTTTCCAAGGCTGTTCTGGAACACCGCGATGTGACACCGGCGGAATGGATTCTGGAGGACCGTGATGAGCGGGGCCAGATCGAAATTCATCTCCCGGAACAGATGCCGGAAGCGTTCGTCTGCAACTGCGACCTGACCGCCGGCCTTCTGATGCTCGAGCTGGAAAAACGCGGCATCTCCGTGCCGGAGGACGTTTCCGTTGTCGGCTTCGATAATTACCTGTATCCGGGTTTCCCGGATCTCAAGATCACTTCGTATGAGATCAATACGAAGGCGATGGTAAAAGTAGCGCTCGAAAAAGCGCTGAAGCAGATCCGCGGCGCGGCATCCGGCAAAAATATGGAAATTGTCTCCGGACAGCTGGTGCCGAAAGAGAGCGTAAAGCTTTGATTTTTATAACTGAATTATAAATTAAGAAACGGGGCATTTTGAAATGCCCCGTTTTTGTACATATTACACAACAAAGTCACTTAAAAATTGACAGTATCTAACGGAACTTATTTTTTAAGTGATTTCCAGTTGAAAAATTAATCATCTATGTTAAAATTAAGCTAAAGGACTGGGCGTGAGGGTGATAAAACACGGCGGTTCGGAGAAAAAAGAATGAAAAAACAAGATTCTGTCCACTAACAGAAACTTAAAAAAACAAAGTACAACTCATAAACAAACAATATTTTTCATGGAGGTTTCAAAAAATGAGCGAAGTTAAAATGATTGGAGATGCTGTCAAAAATATGCCATGGCAGGAAGGCCCGGCTGAGTTTTCCGGTGCACCGGTATGGAGATACAGCGAGAATCCGATCATCGGAAGAAATCCGGTGAAGGAAGTAGCAAGAATCTTCAACAGCGCCGTTATGCCGTACGGCGACGAGTTCATCGGAGTATTCCGTGGTGAGCAGACAAACGGAATCCCGTACATCTACCTTGGAAGAAGCAAAGATGCGATCCACTGGAATTTCGATGAGAACAAAATCCAGTTCGTTGACGAAGAAGGCAAACCGTTCATGCCGGTTTACGCATATGACCCGCGTCTTGTAAAAGTAGAAGATACCTACTACATCATCTGGTGCCAGGACTTCTACGGTGCAGCCATCGGAATGGCAAAAACAAAAGATTTTGAAACCTTCGTACGTGTGGAGAATCCATTCCTTCCATTCAACAGAAATGCCGTTCTCTTCCCGAGAAAAATCAACGGCAACTTCGTGATGCTGTCCCGTCCAAGCGACAGCGGCCACACACCGTTCGGTGACATCTTCCTGTCCGAGAGCCCGGATATGCTGTACTGGGGCAAACACCGCCACGTCATGAGCAAGAGCCCGGAGTGGTGGGAATCCTTAAAGATCGGCGGCGGCGCAGCTCCGATTGAGACCAACGAAGGATGGCTGCTGTTCTACCACGGTGTAAGCGGCACCTGCAATGGCTATGTATACAGCATCGGCGGCGCAATCCTCGACAAAGAGAATCCGTCCATCGTAAAATACCGCTGCCAGAACTTCCTTTTGACACCGGAAGAGTGGTATGAGGAGAGAGGCTTCGTTCCGAACGTAACCTTCCCGTGCGCAACCATTCACGATGCAGAGACCGGAAAGATCGCGATCTACTACGGCGCAGCCGATACGTATGTAGGACTGGCATTCACAACCGTAGATCTGATTGTAGATTATATCAAGAAAAACAGTGTCGTACGCGAGTCTGACACCGAAATTGGAAGAAGATAAGAAAGAAGGAAAGAAAAGATGCAGTCTTTGGCAAAGGAAGTAAAGCAGGAGCTTACTGGGCGGATCGTTCCGTTCTGGGAGGGCTTAAGAGATGAGGAATACGGCGGATTTTACGGCTATCAGGACTTTGATCTGAACGTGCAGAAAACGTATGAGAAGGGCTGCATCTTAAACAGCAGAATTCTCTGGTTTTTCTCGAATGCGTACCTGACCTTAAAGGACGAGAAGCTGCGCGCCGATGCGGAGCATGCGTACCGCTTTATGAAACAGGCGTGTGTGGACCGCGAGTACGGTGGCGTGTTCTGGTCTGTCACCTACGACGGAAAACCGCTCGATACAACAAAGCATACGTACAATCAGGCATTTGCAATTTATGCGCTGTCTACGTATTTTGATGCGACGGGCGACACCGAGGCGCTGGAGCTGGCAAAATCGCTGCAGCAGATCATCGAGACACACTGCACCGACGAGTACGGTTATCTCGAGGCATTTACCCGCGATTTCAAGCCGGAGAGCAATGAAAAGCTCTCGGAGAACGGCGTCATGGCAGAGAAGACCATGAATACGCTGCTGCATGTTTTCGAAGCATATACCGAGCTGTACCGCGTGACAAAGGATCCGTTTACCGGTGACCGTCTCCGCTTTATGATGGATCTCTTCGCGGATAAAGTATATAACAAAGAAAAAGGCCGTCAGGAAGTATTCTTCGACCGGACATGGAATACGCTGATTGATCTGTATTCTTATGGCCATGATATCGAGACTTCCTGGCTGATCGACCGGGGTACAGAAGTGCTCGGCGATCCGGCTTACCGGGAAAAACTGCTGCCGATCACCGGAGAGATTGCGGAAAATATCTACAACACGGCATACAAAAATCATTCGCTGATGAATGAGTGCGAGCGCGGTGTGGATGATACCACAAGAGTCTGGTGGGTACAGGCAGAAGCAGTCGTTGGATTTTTAAATGCATGGCAGAAAAAACCGGAGGAAACAAAGTATCTCGATGCGGCAAAAGACATCTGGGGCTACATCAAGGAATATGTGATCGACAAACGAGAGGGGTCTGAGTGGTTCTGGTGCGTGAATGCAGACGGAAGCCCGATTCATGAGCCGATTGTAGAACCGTGGAAATGCCCGTATCACAATGGACGTATGTGTATGGAAGTAATTGGGAGGTTAAAAGATGCTGAATAAACAGTATTATGTGGAAAAAGCCAAGGTAGACCGCCTTGTGGCAAGAAAGAACACAAAAGCAGATTTTTACAACGGTATTTATGACCGCTATGAGTATCCGGTGCTGACAAGAGAGTTCGCTCCGGTTCACTGGAGATATGATCTGGATGAGGAGACGAATCCGTACTTTATGGAGCGTCTCGGCATCAACGCTGTGATGAACTCCGGCGCGATTTATCTGAATGGAAAGTATTATCTCGTTGTCCGCGTGGAGGGCAATGACAGAAAATCTTTCTTTGCTGTTGCAGAGAGTGATACTGGTATCGACGGATTCCATTTCTGGGATTACCCGGTTGTGCTGCCGGATACCTGCGCAGAGGAAACCAACGTTTATGACATGCGTCTGACCCAGCACGAGGACGGCTGGATTTACGGAGTGTTCTGCTCTGAGAGCAAGGACAAAAACGATCCGGATCTGTCCGCGGCTGTTGCAGAGGCTGGTATCGTAAGAACGAAAGACCTGAAGACCTGGGAGCGTCTGGACAACCTGAAAACCTTACGTTCTCCGCAGCAGAGAAACGTTGTTCTGCATCCGGAGTTCGTAGACGGAAAATATGCCTTCTACACCCGTCCGATGGATGGTTTCATTGAGACCGGAAGCGGCGGAGGAATCGGCTTCGGACTCTGCGATGATATCACACACGCTGTCATCGACGAGGAGAAGATCATCAGCAAACGTATTTATCATACCCTGACCGAGTCCAAAAACGGTGCTGGAGCAGTGCCGATCCGCGGTAAGAAATGCTGGATCAACATTGCACACGGTGTAAGAAATACAGCAGCAGGCCTTCGCTACGTTCTGTATGTCTTCGGTACCGATCTGAACGATCCGTCCAAAGTCATTGCAGAGCCGTCCGGTGTATTCCTGGTTCCGCTTGGAAAAGAGAGAGTCGGAGACGTTTCCAACGTTGTATTTACAAACGGCGCGATTGCGCGTGAGAACGGAGAGGTTTACATCTACTATGCATCCTGCGATACAAGAATGCATGTAGCAACCACCACAATCGACAAACTCGAGGACTATCTGTTCAACACACCGCAGGATCCGCACAGATCCCCGGACTGCGTAAAACAGAGATGCGAGCTGATCTCCAAAAACCTGGAGCTGCTGAAAAACGAGAAATAAAAGCGTCCGCTGCGGCGCATGAAAAAAGGAGCTGTTCTCTTTACGGAAACGCTCCTTTTTTCATGCATATTATTTGTTTTTGGGTTTCTGATCGTCGATGGAAGTTAAAATTCCATAGAAGAGGTGCGGCGCATCGGGATCTGTAAAGGTCATGAAAACCTGGAAAGTGTTTCGAGAAGAACCGAAACGTCAACGGGTTTCGCGATATGGGCGTTCATGCCGGATTCCAGTGCTTTTCGGCGGTCCTCTTCAAACGCGTTTGCCGTCATGGCGACAATCGGGATTTCCCCGCGTTTTCCCGGGAGTGCACGGATCGCTTCTGCGGCCTGATAGCCGTTCATGTTCGGCATCTGAATATCCATCAGAATAACATTGTAATAATCTTCTGGTGCGTTCTGGACTGCTTTTAAGCAGAGGGCGCCGTCTTTTACGTGCTCGGCGTGAATGCCGTTTTCTTCCAGAACGGTGAGTACAATTTCTGCATTCAGGTCATTATCCTCGGCAAGCAGCACGCGTTTTTCGGAAAGCGTCTGCAGGGACTGCTCGAGAATCTCGTCTTTATGCTGGTGAGCCGCAAGCTGTTCTTCGGTCGGAAGTCCAAACGTGAGGCAGATCGTAGTTATTGTTCCGGCACCGAGTTCGCTTTCCACATCGATCGTTCCGCCCATCAGATTCACGAGGGATTTTACGATCGGAAGGCCGAGGCCGGTTCCGGTGATGTGGCTTTCGGTGGAGGAATGTTCTCTTGTAAATTCTTCAAAAATATGCGGCAGATACTCTTTGCTCATGCCGATGCCGTTGTCCTTCACGGTGATGCGGTAGGAGGCAAAGCCCTTCCTTGGTGCCGGTGTCTCTTCGATTTTTACGGAAATTTTTCCGCCCTCCGGCGTATACTTGATGGAGTTGCTGATGATATTCAGCAAAATCTCCCGTATTTTTGTCCGGTCGCAGAGGATGGCATCGTGTTCCACCGTGTTGTAACAGAGATAGGAAAGATTTTTGCTTTTTAACGAAGGCTCAAACACTGCATTCAGGGAATTGATCAGCTCACTGTAGCTGCCGAGCTCGATTTTCAGCGAGGCCTTACCGCTCTCAATGCGCGCCATCTCAAGCACGTAGTTGATCAGGGAGAGCAGAAAACTGCTGGAGGACTTGATTTTTGCAATGTAGTCGACCGCGCGGTCCTTCTCGTCGATGTGCTTTTCCAGCAGATCCGAGAAACCGATGATGGCATTCATCGGGGTTCGGATGTCGTGGCTCATGTTGAACAGAAAACGTGTTTTTGCTTCGTTGGCAGACTGCGCTTCCTGTACGGCTTTTTCCAGTTCTGCTGCGTGAATCTCGTCTTTATAGCGGCGCATCTGGAACTGCAGAAAACCAATAGAGGTAAGCAGGGAAAGGATGAGCCCGAGTGCAAAGGAAACAAAAACCTGCAGCGGACTGAGCCAGCCGTTTTTCGGTACAATTTCAAAATGCCAGGTGTCGTTCGGCACGGTGCAGAGAACTTCTATGGCATCGGAACGCCGGGAATTGCCGGAGTGTGCGATGGAAACGTGTTCGCCGGTGGCCGGAGAAATTTTCCAGAGTTCGTAGGTGTAGCCGGCTTCTTCCAGTGTATCCAGTTCAATTTCGTTCAGAAACGATTCCCAGTCGAGAACGAGAATCGAAAAGCCCCAGAAGGTCTGGTCACCGTCGGCATCGGTGGTATAAATCGGGTCAAAGAGCAGTGCTCCGATGTCGCCCTGCTGCAGCTCAAACGGTCCTGCAATCGTGTATTCGCCGCTCTCTTTGGCAAGGCGTGCCTCCTGTTTCCGGGCAGGATGCTCGAGCATGTTAAGTCCGAGTGCGGCTTCGTTTCCGCTCATCGGATAAATCAGTGTGACAATGCCGTCCTTTGCAAGCTCATGTGCTTTGATGACATTCTGGTCGTCCTGCATCAGCGAGGAGAGGACGGAAAACTCTTCGTCATTGACGGTATAACCGGCTTCAATCATGTGTTTCATCAGATTGGATTCGGCAAGATAATGGTTTAACTGCGATTTCACGCGGCCGATGGTCGTCTGTGCGGTATAGTCAGCTTTCAGCTTTGCTTCCTTTAACTGATTCTGATATAGAAAAACGGCGCAGAGCTCGACAAGAAAAAATGTAATAAAAAACAGCAGAAGCGCCTGAAATCGAATCTGTTTTTGCGTTAATTTTGTTTTCATATCGGATGCTCATCTAAATTCGTAATATTTCCGGCTTTTTCAGGTGATTTTTTTGAGTAAAAACGAAGGCCGGAGTTAAAAATATTATATCGGATTTACCCTGGGATTTCAATAAAAGAAGCGTTAAGTTTGAAAGAGAACGGGATGAAATGAATGGGAAATGTAATGCACAGGAAGAAAATTGCCAGAATGGGCAGAGAATGGAATTGCCAGATAGTTGCTCATTATATCAAAATCATTTATAATAGGGACAGACGACACAGAATGAAGGATTGACAATACAATGGACTATGTGATTTTTGACCTGGAATGGAACCAGTGTCCCTATGGAAAAGGAAAAGAGAACCCGAAGCTGCCGTTTGAGATTATTGAGATCGGCGCGGTGAAGATGGATGGTGAGCGGAATGTGGTGGGAACGTTTCACCGGATTGTAAAACCGGTGGTCTACCAGCATCTCCATCACCGGACGCGCGAGGTCGTCGGACTGACAGAAGAGGATCTGCAGAACGGAATCCCATTTGCGCAGGCCGTGCAGGAATTTTTTGCATTCTCCGGCGGTGCGTGCATGTTCGGCACCTGGGGACCGGGAGACCTGACGGAGCTCCAGCGGAACATGAAATTTTATAACCTCCTGTCGCTGATCCGCGGGCCGATTCATTTTTACGATGTACAGAAACTGTTCGCGATCCAGTACGAAACGATGAAGAGCCGCCGGGCGCTCGAGTACGCCGCCGACTTCCTCCATCTCCCGAAGGACGAGCATTTTCATCAGGCGCTTTCGGATGCAAAATATACGGCCGACATTTTTGCGCGCATCGATATGGATGTTGTGCTGGCGTACGACTCGATCGACGTATATCAGAACCCGAAATCGAAAAAAGAGGAGATCCACGCCGTCTATAATGGCTACACGAAATTCATCTCCCGCGAATTCGACACAAAAGAAGAAGCCATGCACGACCGCGAGGTCTGCAGCACGCACTGCTGCATCTGCGGGAAAACGGCAAGAAAACGCTTACGCTGGTTTTCGGCCGGCGGGAAAAACTACTACTGCGTAGCCTGGTGCCCGGAGCACGGATATTTGAAAGGCAAAGCCCGCATGAAACATTCGGATGAAGGAAAACTCTTCGTCGTGAAAACCATCCGAATCAGCAGCGAACAGGAGGCGGGGGAAATCCGGCAGAAGAAAGAGAACCTGCGGAAGAAGAGGAATCAGAAGAGGAAAGAAATGTAAGAAAGGCAGAGGAAATGGAAACGGGATAAAAGGTTTCATTTCTTCTGCCTTTTTAATTGGAAAACAGAGCGGGATCGGTTATAATAAAAATTGAAGAAACTATCGATAAAAGCAGGTTTGTCGGTAGTTTTCTGTTATAGAAAAGAAATGGGGGCAGAGCCGGAGATGATGCATGTGGAAGCGGTGGATCGGGAAGGGCTGCGAAGAAGAGTAAAAGATCCCTTCTATCAGAATACAACATCCATTCTTGCTATGGAGAATGATCAGGTTCTTGGGCGAATTGAGTATCATTTTTACGGATGTATGCAGGACGGTTACCGGATGGCGTATGTGGACTGGGTTTATGTGCTGCCGGAAGCCAGACATAAAGGCGTTGTGCAGGGGCTGTTTCAGGAGATGGAAAAAGACTGCAGGAAACATGGGATTAACCAATATTATCTGATTCGGGCGACAAATCCAAATGCAGATAAATTTTATCACAGCTTTGAAAACGCAGAGCTTGATGAGGAGCCGTTTTTACGGAAAGAATAAGAAAAGACAAAAGGACGAAAAACAATGGCAAAATTATATTTCCGCTACGGCGCGATGGGCAGTTCGAAATCTGCTAATATTTTGATGGTTCGCTATAATTATGAGGAGCGTGGACAGTATGCTGTTCTGCTGAAACCGCGGACGGACAACCGCGACGGAGAACATGAAATCAAGTCCCGCATCGGGCTGGAGGCACCGGCGGAGTATGTGGATGAGTTTTTAAAAGAAATTTCGGAGACATGGAGTGCGGACAGCGGGGAATACCGGTATCATGGAAAGAAAGTGGACGCGGTTCTGATCGACGAGGCGCAGTTTCTTTCTCCGGAGGAAGTTGATACGCTTTCGGATATCGTAGATTTTTACGAGATCCCGGTACTCTGCTACGGCCTGCGTGCCGACTTCCGGACCCGTCTGTTTCCGGGATCCATGCGGCTGATGGAGATCGCCGACGTCATCGAGGAAGTTCCGACGGTCTGTTGGTGCGGAAAACGTGCACAGTGCAATACGAGATATGCAAACGGAAAAATCGTGCGGGAAGGTGCGCAGATTTTCCTTGGATCGAATGAGAGTTATGTGGCGCTCTGCAGGAAGCATTATAAGGAAGGAAAGCTGTGGAAGGAAGATGAGTGAGATCAGAATACAGGAAGTGCAGGAGAGAGCGCAGCTGATGGATAAACTCGTGGAACTTTTAACCGTAGGAACAAAATGGTTCTCAGACAAAGCCGATGCAGCCGACCTTGCAATTCTGGACAAACGCATCAACGAAAGAGCCGCCGAAGGATGGGAACTCGTCACATACGATTATATGGCGACCTCCATGCAGATCAAGGGGGCGTTTGTGATTACATTTCGGAAAGAGAAATAAGTCAAATCACTTTTCGAGCAGATGTATTATTTTACTCGGTTACAACCGAGTCAATGATAACCGAATAAAATATTCTGTCGAAGGAGATAAAAATGAAAAAGATATTTTTAATGCGGCATTCTATCCCGGAAAAAGGAGATATGCCGAATGAAAGGATTCCTTTATCGGAAAAGGGAAAAGCACTTGCTGTATCAAAAAGAAATATATTTTCAAATGTGGACAGATGCTTTTCTTCACCTTATCGGAGAGCAATGGAAACGGCTGAATTCATCGCAGATCACCCGGTCATTGTGAAGGAGCTGCATGAAAGAACGATCGGGGATGCCAGGGAGGATTTCTGGCTGAAACAGTATGAAGATCACGATTTTCGCAATCTGGGCGGGGAATCATTAAATCAGGTGAAGGTCCGAATGAAAGCAGCGATAGATTCCATTGTCTGCCGGATGGAAGAGGGTGAAACGGCACTCGTGGTTTCTCATGCGACGGCGATCTGTGCATATTTGCTTTCTTACTGTGAAATTGAAGTGAAAGATGCGGAAAACAAAGTAAGAAAAATATCTTTCCATGGAAAAGAAATCCTGAATGGCAGATTTCGGCCGGCAGATGGATTTGAAATCCTTTTTGAAAACGATATTTTTTCGGATATTCGTGTTATGGGGAGAGAAAAATGAAAACATTATATTTGATCGGCGGAACGATGGGCGTTGGCAAAACGACAGTAAGCCAGCAACTGAAAAAAGAGCTGACGAACAGCGTTTTTCTTGACGGAGACTGGTGCTGGGATGCCGATCCGTTTCAGGTGACGGATGAGACGAAAGCGATGGTGATGGACAACATCTGTTATCTGCTGAATAACTTTCTGCACTGCAGCGCTTATGAAAACGTTATTTTCTGCTGGGTGATGCATGAGCAGAGTATTGTTGATGAAATCTTCAGTAAGCTGGACACGGAAGAATGCAGAGTGATTAAAATTTCGCTGATCGTGGATGAAGCAAATTTGCGGAAGCGGTTATTATCCGACATCGCAAATAAGATTCGTACGGAAGAGATTATGGACAAAAGCATTGCACGAATTCAGATGTATCAGGTACTTGATACGGTAAAAATTGATACGAGTAATAAGAGTGTCTGTGAAATTACAGAGGAAATTGCAGCACTTTAAGATCAAAAAACAAGGAGCCAAACCAAAATGACCGAACGAATCATAGACAATGAACTCCGGCTGATCCCATATTACAGGAATGACGAGGCCTCTCTTCCGTGGTATCAGGATCTGGACGTGTGTAAGCAGGTGGACAACCGGGAGGAGCCGTATGATGTGGAGCTGTTGCATCGGATGTATGATTATCTTACCGCGCACGGTGACTGCTATTATATAGAATATAAGGGCGTGCTGGTGGGAGATGTTTCGCTGAGAGAGAATAGTGAAATCGCTGTCGTTGTCTGTAAAGAATACCAGAATCAGCATATCGGAAGACGGTGCGTTCTGGAGATGCTGAAGCTTGCAAGAGAAAAGGGAATGGAGCGGGTAAAAGCCAATATTTATTCTTTTAATGGACAAAGCCAGCGCATGTTCCAGTCGGTCGGATTTGAGAAAACGGCGGAGGAATGGTATGAGTCTAAGCTGTAAGTGATTGCAGAGAAAGAGAGAAGAAATGAACATAAAATACAATCAGCTGTGCATTAGAAATGCCGAAAAGAAAGATTGTGAACAATTAGCCGTCTGGTGGAACGATGGAACCGTCATGGCCCATGCCGGCTTCCCCAACGGGCTTGGGACAAGCGCAGCGGAAATTGAAAAACAGATTGCCGACGACAGCGATGAAACAAGACGAAGACTCATCATAGAATACAACGATGTGCGAATCGGCGAAATGAGTTTTTATGTATTCGAAAATCATCGATATGAAATCGGAATCAAAATCTGCGAATCCGATTACCAGGAAAAAGGCATTGGAAGAGTTGTACTGAGCATGCTCATAGAAGAATTGTTCCGCATGGGAGCCAACGTTATTTTTCTTGATACCAACCTCAAAAACACAAGAGCACAGCATGTCTACGAAAAACTCGGCTTCCGCAAAACCGCAGTCCATTACAATTCCTGGAAAAATCAGCTGGGGGAAATGGAATCTTCTGTCGACTATGAGCTGACGGCGGATGAGTTTTGCAATCTGAAATAGAAATTGTAAAATAAATGAGGGACGAGTGTAAAGAAAGTTCGATGGGAGAAAGAAGTATGGAGTTTATGTTAAAAACAGAAAGGCTCATTATTCAGCCGTACAGTAACAGCTTTTTAGAAGCATATTATATACTACTCATGAGTAGTATTTTTGCGTAAGGGACTTTCGGAATATATAGGAAGTTAAATATCTCTGTTTTACTGGAGCAAATCAGTAAAACAGAGATATTTTTATGCCGCAGGCGTACCAAATTTGATTCGAAAAATTTTTGGCATTGAGAACGAAGGGCGGAGACGGTATAATGGAAGCAGAATTTTAACATCAGTAGACAAGAAGTCCCCCGCTTCTAAAGTGGTGGGATGAATTGTTAAAGGAAACATAACAGCAGTGGCGGGCGGAGAGAAATCGGTATCCTCCACTGACATGAGGTAAGTCACAGTCGAACTATTTTCGACATGTCAGACTCCGTGAAAATACCGACTGTGAGGTTCACACAACAGAAAAGGTATAAAACATGAGATATCAGATCAGAAATGCAAAAGTACAGTTTGGCGCGGATACGATTTTAAACAGTGTGAATTTTGAAATTCACGATACAGAAAAAATTGCAATTGTTGGTAGAAACGGCTGTGGAAAAACGACGCTGCTGCGGCTGATTGCCGGGGATATTGAGATGAGTAATCTGGACAGCGACGAGACCTGCGGGATTACAATGAGCGGAAAACAGAACATCGGTTTTCTGCGCCAGATTAATTTTACCGATGGAGATGTGCCGGTAAAAGAGGAGCTGGAGAAGGCTTTCTCAGAAGTCTTTGCGTGCGAGGCACGAAAAAAGGAAATCGAAAAGCTGCTCGCCGAGACGGAAGATCACAAAAAGCTGCTGGCGGAGTACGATTTTCTGGAGCGGAGAATCGAGAGTCTGCACGGGTACAGCTGGAAAAAAGATATGGAAACGATGTTCCAGAAATTTGGTTTTGCGCTCGAAGATCTGGAAAAACCGATCGGTGAATTTTCGGGCGGACAGCAGACAAAAATTGCCCTGATTCAGCTCCTCTTACAGCGCCCAGATATCCTGCTTCTGGACGAGCCGACCAACCACCTCGACATCGCTGCAGTGGAGTGGTTGGAAAATTATCTGAAAAGCTACGAAAATGCCGTTATCATTGTATCACATGACCGCATGTTTCTGGACCGCGTGATTGATGTGACGTATGAAATCGAATACGGTGACATCAAACGGTATCCGGGAAATTATTCGGCATTTGTGAAACAAAAAGAAGAAGCACAGATCAAACAGGAAAAAGACTATAAAGCGCAGCAGAAGGAAATCGAGCGTCTGACGGCGTGGATTGAAAAATGGAAAAACACACCGACAAAAGTTGCGGCCACCCGTTCGAAACGAATGGCGATCGAGCACATGGTAAAAATTGAGAAACCGCGGCGGTTTGACACGAGGACATTCCACGCCTTATTCCATCCGGTACGCGAAAGCTATACGGATGTGCTCACGATGAAGAAACTGAAAATCGGATACGATACCGTCCTGAGCGAGGTTTCGGCCGTCATCAAAAAAGCAGAACGGATTGCGATCATCGGAGAAAACGGAAAAGGAAAATCGACGCTTCTGAAAACCGTTGTGGGCGAAATCAATCCACTGGGCGGAAGTTATCAATTTGGAAACCGCGTGGATTTTGCCTACTTCGATCAGCACAAAGCAGTCAACCAGAAATTTGACCCGGAGCAGACGGTGCTCGACTATTTCTGGAGTCTTTATCCGAACCTGCTTCGCAACGACGTCCGAAGCGCACTGGGAGCCTTTCTGTTTTCCGGTGAGGATGTCGAAAAGAAAATGGGGCAGCTCTCCGGCGGTGAAAAAGTGCGGCTGGAGCTCTGCCGGATTTTCTATACGAAACCGAATTTCCTGATCCTGGACGAGCCGACGAATCACATGGATCTGGCGGGAAAAGAAGCGCTGGAAAAAATGCTGACCAGCTACGAGGGAACCGTTTTGTTCGTATCGCACGACCGTTATTTCATCAACCAGGTGGCAACCGGTATTCTGGAGTTCGGCGAGAGCGACGTACAATTTTACGAAATGAATTATGCACAGTATCTCGAAGAAATCAAACGGCAGACGCCGGGCAGAGAAACGGGAAATGCGGGAGGAGCTGTACGAAAACCGGCCGACGTTCCGACGCTGGATGATGTGTTTGACAAAAAGAAATATTATAACCCGGGAAAAATTCTGTCCCGCTTAAAACGGCAGCTCGAAAAATACGAGGAGCAGCTTGCGGAGAGTGAGAGCAGAATGTCAGAACTTCAACTGGAAATGATGGACCCGGAACTTTCCGCAAATTACGAACAGCTGATGGAGCTTCAGACGAAAATAGACGAAGAAAATCAGGCACAGGAATCCCTGTTGGAGCGCATGATGGAAACGGAACTGGAACTCGAAGAGATGGAAACAAGTGAAAGTGCGTTTGTGCGGAGGCAAGAGAGATATTGAGAAGGGGGATAAGAAGTGCAGGTATATCATGTTGTAACGGACAGGCCAATGAAATGCGGTCAGCATATTATATTTGATGAAAATCATCACAGCGGAGTGTATGAGAGAGTACAGGAAAAAATGGAAAAGGTTCATGATATCTATGAGAATCCTGACAAATATGATGAGAAAACACTGGAGCATCATACCTCTGTTGCGCTGAGGGAGCTGGCATTAGAAGAAGTCCGGTGGAAAAAATATCTGCAGTTTCCGTCAAGGATGAGCTGTTTATACGTATCCAGAACATTAAAAGAAGCGGAACAATGGGGAGAATTTTTTGCACGGATCGGAAGACCGACTTACAGCATTGTAAAGCTGGATGTGAAAGGGAATTGCTTTGCAGGGGATGCAGAAAAGTGTTTTGACGGACGACTGCAGAAAGCGGAAAATTTAAAATTAGCAGAAGATTACTGGAAAAGCGGAACAGACGAAAAACATCAGCCGAAAATCTGTGAGATGCTGGTGGATGGGGATATTGTGGTTGTTGAAATTGTAAAGGAGATAAACGCAAATATAAAATTGCTCAGATAAAAAAGTCAAATTTTGTTGACATCCCCGAAGACATTTGATAGTATTTATCAAGTAACGTAATATTCCATGAGGGAGTAGTTAGCACGAATGTGTGATTTGTCAACATTCTGATTATAAGAAAAGAGTATAATCTGGCAAATCTTAAATAATGAGACTCATGTATATCGATGAATCACCGGTGTATCGCATATCGGATGTTCCTTGATATACATGAGTCTTTTTTTGCGGATAATGAGTAAAACCTGCTTCTGTTAACGATACTATTTTGGAATATATGCTTGGAAAACAAAGGAGGAAAACATGGAAAATTTCATCAACAACGCCCCGTTTGCTCTTGTGCTTGTCTGTCTCGTCATCGGTTTTGTCCTGCTGATCAAAGGTGCGGACTTTTTCGTAGAAGGAAGCTCAAGCGCAGCAAAGAGACTGCACGTTCCGTCGATCATCATCGGACTGACCATTGTTGCCATGGGAACATCACTTCCGGAGACCGCGGTCAGTGTATCGGCTTCACTTACCGGCAACAACGAGCTCGCAGTCAGTAATGTCATCGGTTCCAATATCTTTAACCTGATGGTTGTCATCGGTGTCTGTGCCGTACTGACCACCATAGAAGTTGCAAAGGAAACCATCAAAAGAGACATCCCGCTGTCCCTGATTTGCGCCGGACTTTTAATGGTTTTAGGAATCAGCGGACTCGGCGATAAATCCGGTATGATGCTCGGTCACCTGGACGGTGTGATCTTAATTGGATTCTTTGCAGGTTACATTGTCTACATGGTTCAGATTGCCTTAAAGGCAAACCGCGAAGGAAAAAAAGTCGAAATTGAAGGCGGTTCCGACGAGGATATCAAGCTGCTTTCCGTTCCGAAGAGTATCGTGTTCATCGTCGGTGGAGCAGTCGCCATTGCAGTCGGCGGAGATGTGACCGTAGATGCCGCAGCGAGAATCGCGGGCGATCTCGGAATGAGCCAGACTCTGATCGGACTGACCATTGTTTCCATCGGAACTTCCCTTCCGGAACTCGTAACTTCTATCGTTGCTGCGAGAAAGAATGAAGTTGATATGGCACTTGGCAACGCGATCGGTTCTAATATCTTCAACATTCTTATGGTACTTGGCATTGCATCCGCAATCAGCCCGATGGCCATCATTACGGAAAATATAATTGATTTGTGTGTATTGATCGTATTCACGGTATGTGTATGGATTTTTGCAGGAACCAAAAAGAAAATCGGAAGAGTCGAAGGTTTCTGTATGGTCGCATTTTATGCCGCATATGCCATTTATATCATTATAAGATAAGGGGAATGGAAAATGGTGTTATTTCTAAAGGTGTTTCTTACCGAGTTCATCGCAGAGATGGGCGATAAGACGCAGCTCATGCTGATTGCGCTTACTTCGAAGTACAAGCTGAAAGACATTATCCTGGGAACCGCAGCCGCGATTCTGGTACTGAATGGAATGGCGGTTCTCGCAGGCGGCCTCGTCAGCGAATTCATTCCGGACTGGCTGATTAAGACGATTGCAGCACTCGCATTTCTTTACTTCGCAGCATCCACCATTTCCGGTGATGATGACGAGGAAGAGGAAGAAGGCGGCAAATCCAAAATTCGGTTCGCACCGCTCGCCGTTTTCTGTACGTTCTTCGTAGCAGAGCTCGGAGACAAAACACAGCTTACCGCAATCACCTTTGGTGCAAATGAAGGGATGGGATCCGCATTCGTTGTATGGATCGGATGTTCTCTCGGACTGTTCGCAGCGGATATTCTCGGAATGCTGGTCGGCTATCTCTTAAAGAGCAAGACACCGGATGGGCTGCTGAATACACTGGCGTTTGTCATCTTTTCAATTTTCGGTGTATACACACTTTACCAGGGACTGAAACTGATCAGCGCAAGCGTCTGTCCACTGCCGGTATGGCCGGTACTGATCGCTGCAACGGCTGTTTTTGTTGTTGCATGTGTCTGTCTTTTTGTGAAAAGAGAGAAGAAAAAAGCAAAATAAAAACTGCGTGCCGCATACTCATGATTTTGATGAAAACTGCGGTGCGCATTTTTTATGCGGCAAAATGAAAGTTTACCATTGAAGCATTTATAGGGTATAATATTTTGTAACTATTCAGAGCCCCATCTCGCCATATGAAATTCCAGAAAAATAGCTCATTCATGTAAACATGATTCGCGATTTTTCTTCCATTTCGCATGGCTCTGAATAGTTACAATATTTTCAAATCATTATTTACGAGGATGAAGGATAATAACATGTCTGATTTTAGTATCAACGAAATGCAGGAAATGCAGAAAGCGGGAAAAATGCGGACTGAAAAACAGAAGACCGGAATTGTATGGGATTCTCACAGGAGGACGAAAGTGAAAAACCGGAAGCTGCGTGGGAAAATCCTGTCCTTGTGATAGTCAGAGGGATCAAGTATAATGAGTCATATAAAATGTTGACGGGAGGGATTTGCATGGGAAGTTATCTGAATCCGGGAAATGAAGCATTTGCGGTTGCATTAAATTCTGAGATTTATGTTGATAAAACAGGACTGCTGACTTATACGAATAAAGTCATGAACACTCTGCAGGGATATATCTGCAACAGCCGCCCGCGGCGGTTTGGAAAATCAATTACGGCAAATATGCTCACCGCGTATTACAGCAAGGGCTGCAGTTCGAAAGAAATGTTTTCCGGGCTGGAAATCAGCAGGGCAAAGGATTTTGAAAAACATCTGAATCAGTATGATGTGCTCCACTGGGATATCCAATGGTGTATGGAACCGGCAGGCGGACCGGAGCGGATTGTTTCTTATATCTCAGAAAAAACGATTTCGGAGTTAAAAGAATATTATCCCCATATACTTCCAGAAGAAATCCGGTCACTGCCGGAGGCGCTGTCGCGGATCAACGCGGCATCCGGGACAAAATTTATTGTGATTATAGACGAATGGGATGTTCTGATTCGTGACGAGGCGGCGGATCTCAAAACACAGAAAGAATATATCAATTTTCTGCGGGCGATGTTCAAAGGGACGGAGCCGACAAAATATATTCAACTGGCATATCTGACAGGTATTTTGCCTGTAAAAAAAGAAAAGACACAGTCGGCGCTGAACAATTTCAAAGATTATTCGATGCTGTATGCCGGGCCGATTGCACCATATGTAGGTTTTACAGAAACAGAAGTTCAAAAACTATGTGAAGTATATGGTCAGAAGTTTGAAGAAGTCAAACGATGGTACGACGGTTATCAGATTGGGAAATATCATGTATACAATCCAAATGCCGTTGTGAACCTGATGCTCGAAGGCGAATTCCAGAGCTACTGGTCCGGAACCGCATCCTATGAGGCGATTGTTCCGCTGATCAATATGGATTTTGATGGCCTGAAAAGTGCCGTAATCGAAATGCTTTCAGGAGATCATGTTCCGGTTGATGTTACCTCTTTTCAGAACGATACCGTTAGCTTCGCCAATAAAGACGATGTGCTGACGTATCTGATTCACCTTGGATATCTGGCCTATGACCGGACATTTAGAACTGCTTTTATTCCGAATGAGGAAATCCGTCAGGAATTGATTCTGGCAACGAAAAGGAAAAAATGGAATGAGTTGATTGTATTTCAAAAAGAATCAGAGCAGCTTCTGAAAGATACAATTCAGATGAATGGAAACGCAGTAGCAAAAGAAATTGAAAAAATTCACAGGGAATATACTTCTGTGATTCAGTATAACAATGAAAACTCACTCAGCAGTGTTCTGTCCATTGCCTATTTGAGTTCCATGCAATACTATTTCAAACCAATCCGCGAATTTCCCGCGGGTCGTGGATTTGCAGACTTTGTGTTTATTCCAAAGCCGGAGTTTCAGAATTATTACCCGGCGCTTGTTGTGGAACTGAAATGGGACAAAAGCGTCAGAGCAGCATTAGATCAGATCAGAGACAGAAAATATCCGGAGTCTGTTGCATGCTATGCAGGGGAGCTTTTGCTGGTGGGAATTAACTACAATGAAAAAACAAAAGAACATGAATGCCGGATTGAAAAGTATGAAAAATAAGGGCATATTTCAATTTCAGTTTACAGAGATAAAAGAGTATGGATAAGATAGAGATATATCATTATTTAAAAAGGCAAAATATAGCGTATGAAATTACGGAACATAAGGCAGTTTTCAATATGGAAGAAGCAGATGCTGTTGATTTGCCGTATCCAGAGTGGGGCGCTAAAAATTTATTTGTTCGCGACGATAAAAAACGTAATTATTATTTGATAACGATGAAAGGGAACAAGCGAGTAGATTTGAAAGCGTTTCGCAGGCAACGTGGTCTGCGTGCACTTTCTTTTGCAGCTGCGGAGGAATTATTTGATATTATGAAACTGATACCCGGTGCCGTTACGCCGCTTGGTATTCTAAACGATGCCGAACACAGAGTTCAAGTCTTCATGGACGTGGAATTTGTCGGAAATAAAATTGGTGTTCATCCAAATGATAATACAGCAACCGTTTGGATGCAGGCTGATGATTTAATGAAAATAATTCAGAAGCATGGAAATACTGTGGAATACGCATGTATATAATCGAAAGGTATTGCTAAAAAGTCTGAAAAAAGAAAAGTTCACAAACAAAAATGGTTCTCATTCTGCACTAAATATATTTACCGAGTATTCCATGACAGATCCCGGTGATCTGGCGGAATATTTTGGCTTCACAGAGCAGGAGATATCTGCCCTCTGTGAAAAATATGAGATGAGTTTTGAAGAAGCAAAAACGTGGTACGATGGTTATCAGTTGATTGCGCATCGGCAGACTGGAGATGAAATTTATTCCATGTATAGCCCGAAATCTGTGGTAGAAGCCATGCTGCGCCACAAATTCGGAACCTATTGGAACCAGACGGAAACGTATGAGGCCTTAAAAATTTATATTCAAATGGATATGGATGGCCTGAAAGATTCTGTGGTTCGAATGCTTGCCGGTATCAATTATAATAAAAAAACGAAGAAACATGAATGTGTTATTGAAGTAATGCAAAAATAAAAACGGAAGTCTCATGTCTGCGCAGTAAGGGTGGTGGATATGGGACTTTTTGGTAAAGATAAATAAAATTTATGGAGGAAACAGAATGATTATTGATTCTTATGATATCAACAGCGAGCCGATTGTAAAGCTGGAGAATTTTTATGGGGAGAAGCAGCATCTGGTAAAAAAATGTATGGTAATTTTTTCAAAAGTAATATATGAATACATGCTTGAAAAATTCCCATGCCGACAGATTGCAGAAGTAAGAGCATGCAATGGAAATATACCGGTTTGGACTCTGCCATATGAGGAAGAAACGATTGCTTTCTACCTGACACCAATTGGTTCCGCTCTTGCAGCAGGAACGATTGCCGAAGTCAATCATTTAACAGGAGCATCCGTCTTTATCATGTTTGGCTCGTGCGGCAGCCTGGACAAAGAAGCAACCGATGGAAAGTTTATTCTCCCAACGGAGGCATACCGGGGAGAAGGACTGTCCTATTATTTTGCAGAACCGCAGGACTACATAAAAATAAAAAACACGGACAAACTGGCGGAATTTTTCAAAGAAAGGAAACTGCCATACGTTCAGGGGCGCGTATGGACGACAGACAGTATGCTTCGGGAAACGGTAAATCTTGTAAGAAAACGAAAAGAAGAAGGATGCATTGCCGTGGAAATGGAACTCGCAGGCGTTCAGGCGATCAGTGATTTTTATGAATTTGAACTGTATGATTTTCTTGTTGCGGGAGATGTGCTGATCGAAGGAAACTATGAAACGGATGGATTATCTGCCGCTAACCACGATCTGGACAAGCTGTTTCTGGCGCTGCAGATAGCGAAAAGTGTATAAAATTACAATGTTTGAGGAAAAAGAAATATTTCAGAGCCGTTTGCAGAAACTTTTAGATAATACGAAAGCGGGAATTATGTATGGAGAATGGAATGACAATGGGCGATTGCTTACGGACGAATAAATTAATCATTTTAAGAGGAAATTCCGGCAGTGGAAAAACAACTATTGCAAAGGAATTACAGCAAGTGTTCGGAAATAATACAATGCTGATCTCGCAGGATGTTATCCGAAGAGATATGCTCAAAGTCAAAGACGGAGAAAATACAAAGGCGCTGCCTCTTCTGGAAGAACTTCTGCGATATGGAAGAAAACACAGCGAGATTGTTATTCTGGAAGGAATACTGAATGCGGAATGGTATCGTGCATTATTTGAGCTGGCAGTAGCTTTATATGGAAAAAATATATACGCATATTACTTCGACATCCCCTTCGAGGAGACCGTGAAGCGCCACAAAACAAAGCCGAACTGCAATGATTTCAGTGCAGAAGATATGCAGAGATGGTGGAACGAAAAAGATTATACATCCGTTCTGTATGAAACCAGAATAACGGCGGATCAGGACAGAGAAAGCATAGTTCGTGACATCTGTCAAAACATAATATCCAATGGAAAATAATTGCTTCGGACAGGGAATGATCTTTGTTCTGCCAGAGAAATATGATAAAATAGAAACAGAAATAAATTTTTGCAAGCCTGTCGGTGGTAAAGGATTTAGGAAGGAGCAGACCCATGAAATCAGTAATTTCCATTGGAAATCAGGATTTTATATCCATCAGAAAGAATAACTGTTTTTATATCGATAAGACGGATTTTATCAGGGAATGGTGGGACAATCAGGACAGTGTTACTCTGATCACACGCCCAAGAAGATTCGGCAAGACCCTGAATATGAGTATGGTCGAATATTTCTTTTCCGTAAATCATTCCGAATGCAGCAAATATTTTGAAGACCTTGTCATCTGGAAAGAGGAAAGATTTCGTAAGCTGCAGGGAACGTATCCGGTGATTTCCCTCAGCTTTGCAGATATCAAGGCAACCACATATGAGACTGCAAGAAGAGCGGTAATTCGTAAGCTGGTAAAATTATATAGTACTTTTGAATTTGTCAAATCCAGCAAAGTATTAAATGAAAAAGACCGCGCCTATTTTGATTCCGTTGAAGAAAATATGTCGGATGATGCGGCAGCAGTAGCTGTCAATTATCTGTCCGATTATCTGAGCCGCTATTACGGAAAAAAGGTGATTATTCTTCTGGATGAGTATGATACTCCTTTGCAGGAATCGTATATTCATGGGTATTGGGAGAATCTTACTGCGTTTATCAGAAGCCTGTTCAATTCCACATTCAAAACGAATCCCTATATGGAACGGGGACTGCTGACAGGAATAACAAGAGTCAGTAAAGAATCTATCTTTTCCGATCTGAATAATCTTGAAGTTGTAACAACAACATCGGAAAAGTACAGCGGCTCGTTTGGCTTTACAGAAGAAGAAGTCTTTCATGCGCTGGAGGAAAATGGGCTGTCCGATGAAAAAGGAACCGTCCGCTATTGGTATGATGGATTTTCCTTTGGAAAACGGAAGGATATTTACAATCCGTGGTCCATTACAAAATATCTGGACACGGGAGAATATGGAACGTACTGGGCAGACACCAGCGGAAATATGCTGATCTCCAATCTGATCCGTCGAAGTCCTGCAAAGATCAAGACGGAAATGGAAGATTTATTAAACGGCAGAGTGATCTGCACAGAATTGGATGAGCAGGTTATTTTTGAACAGCTTGGCAGAAAGCGGGGAGCCATCTGGAGTCTTATGCTTGCGAGCGGATATCTGAAAGTGGATCGGTACGAAATGGATAACCGAACAGGAAAGCGCCAGTATGATTTGAAAGTGACAAATCATGAGACAATGCTGATGTTTGAACAAATGATAGAGGACTGGTTTACAGAAGAAGATTCTGCATATGGCAATTTTAAAGATGCTCTGCTTGCCGGAGATCTGGATTATATGAACCAGTTTATGAATCAGGTAGCACTTCAGACATTCAGCAGTTTCGACACGGGCGGAAAACCATCAGAGGAACTCGAACCAGAAAGATTTTACCATGGATTTGTCCTTGGGCTGATTGTTGATCTGGCCGGAAAATACAGAATCACTTCCAACAGAGAAAGTGGATTCGGAAGGTATGACGTAGTAATGGAGCCATTGAAAGAAAACCTGGATGCGATCGTAATGGAATTTAAGGTTCAGAACACATCAAAAGAAAAGTCGCTGGAAGAGACGGTGGAGCATGCACTTCGTCAGATTCAGGAAAAACAGTATGACACAGAATTGCTTGCCAGAGGAATCGCAAAGGAGCGGATCAGGTATTATGGATTTGCGTTTCGGGGGAAGAAAGTGTTGATTGGAAATTAAAATGAGAGAAAATATGAAAATCAGAAAAGCAGAACTGAAAGACCTGTCCAGAATTGCGGAAATTTTCGTGTTCAACAACCGAATCAATTATTTCCCGATTTTTCACGAGGAGGCCTATTCCTTCGGTGAAATGCAGGTAGTCCCGATGATCGACCAGTACTTTAAGAAAGAAGAAATCTTAAACCGCATCTATGTCTACGATGATGGAATTATAAGAGGTTTTACAGAAATCAACGGAACCGAAATCTGTAAACTATACGTAGATCCATGTCTGCAGAACAACGGAGTCGGCCACGGGCTGATTACCTTTGCAATTGAAAAGTTTGACGCAGACCATCTATGGGCATTGGAGAAAAATACGCGTGCCATTGCGTTTTACAACCGCCACGGATTTCGGTGGACAGGAACGAAACAGCTGGAAGCAGGAACGACAGAATATCTGCTGGAATTAAGACGATGAGAGCGCGGCGTGTTTTCTGTTCTTCCTGTAAAAATTAAAGCAGGAGAAAACGGTCTTGTATTTTAACCGAATCAAGCAAGTAGCGAAGCGGATTGCGAATATCCGCTTTACTGAAGCAAAAATAGCCGAAAAGCTTGTTCTACCGTATCGGCCATATTTTCTGCCGCATTTTTCACATCCATAGCTTCTTCGAGTGAAACGACGCTCCGCATAATAGGGAAAAAGGCATCAATTCCGGCGGCGTTGCATGCAGATGCATCTTTTGTAACACAGCCTGAGAATGCAAGGACAGGTTTGCCGTATTCTTTTGACAGTTTTGCAACTCCGATCGGCGCTTTTCCCATCACGGTTTGCCCATCGAGCTGTCCCTCACCGGTGATGACAAGATCAGCGTCTCTCACATCATCACGAAGTCGGGTTTCGTCCAGTACGATCTGAATGCCGGGTTCCAGCGAAGCAGAAAGAAACGTCTGAAAAGCAAATCCAAGTCCGCCCGCAGCACCCGTTCCGGGAAATTCCGCGTCGACGTTCGGGAATGTTTTTCGGCAGAGCGCGGCGTAGGAGGCAAGCAATGTGTCCATACGTTTGATCATGACAGCATCCGCGCCCTTCTGCGGTCCGAAAACGGCGCTGCAGCCGTTGGAACCGCAGAGCGGATTCGTTACATCGCAGGCAATACGGAAGGTGCATTCCGAAAGTTCCGGCAGAACGTGATCTGCCGTAATCGCGGTAAGAGATTCCAGTCCGACAGCACCAAAAGGAACCTGTTTTCCTTCTGCATCGAGCAGTCCGAAACCGAGTGCCTGTAGCATACCAATACCGCCGTCATTTGTGGCACTTCCGCCGATTCCAATGATAAAGCGGTGGCAGCCATTGCGGATGGCATCGCAGATAACCTCACCGACACCGTACGTTGTGGTGTACAGCGGATTTTTCTCATCGCCGTGTACCTGCGTAATACCGGCAGCCCCCGACATCTCGATAATGGCGGTCTGCGTCCGGTCGATGATGCCATACGGGCAGATAACCTGCTTTCCGGCAGGACCGGTCACCGAAACGGAGACAAGCCGTCCGCCAAGACCTTCGGTCAGTGCCTGAACGGTACCTTCACCGCCATCGGCAAGCGGGCGCACAACCGTCTCCACCTTCGGATCGACACGATAAATCCCGGTGGCGGCCGCTGTTCCAGCCTGCAGAGAGGAAAGGCTTCCTTTAAAAGAATCAATTGCAATCACAACTTTCATCATTTTTCTCCTGATTTCAAATATTTTTCAATCCGACACTCATGCACCTTCGTCTTCTTATCATAATTAACACCAACCAGCAGAATATCCCCTGTATAAGATGCAATGGAAGCCGGGTAATGCTGTCTTTTAATCTGATCCAGTGCCGTTTTCGCATTCTTGTTCCATTTCAGTTCTACTACAAGCGCCGGAAAATCGTATCGGTATTCCGGCTTTGGCAGAAAGACAAAATCGGAAAAACCGCGCCCGGTCGGAAGTTCACGAATGGGTTTGAAGTAATATTGCATCGTACTTAAATAAGCAATCGTGAGGACACAACTGAGCGAATTTTCATTATGATACTGAATCACGGAAGTATATTCCTCATGGACCTTTTCAATTCCGGCAGCGACAGCATTTTCATCCATATCGAGCGTAGCATCTAAAAGATCCGCAGATTCCTGCTGGAAAGCGAAAAGTTCATTCCAATGATTGGAAGTCACCGCAGTCAGAAACTCCCGGCGGATTTCTTCGTTGGGAATATATGCCATCTGTGTCTGCTGATTGTAGGCAAGATAGCCCAAATGAATCAGCAGCGTCAGAACATCATCTTTATTTACAAAGCTGACCATGTCATTTTTAAAAGAGGTAACCATGACAGGAACTGCGGCGCCGGAAAGCATCTCCAGAATTGCTGTTTTCAATCCGTCAAAATCCATATTGATAAAAGGAACCATCGAGTCGTATGTGCTCGTCTCCGACCAATAGCTTTGGAATGTCCCATCCAGAAGCAGACTTGTCACCGCGTTTGGATTGTATACATGGTAATTTCCAAGCAGATAGCCGTCGTACCATCGTCTGACTTCCTCAAAATTTTGTCCGTATTTCTGACAGAGAGCGGAAACTTCATCTTCTGTGAATCCAATATAGGAAGCCAGCGGGCCTGGATTCAGCATGGAATACTGATGAAAATTATTTAAGGCAGACTGCGTTTTCAATTTTTTGATCGGAAGAATACCCGTGAGAAACGCAAGCTGGATATATTTCGTCGGTTCCGTCCCTTTGAACATTCCACGAAGAAAATTAATGTAATCATCCTGAATTTTCTGGTTGGAGGCCTCATCACGAATCAGGACATCCCATTCATCAATAATAATCACAAATTTCTGTCCGGTCGCCTCTTTGATCCGGGACAGAGCGTCGGGAACGGTGGAAACTTCCGGCGGAAGCTGATCTGCATAGATGGTACGCAGCTCGGCCAGTGTACATTCTGTAATGTAGGCCACAATCTGTTCCGGATCGCTGACATTCGAAAGAAACCACTGGATGTCCAGATGAATCACATCGTACTGGTTCAGATGCTTCTCAAAGTCTGCCGTCTGGCTGATCGCAAGGCCAGAAAACATCTTTCTGGAATCACAGCCCTTGCTGTAATAGGCCGCCAGCATATTTGCAGCAAATGATTTTCCAAACCGCCGCGGGCGGCTGTTGCAGATATAGCCCTGCATGGTGTCCAGAACTTTGTTGGTATACGATAAAAGTCCTGTTTTGTCCACATAGATTTCAGAATTGAGAGCAACCTGAAATGCACTGTTGTCCGGATTCACAAATCTTCCCATGATTTCACTTCCTTTCCGTTTTTTGATTATACCCCGATTTTACCATTCCCCCATCCAAATAGCAACGCACACCCCCGAAAATCCCGTAAAATCGCGGAAAAGAACCGATAAAATATGCTTTCCACTCTTGACAACGCTTACAGCCCCTAGTTATAATAAGGCATGAAAAACGATGACGAAGACAGTAGTCTGCGCGTGAACGGTCTGTGGAAAGCGAGCCGGGGATGGTGGGAGTCCGGTACAAGTAGCGGCAGGTGAACATCACTTCCAAGTTGCAGTTCTGAATCTGCGTACCCGGCGCATAAAATATAGAAAACCGGAGAGCAGTGGTAAGAAGTTGCCGGTTGTTCCCCGTTACAGGAAATGCATATGATAGTATGTAACAGGTGGTTACGATAAGTACAGCTTTCGTCCTATTACAGGGCGGGAGCTTTTTCTTATTTTACGCGAGCAAATCAAACGAGAAACTTAAGTTTCAGGAGGTACAAGCATGTACAAGAAAGTTTCAACCGACATGAACTTTGTCGAGAGAGAAAAGCAGGTTGAGAAGTTCTGGGAAGACAATCAGATCTTCGAAAAAAGTATGAAAGTGCGTGAAGGAAATCCGTCCTACGTGTTCTATGACGGACCGCCGACCGCAAACGGAAAACCGCACATCGGCCACGTAGAGACCCGTGTTATCAAGGATATGATCCCGAGATACCGTACCATGAAGGGTTATCAGGTGCCGAGAAAAGCAGGCTGGGATACCCACGGACTGCCGGTAGAGCTGGAAGTTGAGAAAAAACTCGGTCTGGACGGAAAAGATCAGATCGAAAAATACGGCGTAGAGCCATTCATCGAGCAGTGTAAAGAGAGCGTATGGAAATACGAGGGAATGTGGGAAGACTTCTCCCATACCGTTGGCTTCTGGGCTGATATGAAAAACCCATACGTTACGTATCATAACGATTACATCGAGTCCGAGTGGTGGGCATTAAAAGAGATCTGGAAGAAAGGTCTTCTGTACGAAGGACACAAAATCGTTCCTTACTGCCCGCGCTGCGGTACCCCGCTTTCTTCTCACGAAGTAGCGCAGGGATACAAAGATGTCAAAGAACGTTCTGCCGTTGTCCGCTTTAAAGTAAAAGGCGAGGACGCTTACATCCTGGCATGGACCACCACACCGTGGACCCTTCCGTCCAACGTTGCGCTCTGCGTCAACCCGGATGAGGATTATGTAAAAGTAACAAGCAAAGGATATACCTATTATATGGCAGCCGCTCTGGTAGACACCGTTCTCGGTGAGGGCGCTGAAATCCTGGAGCATTATCAGGGCAAAGATCTTGAGTTCAAAGAGTACGAGCCGCTGTTCCCGTACGCTGAGAAGAGAATCGGAAACAAAAAAGCATACTATGTAGTCTGCGATACCTACGTAACACTGACCGATGGTACCGGTGTTGTTCATATCGCCCCTGCATTTGGTGAGGACGACTCCAAGGTCGGTCACAGATACGATCTTCCTTTCGTACAGTTAGTAAACGAAAAAGGTGAGATGACCGAGGAAACTCCGTGGGCAGGTACTTTCTGCAAGAAAGCAGATATGGCCGTTCTGCAGGCACTCGAGGATAAAGACCTTCTGTTTGATGCGCCGCTGTTCGAGCACAGCTACCCGCACTGCTGGAGATGCGATACTCCGCTGATCTACTATGCACGCGAGACCTGGTTCATCCGCATGACTGCAGTAAAAGAGGATCTGATCCGCAACAACAACACCATCAACTGGATTCCGGAGAGCATCGGAAAAGGACGTTTCGGCGACTGGCTGGAAAACGTTCAGGACTGGGGACTTTCCAGAAACCGTTACTGGGGAACTCCGCTTCCGGTATGGCAGTGTGAGTGCGGCCATCAGGACTGCATCGGCAGCATCGAGGAGCTGAAAGAAAAATCTGACAACTGCCCGGATGACATCGAGCTTCATCGCCCATACATCGATGCAGTAACGATCAAGTGCCCGAAATGTGGAAAAGAAATGCACCGTGTACCGGAAGTTATTGACTGCTGGTTCGACTCCGGATCCATGCCGTTCGCACAGCATCACTATCCATTCGAGAACAAAGAAACCTTTGAAAAACAGTTCCCGGCACAGTTTATTTCCGAGGCTGTAGACCAGACCCGTGGATGGTTCTACTCCCTGCTTGCAATTTCCACCCTGCTGTTCAACAAAGCACCGTACGAGAACGTTATCGTTCTTGGTCTGGTACAGGATGAGAACGGACAGAAGATGAGTAAGTCCAAAGGAAATGCCGTAGATCCGTTCGACGCACTGCAGACTTATGGCGCAGATGCAATCCGCTGGTACTTCTACACCAGCAGTGCTCCGTGGCTGCCGAGCCGTTTCGCAGGAAAGACCGTAGTCGAAGGACAGAGAAAGTTCATGGGAACCCTGTGGAACACCTACGCGTTCTTTGTTCTGTATGCAAACATCGACAACTTCGATGCAACAAAATACAGTCTGGAGTATGACAAGCTGGCTGTTATGGATAAATGGCTGCTGTCCCGTCTGGAATCCACTGTAAAAGCTGTAGACGACAACCTGGCAAATTACCGGATTCCGGAAGCAGCAAAAGCACTGCAGTCCTTCGTGGATGATATGAGTAACTGGTATGTACGCCGTTCCCGTGAACGTTTCTGGGCAAAAGGCATGGAGCAGGATAAGATCAATGCTTACATGACTCTGTACACCGCACTGGTGACCGTTGCAAAAGCAGCAGCTCCGATGATTCCGTTCATGACAGAGGATATTTATCAGAACCTCGTAAAGAGCATCGATGCAAGTGCACCGGAAAGTATCCATCTGTGCGACTTCCCGGAGGTACATGAGAACTGGATTGATCCGAAGATGGAAGAGGATATGGCAGACCTGCTGGAGATCGTCGTTATGGGACGTGCCGCAAGAAACACTGCCAATATCAAAAACCGTCAGCCGATCGGAACCATGTACGTGAAGAGCGAGTTCCAGCTTTCCGAATTCTACAAAGAGATCATCGAGGACGAGCTGAATGTCAAAGAAGTTGTATTTAAAGATGACATCGCAGATTTCATCAGCTACAGCTTCAAACCGCAGATGCGTACCGTAGGACCAAAATACGGAAAACTCCTGAACAAGATCAAAACCGTACTGTCCGAGCTCGATGGAAACAAGGCAATGGCAGAGCTGAAGAGCACCGGCGAACTTAAACTTGACATCGATGGACAGGAAATTGTATTATTAGAGGAGGATTTGCTGATCGACATGGCACAGATGGAAGGCTATGTTTCCGAATCCGACCATACAATCACTGTTGTTCTGGATACCAATCTGACTCCGGAACTGATCGAAGAAGGCTTCGTACGTGAGCTGGTAAGCAAAATCCAGACTATGCGTAAAGAGGCAGGCTTTGAGGTTATGGACAAGATCCGTGTATACGCAAAAGACAACGATAAGATTGTAGACATCATGAAAAACCATGGTGATGAAATTAAATCTGAAGTTCTGGCAGAAGATATCGTGACTGGAGAGACAAAGGGCTATGAGAAGGAGTGGAATATCAACTCTGAAAAGGTTACCATGGCAGTAGAACGTATCTAAGATTATTTTTGGATGTGTTTTCACGACGATCATTAATATGAAATTGGCCTGCGAGCGGGGAGAAAAACAAGCTCTCCGCTCGCAGACTGCTATTAAGGAGGACGCAGATGTTAAACGCCGAGTTCAAAAAAGAAACTTTTAAGAACAGTGTGAGAGAGAATGTAAAAATGCTGTACAGAAAGAACCTGGAAGAGGCTTCCCAGCAGGAGATTTACCAGGCAGTCTGCTATGCAGTAAAAGATGTTATTATTGATAACTGGCTGAAAACCCAGAAGGCAATGGACGAACAGGATCCGAAAATTCTGTACTATATGTCCATGGAGTTCCTGATGGGCCGTGCACTTGGAAATAACCTGATCAACCTGACTGCATACAAACAGGTACAGGAAGCTCTCGAGGAAATGGGACTGAACCTGAACCTTCTGGAGGATCAGGAGAGAGATCCGGCTCTTGGAAACGGCGGTCTTGGCCGTCTGGCAGCATGCTTTCTGGATTCTCTGGCTACCCTTGGATATCCGGCGTACGGCTGCGGTATCCGTTACAAATACGGTATGTTTAAACAGCAGATCCGCGACGGTTATCAGGTAGAAGTACCGGATAACTGGCTGAAAAACGGCTATCCATTTGAGCTGAAACGCCCGGAGTATGCAAAAGAGGTAAAATTTGGCGGATATGTGGCACAGGAGTACGATGAAGCTACCGGACGCGTAAACTTTGTACAGAAGGATTACCAGTCTGTCAATGCAATTCCTTACGACATGCCGATCGTAGGATATGACAACGACGTTGTAAACACACTGACTATCTGGGATGCAGAGGCCATTCAGGACTTCTCACTGGATTCCTTCGACAAGGGTGATTACCACAAAGCTGTTGAGCAGGAAAACCTTGCAAAAACCATCGTAGAGGTTCTGTATCCGAACGATAACCATTACGAAGGAAAAGAGCTGCGTCTGAAACAGCAGTATTTCTTTATTTCTGCAAGCGTACAGAGAGCAGTTGCAAAATATAAAAAACATCACGATGATATCACGAAGCTGTATGAGAAGGTTACCTTCCAGCTGAATGATACCCACCCAACCGTAGCTGTTCCGGAGCTGATGCGAATCCTGATGGATGTGGAAGGCCTTGGATGGGATGAGGCATGGGAGATTACGACAAAGACCTGCGCATACACCAACCATACGATTATGGCAGAGGCACTTGAGAAATGGCCGGTTGACCTGTTCTCCAGACTTCTTCCGCGTATCTATCAGATCGTAGAGGAGATCAACCGCCGCTTCCTGATCCAGGTAAGAGAGCAGTACCCGGGTGATGAAGAGAAAGTCCGCCAGATGGCAGTGATCTACGACGGACAGGTTCATATGGCTCGCCTGGCTATCGTAGGCGGATATTCTGTCAACGGTGTTGCAAAGCTTCATACCGAGATCCTGAAAAAACAGACCTTAAAAGACTTCTACGAGATGACTCCGGAGAAGTTCAACAATAAGACGAACGGTATCACACAGCGTCGTTTCCTGCTTCACGGAAATCCGCTCCTGGCTGACTGGGTAACTGAGTATGCCGGAAATGGCTGGATTACCGATCTTCCGAAGATCAAAAAGATCGCTGAGCTTGCAGATGATACACAGGCACAGAAGGAATTTATGGAGATTAAACACAAAAATAAAGTTCGCCTGGCAAAATACATCAAAGAGCATAACGGCATTGATGTAGATCCGAACTCTATTTTTGACGTTCAGGTAAAGCGTCTGCATGAGTACAAACGCCAGTTTATGAACATTCTTCATATTATGTACCTGTATGACCGTCTGAAAAAGAACCCGGATATGCCGTTCTACCCAAGAACCTTCATCTTTGGAGCGAAAGCTTCCGCAGGCTATGAGCGTGCAAAAGCAATCATCAAACTGATCAATTCCGTTGGGGATGTCGTAAATAACGATCCGACCATCAAAGGAAAGATCAAAGTTGTATTTATCGAGGATTATCGTGTCAGCAACGCAGAGCTGATCTTTGCCGCTGCCGATGTTTCCGAGCAGATTTCCACCGCAAGTAAAGAGGCTTCCGGTACCGGTAACATGAAGTTCATGCTGAACGGTGCCCTGACACTCGGAACGATGGACGGTGCGAATGTGGAGATCGTAGAGGAAGTTGGAAAAGAAAACGCCTTCATTTTCGGACTTTCCGCAGATCAGGTTATCGAATATGAGAACAACTACACCTACGATCCGATGAGCTACTTCATCCACGATCAGGACATCCACAACGTAGTGATGGATCTGATCAGCGGAAGATACTCAAACGGCGACACCATGATGTTCCGTGATCTGTATGACTCCCTGCTCACACCGAAGAATGCTCCGCGCCCGGATATGTACTTTACCCTGGCAGACTTCAAGTCCTATGCGGCAGCACAGGAGCGTGTTGAGGATAAATACAGAAATACTTCTGCATGGGCAAGAAGCGCGATCCTGAATACCGCACACAGCGGCAAATTCACATCCGACCGTACCATCCAGCAGTATGTAGATGATATCTGGCATCTGGACAAGATTACTGTCAGAAAGTAATCGGAATCAAATATAAGTAGTTAGGGGACACCTGCTTTTCCTGGAAAAACCGGAGGGGCGGGTGTTCTTTTTTTGATGACCGCTGGAAGGATTTGCATCCCGAAAAATGCCTGCAAAACAGGCATTCTTTTGACATTCTACGGGGAGTGTGGTACACTGTTCGTGTCTATGAACTAAAACAATCTGAAATGTATTGAGGTGAAAAGATTGGATAAAGCTGAATATCAAAGCCGGCTGGAAGAGCTGAACAGTCTGGTAAAAAAAGAGGACTATGAGGGGGCACTTGCAGTTGTAGAAGCCGTTGACTGGCGGCGTGTCAAGAGTCTGCGCACGCTCGGCATGGTAGCGGATGTCTATGAGGCGAACAAACGATATCCGGAGGCGAAGAAGATTCTGTTGATGGCGTATGACCGTTCCTCCATCGGAAAGGGCATTCTGTACCGCCTGGTAGAGGTCTCCGTAAAAATGAAAGACTTTGATGAGGCGATTGACTTTTACAACGAGTTTGAAGCAGTCGCACGTCACGATAATTCCCGGTATCTGCTGAAATACAAGATTTTAAGAGGACAGAAAGCGCCGCTTGAGGAGCAGATTTCCCTTCTGGAGGAATACAAAGAGCGGGAATTTACCGAGAGATGGGCATATGAACTGGCAAACCTTTACAGCAAAGCCGGAGAGACGCAGAAATGCATCGATGCCTGTGATGAGCTGATCCTGTGGTTCAGCGAGGGCAAATATGTGACAAAGGCAATGGATCTGAAAATGAAGTACGAGCCGCTGTCACCGTCCCAGCAGATCAAATACGAGCATCGTTTTGACTACAAAAAGAATGAAGAGCCGTCCGAGGATCCGGAAGCACTTAAAGTGCGGTTAGCCGGAGAGAGCGGAGCCGGTGAAATGGCTGCGACGAAAGAGCCGGCAGAGACGCCGGAAGTAAAACCGGTAAACGGCGGTGTGATGAGCCAGTATGTGGCCGGTGAAGAAGAAAAAGAAGCCGGTTCGCCGTACGAAGCATATGAGAAAACACAGCAGGCCGAGGCAGATGCAGAGCAGGTGCAGGAGTACGAAGCACTGCAGCAGACAGAGGAGCCGATCGAGGAGATTCCGGAAGAGCAGGCGTATGCAGACAGCACGCCGACGTACCTTGGAAATACGATCGATCTTCACGCAGAGCTTGCAAAGAGCATCCGCGATGTCTTCTCCTTCCGCGGAAAGAAACAGGAAGAGACGGCAGTCGAGGAAGAGACAAGCGAAGAGCCGGTACAGTACGAAGTAAAAGATCTGGAGCCGGAGCAGCTTGATGTAAACGTAGAGGTATCCCCGGATGCCAACACGACGATCAAGACAAGACCGCAGCCAAAACCGAAGGAAAAAGCCGAGCCGGTAATGCCGAAAGCACCGAAGCCGGAGAAGAAATACGAAGAGCCGGACCTCGAAGCACTGTTCCAGGAGACCGCAGCAAACCTGTCGGAGGAAGTTGCGGAGGAAGAAGCAGAAGAGCCGGCTGAGCAGGCAGCAGAAGCCGAAACCGCAGAGCAGCCGATGGATCCGGAGTCCGAGGCAGAGGCACGGGAAGCGGCTGAGGAGCCGCAGGCGGAAGCTGAGCCGGAAGAAGCAGCAGAACCGGCAGATGAAGCGGAAACCGAAGAGATCACAGAACCGGCGGATGAGGCTGAAACCGAAGAAGCTGCAGAGCCGATGGATGAAGCTGAGATCGAAGAGATTATAGAACCGGCAGCCGAGGCTGAAATCGAAGAAGCAGAAGTTACAGAACCAGCAGTGGAAGCTGAAACAGAAGCAGCCGAGAAGGCTCAGGCGGAAGCCGAAATTGAGGAAACCGTAGAACCGGCGGAGACGCCGTCTATGGATGCAACGGTTGTCATCCCGGATCTGAAACCGGCAGAGGAGACACGGCCGACCATCGATTTTAGTGAGCTTCAGGCAGCGCTGAACGCAGAAGTGCAGGAAGCTGAAAAAGCATCGGAAATCGAACTGCCGGACGAGCCGGAAACTGCGGAAGCAGAACCTGCTGATGAGCCGGAAAGCGAAACAGAGCCGGAAACCCCGGCCGAGACTGAGCCAGCCGATCCGTTTGAGCCGGCAGGAACCCAGCCGATCGAGATTACCCCGGAGGAAATCGAAATCGAAGTTCCGACCGAGCCAAAGCGTGAGCGCGTATCCGATGCGACGATCAACATGAGCATCGAAAAAACAACGGATGCCACCGTTCAGCTGATCCGCGACAACATTCCGGAAGGAACTGTTGCGAAATCGATTGAAGAGGTGCTCCGCGAGGAGACGCCGGAGGAGGCAAGACTCCGCATCCTGAACGACACCCAGCCGGATAAGCTGAGTGATGAGCAGAAAGCGCTGTTTACTTACTTTGCGAAAGTTCCAGGCATGGATATCCAGATTCTGGATGCAATGCATGGTGTTTATCATTACGCAGGCGACCGTACTTCCCGTCATGGAAACATTGCCATTATGGGCGGATACGGTACTGGAAAAACGAAGCTGTCGGAGGATCTCGTCCGTGCAATCTGTGCTGACTTAAAACTTCCGGCAACGAAGATGGCCCGTCTGGATGCATCTGTTCTGAACAAAAAGGACTGTGCGCAGATTGTTTCAAAGCTGGCGGGAGGTTTCCTCCTGATCGAGCGTGCCGGTCTGATGTACCCGGAGACGATCGAGAAGCTGTCGCAGGCAATGGATTTCCGTACCGACAGTCTGGTTCTGATCATCGAGGATGAGAAGGTCAGCATGAGAGGCCTTCTGCGGAATTACCCTGATTTTGCGAAGAAGTTTGAGACGGTCATTTCGATTCCTGTTTTCACGAACGACGAGCTTGTTACGTTTGCCCGCACGTATGCGCGTGAGAATGGATACAAGATGGACGAGATGGGTGTGCTTGCTCTGTATACACAAATTGGCAATAATCAGAAGGAGGGCGAGCCGATGACGATTTCACAGGTCAAAGATATGGTGGATCGTGCCATCGCCCATGCAGAAAAGGGAACCCGTAAATTCGGAAGACGCATGTCCAGAAAGCATACCGATGCGGACGACCGCGTGATTCTTTACGAGAAAGACTTTGAGTTCTAAATACATGGAGAATTTATGGAGAAAGTAAAACCGTGGCTCGGGGAGCCGCAGAATACAATAGCCGTACTGCAGAAGTACGGCTTTGTATTTCAGAAAAAGTATGGTCAGAATTTTCTGATCGATCCACATGTGCTGGATAAGATTGTAGCCGCTGCAGGTATCGGACCGGACGATTTTGTTGTGGAAATCGGACCTGGTATCGGTACGCTGACGCAGTATCTTGCGTATGCTGCGCGGAGTGTGTGTGCGGTGGAAATTGACAAGAATCTGATCCCGATTCTGGAGGATACGCTGTCGGATTATGATAATGTTGAGGTTATCAACAATGATGTTTTGAAGGTGGATCTGGCGGCGCTGGCGAAGGAGAAGAACAACGGACGGCCGATCAAGGTTGTGGCGAATCTTCCGTATTATATTACGACGCCGATTATTATGGGATTATTTGAGAATCATGTGCCGGTGGATTCGATTACGGTTATGGTTCAGAAGGAGGTTGCGGACCGGATGCAGACGGGGCCGGGATCGAAGGATTACGGGGCGCTGTCGCTGGCGGTGCAGTATTATGCGGAGCCGTATATTGTGGCGAATGTGCCGCCGAACTGTTTTATGCCGCGGCCGAAGGTTGGAAGTGCGGTGATCCGGCTGACGCGTCATGAGGTGATGCCGGTGGAGACGAAGGATGAGAAGTTGATGTTCTCCATTATTCGGGCGTCGTTTAATCAGAGACGGAAGACGCTGGCGAACGGACTGAAAAATTCGGAGCTGCTGCATTTTTCGAAAGAGGAGATTGAGGCTGCAATCACAGCCTGCGGCTGGCCGCTTACGATTCGTGGGGAGGCATTGAATTTACAGGAGTTTGCGCGGTTGACGGATGAATTGTGTAAATAGAGGGGACGCCTCGCCGCCGCCCGTCCGCCCTTGCGTGATGCGCATGGCAGCGGTGGAAAAGCGGGGGAAAAACGTAGAAAAAATGGAGGTCTTTCGACAGACACCGGCATTATTCGCCAGGAAAGCCTGATGCTTTCCCAGCTCAGAATGCCTTGAAATCTGGTGTTGAGCACCAGATTTCAGTCTCTCGAAAGGCCTCCATTTTTTCTGGTTTTTCCTGCCCGCTTTTCCAATGCTGCCATGCCGCATCACGCAAGGACGGACGGGCGGCGGCGAGGCTGGTAGTGGGGGCGGGAGGGGAGGTCTGGATCCGCCCGGATGGGCGGATCGGCGTGAGATTGTTGTGAGGAAGATGGGAGAAAATGAGAAAAAGGCATGAAAAAAAGCACCGTTGGCGAAACAGTGCTTTCTTTCATTTTTATTTTTAAAGGAAGGAGAGCCGATTTTCTAATCGGCAATATGAAAAAGAAAATTGTGTAAATAATGTTGGCATTCATTATTTATGCTTTTAGTATACGGGTAAATTATGTTGAAAGCGTGTTCATGTTGTAAAAAAATCATGAACAAATTGTGACTATTCAGAGCCATGCGAAATTTCAGAACAAATTGCGAATCATGCTTGCATGAATGAGCACTTTTTTCTGAAATTTCATATGGCGAGAAGCCACATCAAGATGCAGCGCAGCGGAATCGAGATGGGGCTCTGAACAGGGACTTATTTCTGAGTTACAGGTCCAGCAGCTTAAAGGTGGAAATTCCGAGGAAGTTCCGGGAGCAGAGGCTGATTCCGCCCATGAGGACGGAGACATCCTGCAGGTGAGCCGGGAGGACGTGGAGGTACCAGCGGAGGCGGTTCTGGATTCCGGAGGTGATTTCGTCGATCAGACCTGGGATGTAGTTGGTGAAGGAGCTGTTGATGACGATGACGTCCGGGTTGAAGGTGTGGAGAACCGTGTTCAGGCTGATTCCGATGTAGTGGGTGAAATCCTGCATTACTTTGCGGGCGTTGGGGTTGCCTTCCTGGTAATACTGGATGAAGCGTTCGACGGAGACGTTTTCTAAGCCTTCGGCGGCGGCAAAATCGTTCAGGACGGAGGCTTCGGAGATGTACTGTTCGAGGCAGCCGTGGTTGCCGCAGGGGCAGGGCCGGCCATCGGGGAAGAGGATGGTGTGGCCGAATTCGCCGGCGTAGCCGTTCTGGCCGGTGTAGAGTTCGCCGTCAATGAGGATTCCCATGCCGACGCCTTCGTGGATGTTCAGGAAGATCATATTTTTAAAGTGCTCTGCGCAGGCGGCTTCGCCGATGACGGAGAGGTTGGCTTCATTTTCTACGATGACAGGGACCTGAAATTCTTCTTCGAGGTAGTTTTTCAGGTTGGAGTGTTTCAGATCGTAGTAGGGTGTGAATAAAACGAGGTCGTCGCAGACGACGCCGTAGATTCCGATGGAGATTCCGACGAGACCGCACGGGGTCTTGGGGAGATCGGATTTGGTTTTGTGGAGGAGGGAAATCAGGTATTCCTCCAGGGAGAGGGATGGATCAATCGGGTATTCTTTTACAGTACATGATTTTCCCTTCAGATCTCCGGTGAGAATGGTGATCTTTTTTACGCCGAGATCGACGGCGATGATGGAACCGTAGCGATTATTAAAAGTAAGCAGAATCGGTTTTCGACCCATGGAAGTTTTTTCGGCGCTGCCGAGTTCTATGACGAGCTGGCGGTCGAGCAGTTCCTGGACGATGGTGGATACGGTTGCTTTTGTCAGATGCAGCATTTTCGCCAGATCTGCGCGGGAAAGCGGCGGATGGTTGGCGATGGCCTCGAGAACCAGGGCGCGGTTCATGTCTCGTATATATTCCTGATTTCCGGTACTCATAAAAAATCCTCCATTCTGCCGCATTGGCTGTACATCAATCTTAACATAAATGAGAGAGAAATGACAGGGAAAATCGGGGATGGGCAATACGAATAGAAAAATTAACGGAGAAAAACGATTTCTAGACAGAGTAGAGAGTAAGGGACAGAATTAGAAATAAAATATGTGATAAATACACAAATAAAATATAAAATAATTCTAAAAAATGTACAGATTCACAGAAGATTCACTGCACGTTCATAATCTGTTCATAATTAATTGGTATAGTTATCTCAGTTCCAAAGGAACAGCGTGTATGCAATCACTACACAATTAAGATTTTTTCATAATAATAGCCCAGGCGCCGAGAGGTTCCTGGGCACTCCTCGTTTTCGGGGAATTTTTGATCTTGGGACAGACGGAAATCTGTGTAGACAGGGTAGTGATCTTTTTCTTGACTTTTGCGAGAAGCAGCCTTATAGTATAAATATAATAACAATTACTGTTATCGAAAGATACGAAAGGAAAAAAACTATGTCAACACTCAAGTATAGCAGACAAAGAGAAAGCATCAAAGTCTGCCTTCAGGGGCGAAAGGATCACCCGACCGCAGATATGCTCTATACCGATGTACGGAAAGAATTTCCCAATATCAGTCTTGGCACAGTATACCGGAACCTGTCTCTTCTTTCTGAATTAGGAGAGATCAAGCGTCTTACAACAGGAGATGGCCCGGACCGGTTCGATGGAGATACTTCCACGCATCACCATTTCATTTGCAGAAAATGTCACTGCGTGACAGACCTTACAATGCGTGACATCAGCGAAATCAAGAACGTAGCAGCGGAAAATTTCAGAGGTACGATCGAAGATTACTCTGTGAATTTTTACGGCATCTGCGAGAACTGCAAAAATCACCCGGGGAACGTATAGCATCCCCAGGAAGAAAGAAAAAATTAAAAATAGGCATTGACAAAAAGGGAAGCTTATGTTAAAGTGATATCAGTAACAGTTACTAATATTAAAAATAAAAAACTGTTATAAACCACAAAATTGGAAATGATAAAATTAAATACACAACAAAAAGAAAGGAAAGAAAGACTATGAAAAAATTTGTATGCAGCGTATGTGGATATGTTTATGAAGGAGCAGAAGCACCGGAAGTCTGTCCGATCTGTAAAGCACCGAAAGAGAAATTTATCGAGCAGGGCGAGGATCTGACCTGGGCAGCAGAGCATGTAGTTGGCGTAGCATCCGATGTTCCGGAAGATATCAAAAAAGACCTGAGAGCCAATTTCGAGGGCGAGTGCTCTGAGGTTGGTATGTACCTGGCAATGTCCAGAGTAGCATTCCGCGAGGGATATCCGGAAGTAGGTCTGTACTATGAAAAAGCAGCTTACGAAGAAGCAGAGCACGCAGCAAAATTCGCAGAGCTTCTCGGCGAAGTCGTAACCGACAGCACCAAGAAAAATCTGCAGATGCGTGTAGAGGCAGAGAACGGAGCAACCGCTGGCAAAACAGATCTTGCAAAACGTGCCAAAGCCCTGAATCTCGATGCAATCCATGACACCGTGCATGAGATGGCAAGAGACGAAGCTAGACACGGAAAAGCATTCGCTGGTCTGCTGGCTAGATATTTCGGTAAATAATCAGGAAACCTTTTTGGGGGGCGGAATAAAATCTGCCCTCCTTTTTCCGTTGTTTACAATTTTTACTTGGGATTGCGAACTTGTTTCGAATTACCTGTTGTTTACAAATGAACATAGAAAGAAAAAGCGAGGTTTTCACCATGGAAAAACAGACAGGCTGTGTCCACATCTACTGTGGGGATGGAAAAGGAAAGACGACTTGTGGTATGGGACTCTGCACGCGTGCGGCAGGGTATGGATACCGTGTTTTGATTTATCAGTTTATGAAAGATAACAGCACGAGCGAGCGGAAGGTGCTCTTGCTGTCGCCGAATGTGACGTTTGTGCCGGGGCAGGACAAGATAAAGTTTTCGTTTCTGATGACACCGGAGGAGAAGGCAGAGCAGAAACGGTATTATGAAGAGCAGTTTCAGAAAGTGACAGAAAAAGCAGTTCAGGAAGAATACGATGTACTGTTTCTGGACGAGCTGGTTTATACGATTGGAAGCAAACTGTTTGATGAGCAGCTCCTTCTGGATTTTCTGGATCACAAGCCGGAGAAGCTGGAAGTGATTCTGACAGGGCAGGGACCATCGGAGGCGCTGATTGAGCGGGCGGACTATGTTTCGGAGCTGAAAAAAATCAAGCATCCGTTTGACAAGGGTCTTGCGGCAAGAGATGGAATCGAGCGGTAACGCTGAAAAAACAAGAAAAAAGATACTGTTTTGCGGGGAAGATGATTCCATGCAGAACAGTATCTTTTTCTTGATTTTGCGGGCAATGAACCAAAATCTGTGATGGAACAAGTTTCTGGTGATTGCCGCGATAACCTGAGAAGTATCTGGAAGCCGCTGTAAGACAGAAAATAACGTTATTATTTCGCACCGCGATCCGCAATCATTTTCGTAGATTTCTTCACGCAGTACAGACATGTCGGTGCGATATAGCAGCAGGCGGCGAGCCACGCAGCCTGATCCGCAAAGCAGATTGCGGTGAAGCCAAACGCACCGACAAATCCCAGGCAGACAATCGTTCGTGCCAGCATCTCCATTACGCCGGAGAAAACGGCTCTTCCCGAGTAGCCAAGTCCCTGCGTTACCATACGGCAGACATTCAAAATACCAAGCATCCAGTAGAAAAATCCGAGGCAGCGCAGATATTTTGCCGAAGCGTTGATTGCTTCGAAAGCAGAGCTGACAATAAAGAGCTTTGTCAGCGGCCGTCCGAACAGAATCATGATGACACCTGCAAACGCACCATAGCCGACACCGACAAGCACACCCTGGCGGAGTCCCTGACGGATTCGCTTTGACTGGCCGGCTCCGAGATTCTGACTGCAGAAGACGGAAGCCGCGGTACTGATCGCATCAAACGGGCACATCATAAACTGTTTGATTTTCATAGCAGCTGTGAACGCCGAAACATAAACACTGCCAAGTCCATTATTCGCTGACTGCATTACCATACTGCCGATCGCCGTGATCGAAAACTGCAGTCCCGTCGGAATGCCCATTGCGAGGAGTTCCTGCGCGGCATCCTTTCGCAGAGTGCGGTTTTCTTTTGTCGGAAGCAGGAGCTTTACCCTACGGGAAATAAAAAACAGACATAAGAGTCCGCTGATCGCCTGGGCGGAAATCGTCGCAATCGCCGCTCCTGCGCATCCCAGATGCAGAATGATAATACAGAACAGATCGAGGAAAATATTCAGGATTGCCGAAAATGCCAGAAACAGAAACGGCGTGCGGCTGTCCCCGACGGCACGCAGGATGCTGGAAAGATAATTGTACAGAATCGAAAACGGAATTCCGAGGAAAATCACAAGCTGATATGCGTAGGCATCCGCGAAGATATCGGACGGAACCGACAGCAGGTGCAGAATCGGTGCACAGAGTAAACTGCAGAGTGTGGTCAGAATGGCCGCAATCAGGACAGCAAGTGCAGCACCATTAAAGATATAATCGCGCATTTTATCAAGCTTTCCGGCGCCGAAATACTTGGCAACCGGAACACTGAATCCCGTGCAGCTTCCCATACAGAAGCCGAGCACCAGAAACTGTACACTGCTGCTTGCACCGACGCTGGCGAGTGCCTCCGGGCCAAGTGCCTGGCCGACAATCGCCGCATCAATGATGTTATACGTCTGCTGCAGCAGATTTCCGATGAGAAGCGGAAAGGCAAACGAGAGCATCAGCTTTACCGGATTTCCCTTTACCATAGATGTTGCCATAAAAAACGCCTCCCCTGCTTAATATGCACGTGAATTATAAACGAGTGCCGTCTTATTCAGGTTCTGGATCATGAAATAGTCGGCAACGAGCTGGCCGATGCCGCCGGTCAGGTAGCCGAGCAGCGTCCACAGAAGAATGGCAGAACCATTTTCCTCAATCATCACACCGTAGCGGTCGTAGGATTCGCGGTACATGCGGTTCGCCTGTTTGTAACGCCAGTAAACGCCGTAAATTCCACAGGTAACCCAGGACAGAAGCAGCACAATAATGTAGTTCGGGCTGTCTTCGCCGTCACCGTAAAAGATGGTGTTCAGGTCTTCCACATAAACATACCAGAAGTAGATCGAGTAGAGTCCGCAGGTGACAATCGAAAGCAGAAGATAGACCCAGAAACTGCGGTTGTCTTTTACATTCATTTGTAAATACCCCCTTTAATTAAGATAGAACCATTGTAGCACGCGCCCGAGAGAGGGGTCAATAGAAAGGAGCGGGTCGTGGTAATAAATGCGCCAGGCATAAACGGCGAGAAGCAGTACGACAAGCACCGTAATGATCCCCTTTTTAAAACGCCGAAGTCCCGCCGTCTGTTCCGGCCCGAAGAAGAGCCAGACACCTGCGGGCAGCACGGCATAGACAAGCGGATGCATCCGAAACGCCGCCTGAAAATGACCGGAGAGCATTAACAGTACCGCGCGGCTCATTCCGCAGCCCGGGCAGGAAATGCCTGTGAAAAAACGGATCGGACAGCCGATGCCTGTGAGGGTGATGAGGGCGACGTAAACGCCGAGGAGCAGGCAGAAGAAAAAGAAATCGCGGCAGCGTTTCCTCAGAAAAGAAAGATACGCGCTGCCGCGGCCGGGATCACGTTTCATGGAGTTTGGTAACGGCGTATTCATATAAAGCCTCCTTGCGCTCGCTGTCGGTCGTGAGAAAATGCGAGTACAGAACGTCGATCATAACGAGAATCGGGAACTGCGGAGAGATTGCGCCGCCGTTTTTCAGATGCTCTTTGACCGCAAGCAGCAGGACTTCATCGCAGAAGGCATCGTAATCGCTGGAGCTGCGGGAAGTAAAGAGAATGGTAGAGGCTCCCTTTTCCTTTGCGGCTCCGAGCGCACGCAGCACCTCCGGTGTCTGTCCACTGACGGTAATGCCGATTGCAGCGCAGCTCTCATTGAGCAGAACGGCATTCATTTTCATGATGTGAATGTCGGTAATTGCTTCAATATCCACGCCTGCAAGCATAAACCGCAGCTTCATTTCCTGGGCGGAAAGTCCGGAGCTTCCAAGACCGTAGACATACACCCGACGCTTCGAAGCGAGAATATGGCAGATGCGGTCAATCTGCGCGCGGTCGGCGAGCGAGTAGCTTTTATTCAGCAGCTCCTGATACGTATTCAGCACCTGTTTGATGTGATCGTCCGTGCCAGGCAGTGCGGCGTTCAGACCTTCCTGGTAACGGTAGACAAATTCGCGGTAGCCCGTGTAGCCGCATTTTTTCGCAAAGCGGGAGAGCGAAGCCTCCGAAACATAGAGCAGTTCCGAAACGTGGCGCGCGGACAGATCCGACTCGTCGGTATTATGAATAAAAAAATCTGCTACCGTCCGTTCCAGGGGAGTGAACGAGGGATAGACAGACTCAATGACAGGAATAATCGATTTTTCAAAGTGTTCCATGGAACGTAAGTCCTCCTGGTATCTGTAAATATCTGAAAAAAATTCAGATCAGTTCTTGCTTTATTGTATCACAGGCAGAGGGGTGAATCAACTTTCAATTGTGTGTGAATTGCACGGGAAAGCGGGCGGAAAAATGGAAAGAACTTTAATGACGTGAAAGTAATTTCTAAAATATAAAAATAGTTGAAAATAAAATCAACATAAATTATAATCAGAACAGATCAAAGAAAGAAGGCAAGACAATGATTATCAAAAACGGACGCGTATTTCAGGAAGACGGAACGTTTGCGGAAAAAGATCTTTATATAGAAGGAAAACGTTTCGTTTCCACAAAAGAAGAAGTGATCGATCAGGAAGTGATCGATGCGAAAGGCATGATGGTTCTGCCGGGACTGGTTGACGTACACAGCCACGGCGCTGCCGGACATGATTTTTCAGACGGAGACGTGGAAGGTTTAAAAGAGATCCTGCGCTACGAGAAAGCGCACGGCATCACCTCTTACTGCCCGACATCCATGACACTGCCAAAAGACGATCTGCTGAAAATCTTCGGAACGATCGAGGCAATCAAAGATGAGCCGGAAGCAGAAGTGATCGCCGGCGTCAACATGGAAGGACCGTTCATCGATCCGATCAAAAAAGGCGCACAGGCAGAGGAGAACATCGTGGCTCCGAACGCTGAGTTCTTCCGCGCATGCAATGCGGCGAGCGGCGGAAAAATCCGTCTCGTAACCCTGGCCCCGAATATGCCTGGCTCACTGGAATTTATCAAAGAGGTTTCCGATGAAGTCATGGTTTCCATCGGCCATACGACAGCAGATTATGACACCGCGCTGGCTGCCATGAAAGCAGGAGCACACCATGTCACCCATCTGTACAACGCCATGCCGCCGTTCGCACACCGTAACCCTGGTGTCATCGGCGCCGCATTCGACGATCCGGAGTGCTGCATGGAGCTGATCTGTGACGGCTATCACATTCACGGTGCGGTTGTCCGCGCGACCTTCTCCATGATGGGAAGTGAGCGCATGGTTCTCATCAGCGATTCCATGATGGCAACGGGAATGCCGAACGGAACGTATTCCCTCGGGGGACAGGCTGTCTGGATGAAAGACGGAAAAGCAACCCTGACCGACGGTGAGACCATCGCGGGTTCCGCTACGAACCTGTACGACTGCATGAGAAAAGCAGTTTCGTTTGATATTCCGCTGGCAGATGCCATTTTTGCGGCAACAAGAAATCCGGCACAGAGCATCGGTATCTACGATGAAGTAGGATCCATTGCACCGGGCAAAAAAGCGCATGTACTTCTGGTGGACGACGAACTGAACCTGAAACAGGTTATTATGTAATTTATTATATAGAAGAAATTTGGAGGAAAAACAAATGTTATTAATTGAAGCAAAAGATTACAATGATATGAGCAGAAAAGCAGCAAACATCATCTCCGCGCAGGTGATCATGAAACCGCACGCAGTGCTCGGCCTTGCAACCGGATCTACCCCGGTCGGCGCTTACAAACAGCTCGTTGAGTGGTACAACAAAGGTGACCTTGATTTCGCAAATGTCACCAGCGTAAACCTGGACGAGTACAAAGGACTCTCCCCGGAGAATGATCAGAGCTATCGTTACTTCATGAACACCAACCTGTTCAATCATGTCAACATCAACAAAGAGCGCACCTTCGTTCCGAACGGGCTGGAGCCGGACAGCGAAAAAGCATGCGCAGCTTACAACGAGATCATCCGCAGCGTCGGCGGCATTGACCTGCAGCTTCTTGGACTTGGAAACAACGGCCACATCGGATTCAACGAGCCGGGCGCAGCTTTCGAGAAAGAGACACACTGCGTTGACCTGACCGAGAGCACCATTCAGGCAAATAAACGTTTCTTTGAAAAAGTAGAGGATGTTCCGACCCAGGCATACACCATGGGAATCAAGAACATCATGCAGGCAAGAAAAGTTCTGCTGATCGTCAGCGGCGAAGGAAAAGCAGAGATCCTCGACAAGGTTCTGTACGGACCGGTTACTCCGCAGGTTCCGGCTTCCATCCTGCAGCTTCACAACGATCTGACAGTTGTAGCAGATGAAGCAGCAATGTCTGTGATCAAAGCAAACCACAGATAATTGTTACGATGAATGAAAAGTCCGCCGAATGGGGAGAATATGAAAAATCCCCGTACGGCGGGCTTTTTTGCGGTTTACAAATCCATGTAAATGTGTTAGCATAAAACTAGCGCACAAAAGCAGTGCATAAAATGAAAACACAGTGACGAAGAGAGTACATCTGCATTCGCAAATTTACAGAGAACACCCCCGAAAACCATTTCGGTTTTGCAGGCTGAGAGGGGAGGAGGAGCGGCAGATCGAACATGGCTTCCGAGAGGCGCACCGAACCGTGAGAACAACAATCTGAAACGGTAAGGCTGCGACAGGTTCCGCCTGTTACAGCGGAGAGGTATAGCACATGTACCTGCAGAGGTTTCTGCCGTGAGGCAGGGACGAAAAGAAGTGGTATCACGGGTAAACAAACCTGTCTTCTTCCGACTACAAGAGAGCGGAATAAGGCAGTTTTTTTATTTGAAAGGAGAAATGAAAGCAATGGAAAAAATCAGACCAAAATATTATATCACCACGGCGATTGCCTACACATCCGGCAAGCCGCACATCGGAAACACCTACGAGATCGTACTCGCGGACAGCATCGCCCGCTTCAAACGTCAGCAGGGCTACGATGTATTCTTCCAGACCGGAACCGATGAGCACGGCCAGAAGATCGAGCTGAAAGCAGAAGAGGCAGGTATCACGCCAAAAGAATTCGTAGACAACGTATCCACCGAGATCAAGAGAATCTGGGATCTGATGAATACGTCCTACGACAAATTCATCCGTACCACCGACGCCGATCACGAGGCACAGGTACAGAAAATCTTCAAAAAACTGTACGATCAGGGAGATATCTACAAAGGATATTATGAAGGTCTTTACTGTACACCGTGTGAATCCTTCTTCACCGAGTCCCAGCTTGTAGACGGAAAATGCCCGGACTGCGGACGCCCGGTTACCCCGGCAAAAGAAGAGGCATATTTCTTCAAAATGAGCAAATATGCACCGAGACTGATCGATTATATCAACACCCATCCGGAGTTCATCCAGCCGGTTTCCAGAAAGAACGAGATGATGAACAACTTCCTTCTTCCGGGACTGCAGGATCTCTGTGTATCCAGAACCTCCTTCACCTGGGGAATCCCGGTATCCTTCGATCCGAAGCACGTTACCTACGTATGGCTGGACGCACTGACCAACTACATCACCGGAATCGGTTATGACTGTGACGGAAACAGCTCCGAGCAGTTCAACAAGCTGTGGCCGGCAGACCTGCATCTGATCGGAAAAGACATCATCCGTTTCCATACCATTTACTGGCCGATCTTCCTGATGGCACTCGATCTGCCGCTTCCGAAACAGGTATTTGGTCATCCGTGGCTGCTGCAGGGCGACGGCAAGATGAGTAAATCCAAAGGAAACGTGATCTACGCAGACGATCTGGTAGACCTGTTCGGCGTAGACGCTGTCCGCTACTTCGTTCTGCACGAGATGCCGTTTGAGAACGACGGTGTCATTACCTGGGAGCTGCTGGTTGAGCGTATGAATTCCGACCTTGCCAATACTCTTGGAAACCTGGTAAACCGTACCATCTCCATGAGCAACAAATACTTCGGCGGCGTTGTGACAAAGACCGGCGCAGCAGAAGAGGTGGATGATGATCTGAAAGCAGTCGTTACCGCAACAAAAGCAAAAGTTGCTGCAAAGATGGAAGAGCTGCGTGTGGCAGATGCGATGACCGAAATCTTTGGTCTGTTCAAACGCTGCAACAAATACATTGACGAGACGATGCCGTGGGCACTGGCAAAAGACGAGGCAAAGAAAGACCGTCTGGAAGAAGTTCTGTACAACCTGGTAGAGAGCATCACCATCGGCGCATGCCTGCTCGAGTCTTTCATGCCGGAGACCACCGAGAAGATCCTGGCTCAGTTGAATGCAGAGAAACGCAGCTACGAAGAGCTGGATCAGTTCGGACTGTATGTATCCGGCAATAAAGTAACCGATCAGCCGCAGATCCTGTTCCAGAGACTCGATGTCAAAGAGGTTATGGAAAAAGTAGAAGTGATCCAGGCAAAACAGAAAGCTGCTATGGCTGCCGCAAAAGAAGAAGAGGAAAAAGCCGAAGAAGCTGTTGTAGATGTAGAGCCAAAAGAAGAGATTACGTTCGAAGACTTTGGAAAAATGCAGTTCCAGGTAGGTGAGATCATCTCCTGCGAACCGGTGAAGAAATCGAAAAAACTCCTCTGCTTCCAGGTCAAAGTCGGAAGCCAGACAAGACAGATCGTCTCCGGAATCAAAGCATATTACAAACCGGAAGATACCATCGGAATGAAGGTTATGGTCCTGACCAACCTGAAACCGGCCAAACTGGCAGGCATGATGTCTGAAGGAATGCTCCTCTGCGCAGAAGACGCCGAAGGCAACGTATGCCTCATGACCCCGGAAAAAGCAATGCCGGCAGGGGCGGAGATCTGCTGATGGATTAAAAGAAAAATAGAGTAAATAGAGAAATCCCTTTCCATGCGTGATGTGTGGGGAGGGATTTTTTGCGTTTTAAAAAGTTAAGGAAAACGTCATATAAAAATTCTGAATCTTATGATAATATAATGATAAAGAGAGAATATTTGAACGGGTTTATCGAATATGACAACAGGAAGGAGGAGCGTTGTATGAGAAAAATGCGGACGTTATTTCTGGTTTTACTTTGTTGCGGACTGTCATTGTATGCGGGGGTATCTTATGTGAAGGCAGAGGAAAAGGTTCCTTCTGATTACGATGCTTATTTGCAGGAAACAGGGATGCCAGAGAATGAGATACAAAAGCTGGATGAGCATGTGAAGCAGTTTATCGTCGATGATTTAAAAAATGGGGATGGAAAATTTGAGTATATGAAAATCGATGTAGGAAAACAGGCGATGAATGGAAGAGAGGAAGATTTCGAAGGGATTGAGTTCTATGCATCAGCCTTTCAAATTGGTTCGACGATTTATATTTATCCGACCTATGAATTTGCAGAGAACAAAAAACCCTGTGGAAACGACAGCTTCTCGTTTTTACTAGGAGAGGCGATCAGACCGTATGAATTTGGCGGAACCTTATGGTACAAAGACAACACAATGAGCGACTGGGCAGTCAGTGGAAATCTTATTGCAAACAACCAACAGCTAAACGGCGCCAGCTACTCCGGAAGCCAGCTGGGAACACCGAGATCTGCGATGAAATTCATGGGAACCACATACTGCCATGCGTCGGTGGGGACGGGGGATGATAACAGAATTTTGATGGGGTATTCGTATCAGCCGAAGGAAGTAAGAGTTGAGTTATTCGGATGGAGGCTTTCGAGAAAACAAATAATTTTTGTGCTGGCGGGAGGAGTTGTTGTAGGAAGCGTATGGTGGAGAAAAAATAAGGGTAAGACGCAAAAATAGCCACCCCTGTCTGCAAACTAGGCGACCATTTTTGACATAATTAGTAAACAGGCTGACCGTCTGTCGGCAGCGCTCTTTTTCGACATCATAGCATCACGCTTTTGTAAAAATGTCAAAAGTTCTTTCAAACGTATTTTCTGAATCCAAATTTTTCTATTTATTGTTTTTGTACGCCTTTAGGAGTATAATTTGAAGCAGAGGTGGTAAAATGAAAAAAACAGTTTATCATGGTTCGGATCATATTATTGAACGGCCGAAATATGGTTATGGAAAAATTTATAATGATTATGGTGTTGGATTTTACTGTACAGAAAACCAAAATATGGCCAAAGAATGGGGTGTCAGTGCAGATAAAAATGGTTACGCAAATAGATATGAGATTGAATGTGATGGATTGAAAGTTCTCAATTTGAATATGCGCGACTATACAATGCTCCATTGGCTTACGATTTTGTTGGAAAATCGAGAATTTGATGCATCCACACCGTTGGCGGCAGAAGCAAAAGAATATTTGCTACAAAATTTTCATCTTGATTATGAAAAGGCAGATATTATCATTGGATATCGTGCTGACGACAGCTATTTTTCTTTTGCAGCGGATTTTATTAATGGTGCAATTTCTTACCGTCAGTTGAGTAATGCAATGCGTCTGGGAAAACTGGGACAGCAATTTGTTTTAAAAAGCAGAAGAGCATTTGAACGTTTGGAATTTACAGGGTATGAGATTGCAAGTGTGCAGGAATGGTATAAGAGGAAAGCATCCCGTGATCATATGGCGCGTCGGCAATATTTTGATCTGGAACGAAACCGCCGTCAGCGGGGTGATTTATATATCACCACAATTTTAGATGAGGAGATGAAACCAGATGATCCACGCTTACGATAAATTATATCTTTCTGTTGCACAAAAAAATCTTGCCTGCATGCTGGATTATATGGTCAATGATTTAAAACGGCCGTTGGAAACTGTATGGCAGTGGTTTTGTATGAGTAATACAGCGTCACGGTTTGAACGAGGTGACTGTTCTGTGGTAGCGGGAATGTCGGGAGTTGAAATTGCATATGAAGTATTACAGGAAGCAGGGGAACCAAAGCCGGAACAAGCCCCCTCTTATTCTTACGATCGCAGCCCTGAATATTGGACAGGCTGGGCGTTGGCCTATTATCAGTGGAGTACCAGTTTGTCTTTTGCGGAAATAAACCAGGCTATTCCTGTAACTGAAGTGCGAATGCTCTACACGCCATATCATGAAATGGATGTTCGTCAGTTTGTAGATAAAATGAATGAATTATATCGTGAAGCAAAACCGGAGACAAACTTGAAAGAATTGCGTACTTTTGCAAATCTAAGTCAGAGTGAACTGGCACAGCAGGCAGGTGTTTCGGTTCGGACCATTCAGCAGTATGAACAGCGAAGAAAGGATATTAACAAGGCGCAGACAGAGACCTTGTTGAAGATTGCGCGGGCATTAGTATGTACGGTAGAAGATCTGGTGGAGAAAGTTCCAACTTGATAAAATGAATAAAAAGTTTTTTGTTCAAAGTTTCAGAAAACGTCATAAACTTTTCCCCTACGCAAGGTTATATCTTCAGCCCCGGGAGGCCGCTGGGAGAGAGCTTAAGCAAAACTCGATTATCAGAACAAGCGAACTAATTGAAAATAGACGCTCCCCTTGTGTTATAGATACTAGGGGAGCGTTTTTAAATAGCGGTAGAGAATTTCTATAAGGGATGTTGTTGCTTTTTCTTTGATTTAAATCGAATGCATAAGAAAAATGTAAGAAAATTTTCACCAAACGTCATAGATTTTCAGAAGAATATATGGTAGTATAGGGCTAACAAAAAAAGTATGTGAAAAAAAATAACAAAACGGAAAGGAGATGCAGGTGTATGAATAAAAAATTAGCAGGTATTTTTGCAATGTGTGCTCTGTTGCTGACTGGATGTCAGGGAGCGAAAGAGAGCAGCAAGGAAATTACGCCGCCGGATACCGGATGGGGGAAAACGGTGGATGAAGTGCTTGCCGACTGGAATCTGGATCGGGACCAGGTGGAAATTTTCTCCGAAACTAACAGTGCAGCCGCGATCGCAGTAGATACAGAAGCCACTGTTTTCGGCGAGCAAACTTCCAGAGTCATGTTTCAGTTTATCAACCTCGATCAGACCGGAGCGACGGGAAAACCAGTATTGTGCGAAGTAGACATCACCTACCCGGATGATGCCGATATGGATACCGTGAAAAAAGAGATGGAAAAATCCTACGGAAGTTCCAAAGACTCCATTACCCGCTATGAGCTGTACCAGTCGCTGGGCGACGATCAGCTCCCGGAATATACTTACAAAAAAGCAGATCAGCTTGCCGTCTGGTCCGGCGAGAGCCTGAAAGATGCGATTCCTTCCGATAAGAGCACCGAATACGAAACCGCCTGGGAAGCATACCAGCCTGGCCTTACCACCGACAACTGGGAGAACTACACCGAACAGGCAAGCATGGCAACCGCCGTATGCGCATACGGCGCAGAAGCATTTCCAATGTTTGAAAAAAACGGTGTCAGCCTCGAAGCTTATCCGGGACTGGTATATGAGCAGGTAAAAAAGTAATATGAAATGTAACTATTCAGAGCCATGCGAAATGGAAGAAAATCGTGAATCATGCTTGCATGAATGAACGGTTTTCTGGAATTTCATATGGCGAGAAGCAACATCGAGATGCAGCGCAAGCGGAATCGAGATGGGGTTCTGAATAGTTACTATGAAATAAGAAAGTCATAAACTCCCGGCAGTGCCGGGAGTTTTTCCGTGCATAGGGAGAAGGAAAAGAGTGTGTCCCGGAAAAATTCATGATATACTGAAAAGAGAAAATTCAACTTTTGGAAGGTTCCCGGAATGTCTGTTTTGGAAGAGAGGTGATTCGCCCGTGTATTTTAAACCTGAAAGAGGAGAATCAGGAAAAACTGAAAAGCGGAGAGGCAACACAAAGAAGGGTTGCGATTCCATAGAAAAATAGAGAAAAGCGTGCCTGGAGAACAGACACGCTTTTTAACGTCATGCAGAATGAAAAAGTCTGATGAATATTTGGAAGTACGATTTTAATTTGCACAATTCCGCTCACACAGGAACGCCAGCCCTTTCAGCAGAAGGTTCGGGTCATAGATATGAGGATGTAAAACGAGCGGTTCGACGAAGCGTGCCGCGCCGCCGGTGAGGATGAGGGTGGCGGGGGAGCCGAGTTCGGCTTCGATGCGCTGGACCATTCCGTCGAGCATCGCGGCCATGCCGACGATGGTGCCGGAGAGAATGCATTCTTCGGTGTTTCTGCCAATGATGCGTTTCGGGATCTGGAGGTCGAGCCGCGGGAGCTGGGCGGTCCGCTCGGAGAGGGCGCCAAGTCCCATATCGAGTCCCGGTGCGATGGCGCCGCCGCAGAAGACGCTGTTTTCCCGGATGACATTGAAGGTCGTCGCTGTTCCAAGATCCACGGTGATGACCGGCAGCGGATAATGTGCGGCGGCCCAGGCTGCATCAACGAGGCGGTCGCGGCCTACTTTTTCCGGTTCCGGGATGGAAAATGTCATGCCGAGATCACTTTCGGATGTGACGAGCAGCGGTTCTGTGCCGAACAGATTACGGACACATTCCTGCAGAAGCGTCAGAACCGACGGAACAACGCTGGAAATGATGACGCCCCGAAAGTCGGACGGGGAAAGATTCTTGTCTTCAAAAAGCTGCTCGATCGCAGATTCATACTGGCTGGCAGACCAGGTGTGGTTGATGTCAATCCGGGCTGTGAATTCGAGGGAATACGCTTGCTGCGGTGCGGTCCGGACGCCGCCGAGCGTAACGGTTGTGTTCCCGATATCAATGGCTAAAATCATAAAAATACCTCGCGATTATTTTAAAAGTAGAGCTCTTTTGTCCTTTTATTATAAAGCCTTTTTGCATCAATGGCAAACAGGATTGGTTGTAATCTGTTTTTCTGTCTGCTATACTTAAAACTATCATAGGAAAAAAGTTGCTTCGAGGCAGCAGAACGGAGTTACAATGGAAAATCTTGACGGAAAATGTGTTGTACTTGGTGTGACAGGCGGAATTGCCGCCTATAAAATGGCAAATGTGGCGAGCGGTCTTCGGAAAGCCGGAGCAGACGTGCATGTCATCATGACCGAAAACGCGACGCAGTTCATCACCCCGCTGACGTTCGAGACGCTGACCAACAACCGCTGCGTGGTCGATACGTTTGCGCGTGATTTTAAATATGAGGTGACGCATATTTCGCTGGCAAAAGCGGCGGATCTGATTATGATTGCCCCGGCTACCGCCAATGTGATTGCAAAAATGGCACACGGCATTGCAGATGATATGCTGACAACGGTGGTGCTCGCAGCGAAGTGCAAAAAGCTGGTCGCTCCGGCGATGAATACGGCGATGCTGGAAAATCCGATTACGCAGGATAATCTGGCGACGCTGAAAAAATACGGTTTCGGCATCATCGAGCCGACCGTGGGAATGCTGGCGTGCAAGGACGTCGGAAAAGGAAAACTGCCGGACCCGGAGGTGCTGCTCGATTATATCGCGATGGAGCTTGCCCGCGAAAAGACGCTCGCTGGTGTGCGTGTCACCGTGACTGCAGGCCCGACGCAGGAATCCCTCGATCCGGTGCGGTATCTGACGAACCATAGCAGCGGCCGCATGGGATACGCGATTGCGCGGGAGGCGATGCTCCGCGGCGCGCAGGTAACGCTGATTTCCGGCCCGGTTTCATTAGCCCCGGTTCCAGGCGTTGCGATGCGACCGGTGACGACGGCGAAGGACATGCTGGAGGCGGTGCGGGAGACATTGCCGGAGACGGATATTCTGATTAAGGCGGCCGCGGTTGCTGATTACCGGCCTGTGACGGTGGCGGATCAGAAAATCAAAAAGAAGGACGGTGACATGAGCATTCCGCTGGAGCGCACCGACGATATTCTGGGATGGGTGGAAAAGAACCGTCATCCGGGGTTGTTTGTGTGCGGCTTCTCGATGGAAACCGAGAACATGGTGGAAAACTCGCGTGCAAAGCTGGAGAAGAAGCATCTGGACATGATCGCGGCAAACAATTTGAAGACAGAGGGTGCCGGCTTCGGTGTGGCGACGAATGTGGTGACGCTGATCACGAAGGACGGCATCAAGGAGCTTCCGCTGATGGGAAAAGACGAAGTGGCTGGCTGCCTGCTGGACGAGATTGCGGCACGGCGGTGATCTTATCGGAATCCGGCATATTTTTTCGTTTCCTGGTTGACGCGGGAAAAATGAATGCGTTATAATAAGCACAGGCGCAGCGGCGCACTTTACTTTTACGAAAACAACGAACGACAGGATAGATAAACGTGGAAACGGAAACAGGGGAAGGCTATGCAGAGCTTTCTTCCGTTTCTGTTTCGTTTTTTTAAGGAGAAATTCGGATATGATATTTGAAACACATGCACATTATGACGATGAGAAATTTGATGAAGACCGCGCAGAGCTACTTTCCTCGATGCAGGAAAACGGGATCGGGCGTATCATCAATGTCTCGGCAAATCTGGAATCACTGGAAAATACAAGAAAACTGATGGAAGCGTATCCGTTCATCTACGGCGCGTTCGGCCTTCACCCGGATGAGGTGGGCGATCTGAACGAGGACGTGATGGCGCGGATGCGGGAACTCTGCCGCATGGAAAAGGCGGTCGCGGTCGGTGAGATTGGCCTTGACTATTACTGGGACAAGGAGAATCATGAGAAGCAGGAATACTGGTTCCGCCGTCAGATTGCGCTTGCTCGGGAAGAAAAACTTCCGATGATTATTCACAGCAGGGAGGCGGCGGCCGATACGCTCCGCGTCATGAAAGAAGAAAAATCGGAGGAGATCGGCGGCGTCATTCATTGTTTTTCCTACTCTGTGGAGATGGCAGAGGAATACCTGAAAATGGGATTTTATCTTGGCATTGGCGGCGTGGTGACGTTCAAAAATGCAAAGAAGATCAAAGAAGTGGTTCAGATGGCTCCGATGGAGCGCATTCTGCTGGAAACAGACAGTCCGTATCTGGCACCGGTTCCGTACCGGGGAAAACGAAATTCATCTCTGTATCTGCCATACGTTGTGCAGGAGATCGCAGAACTCAAGGGAATTTCGGAAGAAGAAGTCATTGAGACGACAGAAAAAAATGCGGTCAGACTGTTTCGAGCAGAGGAATAGGAAGCGATACCAGAGGTGTTTCTTCTGTTTTATTTGTTCGGATCAATTCCGTCTGGCCGGACAAATTGAATAGGAGAAAGCGAAAATGGTTGATAAAACAATGATGGGCGACAAATGCGCCGAGCTGGTGCGCGCCGCGATGATCGGTGCGCTCGCAGTGACACTGGGAAACCCGACAGCCGTTTATGCAGCAGAAGAGGAAACGGCCGATCCGGGACAGATTGGAATTGAGATTGCAGGGGAAGCAGCCGTTGGGGCTGCTTCTTTTTGCGTGGAGGAAGATGCGGCGGAGGAGGCACCTGCGGAAGCGGAAGAGGTGACAGAACCGGAAGGTACGCAGAATGATGAGATGGAAGAGGAAAGTGGATCCGAGGGAAAAGAAGATGAGACAGTCCCGGAGGAACCGGAACCGCAGGAGCCTGACGGCGGAGAGAATGCAGGAATGACGGAACCGGGAAAAACGGGCGAGACAGAGCCAGAGGGGCCGGAAAATGCAGAACCGGGAGAGGCAGGCGAGACAGAGCCAGAGGAGCCGGAAAATCCAGAACCGGGAGATCAGGGAGACATGCCGGAAACACCGGGAAACAGCGAAATGGATGGACCGTGGCCGGGCGAAGGGGAAGATATTTCCAACGATCCATGGCCGGGGCAGGAAGAAATCGGCGGCGGAGATGGGGAGCAGATGGAACCGCCGGAGGAAGAAAACGGATCTGCAGGAAGTGATGATGCAACTGGTGGGGACAAGACGGCAGAAGTCTCTTCGGATTCTGACTTATCACAGTCTGCGGAACCGCCAGCCGCCGAGGCTGAACCCGTCTTTTCGGCAGAGCAGGAAGCTGAGCGCACGCAGGAAAGCTACAGTGAGTGGCAGGCGGCAGAAGCTGAAAAAGTCACGATTTCCCGTATGCCGTGGCTGTTTCATACGGTTGAAAAAACATATGCTATCGCCGATGTGAATTCCTGGCTTCACGTCCGCGAAGGAAAAGGCACAAATCAGAAAATCGTCGGAATCCTGCCGAAGGGAAGCCTCTGTTATATTTTAGCGGATGCGGATTCTGACTGGGTTTATGTGGAATCCGGCGATGTCCGTGGATTTGTCTGCGCGCGGTATCTCCTGCGCGGAGAAGAGGCTGAAAAAGAGGTAAACCGTTGGCAGGAGGAAAGTTTTCCCATGGCGGAAATGTGGGTGAAGCCATGGAATAATAAGGCGTACACCTATACATATGCAACGACGAGAACACTTCTTTCTTCTGACGAAGCGCGCGGCGAGGTCCTGCAGTACGCGAAAAAATTCCTGGGAAATCCGTACGTCTGGGGCGGGACGAGTCTTACAAACGGCTGCGACTGTTCCGGCTTTGCCCAGCAGATTTTTGCTAATTTCGGGTATACCCTTCCGAGAACCTCACGCCAGCAGGCGAAAGCTGGAACACGCATTCCGGTGCAGGAGGCAAAGCCTGGTGATCTGCTGTTTTACCAGCGGGAGAGCGGGTTTATTTACCATGTCATGATTTATCTCGGTGATGGAAAAGTAATCCACGCTGGAAGCGAGGCGACGGGGATTCTGATTTCAGATTTTAACTATGAGAAATCGACAGAATTTGCTGTGCGGGTGATTTCGGAGGAAATGCGTGAGAGCAAAATAGAAACGGGAGATGTGGATAATGGGAGAAAAGAAGGAAACTCTGTGGATAACCAGACAACAGAAAACGGGAATGGTGGAAAACAGAAGGCGGGAGCAGAAAATGTGCAGAATACAAGTGCAGAAAACAGTACCGCAGGTGATCGGTTGGAAAGCGCTTCGGGAAAATATCTCGGCAATTTTAAACTGACCGCTTACTGCAACTGCGCCGTCTGCTGTGGCCGCTGGGCGGGCGGCCCGACCGCATCCGGAAAAATGCCGGTGCAGGGCCGGACCATTGCAACCGGCGTTCTGCCGTTTGGAACGAAGCTGAATATCGGCGGAAAAATTTACACGGTCGAGGACCGCGGCACGCCGTACGGCCACATTGATATCTATATGGAACGCCATGCAGACGCAGAGGAGTTCGGCGTGCGCTACGCGGATGTATATCAGTCAGAAGAAATCTGATAAAATTTGCCGATCACGGCGGCATGTGCATCCGTGCCGTGGCCGATATACGGAGTCCTTGCAATCGGGAGATCCGGTCCGGCCGCCTGGCGGACAAGCTGCGGCATATCCGGCGTCAGCTGGTCGCGTTCCATATGGGAAAATGTTCCGAGGAGAATACCATTGATCTGTTCAAAGGCATGCATCATTTTCAGCTGGGACAGAAACGTAACCATCTGCGGAACGCCGCCGCCCATGGCTTCGAGGAGCAGGATTTTTCCGCGGAAATCCGGCTGAAAATCCGTTCCGGCGAGCTTCAGAAAACAGCGGATATTTCCGCCGATCATCACACCTTCCATGTGATCGCCCTGCAGAAATGTGCAAGGGAGGTCGAAGAGGCTGGGAGACTGCCCGGAAAAAGCGTTTTGGAACAGAGTGATCTGTTCGGCGCTGTGGTCGTACAGCAGATTTCGAACCTGATACAGCATCGACTCATTTCCAGTCGCAGTCGTGACAGCATTGACAATCGTTGTGAGATCACTGTATCCCCAGAAGCGCTTGCCGGAGGCGGCGATGACAGAAAAATCCAGATACGGCAGAACTTCATTCGCCATATCGCCGCCGGAAACATCAAAAATATCCGTGATTTCTGGGTCACAGTAAAGGTTCATCAATGCATCCGCCCGCTCCGTGCCCGTGCCGGAAAAGCCGGAACCGTTGTCGAAGAGGCAGGGGCTTAAAACAGGATCGAAGCCCAGCTCCCGCAGAATCTGACAGAGACGCGTCAGATCGGCGGAAAAGGAAGGATGCATGGGGTTGGAGCAGGCGGTAATACCAATTTTATGAGACATAAAGATTCCTTTCTCGGAGTAAAACAAGGCAAAATCTACATTTTCGTGGCACACCGGTACAGCTTTTTCTTTGAATTTGCAAAGCAGATTTAGAGATCGCCGGTGTTTGCAGAATGCCGTTTTGGACAAAAATTATAAAGCTTTGAGGTCATCAATCAGTGTCTGCACTTCCTCTTCCGTCGTTGCCCAGCTGGTGCAGAACCGCGCAATATTTCCGCCGTCCGCGGATTTCCCCATTGGCTCGAAAATATAGCGTTTTTCCAGAGTTTCCTTCTGCGCATCGGTGAGAATCACAAACTGCTGATTCGTAAAACTCTCCACCCAGAATGGAATCCCCTGCGCCGCAAATGCTTTGCGGAGTTTCATGGCAAGTTCATCGGCGCGGCGTGTCGCAGTAAAATAAAGATCATGCCCCAGCAGGCAGTGGAACTGCAGTCCGAGCAGCCATCCCTTTGCGAGGACAGCGCCGTTCTGTTTCATGTAGGCTTTGAACCGCTTTTTCAGCGAGTCAGCTGTAAGCACAACGGCCTCACCAAACAGCGCACCGCATTTCGTTCCGCCGAAATAGAAAACATCTGTGAGAGCAGTGAGATCCTCGAGAGAAACATCATTCTTCTCTGATCCAAGCCCGTATCCAAGCCGTGCCCCGTCCACAAACAGATACATATCATACTTCCGGCAGACCTCGTGAATCTTCGTCAGCTCCTGCAGTGAATACAGCGTTCCCTGCTCAGTCGGAAATGAAAGATATACCATCTTCGGCTCCGTCAGATACTCCGGCTCACCGCCTTCATAATAAGCCGCCGCACACGCCGCAATCTGTTCCGCCGAAATTTTACCATCCGTATTCGGCAGCTCTAGAATCTTATGCCCGGTATTTTCAATCGAAGCCGCCTCATGGCAGTTAATATGTCCGGTATCCGCCGCAATCACACTCTGCACCGGCGAAAGCGCTGCCGCCGTCACAATAAAATTCGCCTGCGTCGCCCCCGGAAAAAAGTGAACCGCCGCGTCCGCGCTATGAATTTTCTCTCGAATCAGTTCCGCCGCTTTTTCGCACCATTCATCCTCGCCATATCCGCCATAACTGTTCCCGTTAATCGAAGCCAGTGCCTCCAGAATTTCCGGGTGTGCACCGTGATTGTAGTCGTTATTAAATCGTATCATAAATTTATGGTCTCCTTAAAATAAAATTTTACAAAATACTGCTTTTATTATACGTCATCCAGGCGAAAACAGCAATTGGAGAACGAAGAGAGAAAACGCAGAAAAACATTCATTATATATTTTGCATTGACTTTTTATATACCGATTGGTATAATGACAACAGAAACACACATAAGAAGCCTGCAAAATCCAACAAAATTCGTCAAAATTGCCAATCATTCACGCAATCCGACCATCACACACAAATGCAGACTTCTTACAACAATAACCAACAAAAGCATTTCAAAACAAATGCAAACTCACACGTAACCAACCAACCCAACAACCACACCGCGGCCAGGTTCAGCCCTTCGGGGTCTGCCGGGGATTCCTTGCGGGGAAACGCATTTGCAGGAAGCGTAGTAACTCTTAGCAGTTGAAAATTTGCGTTATTCCCCCAAATTCAACTGTCTGAGCTTTAGCGAGTTTTGAATTTGGGGGAATGCTTTTAGCAAATTTCCAATCGCTTAGAGTTCCTAGCTTCCGAAACCGCGTTTCCCCGCAAGGAATCCCCGGCAGTCCCCGGAGGGCGTCCGTCACCGCTCCCCAATCAAGAGGAATCAAAATGGACAATCGTCAGCTAATCATGAACTCAGCTCTGACCCTCTTCTACGAAAGCGGGTACGACGCCGTCGGTGTTCAGCAGATCGTAGACTCCGCCGGAGTATCCAAACCAACCCTGTACTATTACTTCGGAAGCAAACAAGGCCTCCTCGAAGCCCTGCTAAACGAGCACTTTCAGCCCATGGAACAAAAACTCATCGAAGCCTCCGAAACCGGGAAAAACATCCCCGAAAAACTGTACCGCATCGCGCGTGCCTTCTTCAACGGAGCCTCCGAAGACCCGAAATTCCATATGCTGATGATGGCACTGTTCTATTCCGGAAGAAAAAGCGAAGGCTTCCGCACCGTATACCCCATGATTGACCGGTTCTATCACCTGTGCGTCGACGTCTTCGACAACGCCAGCGCCGAACTCGGCAACATGAACGGCCGTCAGGAACAATTCGCCGTAGGCTTCTCCGGAATCCTGATGCACTACCTGATGATGACAGCAGGAGATCAATCCGATCTTTCCAACCTCGTCGTCCGGGACGAAGAAGTCTACCGTCTGGTACACCAGTTCATGTATGGAATTTACTCATAACCCAAAAACAAGGAGGACAAACAAAATGGCACCATGGTATGAAGAGGCAGAATTTTATCACATCTATCCGATCGGACTGACCGGCGCGCCGAGAAAAAATGAATCGGAAGAAACCGTACACCGCTTTTCCACACTGGAACAGTGGCTTCCGCACATCGCAGATCTCGGTTGTACCGCAATCTATATCGGCCCCTTGTTTGAATCAACCACACATGGATACGACACAAAAGATTACAAACAGGTAGACCGCCGCTTAGGCGACAACGCGGACTTTGCCGCATACGTAAAAAAAGCCCACGAACTCGGCATCAAAGTCGTCGTAGACGGTGTCTTCAACCACACCGGCCGCGAATTCTTTGCCTTCCGCGACATTCAGGAAAAAAGAGAACAGTCCCCGTACTGCGGATGGTACAAAGGAATCTGGTTCGGCGGAAACACCTGCTATAACGACGGATTCTCCTACGAAGCATGGAGAAACTGCTTCGAACTCGTCAACCTGAATCTCCAGAACCAGCAGGTCCGCGACTATCTCCTTGATGTCATCGACTTCTGGATCGACGAATTCGACATCGACGGCATCCGTCTCGACTGCGCCGACTGCCTGGATTTCGGCTTCATGGAGCAGATGCGCGCACGCACATCCGCCAAAAAACAGGACTTCTGGCTGATGGGCGAAGTCATCCACGGCGACTATGCGCGCTACATCGGAGACGGCCAGCATCTGCTGCACAGTGTCACAAATTACGAGCTTCACAAAGGACTTTATTCGGGACATAACGATCATAACTACTTCGAAATTGCACATACGATCCGCCGCGAATTTGACGAAAACGGCGGCATTTACAAAGGAAAGAAACTGTACAGCTTCGTTGACAATCACGACGTAGACCGTCTGGCCAGCAAGCTGAACGTAAAAGAAAACATGATTCCAATTTATGCGCTGCTGTACTTCCTGCCGGGCATCCCGTCCATCTATTACGGATCGGAATTCGGCATCGAGGGAAGAAAAGAAGGCGGAAACGACGATCCGCTGCGTCCGGCGCTGAATCTGGAAGAACTGGAGAAAAATCCGCCGGCAGAAAAACTTCCGGCATGGATCAAAACATTATCAGACGTCAGAAAAAAACATCCTGCAGCACGAACGGGAAGATACCGCGAACTCATGCTGACCAACCGCCAGTATGCCTTTGCACGCCTGGATGAGACAGACGCTCTGATCACAGCAGTAAATAATGATGAAAACCAGAGTGCGGGAGTCTGGATTCCTGCATCTTGCGACGGAACATGGAAAAACGCGGTAACCGGAGAAGCCATTTCTCCGGAAAATGGAAAACTTTTTGTTGAAGTACCTCCGTGCGGCTGTGTTCTGATTGAAAAAGAATCATAAAGGGGATTTTTTCTATGAAGGAAACTGCAAAAACAACAGCGAAAACCAGAAAAGCGCAAAAAAAACCGGCGGGCTATCAGCCAAGATTTTCTGAACTGGATCAGTACTTATTTGGCCAGGCAACCCATTACGATATTTTCCGGAAAATGGGTGCGCACCTGGACAAAAAAGACGGCAAAGTAGGAGCCTGGTTCACCGTATGGGCTCCGCATGCGGCGGAAGTATCTGTCATCGGCGAATTCAACGGCTGGGATGCCCATGTCAATGTGATGCGGAAAGTCGGCGAGGACGGCGTTTATGAAGTGTTCATTCCGGGCGTGACCGAGGGAATGATGTATAAATATTACATCCGCACACCGGACGGAAGAGAACTGTACAAAGCAGATCCATACGCATTTGCATCCGAAAAACGGCCGGGTACCGCGTCAAAAGTAGCGGAAATCGAAGGCTACCGCTGGGGTGACAGCGAATGGCTGACGAACCGCAAAAAATTTGACGTTCAGAAATCCGCGCTCTCCATCTACGAAGTGCACCCGGGCTCCTGGATGAAACATCCGTGGTCCGAATCCAACCCGGACGGATTTTACAATTACGTTCAGTTCGCACATTCGCTTGCCGATTACGTAAAAAAAATGGGCTATACCCACGTAGAGCTGATGGGAATTGCAGAGCATCCGTTTGACGGTTCCTGGGGCTATCAGGTAACGGGCTATTACGCACCGACCTCCCGCTACGGAACACCGAAAGAGTTTAAATATCTTGTTGATTATCTGCATAAAAATAAAATCGGTGTTATTCTGGACTGGGTACCGGCACACTTCCCGAAAGATGCGCACGGCCTTGCTGATTTTGATGGCCAGCCGCTGTATGAGTACGCCGACCCGAGAAAGGGCGAGCACCCGGAGTGGGGAACGAAGATCTTTGATTACGGCAAAAATGAAGTGAAAAACTTTATGCTGGCAAATGCGCTTTACTGGGTAGAAGAGTATCACGTAGACGGTCTCCGTGTCGATGCTGTTGCTTCGATGCTGTATCTCGACTACGGAAAAGAGCCGGGCCAGTGGGTGCCGAACAAGAACGGCGGAAATGAAAATCTCGAAGCCGTCGAGTTCTTCAAACACCTGAATACCCTGGTGCGCGGACGAAACAAAGGTGTCATCATGATTGCCGAGGAGTCCACAACGTGGCCGAAGGTAACGGGAAGCGTAGAGGACGGCGGCCTGCATTTCTCCTACAAATGGAACATGGGATGGATGCATGACTTCCTTGATTACATGAAGCTCGATCCATACTTCCGCAAATACAACCATAACAAGATGACCTTCGGCATGACCTATGCATTTTCCGAGAACTACATTCTGGTGCTCTCGCACGATGAGGTTGTCCACTTGAAATGCTCGATGATCAACAAAATGCCGGGCGATCTGGAGGAAAAATTCCAGAACCTGATGGTAGGCTATGCTTTCATGTTCGGGCACCCGGGCAAAAAACTTCTGTTCATGGGACAGGATTTCGGACAGCTCCGCGAGTGGAGCGAGGAACGCGAGATCGACTGGTTCCTGCTGGCAGATGAGGGGCATCAGCATCTGCAGACCTTCTTCAGTGACCTGCTGAAAATGTACCGCAAGTACCCGGCACTCTACGCGAACGACTGCGGCTACGAAGGCTTCCAGTGGATCAATGCCAACGACGGCGACCGCAGCATTTACAGCTTCGTCCGCTGGTCACCGACAGGCAAGAACAATCTGCTGTTTGTCTGCAACTTCACACCAGTCGAGAGACCGGATTATATGTGTGGCGTACCGCGCAAAAAACAGTACCGCCTGATACTCGACAGCTCCGATATGAAATACGGCGGCCCGACCGAAAAACGCCAGGTAGCCTACCGTGCCAAAGAGGGAGAATGCGATGGCCAGCCATATCGGATTGCATATTCACTTCCGGCGTATGGTGTGGCGGTGTTCAGCTTCTAAAATAAGATAGCTACTAATTTTCATTAATATCATGACCGGCAGAGAACGAAAGAGATTTCTTAAATCTGTCGGTCATTGTGTTTTGTGTTCGAAGGAAAAGAGGTGTTGATTTGATGAAAGAAGAAAGAAAAGAGCCGATACAGATTCCGCACATCCAGACAATCAACGATCACATTTCCTATCTTACACCGACAGAACATCCACTTTCGGCAAATGTTGTGATCATCGAGGGTGATGCATTTTTCTGGGTATATGACGTGGGAAATCATCCTGCGGTTTCAGAAATTCTGCAGGAAAAGTCAGAACAGACAGGAAAAAAAATTCGGGTGATTTTATCCCATTTTCATCCCGACCATATTGGGAATCTGTCGGAGATTTCGTGCGAAGCGGTTTACCAGGGGAAAAATACGTTTCGTTATACAAAAACAGGAACTGTGATAGAAGAAGATACGTGGTTTCAGGACGGTGACGTGCGGTTACATTTATTTCCGATTCCATCGAGTCATGCCAAAGGATCGCTTGCATTGGAAGTGGATGAGACGTGGTGCTTTCTCGGGGATGCGGCATATGCGACGCAGAAAAACGGACAGACCGTTTATAATGCCGAGCGCCTGCTGGCAGAAATCCGAGTTCTGAAAAACGTGCGTGCGCCGTATTTTCTCCTGAGCCACAGCGAACCGTTTCAGCAGAACAAAGAGGATGTGCTGGAATGGATGGAAGCGATTTATGAGAAACGGAAACGAGATGAATCATATATAAAAACACCCCAGCGCGTATGACAGGGAGTCCTTCGAGGCTGAATCAGTTATGCCACTTCGGCAATTCACTTTCTTTCACTGGAACTGATTCAAGATCCATATTTGACCAATATGAGCCGATATCTGAACTTGTGAAGTATTCAAAATTGCCCGTGGAAGATTTCAGCTTTCCATTCTTGACTCCATTGCAGACATAAACCAGTTCGTAGTTTGTCCCATCCGAAAGGTTAAATCGAAAACTGGTCACATCTGCGCCTGTGTTTTCTTCGACTTGTTTGTCTGTCAATGATAAGTTTTCAAACATATGATACAAGTCTGTTATATCAGTTTTTGCAACGACTATTTTCTTTTCTGCTGATACCGGTGCTCCCGCATAGTGGTACATTTCGATATTTTCAACATCTCCAACTTCAAAAGGAAAGTCGATATGGACCGTTTCTTTGCTACAGCCGACCAGTACCATCATTAAAATCAGAAAGGATATCAAATTTGTCGCTTTTTTCATATCATTGCACTCCTCGTCATGTTTTTGACAGGTCAAGAGTTCAAAAATCCTCTTGCAAGCGAGCTTGCATTAGCTTTTTGAGCCTGGTATCATGATGATTTGAGTATATCATAGTTTAACCGAATCAAGCAAGTCACCTGCTTCCATTGCGAAAAGTAATAAGCAGTGGGTGGGGACTTGCTTGTATCAGGAGTGGTACAAGCCACTTCTGATAAGCTGCGAAGCAGCTATTCGGTTATGAGCAAGTAGCGAAGCGGATTGCGAATATCCGCTTTGACCCGAATCAAGCAAGTCACCTGCTTCCATTGCGCGAAGCAATAAGCAGGGGGTTGGGACTTACTTGATTCGGTTAAAAAAACAAGGGAGATGAAAAAATGAATGAAATTATAGCTTTACAGAAATATGAAAACGAAGCACAACTTGCAAAAGAGCTGATTCGAGGCTTTTGGCTGGCTCATGGTGATTATGTTATAACCGACGAAGAGGCCGCGGAGAATCTTGCTGCCTGGACAGACAAAGGGCATGTGTTTTATTTTATCTTAAAAGAAGAGATCCCCATTGGATTTGTGCATCTCGGAAGCCGCGGGGCGGAAGTTGACTGGATCGAAGATCTTTTCGTACTTCCGGAATACCAGGGAAACGGATACGGAAGTCATGCGATTGCGCTGGTCGAAGCCGAGATAAAAAAGTATTCTGAATCTGTCTATCTTGAGGTAGCTGCACGAAATTTTGGAGCGATAAAACTCTATCATAGATTGGGATATCATTGCCTGAACACTGTGACGTTACGCAAAGATTTTCAACCGGAGAATTTTGAAGTGATTCGCAGCGAAGAGCTTTTGGGGTATCCGTTGGAAGTTAAGAAGTATATTAAGTAGAATCTCACGCCGATTTGCGCAGCAAATCCAGACCTCCCCACCGCCCGCCTCAATGTCAGCCCGGAAGTGCGTCTGTGTCGTCTGGGACTGTGCCCCAGGGCACAGTCCCAGGCGGCGCAGGTGCACTTCCGGGTGTCCGTTTTTTAAACAACCGCAACCCCCGCCATCCCCAGTACCGCCGCAATCGCAAACAGCACCAGCAGATGCACCGGATAAAACGCATAAAACGGATACTTCAGATTCAATCCCCGTTTTCCGTTATAAAAATGCACCGGGATCATCGCCAGAAAACAGGTGATTTCATTCAGGCTCAGCAGCGTAAGTACGGCGCAGCCAATTCCAATACAATACATCTTATTGTTACGCAGGTTATACATCAGAACAATCGTCAGAATTCCCATCGCACTGTAATCGGTTTTCAGCAGTGTAGCAACAGTGCATGCCGCTACGATCACCAGCAGTTTTCCAATGGAAACTTTCCAGTTGGCTCCCCGCCAGTTTGTACCGTCCTGATGCGTTTTTTCATCAATCTTCTGCAGGAAAATCATCATCACAAGGCCGATAAACAGAGTGAAAAATACATTCTGATAATTCAGATAAAACGGTTTTCCCGCAAATGCAAGGTCAAACGGAACTTCTGAAACCAGTGCGAAAATACCAAGATTCAGAGCATACTTTTTCACATCATGTGTATGTAGAAATCCCTCAATTAACAGAAAACAGAAAATTGGAAAACTGATTCGTCCGATGGCACGCATAATCATGTCCGCGTAATAAATCACAGCTGTGTTTCCTGTGGAGAGAAATGATGCGCCTCCGTCCGAAGCGTTCACCGCATCCAGAAGACCACGGGAAATCAGGATTCGATCGAAAAGTACAGCTGCAGTGTGGTCGATCAGCATACAGACCATCGCAATGATTTTCAAGGTACTGCCGGGAATTTTACCGGCGCTTTTTACGGGTTTCGCAGTAGTAGCTGCCATATAAAACATCCTTTCTGGAACGCAAACGAAAGGCAGACTGTGCAAGCCGTCTGCGGATCAGGTTCCTGTAACGACAAACAGCAGAAAATCCTGCTGTTTTGCCAGAGTTGTAATACTATGATTATACGTTCTGAGGAGGTTAATGTCAAAGAAAAAACAGTTCTGAAATAACGCAGAGTATGGTAGAATCTGCCAGTCGGGTAAATGAAAATAGAAAGCGTCTCCGGGCTCATCCCAAAACGAACGGGGCAGCGTACCAATTCGTAAACCAGAATTGGTACGCTGCCCCGTATTTTAAAATACATCCAGGTCTTTTCCGTTCACGACATATCCGTCATACCCTGCATCCCGGATTTCATCCAGAATCGCGGCATCGCGCCATGCCATCTCGGCGGCAAGGTTTTTGTGGTTATCCTGTACATTCATATGGTAAATCCGGTGATACGTAACGAGCAGTTTCGGATTTGCCTTTTTTGCAACACCGGCAAGATCCGTGCTTAACGTATGCACTTCCCGGTGGTATTTCTGCCATTTTGGTTCGCGGCAGGAGATTCCGGCGGCGTATTCCACTTCGTGCAGCAGGATATCACAGCCTTTCGATTTTTCTGCCACGAGATCCAGCGGAGCGGTATCGCCGGTGATGACGATTGTGCGGTCCGGTGTGGTGAATTTATAGCCGTAGCATTCCAGTGTTCCGTGGCTGACCGGAAAAGCCTCCACCGTAACCAGGTCATCCCGGTAGACAATGCCGGATTCAATTTCTGTTACCTCAACGCGGTAGCCGGATTCGTTTGCTTTTTCGAAACCGTGAATTCGGAAATCAATGTCGGTTTCATAGGCCTGTAAGATATGATCGGTCATGTGCTGTAAGCCCTTTGGCCCGAAAACTTTCAATGGAACCGGGCGCTCCAGCACCCACGGAGTAAAAATCAGATCCGGGTACCCTGCGGTATGGTCTGTGTGAAGGTGCGTACAGAAGGCAACGGTCAGAAGATCCGGCCGCAGGGCATCCACGCCGTTAAAATAGGCGGCTGAGGCCTGGCGGACAACGCCAGGGCCAAAATCTACCAGATAAGCACGGTCACCGACCACGACAGCGGAGGAAGGTCCGTTGGCATTCGGACACGCATTTGGTGTGCCGGTTCCGAGAAGAACAAGTTTTGTCTGCATTCTTTCTCTTTTCCTTTTCTTTTTTTGTTTCTGTTTCTGTTTATGATTTTCTGTTACGATTTCTGCTTTTGCCTTATTTCTCTTCTTTTGATTCATTGTTTTTGGTTTCCGGAAGATGCTTAATGGAAATTCCGGTAAATCCATAGAAAATACTGAAAACCGGGGTCAGGTAAAGCAGGAATAAGTACGGGAAAAATGCCGACCATGCAACACCAAGTGTGCCGGCCATGTATACGCCGTAGCCATGCCATGGAATCATAGGACCAGCCATAGTTCCGGAGTCTTCGAGGCAGCGGGAAAGAATTTCCGGTGCAACCTTGCGCTCTTGAAAGACAGGTGCCATCAGACGGCCGGTCAGAACGTGTGCCATCGGCTGGGAGCAGCTGATGAGGCTGGTCACGTAACCGACAATCATCGTTGCCAGGATCATACTTCCATCGCTGTTGATTCTCTTTACAATCGCCTGAAGAATGTGATCCAGTACACCGAGTTTTTCCAGCATGCCGCCCATGCCGACAGCAAAGCAGATAATGGCTACGTACTGGAGCATGCTTCCCATGCCGCCGCGGTTTAAGATGGATTGTAATACCGGTTCTTCGATTGTGGTTGTGTAACCGTTGTAAGCTGTGCGGATGATGCCCTGCAGAGTATCGTGCTGCACAAAATAGGAAACAAATCCGGCAGCGAAGCTGGAAAGACCAAGTGCAGAGATCGCATTTACTTTGCAGAGGAGCAATACAATAATCAGGATGGCAGGGATCATGGTAATCCATCCGAGCTGGAATTCACCGTTTAAAGCATCGATGTAAACGGTAATGCTTCCCTCGGTATAGCTTCCGCTGGTCTGCTGGAAACCGAGAATAGTAAAAAGAATTAAGGTTATCACATATGTTGGAAGGGTGGTCCAGAGCATCGAGCGGATATGATCGCCAAGTTTGGCATCTGCAACGGCCGGAGCAAGGTTTGTGGTATCGGAAAGAGGACTTAATTTGTCACCGAACATGGCACCGCAGATGACAGCACCGGCTACCATGCCAGGATGGATACCCATGGCGTTTCCGATCGCCATCATGGCAACACCTGCGCTTCCGACGGAACCATAGGAAGTACCGGTTACAATACTCAAAATGGAGCAGAACAGCAGCGTCAGAGGCAGCAGCCAGGACGGGTTAATTATTTTTAAGCCCCAGGAAATGATGGTGGCAATGGTGCCACTCTGCAGCCAGGTGCCGATCATGACACCGATGGCCATCAGAAGGCAGAGCGTCGGGACGACCATACGGATGGCATCGTATGCGCCGGCAACAATTTTGGCGTAAGAAATACCGAAAATCTTACAAAACAGATAGATAAAAATCCAGCTTGCAAACAGGCCGATCATAGGACCGCCGGTTTTCAGGCGGATACAGACTGCGACGGATACGATGATCAGCAGCAGCAAAAGCAGTGACTGTGGCAGATTGAGTTTTTTTTCTTTCGTTCCACTCATAAAAAAATCCCCCATTCATAGGTAAAATAATTTGCCCATTCAACGCGTTAAAGTAGAAAAGACATGTAATATATTATAATGGTGAAATGCAGAAAAAGCAAGGGAAATTCTCTTGATTTTTTGTTCTATGGTTGCTATAATAAGCGTGAGTGTGGGGCGGAGGATAAACTTCGGCCCTTTTATAGCTAACTATAAACGGAATCAACAAGATAAAGAGGTTAAATCAATGACAAGAATAGACATTATTTCAGGTTTCCTGGGCGCAGGAAAAACAACCCTGATCAAAAAACTCCTCGGAGACGCGCTGAAAGGCCAGCAGGTTGTCCTGATCGAGAACGAATTCGGTGAAATTGGAATCGACGGAGGCTTCTTAAAAGATGCCGGTATCGAAATCCGTGAAATGAACTCCGGCTGCATCTGCTGCTCTCTTGTGGGAGACTTCGGCGCAGCATTAAAAGACGTTATCACCAAATATCACCCGGACCGCATCATCATCGAGCCGTCCGGCGTAGGTAAACTCTCCGACGTCATCAAAGCGGTAGACGGCGTAGAAAAAGAAGCAGGCGTAGCCCTGAATTCCGCAACAACCGTAGTCGACGTTATGAAATGCAAAATGTATCTCAGAAACTTCGGCGAATTCTTCGAGAATCAGGTAAAGAGCGCAGGAACCATCATCCTGAGCCGTACCGATAAAGCCGATACGGAAAAAGTAGAGGCAGCTGTAAAAATGCTCCGCGAACTGAATCCGGAAGCACACATTATTACCACACCGGTTGAAGTACTGGGTGGTAAGAAAGTACTCGATACGATGGAAGGTGCCATCATCAACCTTGCGCAGGTAGAAGAGGAAGAGCATCATCACCATCATCATGACCACGACGAGTGCTGCTGCGGCCATGACCACGATGAGGAGCATGAGCACCATCATCACGATCATGATGAGGACGAACATGAACATCATCATCACGACCATGACGGCGAGTGCTGCTGCGGCCACGATCACGACGAGGAGCATGAGCATCATCACCACGACCATGATGACGAGTGCTGCTGCGGCCATGATCACGACCATGAGCATCATCATCACCACGATGACGAGTGCGGCTGTGGTCATGAGCATCATCACCATCATCACGCAGACGAAGTTTTCACAAGCTGGGGTCAGGAGACTGTGAAGACCTTCACCAAAGAGCAGATCGAAGGCATCTTAAAGAAACTTTCCGAGGATACCGCTTATGGTATGGTTCTTCGTGCCAAAGGTATGGTAGCAGGCGCCGATGGACAGTGGATCTATTTCGATATGGTTCCGGAAGAGTACGAAGTACGTGACGGAGCACCGGAATTCACCGGAAGAATCTGTGTCATCGGTTCCAAATTAGCAGAAGATAAGCTGGCAGAGCTGTTCGGACTGTAAAAATACAAAGTAGCTGCGAAAATTACGGTTCGCGGCTACCTGTGAATTGTAACGAAGCTGCCGCATCAGAAACAAAATCCGATGTGGCAGCTTTTTTCTTAATTTAGAGACAAAGCAAAAGGTACGCCCGGAATCTCAGCCGCAAAAGCAAGTGCAGAAAGATTCCGGGAGTACGTCAAAGACAACGGAGGTACAAAATGTACGAAGAAGACGAAGTAGAAATTCCGATTTATCTCATAACAGGATTTCTGGAGAGTGGAAAAACCTCTTTTATCAATTTTACCGTAGCACAGGAATATTTCCAGATTGACGGGCCGACCCTTCTGATCACAACCGAAGAGGGTGAGGTAGAGTATGACGAAAAAGAACTGCTCAAACACAATACAGTACTGGAAATCGTAGAAGGACCGGAGCAGTTTACCTTAGATTACCTGAAAAAACTGAACCGTAAATATCGCCCGGAGCGTATTATTCTGGAATACAATCCGCTCTGGAGTGTAAAAAAACTGGAAGAAATGGAGCTGCCGCGCGGCTGGGGCATTGTACAGGAGATTGTGACGGTCGATGCAAGCTGCTTCCAGATTTATATGCAGAATATGAAATCTGTTTTCATGGAGATGGCAAAAAATGCGGATATGGTTATGTTCAACCGCTGTCGTCCGGAAGATCCGCTTCCATCCTTCCGCCGCAGCATCAAAGTAGTCAACCAGGCGTGCGACGTTCTGTTTGAGAATGAAGAAGGCGAAATTGACAACATTTTTGAGGATCAGATGCCGTTTGATACCGATGCCGATGTGATCGAGATTGATGACGCCGATTACGGAATCTGGTATGTCGATATGGGCGACAACCCGGAGCGCTACGAGGGCAAAACCGTTCATTTCCGAGGCATGGTATTAAAGAGCAAAGACGTCGGAGCTGATTTCTTTGTTCCGGGTCGTATGGCAATGACCTGCTGTGCAGATGATACTTCTTTTATCGGCTATGTCTGCAAATGCGCAAGCGCCAAATCTCTCGTAATGGGTTCCTGGGTTGACGTGATTGCAACGGTAAAATGGGGCTATATGAAGGTTTACGATGGCGAAGGCCCGGTTCTGTATGCAAAAGAAATCAAACCGGCCAAGAAACCGGAGAGCGAACTGGTATATTTTAACTAAAGAAAAAGAACAATCATACATCAGACAACAGAGGGCAGGGAAAGTTTTTTCTGCTCTCTGTTGTCTGCATTGCAGGAGGAAGTATGTTTATTATAGTAGGTTTGGGAAATCCGACGCGCCAGTATGAGGGCACGAAGCACAACGTCGGATTCGACACCATCGATTACCTGATCGACGAATATCAGATCCCGTCTTCCGGTGCAGGCCACAAGGCGCTGTTCGGAAAGGGCATGATCGCAGGCCAGAAAGTCATTGTTGCAAAGCCGATGACATATATGAACCTGAGCGGTGAGTCCGTGCGGGAGCTGGTGAACTATTACAAAGTGGATCCGGAGAGCGAGCTGATCGTGGTTTACGATGATATCAGCCTGGCGCCGGGACAGATCCGTATCCGCAAAAAAGGAAGCGCGGGCGGCCACAATGGCATCAAAAACATCATCGCCAATCTTGGCACCGACCATTTTATGCGTGTGAAGGTCGGCGTCGGTGAGAAACCGAAAAATTGGGATCTGGCGGACTACGTGTTAAGTCCGTTTACGAAAGACGAACGTCCCCTTGTAAATCTGGCGATCGAGCATGCGGCAAAAGCAATCGAGCAGATGCTGAACGGGGATGTGGACGCAGCTATGAATGAGTATAACCGCAAATCTGCAAACCCGGCAGAGTAAGGAAAATGAAAGCGTTATTAGAACCGATCAAAGAAATTGCCCGTTTTGACGAGCTGTTCCGTGATCTGAAAAAAGGAACCGCAGGTGTGACGGTGATCTCGGGCTGTCTGGAAAGCCAGAAAGCCCACATGATCGCAGGCCTCTCCGAGGATGCCCCGGTGCGGCTTCTGATCGCGGAAAATGAATTAAAAGCAAAAGAATTATATGAGGATTACCGGCTGTACGATGCGGAGACGCTGTATTATCCGGCGAAGGACCTGATTTTCTATCAGGCAGACATTCACGGAAATCTGCTGATCCGGCAGCGGCTTCAGGTGATCCAGGCACTTCTTGAGCGGAAGGAAGTTACCATCATCACCAGTGTAGGGGGATGTATGGACTTTCTTCTGCCTCTTGGCGTGTTCGAAAAACATTGCATCCATCTGCGCAATGACAGCGAACTCGATCTGGATAAAATAAGAAAAGAGCTGGTGCGGCTCGGCTATGAGAGTACCTTTCAGGTGGAGTCGACCGGTCAGTTTTCCGTCCGCGGCGGCATTCTCGATATTTATCCGCTGACGGAACAGAACCCGATCCGGATTGAGCTCTGGGGCGATGAGATAGATTCCATCCGAAGCTTCGATGCGGAGAGCCAGCGGTCGATTGAAAACCTCGAGGAAATCACAATCTATCCGGCATCGGAGCTGATTTTAACAGAGAATACGATTGCGCGCGGTGTGAAAGCGATTAAAAAAGAGGCGAAAGCGCAAAGCACAAAATTCCGCGACAAGATGATGACAGAGGAAGCGGCAAGGATCCGCCATGCGGCAGAGGAAATCTGCGATCAGATCGGCGAGGGCGAAATTCTGCAGGGAGCGGAGCAGTATCTTCATTATTTTTATCCGGAGACCGTCTCGTTTCTTGAGTATCTGCCGGAGAACAGCCGCATTTTCCTCGATGAGCCGAACCGCATCATCGAGTGTGCCGATGCGCTGGAAGCAGAATTTCAGGAGAGCGTGAGCCACCGTCTTGAAAAGGGATACCTCCTGCCGGGACAGGCGAAGCTGATGTGCAGTACGGCGGAGCTTGTGGCAAAACTGAACCGCCGCGGCTGTGTTGCCATATCGCTGATGGAGCCGCAGAAGGGCGAGTGGAACATCCGCGATGAGTTCAGTGTGACGGTGAAATCGGTCAATTCGTATAACAATCAGTTCCTGCTTCTGGTAAAAGATCTGAAATCCTGGAAAAAAGCGGGTTACCGTATTGTACTGGCGAGTCCGTCGCGGACGAGGGCGCAGCATCTGGCAGAGGACCTGCAGAATGAGGAGATTCCGGCCTTCTACAGCGAGAATGAGGAGCGTGTTCTGAAACCGGGCGAGGTCATGCTGATCCACGGCGCGGCCCGCAGAGGCTTTGAATATCCGATGCAGAAATTTGTGCTGATTACAGAGACGGATATTTTTGGAAAAGAGAAGAAGAAAAACCGGAAGAAATCGGAGTATTCCGGTCAGAAAATCCAGAATTTTGCGGATCTTTCGATCGGTGACTATGTCGTGCACGAGAGCCACGGTCTTGGTATTTACCGCGGTATCGAGAAAATTGAGATGGACCGCGTAACGCGTGATTACATGAAAATCGAGTATGCGGGCGGATCGAACCTCTATGTGCTGGCCACCCAGCTCGATACGCTGCAGAAGTATGCGTCCGGCGAAGCTGCAAAGGTGCCGAAGCTGAATAAAATCGGCGGTCAGGAATGGAATAAGACGAAAACACGGGTTCGCCATGCGGTAAAAAATATCGCACAGGATCTCGTGAAGCTGTATGCCGAGCGGCAGGCGTCATCCGGCTATCAGTTCGGAAAGGATACGATCTGGCAGAAGGAATTTGAGGAACTGTTTCCATTTGAGGAGACGGACGATCAGCTTGCGGCGATCGAGGCGACAAAGGCGGACATGGAGAGCAAAAAGATTATGGACCGCCTGATCTGCGGCGATGTCGGATACGGCAAAACCGAGGTTGCAATCCGTGCAGCGTTCAAGGCAGTACAGGAGAGCAAACAGGTCGTCTACCTCGTTCCGACCACCATTCTGGCACAGCAGCATTACAATACGTTCGTTGAGCGCATGAAGGACTTTCCGGTGCGCGTTGATCTTCTGTGCCGGTTCCGCACGCCGGCAGAGCAGAAAAAAACGCTGGAGGATCTGAAAAAAGGACTCGTGGATATTGTCATCGGAACACACCGCGTTCTGTCGAAGGACGTAAAGTTCAAAGATCTTGGCCTTCTGATTGTCGATGAGGAGCAGCGGTTCGGCGTGACGCATAAAGAAAAAATCAAACAGCTGCAAAAAAATGTGGATGTTCTGACACTGACGGCGACGCCGATTCCACGTACCATGCACATGAGCCTGATCGGCATCCGGGATATGAGTGTGCTCGAGGAAGCACCGCAGGATCGCCAGCCGATCCAGACCTTTGTCTGTGAATACAATGAAGAAATGGTCCGCGAGGCGATTAACCGTGAACTTGCGCGGGGCGGGCAGGTTTACTATGTCTATAACCGTGTCCAGTCGATTGCGGATATGGCGAACACGATCCAGAAGCTCGTGCCGGATGCAAATGTGGGCTTTGCGCACGGGCAGATGAAGGAGCGCGAGCTCGAGAAGATCATGTACGGATTTATCAACGGAGAGATCGATGTGCTCGTGTCAACAACGATCATTGAGACAGGACTCGATATTTCGAATGTCAATACCATGATTATCCATGATTCCGACCAGATGGGACTGTCACAGCTCTATCAGCTCCGCGGCCGCGTCGGACGGTCGAATCGGACTTCCTACGCATTTCTGATGTACCGCAGAAACAAGATGTTGAAGGAAGTGGCGGAGAAGCGTCTCCATGCGATCCGTGAATTTACGGAGATGGGAAGCGGCTTTAAAATTGCAATGCGTGATCTTGAGATCCGCGGTGCCGGAAATCTGCTGGGCGCGGAGCAGTCTGGGCATATGGAATCGGTTGGATACGATCTCTATTGTAAAATGCTCGCAGAGGCGGTTAAAGAGGCGAAGGGCATCGCACCGGCAGAAGCGTTCGAGACAACGATTGATCTGAATGTCAGTGCCTATATTCCGGACAGCTACATCAGCAACGAGTCTCTGAAGCTTGACACCTATAAGCGAATTGCGGCGATTGAAAATAAGGAAGAGTATGAGGACATGACGGAGGAGCTGACCGACCGCTTCGGGGAACCGCCGAAAAATGTACAGAATCTTCTGGCTGTTGCAGAACTGAAAGCGCTGGCGCACTGTGCGTATGTGACGGAGCTGAAACAGATGGGCGATTCGGTACGAGTCACCTTACAGCAGCATGCAAAAATCGATGTGGCGCGGATTCCGGAGCTGCTGCAGAAATACCGAGACGAACTGAAATTCCAGATGGAGTCGCTGGCGTTTGTCTACACGCCGCGGCGGAGAAATTCAAAGGAAAAGATCGATCTGCTGGAGAAGAGCCATGCACTGGTGGAAGATCTGCTGCAGATCACACAGGAGTGAAATACTCGCATAACCACAAAATCGTGTGAAAAAGGCGTGAACAGGGAAGAAAAAAGTTGCCCTGTATCAACAAAAAGGGTATAATAGGAAAAGCGTTTATAAAAATCGATGCAGGACCGGAAATTCGAACGTGTAAAAAGAAAAACTCTTTTTGAGCATACATTTCGCCCTGCATGAGGAGGAAGTAATGAAAAATTTAAAAGCAAAAGCAGTCTGCGTTATGCTGAGTGCTTCGATGGCAGCGATGGGACTGACCGGCTGCGGTTCCGACAATGTGGACGGAACAAAAACGGCAGTTACTGTAAATGACGAGTCGATTACACTCGGACAGGCAAATTTCATGCTGAGATATCAGCAGGCAACCATGTACAATTATTATTCCAAGATGTACTCGATGTACGGAATGCAGATGCCGTCTGAGATGTACGACAAGGAAGGCGACGATGGAAAGACTACCGGGGAAACGTTCAAGGAGCAGTCTCTTGATACGATCGAAAAAGAGCTTCTGATGCGGCAGCACGCAGAGGAATACGGAATTTCCCTGACAGACGAGGAAAAACAGCAGGCGAAAGAGGCTGCACAGGCATTCGCAGATAAGAACGGTGACGATGTGATGAAAAAGCTGCACGCAACCGTTGAGGACATCCAGGATGCACTGGAGCTGTATGTTATTCAGACCAGAATTTATGATCCGATCATCGCAGATGTAGATACCGAGGTATCCGATGAAGAGGCAAAGCAGACCTCCATCAGCTACATCACGGTATCCACAGCAGGAACCGAGAAGGATGACGATGGAAAAACGATTGATTTGACGGACGAGGAAAAAGCGGCAAAGAAAGAAATCGCACAGAGATTCCTGGATCTCTTAAAAGAGTCTGAGGATCCTGCAGCCGCATCGTTTACCGATCTGCGCAAGGAGCTGAACGATCAGTTAAATGCGGAGAATACCGCAGATTCCACCGATTCTGCCGACAGCTCCGATGAGAGCAGCTCTTCTTCCGATGCTTCCGACACAAGCGCATCCGACGCTTCAAGCGCGAGCACATCGAGCAGTTCCGCCAGCGATTCCTCCTCTGAGGTTTCTTATCTGACCTCTTCCGAGACATCCTTTGGAACCGGATCGGAGAAAGACGATGACGATACCTGTTCTCTTGGAGATAAAGTAGCGGAAGAAGCAGCAAAGCTGAAGGATGGCGAGTATTATGACGGTGTCATCGAAGGCGACGATGCATATTATGTGATCCGTGTAGATAAAGCATTCGACGAGGACAAAACCGAGTCCAGAAGACAGACTATCATTTCCAACCGCAAATCGGATAAGTACAACGATACATTGGATGGATGGGTAAAGGAGAGCGATATCAAGGTCGCATCCAACTGGAAAAAACTTGAAGTAACGGACGCAGATCTGTATACGATGACAGTTGACAGCGCTTCTACAGATTCCACAGATGGAACCACAACCGACAGCACAACAACGGACAGTACAGCAACGGATAGTACAACGTCTGACAGCACGACATCAGGCAGTACCGAAACGACATCGACAAGCAGCACAGGCACTGCTTCAACGTCTTCAAGCACTGCAGAATAAAAGCATACGATACAGGACAAACGGCAGCCGGATCCGGGAGAGGGGTCCGGCTGCTGTTTGTGTCTGAAAATATTTTGGAACAAAAAAAAGAAAATAATAGGGAATTTGCAGAGTAAATTGACAATAGTAAGAAGTTCATTTAAAATGAAATTACAACCAGAGTGTATCTCGCAAATTGCGGAAATAATTTTTCAGACACGCTCTAATGTTCAGGCGAAAACGATGTACCAGGAAAGAAGGTGGAGAAATGAAGAAGGCAGTAATTTCCGTACTTGTCGGTACAGCAGTATTGGCTTTCGTTGCGTGTGGAAAAAATGCTGCAACGGAAAACAGTTCCGATTCGGGTGTTTCAACGGTATCGGCATCCTCGCAGGTGGAAAATGGACAGAAAGCAACCCGTGTGAACCAGGGAACAAATTTGTCTCCGGGGTCACCGAAGAATATCCCGTCCGGTGGGGGGAACAGCTCGGGCAGGACACATCATTCGGAGACGCATCATTCGGAGACACATCATTCAGACGCGCATCATGATTGAGAATGTCGGGGTTTGCTGAACATTCGTGAACAGAAACAGACGAAGGGGTATCCAAAACGGATACCTCTTTTTTTACTTGTCGGGAAAACAATACAATGCTATACTGAACATGAATTTGACGCGAAAAGCGCGGCAGGTTCAGAAAAAACAGCCGGGATTTGTCAGTATACGCGGACATGTGCTGCAGGGAACTCGGGCAGAATGGAGAAAAGAAAATGACAAGAGAAGAATTTGAACAGCTTGCCGGAGCAGGTGTCATTTTATTGGATGGCGCAACCGGATCAAATCTGACAAAAGCGGGAATGCCAAAAGGAGTCAGTACAGAACTTTGGGTTCTGGAGCATCCTGATATTCTGGCAAATTTACAGAAGGCTTACGTGGAGGCGGGAAGCCAGATTGTCTATGCGCCGACCTTTGGTGCAAACAGACTGAAATTAGCGGATTATGGAAGAGAAAACGAGGTGGAGGAGCTGAATGCACGCCTGGTGGATATCTCGAAAAAAGCGCTTGCCGGAACAGGTGCGCTGATTGCGGGAGATTTTTCTACGCCGGGAAAAATGCTGCAGCCCAAAGGCGATCTCTCTTATGAAGAGCTGCTGGAATCCTACACAGAGCAGGTAACAGCGGTAGCAAATGCAGGCGTGGATCTTCTGATAGCGGAGACGATGCTGAGCGTAGACGAAACGTGTGTCTTTATGGATGCTGCACTTTCTGTCTGCGATCTGCCGATTATGTGTTCTCTGACGCTGGAAGCAGACGGTTCTGCCCTGTTCGGCGGAAACGCTGTGGAAGCAGTTGAGACACTGCAGGAAATGGGAGCATCCGCCGTAGGACTGAACTGCTCGGTCGGACCGGATCAGCTTGAGGCAGTCGTAAATTCCATGAAAAAAGTGGCAAGAGTACCGGTTATCGTAAAACCGAATGCCGGACTGCCGAAAATCACGCCGACCGGAGAGGCAATCTACAGCATGGATGCGCCGACGTTCGCAAAATATATGAACATTCTGGTAGACGCGGGTGCAGGCATTGTCGGCGGCTGCTGCGGAACGACACCGGAGTATATTCGTCTGGTGAAAGAAATGCTGGATGCGAGAAAGTAAATCAAAGATTACAATTCGCAGGAGACTGTGAGATGTAATGAATTCCCCTGTTGCGGACAAAATCTGTACGGGGGAATTTTTTTACGTTACCGGAAACTTCGTTGAATTTTCCGATAAAGTAAAAAGCCCTCCGGGCAGGATTCTTTCTTACAGAGAGCAAGACAAAACAGGTTTCAACGATCTGGTTTGATGGACAGTCTGGGTGGAGAAAAAAAGATAGGAAGTCTGGAAAAAAGACATGGAATTGTGGAGAAAAGTCTGGTAGAATACGTGTCGTGTGGAAAACTTTCCGTAAGAAAGGATGATGAAGGATGTATCAGAATTATATTTTTGATTTATATGGAACTCTGGTAGATATACATACGAATGAAAAGAAAGCGTATCTCTGGAAAAAAATGAGCCTGTTCTTCGGCATGAAAGGGGCCGCCTATGAGCCGAAAGAACTCCGGATGGCGTATGAGACAAAAATCAAAGAGCAGGAAGCTGCGCTTAAAATGGAATGCCGCGGCAGCCATGTACCGGAAATCGACATTGCGGATGTGTTCCGGCAGCTGTTTGAGGATCAGGCTGTTTCGGTAACGGAAAAAGAAATTGCAGATCTGGCGAAAATGTTCCGTGCGATTTCGATAGAAGAACTGAAACTGTTCCCCGGCGTGCCGGAAATGCTGCAGCGTTTAAAAGACGCAGGAAAGAAGGTTTTTCTGCTGTCCAACGCACAGGCGCTTTTCACCGCGCCGGAAATTTCCCTGCTCGGCCTTACGAAATACTTTGATGGAATCCTGCTCTCATCGGATGCCGGTGTGAAAAAACCGGATCCGGCGTTTTATGAGATGCTGCTGAAGCAGTATCACCTCGATCCGGCAGAATGCCTGATGACAGGAAATGACGATATCGCTGACTGCCACGGTGCAGCCTCTGCCGGAATTGCAAGCCGTTACGTGGCAACGCGCCAGTCACCGAAAATAAACGACCCGCTGCCGGAAAACTGTGAGAAGATCGCGGCGATTGCGGAGTTATTTTAACTGAAGAGCATTCAGCAGCACTCCTGAAAAAATAATGCGAAAAAAGGGGCTGTCGCACTACGTTCATTTTCTTAGTGCAACAGCCCCTTTTGCTTATGTCAGGAAAGGAATCCTTCAGTTTTTCCGCATTCCTTTATCCCATCGGAATTTCCGATAGCAGGCATAGATCAGAACACTGCATACCAGCCATCCCGCCGGATAACCAAGTGCAATCGGAATGATGGAATCAAATATATGAGACATCACAAACAGGTAAATCTGGCGGAACACGACGAAGCTTCCGAGCATTACGATCATTGGTGTTCTGGTGTCTCCTGCGCCACGCAGGACGTTAGAATAAACCTGGTTGACGCAGCAGAGAATGTAGAACGGGGAGAGGAGATACAGGAACAGGGTTCCGTAACGAATCACAGCTGCCTCCTGGTTAAACAGATAGACCATTTGCGGAGCGAAAATCAGCAGAGGAATCATCATCACAATGGTTACAAGCTCAGCAAGCAGGAATGCGGTTGTAGCACCCTTCTTTGCACGGTCAATGTAGCTGGCACCGACGTTCTGTCCGGTGAAGGTGGTCGAAGCAAGACCAACACTCATCATCGGCAGCATCATAAACTGGTCGATTTTCATGCAGGCACTCCAGCCTGCCATAACATCCGAGCCGAATACATTGATATAGGACTGCACGAAAACGTTGGAAACGGAAGTCACCATCTGCTGGATCGCTGCCGGCAGTCCGACGCAGACGATGCGGTACAGCAAAGACCAGTCCATGCAGAGCTTTTTCCAACAGATGCGGTACGGGCCGTCTGTTGTGGTCAGCACATACAGCGTCAGAACCGCCGAAAGGCACTGTGCAATAACGGTTGCAAGCGCCACACCCTCGATTCCCATGCCGAAGGAAACGACAAACAAAAGATCGAGCACGGTATTGACAACAGCGGAAAAAATCAGGAAATACAGCGGATGGCGGGAATCGCCGACAGCGCGGAGAACGCCGGAGCCCATGTTGTAGAACATCAGACCGGCAACACCGCCAAAGTAAATTTTAAGATACGTTGCCGACTCACGGATGACATCGTCCGGTGTGCTCATCATGCGGAGCATGTACGGCGTGATGAGAATGCCGAGAATGGTAAAGACAATGGAGAGAATAAACGTCATCACCAGTGTCGTGCTGACGGTGCGGCTGACCTTTTCATCCGCCTTTGCGCCATAATACTGAGAGATAATGACACCGGCACCGGTGGAAAGTCCCATGAAAAAGCCGATCAGAGAATTGATGATCGGACCGACGGAGCCGACGGCGGCGAGTGCTTCCTTGCCGACAAAGTTGCCGACAACGATGCTGTCAACGGTGTTGTAAAGCTGCTGGAAGAGATTTCCGGCCATCAGCGGAAGCGAGAAGAGAAGAAGCTGTTTCCAGATAGAGCCCTGGGTCATATCGCGGGCTTTGCTCTTTTGTACTGTTTTCGTCATAGTAGTCCCCTTTTTTACGTTGATTTTACCTTCTTTTTTATTGTAGCACTTTGAAGTTGTGATGGAAATATCAGTTTTTGACGCGATTTTCGGACTTTATTGATATAAACAGCCGAAAATAAAAGTGAAAAGAATTGTTTCTGAAAAAATTGTCTGGTATAATAAGGAGCAGATGCGTAAATGCAAAAACAACAGATGCTTCAAAGACCGGTGCAAAAACGGAAAGATCAGGGGGATTTTGCGGTGGTTTTTTGGAAACTGCGCGTCACAGAACAGGATAGAAAGAAGGTAACTGAAATATGGGAGATTATTTTGTATGCAGTAAAACAGATCCGGTAGTAGAGACAAAAGCAGGAAAGGTACGCGGTTTCCGACTGAACACGACGTATGCCTTTCATGGAATCCATTACGCCGAGGCGGATCGTTTCCAGATGCCGCAGCCGGTGAAACCGTGGAAAGGAATCAAAAATGCACTGGCATACGGCTATGTATGCCCGCTTTTAAAGCAGGATGAGCCGAACATGGAGGTGCTGGTACCGCATCGCTACTGGCCGCAGGACGAGCATTGCCAGAACCTGAATGTCTGGACACAGAGTCTTGATCCGGGTGCGAAAAAGCCGGTCATGGTATGGCTCCACGGCGGCGGCTTCAGCGCCGGCTCTGCGATTGAGCATGTGGCATATGAGGGGGATCACTTAAGCGAGTTCGGTGATGTCGTTGTTGTTTCCGTGAACCATCGGCTGAATATCCTCGGTTATCTCGATCTCTCGCCGTTTGGCGAAAAATACAAAAATTCTGCGAATGCAGGAAACGCAGATATGGTAGCTGCATTGCAGTGGGTACATGACAATATCGCGGCATTCGGCGGAGACCCGGAGAATGTTACGATTTTCGGTCAGTCCGGCGGCGGTATGAAGGTGGCAACGCTGATGAATACGCCGGCAGCAGACGGCCTGTTCCAGAAGGGTATCATCGAGAGCGGTGTTTATGAGGCAAAGGTTTATCAGAAAGAGGACGGAGACGGCACCGCGATTGTGAAGGCTCTGTTAAAAGAACTGAATCTGGACGAATCCGAGGTGGAGAAGCTTGAGACGATCCCGTATTATGAGCTGTCAAATGCGTACAATAAAGTTGAGGCAGAGGTTGCTGCGAAAGGCTGCTATATCGGACAGGGACCGATGGAGAACGGCTGGTTCCGCGGAAATCCGATCAAGTGCGGATTTACGGATCACGCCAAAACGATTCCTGTGCTGGCAGGAACCAACATCGGTGAGTTTGATTTTGGACCGGTTGTGCCGGGAAAACATGAGATGAACCGTGAGGAACAGATTGCGTTCCTGACGAGAAAATATGGTGATGCAACGCCGGAACTGATTTCTCTTTTTGAAAAAGCATATCCGGACAAAACAATTGCCGACCTGTGGTCTGTGGATACGTTCTTCCGTCCGGCAACGATCGAATTCATTCGTCAGAAATCGGAGTTTACAGAAGCGCCGACCTATTCCTATCAGTTTACCTATGAATTCCCGATCGATGGCGGAAAAGCCGCATGGCATTGTGCCGAGATTCCGTTCGTATTCCATAACATCGACCGCATCGCCGTATGCAATGTCCCGGGCGAAACAGACCGTCTGCAGGAGCGTATGGCCACCGCCTGGATCAACTTTGCCCGCTACGGAAGTCCGGAAACCCCATCCCTCCCGAACTGGCCGGCATGCACCCCAGGGGATGAAGCAACCATGATTTTCGACAGAACCTGTGAAATCCGCCGCAACTTCGATCACGAGCTGGTGAAAAAATTGGTGGAAACCGAGTATAACCCGATGATGCCAGTTGTGGAAGATGAGGAAGAGGACGCGTTCTTTATTCATTAATTAATTGACTCATAGCAATCCCAGAAAAAACAGCCAGAATGTTTTGCCTCAGTTAAAAACATTCTGGCATTTTTCAACTTATGCTAAATTGAACTTAAGGCAAGAATATCGTATGATAGAGGTAGAAAGAGAAAGGCGCAGGTGGAATATGGGAGTTTATCTGAATCCGGGAAATGAAAAATTTGCAAAAGCGGTTCAGTCCGAAATTTATGTGGATAAAACAGGGCTGATCGAGTATACCAATCAGGTGATTAATACTGTGCAGAGATATGTCTGTGTCAGCCGTCCGCGGCGCTTTGGAAAATCTATGACGGCGGATATGCTGACGGCTTATTATGGGAAGGAATGCGATTCCAGAGAACTTTTTTCTGGATTGAAAATTTCTCAAAATGCTGTATTTGCACAGCACTTAAATCAATATCCTACGATTTTTTTGAATATGCAGGAATTTCTGAGCCGGAGCAAGGAAATTGGCCAGGTGATTGACCGTGTTCGAAGAATGCTGCTGCGGGAACTGAAAAACAGTTATCCGGACGTGGACTACTTTGACGATACGGATCTGGTAGAATCGCTGCAGGATATTTATGCGGCAACAAAACAGTCGTTTGTCATTATCATTGATGAATGGGACTGTGTTTTCCGGGAATATCAGCAGGATAAAAAAGCACAGGAAGAGTATCTTGATTTCCTGCGGGATTTTCTGAAAGATAAGGTTTACGTAGCACTTGCCTATCTGACGGGTATTCTGCCGATCAAAAAATATGGAACCCATTCTGCACTGAATATGTTTGATGAATTTACAATGCTTGATCCAGGGCCGCTCGCAGAATATGTAGGATTTACGGAGCAGGAAGTAGAAGAACTCTGCGGCCGGTATCAGATGGATCTGGCAGAAATTAAAAACTGGTATGACGGCTATTCGTTCCCGGGAGAAAGTTCGGTTTACAGCCCGCGTTCGGTTGTCAATGCCATGCGATTCCGGAAAATCGGCAATTACTGGAATCAGACAGAAACATTTGAAGCACTACAGTGGTATATTGATCTGAATTTTGACGGCCTTCGGGATGACGTACTGCAGATGATGGCAGGGAAAAAGATTCCGGTGAACACGGGCAGTTTTACGAATGATATGACAACTTTCCGGACAGAGGATGATGTGCTGACACTGCTGATTCATCTTGGATATCTTGGTTATGAGGAACAGAATAAATATGTTTTTATTCCGAATGCCGAGGTACAGTCAGAATATGCCAGTGCGGTAACCGTTTCCCAATGGGGAGATATTTCAAAGGCACTGAAAAATTCCGCAGATCTTCTGCAGGCTGTGTGGGAAAAACAGGAAACACAGGTAGCAGAGGGAATTCGGCTGGCACATTTTGAAACGTCACAGCTTCAGTACAATGATGAAAATGCGTTGAGCTATACGATTTCACTGGCACTGTATGCAGCACGGAATTTTTACACGGTTTACCGTGAACTGCCAGGGGGAAAAGGGTTTGCGGATCTTGTTTTCGTACCAAGAAAAAGATACCAGGACAAACCGGCGCTGGTTGTAGAACTGAAATGGGACAAAACAGCAGAGGGTGCGCTTGCGCAGATTAAGGACAAAGAATATTGCAGAAGTCTGGAAGAATATCAGGGAAACTTGCTTCTGGTAGGAATTAATTATAATAAAAAGACAAAAGAACATGTTTGCAGAATTGAGGAATATCAGAAGTAAAAGGGAGAGAAGGTATTATGAATATTGAAAATCGTAATATTCGTTTTACTTCAACGGTAATTTGCAGGATCTTTTTGGGGATTTACTTGAAGATTTGCTGGTGGGAGAGAATCAGATTCTTGAGGGAAAGACGACAAGGTGGGTAGATGAGCAGAAAAACAGTCTGATCCTGTCTTTCCCGGACACGGATACATCGGAAGAGCGCGTTATTTTTCTGGGCTTATACAGGACGAAGGCCTGATTCGGGACAGGATGAGTGGTGTCCTGAAATCATGTAATAGAAAAACCAGAGTCGGATGAGAATGTTTTCACCGGCTCTGGTTTTGCGTTTCCGGTAACGGTTTTGAGCGGTAAATGCTATGCAATTCTGCCGCGGGAATGGTATAATAAAGCCAGTATGCGCCGCTTTAGGCAGGCTGCTTAGAAAGAGGATCGATGCATGTACACATATCTGATTGTAGATGATGAAATGATAGAGCGAAAGGGCATTCGGATGCTGCTTTCGCGGATGAATATCCGGGAGAATATTCTGGAGGCCTCCAATGGAGAGGAAGCGCTGGAGGTGTTTGAAAAAGAGAAAATTGACGTACTGCTGACCGACATCAATATGCCGTTCATGGATGGAATTGAGCTTCTTTCCCGGATTCATGAGGAGTATCCGGGGACGGAAACTGTGATTTTCAGTGGGTATGATGAGTTTTCCTACGCAAAAAAGGCGATTTCCTACGGTGTTTCCGCCTATATTTTAAAACCGGTCAACCCGGAAGAATTTGAAAAGGTGGTTGGTGAAATCACGGAAAAGCTTGCAAAAAGTGAGCGTGAGGAAAAACGGAAGGACGAAAGCATGGAGTTTCTGCGGGAACATTTGCTGTATCTGATGGTCAATGGGCAGAGCCGCAGCGCAATGCAGGAGAAAACACAGATGCTTCTCGATATGAGCTTTGTCCGGGATTTCTGCCGTATGGTACTGCTGGAGTGTGCCAACAACTATTTTGAACAGGTAAACAGCGAACAGATTGAAAAGATGCAGAGCGATTTGCAGATGCCCTTTCACTATCTGAACCTGAACCCACAGCAGTCCATTCTTTTTTTCAGCGAGGAGCCGGATGGCGGCTGGGAAGCCTTCGGACGGAAGCTGTACCGGTATATCCGCGAAATGTGGGATCAGGAATGCTTTCTGGCCGTGTCGGGTGAGATCACGCCGGACTGTGAGCTTTACGATGCATTTGCGCAGACGGAGCAGCTCATGGAGCGTCGCTTTTATCACACGGGAAACCACGTTTTCCTTCCCTTTCAGGAGGAGCAGTCTGAGGTGCTGGTGCAGATTGATGCTGAAATCCTGATCCGCCAGATCCAGCAGGACATTCGCATGAAGGATCTGGAGAGTCTGCGGGAACACTTTGATCAGTTCTGCGAGAAGTATGAACATCAGACGATTTTCTCCCAGATTTACATTAAGTTTATGTTTTCCAATCTGCTGAAAGAGATTTACGACAATCTCGAGAGAAAAGATGAGCGGGAGCTGGACCGTGAGATTGACGCCCTGTATCACAGCAGCAACATGGCCGGTGTGATTCAGGCAGTCCGTATGGGTATTGAACGGCTTGAAACGGTCTTCCGCGCGGACGGTGGTGTTGCGAAACGCAGAGAAGTCGAGCAGATCAAACAGTATATCCGCGAGAACTATTCTGACAGCGGCATGGGCGTCGACCAGCTTGCGCGCGAGGTCGGCATGACACCGAATTACCTGAGCAGCATTTTCAAGAAAAATACAGGAGAAAACCTGAGCCGTTATTTAAAAAGCTTCCGCATGGAGCGTGCGCGGGAGATGCTCGAAAATACAAACGAAAAAATCGGTATAATCTGCGAAAAATGCGGTTTTGTGAATGTGTCCTATTTCTGTCAGAGCTTCCGCGAATTTTTTGGAATCAGCCCGCAGAAATACCGGGATCAGGGGGAGTAAGATGACATCATTTGCCGGCAGAATAAAAAAAGCATTTTCAGATATGAAGGTACACCGGAAGCTTATCGTGGCTTATGTTCTCACAGGCCTTTTCCCAATGTGCCTGATGTTCACACTGTTTTACACCCAGATGCGCCGTGTACTTGTCGAGCGTGAGATCAAAAATCTGCAGACCACCTTTGATCAGGCAGTGGACGATGTGAATACGGAGCTTGCGCTGCACCAGAGTATGTCGGACTATCTGGCATTCGACCAGACGATTGTTCAGATTATAAAGGCAGAAGACAAAAACAGCTTCGAAGCATACGAGCGCATGGTGAAAGAGTTTGATCCGATGATGGATTCCTTAAGTTATTTTTACCCGGAAATCCGACAGTCTACAGTCTATGTGCGTGATTCCGTTATTCCGCACGGCACGTATCTGCGCCCGGCGCAGGAGATTGAAAATGATGAATGGACAGCGCCGGCGGACAATGATGTTCACTGGTATGCCGATATGAATCAGGGAACGGTGACTCTGGTGCGCTCGATGCCGCTGATTGATGACGGAAAAGGCGGTTTTTTGTACATTTCCATGGACTACAGTAAGATTTTTGGCTCCATGGAGCTTGCAGTCAATGAGGATTACGGTGTTTTCGTCTACAATGAGGGCAAAGAAGTGCTGTATGAAAATCAGAAGATGACCAGGAATGCAAAATACCAGATGGAATTTTCAGACTTTCAGAAGATACAAAAAAAAGAGAAGCAGAATACAGCGAATTACATTCTCCTGGAAAAGGAGATTGAGCAGAATGGATGGCATGCCGCGTGCTATCTGCCGAAAAAAGGCATCATCAGTCCGATGCAGCCGATTCTTCTGATGGTTCTTCTGATGTGGGCGGGCTGCGTCCTTTTCTCTGCGGTCGTGATTATGAGATTCTCCGGAAATATGGCACACCGCCTTGAAAGGCTGAAAATGACAATGGCTGAGGTAGACGAAGGAAATCTGGAAGTAGAGCTGGTTTCTACGGAAAGAGATGAGATCGGTGATCTGACGCGCGGCTTTAACCAGATGCTGTCGCGTATCCGTCAGCTGATTCAGGAAGTCTATGAGAGCCGCATCCGCCAGAAGCAGTATGAAATGACGGCGCTCCGTGCGCAGATTAACCCGCATTTTCTGTATAATTCGTTGTCGCTGATCAACTGGAAAGCATTGGAAATCGGTTCGGATGATATCAGCAAGGCTACGCTGGCGCTTTCGCGGTACTACCGGACTTCTCTGAACAAAGGCAAAAATACGATGTCCATCCGCGAGGAGATTGATAATGTGCGTTCGTATCTGCAGATTCAGGAAATGTTTCACGACTACAGTTTTACGGTCAAAATGGATGTGGCGGAGGATATTCTGGATTACCGTACACTGAACCTGATTCTGCAGCCGCTTGCCGAAAATGCGATTGCACATGGAATTGACCGGCGGCGCGGCAGTGAGCCAGGCGTGATCACAATCAGCGGACGGCGCGACGGAGACTGTGTGGTGCTTTCCGTGGCGGATAATGGCGTTGGCATGGAACAGGAAAAAGCACAGACCATTCTGACGGAGAAGAGCAGCGGCTACGGTGTGCGGAATGTCAATTCCAGGATTCAGCTCGAATACGGAGAAGCGTATGGTCTTTCGATTGAGAGTGAGCCGGGAAAGGGAACGAAAGTGACGGTACGGATTCCGGGTGTGGAAAGGGAGGTACAGGCATGATGCAAAAAAAAATTGCGGCAGGCCTCGCTGTATTGCTGGCAGCGGGAACGATTCTGGGTGGCTGCGGAGAAAGTGGCGCAGCAGGGAATGATTCTGTTTCCGATGCTGCCGGAAATGAGGCTGCTGCTCTTACGGAAGCGAAAACAACGCCGTACGGACGTTACCCGGAAACCATCACGTACACGCTGGCAAAAATGACGGGTGTGAATAATTCCAATCTCCCGGAGGGAGAAACCTATGAGGACAATGCCTATACACGCCTGATCCGCGAAATCATTAATGTACAGAACGAGGATGTTTATGAAAACTACGGTGATACCTATAACGTTGGCATTTCTACCATGATTGCAACAGGAAACATTGCCGATATCATGGTTGTGGATCAGAAAACGATGAATTCTATGCAGAAAAACGATCAGCTTGCCGATCTTACAGAGGTTTATGCAAATTGTGCCAGCGACCGTATCAAGGATATTTATGCAAGCTACGGTGAGGAGATTCTGCAGGGCTGTACCTTTGACGGAAAGCTGATGGCATTCCCGGAAACCAACATTTCGGACGGTCCGAATCTTCTATGGGTGCGGAAGGACTGGATGGAAAAACTGGGACTTTCCGTACCGGAAACGATCGATGATGTGAAACATATTGCGTTGACGTTTGCAGAGGAGAATCCGGCAAACCAGGAGATGGGTAACATCGGTCTTGCAGTCAGCACAACTCTGTACGGCGGCACGGGCATTTCTTCGGAATACGGCATGAATCTTATTTTTGCCTCATTTGGTGCATATCCGGGAAGATGGCTGACGGATGCGGAAGGAATGCAGGTTTATGGTTCCGTTCAGCCCAATGTAAAAGACGCACTTGGCATGTTGGCAGACTGGTACCAGGAGGGCGTCCTTGACCGGGACTTTTTGATCCGCACACAGGATGACATTGCCGATCTCATTGCCCAGGGACGCTGCGGCATTTTCTTCGCACCGTGGTGGGCACCGAACAACCCGCTCTGGCGCTGTCATGAGACGGATCCGGAGGCCGACTGGCAGCCGTTTCTGATTCGGACCGGGAAGGATGGAAGTGTGCGGTACTGCAACGAAAAGCTGACCGGAAATTATGTGGTAGTGCGAAAAGGGTATGAATATCCGGAGATTGTGCCGAAGATTCTGTCGGTGATGTTTGATTATATGCGTTATTCCTACGATGATCCAAGGGGAGAATTTCAGCAATATTATACGGGAAATATCGATCCGACGGCACGCCCCTTAGCAATCAATCTCGACTATAATCAGGCACTGACGATCTGTTACGAAAATCTGCAGGCGGCACTGAACGGGGAAAAATCGGAGGATGAGCTGGAGATTCTGGAAAGATCGTTCGAAAAGGTATGCCGCGCCTATCTGGAGAACCCGAAAACAGCGAGTGCGGAGGAGTGGAGCGCGTATTTATCCCGTATCAAAGCCTGCTCGCTTTTGAGCGACGAAAAGATTCAAAGAGTGAATACGATTTATCCGACCCGGACGAAGACCACAGAAGCATATCGTTACACCTTAAAAGAACTGGAGTCGGAGACCTTTTTAAAAATTATCCGGGGCGAGTCTGAGCTTTCTTCTTTTGATGATTTTGTAAAAGAGTGGCAGGAGGAAGGCGGAGATGAAATCATTCAGGAGATGATTCAGGAAAGGAAAAGCCTGAGTTCACAGGAAAATCAGAAGACAGAAGAAAAAGCCGAGCAGAAGGCGGAATAAAAAACAGAAGAGGAGGCAGGACGCACCGGAAAAACGGTGCGCGGCCTCTTTTTTTGTTGCGGAAAAGAATTCTGCAGATTGCGGAAATGATTTTCCGGATACGCTCCGGTGTAGAAATGTAACGTAGAAATCCAACATAGATCATAGATTCTTGATATTTCAGAAAAATCCGCCAACTGCTATAATAAAATCAACAAGAACGAGAGATACCAAGCAGCAAATGCGATATGACAGCAGACGTTCCAGAAAGAAAAATCATATAAGGAGGATTTTCAATATGAAAAAGAAAGTAGTATCTATTATGATGACCGCAGCACTTGCAGTTGGCATGCTGGCAGGATGCGGAAACAGCGACAGCGGTTCTTCAAATGCCGCTTCCGGAAACGATTCCAAGAGCACATCCGAGGCAGGAAGCACAAGCGCATCTGCTTCCAACGCAGCAGAGGAAGAGGAAATTACCACAACCCTTACCGTATGGTCTCCATCAGAGGATCAGGCAAGCGACAGCGGTGAGTGGCTGCAGACCATGTGCAATCAGTTTGCAGAGGAGCATCCATCCTGGCACATTACCTTTGATTACGGTGTATGCGCAGAGAGCAATGCAAAAGATACCGTAACACAGGACGTTGAAGGAGCAGCAGATGTTTACATGTTTGCAAACGACAACCTGACATCCCTGATCGCTGCAAACGGAATTTCAAAACTCGGCGGACAGACAGTTGAGGAGGTAAAAGAGAACAACTCTCAGGCAATTGTAGATTCCGTATCCGTTGACGGCGATATCTACGGTGTACCATTCACCACAAACACCTGGTTTATGTACTATGATAAATCTGCATTCACTGAGGATGAAGTGAAAAACCTGGATACCATGATCGCAAAAGACAAGATTTCCTTCCCGATTACAAACTCCTGGTACATTGCTTCCTTCTACGTAGCAAACGGCTGTACGCTGTTCGGTGAGGACGGAACAGACGAGGCAGCAGGCGTTGACTTCGAAGGCGATAAAGCAAAAGCAGTAACCGATTACCTGGTTGACCTGGTAAACAATCCGAACTTCGTATCTGATGCAGACGGATCCGGTCTTTCCGGTCTGCGTGACGGTTCTGTAAAAGCAATGTTCTCCGGTTCCTGGGATGCGCCCGCAGTCAAAGAGGCACTCGGCGACAACTATGGTGTTGTACAGCTTCCGACGATCACCATCAACGGTGAGGAGAAACAGATGAAATCCTTCTCCGGTTCTAAAGCAATCGGTGTGAATCCGAACTGTGAATATCCGCAGGTTGCAGTTGCTCTTGCAAGATATCTCGGAAGCGCAGATGCTCAGAAAGCACACTATGAACTGAGAAACGTAGTTCCGTGTAACGAAGAGCTGCTTTCCCAGATCACAGACGATGCACTGGTAACTGCTCAGAACGATACCTTCAACAATACTTCTATCATCCAGCCGTTCGTTAAGAATATGAGCAACTACTGGACTCCGGCAGAGAATTTTGGTAAATCTCTGGTCAACGGTGAAGTTACCCATGATAACGCTGCAGAAATGACAGAGAAACTGAACACAAGCATGAATACTTCTGCAGTCGAGTAAGCAAGACAGGCACTGAAGTGTTCGGAAATCAACAGGATTGAAACCACAGGCATTGTCAGACACCAGGATTGACAATGCCTGTCTTTCGGAAAGGATAGATTATGGCATCATTGACAAAACGCGCCAAAGAGTTTGAGACTCCCTATCCGGTGACAAAAGCCATCACAAAGGGCGATGCGGTCACGAAACTTTCCATGTTTGTCATGGGACTGGGAAATCTGGCTCACAAACAGATCGTAAAGGGTATTTTATTTCTGGCAGTAGAAATTGCGTATCTCCTGTTTATGATCGAAGGCGGTATCAACAATCTCTATCATCTCATCACCCTGGGCGGCCGTGCGCAGGAAGAGGTGTGGAACGAGGCCAAGGGTATTTATGAATATACCGGCGGCGATATGACAATTCTGTTCCTGCTCTACGGAGTAGCAACGATTTTTATTACGGTTCTCTTCTTTATGATCTGGCGTGTCAATATGAAGAGCGCTTATGAGGTAGAGTGTCGTGCAAAGGAAGGGAAACATATCAACACCATCAAAGAGGATCTGGAAGCACTCGTTGACAAGAGACTGCACTGGACCCTGCTGACACTTCCGATTCTCGGTATTGTGATTTTCACAATCCTTCCACTGGTCTTTATGATCTGTATGGCTTTCACCAGCTACAGTAAAGTCGGCGACCATCTGACGATTTTTCACTGGGTTGGACTGAAAAATTTCAGTACGGTTCTTGGCATGGGCAACTCGATCGGCAAGACATTCTGGTCTGTTCTTGGATGGACCCTGATCTGGGCTGTGCTCGCTACCTTCCTGAACTATATTCTTGGTATGATTCTTGCGATTGTCATCAATCGTAAAACAACCCGCATCAAGGGGTTCTGGAGATTCTGTTTTATGCTCTCCGCTGCAATTCCGCAGTTCGTTTCTCTTCTTCTGATGCGTACGATGTTAAAGGACAACGGCCTGATCAACAACCTCTTGGTTCAGGCCGGTCTGATCAGCAGTCCGCTTCCGTTCCTGACAAATGCGACCTGGGCGAGAGCAACGGTTGTTATCATCAACCTCTGGGTTGGTATTCCGTTTACCATGATGCAGGTTACCGGTATCTTACAGAACATTCCGGGTGAGCTTTACGAGGCAGCCCGTGTTGATGGCGCAGGTCCTGTGACAATTTTCTTTAAGATTACGCTGCCGTATATGCTGTTTGTCACGACTCCGTATCTGATTACGACGTTTACGGGTAATATCAACAACTTCAACGTTATTTATCTGCTGACTGCAGGAGCACCGGTTCCGGTCGGAGCAACCGCCGGAAAGACGGACCTTCTGGTTACCTGGCTGTACAAGCTGACGGTTGACTTACAGTACTTTAACGTTGGTGCGGTTGTCGGTATTCTTACCTTTGTCATTCTGGCTGTGGTTTCACTGATCACGTACCGGAATACTGGTTCTTACAAGAACGAGGAGGGATTCCAATAATGAATAACAAAGAGAAAAAAACACACTCCATGAAAGCGCGCGGAATGATTTCCGATGTGATTGTACATGTGGTTCTGGCACTGCTTGCGATTGTGTGGGTGATTCCGGTTCTGTGGATTGCACTCTTAAGCTTCAGTACGCAGAAGGGATCTTATGTTACCAGCTTTTTCCCAAAGGGATATACGCTTCATAATTATGTGCGTCTGTTTACAGATACGCAGGTTTTGGACTTTCCGCAGATGTTTAAGAATACGTTTATCATTGCTGTGTTCAGTTGTCTGATCTCTACGGTATTCGTGCTTTCGGTTTCTTACTGTATGTCGAGAATGCGTTTTAAAATCCGTAAGACTTACATGAACATCGCGATGATCTTAGGTCTGTTCCCGGCATTTATGTCGATGGTTGCTGTCTACTATATTTTAAAGGCAGTTGGCCTTTCGGAGGGATCGATGATCCGTGTGGCATTGATTCTGGTGTACTCGGGCGGTTCCGGAGCGGGATTCCTGCTTGCAAAGGGATTTTTTGATACGGTTCCGAAGGCACTGGATGAGGCGGCTTATCTGGATGGAGCAACGAGATTCCAGGTATTTACGAAGGTGACAATTCCACTGAGTAAGCCGATTATTGTGTACACGACTTTGAGTGCATTTCTGGGACCGTGGCTGGACTTTATTTTCGCAAAGGTTATCTGCAGAGCGAATGCGAAGTATTATACGGTTGCACTGGGTCTGTGGAAGATGCTGGAGAAGGAGTATATCGACAGCTGGTATACTTGCTTTGCGGCGGGAGCGGTTTGCATTTCGGTGCCGATTGCGATTTTGTTTGTTGTAATGCAGAGATATTATACAGATGGGCTTTCAGGAGCCGTCAAAGGATGATGTGTGGAGTAGCCGATGAGGGGTCGGCTGCTCTATTTGTGTGTGGGGGGGAGGGACGGATCTGGCTCCGGCGCCGTGGCACCTGCCGCACAGACGGGCGCGGTGGCATCGGCGGGCGGATGATGCCAATGCGCCCGTCTGCGCGGCAGGTGCCACGACGCCGGAGCCAGATCCTGGGGTTGGAGGACGGGAGGAGGGGCTGGATCTGCCCGGAGGGCAAATCGGCGTGAAATTGTTGTGTGTGGAAGGGGAGAGTGTGTTGGAGGACGGGAGGATAGGCTGGATCTGTCCGGAGGGCAGATCGGCGTGAGTTTATTGACTGGTGCGAAGTTTGGAGATAGAATGAAAAAAATATTTCCGGAGTTTTTTGTGATTGATTTATGAGAACAGAAAAGTTCCGGGAACATATTGTGTAAAATTTGGAGGTTTTGCGGTATGGATAGGATTCGACTGAATGCTTCGGAGTGGATGGATTTCCGGAGTGGAGAAAAGAAGTGTTTTTTGCTGACGAACGGACTGGGAGGTTATTGTTCGCTGACGGTGATGGGGAATGCGGCGAGGAATGATCAGGCGCTGTTGATGGGGGCGCTGAAGGCGCCTACGGTGCGGGAGCATCTGATTTCGAATGTCTGGGAGACGTTGGAGGTGGATGGTGAGGAGACGGAGCTGTTTTCACAGGAGTTTGTGAATCGGACGCAGAATGTGGAGGGGTTTCGGTTTCTGGAAGGATTTGAGATGGGGAGTCTGCCGGTATGGTTTTACCGGGTGAAGGGGGTTGAGATTGAGAAGACGATTGGGATGGTTCAGGGGGAGAATACGGTTCTTGTCCGGTATCGGGTGAGAAGTGGGAAGAAGGGGAGTTTTTCGGTTCGGCCGGTGATGCGGTTTGCGGCGAAGGGGGAGCAGCTGCAGGAGGGGCAGGATTTTGCGGTGGACCGGAAGTGTATTGCGAGCAACGGTGTGATTCTTTCTTATGGAACGAATGGGGAGCTTCAGATGGAGAAGGAGAAGGTCTGGAGGAATTTGTTTTTTGAGCAGGATGCACGGGATGGAAGAGATGGCATCGGAAGTGCTGTCGTGAATCACCGGATTCGGTTTGAGATGACGGGAGACGGCAGGGAGCAGGTCTTTTTTGTTGTGTATAGTCTCGCGGATGATGTGGATAAGTGGGATGAGGAAAGGATTGCGCTGTGGATAGAAGAGGAAGAAAAGCGGCAGGAGGCGATTGCGGAAAAGTCCGGGATTTCTGATCCGGTGGGAAAGCGGCTGGCGGTGAGTGCGAGTCAGTATATTACGGAACGGGCATCGACAGGCGGGAAGAGTATTATGGCTGGCTTTCCTTATTTTGCGGACTGGGGGCGGGATACGATGATTTCGCTTCCGGGATGCACGCTGGCAATTGGGGAGTATGAGGAGTGTAAGAGCATTCTTCGGACTTTTATGGCATATACAAAAGAAGGACTGATGCCGAACCTGTTTCCGGAGGGGGATGCGCTTCCGATGTATAATACGGTGGATGCGGCACTTTTGTTTCTGGATGTGGTGTATGAGTATTACCTTGAGACAGGAGATGTGGAGTTTGTACGTGAGGCGTTTCCGGTGATGGAGGATATTGTGTTCTGGTATCAGAAGGGAACGGATTTCCATATTAAAATGGACAGTGACGGGCTGATTATGGCCGGGGGCGGTCTGGAGCAGGTGACGTGGATGGATGTGCGGATTGACAAGGAGCTGCCGACACCGCGTCACGGGAAGCCGGTGGAGATTAATGCGTACTGGTATAATGGTCTGAGGATTCTGGAAGAGCTGGCGCCATTTGTCGGAAAGGATGGATCGGCGTATGGGAAGCTTGCGGAGCAGGTGAAGAAGAGTTTCCTCGAAAAGTTCTGGATGGAAGAGGAAGGATATCTGAAGGATGTGCTGAACGGCACGTATGAAGAGAAGCAGTTTCGATGCAATCAGGTCTTTGTGCTGGCGCTTCCGTTTCAGATGGTGAGTCAGAAGCAGGGGCAGCGGATCTTACAGGAGGTCAAAGAAAAGCTGTATACGACAGCAGGACTGCGGTCATTGGAGATGGAGGATCCGGCGTTTCATCCATGGATCGGCGGAAGTCAGCCGGAGCGTGACAGGGCATATCATCAGGGGACAGTCTGGGGATTTCCACTTGGGGCGTATTTCCGCGCGGTGCTGAACTATTTCCCGAAGGAGGGAAAACAGGAAGTGCATCGCGGACTGGAGCGTCTTGCGAGCTGGATGCAGGAAGGATGCCTGTTTCATCTGGCGGAGATTTATGATGGTGCGGCGCCGGTGATGTCGAAGGGCTGCTATGCGCAGGCGTGGAGTGTCGGAGAGATTCTGCGAGTTTACAAAGAAATAGAGGGAAAGAAGATGAATGCGGTGGTGAAAAGAACGCCGGCGGAGTGGAAAAGCTTTTTTGAATCGGAAGAATTTGTGGAAAACTTTACGTATGAAGGGGATGACCTCGGTGTCTCGGTGAAGAAGAGCAGGGAATGTGATGGAAACTGGCAGATGCCGAAAAAGGATGAACAGTTTGTGACAGAGTGGAAGCTCTGGGCGCCGACAGCAATGGAGGTTTCGCTGGAGCTGTTTTCACGTGGCAGCAGCCGGGAGCACGGGGACCGAAAAATAGCCTCGATTGCGATGACGCGCGGTGAAAAGGGTGTCTGGAGTTGTGCATTGCAGGGAGCGCGGTATGGAACGTATTATACGTATCACATTCTGCACTCAGATGGCGTTTTTGATACGGTCGATCCGTACGGCGTGGCTTCCGGTGTTGATTCGGAGCGGAGTATGGTAGTAAATCTTGCAGAGACGGACCCGGTGGGCTGGGAGCAGGATAAAAGACCGGAAATCCGGCCGGAGGACCGCTGTGTGTATGAGCTTCATGTGAAGGATTTTTCAAGCGATCCGAATTCCGGTGTTTCGGATAAGCACCGTGGAAAGTTTCTGGCATTTACGGAAGAAGGCACAACGCTGAATGGAGACGGAATTCATGCGACAGGGCTCGATTATCTGAAGTCGCTTGGCATTTCTCATGTGCATCTGCTTCCTGTTTTCGATTTCGGAAGTGTGCCGGAAGACGATGCGGAAGCGTTCAACTGGGGCTACGACCCGGTGCAGTACAATGTGCCGGAGGGATCCTATGCAACCGATCCTTTCCACGGAGAGGTACGTATCCGGGAAATGAAGGAAATGGTTCAGGCACTGCATAAAGCCGGCATCGGCGTGATTATGGATGTGGTATACAATCATACGTATAATCTCGATTCGCCGCTTCAGAAAACAGTTCCTTATTATTATTACCGTGAATGGGAGGATGGCACGATTTCCAATGGCTCCGACTGTGGAAACGAGACGGCAAGTGAGCGGGAGATGTTCCGCCGCTTTATGGTTCACTCGGTTTGTTACTGGGCGAAGGAATATCATATCGACGGTTTCCGCTTCGATCTGATGGCACTGCATGACACGGAGACCATGAATGCGATCCGCACAGCTCTGAACCGGATGCCGCGCGGCGAGGAGATTCTGGTTTACGGTGAACCGTGGAAAGCAGCGGCAAGCGCAATGCAGGAGGGATATTTTCCGTCGGATAAACAGAATATCGGAAGGCTGATGGATGGCATTTCCATGTTCTGCGACGATACGAGAGATTCGATCAAGGGAAGCGTTTTTATTGCCGCAGAGGGAGGCTATGTCAATGGAAAAGAGCGTCTTTCCGCAGGAATACTTTCTGCGACAGATGGCTGGATGGACGGAAAAGGAGCCTACGAGCCGCGCAATGCGAGCCAGCTGATTCCGTATGTGTCGGCACATGATAATTATACACTGTGGGATAAATTAAAACTGTCCGATCCGAAGCGGAAGGAGGATGCGGAGCCGGATTTTGGCAAGATGGATGAGCGGACGCTTTCGATGAACCGTCTGGCGGCGGGCATTGTGATGACCTGCAAGGGAATGCCGTTTTTCCAGGCGGGTGAGGAATTTGCGCGCACGAAGCATGGCGAAGGAAACAGCTTCAAATCGTCGTGGCAGCTCAACAAAATTGACTGGACACGCGCCTTAGAGCAGGAAGAGCTGGTGGACTATTACCGTGGTCTTCTCGCTCTGCGCCGAAAATTTCAGGCATACGGAACGTGCGAGCCGGACTGTAAAAAGACATTTTTCCGTGAAAACCAGATCGCAGGTTACGAACTGGAATACCCGGATGGCCACGCAGTCTGCGTCTTCTACAATCCATGGGAAAAAGAAGCTTTGCAGAAACTTCCGGAAGGAAACTGGAAACTGCTCTGCGATGGAAAACGCTGCGCAGAGGATGGAGCAGAGATGAAAGAAAGCATGATGCTTCCGGCAAAATCGATGGTTCTGCTGGCGCGGGAGTAAAATTGTAAATTTTGTCCCTTTTTGTCGGAATGCTGTCTGCGGAAACGGGCATCGATCATTCTGCCAGGCGGCGAGCGGGAATCAATTGTTTTTCGTTTAACAGAAAAATGCACTGTGGAATTGTCCGACGACGTTCCACAGTGCATTTTTATGTTTATGTGAGCAATGAGTCAGGATCTGTGCTTACACGAGATCCTGGCGATATCTAAGAGTTCGGATCATTATTCGTCCACAACTTCCAGTACATCCATCGGGCAGGCTTTCGCGCAGATACCGCAGGCGATACATTTGGAAGCCGGATTTCCCTCGGTTTTTACGATCAGGCCAAATGGACAGGCCTTCGCACAGGCTCCGCATCCCGTACATTTTTTCTTGTTGATCATGTAAACGCCCTTCGGGTTCTGGGTAATGGCGCCTTCCGGACAGGCCTCGGCACATTTACCGCACTGCGGACAGGCGATCGGGCGGACAGCCTTTTTCTCTACGATCTGCAGACATGCCTTGTCCGGATCAAATACCTTATAAAATGCCTCAGAACATGCTCCCACACAGGCAAGACAAGCCATACAGGTGCTGCCTTTTTTTACTTTCAGTTTTTTCATTTTGTTTTATCCTCCGCTTAAAGATGTTGTTTTTCCTATTTTACCATTTTTGAACTTTTTTCTCAATGATATTTCCGGAATTTGCCATCTTTTTCCTGCTTGCGGTTTTGCTTCCGTTTCGCATGGCTTTGCACAGATACAAAAAATCTTAAGAAAGCAGACGGAAAAAAAGCAGTTTTTCTTCGGAAAATATACAAAAAGAAAAATCGGAAATTTGTTATGATGAAAAGGAAGAATGTACTCTCAATCATCTCACAAAATCAGGCACAGAAAGATTTTGGGAGTACACCATAAGATCGGGAGGGGGATTTTTCATGATCCGTGAAAACAATACACTGGAATGGCAAGAGATAGCAGAACAAAAAAGAATGACACAAAGAAGGATAATACAAAGAAGAGAAAGAGCACGGAGACGAAAAAGAAAGGTATGGCGGATCCGCGGGCTGCTATTGCTGTTCGGCTGTCTTCTGTTTTTGGGCGGTGTGCGGCGCTTCCGGCAGAATCCGATCCAGCGGTATGCGAAAGCAAACGGCATTTCAATGGATCAGTACCCGGAGGAGCTGTTGTCGCTTTACGAGAGAAACAATGAGACGGAGACGTTCGTCGAAGAATATCCGTTGAAAAAAGAGGAGGAGCCGGAGATTGACCTGAGCGACCTGTCATCCGCATCGGAGGTTCCGCTTCTCTTGCAGTGGGATCAGAGATGGGGCTATCACCGATATGCCGGTGAAGTGATGGGATTAAGCGGCTGCGGACCGACAGCACTTTCCATGGTTGCCATTTTCATGACCGGCGATATCACAAAAAATCCGCGCTGGGTCGCCGATTTTGCCTCACAGAACGGCTATGCCGTAGACGGCAGCGGAACCGCCTGGTCTCTGATGCTGGAAGGAGCCCGGCAGATCGGCCTTTCCAGCAAAGAAATCCCTGTGGAACGGGAACGGGTGGAAAACAACCTGCAGGCCGGAAACCCCATCATTGCCCTGATGGGACCCGGGGAGTTTACCAGCAACGGTCATTTTATCGTTCTTACCGGATTGCAGAATGGCAGACTGAAAATCAACGACCCAAACAGCAGAAAAAATTCCGAAAAAACCTGGGATATCGATCAGGTGCTGGAACAGACAAAAGCGGTATGGGTATATTACAAATAATAAAATAGAAGACATACCCATCAAAGCCTCCGAATACACTGTAAAAACAGCGTCTTCGGAGGCTTTTTGTGAGGGACTATATCGAAGAGCGTGCTGTGGAGACAGCAATTTACATGATTGAGACGAAAGCGACCGTACGGCAGACGGCGAAAAAATTCGGAGTGAGCAAAAGTACCGTGCATAAGGATCTGACATCACGTCTGGTACAAGTGAATCCGGGTCTGGCGGCAGAGGCAAGGAAAATTCTGGATGTGAACAAGTCTGAACGCCACATTCGCGGCGGCATGGCAACGAGAGAAAAATATCTGCATCAGAAGCAGAAGTGAACGAAAGTGAACCAAAGAAGCTCTTTCCTAATTGCCTCAAATAGGGTATGATAGAGAAAGAAAATTACGAAAACAGAGGGAATTTTATGAACGATTATATCCTGGAAGTCTGTGTGGACTCGGCGGAGTCGGCGCTTGCGGCGGCAAAAGGCGGGGCAAGCCGGCTGGAGCTGTGTCAGAATCTGGTGATCGGCGGAACAACGCCGGGTTCGAAGCTGTTTGAGGTGATCCGCAGACAGACAACCATTCCGATTCATGCATTGATCCGCCCGCGGTTCGGGGATTTCTGCTACACCCCATATGAATTAGAAGAAATCCGCGAGGAAGTCGCGATGTACCGCGAACTTGGTGCAGAGGGCGTTGTGGTCGGTGTGCTGAAAGAGGATGGAACGATGAATATGGCGGCAATGGAACAGCTGATGGAGGCAGCCGACGGCATGTCCGTGACGCTGCACCGCGCGTTTGATGTCTGCCGCGATCCCAAAGAAGCGCTTGAGCAGGCGGTATCGCTTGGTATGAACACCATTCTTACCTCCGGTCAGCAGAACAGTGCGGTAAAAGGAGCAGAGCTTCTCGCCGAACTGCAGCGCCAGGCGGCGGGACGCATCCGTATTCAGGCGGGCGGCGGTATCTGCGCGGATGCGATCCGCGAGCTGTATCCGAAAACCGGCGTGACCGCCTACCATATGTCCGGAAAAATCGAACTGGCGAGCCCGATGCAGTACCGGAAAGAAAATGTGAACATGGGACTTCCATCCTTAAGCGAATACACCCTCTACCGCACGGACGTCAAAGCCGTACGCAGCGCGAGAGTGGTACTGGAAGAACTTTAAGAAAATAAAAAAAGAAAAGAAAAGGACATAACATTATTATGAAAGCAAATACCATCAGCGGCCAGCGGCAGTATGCGTTCGTCAGCCAGTTTAACTACATCCGCGAAGCCGGAACGGAAGGCGAAGAAAAAGCAGCCTGCCGGATCGAAAAAGAACTTTCTGAAATCGCAGAAAAATGGGGGCAGGGCGAATTGCAGATCCGCCGCGAGCCGTTCGAGATTGAGACATGGCAGGTTGACGAAGCTGTCTTTACGGTCACAGAGCCATATGAGAAAACATACACCGTCCGCGGCTGCTTCGCGGCAGCCAATACCGCTCCGGAAGGCGTGGAGGCACCATTCCTCTACGTAGAAAACGGCGACCCGGTCAGCCTTTCCCATGCAGAGGGGAAAATCGTCCTGATCAACGGCGGTGCCAATGCAGAAAACTATGAAAAACTGGAAAAAGCAGGAGCCGTCGGATTTCTGATCCTGACCGGAACGCCACTGGACAAAGATGAGGACCGTCTGCCGGACTACCGCACCCTGCGCGGCGTAAAAAATCCGAAACTGCCGTGCGCCGTCATTCATTATCTTGATGCGATGGAACTGGTAGAACGGGGAACGAGCCGTGCACGCCTCGTTTTACAGCAGAAAAAAATCAGGAGAACGTCGAAAAATATCATCCTGCGCATCCCGGGAACCGAGCAGCCAGAGGAAATCCTGACGCTGACGGCTCATTACGATTCCGTTCCGCAGGGACCTGGTGCATACGACAACATGGCGGGCGCAGCGATCATCATGGAGCTGGCACACTACTTCGCCGAAAACCGCCCGAAACGGACACTGGAATGCATCTGGTTCGGCGCGGAGGAGCTGGGTCTCTGCGGAAGCCGGGCGTATGTGAAAGCGCATGAAGCCGAGCTGGCGCAGCACCGCTTCAACATGAACGTCGACCTCGCCGGACAGGCCATCGGCGGAACCGTGCTTGGCGTGGCAGCAACGAAAGAGGCATGCGACGCGATCATGGAGCACTTAAAACAGGCGGACAAAGGCGTATCGCTCATCAACAACATCTGGAGCAGCGATTCCAACACCTTCGCATGGAAGGGCATCCCGGCGATGACGCTGAACCGCGATGGTTTCGGCATGCATACCTGCCACGATACGATCGACTGGATCTCCGCCTGGTCACTGAACCGGAGCGCCGGTGTCCTGGGCGAAATCGCCGAGTATCTGGCGGATGCAGAACCATTTCCATTTGAAAGAGAAATCCCGGCAGACTTTGCGGAGAGATTAAAAGTTTATTTTGGAGAATAAAAAGGAGAGAACATCATGAGCAAAAAACCAGTATTAGTCATCATGGCAGCAGGAATGGGAAGCCGTTACGGCGGATTAAAACAGATTGATCCAGTTGACCCGTACGGAAATATGATTATCGACTTTTCCATTTATGATGCAAAACAGGCAGGTTTTGAGAAAGTCATCTTTATCATCAAAAAAGCCATCGACGAGGCATTCCGCGAGGGCATCGGCAAGCGAATTGAGAAATACATGGATGTAGAGTATGTTTACCAGGAACTCGACGTTCTCCCGAAAGGCTACGAAGTGCCGGAAGGCCGCGTCAAACCGTGGGGAACCGGTCATGCGATTCTCTGTGCGGCAGAAGCCATCGACGGCGCACCGTTCGCAGTCATCAATTCCGATGATTATTATGGAAGAACGGCATTCGAGGAGATCTACCGTCAGCTGACAACCGAGCAGGACGGCGCGACCTATCAGTACGCGATGGTTGCCTACGACCTGTACAAAACCCTGACCGACAATGGCCACGTAGCCCGCGGCATCTGCACCGCAGACGACCAGAACCACCTTGTCGGCATTCATGAGCGCACAAGAATCGAAAACCACGGCGGACAGGCCGAATACACCGAGGATGACGGCGCAACCTGGACCGGACTGCCGCAGGGAACCATCGTTTCCATGAACCTCTGGGGCTTCACACCGAGCATTCTGATCGAGCTGAAACGCCGCTTCCTGCCGTTCCTCGAGAATGTATACAAAACCAACCCGTTAAAAGGCGAATACTTCCTGCCGTTCGTTGTCGATGAACTGCTGCAGGAGAAAAAAGCGGAAGTCACCGTACTCCGCTCCTATGATAACTGGTACGGCGTAACGTACAAAGAAGACAAAGAAAATGTCATGGCAGCACTGCAGAAATTAAAAGACGAGGGCCGTTATCCGCAGAAACTGTGGGAAGAATAACAAACGAACGGTACTGGGAAATTTTCTCCATGAGTGCATCTTTCGCAATGAAAAGAAATCCTGTATAATGGATGGAAGGAAATGCAAGGAGAATACCAATGGATACCTTATATATTGTAATACCAGCCTATAATGAGTCGGAAAATATCAAAAGAACGATCGAGGAATGGTGTCCCGTCGTGGAGAAGCATAACGGCGGCGGTGCGTCCCGTCTTGTGATCATCAACGACGGAAGCCGCGACGATACGTATGAAATTGCTTCAGCAGAGTGCGAAACCCACCCGTTGCTCACCGTGCTGACGAAGCCAAACGGCGGCCACGGTTCCACCGTTCTGTACGGCTACCGCTATGCACTTGAAAACGGTGCGGACTATATCTTCCAGACCGATTCCGACGGTCAGACCGATCCGGAGGAGTTCGAAAAGTTCTGGCAGATCCGCGAGGGCTACGACGCCATTTTCGGAAACCGCACAAGCCGCGGCGACGGCTTTTCCCGCGCTGTCGTGGAAAAAGTGCTGTGCGCGGTGCTCTGGACCTATTTCCACGTATCCGTGCCGGATGCAAATGCCCCGTTCCGTCTGATGAAAACAGACTACGTGGCCGAGTATCTGCCGCTGATGCCGGAAAACTACAATCTGCCGAACGCACTGCTGACTGCCTTCGGAGCGTATTTTCACCGGAAAATCCGTTTCATCCCGATCAGCTTCAAGCCGCGTCAGGGAGGAACAAATTCCATCAACATCCGTAAAATTGTAAAAATCGGCCGTCAGGCGCTGCACGATTTCTGTGAGATTCAGAAAGCGGCTGCGAAAAAAAGAGGATAAAAAATAATATAAGAGAAGGAACGTATCCCATGTTTCATGAGATACGTTCCTTCTTTTTGTATGCTTATTTTTTATTATGGACCTTATTTTTAATAGAAGCGATGCGATCTTTTCTGATTCATGGAATCCTTTAGTGCCAGAAGTGATTCGATCAGGATCAGAAGCAGGATCACAGCGATCATGACTGCGAGGATCTGATTTGTTCGCTGATGGAACCAGGAGCCGATTCCTGTGTGTGCAGTCTGTGTATTCTCGGTCTGTGCGGCATTTTCAAGAGCTGCAGTTTCCGAAGTAATAATCTGTGCATCCGGGTCTGTTGTTCTGACAGATGGTACAATCTGCGTTGCGGCTGGAAGCTGGCTGGAAGAAGTAACAGCGGATGCGGTAACTTCCGGGTGGATGGTGGAAAGATCAACTTCTTCGTCTTCTGTAACAACTGCGCTGGCAATCGGTTCTGCTGCGATCGGTTCGGATGCAGGAACCTGTTCCGGTGCGGTTTTGGATGCAGGAGCTGCGGTTTCCGGAAGAATATTTTCCTGTGCCGGCTGTTCCGAAGCAGATGGCTGTACCACGGTTGGGGTTTCTGCCGGTGCGGATGGCTGTTCCGGAACGGATGGTTCTGGAGCGGCCGGTTCTTCCGGAACTTCCGGTGCAGATGGCTCTTCTGGAAGAGATGGCTCCGGGTCAGTTGCCGGTGTTTCCGGGATTGCGGTACAGTAAACAAGAGAAGTCATCGCCGCCGAAGAATCCGTAATCACAACGGAACCGCCATTGGAAACGGCCTGTCCATTAACATAGAAGGAAATCTGATCCATATCCAGTGTGTAGCCAGGTTCCGTAACCATCGATACGGAGAACGTTCCGTTTACTTCCTCGACCGGTTCGCTGTTCTGATACAGGACATAGGAACCATCATCGGAAAGATATGACATGGTGACCGGCGCATCCATTGTGGAATCCTGAAATGTCAGGGCAGCATCGGTAAAAGCAAGGGCCGCCTGATCGGTGTTCAGATAGAATTCCAGGTCCTGTGCATCGTAATGGGTGAAGTGAATGGTAATTTCACCGGCGTCTGTATTTTCTGCACTTGGAACTGTCTCGGCTGCTGCCGAATACGGAGCGGAAAAAAATAATCCGGCCGCCAGGAGGCCTGCCATTCCGAATCTCAGAATCAAATTTCCTGTGTGTTTTTTCGTTGTCTGTGTGCTGTGTAACATATGACATCCTCCTTTCACCTGATCGGTTTCTAATGTCGGTCTGTTTTATTTTCCTGCGGTAAGTTTCACGTATAAATTGAAAGAAAAAATAATTGATAAAATATAAATTTTCTTTCTTTTTAAAGATTATACCATATGTAGAAAGAAATATCATGTAAAAATAAAAAGTTAAAAGAAAATTTGAAAATGCGTCAAAAGTGGAAAAGGTTTGTAATGCATGTCGAAAAATAGAAAAAGAACTGTCACAATTTCTTAAAAAATATTTGCGGAAAAAGAGGGCAGAAAGGGCAGAATGTGAAACAAAAGCAAAATAAAAAGAAGGAAACAAGACACGGAAAAGTATTCCAGGCAGGCCGCATGCAGAAGAAAAAGTGGGAATAAAAACCGATCCAATTCGTCAAAAAAGCGGAAAAGTGGTGAAAAATTGTGGGTTCTATGAAAAAAACGATGGGAAAAGACAGGAATGTTGTCGAAATATTCTAGTTGACAAAAAGATGTAACACTGGTAGAATCGGTTTGTAACAAGATGTAACAAAAACGTAATAATTATTCAGGAGGTAAGTATGACATTCAAAAAAAGTTATGTGCCGGGCATCCTGGGGAGCGTGCTCACACTGACTGTCATCATGGCTGCACCCGTAAAAGCAGAGACAAAGGAAGAAACCATTTTAAATAAAACAGACTGGAGCACAATGGCTGCAGCAAACGTAGAAGGATATGTCAACATCCGCAGCGAGGCAAACGCAGATTCCGAGATCGTCGGAGTTCTGATGCCGGGCTATGCGGTTACTGTAACAGAAAAAGGAGACGAGTGGAGCAAGATCTCTTCCAATGGTGTAGAAGGCTACATAAAGAATGAATATCTGGTATTTGGGGAAGAGGCAAAAGCACATTACCGCAATATGTGCGGTATCACCGGAGTTGTTCAGGCGGACAGCCTTCGTGTCCGTGAGGCAGCATCCACAGATTCCGCGCAGGTTGGAACACTGACACAGAATGGTGAAGTCAGCATATTCGGCGAAGAGGCTGACTGGTATCAGATCCAGTACAGCGGAAGCAGCGCATACGTTCATGGAGACTATGTGACACTTTCAGAGGAGTTAAAAGGTGCTGTTTCCATGGAGGAATACCAGGCATCACAGGCCTGTGCGGCAAGCAGCGCAGCAGCAGCCTCCACAGCAGGCAGTGCATCGGTAATTTCCGCAGACAGCAATGATGTGGCAATGCTTGCAGCACTGATCGAGTGCGAGGCAGGCGGCGAGAGCTACACAGGAATGGTGGCAGTCGGAGCGGTTGTAGTAAACCGTGTCAACAGCGGTTCCTTCCCGAACAGCATTTCCGGCGTTATTTATCAGAGTGGACAGTTTACACCGGTTGCGACCGGAACTTTCCAGAGTGTGCTCGCACGCGGAGCGAGAAGTGACTGTTACGCAGCTGCACAGGCTGCACTTGCAGGTGAGAGCCCGGTTGGCGGATGCCTGTATTTCAACAGCGGCTACGGCAGCGGAATTCAGATCGGATATCAGCATTTTTATTAAAAACAGGCGTGGAACCTTTGCAAGGGGATAGGCAGAGGGAAGACGCATTCCCATAGATTGACAGAACAGAAAAACGAGTAAGTGAACAGGGGAGACGTTCGCTTACTCGTTTTTCGTTTTATTGCAAATCGTTGTTGTCGAAGATTTTTAACAGCTTGGTCTTCCGGTTATCGGCCCGGAAGTCTGCCAGCGTCTGCCGCAGTGTCGTGTGGCGGATACGGTAGGTGTTGGACAGGAAACAGAAAAATGTGATGACCCAGAGAACCGGCCAGAGAAGTACGCATTTATGAAGCTTTGGGAACCGCAGCTTCATCTGAATATGGCCTTCGTGGAACCAGGCATGGATACCGGTGTGCTGGTAGGAACCGCTGCTGACAATTTTTCTCTGTGTATCACTGCCGAAATCGCCGTCTGCGAGAATTTTTTCCAGAAAAATGGCACAGTCAGAGGCAGAGCAGTGAACCTGCGGATCAATGGAGGCAGAAAGACCGAAATAAATACGGCAGGATTCCAGAATCAGCTCATACAGATGAAAAATTTTCGATTCCCGGCACCAGAAGTGGATTTTTTCAAAATTAACCTCGGAGGCATAACGTTCCAGATACAGAGTGAAATCGCAGAGCAGACGGCTGCCAAAACCGCTGTAGAGGTAATGCTTGAGCATGTGATGCAGCATGTAAAACACATTTTCCGTTGGCGGCAGTACCGGATAGGTCTGACCGTAGAGTTCCACGAAAGATGGTTTCAGATGACTGGCGGAAAAAATTTCGTCCACCAGTTCATTGGCCCGGGAAAACTGATAAATACCGACGATGCGGTAATGGAGTTCCAGCGTAAAGGAGCGGCCAGTCTCGGGAAAAGTGAAGCGGTAGGTGACATGGTGATCGCTCTCCTCCGGCTCCTCCGTGTAGCCATGAGCGTTAAGAATCCGGCAGGCACGGGAAAAAGCATCTTTTTCGGGAATATAAAGATCCAGATCTCCCAGCTTCCGATATTCGGGAATGGGATAATTGGCGGCGAGACTGATGCCCTTTAAGAGAAAGCAGGGAATCTTCTCCGCAAGGAGGAGCGAAAAAGTAAGGCGTGTAAAATGTTCCAGCTGATAATAGGAGAGCAGCATCTGCTTCGTCTGCTGTTTGAGAGCAGAAAACTGCGGCTGCTGTTCAAAATATGGCAGAAGAAACGGAAGCGAACAGTGTTTTTCGGCCAGACGGTATAAGGCGGACGGATCCACACCATCAAGCGGGACCGGTTCGGACAAATCCGTGCATAAATTTTTTAAAATCTGTAAATAAACGGCATCAAGCGGCTGCATAAGATACTCCTTTGGGGAAAAGATTTTTCAAATATGTTTTAGTATATCACAAAATGGAAAAAGAAAGTGCAGAGAAATAAAACTTTATTACAGATATCAATAAAAAGCAAAATAAAGTTTACAATGCAATTGGGTAGGGCTATAATAGAACTATTAGTATCCTTGTTTTTCTCTGAGGTAAGAAAGAAAAGCAAGACGCAGAAGAATGGAGATAAAAATGACCAGAAAAGGTGATTTTGTACTCAGACAGATTGCAGACGAATATGTTCTGATTCCATATGGGGCGACGGCGGAAAAGATGAATCAGGTACTCACACTGAGTGAAACAGCAGCTTTTATTTACGAGCAGACCGGCGATGCCGTATCTGCAAAAGAGATTGCAAAACGGCTCGGAAAAGCTTACGATATGCCGGCGGAGGAAGTGCAGGAGGACGTAAACGCAGTGCTGGAAACATTCCGAAACTATGGTATCCTGGAGCGTGTTTGAAAAATCTACGAAAACGGCGAGGTAGCGTATGATAGTATTTTTAGTCGGCGGCGAGAGCAGACTGATGGATGCTCTGATCACCAAAATGGAAAAAGACGGACATAAGACATATCTGCTGACCGGAAAGCGGGATGGAAGAGAAAAGTACCGCCGCGTCTTCGAACGGTATAATTTCCCCTACGACAGCGAGAGCGTGCGGGAAATTTTTACCAATGTAAACCCGGATCTTGTTATTTTTCTCGGAGCTTACGATACCAACTATGACTGGAGTGATGCCAGAAGAGAGTCGGTCCGTTACACCGCAGATCTGACGAACCTTCTTTCGGCGTATGCATTTAAACAAAATGGTCGTTTTGTGTACCTGTCTTCCGAAGTTGTTTATGGCCGGTCTTACAGCAGCGATATCCACGAAACGGAACCGGCATCGTCCAAAAGCTTTCAGGCAATGGCGATTTTGCAGGGAGAAAATATCTGCAAAAGCTATCGTGACACCAGAGAGATGGACACGCGGGTTCTGCGCTTCGATCATATGTATGATATTCCACGGAAAGGAAAGGCCGACAATAACCCATGTTTCCAGATGATGCTGGAAATGCTGAAAACCAATCAGATTGCAGCAAACAGCCGAAATGTTTTTTCCATGATTTATCAGAGCGATGCGGTGGAGTTTGCGTACCGCGTGATGATGGCAGAGCATCCGAAATATCCGCTGTATCACATTTCTTCCGGCGAGGTCATCAGTCAGATGAAACTGGCAGAGCTGATTCAGCAGAATGCGGGAGACGGAACGACGATTCGGGATGATACCGTCGGAGAGGGCTATCGCCTGGTGCTGGATGGCAGACGGTACAGGAAAGAATTTGACGGAAAAATTTTTGTCCCATACGAAGAAGGCGTAAAAGCTGTTGTAGAGTATATGAAGAAATACAGCAGTTCCTTTTTACAGAGAGAAGATACGGGCGCCGGATGGGGCAACCGGGTCTGGAGACTGCTGGTGCGGATTTTCCGCATGCTGGCTCCGTATCTGGAAAACCTGATCTGTTTTATCCCGTTCTTTATGATTCATAACCGTGCGGTCGGCAGCCAGTATTTTGCAAAGCTGGATGCGTATCTTTTGTATGTGCTTTTGTTTGCGATTGTGTATGGACAGCAGCAGGCGATCTTCTCAGCGCTTCTGGCGACGGCTGGCTACTGTTTCCGCCAGATGTATAACCAGAGCGGTCTGGAAGTGCTGATGGATTACAGTACGTATATCTGGATGGCGCAGCTTTTTATCCTGGGCATGGTAGTCGGTTACATGCGTGACCAGATTCATCATATCAAAAAGGACGATCAGGAGGAGATCAGCTATCTGCACGGACAGCTTGGCGATATGACTGAGATCAACGACAGCAATGTGCGGATGAAACAGATTTTTGAACTGCAGCTTGTCAACCAGAAGGACAGTCTTGGAAAAATTTATGAAATTACATCGTCACTGGATCAATACGGTGCCTATGAGGTGCTTTTCTATGCAGCACAGACGATTTCCAAGCTGATGAATACGGAGGATGTGGCGGTTTACACCGTTGCCAACCAGTCGTATGCGCGTCTCTTTTCCTTTACTTCGCCGACGGCCAGAAAGCTGGGAAATTCCATCCGCTACCCGGAGATGGAAGCGATGTATACGGATCTGAAAGAACGCCGCGTATTCATCAACAAGACGATGGATGAGCGCTATCCGCTGATGGCGCAGGCCATTTATGCGGAGGATGAAATGCAGATCATTCTGATGCTGTGGGGACTTCCGTGGGACCGCATGAACCTGGCCGAGTCCAATCGTCTGACGGTCATCAGCTATCTGATTCAGAATGCGGTTGTCCGTGCAAACCGTTATCTGGAAGCACTCCGGGAGCACCGTTATCTGGGCAACAGCAGCATTTTGGAAAAAGAGGCATTTACACAGCTGGTAAGTGCGTTTTTTGAGGCAAAGCGGAATGGACTGACAGAATGTTCCCTGGTAAAGATTACCTGCGGAGAAGAAAAATATCTGGAAGCAGCAGAGGTGCTCGGAAAGAAACTGCGACAGACCGATTACGTCGGAATGCTGGATGGCGGCCTGTATGTATTGCTTTCGGATACAGAGGAAAAGAATGCGCTGGGTGTTATTACTCGTTTTGCAGAAGCTGGATATGAGAGTACAATTGCAAATGGGGAGGTGGCCGCATGAGCATAAACGGAACACTGGCGTTTGTGATCCTGTGGATCGTGAATGCTCTGATTGCGCTTGTGTATCTGCTGGTTGGAATTTTCCTTTATGTTCCGGCGTGTGATCTGAAAAGAGAGCAGGGGGAGGAGATTCAGTACGACAATCGGAGAGCATTTTTTATTCGTTTTATCGTCATGGTTCTCTGCCCGGTCGTCGGTCCGGCATTTTTTCTGTGCAGTTATCTGATTTACAAGACGGTATTCCGCCAGGCGGTCGATCTGGAAGATGTTATTTTCAGCAAGGAACGTGTGCAGACACATCTGAAAGCGGACGAGGAGCGGGAGCGCAACATGGCGCCGCTGGAAGAATCGCTTGCCGTCAGTGACAAGCGGAATATGCGTATGCTGATGCTGAATGTGATCCGCGGAGATATGCAAAAATCCCTGGAATCCATTACCATGGCACTGAACAGCGAAGATTCTGAGACATCCCATTATGCGGCCTCGGTATTGCGGGATGAGCTGAACGATTTCCGGTCCAATGTGCAGAAAATGTACACGCAGATGCAGCAGGAAACAGAGACGGAAACAGAATGTGAAGAAATGCTGATCGATTATATGAATCGAATTTTAAGTCAGAAAATTTTTACAACAATGGAGCAGACCAAGTATGTCAATATGCTGGAAGAAGCGGCCGAATCGCTGTACCAGAAAAACGGTGCACGAATTACGGCAGACCGGTACGAGGGACTGTGCCTGAAACTTCTGGATTTAAAAAAAATTCCGGAAACCGAAAAGTGGTGTATGCGTCTGGCACGGCAGCACGGAAATGCGCTGGCAGCGTATACCTGCCGGTTAAAACTGTATTTCACAATGGGGGAAAAAGAGAAATTCTTCGAAGTTTTGCAGGAACTGAAAGAGTCTGATATTATTATTGATAATGAGACGCTGGAGCTGATCCGGATTTTCAGTTAAGCAGGAAGAAAAAGAAAAGCAGAAAGGAGGAACAGAGATTATGACAATGAAATGGCTTACAATTTTACAGTTTCTGGAAATTGTCGCGGCATATGGCATTGTAACTTTGTTCCTCCCATGGCTGGTACTCCGGAAGCGGTTCCGCCGTTTTTCTGCTGCGGAACAGCTGACCGGATATTTTTTTGCGGGAAATTTTTATATCATCTATCTGGTATATCTGCTGCAGTTTCTTCATATCAGCAATCGTGTGACACTGACGGCAGGCACCGTGGGGCCGTTTCTTCTGGTGTGGATCTGGAAAAGAAGAAGTAAGATTCCAGGTGTGATCGAGTGGGTTCTGGAGAATGTAGAGCGTCTGCTGAGTGGAGAACGTGGAAAGAAAACTTCGCTTGTGCAGCTGCGAGGGACCATTTACAGGCGGTTTTTCCGTGGAAAAAGAAAGCAATGGCTGAATGTGCTGCTGGAGCTTGCTGTGATGGGGGCCGCGATTGCGGCAATTACGTATGTCTATGGGCCGAATATGATCGAAGCTTACGGTTATAAAGCCAGTGATATCCCGGTACACAACTACTGGATCAATGAGCTGGATCGGAACAACATCTGGGTTGCAGGTGTGTACCCGTATGGATTTCACATCGTGATTTATTATCTGCATATGGTGTTTGGGATCAAAACGTATGTCTTGCTGCGGATCTTTGGCGTAGTGCAGACATATTTTGTATATCTGGCAATGGTTGTGGCGCTGAAAATGGTGTGCAAGGGAAGATTTACTCCATATCTTGGCGTGCTGTTCTATGTGATGGATATTTTTAACCGGAATACGTATGCAAGATTTGAAGGTGCGCTGCCGCAGGAATTCAGTATGATCTTTATTCTGACGTCTGTCTGCATGGCGATCCGTTTTTTTCAGGAATTTGCAAAAGAGCAGAAGGCAGAAGAGAATGAAAAAAAAGAACTGGATCAAAACTGCCGTTGGTATCTGATCCAGTTTGCCATTGGATTTTCGCTTACGCTGACGATCCACTTTTACAGCACGATGATCGCCGGGCTGTTTTGCATTGGCGTTGCAGTCGGCTTTTGTTTCCGGTTTGCCCGGTGGAAGTATTTCCGCAGAATTATGGCAACGGGAATCCTGAGTGTGCTGCTTTCTGTACTGCCCATGGCGGCGGGTGTTGCGATGGGAAAAGGACTGCAGGGATCCCTGTACTGGGGATTAAGTGTTATCAATGGAGGAAAGGATGATGAAACGGAAGCGACAGATTCTCTGGTGGAAAATACAGAGCTGAGCACCATTTCGGAAAGTGAGGGGACAGAAAACAGGGATGGCGGCTCAACAGTCAGTGCATCACAGGTCGAGGCGCTGAAAAAAGCGGCTGAAGAGAAACTGGCAGAACAAGCGAAGGAGCAGCAGAAGCCATTAAAGGAACGTTTAAAAGAAAAATTTGCAGCAGTTCGAAGCAGCATTCGCGTAAATGTGATGAATGTAAAACCATATATTGTGGAAATTACCCTGGGAAGTATTGTGCTTTTGGCTGCGCTTGGAAGTTTGATGGTGCTTTTACGGGAGATTGATTTTGCGGGAGTGATTTTTTCCACTGCCTTTTATCTGCTCTGTATGTGCTGTCTGCAATGTGCATCCCTGCTGCATTTGCCGGCATTGATGGATCCAAACCGCTGCAGCATTTTCCTTTGCTATTCGGTTTGTTTTTCATGGACGCTGGGAGCAGATGCCATCGTACATCTCCTGATACGATGGTGGAAGAAAAGATGGGTCAGCAATGTTGCATCTATCCTTACTTTAGTCATAGCGGTTTCTGCTGTGATATCAAATGGTCTTCTGAGAAAGCCGATTGTTGTAGACGCTCTGGAAGATAATGGAGCGATTGCCTGCGTTACCAATATTTTAAAAGAAAACAGGAATTTCACCTGGACCATCTGCTCTGCCGATGATGAACTTCGAATGACGGAGTTTTACGGCTACCATTATGAGACCATTACTTTTCTGCGTGAACTGCAGGATCTGGAAAAAAATCCGGAGATCATTATGCCGACACAGAATGTATATTTTTTTGTGGAAAAAATTCCAATTGATTATGCGGGAAGTACCAACCACAAAGAAGTAACCGTGGAGGGAGCAGAAGCACCCCTTCCGTCAGCAGGCGGAATTGAACCGTATTTTGCAGAAAACCGGTGGTATACGATGTGCCATATTTATTACTGGACACAGAAATTTAAAGAACTTTATCCAGACGAGATGGAAGTCTATTATGAAACAGACAGTTTTATTTGTTATCGTGTACAGCAGAACGTAAACAGTCCGTACAATTTTGCAATTGATTACGGATATAACAATCCAACGCCAAAGGCAGGAAGCGAGGAAGAATAGAGATGGTTTCGCGTAGAAATTTTGTAGCAATTACAATCATTATGGCGATCGTTCTTTTCTTATTCCAGGGATTGAATGTGGCAAGAGAAAAGCTGAACTATTACGATACAAATGCATATGCGAAGGATAAAGAAACGTTAGCGGATGGAAGCGGAGCATTTGGAGCAGTGGATGCTTCCGATCAGATTAACATAGAGGGCAGCAGGGGAACCATTGTTTATATCGGAGCAGAAAAGAGCGACTCTATCGGTACCGTTGTTCAGGAATGGTGCCGGTATATGAAATATGAGTCAGCAGTCTATTCATCGATAACAAAATATGAGAAAGCAATGGAGAAAAAAGATACCAGGCTGCCGGAAATGGTGATTGTGAATTCGGAAAATATAGACTGGACAACCGTAAAGGATACCGTGGAACTGCAAAAATGTACAGAACAGGGGATTCATCTTGTATTTGCAAATCTGCCTGATGTTTCTGTGATAAAAAAGAATCAGAAATTCATGGAATTGCTTGGCATCAAAAAAATTACAGCAGATCAGGTAACGGTGAAGGGAATGGATTTGTATGCGAATCTGATGCTTGGCGGAGAAAACATTTATGAGGCGAAGAAACAGGAAGAGAAAAAGATGCAGGATCTTGAACTGACTTTTCCGTGGTTTAAACTGGCAGGTGGTACGAAAGCTTATATGAAAGGTATTCCGGAAGACAGTACCTTAAAAGTGCAGGAACATCCCGTTGCAATCTGGCGAAAAAGTACGGGAAATGCCTATGTTTTTGCAGTAAACGGAGATTATATGGAGGATGAAACGGGACTTGGAATCCTGACCGGAATGCTTTACGAGACAAGAGATTATCTGATTTACCCGGTCGTAAATGCACAGAATCTGATTGCTGCTAATTTTCCGGTTCTGACAGAGGAAAATACAGCACAGATGCAGGAGATTTACGGCAACACAGCAACAGCTGTTAACCGTGATATCATCTGGCCCTCTTTTGCTTCTGTTTATGAAAAGAATCATCTCGGACTGACCTGTATGCTGGCGCCGAAGCTTGATTACAGCAGTACAACAAAACCAGATGGCAGTATGCTGAACTATTATGTGAAACTGATTAATGAGCAAAAAGGGGAAACAGGGCTTTCCGGTACTTGTGAGTCAGAAACGGATGTGATACAGAAACTGCAGGAAGATCAGGAGTTCATGCAAAAAAAATTGAATACGTTTGCTTTTTCTTCTTTTTACGCTGGAGAACAGACGGATGAAGAAATGGAAAAAGCATTGCAGCAGCCTGTTCTTGAACAGATTCGTACGGTTGTAAAAGCCAAGGATACCGAGGGGGATATTGTAAGATATCAGAACGATCAGGTTACAAGCCAGAAAGTGATATCGGAAGAAGAGGAGCAATTTACATACCGTTCCTGGATGAAAGTAAAGAGTGTGGAATCTGCACTTGGATATACCAGTGTTCTGCTGGATTTGGATGCTATTCTTTATCCGAAAACAGAAGAGGATCGCTGGGAAAATATCGGCAAGGAATTTGCGGCGAATCTTTCTACGTACTGGAAGCTATTCTCCGGTTTTGACGGCACGACCGTATCGGAATGTGACACCAGAATCCGGACATTTCTGAATTCCCGTTATGAAGATGACAGAGAAGACAATGCCATCACATTAAGGACAACAGGAACCGATGAAACAGCGTATTATGTTCTTCGCACGCACAATGAAGATGTCAGAAAAGTTACAGGCGGAACAGCAGAAAAACTTGAAGATTCCGCGTGGCTGATTCGCGCAGAGCAAAGTGAGGTAAGGATTACGCTTGGAGCATCGGATCAACGGTATTACTATGAGAAAGGGGCGAAAAACGAATGAGAGTCTGCATTGTTGCGGAAGGATGCTACCCTTTCGTCGTAGGAGGTGTTTCAAGCTGGGTACACAGCCTGATCCAGCTGTTTCCGGAAACGGAATTTGTGATTCTTGCAATTGCGGCAAATCGTTCCCAGCGGGGAAAATATGCCTATGAATTGCCGAAAAATGTGTCTGCGGTCTATGAACTTTATCTTGACGATGTGGACTGGAGCGGCAGCAAGAAACTGCACAGAAAACGGCTGAAAAAAGAACAGTATCAGGCACTGCGCAGTCTGATTCTGGATCAGGACATCGAGTGGGATGTTTTGTTTGACCTTTTCCAGAAAGAAAATGTTTCCCTGAATGCGCTGCTGATGGGGGAGGATTTTCTGAATGCGGTCAGAGACTGCTATAATCTGAAATACAGTCAGATTGTCTTTTCTGATTTCCTGTGGACGATGCGTTCGATTTATCTGCCGCTGTTTCTCACCATGCAGACGGAAATACCGCGTGCCGATTTGTACCACTGTGTTGCAACCGGTTATGCGGGGGTTCTTGGTGCCATGGCAAAACACTTCTACGGCAGCCGTCTCCTGATTTCTGAGCACGGAATTTACACCAGAGAGCGGGAAGAAGAACTGATCAAAGCCAAATGGGTAGAAGGAATCTATAAAAATATCTGGATCGATCAGTTTCGAAAAATGTCAAAGCTGGCGTACAACGAAGGGACGCTCATTACATCACTGTTTGAACATGCACGGGAACTGCAGATCGAACTTGGCTGCCCGATCGAAAAAACCATGGTCACGCCAAACGGAATCCGTGTGGAAAATCTGCAGAATATTCCGGGGAAAACGGAAGAAGATGAAGGAAAAATCAACATCGGTGCGGTACTGCGTGTGACCCCGATTAAAGATGTCAAAACGATGATTCAGGCATTTGGTTTTGCGAAAGAAAAAGATGACCGTCTGAAACTCTGGATTATGGGACCATGGGAAGAAGACCGGGAATATGCCGAGGAGTGTTTCCAGCTTGTCTCGGATATGGAAATCCCGGATGTTGTTTTTACCGGAAGAATCAATATCCGCGATTATCTTGGAAGAATGGATGTGACCATTCTGACCAGCATAAGTGAGGGACAGCCGCTGACCATTCTGGAAAGCTATGCGGCGCATAAGCCGGTGATTGCAACGGATGTCGGAAACTGCTATGGACTGATTTACGGGGAAAGTGATGATTTCGGTGCGGCCGGAATTGTCACGCATATCATGAATATTGAAGAAATCGCGCAGGCGATGCTGGATATGGCGGCAAATGAAAAAATGCGCCTGGAAATGGGAGAGACCGGCTATCGCCGTGTGATGGAGAAATATAGAGTAGAATATATGCAGAAAACATACTGGGAGATTTACCGGGATTTCGCAGAACAGATGGGGCTGGAGTGGAAGGAAGAATCGGTAAAACTGCCGGATAAGGAAAAGTAAAACCGGAGCAGGCACAAAAAAGGAGGAAGAGGATATGGCAGGAATCGGAGTTCGGCTGAATCGGATTTTTGAAAAAAATACACTTACGACAAATCTGGTTGGATTTTTCTACAGCACCGTAGTGACGGTTGCGCCCATGTTTGTCATCATTATCAATCTGATTTTAATGGAATATCTGCTGGATTTTGCCAGTGTGGGATATGTGACAAGAGAGCTGTTTTCCTGCACGATTCTTTATACCTTTATCTTTTCTCTTCTGACGGCGTCCCCGTTTAATGCGGTGCTGTCCCGCTATATGTCTGATGTGATCTACGAAGAGCGGTATCAGGATATTTTACCCTGCTATCATATTGGTATGCTTCTGAACATTGGTCTCAGCTGTCTGTTGGGGATTCCGTTCTGTCTCTGGGAACATTTTGTGGGAAAGGTACCAACCGCATATGTATTCTGTGGCTTTTGCGGTTATATCAGTCTGGTGCTTGTTTTTTACTCGATGATTTATCTTTCTATTTGCAAAGATTATCAACGGATTTCACAGTATTTTTTCTTCGGCATGCTGGTGGCATTTGTCCTTGCCCTGATTTTACACTTTATTCTGAAGTGGGAGACAACATGGAGTATGCTGTTTTCTCTGACGATCGGATTTTTTGTGACGGCAACGCTGGAAAATGCGCTGATCCGCCGGTATTTTGTGCGAAATAGCAATCATTACCGGCCGGTACTGCAGTATTTTAGGAAATATTGGAAATTGATTTTTACAAACTTTTTGTATATCCTTGGGTTATACATTCACAATTTTGTGTTCTGGACAACGGATATGCGGATGGAGATTGCAAAAAGTTTCGTATGTAACCAGCCATACGATATGGCATCCTGTCTCGCCATGTTTACCAACATTTCCGCAACGATCATCTTTATTGCGCGTGTGGAGATGAACTTTCACGAAAAATATAAACTGTACTCGGAGGCAGTCATCGGCGGAAAAGGCGCCGATATTGACAATGCGAAGAAACGGATGTTCCGTCAGCTTTCCAGTGAACTGATGACACTGGCGCGGTTACAGTTTATCATTTCTGTTGTGGTTTATCTGATCTGTGTTATTCTGCTACCAGGGGAGGGATTTTCCGGTATGACACTGAAAATTTATCCGTCACTTGCGGTTGGATATTTTATTCTGTTTCTGATGTATGCGGAAATTATCTTCCTGTATTATTTTGACGATCTGACAGGGGCAATCTGGACAGCGATCGTGTTTTGCCTGGTGACATGGATTGGCAGTCTGATTGCAACACATTTACCGGTGATCTGGTATGGCGCCGGGGTCATAGCAGGAGCATTTGCAGGATGGAGTGTGGCATATGCGAGACTGCGATGGGTAGAAAAAAACATGGACAGACATGTCTTTTGCCGTGGAAATCTGATTCCTCAGGGAAAGGGGAAACGGCCATCCGGTATGGTTTATGAAAGAAAAGCAGAGCAAGAGCAGAAGGAGGAAGCGTAAATGAGCACAGCAGCAATTGTAAAAGCTTGCGTTATTTTGATGGGAATTGGAATTATGATCGTTACCTTCGTGCTTCATGCGAAAAAGAAGCTGACCGTAAACCTGGCAGTTACCTGGGAACTGCTTGGAATTGCAGCAATCTTAAGCGGAGCGGTTCCGAGATTTTCCGGATGGAGCAGCCGGATCGGGCTTGGGAGCCTCGTTGTTCTTCTGATCACAGCGCTTCTGGTTCTGTGGGGCGTTTACCAGATGACAATTCAGATCTCTTCCCTGTTAATGAAAAACCAGGAACTGGCGATTCTGGTTTCTCTTTTGAACCAGGAGAATGAAAGAATTCTGAGAGAACTGGAAAAACTGACGGGCAAAAATGCAAGAGAGTTATAAGGGAATAGAAGAAGGAAGAACGAATGAAGAAAATTTTGTTTGTGATCAACACCCTTGGCCGGGCGGGAGCGGAAACAGCGCTGCTGGAACTTTTGCGCCGCCTGGATGCGGAGGAATATGAAATTTCACTTTACGTACTTTTGGGGCAGGGTGAAATGATTTCCCAGGTACCGCAGAGGGTACATGTGAAAAATAAGAAAATCTGTACCGCTTCTGTGCTGTCCGGTGCGGGGCGGAGAAAACTGATACAGACATCTTTTCTGGCGTTTTTCCGCCATGGTCGCACCATAAAGAAAATGCAATATGTGATACAAAATTTTTTCCGAATGAAAAAAACTGGAAACATTCAGCCGGACAAGCTGCTCTGGCGTGTAATTTCGGATGGAGCAGACCGATTTTCGGAAACCTTCGATCTGGCGGTTGCTTACCTGGAAGGCGGTTCTGCTTATTACGTTGCCGATCATGTGAATGCTAAGAAAAAAGCTGCCTTTGTCCATATTGCATACGGCAATTCCGGTTATACAAGGGAAATGGATCGGGACTGCTACGAAAAGATGGATCAGATCTTTACCGTTTCGCAGGAGACGCGCCGTCATTTTCTGGAATTTTATCCGGAATATGAGAAGAAAGTGCAGGTTTTTCACAATATTCTCGATACAGACCGGATTGCGCGTGAGGCGCAGCTGCCGGGTGCAAAAGAGAATCTGTTTCCTTATTATGCACAGTGTGATCTCTACGTTCATGCAACACGGTTTGAAGGAAAAAGCATCGCCATCCAGGAAGCGCAGACACTTGGCTGTGCTGTGATTGCATCGGACTGTGCGGGAAACAGAGAGCAGATTGTGGACGGGGAAGATGGTCTTCTCTGTACGCTGACACCGGAAGGCATTGCCGAAAAAGTAGAAGAACTGCTGGATGATCCGAAGAAACGGGAACGGCTTGCAGCAGCGGCAAAACAGAAAATGAACGGTCAGACAGAGGAAATCTGGAAACTGCTGAATCTAATGAAATGAGGCGGACATACATATGAGACAAAAAGAGGTACTGCTGATTATTCCGGCATACAACGAGGAAAAAAATATAGAAAAGGTCATGAAACAGCTGGCGCAGCCGGAGATAGCAGATATTGTTGATGTGCTGGTCATGAACGATGCTTCTTCTGACAATACCAACTGGCTGGCGAAGGAATATGGCTGTGCGGTGGTTACTCATGTTTTTAATCTGGGATATGGCAGTGGGCTGCAGCTTGGATATAAATATGCAATCCGAAGGGGCTATTCTTATGTTATTCAGATGGATGCGGATGGGCAGCACGATGTGTGCAATATCCCGAAAATTTACCAGAGATTAAAGGAAAAAGATGATGATGGAAGAACGCCGGACATTGTGCTTGGATCCCGTTTCATGAAGGGGAGTACAGAGTTTGAAGTTTCCTTTGCAAAAAAAATGGCATTTGTCCTGTTTCGAAAAATGCTGTATTTGGCAACTGGACGGAAAATTGCGGATCCGACAACCGGACTGCAGGGTTTAAGCCGGAAAGCTGTTTTATACTATTCCAAATATAATCATTTCGATGATAAATATCCGGATACTAATATGATTACTCAGATGCTGCTTCTTGATTTTAAAGTTGTGGAGATTCCAGCTGTTATGCATGCTCGGACTTCGGGGAAAAGCATGCATTCTGGTTTGAAGCCAATCTGGTATATGATGCGGATGTTTTACAGTGTCCTGGCTGTGATTTTCCGGTGTAAGGTATTGAAAATGGATGCAGGAGCAGGACGGATTGATGTGGAGAGAGAAGATAAAAAGTATCCTGAGCTGGCAGAAGGGAAGAGAAGCTAAAGGCAGGGCAGAAAAGAAAGAATTTCCAGAACTGCGGGGAAAACAGGATAAAAAAGAGCTTTTCCAGAAAGCGATACTTCAGGAAAGCAGGAAAGCGATACAGAATCCCGGGTGTGGCTGGTATCATTTATATACTTTCAACGCGGCGCAAACCGGGGAACCGCTCTACATCGCCTGTGAAGAGGAAGAACTTGTCCTTCTCAGAATTGATATCGGAGCATTCCGGGACAAGCCGATTTCAGAACCGTCTCTGGAATGGATTCGAAGGATTCTGGCATTTTTTCGGGAGAAAAGAAAAGGAATGATCCTGCGGTTTTCCTATGATCTTGAGGGAAAAGGACTGGAGAAAGAGCCGGGCAGTATCCGTCTGGTGGAAGAACATATGCAGCAGATCGGAGAAGTCATTCGGGAATATGCGGACGATATTTTTGCAGTACAGGGAATTCTGATCGGGAACTGGGGCGAAATGCACGGTTCCCGTTATCTGACCCCGGATGCCTTTCGAACCCTGACCGATACCATGATAAAAGCAGTGGACGGCGCCTGCCCGGTTGCAGTGCGGAAACCGGCGCAGTGGCGGGAACTGACTTTGGGATGGACGGAGCAGGAAAAGAAAAAACTGACTCTGTTTAACGATGGGATATTCGGATCGGAAACGGATCTTGGAACGTATGGCACACTGTCACCGGAAACACCGGGACAGAAAATCTGCAGCCGGGAAGAAGAACTGGAATGGCAGAAAAACGAAATGTGCGGAAAATTTTGCGGCGGAGAGGCCATATGGGGAAGTGGGGCAGAACCGGCTCCTTTCGTCTCGGCCCCAAAAGCAATGGCGGATCTCGAAAGAATGCATATTTCCTATCTGAACAGTACGTATGATTTACGACGGCTGGAACAATGGAAAGCAGAAACGGTCGAGGACGAAAGCGGCCTGGAGGCAATTGGAAAACGTCTCGGCTATCGGTTTGTTGTGGAAGGTGTGGAGTTTGTTTCGGAAAGGGAAGAACTTCAGATTACACTGGAAAACAAAGGATTTGCAGAACTGACCGAAGAGGCAGACTGTTATCTGGAGCTGGAAAGAAACGGAACGCTTCAGAAAAAAATACAGATTGCAACAGATGCGAGACTCTGGAAGAGCGGAGAAAAAACCACTCTTTGCCAGAAAATAAAACTGCCTGCGGAATTAGCAGAACCAGAAGAACAGAAACTGTATCTGGCGCTGTACCGCAGGCGGGATGGAAGAACTATTTCATTTGCCAATCAGGGAGAAAAACAGGGACGCCCCTTTTTGGGAATTTTCAAAATTGACCCGATTGTTTTAATATAATTTGCTGATTTCGAGCGTACCAATCGAAAATCCATGCGTATCATGAGAAAATGTGTTTGCGGGCAAAATTTCCCTTTGCAGAACAGGATCCGTCATCTGGAAATATACCGTATAACTGCCTTTGGTGAGTCTCGCAAGCGGGAGAGAAATAGAGAGCTCTGCAGTAGTCCCCGGTATCCAGAATCTGGAATCCGAAGAGATGGGAAATGAGAAAACCTCACCATCGGAAGAAACCAGGGTGAGCTGTAAATCCAGTTTTCGATAGCAGACAGAAAAACCAACATTTTCCAGCCGTATCTGAAAATCAGACGAATCCAAAGCAGTGTCCTGGATGACATAGCGGTATCCCAGATGACGCTCGATATAATCATAGCCGGACAATCCGTTAAAAACGGAAGCTTTGTCTTTGTAAGCAGCTGCTTTCCATTTATCCAGAACCGCGGGATCGTGTTCCGAATTCAGATAGGAGACATGCATGCGCGATAAATCCTGAATGGCATGTGCGAGATCATTCAATGGGTTATCCAGAGTGACCTCGCCGCCGTTTGGGACGAAATTGCAGAGTTCATTCTGGAAGGAAAGCTCATCCTCACGAACCCAGGCGGAACGGTAAGTGTCTGCGGAGGCAGCGGTATCACCATAAGTGCCGGTATCGTTGGCCGTTCCGAGCATACCATCGTTAAACAGTCCAAGCCGGGAGGAAAGCGAACCATCAAAAGCTGTTTCCTTTGTCGGCCGTTCGGAGGAATCCAGAATTTTCCGCCTCTGTACCGGTGTGCGGACAGACAGAAAAACCGAAGGATCCGTTACCTCTGCCAGATGGTGCATCAGGGTAGTACAGTCCTCATCGGACATGTAGTGAGAATTGTTCATTTCCCCGCAGTTTCCGACAAAAATGCCCTGCATCAGAAAAACACAGTCCGTGTAGCGATTTACAACTTCAGCTGTCTGGTCCATGTGACGCAGAATTTGCTCCAGACTTTGCGGCTCTGTTTCCATTGCTTTTCCATCCCAGTCGTAGAGAAAACGTAAGATCACCTGACTGCCATGTCTCTGCCAGGCAGAGAGAATGGTATCAAGCTGGGAAAGAGCTGAATCGGAGAGATCTTCGTTTGAAAAATTCTGCAGATTCACTTCCAGCATGACAATTCCCTGCCTGTTTTTGGCGTCGGAATCAGAGGCGGCAGGAAGATTCGAGAGCGAATCGCTTCCAAGAACATAGCCATACATGTGATAAAATCCAATGTATGGATTGGATAACTCGTCTGCGGATTCTGTGCATGGTTCCGGCATGTAATTCGCACGATAAAAAGAACGGATACCAAGAAATGCGAACAGTGCAAGGAATACCAGAAGCAGAAGAAAAAACAGAAGATAAGAAAATGATTTTTTTCTATTTGTTTTCATAAAGGAAAGCCTTTCCAAAAGGGATACTGCCATTCACAGGTATCTGGAAACGGCAGCAACGATAGCAGGTATTAGATATATGATACCATTTTAATGTTACAAAATCCATGAAAACAGTGGAAAATAAGAGTGATGTAAAATTACGGAACTGTTTACCCGCGTAGCATGTTATAAAAACGAGAAGAAGGAGGAACTTATGCGCATTAAAAATTTATTCCGAAACAGTTTTTTCAGTATGCTTTCACAGTTTGCGCTTCTGATCCTCGGCTTTTTCAGCCAGCGTGCCATGAACCTGTACATGGGCGCGGAGCTGGTTGGAATGAATGGTGTTATTTCCAATGTCATCAATATCCTTTCCGTGACGGAGCTTGGCATATCCACGGCAATCGTTTACCATTTGTATGGCGCGCTTGCAAGAAAGGATGAGGCAGAGATTGCATCGCTGATGAATCTTTACCGAAAGGCATATCACGTCTTTGCTGTTCTTGTATTTGCGGCGGGAATGGCGGTTCTGCCGTTCATCCACCTTTTTATGAAAAATAACAGTTATTCGTTATCCTATATCCGCGTTCTGTATGCGATGTGGCTGGTTCGAACCGTTCTTTCTTATCTTTTAACGTACCGGAAGTCGTTGCTGATTGCGGATCAGAAAGAATACATTGCAAGCATCACCGGACTGATTTTAAATGTGGTCAGCTATCTGGCGATTATTCTGCTGGTTACATGGGAACAGAATTATCTGCTGGCGCTTGGTATTGGAACCGTAACGGAAGTCGTGCTGAATATCTGGATCAGCTGGTATGTGGAGCAGAAATATCCGTTTTTGCGCCAGCGGAGAAAAGAAAAGAGCACATCGTCTCTGACGAAAAGAATTGTAAGAGATCTGAAAAGCCTGTTTATTTCCAGAATTTCAGAAAAAATGCTGTATTGCACGGACAACCTGATTATTTCCGGTTTTATCGGGGTCGGTACGGTAGGACGATATGCAAATTACTGTATGATTACGCAGGCGATCAGCAATATTCTCACGATCCTTGCGAATACGATCCAGCCGACGGTCGGAGATTATTTTACAGAAAAAAATCGTCAGAGAAATTATGAGATTCTGCGGCAATTGACCTTTGGCTTTTTCTGCATTGCGTCGGTTGTATCGGTTGGCCTGTTTTCTCTGATTACACCATTTGTCCGTGATATCTGGCTTGGTCCTTCCTACGAACTTGGCTGGGGAATTACTGTTTTTTGTATTGTAGTATTGCTGGTTCGAATTATGGGATTGCCGCTCAGCCTTGTGATGGGCGTGACGGGACTGTTTGAAAAAGAGAAAAATGTCGGAGCATCCTCCGCACTTCTTAATCTGATCGTGTCACTGGCACTTGTAAAACCGTATGGGATGGCAGGCGTTCTGCTTGGAACCTTACTGTCTTATCTGCTGCAGATCTTGTATCGGTATATCATTTATTTCCGGGATTTCCTCGAGATGCCGGGAGAGGCGCTGCGGTATGCGCAGGATATCGGAGAGTATCTGGCAGTCATAGCGGGCGAAGTTCTGCTGATGCAGAAAATCGTACCACTGATATACGGAGCAGGCGGTATGCTTCTGTTCTGCGTCTGCTTTCTCCTGTGTATTGCGATTCCGCTGCTGCTGGATCTGGTGATCTTTGGAAGAGGCTGGAGACTTCAGAGCATTGTAACCATGGTGAAGGGAATGCGAAAAGCCTGATGCAATAGAAATTTCTCTGTGCATTTTGAAAAAAATTCGGAGAGGACAATGAAAAAATCAGTGCTTCTGAAAAAACCTGCGGAAAAAAGCCGTTACCGACCAGAAAAACGGGCGGACAGGGCGTAAAAAGAGCCAGATGGAAGAAAGCATCCGATAAATTGGATACGAAACAGAAAACGATTTTCCATTGCGTACGACACCAGTCAGTTTTCCATGAATCTGCTCCGGGGAAAGAGGTCCTTCCACTTCGGTCTGATTGTCCCCGACCAGATAGAAGCCATCCCTGGTAATTCGGCAGATGCGGTGCAGAACAAGGATTCCCTGCACACGGCGATACAGAATTACATCGCCGCGATGAAGTTCGGAAGGAACACAGTGTTCAATGACAGCTTCGTCCCGGCCCGGAAGAAAAAGAGGATACATACTGTAGCCCTGCGGTTTCAGTTTGACGGCAGAACCGTTTTTTAAAAGTTGTTCAATATCGTAAGTGTACATAAAAAACTCCATTTGGCGGATACGCCGAACCGACGAAATGCGTGGCATTTTGACGAGTGGCTCTGAATAGTTACCTGAATTTTATTATAACAGCTTACCCTGAAAATAAAAAGGATGATGAGCAGAAAAAGCATAACTTTACATACAAAACGAAAGACAGCAAATATAAGAAAACAAACACAGGAAGGGAAATCAGATTATGAGAATCAGAAGGCAGGAAGGATATTTACTGCAGAAAATCGGGAACACACATTATCTTCTGCCTTATGGGCAGAAAATAGCAGACCAGCAGCGAGGAATGGAGCTGAATGAGACCGCACGGATTCTCTGGGAAGCGCTGGAAACACCAAAAACAATGGAAGAACTTCAGCAGAAAATGATTCGCTGTTATGAAGTGCCGGAAGAAGAGCAGGAGGAACTGAAAAAAGATATTCAGGCTTTTGTGAAGGAGCTTCTTGCCTTTGGTGCGGTACGACGGGAACTTGGTTCTCCGGATGGAACTTGCGCCGGAGAATTGAAGATCGCAGGAATTTCCATTGCTGTTTATGGAAAAGAGGGCTGCATTCCAAAACAGTTTGCTTCTTTTGAGAAGAAAAGAGGAAAGGAAGAAGCAACAGAGAAAACAGAAGGAGAGGCAGCGAAAAAAACAGGAGAAAAAGAAGTGGAAGAAACGGTGATAAAAACAGAAAATAGGCAGGATGCGGCGGATCTCACGTTAGAATTGATCGAGCATGTACCGGAAAGCCACCAGAATGGAAACATTCTGATCCGGAATAAAGATCTGACAGTCTGCGCGTGGGAAGAAGGCTATGTCCTCTGGTTCCCGGCTCTTAAAAATATCTATGAAATCTGGATGAAAGCGGATGGAAGCTTCGCCTGTATTTATTACCGTCTGCCTATGACAGAAGAAGAGCAGGATTCCCTCTTTCTGGCGATCCGGCCGGTATTTCTGTTCCTGGCACAGAAAAAAGGCATGTTTGTGCTGCATTCCGCATCTCTTCTTTATCTGGAAAAAGCATGGCTGTTTTCCGGTCCGTCGGGAATGGGAAAATCGACTCATACGGCACTTTGGAAAAAACTGTTTGACACGCCGTTTCTGAACGGAGATCTGAACCTCATAGGAAAAGAGGGCGATCAGTTTGTAGTATACGGAATCCCGTGGTGCGGCACATCAGAAATTTTCACAGTCGAAAAGAAAGAGCTGGGAGGGATTGTGCTGCTGGAAAAAGCGCCGGAGGATAAAATCGTTTCCCTGACGAAAGAGCAGAAAACACTCCGTGTGATGCAGCGGATGATCTCGCCGCCCTGGACGGCAGGGCTGATGAAAAAGAATCTTGCTTTTGCGGAAGAAATTGCAAATGAAAAGCCGGTTTACTTCCTGCGCTGTACGAAAAATGATACAGCGGCAGAAGTGATGCATCACAGAATCACGGAGGATGAACTTGCGCAGGAGGCTTTAAAATGAGAAACTTGTGGACAAAAATAAAAAAATGCCTCCAGGCGGAAATGCTTCAGAAGATGTGGAAAGAATTTCTGTGGATTGCACAGTATGCCAGACGATACTGGAAAGCCATGATTTTCTATACCGCACTTGGTGTTTTCGGAACCGGTGTTTCTCTTGCGTCCAGTGTGATATCGAAAGATCTGGTTGATATTATCACCGGGCACCAGACAGGAAAACTTTTGCAGACCTTCGCACTGATGATCGGCTTTTCTTTTGGAAATACCCTGATTTCGCAGGCATCTGCGTATGCATCTACGATGATTAACCTGAAGGTAGACCGCGAAATCCAGAATGATATTTTTGCCAAGATTCTGGTCACGGACTGGGAATCGCTGACAGCGTATCATACCGGAGATCTGGTAACACGGTGGAGTTCTGATGCTTCAAATATTTCCAGTGGTATCCTGAACTGGCTGCCGAATCTTGTGATCTATACTGTGAAATTTATCAGTGCATTGGCGATTGTGGTACATTATGATCCCACCTTTGCCATTTTTGCATTGCTTGGCATCCCGTTCAGTGCGCTTCTGTCCCGCCCGCTGCTGCGCCGGATGACGAACAATAACCAGCGGAGCGCACAGATGAGTGCGAAACTTTACGGATTTAATCAGGAAGCATTTTCCAATATTCAGACAATCAAGGCATTCGATATGATCCGCTTTTATGTCGATCGCCTGAAAAATCTGCAGCAGGAATACATCAAAATGCGCCTGGATTTCCAGAAAATGTCGATTGCAACCTCGCTTCTGATGACGTTAATCAGCTATCTTGTATCTTACAGCTGCTACGGATGGGGAATTTACCGTGTCTGGAGCGGGGCAATTTCTTACGGAACCATGACCATGTTTCTGTCTCTGTCCGGTACACTGACGGGTTCCGTCAATTCGCTGGTCAGCCTTGTGCCATCGGCGATTTCTCTTGGCATCTCAGCCGGCCGTCTGATGGATATTGTGGAGATGCCGCAGGAGGACTACAGTGCGGATCGGGAAGTGGAGCAGTTTGCAGAAAAATACCGGGCAAGCGGCATCGGGCTTGCTATGGAGGACTTGAGCTATACCTACCATACGGGAACAGAAGTGTTTTCGAAAGCATCACTGGAAGCGTGGCCGCATGAAATTATTGCACTCGTCGGCCCGTCCGGCGAGGGAAAGACAACGATGCTGCGGCTGATCTTATCCTTGCTGCGTGCCCAGGGGGGAGAAGCATGGATTGGTGCAGGGGAAGACAGAGAACAACGGATTGCACTGTCGCCGTCCACAAGGAAATTGTTTTCTTATGTGCCACAGGGGAATACGATGTTTTCAGGAACAATTGCAGAAAATATGCGAAATGTGAAACCGGAAGCCACAGATGAAGAGATCGTGGAGGCGTTGAAACTGGCATGTGCATGGGAATTTGTGGAGAAACTGCCGGATGGTATTGAAAGTATGGTGAAAGAACGCGGCGGCGGATTCTCAGAAGGACAGGCACAGCGGCTTTCGATTGCGCGTGCACTGCTTCGAAAATCTCCGATTTTGCTGCTGGATGAAGCAACTTCGGCGCTCGATGTGGCGACGGAACGGAAAGTGCTGAAAAATATTATGACAGATACGTATCCGCGAACCTGCATTGTAACGACACACCGGCCGACGGTGCTTGGAATCTGTACGAGAGTGTATGCGATTCGAGGAAAGAAGTGTGAGGAGCTGGGCGAGAAAGAAATTTTGGAGATGGAGAAGGATTTCTAAAATTGAAGAAAGTTGCAGAATTGAAAGTACCTGCAAAATTTGGAGCCGAATTTGTAAAAACAGGTTACAAGCGAATAAAAAATGGAATGCCAAAAGGCATTCCATTTTTTAGAATACGGGAAGTGATCCATTAATCGGTAATGCTTACTCCAGTAATTGCAAGACCTGCATCGGAAGTAACAACCAAGTCACCGAAACCGATATTATCGGTTGGATTCTGATGATAAGCCAGTTTTACTTTCAGTGTAGTGGTTTCGTTACCGGAAATAAGTCCTGCGCCGCCAGAAACATAAGTAACATTCTGGTTGAAACTGATAGTCAGAACCTGGGCTTCCTTGGTATGATCAGCATTATGCTTTCCATTTACCTGAATACGGTAATCGCCACGTCCGTTTTCTGGAGTCTGGTGAATATATGCAGATGCAGTATAACATCCACTTGCCGCATAAACACCTTCAGCCATTCCTTCATCCAGAGAAATTACAGGTTTTACATATTTACTCATTTTCTGCACCCCTTCCGCGGCCATTCTGGCTGCTTTTTTCTGTGAACCATATCTTTTCAAACGAAGCGAAAAGATATGGTTCACATACATGGTTCATTTTTTAGTTCACTGAGTAGTCAAATCCAGTGAGCTGCAGATCGTCGATGCTGGTTCCATGGTTCAGATGAATACCAATGGTCAGCGGATTGGTTGCTGTGCTTGCAAAAGTGAGGGTGGCAGTTTTTCCAGACCAGGATTTCTGTACGGAGGCATCATCTGTCTCGATTGAATCAACAGTATCATTGAAATTAATATTCAATGTGATGGTTCCATCCAGATCAGACCAGCTTGCCTGTGCAAGTCCTTTACCACCATTTGTGCCCCAACGATCCCATACGCCATAATAAGTAACGTTCAGAGTTCCTTTTGTTGCACCACTTGCCGCATAAACACCTTCTGCCATACCAGAATCAATTGTAACGATTGGTTTTGTGTAATTTTTAGTCATATATATTCACGTCCTTTTCTTGCAAAATCATCCTTGGTTACAATTCTTATTATAGGAGGAAAATCCCGCAAATGTCAATAGATTTGGGGTAAAAATGTTACTATTTCGATTAAAAAACAAGAACGTTCCGATAACGTAATGCCAAAATAGATGCAGATAAATTTCCGCCTCTGAATATGGAACAAAATTTACTTTTCAAACTGTGATTTCTGCGGAAAAAGTTTGGAAAAGGCATCGTTCAGTTCCCGTTTTACATGTTCATATGGGATTTCAAAATTGCTGTCATTGATGCAGATGCACTTTGCAGTCTGCTTTGTGATTGTCTTTACCAGTTCCGGGTTTTCCGGTTTTAAATTGAAGTATTTACAGAACTTGTGCGTGTTTCTTGGAACGAAATCACCACTCAGTTTCTGATATTCCCGCAGAACATATTGGCTCACATCATCTTTATGACGAAATGGGTGGCTGCAGACACCGTCTAACAATTCTTCTTCCTTTTCCCAGAAGAAACGATAAGTCTCCTTTTTCAAAGGAGACGGGCCATGAACGGTGTAAAAACCGGTAAATCGTGGAAATGCCATTTCCAGAAGATTATATCCAAAGTACATGGGAGGATATCCGATGTGAAAATAGGCACCTGGCTGTTTTTTCATGTTTTCCCGTTTGTCAAAGTACTTGGCAAGCAGCATAGTATTGTTCAGATAGATATATGGCATAATGGTATCTTCTACGTTTGCAACATCGGGCTGCAGGGCAAGCATATCAACGGGTTTTCCGTTTTCAAAAAAATCGGTTGGCTTTATTGGATGCAGCAAAAACATATCATCATTAAAATAAACAAAGTGTTCCGACAGATTTTTTATCCGGTGGAAATTCCACTCAATGGAATGCGAGTTAAAGGTGGGGAGATATTTTTCGGGAATAAAATCTTTGTGTGAAACAATCTGCAATTTTGGACATTCTGTATTGAGCCACGCCGGCAGATGACCGCATGTTACAAAATATACGTTATTTACCCATGGAGCAAAGTTTTCTATCGAACGAAATAGATACTTTAGAATTTCCCAGTCGCGATAGCGTTCAATACGGTCGTCGATATCAACAGAAACTCCTTGCTTTTTTTTGGCGTTCTGTTTTTGGCGAAACCATAAGGGGTCTGATCCGTCCACCCATGTGATGACAAAATCAATGATCTGTTTTTTCATTTGTAACGATCCTTTCGTATATTGTACCAAAAAAAACAGTATACTTTCGATAACGAAACAGTACAAAAAATCAGTTTACATTGTCAAAGTTGTTCAATTTTCTTTGTAGAAGTTGATATATTTTTTTCTTTACTTTAATAGTGAGAACGATTTATTTAGTGTTTAAGGAATTTTTTGATATAATGTATAAATGTTGTTGGTATACAATTCAGTATAATCTTTTTCCAGATATGTTTGTACAATTTGGTTTTGAATCTGCACATTGCGCCCTGTTACTATGTACATAGGCTCTCTGTGCTCGAATAAATTTTGAATATGCTGAAAAATTTCATTTGAAAGCATCGAAAAATGGTCTGCTGTAATACAGTATTTGTCATAAGGTTCAAGTCCAGACAGCAGCCATTGGGAACTTGTCTCATAATTATATACACTGGACCGCTCATTTTCTGGTATTTTATTTAAGATAGCATCTGGTAATAATGGATATATCCATTTCCAAGATTCATGATTAACAACATGACAAAAGCATCCAGACAGATAAAACGTATTTTTTTATGATCTGTTCGCCAAAGCCATATATTGATGCAACTGCTAAGTAGGAATACTGCCAGTAATGTCCAACGTGCAGAATATATCCGAAAAATGTTTTCAGGAAAAATAGGAATGGGTGTGCAAATGTTTGACCCTTTTATAACTTTAGCACAACATATACTGTGGTGTAAAGAGTGGATGAGAAATAGCTTGTTTTATAGAATAATGGAGGAATCAATACGCTGAGACATTTGTAAATGAAAACAAAAAGAAAGCAAAGTTCAGTTGACGTTTCTTTAAAAATCCGCTATATTTTGGGTACAAAGAATAGGAGAAGAGGAAAGAAAAAAGATGTTTTATCCACTGGTAAGTGTGATTATTCCGGTCTATCAGGCGGAAAAATTTCTGACGGAGTGTGTTGAGAGCGTACGAAAACAGGACTATTCAGAGTTGGAGATTGTTTTGGTGAATGACGGTTCAACAGATCGTTCCAATCAAATGTGTGAGGAACTTGCTGCAGCAGATCCAAGAATCCGTGTGATTCATCAGAATAATAAAGGCAGTGGAGCAGCCAGAAATGCAGGGATAAAAGAAGCAACAGGAAAATATCTTCTCTTCCTGGATGCAGACGACAAGCTGGACGATTCATCTGCCATACGTTCCCTTGCCGCACGGGCAGAAAGAGAGCAGGCAGATATTGTGATCGGAACATATCGCAGATGGAGGGCGAATGGCGAAAAAGTGAAATGCTGCAGTAATCTGGAAAAAGAAAACCCGGACAGCGCAGAGTTCCGGTTTCATGGATTTTTTCAAAAAGGAACGCTTTCTTACGACTGGGGAAAACTCTACCGCAAATCTTTTCTGGAGTCTCACGATTTGTGGATTCCCCCATACAGTTACGCCGAAGACAAGGCACATAATTTTAGATGCTGTGCATGCCATCCGAAATATGCTTTTGTCCCACAGAGCATCGTTCTTTACCGTGAAAATCTCCAGTCCCTGACATATCAACCGAAAAAGAATCTGATGAGAAACTGGATTTTGATTGCATCTGATTTTGAACAGTTTCTGAAAGAAAAGCATCTTTCCAGAGAATATGGAGATCTGATTTTCTTTCATCTGCTCATTGGTGCAATGTATCTTGCCAAAGAAGAAATGACATATCAAGGGAAAAAAATTCGTGTCGCGGCGAAGATATTAAAGCAATACAGCAGAAACCCGTTTGTAGAACAAAAACTGACACTAAAAGAGTGCATTCGTTATACAAGGCAGATTAAATCGCTGTTTTGGAAATTATTAGCATTTACCTTGGTACTTTTTATACAGATGCATATGTATTTTGTTGTGGCAGCTGTTTTTGTATGGATGTCAAGCCTTGGAATTGATAGTTTATAAATAAAAAATCAGTCTTTATATTTCCTTTCTTTATTTCCTTCTTGAAAGAGCTGTTTTCCAGTTTTTCATTTTTATAGCCATTCCTTTCACTTCACACAGGTGCAAAACGTTATGAAAATGTAATCTGCTTTTTCGAACGCTTTAAACATTACAAATTTCTTCGTTTCTATAACTGCATCACAACAGATAGGAGTGTGTAAAGAATGGTTGTAGCCGTTTTAAAATGAAAAGATGTGATGGAAGAATAAGAAGATCGGGTTTTCTGCGCTGTCTCTGTGCGACCAGTTCTTAAAATCCTGTCTTTTTTCTGAATATTCCACCTCTCCGCTTGCTATTTTCATTCTCATATAGTATCATGAATCCAACAGCCAAGAAATCGGAAAGGAGAGAGGAGCATGGAATATGCAGTGTACTGGCTGATTGCGCTTGTGGTTTTGCTGGTGATTGAGGCGGCAACGTTAGGTCTGGCAACCATCTGGTTTGCGGGCGGCGCCCTGATTGCTCTGATCGCAGCTATGTGCGGAGCCGGATTTGTAATTCAGATGGTCTGCTTTCTTGTTGTATCGCTGATACTTCTGATTTTTACACGTCCTGTAGCCGTCCGTTTCCTGAATAAGGATACCTTAAAAACAAATGTAGACCGCGTGATTGGAATGGAAGGGATCGTCGCAGAAGAGATTTCCAACCTGGCAGGCACCGGAAAGGTATCGCTGGGCGGAAACACCTGGACTGCGAGAACGGAAAGCGAAGGAGGCATTATCCCGAAAGAGACCGTGGTGGAAGTGCTCCGTGTGGAAGGCGTCAAGCTGATTGTAAAGGTCAAAGAAAAAGAAGGAGGAAATGAAACATGAGTGGTGGAGGAATTGCAGGAATTTTAATGATTTTTCTTCTTGTGATTGTACTGTTTATTGCAGCATCGTGTGTGAAGATCGTGCCGCAGGCCAGTGCTTACGTTGTTGAGAGTCTTGGAAAATACAAAGGCACCTGGGCAACCGGTCTTCATTTTAAGGTTCCGTTTATCGAGCGCGTGGCAATCCGCGTGAACTTAAAAGAGCAGGTGGTGGATTTCCCGCCGCAGCCGGTCATTACAAAAGATAACGTTACGATGCAGATTGATACGGTCGTATTTTTCCAGATTACCGATCCGAAGCTGTTCGCATACGGTGTTGTAAATCCGCTGATGGCCATTGAAAACCTGACCGCAACGACACTTCGAAACATCATCGGAGATCTGGAGCTGGACGAAACACTGACATCCCGTGAGATTATCAACACGAAGATGCAGGCAGCTCTCGATATCGCAACCGACCCGTGGGGCATTAAAGTCAACCGTGTTGAGCTGAAAAACATCATGCCTCCGGCAGCCATTCAGGAAGCCATGGAGAAACAGATGAAAGCAGAGCGTGAACGCCGTGAAGCAATCCTGATTGCAGAAGGTGAGAAAAAATCGACCATCCTGGTTGCCGAAGGTAAAAAACAGTCTGCGATCCTGGATGCAGAGGCAGAGAAGCAGGCAGCGATTCTTCGTGCTGAGGCAGAAAAAGAGAAACGAATCCGCGAGGCAGAAGGCCAGGCGGAGGCGATCCTCAAAGTACAGCAGGCAAATGCCGATGGTATCCGTGCCATCAAAGAGGCAGGTGCTGACGATGCGGTTCTTACCTTAAAGAGTCTCGAGGCACTTGGTGTTCTGGCGAATGGAAAAGCAACGAAGATTGTTGTTCCGTCCGATCTGCAGGGACTGGCAAGTCTGGCTACCACATTCAAGGGAATCGTGGAAGAGCAGAAAGGCCCGGCAGGGAAAGAAGGACAGAAATAAAAAAGCAGGATTCTCCCGTGAAACGCATCATGCCGGACACGGGAGAATTTTTTATTGCTCTGCATCCGGAGGGAGCTGCCACTGGCAGATTCTGTAGTTGCCGGTAAGAATAACAGAATAAAAATGTATAAAAATACATATATTATGAATAATACAAGTAAAATACGTAAAAATATACATTTCACCCCTTGACAGATGCGCCGGCCTGTTTCATAATAGAAACCATCTTAAGCGATAAAAATACATTACATACCGATATATTTAAGGAGGAACACACCATGGATTTAAAAGGACGCGATTTTCTGACATTAAAGGATTTCACCCCGGAAGAGATTTCCTATCTGCTGGATCTGTCCGCAGAGCTGAAGGATAAGAAAAAGAAAGGCATTCCGGTGGACACCCTGCGCGGTAAAAACGTTGCGCTGATCTTCGAGAAAACCAGCACCAGAACCCGCTGTTCCTTCGAAGTAGCCGCACATGATCTCGGCATGGGAACCACCTATCTTGACCCGACCGGTTCCCAGATCGGTAAAAAAGAGAGCATCAAAGATACGGCCCGCGTTCTTGCAGGAATGTATGAGGGAATTGAGTACCGTGGATTCGGCCAGGAGATCGTAGAGGAGCTGGCAAAATATTCCAAAGTCCCGGTATGGAACGGACTGACCAACGAGTACCACCCGACCCAGATGCTCGCCGATATGCTGACAATCCAGGAAGAGTTCGGCCACTTAAAAGGCATCAAACTCGTTTACATGGGCGACGCCCGCTACAACATGGGAAATTCCCTGATGATTGCATCTGCAAAAATGGGTATGGATTTTGTAGCCTGCGCACCGAAGAAATACTTCCCGAACGCGGAACTCGTTGCACAGTGTGAAGAGTATGCAAAGGAGAGCGGCGCAACCATCACCCTCACCGAGGATGTAAAAGAGGGAACGAAAGACGCCGATGTTATCTATACGGATGTCTGGGTATCCATGGGTGAGCCGGACAGCGTATGGGAGGAGAGAATCCACGATCTGACTCCGTACCGCGTGACAAAAGAAGCAATGGCAAATGCCAAGGATACCGCGGTATTCCTGCACTGCCTGCCGTCGTTCCACGATCTGAAAACAAAGATTGGAAAAGAGATCCACGACCGTTACGGACTGGATGAGATGGAAGTTACCGATGAGGTATTTGAGTCCGCACAGTCGAGAGTCTTCGAGGAAGCAGAGAACCGCATGCACACGATCAAAGCTGTGATGGCAGCAACGCTTGGTGCATAAACTTTCTGGTGGAAAAACCGGAACAGACTGTGTATAATAGAAGAATGGCAAGACACGTACAGCAGCGCTGCGGAGCACGTCTTTCGCAGCGCTGCTGTTGGTTTATGTGAGGAGTGTGAAGATATCATATGCTGGAAAATAAAAGAGCTGAGACACTGCGCCTTCTGCGAGAATCAGGAGAAAATGTTTCGGGTCAGGATTTGTGTGAACATTTTGGAATTTCCCGTACTGCAGTGTGGAAGATCATGAATCAGTTAAAAGAGGAAGGATACGAGATCGAGGCGGTACAGAATAAAGGTTACCGTCTGCTGAACGAGCCGGATCTGATGACGAAGGACGAGCTGGAAAGCCGCACGCATACGAAATATGTTGGACAGACGGTCTATTACAGCCATGAAGTAGATTCGACAAATACGTGGGCGAAGCGCCTGGCGGAAGAAGGAGCGCCGAACGGTACACTGACAACGGCCGAGACGCAGACCGCTGGAAAAGGCCGCCGCGGAAGAGTCTGGAAATCGCCGGAGGGAACTTCCGTTTCGATGTCCCTCCTGCTGTACCCGGATCTCGAGCCGGCCAAAGCGCCGATGCTGACGATTGTGATGGGACTTGCTGTTGTGCAGGGGGTACAGAGAGCGCTCGGCGTCGACACGAGAATTAAGTGGCCGAACGATGCGGTGCTGAACGGGAAAAAGCTCTGCGGAATCTTAACCGAGATGAGTGCACAGATCGATTACATCAATTATGTCGTCATTGGAACGGGAATCAATGTGAACCAGACGGAGTTTCCGGAAGAAATTGCTGAGATCGCGACGTCACTGGCGATCGAAATGGGGCATCCGGTCAATCGGGCGAAAATAGTCGCAGCGGTGCTGGAGGCGTTCGAGGAGAATTACGAAAAATTCCTGGAGGCGGGAGATCTCTCGGCGCTGCAGGAAGCCTATGAGGCTGTACTTGCAAATAAGGATCAGCCGGTGCGTGTGCTGGATCCGAAAGAGCCGTTCGAGGGTGTGGCGCTCGGCATCACGTCGACGGGTGAGCTGCGTGTGAGAAAAGAGGATGGAACGATCGCGGAAGTGCATTCCGGCGAGGTTTCAGTGCGCGGCCTGTACAGTTATGTATAAAAAACTTGGATCAGGAAAGGAAAATATATGTATTCAGATGATGAAAAAGTAGTGCTCTGCGGAGCGAGTGCGTATGAGCAGAAATATTATTTTAACCAGGATTTTGCATCCCTGCCGCAGTCCGTGCAGGATGAGCTTCATATCATGTGCGTTATGTTCACCGTGGAAATCGGCGGCATTTTCACCATGTGGTTTGACAGTGACGGCAGTCTGCAGTTCGAAACAGAGGCTGTAGATGCGGATGCGATGTACGATGAGATCGGCGGTGCGCTGCGGATCAAGCAGTATCAGGAGGAGAAAAAGGATCTGCTGGAATCTCTGGAGCTGTATTACCGCGTTTTCTTCCTCGGCGAGGAAGTGCCGGAGGAAGCGTTCGCAGAAGAAGACGGAGAGAAGCCGGATGGAAAGTAAGAAACGTACGCTCCAGACGATGTCTCCGCTGAAAATCGGAAATGTGGAAATGCAAAATCCGCTCGTGCTCGCACCGATGGCAGGTGTGACGGATCTGCCGTTCCGCGTTCTCTGCAAGGAGCAGGGAGCAGGCCTGATCTGTATGGAGATGGTCAGCGCGAAGGCGATTCTGTATAAGAACAAAAATACCGAGGATCTGATGACGATTCATCCGGGTGAACATCCTGTATCGCTCCAGCTTTTTGGCAGTGATCCGGAAATTCTGGCGCAGATTGCCGCACAGATCGAGGAGCGGCCGTTTGACATTCTGGATTTTAACATGGGCTGCCCGGTGCCGAAGGTCGTCAACAACGGCGAGGGCTCCGCGCTGATGAAGGATCCTGCGCTGGTGCGGAAGATTGTGACCGGTATGGTAAAGGCAGTGAAAAAGCCGGTGACAGTTAAAATTCGAAAGGGATTTAACGAAGAGTCGGCGAATGCTGTGGAGATTGCAAAGATTCTCGAGGACTGCGGTGTGGCTGCGATTGCGGTGCATGGAAGAACGCGGGCACAGTTCTATTCCGGAAAAGCAGACTGGGATATCATCCGTCAGGTAAAAGAAGCGGTTTCGATTCCGGTCATCGGAAATGGCGATGTGGTTGATGCGGCGAGCGCCGAAGCGCTGGTTGAACAGACGGGCTGCGATGGCATTATGATTGGCCGCGGCGCGGAAGGAAATCCGTGGATTTTTAAACAGATTCTTCATTACAGGGAAACCGGAGAAACACTTGCAAAGCCGACGCAGCATGAGGTAAAAGAGATGATGCTTCGCCATGCGCGCATGCAGGTGGAATACAAAGGCGGCGCGATCGGCATCCGCGAGATGCGGAAGCACGTTGCGTGGTACACGGCGGGATTCCCGCACTCGGCGAAACTGCGCGCAGCGATCAACCAGGTGGAGAGCCTGCAGGAGCTGGAACAGATGCTGAATGAGTGGGAACGCGGCTGACAAGTAAGTAAAATAAGTCAAAAAAGTACCTATGATATGCCAATATTGATATATCACGGGTACTTTTTCTATGCTATACTGACATTTAGAGGTATTGGGAATAAAAAAACAAAAGAGGGAGTGTAGTGTATGACTATCAAAGAACTTTTCGCACCGTCCGACATGACGGTGGGAAAGCCGTGGGAAAAGATTGTAGCTTTTACAATCCCTATGCTGATCGGCAACATTGCCCAGCAGCTCTACAACACGGTTGACAGTATTGTAATCGGAAAATATGTCGGGGACAACGCGCTTGCGGCAGTTGGAAGCGCCAGCCCGATCTTAAACCTGCTTCTGGTTCTGTTCGTCGGAATTTCCGTCGGCGCCGGCGTCATGGTGTCGCAGTATTTTGGGGCAAAACAAAGAAAAGAGCTTTCGATGACGATCGGAAACTGCGTCACGCTGACAGCAATTTCTTCCATCATTATTATGATTCTGGGAGCCGTCCTCTCAAGGCCGCTGCTGGAAATGCTGAAAACACCGGATTCTATCATCGACTGGTGTACCTCGTATCTGGTGATCCTGATGGTGGGCTGTGCCGGCAGTGCGTACTATAACATTCTATGTGGTATCCTTCGCGGACTCGGCGATTCGATTTCGGCGCTGATTTATCTGCTGGTGGCAACGGTCATCAACATTGTATTGGATATTGTATTCGTTTCCCAGTTCCACATGGGCGTTGCCGGAGTTGCATACGCGACCGTGATTGCGCAGGCAATTTCTGCAGTACTCTGCATGTGGCGTCTGATGCGTATGACCGACATTTTTGATTTCAGACCCAAATATCTGAAAATGAAAAAACAGTATTCGATGGAAATTATCCGCCTTGGTCTGCCGTCCGGTATTACCCAGGCGATCTTCTCCATGGCGATGGTTATCGTACAGTCGCTGACCAACAGCTTCGGTGAAATGGTTATCGCCGCGAATGTTATCATCATGCGTGTCGATGGCTTTGCAATGATGCCGAACTTTTCGTTTGGTACCGCGATGACAACGTATGCCGGTCAGAATGTCGGCGCACGCCGTATGGACCGCGTAGAGCAGGGCGCAAAACAGGGAACACTGATTGCAGTCGGAACCTCAACGACCATTACCCTTTTAATTGTTATTTTCGGCCATCATCTGATGGGAATCTTTACGAATACCACAGAGCTCGTAACATTAAGTGCCAATATGATGAAGATCCTTGCGGTCGGCTATATTGCCATGGCAATAACACAGTCGCTTTCCGGCGTCATGCGTGGAGCAGGCGATACGATGACCCCGATGTGGATTTCGATGGTTGTTACCGTTGTAATCCGTGTGCCGCTGGCATACGGTCTGGCCTTTCTGACCAGAACGCCGGAGCTGCCAAACGGACGATATCAGGTACTCTGGATTTCCATGCTGGTAAGCTGGTGCATGGGTGCGCTTCTGACGCTGATTTTCTATAAAAAAGGAAATTGGAAAAAGAAAGCACTGACAGGAAGCTCATCCGAAAAATAAAGGAAAAATAAGAGAAAGATGCAGGAAGGATTTGTGAAAAAGAAAATCTTTCCTGCGTTTCTTTTTTTCTTGACATTCCGTGGGCAATCCTTTATACTACTTTAATTGTTAGGATAGGCGGAGTCTATCCTTATTTCAACCGGGAATACTGAAAATACAGCGCATTTCCGGAGAGTTTACAGAATAAAATCAGATATGACTGGATACAGAAACGATAGAAAGGGTGTATAAAATGGAACAGAAAAAAACGATTCTTACCTATGCCGGCCTGAAAAAACTGGAGGACGAGCTTCATGACCTCAAAGTAAACAAACGTAGAGAGATTGCCGGTAAAATCAAAGAAGCAAGAGAGCAGGGAGACCTTTCCGAGAACGCCGAGTACGATGCAGCAAAAGATGAGCAGCGTGATATCGAGGCAAGAATTGAAGAGATCGAAAAAATCCTGAAAAACGCAGAGGTTGTTGTTGAGGACGAAGTAGATTCCGATAAGATCAATATCGGATGTAAAGTAGACGTACTGGATCTGGAGTATGACGAGGAAATCGAGTTCCAGATCGTTGGCTCCACCGAAGCAAACAGCCTGGAAGGAAAAATTTCCAACGAGTCTCCGGTAGGAAAAGCTCTGATCGGCGCGCACAAGGATGATATTGTCGATGTAGAAACACCGGCCGGAATTATGCAGTACAAAGTACTTTCTATCCAGAGAAATATCTAAAAAATACAAAGAAAAGGGAGTGAAGAGATTGGCACAGCAGACACAGGAACAGGATATTAACCACTTACTGAAGGTTCGCCGCGAGAAACTTGCAGAGCTGCAGCAGAACGGAAGAGACCCGTTCCAGATTACAAAGTTCGATCAGACACATCATTCGCTTGAGGTGAAAGGTCTTTACGAGGCACATGAGAGTGAGCTGTTAAAAGACCGCCAGGAGCCGAACGTAGAGGGAATGGATGAGGAGCAGGCGAAAGAAGCTCTTAAAAAGGATTACGAAGAGAGAAGAAATATCATGGACGCAAGCCCGATCCATGTGGCAATTGCAGGACGTATGATGTTTAAGAGAGTCATGGGCAAGGCATCTTTCTGCAACATTCAGGATTTACAGGGAAACATCCAGGTATACGTTGCAAGAGATGCGATCGGAACAGAGTCTTACGCTGATTTTAAAAAATCGGATATCGGTGATATCTTCGGAGTGGAAGGATTTGCTTTCAGAACAAGAACAGGTGAGATTTCTATCCATGCAGAGAAAGTGACACTCCTCTCCAAGAGCTTACAGATCCTCCCGGAGAAGTTCCACGGTCTGACAGATGTAGATACCCGTTACCGTCAGAGATATGTAGACCTGATCATGAATGCAGAGTCTAAAGATACCTTTATCAAGCGTTCCAAGATTCTCAGTGCGATCCGCAAGTACTTAAGCGGAGAAGGATTCATGGAAGTTGAGACTCCAATGCTTGTACAGAACGCAGGTGGAGCAGCAGCAAGACCGTTCGAGACACATTTCAATGCCCTGAACGAAGATCTGAAGCTTCGTATTTCCCTGGAGCTGTATCTGAAGAGACTGATCGTCGGAGGACTCGAGAAGGTATATGAGATCGGACGTGTATTCCGTAATGAGGGTCTTGATACAAGACATAACCCGGAGTTCACTCTGATGGAGCTTTACCAGGCATTTACAGATTACCACGGCATGATGGATCTGACAGAGAACCTGTATCGTTTTGTCGCACAGGAAGTGCTCGGAACGACACAGATCGTATACAAAGGAATCCCGATGGATCTCGGTAAGCCGTTCGAGCGTATCACAATGGTTGACGCAGTGAAGAAATACGCAGGCGTTGACTGGAATGAAGTTGAGACTCTGGAGCAGGCAAGAGAACTTGCAAAAGAGCATCATATTGAGTTTGAAGAGAGACATAAAAAAGGTGATATCCTGAATCTCTTCTTTGAGGAGTTTGTAGAGGAGCATCTGCTTCAGCCGACGTTCGTTATGGACCACCCGGTTGAGATCTCGCCGCTGACGAAGAAAAAGCCAGAAAATCCGGAATATGTAGAGCGCTTCGAGTTCTTCATGAATGGTTGGGAGATGGCAAATGCTTATTCTGAGCTGAACGATCCGATCGACCAGAGAGAACGTTTTAAAGCCCAGGAAGAACTGCTTGCACAGGGCGATGATGAAGCCAATACAACAGATGAAGACTTTATGAACGCACTGGAGATCGGTATGCCGCCGACCGGTGGTATTGGATTCGGCATTGACCGTATGTGTATGCTTCTGACAGGAGCTGAGGCAATCAGAGACGTGCTGCTCTTCCCGACGATGAAGAGCTTGGATAAATAAACCTAGTGTTTATGCGGGGTTGAGGCATTTGAGTACGTCAAAGGACGCATTAAAAGACGTATTTTGGCATAGTCATTTACATCAGTATGAAAGAGTACACAATCTGAAAAGAAAAAGATTCAATCAAATATGAACTACTAAGAGGACATTTTCTAAAGAAATTTAGAAGATGTCCTCTTTTTTGCGTTATGGAGAAAATACGTCATTTGTTATGAAGTCAAAGTGAAAGGAGCACAGCAATGAATGAATCAAAGAAGAAAGATAGATATGAGGATGCAAAAAAGTTTGTAAGATATTCAGATGGTGCAAAGATGTACAGTATGGGAATGACAAAATTTCAAGAAGTGGCTAAGGATGCCAAGGCTTGTTATAAAATTGGTCAGCTTGTACTTGTTAATACAGAAATATTGGATAAGTATCTTGAAACTTTTCATATTACAGATTCTGAGTTTTATAAGTAGGTGATGTTATGGTAAATACATTGAGTGGTTCAGTTTGTGCCTATAGAAAAGAAACTGTAAAACCAAGATTTATTCGTATTGATGAGGTAATGGCTTTATTAGATGTAACACAAGATGAGGCAATGGATATAGCGTTGGCGGCTGGAGCAAGATATCAGCTTGCAAAGATTATATTAGTACATAAGGAAAGGTTGATGAAATTTATGAAACATTCTGCAAGAGTTCCTAGTTCAAATAAAATTGTGGAAAAGAAGTTTGTGAGAATCGGAGAGGGTTCAATGACTTACAGCATAGGACATCATAGATTTATCGAAATGGCTAGAGCAGCTGGAGCTGTATATAAGATAGGCGAAGCAAAAGGAAATACTATTCTGATTAATCTGGAGGTGTTTGATGAATATATGGAGCAATTCAGAGAACCGCCAACAGAAATGAAACATCCATTGCCAAATGTGAAAGGAGACTGATGAATGAGTTACTCATATAAGTGCTATTCAGATACAAAGGATTTTATGAAAAAATTTGTCAATGCAGAGGAAGGAGCGATTATTTATGGGATAAGTAAATCGAGAATCATAGTAATTGCGAGAGAGGCAGGAGCAGTCTATAAAGTCGGTAATTCAGCATTAATCAATACGGAATTATTTGAAAAATATCTTGAACGATTCAGAGAGCCGGCAAGAGAACTGCCTAAGCATACATGGGACAAATTAAAGGAAATGACAAATACACCAAAAACTGGTGAAAATTCGTAAAAATACACCAGTGGTGTCACTTCCGTAAAATTAAAGTGCATTGTAGAATATCAATTGTCCAAGAGAGATTGGACATAACAATTGAATAATCAGTTACAGATTTGCAAAGTAGTTTGCACTACAGAATTTCTGTAGGTAGTAAAATTACGGGGCATGTACATGGAGGATGAAAGTCACAGCTATCATATTAGTAGTCTGATGGATCGAAAGATGAAGGGCGAGAAGCTGGATGGAAATTTGGTAAAAGGAATCGGCATGTTGCGTAAGGATAATTAACCACAGAGGGCGAGAAGTTCGTCCTTATCCTCAAAAGGCTAAAAGAGGAGATAGTGCTTCTGATAATTCAGAAGGGCGTCGTGAAACACATTTTGTGGCTCGTCTGTAACTCCCGGAGGTGAGAACACCTCTTTGTACACGGGGCGATATAGGAGTCTAGAAGACTGGCGTGTACCTACATGCTTAGCGTTAAGCATAGCCATGTAGACTATATCACTTCCAAATTCAAATTCTGTCTATATGGCAACTAATTTGAAGGAGGATAAAGTGGTGATGGGATTTAGCATAGCATTAATAATTATTGTTCTTATCGTATTGTATTCGTTAGCTAGGACGGCAGGAGAGTCGGACAGGACAATGGAACAGATAAGAGAGCAATCACTCCTTGGAAGGGAGGAGAGCTCTGGTGGGAACAGGTGAAAAAAGAGATAAGCATAAGAAACGCAGGTTTGTATCTCCAGAAGAAAAGCTTGAAAGAGAATTAAAAGATTGTATGCATTGTAGATTCTTCTGGGGACATAACAACAGATGTGCCAATGGAACATGTTGTAAACCATCTAAGAAAAAAGAACAGAAACTTCCGACGGAATGTGTCGGATGTCCATATTATCAAGGGAATGGTTATTGTTTTCCTTGTATGCGAAAGCTGATAGGAAAGTAGGTGGTTTAGATGTTCAAGTGGCTATTTAAGAAGAAAGGATGTGCAAAACACATGAATAATAAGTTAGAAGTAATCGGCATTGATCATGGATGGTCAATGATGAAAACAATCTCTCAGGTATTTGTCACAGGCGTTAAGGAGATTACAACTACTCCGGCACTTTTCGGTGATGTACTTGAGTATGAAGGAAAGTTTTACAAGGTCGGAACTGTAAGGCAGGAAGTAAAGGATACAAAGGTCGAAGATGACAGCTTTTATCTTCTCACTCTTGCAGCAGTTGCTAAGGAACTTAAAAGAAGAGGTCTTGCAGAGGCAAATGTATTCCTTGCAGTAGGACTTCCACTTACAAGGTTTGGAGCAGAGAAGAATGATTTTATCAAGTACCTGACAAAGAATAAGCGTGTAAGCTTCAAATATGAGAATGAGTCATATCATATTGAAATTGATGATGTGGCAGTATTTCCTCAGTGCTATGCAGCAGTAGTGGACAAGATTCCTGCTATGGCAAAGAAAACACTGATAGTAGATATTGGAAGCTGGACAATCGACATTATGCCGGTAATCAACAAGTCACCGGATGAATCAAAGTGTGTGACGATTCCAAAAGGTCTTATTACTTGTATGCGTTCTATCAATGAGCAGTGTGTAAGACAGCTTAACGGAGAGGTAGACGAGTCAGAGATACAGAACATCATGCGATATGGCAGGTCAGATATTGATGATGAATACTTTGCCATAATCAAGGCAGAGATAGAGGATTTTGTTGATAAGGTATATAACTCAATCCGTGAGTTTGGGTATAACTTAAAGACTACACCGATTGTATTTGCCGGTGGCGGGGCAGTTGTGATGAAAAACTTTGGGAGCCACGATGCCAAGAACATTTCCTATAACCTTGATGTAAAGGCAAATGCAAGAGGATATGAGCAGCTTGCCACAATGGGACTTAAAAGCACTAAGCGATTATCATAAGGAGGCAGATGATGGGAAGAAGACTTGAATATGAAGTAAAAACTTCTGTCCGCCTCAACATGAACAATCCTCAGCATGTGAAAATCAATGATGTGATTCAGAACCTTGATCCGAAGATTTTCAAATCTAAGAATCAGTTCATCATAGATGCGATTCAGTTTTACATTGATAATTATGGAAAAGAAACCTTTGCTATCAAGAAGAAGGAAAAAGAGAGGGCTGAATATATCCGGTCAGAAGATATTGATGACATTAAGGAAGAGGTCATTGAAGCAGCAACCAATGAGGCTAGAAAAGAGGTAATAAAGCTGTTAGGCGGAGTGATATCCGGGATGAATGTTGGTCAGCCGGTAATAATGCAGGCAGCCAATAGTGAAGCACAAGAACCTACAGAAGATGTTATGGAAGATGCAGATGTTGCAGGACTTGCAATGGGATGGATGTCGAAAGGAGACTGATTATTATGAGAAGAGTTATGGGAGTTGTAGGAACAGTGATTTTAAAGATACTCAGGTGGATATTAAGGATAATTCTTGGAGCGTTGAAGCTGGTCTTAGGACTTGCCAGAATAATTCTTCTTCTATTCGCTATGGTGGCAAGGATATTTCTTTCATTCGTAAGAATGGGCACATTCTGAGAGGAGGTGAGCGTATGCAGGTAAAGGGTTTATTCTTAAATTACAAGAAAAACAGAAGACTTATGCAGTATTTCTTTAGAATAAGAGAGCTGGTATAATGAAAGGAGTTTAAGATGCACAGAATACGGGACAGTCCTATGTGTCCCGTGCATTACAGATAAATAGTTCACCGCAAGGGTGGATGGCACGGAACACAAAGCCCGTCCCTCTTGCGGAGAAGGGATGGGCGATTACTATGAAGAAGATAAGTATTATCTTATTATCCGCAGTACTGGTCTTTTCAATGGCTGCCTGTAATGGTGGTAAGGAAAAGGCTGATAATCAGACAGAGAAACAGACGGAAAGCGTAAAGCCAACTGAAGAAGCAGAAATGGCAACGGAAGCTGTCACAGAGGTCACAACCGAAGCTGGAAGCGAAGAGACAGAGAAAGATATTGCCGAGGTTAAAGATTCAGAAGAGAAGAATGATAAGGAAGATAACCGGTCCGCTGATAATGAAACTGCTTCAAGGCAGGAAGAAAAGCCAAAGCAGAATGACGAGCCGGAACAGAAAGCTTCAGTAAATGATAATGAGGAAGCTGGCGGAAATCAGAGTAATGCAGGTAATGGTGGTCAGACTACAGACAGTCCGAAAGACAATGTGAGCAATCCACAGCCTGCATCCGTGGCATACAGTCCACAGAATGTTGTGTCACTTGCAACAGCAAAGTGTCAGGCAGGAGGGATGATTACCACACAGCAGAATTTACAGAATCATTTGAATGACGGCAGTATCACGCAGGAAGAGTACAATGAGTATTATCCTTACGATGGTATGGAAGGCTCTTATTATAGTGTGTTTGTAGAGACAGACCTCAACAAAGCAAGTACCATTGATGGACAGCGGTTATCATCTGAGGATGCAATCGCAGGATATATTGCAAGTATGTTACTTTTGGAAACAGATCCGGTATTCTACATCAGTTATGATGGAGTTTACACGACAGGCGGTACAAACTATTACGAGTTTCGATGTCACAGATAAATAAAAACGAATAGAAGCAGAAGGAAGAAAGATGTAAGCTATAAACTTATGTCTTTCTTTTTTTATGCGTAAATTAAGGAGGAAAGAGCACATGAAACAGAAACTAAAGCGTTTTATGGCAGGATTTATGGCTATGCTCACACTGGTTGGAACACTCTTTACGAATGGAACAACAGCATTTGCAGCCAGTCCGCAGGCAAATATTGCGTTTTGGAATGCGTCAGTCAAAAATTCCGGAGAAGTAAGTGAGCTGAAGCCCGGATATAATCATGGCAAGATTCTGTATTCAATTCTTGACGGAAATTCTGCATATTGTATGAATTTCGGATTAAGAGCAGATGGCGGTCAGCTTATGAACAGCTACGATGATGCGAGCACATCAATGTCAGCACAGCAGAGAAAGCTTTTAAGTTACTGCCTTTATTATGGGTTTAACAGTACACAAAAGGCGGCACCAAGCAACAGTCAGTGCGATGAGTATATCGCAACTCAGGCAATGGTATGGGTTATTGTAGCAGATATCTTTGGAACCGGAAGCGGTGATTCAGCAGCAAGAAAGCTCTGTAACACAGCACCAAGTCCTGATTCTTCATACAGCTATTATGAGAGACTTAGGGACAATATCAGCAGCTCCTACAATGCAACACTTCCAAGTTTTGCATCACGCAGAACCAGTGAGGCACCAACTTATGAGCTGAAGTGGAATGAGGGAAGTCAGAGATTTGAAGCAACATTATCTGACAGCAATGGTGTCTTATCAGACTTTGATTTTGGCATCAGCGGATATTCTGTTGATAAGAATGGCAACAGTATTACAATCTCTTCAACGAGTGTGAATACCACAGCTACAACAGGAACATTCACATCCAATGCTGGCAAGGTTGAGACAACATCAAGCTGTGTATTCTGGCTTACAGGAAAGAGCGGATATCAGGAGTTTATTTCTGAAAGACCGACAGCAGATCCTGTCAAAGCCTATATCAAGGTCAAGACAGAGAACATCGGATATGGTGAGCTTACAAAGACAGATGAGTCAAGCGGAGTGAAGCTTTCCGGTGCAGTCTATGGAATTTATTCTGACAGCGGATGCACAAACAGAGTACAGACCATGACAACAGATGGAAACGGATATGCAAAGTCAGCTGCACTTGTCGCAGGCACTTATTATGTAAAAGAGATTACAGCACCAAAGGGCTATGTTCTTTCCGGTAAGGTTCATACTCTTACTGTAAGAGCGGGACAGACAACCGGAATCTCTGCAACAGATAAGGAGCAGCTTGGAGCAATCACAATCTACAAGGAAGGTGAAGTGCTCAGCTCATGGAATGGAAGTAACTTTATTTATGAGAAAAAGAAGCTTCCGGGAGCAACATTTAAGGTGACAGCAGGAGCAGATATCTACAAGGCAGATGGTACAAAGGTGTATAGTGCTGGCGATGTTGTAGCAGAAAGCCTTACAACAGGAGCTGACGGACAGGTGGTATTATCTGACCTTCATCTTGGAACCTATGTGGTTACTGAGATTAAGAGCATTGATGGTTATACAATCAATACCACACCTCAGACAGTAGCAGTTGAGTATAAGGACCAAACTGTGACAGTACAGTATGAATCAACTACGATTGAGAATACAAGACAGAAAGCCGATGTATCTGTCGTAAAGAAGGACTCTGACACAGAGAATCCTCTTGATGGTGGCAAGTACACACTTTATGCCGGAAATGACATCAAAAACTATGCCGGACAGGTTATTGTGACAAAGGGTACAGCTCTTGAGACAGTAACTACAGGTGAGGACGGAAAGGCAAGCTACAGCGTGGATCTGCCAATCTCTAACGGATATTATGTCTCAGAGACACAGGCACCATATGCGTATATCAGAAACAGTAAAGATGTTTACAGCTTCAATTTCAATGTATTACCTGAAACACAGGCAAAGGCATCATTCAGTCACACATTTGTAAATGACAGAACCACAGCAAAGATTCATATCTACAAGGTAGATAAGGAATCAGGCAAGGCAGTAGCCCAGGGAGATGCAAGCCTTGAAGGTGCAGTTTATGGTCTTTATGCGAGAAACGATATCGTGCATCCGGACGGAGCAACAGGTGTTGTATTTAAAGCAGGGGACTTAGTTGCAACTCTTACAACAGATAAGAATGGCGAGGCAGAGGTAAATAACTTTTATCTTGGCAACTATTATGTGAAAGAAATCGCACCATCAGAAGGCTATCTTCTTGATGAAGAGGAGCACGATGTAGTTTGCGACTATGAGGGAGACCTTGTAGCAGAGGTATCAAGAAGCACAACCTCAGCAGAGCAGGTCATCAAGCAGCCATTCCAGCTTATCAAGGTATCGGACAATGGCGATGATACTGAAGCAGGCTTATTGGCAGGTGCAGAGTTCACAGCTTATTTGAAATCATCTTTACCTGTAAAGGCAGATGGAAGTTATGACTTTGACAAGGCAACTCCGGTAGTAATCGGGGAAAACGGAGCAACAACAATCACATCCGATGACAAGGGACATGCAGTTTCTATTGCAATTCCTTATGGAACCTATGTGGTAGTAGAGTCAAAGACTCCGCATAACATGAAGACAATCAAGCCATTTGAGGTAAAAATCAGCGAGAATCATCCTGACAAGCCTCAGACATGGAGAGTATTCCTTGACAGGGAGTTTACTGCAAAGCTTCGTGTAATCAAGAAGGATTCCGATACAAAGCAGACAGTGCTCGTGCCAAATGCAGAGTTTAAGATCTTCAATACTGATAAGAACGAATATGTGAAGCAGTACACAACTTATCCGTCAAAGGTAGAGCATACTTCATTCTTTACTGACGATGATGGAGATTTAATCTTACCGGAGGCACTTAAAATCGGTAACTACCGCATTGAGGAAGTGTCTGCACCATTTGGATATGTTGTAAATGATAAGTATGTCAACATCTCTGTTGATACTGACACAGCATTTGAAACAGATGGTGATACAAATGAGGCAATCATTACTGTGGAATATTCTGATGCCCCTGCAGTCGGAGAGCTGACTGTAGAAAAGAAGGGAGAGGTACTTGACGGATTCAAGGGAGGACTTCTTGCAAGCTCATATGAGAAAGAGTTTGTTTATAAGGAAGGCTCACTTGCCGGAGCAAAATTTGAGGTGTACGCTGCGGAGGATATTTACACAGCAGACAACCAGAAGGACGCAGATGGCAACCGCATTAAGTATTACAGCAAGGGAGACCTTGTGGCAACTCTTACAACAGGAAAAGATGGAAAGGCAGTAGCAAAGAATTTTCCTCTTGGACAGTACAAAGTTGTAGAAGTAGAAGCTCCATACGGATATGTATTAAATCCGAATGAGCAGAAAGTGACATTCACATATGTGGATGATAAGACACCTGTTATCAAGGAAAGCCTTACTTTCTCAGATGACAGACAGAAGCTTGATATGTCAGTGACTAAGCTTGATGCAGAAGATAACACACCGATTGCAGGTGCAGTATTTGGTCTTTATGCAGACGAGGATATCAAGAATGTTGATGGCAGGGTAATTATCGAGAAAGGCACACTTCTTGAGAAGGCAACATCTGATGAGAATGGAAAGATTGCTTTTGTTAAGGATTATCCATTTGCAAAATATGTTGCAAGGGAGCTTGTAAAGCCTGCCGGATATGTGACAAATGAGGAAGCTGTAAACTTTGATACAAAATATCAGGGACAGGATGTCAAGACTGCTGTATATAACAGCGAATATATAAACACTCCTACAACCTTTGAGTTTACAAAGACAGATATCACAAGCGGTGCAGAGCTTACAGGTGCAACACTTACTGTACTTGATAAGGATGGAAATGTGGTAGACACATGGACATCTGATGCAAAGGAAGCTCATGTAATCAAGAAGCTTGTAGTTGGCGAGACTTACACACTTCGTGAGGAGTTTGCTCCATACGGATACCTGAAAGCAACCGATATTCAGTTTACAGTAGAGGATACAGGCGATGTGCAGCATGTCGAGATGAAGGACGAGGTTCCGACAGGTTCTATCGTAATCAACAAGGATGGTGAGTTTGTAACAGATACCACTCTTATGAAGGGACACTGGTATGATTTCATTTTCAATTACTTCAAGGATAGTCTCGCAGGAGTAACCTTTGATGTATATGCAAAAGAGGATATTGTGAGTGCAGACGGACTTGGAACTGTATACCACAAAGCTGGTGACAAGGTAGCAACCATTGTTACGAACGATAAGGGCATTGCAAGAATTGATGACCTTCCACTTGGCAAGTATTATCTTGTAGAGACAAAGACATTAGATGGATTTGTGCTGGATGATACACCGATTGATGCAGACCTTTCTTATATCGACCAGAATACAAAGGTTGTATTTGCGGGAATGGATGTAACCAATGAGAGACAGAAGGTGCAGATTACTGTCACAAAGACTGATTCAGAGACGAAGAATGCTCTTGAAGGTGCAGTATTCGGCTTATTTGCGAAAGAGGATATCGTAAATAAAGATGGAAAAGTCATTGTCAAAGCAGATACACAGATTGAGAGAGGTGTTACTGGAAAGGATGGCAAAGTAACATTTACCTCTGACCTTCCGCTTGGACAGTATTATGTCAAGGAGATTGAGGCACCAAAGGGCTATGTGAAGTCAGATAAGACATTTGATGTGGATGCTTCATATCAGGGAGATAAGGTAAAGGTTATCGAGTTTGAGGCAGCATTTGAAAATGCACCGATCAAGGTAGAAATTTCAAAGACTGATATCACAGGCAAGAAAGAATTGCCTGGAGCAAAGCTTTCAGTTATTGATGCTGATGGAAAGCTTGTTGAGAGCTGGACATCAGAGGCAGGAAAGACTCATATGATTGAGAGACTTCCTGTCGGAAAGTACACACTCAGAGAGGAATCTGCACCATATGGATATAAGGTGGCAAGTGATGTAACCTTTGAAGTAAAGGAGACAGCAGAAATCCAGAAGGTATCCATGAAGGATGAGCAGGCAGTCGGTAAGATTGTCATTGAGAAAACTGACAAAGTAACCGGAAAGCCGATCGAGGGTGTTGTATTTGAAGTAAGGGATAAGGACGGAAAGGTGCTTGATACACTCACTACTGACAAGAATGGTCATGCAGAGAGCAAGGAGCTTCCTATCTGTACTTACAATGAGGATGGTTCATTTAAGGAAGATATCCATTATACAGTAGTTGAGACAAAAGCAGCTGACGGATATATCCTTGATGAAACAGCTCACGATGTAACTCTTCGATATGATGACAATGCACCGGATGTTGTTGTAGCAACTCTTAAGCTTGCCAATGTACCGACAGAGCCTAAGCTTCCACAGACAGGCGACAATGCAAATCCGCTTCTTTATCTTGGAATCGGTGCACTTGCACTTATTACAGGTGTTGGAGTAGGACTTCGTGGAAGAAAGAAAAAGAATAAACAGTAACAATTAACCTTGCGGGGAATGTAAGCCAGTGACTTATGTTCCCCGCTTTTTTAGATTAAGGAGGAACCGTAATATGATGAATTACGAGATTTTTAAGGAAGTAGTAAAAGAAAAGTTTATGGATTATATGCCTGAGAAGTTCAAAGGAATGGAGCTTGTGGCAGAACCCGTGGAAAAGGTGAATGTGACTCTTGATGGTATCATCTTAAGAGAGGAAGGCAGGAATATTTCGCCTACGATTTATATAAATGACATGTATAAGAAGTATCAGGACTGTGGTGATCTTGAGGAAACACTTATGGCTGCATGTGACTTCATGGAAAGGGCATATGAGCAGACTCCGGTTGTTGATGTGGACAGCATTATGAAGGAGGCTAACGAGAAGATTGTATTCCAGCTCATCAATACAGAGCAGAATAAAACATTTTTGGAACAGGTGCCGCACAGAGAGTTCCAGGATCTTTCTATTGTGTATAAGGTAATAATCAGTGCAGATAAGGATGCGGTGCAGAGTTCAAAAATTACAAATGAATTTGCAAAAAGACTTGGAATGAGCGAGGAACAGCTCTTTAAGTGTGCAGCGGAAAACACAAGAAGACTCTTCCCACCTGTCGTTCGTAGCATGAATGACATTATGAAAGAAATGTTCGCAAGGGATGGGATGCCACAGGAGATCGCAGAGATGATGATAGCTGAGATTCCACCGGAGCAGACGATGTGGGTGATTTCCAATGAAAAGGGTATCAATGGTGCAGCATCCATGCTTTATGAGAATGAGCTTCATGAGCTGGCAGAGAGTTTAGAGAGTGACCTTTATATTCTCCCTTCGAGCGTGCATGAGGTTATTGCAGTATCTTCAGATATGGGAAGCCCTGAGATGCTTGCACAGATGGTAGTCGAGGTAAATATGCAGGAGGTGTCTTTGGACGAGAGACTTTCCAATCAGGTATATCACTATGATAAGGATTTAAGAAAACTCACACTTGCAACTGATACACCAAACAAGAGACTTGATGGTATCGTTGCAGAACCTCCCCTTGTATATGATGCGAAGGAAAAGTCCAGATAGGAGGCAGTTATGGAGCAGGAACTTACAATGGAAGAACTCATTGCTCTCATAAACAGCCAGAAAGGTGACTTTGTTATCCGTGTCGAGTTTGGAGAGGAGGCGGTGTCTGATGCCAAAGAAGAATGACTTCAAGCTTGATGTGGTTTCGGTAAGACTTGTAAAGGATGCTCCGATTTATTCGGAGCACACATTTAATAATCCAGCGGATATAGCTGCTGTCATGGGAGACTGTATGTGCGAGTTTGACAGGGAAGTAGTGTGTGTGGTCAATCTAAGGTCAGATTTAAAACCTATCAATGTGCATTTTGCAAGTGTTGGCTCTTTAAATGAGGCAATGGCACATCCGAGAGAACTGTTTAAATCAAGTATCTTAAGCAATGCTGCAAGCATGATGTTAATCCATTGTCATCCATCCGGAAACGTATTCCCAAGCAAGGCAGACACGATGATGACGGACCGCATGAACAAGCTGTGTGAGCTGATGGGAATACCTCTCATTGACCATATCATAGTCGGTGGAGACAATCGTGAATTTTTCAGTTTCAGGGAAAAAGGCATGATTGATAATCCTAAGATTACACTTAGCACTGATTATCGGACACTTGATATCAAGTCACCACTTGTAGCAGAGCAGGGAAAGGCAAGGTGAGAGCATGGATGGAAGATTTACGGATGAAGAGCTTGCCATAGCAAAGAGTGTTGACCTGTGTGCAGTCGCAGAAAGTCTTGGTTATACAGTAAAGAGGATTGGAAAATATCACACTTTAAAGGAGATGGATTCCATCCGTATCTATAACAGGAGTCATTGGTACAGGTGGTCAAGACAGTTTGACAAAGGTAATAATGGCGGCTCACAGATAGATTTCTTACGGGTGTTCTGCGGAATGAGTGTAAAAGAGGCTGTTTTCTGGCTTCTGGACTTTGCAGGATACAGAAGAATCGAGAATCCTGTAAAGCAGCCACTTGTTCATCAGGTATCGCAGAAGCAGACAGAGGAGAGAAAGCCATTTGTCCTACCGGAACCGGCAGGAGACAATTCCTATCTTATTTCCTATCTGAACCAGGAGAGAGGAATCAGCAGAGCAGTCATAGATCTGTTTTTAAAAGAAGGACTGATTTATGAGAGCAGGCATTACCACAATGTTGTTTTCAAAGGAAATGATAAAAATGGAGTGACAAGATTTGCAAGTATGCGGGGAGTGTTTGATAAGCAGGGCAAGCCATTCAAGTGTGATGTCACAGGAAATGATAAGAACTATGGATTTAATGTGGTAAATGAAAACAGTACAGAGCTTGTGGTATTTGAGGCTGCAATCGACCTTATGAGTTATGTGGATATCTTCACGGATTATGAATCAAATAAGCTGGCACTTGGGATGCTTGCAGATGCACCACTTGAGACTTTTCTTCGGGAACATCCGCAGATTACTTCCATCCGGTTCTGCCTTGATAGAGATGAGCCGGGGAGAAAAGCAGCAGCTGAACTTATGAGAAAGTATTATGAGCTTGGATATGAGGTAGAAGACTGTCCGCCTCCAGCCGGATATAAGGATTACAACGAGTGGCTTGTGGCGGCAAAGCTTAATCTGAATCAAATGAATCAGAGAGCAGATGAACCGGTCAGGGCATGAGAACTTGGATTTTAATGTGTGGGGGCAGAAAGTGCCCCCAAAACAGCAAAGTGGGGGCAGAAAGCGCCCCCAAAATGTCAAAGTGGGGGCAAAAAGCGCCCCCGCAATTCGGACACGACAAAATCCGGATGAAAGTCAGTATAAAAGTGGGGGCAGAAAGTGCCCCCAAAATAACAAAGTGGGGGCAGAAAGCGCCCCCAAAGTAGCAAAGTGGGGGCAAAAAGCGCCCCCACTTCCATAAACAGAGGGTTTTAGGGAGATTTTCTCCCTAACTAGATGGCATTAGGACAGAGATGTCTCTAATGCGTATCTAGCAGTCGCCGGGGACTAACCGGAGACTGGAGCTTTGGTGAATATTTACTAAACACGGATAAGGAGGTGCAAGGAAGCAATGGATGCAGAAGTTACGCTATTTTCAAAACCAGAAGAACTGATTGCCTGGGCAGACACATTTGATATCTTACTTAACCCTTCGATAGAAGATGCTGCAATATTGCTTAACTATATGGAAGGTCATGATTATGCTATTGGCATAGATTCTGATGGGAAGATGTATAGACAGGATGTAGCTGAGGAGAATGGTGAAATTGAACCATACCCGATAGATGATGTTATAGATACTGTTTGTGAATGGAACTATGAACTGATACTTGATGCTGATGTACACAGGAATGATCCAAAGGATTTTAAAGATTACAGTGAGTTTCAGGATAAGTATGACAGTTTGAAGGCAGATGAACGGAGGCTGGACAGGTTGTTTGAAAAGACCTGTTATGCAAAGGAGATTGATGAAATGGCAGCTGCATTGGTGGAATCATTCATTAGTCATCTAAGTAGCAGGGATGATTTGGAAAAAGCTGCGGTGACAGTTGCAGAAGGAATTAAGGATTATAGTACGGGTAAGAGAGGAAGGTGAGTCTATGGCAGATAAAGTTCATTGTATTAGGAAAACACTAAGACTAATGCCAGAGGAAGCCAAGATGCTTGCAAAAAAGGCATGTGATAATGGAATGAATGAGGCTGAGTATATCCGTCTTCTTATCAGTCAGAAACCAAATGATTATCCGGAAATAAGGAAGATTCTGAAGGAACTCATTAATGAAGTCAACAGAATTGGAATAAATATCAACCAGATAGTATTTAACAATAATGCCGGACTGTATTCCAAGGAAGATAAGACACAGCTGATTGCTTATATGCGAAAACTGAATCAGAAGGTAGATGAGGCGGTGGTAAAGATTGGCAATCAGTAAGATCCTTAATATGAAGGATTGTGGTGGGCATTTTCACGGAAAACATCTGAAGAGATCTCTTGATTATGTGATGAATCCGGAGAAAACACAGGATGGAAGGCTCGTCGGTGCAATCAACTGTCAGGTCGATTCTGCTTTTGAACAAATGAAAGCGACCAAACGGAAGTTTGGAAAAGTTGATAAAAGGCAGGGATATCATATCATTCTTTCGTTTAAGGAAGATGAAGTGAATCCTGAAACGGCATTTGAGATAACCCGCAGATTTGTGGAAGAGTATCTTGGAAAATCATATGAGGCAGTATATGTGGTGCATGATAATACAGCACATGTTCATTCACACATTGTATTTAACAGTGTGAGTTTTGTGGATGGGAAAAAGTACCGCTATGAAAAGGGAGACTGGGCAAAGTATATTCAGCCAATCACGAATAAGCTGTGTCAGGAATATGGTCTTTCAATCATTGATGTCGATGATGGCAGTAAGGAAAAAGAGCATGAAAGCTATAAGGACTGGAGCGAATATCGTGAAGGCAGTTTTGTGTGGGCAGATATGATTAAGAGAGACCTGGATTCCTGCATCCTGCAGGCAGGAAATTATGAGCAGTTTCTGGAGCTGTTATCTGACAAAGGATACGAGGTCAAGCAGGGAAAGTATCTGGCGGTAAAGCCACAAGGAATGACGAGATTTCGCAGATGTAAGACATTAGGGGACATGTATTCTGATGAGGCAATCCGAGAAAGAATAGAAAAAGAGGATATTTCATTTTACAGGGAACAGCAGAAAGAGGTACAACCGGTTCTGTGTAAGTGTAAGGTGAGAAGATACAGAAGGGCAAAGATGTCGGGGCTTCAAAAGAGATACTATGCAAAGCTATACCGTATAGGAAAGCTGAAAAAGAAGCCATACAGTCAGGTATGGAAGTATAAGGAAGATATCCGTAAGATGCATAAACTGCAGGAGGAGTATTTGTTCCTTGTCAATCATGACATTCATTCGGCAGAGGAGCTTGTCAGTGTAATCAGCTCATTGACAGATAAAAGAAAAGAAGTCTCAGCAGAGAAAAGCCGCATTTATAAGGCTAGGGAGAGAAGTCGAGAACTTTTTGATACAGCAGATGATATGAAAGAGTTAGAACCTGCTGAAAAGTCTTTCCTTCAGGGAGATGTATTTTTTACGGATGAACATCTGCAATGGGAAACTTTGAAACAGAAGCTTTTATCACAGGGATATAGCCTAGAAGAGGTGGAAGCACTGCGTAAACATTATAAAGAGGAGTATTCCAAAGCATGTGCAAAAGAAAGAGCAGTATTCAAAGAGTTGAATATTGGTAAATCTATATGGAAGAGTCTTATTCCAGACAGCGTATCAGATGGAAAAGATGCACAGTACAACAAAGAGACAATACGAGACAGGAAAGAGCAGCCAGAACGTTAGGCTGTTTTTTTAGTAGTTAGGAGGCATATATGGAAGAAAACAGAGAACCGCTTAGTGCGATAGCAATCGAGAAAAAATTGCAGCTTCTCCGAAATAAGCATTTTAGTGAAGATACGATTGCTCTTGTAAAAAGTGATTATGAATATGGACTGACAGAGGAGGAGATCAGCCTTTATCTCAATAAGTCATACGACATTGAACAGATGAAGATTTTATCGGAGTGTCTGCATAAGGATGTTCCAAAAGATGTGATTGATATTATCAAGAATACCAAGTATTCGGTTCATCAGATGCAGGTGTCTCTCGAATTTTATGAAAAGGGTGTACCTGTTCAGACAATTAAGGAGGTCATGGACAAAGGGGAAAAACCTATTACCATGCGCCGATTATATGAGGAAGTTCTGGAACAGCTGAATAACGTCAAGGAACAGATTCCAGAAGAGTCTGAGTATGTGAAAGCACTCATTTCTCAGATGGATGAAGTGGTTGAAAAGATCAATCACCAGAATGAAAGGTATGATGCCCTGAATAAGAAGCTTTCTGAAATAGAGACTTCCAAAGATGATGAGGAAGTCAGGGAGCGTCTGGTCAAGGAGAACCAGGATAAGGATGCTCTTATCAACAGTCAGCAGAATGAACTGAATAAGGCAAGCAGTACGATTGCAAGACTCAGGGATGATATTGAGAAAAAGGATAAGGAGATGAAGCGTATGGGAGACAGAATAGAGTCATTGGAAGATAAGATCATAAGTGTTGCCACAGAGAATAAGAAAGAAGCAGAAAGTAAGGCAGAGCCGCAGGAAAGCCAGTCCGTATCAAAGGCAGATAAAAAGATGGTTGATACAGTTGCAGTTCCACAGAATATGCAGGCTGTGGCAAACGGGATTCCGGTCTATTATCAGATTCCGGTAGTTGATGGTACTGGAAATGTGGTGCAGAGACTTCCGATTGAGAGAAGTGTGAGAAAGAGCAGCAACAGCGGAGTGGCAAGCCTTTTTGCAAGACTGTCATTTAAGAAAAAGTCAAGGGCAGACATTGTAAAGCTGGTTGCATCGGGAGACCTTGTTCCGGCACAGCTTGTGCAGATTAAGAGTGCAATAGAAAAGGGACTTACTGAGTCACAGCTTGTAGAGCTTATAAACAACAACATTTCAGCGGAAAAGATGAAGGAAATCATTGAGATTGCTGTGCTTGAAAACAGCATGGCAGATTAGGAGGAACTTATGAATTTAGCAGTAGTAAATGAAGCAGTAACAGAGATGAATGGTGTGGAGCATCAATTTACAGAGGAAGAGAAAAACTTTGTTGTCCAGTTCGCATTCAGAAGCGGCAGCAAGGAAGACACGATTTCTCTTATTGAAGATTTGGCACATTCAGCGGATAAGGCTGAGTCGGACGAGATTATGGTCACATACAGGTCTAAATATGATATGAAGCCTGCATGGGTGGAGCAGGTGGAAAACCTGCTTGTGGCACTTGAAATGTACCGTATCGAGGAGGAAAAAGCAATCAATCATCTGGCAGATATTTTGACTGCTTATGGTATTGATGTATCAGCCGAGGAAATCCGTACAACAGAGACAGAAACACTTAAAACAACAGTCAGAGAGAAAGTGGAGGTGCGATAATGGCAGAAGAGATTCAGGAAGCGGTGCAGATCATCCGTGTTGCTTATGATGGCATTGAGATTGCCATGAAGGTAGGATGTGGCGGAATAGCTGCCATGCAGAAGGCAATAGATTTCTTAAAAGGGATGCTTGATTATGAGAAGTCACTTGGCAAAACATCCATGAGAAAGCTGCTCTTAAAGGGTGGCGATTTACAGGTATTGCAGTTTAATACCGAAGATATGAAAAAGGTCGAAAAGATGGCAAAGAAGTATGGAATCCTGTATTCGGTACTTCCGGACTGTAACAGGAAAGACGGACTGAGTGAGGTAATCTTTCATACAGAGGCAGTTCCACGTGTGAATATGATGATACAGAAACTCAAGTTTGGCAAGATTGCCACATTTGACGATTATCTGAAGAATGGAGATGAAAAATCCCTTGGCAAGCTGATGGATTTTTTGAAGAAACAGCAGGGAAACGAGAAAAGCCACACGATAGAAGGGGATAGGGTTAATTCCGCCATTGACGGACTGATTGAGAAGGTCGGAATGTTTGCAATGGAAAAGAAAGCTATCAGTGTGGATCAGGTCAAGGAGAATTTCAGTATCAATGGTGAGCAGGCTGAAAGTGTTATCAAACAGCTAGAGACAATCGGTGTGCTTGGAAAGAAAAATGAGGATGGCACCCATACAGTCATGATGGACAAGGATGCATTTATCAATCGTGTCAGAGGCTATCAGGACCTTGCTGAGAGAGTGAGGGCAGTTGCAGCATCAAAGAATGCGAACTTATCAGATGTGACTATCAGTAAGAAGCTGATTATCGAAGAGAATGACCATGCTGTTAAGACCAGAGTTCCCGGCACATGGGGAGAAGAGGCAAGATATGTATGGCTCCGTAAGGAAAACATCATGGAGATTCATGGTGGAAAGACAATGCTTACCTTCCTTGATTCAACCAAGGATTATAAGCTCTACGATGAGCAGAATCGTGTGGTGACAACCCAAAAAGGAACCGAGCTTTATACTCACTACGACAAGGTGGAGTCATCTGTCAGGGATCGTTACGAGAAAGTGCAGAAGCAGCAGAAAAAGACCACACAGAAGAAAACTGTTACCACAAAGAAAGCGAGGTAGCAGCCTATGCAGACAACAAAGAAAAAGCCGTCACTGATATTCATTCTTGTGGGTGCAGTGTTAGCAGGGTATCTTGGTTATCTGATAAATGGTGCGTGGACGGAAGGGATTGCCTTTAATGAATTTATGGACAGATTCAATGAGGTATGTGCTGTTCCCTTTGCCAACTATTACAATTCCAATACAGTAAAAGCAGTAGCCATTGCATTAGGTATCTATGCGATGGCTATTGTCATGTATTACACCAGTCAGAGAAACTATATGCCTGGCAAAGAATTTGGTACGGCAAGATTTGAAAATCCGAAGCAGGTCAACAAGATACTTGCAGATAAGGATGAAAATTTCAACCGGATACTCAGCCAGAATGTGAAGATGTCGCTGGATTTCAGAAGGCTTAAGCTCAATGGAAATATCCTGATCTGTGGTGGTTCCGGAGCAGGAAAAACATTTTATGAAGTAAAGCCGAATCTTATGCAGATGCCGCATAACTGTTCCTTTATCTGTACCGATCCAAAGGGAGAAATCCTTAGAAGCTGCGGTCAGATGCTAAAGAATAACGGATACAATGTAAAGGTCATAAATCTGTTAGAGATGGATAAATCAGACTGTTACAATCCGTTTTCTTATATCAGAGAGGAAACAGATGTGGTCAAGCTGATTACAAACCTTATCAGCAATACGACACCAAAGGGAGCAACACCAAGTGATCCGTTCTGGGAAAAGGCGGAAGGATTGTTCTTACAGGCTATCTTTTATTATGTGTGGCTGGAGGTACAGCCGGCAAAGAGAAACTTTGAGACAGTACTTAAACTTCTTGGAGAGGCAGAGGTTACAGAGCAGGGGAAGGCATCAAAGCTGGATGTGCGTATGAAGTTTTTAGAGGAAAGTTCCCCGCTTGGAGCAAATCATCCGGCAGTCAAGCAGTACAACAAATGTATGAGAGGTGCAGGAGATACAGTCCGTTCCATTATCATCAGTGCCAACTCAAGACTTGCATTTCTTGAGAATAAGCAGGTTTTACGATTACTCTCAAAAGATGAGCTTAATCTGTCAGATATCGGTATTGGAGTAAATGGGGATGGAGAGACAAAGACAGCACTCTTTTGTGTAATCCCGGATAGTGACAAATCCTATAACTTTATTATCGGTATGTTATACACGCAGATATTTCAGGAATTGTACTATCAGGCAGACTTTAACTGCGGAGGCAGACTGCCAATCCATGTGACATTTATGTTAGATGAATTTGCGAATGTTGCATTGCCCGATGACTTCTGTTCGCTGTTATCGACAATGCGAAGCCGTGAGATTTCAAGTATTATCATTATTCAGAACTTTGCCCAGTTAAAAGCACTTTTTAAAGATACCTGGGAGACAATTCCCGGCAACTGCGATACGTTCATCTATCTCGGTGGAAACGAGCAGAGTACGCACAAGTATGTGTCAGAGCTGCTTGGAAAAGGTACGATTGATAAGAAGTCAAGTGGAGAGACAAAGGGCAGACAGGGAAGCTCTTCAAGAAACTATGATGTATTAGGAAGAGAACTGTTTACACCGGATGAGGTCAGAAAGCTGGATAATAAGAAGTGTATTATCTTTATCCGTGGTTTTGATCCTATCATGGACAATAAGTTCATACCATTCAATCATCCGATGTTTAACCAGACAGCAGATGGCAAGGGAGAGCCTTATGTTCATCAGATAAGGGGAGCAGATAATCTTATCGGTCCGCCATTTGAGATTCTTTCAGACAAGGCAGTTAAGTATTATGAAAAGCTGAAGGATAAGGGAGAGAATGTGTATATAGATTCTCTTACCTATGAGCAGTTTATGATGCTTGGCGATGCGGAATTAAGCAGAAGATTCTCCATGCAGGATGAAGCAGAGCAGAAAGCAAAGATTGACAGGGAACAGGCAAATGAGCTTGAGTATGTCGATGAATCGCAGAAGTTGGAAGTAACAGAAAGTGCCAATGCTTCTAGTGGAAGTGCTGGTGCTAAACCTGTAAGGAATCCTGAGAGGGAAAAGCCTAAATGGGAGGATACCATCACAAATCGAATGCTGCACTGGTCGTATACACCGGAGCAAAAGGAAGAAGTGAAGAAAGCACTTGCCGCAGGAGTTCCGAAAGCAACGATTCTTACTTACTTCTATCCTGAGGTTACTGTGGAGAAGATGAGTTTATATCGGAAGAAGCATTAAATGATATCGCATAGGCACAGGAAATGTGGTATACTGTGCCTATGTAAAAAGAATGTGTTTTACAAATCGGAATTGACCGAATAAGTTAATCGTGCCATATGGCTTGATTATAAATACAAAGATAAAAACGCAATGTACATTAAAAATGTACTAGAGCTGGTAGGTAGCCCAGCCGTCCTATGCAAATAGGGTAAGTAACCTGCCCCTCCGGGTTGTCCATTCTTTGTTCAATTCATTTTAGGAGGGATTCTTATGGACAAAGCAAGTGGAAAACTGACGGTATATTTTGAAGAACCATTTTGGGTAGGTGTATTTGAACGTATTGAAGATGGTAAACTATCTGTGGCGAAGGTAACATTTGGTGCAGAACCAAAGGATTACGAAGTGCAGGAATATATTCAAAAATACTATTTCAGTTTGAAATTCAGTCCGGCTGTTGAAACTGTTGTAAAGGATATAAAAAGAAATCCGAAACGGATGCATCGAGAAGTAAAAAAGCAGACAATAGGGACAGGTATTGGCACAAAATCGCAGCAAGCATTGAAGTTACAGCAGGAACATAACAAACAGGAGCGTAAAGAGAGAAATCGCAAGAAAAAAGAGGCAAAAGAACAGCGAATGTTTGAGTTGAAACAGCAAAAGAAAAGAGAAAAGCATAAGGGGCATTAAAGTCCCTTGGGCTTTTGCTCAGAGTTCAGTGTGTCTGACTCACAACAATTTTATATCAAACCAATATAAGCACTTTAGCCAATCAGGTTAAGGTGCTTTTTTGCGCCTTGAAAGGAGGTGATTGAAGCACACCATATCGGGGAAAGCCCGATTTAATCATTACAACAGGAATTGCCTGATCATATAGAGTTACTTTTAACAGCCAGTTAGGGATTATCCCTGCTGGCTTATTTTTTTATCGAAAAGGAGACAAACAACATGAGAAAAGAACAGATTATTACAACCAACAACAATCAGATGGAGGAGAAAGGTATGAAGAGTAGATTCATTCACTTTAAGAAGAGATTCGTTCCGGCATTATCCGGAGCACTTATGGGAGTAATGCTTATGAGCACTACTTGTTTTGCAGCAGGTACAGGTACTTCCGCAGTAACACAGCCACTTGAGAACTTAAAGACACTTATTATTGCTGTCATTGGTGCGGTCGGTGTCATCATTCTTGCAAAGAATGTTATGGAGTTCGCACAAGCCTATCAGCAGCAGGATTCATCTACCATGAACTCCGCTCTGAAAGGAATTGTAGCAGGTGTCATGATGGCTGGTATTTCAACAGTTCTGACATTCTTAGGCTTCTAAGATGGGGAAAAAGAGTTCCCCTTTTAGTAAAAGGAAAGAGGTGAATAACAAGTATGGATATTTTTAAGCTTGGAGACAAGATCCTTGCACTTCTTGAGGCGGTGTTTGGATTTTGGAACAATCAGATATCCCTGGTCTTTGCAATGCTTGGACAGTCACCGGTCAGTTTCAAGGGCGGAGGTCCTTGGGCAGTTATTGAGGGTATTGAGCCGGTCTTTGTAGCGGTCGGCTCATCCCTCGTTGTGCTGTTCTTTGTTATCGGTTTCTGCTCGGAAAGCATAGATGTGAAAGATGAGATGAGGTTTGAGTCTATATTTCGTATGCTTATCCGATTGGGACTTGCAGAATGGTTTGTTGCAAATAATGTCACGATTATGAAGGCATTTTTTACTTCCATAGGAAATCTGGTAGGACTTATATCTGCCGGGACAACGACGCAGCTTGCCATTGACAGTACACAGGCAGATATCATTAAAGGACTCGGATTTGGTGAAAGTCTGGTAATGCTGATACTTACAGCTTTGCTTGCAATCATCATTATTATCTGTGGATTTTTTATCATCTACACAGTGTATTTCAGGTTCTTAAAAATCCTGATTATTGTGCCGCTCGGTGCGATTGCCTGTTCCACGATGGCAGGAAACAGAATGGTCAGTCATACAATGGCTACCTACTGCAAATATTTCCTGTCATGTGTGTTTGAGGCAGTAACAATGGCACTTGCGATTGTGGTATGTAATGCATTTATCAATGCAGGACTTCCAGCATTTACAGGAAGTTATGCTGACTGGGCACAGACGCTTATTTATTTGTGTGAAATGACATTTACGATAGCAATGACTGTTGGAAGTGTGAAGGGTGCACAGACACTTACAAGCAAGGCATTTGGATTATAGAAGGAGGCAGAAATGGATAATGAAAAGAAACAGGTTACTTATAATTCAAGCATAACCGGAGAAACGCAGGTGACATTTGATATCCAGCAGTATATGAATAACAGGGCAATGTTTATTGGTCTTATGTGTAATGAAGATGGATATGAGGAGCCTTTTGGGGATGTGACTGTGAATTTGTCGGTTGCAGCACCAAATTACTGCGGATATCTGAATGTGAATGACATGCCGGATATTGAAAAGTTTATTACAGATAACGACCTTGGAGAGTTTACAGGATTCACACAAAGGAGTGGTTTCTGCGAATATCCGCTTTATCTGTTCAATGTAGATAAGCTTAGAGAACTGTGTCCGGATGGAATGGATAAGTATGAGGCGAATATTGGAATGACAAGAAAGCCGGAGACAAAGGATTTATCAAGATAGGAGGCAGGGACAATGGTAATCGAAGTAAACAAGGATATTGACCGCTATCAGGAATCGGTTGCGATGGGACTTACTGCAAGGCAGCTTATATTTTCTATTGCAAGCGTAGTAGTCGGTGGCGGTATCGTCCTTCTTCTTTACAAGTATATCGGTCTTACGGGTTCTGCTTATGTGGCAATTCCCTGTGTGGCACCGATTGCACTTGGCGGATTCTATTCCTTTAACGGGATGAATTTCTACGAGTATATGGGAAAGAAACTGCATTTTATGTTTGAAAACAAGGCACTTACCTATGTATCAACAGAAGGAGAGCCTGCAATAAAGCAGTTAGAAGTAGAGCAGAATGAACAGGTAAAGAAGAAAGGCAGAAAGGCTGAACCGGAGACTGTAACAGCTGATTCGGCTGTAAAGAAGCAGGAGGAGTTTGAAGAAATGAAGAAAAAGACAAGAAACATGCTGCTTGGACTTGTCGCAGTCATTGTGGCGGCAGCAGCTGGTATTGCAGCATATAAGGCAATGCATTAGAAATAAATAGTATCTGACCGCAAGGTCGGGAACACAGCCCGCAGGGTGAAGTTCCCGGCGGGCTTTCATTATAAGAAAGCGAGGTTAGAGACATGGGTTTATTTACAGACGGATTTAAGTTATTAAAGAAGGCGAGTGAGCCTTTGTATAAGACACCTAAATCCATTCAGGAAACCATAGAGATTATGGCGGTGGCTGAAAACGGCATTTTTGAAGTAAGCAAAAATAAGTATTCCAAATGCTACCGCTTTCAGGACATCAATTACACGACAGCAACCGAGGATGAGCAGATCGGTATTTTCGAGAGATACTGCAAGTTCTTAAATTCGCTGGACTGTAATTATAAGATTACGATCAACAATAAGAACAAAAACATGGATGAACTCCGTGACAAGGTTCTGATTGCTGAGAAAAATGATGGTTTCAATAATTACAGAAGAATTTACAATGACATCATTGAAGAGAAGATTATTGAGGGCAGACAGGGGATTGAGCAGGAGAGATACCTGACAATCACGATTGAGAGAAAGAACTTTGAGGAGGCGAAGGCACAGTTTGCAACCCTTGAGGCAACGATACACAAGGCTTTCATTGAGCTTGGTGCGGAGATTGTGCCTCTTAATGGAAATGAGAGGCTGAAAGTGCTTTATGACTATTATCATCTTGGAGATGAGGGCAGCTTTGATTTTGATATCAAAAAGGCAAAGAAGGTCGGGGCAGATTTTAGAAATGACCTGTGCAATGGGATGGTGAAATATTTCCCGGACCATTTTGAGGATGAGAGTAAATTCTGCAAGGCACTTTTTATCAAAAAGTATCCGAGCAGTTTGTCAGACAGATTCATCAATGAGATTACTTCCCTTCCGGTTCATTCCATTACGAGCATTGATGTGGTGCCAGTGCCAAAGGATCTGACCACAAAGGTGCTTCAGAAGAAATACCTTGGCATTGAGTCGGATATCATCAAGCAGCAGAGAGTTCGTAATAAGAATAACGATTTTTCTACGGAAATTTCATATGCCAAGAGAACGGAGAAAAAAGAAATTGAGGAAATCATGGATGACGTCCGTGAGAATGACCAGTGCCTTTTCTTCGTGGGAGTAACCATTATTCTTATGGCAGAAAGCAAGAAGGAGCTTGAGAGTGTATGTGAGACTGTGGAGACTATCGGAAAACGTAACAGCTGCACGATTGATACACACTACTTAAAGCAGAGGGAAGCACTCAACACAGCACTTCCGATTGGAGTAAGACAGGTGGAGACAATGCGTACCCTACTTACCCAGTCACTTGCAGTGCTTATGCCATTCAATGTGCAGGAGCTTAATGACAGCACAGGCAACTATTATGGTATCAACCAGATCAGCAAGAATGTGAATATCGGAAATCGTAAGAAGCTGATTAACGGAAATGGTTTTGTTTTTGGAGTACCCGGTTCCGGTAAATCATTCTTCTGTAAAATGGAAATGGGAAGTGTATTCTTATCGGGCGATGATGAGATTATTGTCATTGATCCGATGAATGAATACTTTGATATTGCAGAAACCTATGGCGGAACTGTAGTAAATATGTCCACTTATACGGACAACTATGTAAATCCGCTGGAGATGGATGTATGGAGCCTTGATCCGAATGATTCCAAGGGAATGGTTAGAGAGAAGGGCGAGTTTATGCTTGGACTTTGTGAGCAGTGTATCGGGGACAGTTTAAATTCAAGACAGAAGTCAATCATCGACCGCTGTGTGAGAAAACTGTATATCGACATTGCAAGGAGCAAAGAGAAGTATATCCCTGTAATGAGTGACTTTTACGATATCCTTATGGCGCAGCCGGAGGACGAGGCAAAGGACATTGCATTGTCACTAGAGCTTTTCGTAAATGGTTCACTTAACATCTTCAATCACCAGACAAATGTGGATGTGGATAACAGATTCACAGTATATGGCATCAGGGACTTAGGTACAGAGCTTAGTCCTATCACAATGCTTGTCATGATGGAGTCCATTCAGAACAGGATTGTTGAGAATGGCAAGAGAGGCAAGGCAACATGGCTCTATATTGATGAGTTCCACGTCTTACTTAATTCTGAGTATTCTGCAAAATATCTGCAGCAGCTCTGGAAGAAAGTAAGAAAGCAGGGAGGACTTTGTACCGGTATCACGCAGAATGTCGTCGATCTGTTGCAGAACTATACAGCAACCACAATGCTTGCAAACTCTGAGTTTGTGGCACTCTTAAAACAGGCGAATACAGACAGTTCCAAGATGGCGGAAGTTATCGGGGTATCAGAGGCACAGCTTAGATTCGTAACCAATACCGCATCGGGAATGGGACTTATCAAGTGTGGCTCTGTGGTGATTCCGTTTGATAATCAGATTAGCAAGGATACAGACCTTTACAGACTGTATAACACCAATATTCATGAGAAGATTGCAGAACAGAAGAAGCGTGAAATGCAGAACAATGTCGAATAATGCTGATAGAGGTCGCAATTTGCGACCTCAAAGCATAGCCATCCGGGAAGCTGGGTGGCTGTTTTGCATATTGAGTGAAAGAAGGTGAGAACATTGAAGATAAAGAAAGTGGATGACAAACCAATGGTCATTCACACCAAGGAGAAAGCCAAGATTCATGCCCACGAGCCAAAGGGTGCCAAGATTAAAGGCAGCAATATCTATACAGTAGAGAGAGGACCGAAAGTGCATGATGCTAAAGCCAATGAAATGGATAAAAAAGCATCTGCAAAATTGATGCTTCAGAAAAGTACTGATGGAAAGAGTACTTATAGAAAGAGTACCATTCATCAGTCGGAGGCTAAGGATAAAGGTCTTTCTAAGTTTAAGCGTAACATCAGAGAGTCAGGAACTTCAATCAAGACCAAGAATACCAATCTTCACATTGCAGGAAGAACTGGAGCACTTGCAGCCGGGGCAGTAACAGAGCAGGTGGAAGGCGGGCAGGAGGTATCGCAGGCAGCATATCTTGCATATGAAGCAAGCCGACCTGTTACCGGAACTGCTTCTAAGGGTGCAGCACTTTTCAGGAAAAAGGCGGCAGCCGAGGCAAGGAAGCGTATCAAGAAGGTAGATGCAGGAAAGAAGCTGGCAAAAAAGACAGCAAAGAAAGCTGCCAAAGATACTGCAAAGACTGTAGCTAAAGAGACAGCAAAAGAAACAGCCAAGACTACTGCCAAGGTTGCAACAAAAACTGCGACAAAGGCAGCTGCTACAGCGGCAGGAACAGCGGTTGCACCGGGAGTTGGCACGGCAATCGGCATGGCAGCCGGATATGCTGCAGGTGTGTCCATAGAGGTCAAGGATGAAAAGATGACCAACCGGAGCAGGAAGATAAAATTCTTTCTGGATAAGATGAAAGCACAGGAGAATCAGACAGACAGCGTGGCAAAACTGGTAAAGGATCTGATTGTGCGAAAAGCGATTACCTGGGTAAAGGCAGCTGCACCGATTATCGGATTGGTGCTTTTATTACTTGTTCTTGTAGTTGCCATGATTGCGGTTCCGGTTATAGCGGTGATAGCAATCCTTTACAATTCTCCATTTGCTTTATTCCTGCCACCACTTGAATCAGGAGATACAGTACAGACTGTAACGAGTGCCTATGTGCAGGAGTTTAACCGGGATGTGAATACGAAAGTGAATGAGCATACCGGATATGACCTTGGAGAGCTTGTATATGTGGACTATGAAGGTATGGAAGAAAACCCAAGCAATTACTATGACATCATGGCTGTCTATATGGTCAAGCATGGTGTCGGAGATACTGCAACAGTCATGAATGATACTTCAAAAGGCTGGCTGCAGGCGGTTGTAAATGATATGTGTTCATACACCACAAGCACAGGAACAAAGGATGTGGAAGAAACAGATGCAGACGGTAATGTAACTACTGTCACGAAGTCGGTTCTGTATGTGAATGTCACACTGAAATCGTACAGAGATATGATTTCGGTCTATGGGTTTAACTCTGATCATGTGGAAATGCTTGAGCAGATCATGAGTCCGGAGTTTATGGGACAGCTTGGATATGCCGGAAGCGGAAGTGGCGGCGGAGGCGGAAGTCCGGGAGTAAGCTCCATGACTGAGGATGAAATCAATGCCATCCTAAACGGAATTACAGACAGCAGGCAGAAAACAGTCTGCTCCTATGCACTACACAGAGTTGGTTTTCCTTATAGTCAGGATTTAAGAGACAGCGGTAACTATTATGACTGTAGTTCCTTAGCCTATTATTCATGGAAAGATGCAGGTGTGGATATTAGTTACGGCGGTGCAACCACAGCGGCAGCGGAGGCACAGGGACTGGATGAAGCCGGAAAGACAGTCTCCTTTGATGAGTTACAGCCGGGAGACCTTATTTTCTACAGTTTTACAAGCAACGGAAGATATAAGAACATCAGCCATGTGGCAGTATACGTCGGAAATGGCAAGGTGGTAGAGGCGCTTAATGAAAGTCTTGGTGTTGTTTACCGGGATGTGGCAAGCACAGGAAAGATTGTTGTGATAGGAAGACCATAACAGGAAATTTGCAGAGAGGGCATAGTCCCTCTCTGAGACTGGAGGTAAGAATGGATTTAAAAGATATGATACTGGTAACAGAAAACGACAGGGGAACAGAGACAAATATGCTGATGACTCTGGATGATTATAAGAGTTTTATAGCAGTTGATGACATGTCAGAGCTTGCAGAAAATTTGTTGCAGCTTGGAAGGACACTTGGTGAAGCAGATAACTTCACAGAGTATTACAGGGCAGCAAATGTAACTGTATCTGCGAGATTCTGTCTGGATGATATTCAGCTGGGACACTTTCTTCAGGGATTTTATAACGATTCCAAAGAATTTCGGTTTGATAAAGAAGCCAGTTCTTATGAATGTGTTGCAAAGCTTAAGGAGATTGGAATGACCGATAAGGGCTGGGTAGATGATTTTAACCTGCATTATGAAAGTGTGGACAGATTATTTGAAAGGGGACAGACATTTCATAACTTCAATGACCATGATTACATGGTGCTTGAAGCATTATCACCAAGGAATCTTGTGGTAATGGATATGAAGTCAGGTTCCCTTACAATCGCCCTTGGTGCGACAGAGTATAAGCGTTATCCGAAGGATGAGAAGCCTACAAAGGACAATACCACAATCGGGGTATCGTGGGAGCATGGCATTTATCTAGGTTCCACACTTTCAACTACAAATTTCAAGGCATACAAGAGGGAGTATGGCACACCGGAAAAGATAGAGGATATCTATGATTACAGGGCAAAGCTAAAGCAGAAGTTCTATTTTTATCAGGATATGTCAAAGGATGATGATGTACCAAAGAAGCTGCAGAATGACTTCCTTCACCAGATATATGAGGATTTTGGAACGATTGAAGAGGACTGTTTTTACGACAGGCTGGAAGATGGAAAGTACGATGAAGGCTTTAAGGAAAGACAGGTAAAGGAAGAAAAGAGCCGGTGATGAGATTTTTACAGGAGGCGATATCATATGGAACAGGAATTTGATGTTGAGATAAAAGAAGTGCTTTCACGAGTACAGAAAGTAAAGGCAGAGTCGCTTGACGATGCCATCAATAAGGCAATGGATATGTATTATGCAGAGCAGATAGTCCTTGGAGCAGAGGACATGAAGGGAGTTGATTTTGCGCCTATCAGCGAAGGTCAGCTCCCTTCTTCATTAAAAGAAAACGGAGGAAAAGCAAGATGAAAAGTGATTCAACAACAGTAATTAAGAACATGGAGTTTTTAGTAAAGGAACTTCATAAGGAGTGGGACAGATCGGGTGCTTCTAAGGCATCCGTTATTATTTCCCTTGAGGAAGTAGATGGTATCAATGATAAGTTAAAAGAGATTATCTATCAGACACAGAAGTCAGTCGATGAGGATGAGCTGACCTTTAAACAGAGCATTGCAAAGTCCAAGGAGTGCTATGTGCTTCTTCGTGTGGTGCGTAAGATTGCAAAGGAAAAGGATAAATGCGAAAAACAGGCAATCGACAATGAATTTGCAATCGAGCTGGATAAGGATGAGTTAAAGCTCTTTAAGGGATTGTTTGCAGAGATGTTTAAGTAGAGGAGGACAAAGGTATGGGCGTTGATATGAAGGTCAAAGCGATATACGATTCTGAAATTGGTAACATCACCAGAACAGATAAGAACTGGAAAGATGTTTTAAAGGTTGCAGGTCAGTTGTACCGCTATGAATTTGACAATATCGTTATGGTAACAGCTCAGAGATCTCCGGAGAGAAGCACACTTATGGCAGATTATGATACCTGGAAAAAGGTGGGAAGATATGTAAAGCGTGGTGCGAAAGGCTGTGCCATTTTCCCGTCAAGGGCACTGAATCCCCGTATGAGATATATCTTTGATATCAGTGATACCGGAGGGAAGAATGTTAAGCTGACATGGGACCTTGAGGGAGAAAATCTTAAGGATTATGTGGATTTTCTTGTGTCAGAAGGTCAGATTGAGCAGTACGATAACAGCGACAGGGAGTCTCTAAAAAATATATTAAAACAGTTTACAGGAACAGATGTTTGGCTTATAATAAAAGAAGAGTTCAAAGACCGAATGACCGAACTTATGCAGCTATCAGGTAGTGTGATAAAGGAAGAAAGTAAGAAACGCAATGGCTTACAGCAGGAAATGGACATGGAGCAGCTTGTATATGCAAGTGTCATGTATGCTGTAGGGACGAGATGCGGATTTGACTTATCTGTGCAAGAACAGGATTTTAGTCAGATCGTAAATATCAAAGACGAAGAGATCATTTACCGTCTTGGTTCCATTGTATGCGATGTCTCCTGTAGTGTTCTTAGAGAATTTAGTCGTAACTTAAAGGCAATCGAGAGCGAAAGGAGAATTGGATATGTTAGAAGAAATGACTTACAAGGAAGTGGACGGACTGCTTTATCCGCAGATAGAGATGCCGGACGAGACGGAGGATCTCACGAAGCTGGGCAAATACGGAAGGATGGCGATGAACTATCTAAAGGAGAACGAGCCGGCAAGATACAAGACGCTGATGAGATTCGGGAAGATGTACGAGAAGATGTCAGCGGTAGAGGAGGAAGCGAACCAGCTGTACGACCAGCTGGAGATGCAGTATCTGGCGAAGCACAAGCCACAGAATCCGTCATCGACAATGGAGATGTGGAAGATAAGAGAGCAGGCGAAGATGCAGGCAGAGGAAGTGGTACTGAATCAGATAGTGATGCGATTCCACTAGAATCAGATGATACAGAACTGAATAGGGAACTTGATGAAATCAATTCATTGGGTGTTAGTAAGGAAGCCGAATATACACAGGCTTCCTTTTTTTTCGACCAGAATGGGCAGGCAAGCATTGGCACTATTCATACTGAGGACGAAAACAATAATCAGTTTATGCGTCAGTTCGAGCAGGACAGAAAAGCTGCATTAGCAGGTAAATACAATTACCTGAATCCCAAAAAGTCTGCAACAGTACCAAGTGAGTATATCAAACAGGTGCTTATGAGAGGTACAGGTTTTATCGGTGGCAAGGGCAGGGTATGCAAGATTTTTGAAACTGAGATTGATGCAGGAACCAGGGCAAAGCGTATCAAAGCAGAATATGGTCAGGGAGGTGCAGGCTGGCCGGTTGACGGACTGGGACTGCACGGATATGACACATTTCATGGGAATGGACTGCGTTTTCAGTGGCGAGATGAGGATGGAGAGGTTGAAGGATATGTTTCGTGGAAAGATATCGAAAAAGAGCTTGGTGTCCTTATTCTTACAGGGGAATACCAGCCTGAGACACCTCGTATTGATGAGCTTGCGATGGACGGACTCCGTGAGGATGATGAGGTCATTGATGCCGAATACCGGGAAGTGGAACCGGAGGAGGCAGAATCAGAGATTGATGATTATGCAATACCGGATGAGCCGGAGAGCTATGCTTCTAACAGAGATTATGTAAGTGCAAAAGGCATGACACCACAGGAAACTGCCGATGAAGACCGCATGGTAACACAGGCAGAATATGGTGCAGAGATAGAAGCTGAAACAACTGAAAAAGATCCATCAGAGCTTCAGTATATTACACCGATTGATTATGCCAAGCGTATTGCAGAGCTTGATGAAGACCTGCGTGATGCGGCGGAGATTCTTGTAACAGATTGCAGCTGCTACACTCCGTTTAGGGCATTCCTTATGGATGTGGTGCAGTCTGATTTTGCATTTATGCCCAATAAACTTGACCTTATCAGGGATATTGCATTAGGGACAGATAATGCAGAAAGAAAGGCATATTCCAACAATAAGTATGGTCTTGTGGAGTACTCAATCAGAAGTGGATATGTGAAGATCAGCTATAAGAACAGGAATGGTGTGCGTAAGGAAGGTGCTCTCGACTGGCGTGAGTTATATGAGATTTTATCCTATATGGTAAAACAGCCATTTTACTGCGGAGAAGACCAGAAAAAGTATTATCAAGAGATAAAGCAGAAGGCTGACAGGGATAAGATGAATCCGGTCTATAAGAGATTCTTTGACATCGAGGATAGTGTAAAAGCTAATCGTCTTGAAACCAGGGAAAGAGCAATAGCGAATGGATGGGAAACCAAGATTGATGAGAATGGACATGTAGTTTCAGATGATGTGGTATCAGTATCTGTGGATGATATTCAGGCTGATACAGAATCACAGGAAACTGTAGATTTTACACCAAAGCAGGAACCAGTACAGCAAGTAGAAAGTCTTGAAAATGAGAAGAATGTTGCCGGGCAGACGAAGCACAACTTCCATTACAATCTCTGGGAAATGGAAAAAGGCGGTGCCAAGACCAGATATCAGTGGAATATGGATGCAATTCGTACTTTAAAGCAGATTGAATCAGAAAACAGGCTTGCAACACCGGAGGAACAGAAAACCTTGTCGAAGTTTGTCGGATGGGGCGGACTGTCACAGGCATTTGACGAGGAAAACGCAGGCTGGAGCAAAGAGTACAAAGAACTCAAAGAGATGTTATCGGATGAAGAGTATGCTGCAGCTAGGGCAACAGTAAACAATGCCTTTTATACTTCACCGGAGATTGCCATGTGCATGAACTCGGCACTTGTCCAGTTTGGTTTCAGAGGCGGCAATGTATTAGAACCATCTATGGGTATCGGTAACTTCTTTGGGAGTATGCCGGCACCTATGCAGAGAAGTAAGCTGTATGGGGTGGAGCTTGACAGCATTTCGGGAAGAATTGCAAAGCAGCTTTATCAGAATGCCAATATCAGTATCACAGGATTTGAGAATACCACATATCCGGATAACTTCTTTGATGTAGTTGTCGGAAATGTGCCATTTGGTGATTATAAGGTTTTTGATCCGAAGTACAACAAGTATAACTTCCGTATCCACGATTATTTTCTGGCAAAAGCACTTGATCAGGTAAGACCGGGAGGCATGGTTGCGGTGATTACCACAAAGGGAACACTTGATAAGGCAAATCCTACTATCCGAAAGTATCTGGCTGAAAGAGCAGAGCTTGTGGGAGCGATAAGACTTCCGAATACTGCATTTAAAGATAATGCAGGAACCGAAGTGACAGCAGATATCCTGTTTTTGCAGAAAAGGGAGAGAAAGATTGATATTGAGCCGGACTGGGTACACCTTGGTGTAACTGAGAATGGCATTGCAGTCAACTCTTATTTTGCAGAGCATCCGGAAATGATGCTTGGATCTATGGAATATGACACAAGGATTTACGGACAGGACAGCAGATACACAGTCTGCGTGAATGATGATGAGAACTTCAATATTTATGAAGCATTAAACAAAGCTATCGGTAATATCAAAGCCCAGATGACAGATTTTGAGAGAGTGGCAGATGAGGCGGAGCAGACGGAGGAAGTTATCCCGGCTGATCCGGATGTGAGAAACTACACTTACACATTTTTTGAAGGAAAACTCTATTACAGGGAAAATTCCGAGATGGTAAGAAAAGAAGTATCACAGACTGCCGAGGAGCGAATCAGAAGCCTTGATGAAATCAGACAGATAACAAGAGATCTGATTGATATCCAGATGGATGGCTGCAGCGAGGAGGAGCTTTCTGATAAGCAGAGACTTCTTAATGTAAAATATGATGCCTTCGTAAAGCAGTATGGAGCCATTACTTCAAAAGCAAACAGAATAGCTTTCAGAGATGACAGCGATTACCCACTTCTTTGCAGTCTTGAAGAAGTAAATGAAGACGGGGAGGTGAAAAAAGCGGATATGTTTTATAAGCAGACGATTAAGGCAAAGACTGTCATAGACAGGGTTGAGACTGCTGTGGAAGCATTGAATGTATCCGTCAATGAATTTGGATATGTAAATCTTGCCTATATGCTCTCTATCTATGAGCCGGATATTACTAATGTAAAGGAAGAACTTGCAGAAAAGTCCGGGCAGACAGCTGATGAGATAACATTTAGTGATGATGCTTTGGCAGAGCTTAGAAGGGCAGTTCTTGTGGAAGAGCTGGATGGATTGATTTTCCTAAATCCCGACCGCTACAACGAGAACAATCCCGACATCGGCTGGGAGACGGCAGACGAGTATCTTTCCGGCAATGTGAGAGACAAGCTTCGTGTAGCAAAGGCTATGGCAGCGGATACAGGCAATCCGCAGGCAGAAAAATTTGCAGGCAATGTGGCAGCACTTGAAAAGGTACAGCCGGAGTGGATTGAAGCCTCGGATATTGATGTAAAGATTGGCACGACATGGATTGAGCCGCTTGATTATGAGCAGTTTATCTATGAGCTTCTCAATACACCAAGACGGGCAAGGGCAGTCAGAAGCCAGTTTTACAATACAGGCATTCAGGTACACTTAAATAAGATGAGCATGGAATGGTTCATCGAGAATAAAAGCATGGATAAGCATTCAGTGGCGGCTACTAAGACCTATGGTACAAGCCGCATGGATGCTTATTCTATTTTTGAGGATACGCTGAATCTAAAGACAGTAACAGTCAGGGACAGGATTGATGACGGTGATGGCAGGTATCATTACGAAGTCAATAAGAATGAGACAATGCTTGCAAGGGAAAAGCAGAACATGATCAAGGAGAAGTTCAAGGAGTGGCTGTTTGCAGAGCCGGAGCGAAGACAGAAATATGTGGAGTATTACAACGAGACATTTAATAACATCCGCCTGCGTGAGTATGACGGAAGTCACTTACAGTTTCCGGGAATGAATCCGGCGATTGAGTTAAAGCCACACCAGAAAAATGCGGTGGCAAGAATTCTTCTTGGGGGAAATACTCTGCTGGCACACTGTGTCGGTGCCGGAAAGTCATTTGAGATGATGGCTGCCTGCATGGAGCAGAAGAGACTTGGACTTGCCAATAAGACAATCATGGTTGTACCAAAGCCGCTTATCGGTCAGACGGCATCAGAGTTTTTAAGGCTTTATCCGTCAGCAAATATCTTAGTTGCCACGGAGCGTGATTTTGAAAAAAGCCGCAGAAAGCAGTTCGTATCAAGGATTGCAACTGGTGACTATGACTGTATCATCATGTCACACTCACAGTTTGAGAAAATCCCAATCTCCGCAGAGAGAAAGGAGCGAATGCTTAACGAGCAGATTGATGAAATCAGCTATGCGATTGATGAGATGAAGGAGCGTAACGGAGAGCGATGGACTGTAAAGCAGATGGAAAGCCAGAAGAAAAAACTGGAGGAACAGCTGAAATCCTTGTCAGATGAGAGCAGGAAGGATGACCTTATTACCTTTGAGGAACTGGGTGTAGATTCTATTATGGTAGACGAAGCACATAATTTTAAGAACCTTGCGATTTTTTCCAAGATGAATAATGTGTCAGGTATCAGCAGTAGCGGAGCTAAGAAGTCAACGGATATGCAGCTTAAATGCCAGTATTTGTCTGAGATAAATGATGGCAGGGGTATTGTGTTTGCAACAGGTACACCAATATCCAATACCATGTGTGAGATGTATGTCATGCAGCTTTACTTACAGAAAGCGGCACTTGAAGAGATGGGGATTTATCACTTTGATTCTTGGGCAGCAAACTTTGGTGAAGTGACAACAGCACTTGAGCTTACTGTAGAGGGAAGCGGATTTCGTTTTAAGAGCAGATTTAATAAGTTTACGAATCTGCCGGAGCTTATGAATATCTTCCGTGAGGTAGCAGATGTGCAGACCGCAGACATGCTTGACCTTGATGTGCCAGCTCTCCGTGGCGGCAAGCCTATTATAGTGGAGTCGGAGCCTGACTGGTATGTGAAGCAGGTCATGGAAGACTTTGTTGTGAGGGCAGAGCGTATCAGAGGCGGTGGAGTTGATCCAAGCGTGGATAACTTTCTAAAGATTACCCATGAGGCAAGACTTCTTGGAACGGATGCCAGACTGATTGATAAGGATGCGCCGAACAATCCGGATGGAAAACTCAATAAGGTAGCGGAGAATGTATGGAAAGAATATGAGAAAGGAAATGCTGATGGTCATATAGGCTGCCAGCTTATTTTTTCGGACATCGGCACACCGGGACCAGATAAGGACTTTACCATCTACGATTATCTGAAAGAAACACTGATCCAGTATGGTATTCCGGCAGATGAGATAGCTTTTATTCATGATGCCAAGACGGATGCACAAAGGGACGCACTTTTTAAGGAGATGAGGACAGGTAAAAAGAAGGTTCTTATCGGTTCAACGGACAAGTGTGGAACAGGTGTCAATGTGCAGACACACCTTGTTGCAATGCATCATGTGGATTGCCCTTGGAAGCCTTCTTCTATTGAACAGAGGGAAGGACGAGGCATACGACAGGGTAATGAAAATGAAGAGGTGGCAATCTACAGATATGTCACCAAAGGGACATTTGATGCATACAACTGGTCGCTTGTTGAAAATAAGCAGCGATTCATCAGTCAGGTCATGACAAGCAAGGCTGTAAGCCGAAGCTGTGAGGATATCGACGAGGCAACACTTTCCTATGCAGAGATTAAAGCGGTTGCCACAGGCAATCCTTTAATCAAGGAAAAGATGGAGATTGACAATGATGTCCAGAGATTAAAGCTCTTAAAGGCATCCTATGACAATCAGAGATATGGCTTGCAGGATAACTTTATGATTAAGTATCCGAAGCTGATTAAGACAGCAACAGAAAAGCTTGCCAATGTAAGAGAGGATGTAAAGGCAAGGGATAAAGAGCTGATTGATAATCCGGAATTTGCCATTACCATAGGCAAAGTAACTTACACAGAGCGTGTGGATGGCGGAACGATGATGCTTGAAGCAATCAGTAAATGTAAGACCGGAGAGACAACTGTAATCGGTAAATTCCACGGATTTGAGCTGCTTGTGGAAAAGAACTTCCTTGGCATCAATTATATGGTGCTTCGTGGAAAGACAGAGTATAAAGCAGAGCTTTCCACAAGTCCTGTCGGCAGCATGGTGAAGCTGGAAAACCTGTTCAATGGACTCCATGAGAACATTGATTTCTTTGAAAAGAAGATTGAGCAGTACCAGAATGACCTTGAAGCATCAAAGGCAGAGTATGACAAGCCATTTGCGTACAGCAAGGAACTGGAAGAAAAGCTGGCTAGGCAGTGTAAACTGAATGCCCAGCTTGACCTTGAGAACGCAAAGGCTGTGGATGCAGACCTGAGCGGACCGGAGGAAGAAAGAGAAGCTGATGACAGAATGGAATCTGCAGCAATTGTAGCAGAGGATAAAGGTGCTTATCCAGCCGACAGAGAGGGCAGAACACGATAGGAGAGTGAATAATATGAGCATAAGAAAAGTGGTCGCAGGACTACTGATTGCAGCAGGGATTGCCATTATGGCAGTCCCTTTTTTCTGGCGGACAACCGGAGAAAAACAGACAGAACAGCTCATAAGTGAATTTGAGCAGACATTGGAGGATGATTACGATGAAGAAACAGATGTGGAGGAAGAGCAAACCTCCATTAGTAAAGAGGATGAAGCCATTCTTAAAGAAGGCGGTGTTATCGGCATCATTGAGATACCGGGCTTAGATATCAGGTATCCGGTAATGGAAGGAACCACAAGTAAAGTGCTTAATGCAGGGATTGGTCATATAGAAGAGACTGCAGGAATCGGAGAAAGTGGCAACTGTGTATTGTGCGGTCATAATGGCAGCAGATATGGCACATTTTTTACACCACTAAGTCAGATATCCATAGGTGATGAAGTAATGATAACCGACAAAAATGGGCTGAAGCATATCTATGAGGTAATAGAGACAGAGGTAGTAAATCCGTATGATAACAGCATCAAGACACAGGGTACAGAAAAAGAATTAACTCTTTTTACCTGTTCCCAGAAAGGAACCATGCGTTTTGTGGTCAGGTGCATTTATAAGGAGGCGGTGATGGATGAATAAGAGATACCGATTAGGTGAGATAGAAGAGGCAGTAGCAGAAATGGAAGAGCTAATTGACATCGAGGATGATATTGCTGAGATTGATGATGACTTTCAGATAATCGTAAGCGGCTGGTCTGTGTATGTCGAAAGCCTGAATCTGACACTCAGACAGGGAATAGCCTGTGTATGGGATGCAGAGGAAGGATTATTTATGCCTGATTTTGATGTGACTATCGTGTATGAGGGGAACATTGAAACACAGGAGTGGCTCTATTACGAGCAGGATGGAATGGTCGTTACACTTGGCAACTGGCTTAATGGCAGATTGTCTTGTGAACAGATAGAACAGCTTTGGTGTGAGCTTATCATACCGGAGCAAAACAAAGAACAAAAAGAAAGCGAGGAATAGCATATGAAGTATTCAATTAAAGTAAACGAAGTAAGAGCAAAAGAGGGCAGCAACATCAAAGGATTTGCAACAGTAGTATTTGGTGATTCATTTAAGATTACCAATATTGCAATCCTTGAGAATAAGGATAAGGGAGAGCTTTTTGTATCAATGCCAAGATACCGCTCCAATGAGCGTGATGAAAGCAACGGTGTGATCTATAAGGATGTGTGCAATCCTATCACAGCAGAGTTTCGAGAGGAACTCTATACCAATATCCTTGATGCCTATGCAAGAATTAAGGAACCGGAGAAAGAGGAGACACAGAAGCAGGAGCGTACACAGGAAATGCCGGAGTTTTCCGTAACTGTAACACCTTATGAGAGGGAAGGTAGTAACATCAAGGGACTTGCACGCATTTATTTTGAAAACAGTTTCATCGTAAATAACATCAATATCGTGCAGGGCAAAGAGAAAATCTTTGTATCAATGCCTTCTTATAAGACAAAGCAGGTGGACGAGCAGGGCAAGCCAATCTACCAGGATGTCTGCTATCCGGTCACAAAGGATTTCAGGGAAAAACTCTATAATGAGATTATCTCTGAATATGAGAAAGCAAAGGATAAGAGCAACGAAAATGCAAGAGAGAGTGCAGAGAAACATCATGGCAATCCCGATAAAGAGAAGGACAAAGAGGCGACGCCCTTTCGATAATCAGTAATCAGAGTACAGGGGCGGCCAAGGCTGCCCCATTTACAGAATGGAGGAAACAGAATGGATATGGAAGCAGGAAAAACACTTACCAATGAGGAGGTCATAAGAGAACTTCTCGACTTATTAAAGAAAAATGCCATGAAAGAGCAGGCAAACGATGTATTTGAGATATGCAGCTATGTGGATGGACTGGAGAAAAAGATTGATTCCATGACGGAAGAACTCACCAATATGCAGAACCAGATCAAAGAAATGCAGGAAGATACTCTTGTCAATAATGCTAAAAAGGGCTTGACAAATAAAGGGTTAAGGAATATAATTAGATTCAGTTTTATACAAGGAGTTAATAAATATGCGGCAAGGTATTCTTAAATAAACTGTCAATT